>Ga0206117_100027_pt1 | contig 408047 bp, 349 predicted proteins | sample 3A5Ametagenome_FD_177997 | JGI IMG/M metagenome (GOLD analysis project Ga0206117, IMG submission 177997) | Enriched microbial communities from leaf-cutter ant dump, University of Wisconsin, Madison, United States - 3A5A | ecosystem: Environmental > Terrestrial > Nest > Insects nest > Nest dump... | reverse complement strand
CAGAAAGTCCCGCGGTGTCGGCTCACTTGCAACGGCAAAGTTCGCTGCCGCGCAGGCAGCTCAGAAATTCGTCGTCGGCGGCGAATTGCACGTCGCGCAGTTCGCTGCCGCGCAGGCAGCTCAGAAAGAGGTGAATGCGCTTGAATTGCTCGGCATCGAGTTCGCTGCCGCGCAGGCAGCTCAGAAATAGAACCATGGCAACCCGTGCGTTGAAAAGGCGTTCGCTGCCGCGCAGGCAGCTCAGAAAAGCCCGCGCTGTCGGCGAGCACGATCGATGTCGTTCGCTGCCGCGCAGGCAGCTCAGAAAAATGTCAGCGGCGAGCCCGTGGTCGAAATCCGGTTCGCTGCCGCGCAGGCAGCTCAGAAAGTCCCGCGGTGTCGGCTCACTTGCAACGGCAAAGTTCGCTGCCGCGCAGGCAGCTCAGAAATTCGTCGTCGGCGGCGAATTGCACGTCGCGCAGTTCGCTGCCGCGCAGGCAGCTCAGAAAAAGCTGCGATGAAGCGGTCAACCTGCAACCTTCGTTCGCTGCCGCGCAGGCAGCTCAGAAAATGTGACAGTGCCCGTTGCGCCATACACGGCAGTTCGCTGCCGCGCAGGCAGCTCAGAAAAACACGCGCGCGGTGTTCGGTCCCTTGTCCTTGTTCGCTGCCGCGCAGGCAGCTCAGAAAGGGACTCGACATGAAGGCGTCGGACGCGAGCGGTTCGCTGCCGCGCAGGCAGCTCAGAAAACCGAAAGCAGCGATGCGCTGGAGCGGGCGGAGTTCGCTGCCGCGCAGGCAGCTCAGAAATGCCCGCGTACTGCTACAAGGACGCGAAGAACGTTCGCTGCCGCGCAGGCAGCTCAGAAAGTCGGGGATGGGGCCGAACATCTGGATCCATAGTTCGCTGCCGCGCAGGCAGCTCAGAAAATCGTCTCCCGCAACGGCTCGCCCTACCTCTAGTTCGCTGCCGCGCAGGCAGCTCAGAAAGCAGCAGGGTCCACAATGTCGGCTGCGTTCTCTGTTCGCTGCCGCGCAGGCAGCTCAGAAATTCTGATCCTCGACTTGATTCCTATGATGGCGGTTCGCTGCCGCGCAGGCAGCTCAGAAAATGCTGACAGCCACCTATCGTGACGACACCGCGTTCGCTGCCGCGCAGGCAGCTCAGAAAGCGGCGCTCGCCATTGCTCTCGCCATGCCGCCGTTCGCTGCCGCGCAGGCAGCTCAGAAAACAACAATGGCGGTTGCGGCGAATCGCAGTCCGTTCGCTGCCGCGCAGGCAGCTCAGAAAACCAGTACGCGACGCTGCAGAACCGATTCCTCGTTCGCTGCCGCGCAGGCAGCTCAGAAAGCACGCACCGACGCCGCCCTGCCCCACGGCGCGTTCGCTGCCGCGCAGGCAGCTCAGAAAGATGCGGGCGAGCCGGACGAAAAGGCTCGCGCGTTCGCTGCCGCGCAGGCAGCTCAGAAATCCACCGGATCGGCGGCGTTCTTGAAGCGCTGGTTCGCTGCCGCGCAGGCAGCTCAGAAAAGCGATGCGACGGCAAAGTACCGCGAGTCGGTCGTTCGCTGCCGCGCAGGCAGCTCAGAAAAGACCAGGGATGGCGCCCTCGACGATCTGCGTGTTCGCTGCCGCGCAGGCAGCTCAGAAACTTGAGTTCGCGGCCCGCAAGCTGGTCAACGCGTTCGCTGCCGCGCAGGCAGCTCAGAAATTCAAGGCGGCTTTCCAGGGCGTGCTCAACCAGTTCGCTGCCGCGCAGGCAGCTCAGAAATACAACAACTACGGACTGGACGTTCACCAATCGTTCGCTGCCGCGCAGGCAGCTCAGAAACGGCGTGGCTGTCGAAAGTACCGCACGGAGCCGTTCGCTGCCGCGCAGGCAGCTCAGAAATCCGGTCGCCGTGGCATGTCCTCATTGGTGACGTTCGCTGCCGCGCAGGCAGCTCAGAAACGGACGATCCGGCGTGCAAGGGCAATGACACGCGTTCGCTGCCGCGCAGGCAGCTCAGAAAACGAGAGTGACATTCTCGCGCTGGAAGGGTTCGTTCGCTGCCGCGCAGGCAGCTCAGAAAACCGATACCGCTCGGCGTCGCGCCGAATACGGGTTCGCTGCCGCGCAGGCAGCTCAGAAAACACATACGTCTCGAACGCGTACTCGCCGGACATTCGCTGCCGCGCAGGCGCCTCAGAAATATAACCATGGCAACCCGTGCGTTGAAAAGGCGTTCGCTGCCGCGCAGGCAGCTCAGAAAATCCGATCCCGAATACCAGTTTCCGTCGATGAGTTCGCTGCCGCGCAGGCAGCTCAGAAATTGGACTGGCGGACGAGCCTGAAGCCGTGACGGTTCGCTGCCGCGCAGGCAGCTCAGAAATCGACGCAGTCGACGAGCATGCCGTCTGGGATGTTCGCTGCCGCGCAGGCAGCTCAGAAAGAAACGAAGAGAGGCTGCGGCCCGACGCAGGGGTTCGCTGCCGCGCAGGCAGCTCAGAAAGTCGAACGATCGAGCGTGCGATCAAAGTCCGCGTTCGCTGCCGCGCAGGCAGCTCAGAAAATCTGCAACGGCTTGAAGACCGTGCCGCCGATGTTCGCTGCCGCGCAGGCAGCTCAGAAAATGGACGAGATCAAGAATTGCGCGCGACGCCTGTTCGCTGCCGCGCAGGCAGCTCAGAAATTGGCTCGCCTGCCGTTGCGCGGCCGTGTCATGTTCGCTGCCGCGCAGGCAGCTCAGAAAAAATCAATTTCTCCACAGCTCTGAAACCAACAGTTCGCTGCCGCGCAGGCAGCTCAGAAAAGAACCAGAACGACTCCGACGGCGAAAACACCGTTCGCTGCCGCGCAGGCAGCTCAGAAAAGCCGCGCTTGTCGGGCTTCGGAAAGGAAAACGTTCGCTGCCGCGCAGGCAGCTCAGAAAGTATTCGCGCGCGCTCATGCCGTCGCCCCGTCGTTCGCTGCCGCGCAGGCAGCTCAGAAAATGATGCGCTCGTGCTCGGTGTGACACGCGGCGTTCGCTGCCGCGCAGGCAGCTCAGAAACTCCCGATCGTTCAATCCTGAATTGCGGGCCAGTTCGCTGCCGCGCAGGCAGCTCAGAAATCGTCGCAGAGGCCGAAGTCATGCGCCTGGGCGTTCGCTGCCGCGCAGGCAGCTCAGAAAATGAGTTGTGCGATGCGCACGTTGCGATGGCCGTTCGCTGCCGCGCAGGCAGCTCAGAAAAACGCCGAGCTGCCGTCCGCGATCGCGGCGACGTTCGCTGCCGCGCAGGCAGCCCAAAAATCGTGTCAAAGTCCGCCGCCTTCGCATGTCGCTGACTCGGCGGGCGTGAGAACAGCATGCCAAGGCGCGGGCTCCGCCGAAATCACAAACGGTTGTGAAAGGACGGAAAACGTCGAACCTCGCCTTGCGACTCGTCGTCGCATCCTCGGAGTGTGTGGAACGCCCCACGTATTCGAATAAATCGATCCTGGCCGCATTGAGCGTCGGGTACTGTGTGTGTGGCAGATGCGTTCGACCCTGACCATGCCGAAGAGGCCTTCGCACGCCGCGCAAGTGTTCGTGATAACGGGGCTGAACCGTCCGCCGTGCTCAACGATTCGGTCGGGCTTTTGCAAGAAACCGCCGCACCCCACCGTTCCCTGTATCGCTGCGGCTTCAGCGCCTTTCGATTTCTTCCGCAAGCGCCGCAAGCAGCTCGTCGGGATCCAGCGGGCGATCGATGAAGCGGATGCGCGGCAGCGGCGGCAGGTCTTCCTCGATCGAAGCGCGTTCGCTCTCCGCCGCGATCAGGATCAGCGGGCCCTGGTAGTGGGCATCGAGCAGATGCGATGCCGTCATGACGCCGGTCATCAGCGTCATGCGTCCATCCATGACGACGACGTCGGGCAGTCCCTCGCGCTCGATCGTCTGTATCGCGACGGCGCCATTGTCGGCCGGCGAGACGCAATAGCCGCTGCTTTCTATGACGTCACGCACGAGCACGAGCTTGCTTTCGCGCTCGATGACGACGAGGACGCGCTCGCCGCTTCCGCGCGGTGGCGCGGTGCCATCGCCTTTTGTTGCAGATGCCGACGTTGGCAGCGGCAGGTACAACGCGAACGTCGAACCCGTGCCCGGCACGCTGTCGATGCGCATGACGCCGCCATGGTTGGCGACGATGCGCCGGCAAGACAGCAGCCCCAGGCCGGTGCCCTTCTCTTTCGTCGTGAAGAACGGCTTGAACAGGCGTTCGCGGACGTCCGGCGACATGCCGATGCCGCTGTCGCTGACGGCGATGCGCAAGTAGCTTCCCGAAGCAGCCACTTCGTCGGCGAGGAAAAACGAAGCGTCCAGCTCGACCTCGCTGGTGGCAATGCGCAGCGCACCGCCATCGGGCATCGCCTGCGCACCATTCAGGCACAGGTTGAGCAGGCATTGCTGGAGTTCCGTCGCGTTGCCTTCGATTTCCAGGCCTGTCGGCGGCGTCTCGACGACGAGTGACACGTTGCGCGCGAGGCTGCCGCGCAGGAGCATCGTCAGGCCGTCGAGCAACGCGCCGAGCGGAACACGATGCAGCGCTGCCCGCGAGCCGCGTGCGAACGACAGCATCGAGGCCACGATGTCGAGGCCGCGCTGCGTCGATTCGCCGATCAGCTGCGCGATCCTGCGGATTTCCGCATCGCCATTTTCGCCGAGCATCGAAACGCCCATCTGGATCGGCTGCAACACGTTGCGCAGGTCATGGCTCAGGCCGGAGGCCAGCAAGGCCAGGCTTTCGTAGCGCTGCACGCGCAGGAGTTCGTCTTCCGCGGCGCGGCGTGCGCGGCGATCCTCGGCTTCGGCAAGCGCGCGGCGCGCGGCGCTGGGCAGGCGGGCGAGATTGCCCTTGAGCACATAGTCGGTCGCGCCCGCCTGCAACGCCTTGATGGCCGCTTCCTCGCCCATCGTTCCGGAAACGAAGAAGAACGGCACCTCGGCGGCATGCTCGCGCGCGAGCTCGAGTGCGCGATAGCCCGAGAACCGCGGCATCGACAGATCGGAAACAATCAATTCCGGCTGGACCGATTCGAGCGCCGCGAGGAACGCGGGTTCGGTCTCCACGCGCGTCGCCTGCACGCGCAGGCCATTGCCGTCGAGTTCGTCGACCAGTAGCTCGGCATCGAGCTCGCTGTCCTCGACGATCAACAACCGCAGCGCAAGGTTCGGCCCGGTCATTCAGCCTCCGGGGCGCGCTTCGTTCATGACGGCCCAGAACTGGCCGAGCGTCTTCACCGCATCGAAGAACTGCTGCGCATCGACGGGCTTGACGACGTACGCATTGACGCCGAGGTTCCAGCTCACCGCGACATCGCGTTCCTCACGCGACGAGGACAGGATCACGACCGGCAACGTCCGCATCGATTCATCGGCGCGGATCTCCTTGAGGACCTCGATGCCATCCATGCGCGGCATCTTGATGTCGAGCAGGACAACGACGGGAGCGCCGTCGTTGCGCCCGGCAAACGCGTTGCGTGCGCGCAGGTAATCGAGCGCGTCGACGCCGTCTTCGACATGCACGATCGGATTGGCGATGTTCGCGCCGCGCAGGGCGTCGATCGTCATCTCGGCATCGGCCAGGCTGTCCTCCACGAGGAGGATGGGGCGGACTTCGCGGATCAAGTCATTCTCCTAGGCATTGGTTTCGTGAATCGGCAACGTGAAACGGATGGTGGCACCCTGGTCGACTTCGCCCTCGGCACGGACGTGGCCACCGTGTCGCGCAACGATGCGGCGAACCGACGCCAGGCCGATGCCGGTGCCTTCGAATTCCGACGCCTTGTGCAGGCGCTGGAAGACGCCGAAAAGCTTGTCGGCATATTTCATGTCGAAGCCTACGCCGTTATCGCGGATCCAGAACTCGCGCTCGCCGGCTTGCTCGCCGAAACCGATCTCGATTCGCGCCGGATCCCTCGAAGCGCTGTACTTGATCGCGTTCTCGACGAGATTCTGCCAGGCCAGGCGCAGCATCGACGCGTCGCCGATCACGACCGGCAGCGGCGCGATCCTCCATTCGATGCGCCGGCCCTCGATCGACGAGGCGAGCGTCGCCCGCACCTCCTCGACGAGCGACTGCAGGTCCACCGGCGCCAGCCGCAGGGCGTGCTGCCCCAGGCGCGAATAGGCGAGCAGGTCCTCGATCAGCGACGACATGCGCCGCGCCGAATCGGCGATGATCGTGCAGTAGTGGAGGAGCCTGGGATCGCCGCTGGCGCCGAGCTGCGAGTTCAACTTGTCCGCGAACCCCGAAATGTGACGCAGCGGCGCGCGCAGGTCGTGCGAGACGGAATACGAGAAAGCCTCGAGCTCCTGGTTCACTTCCGTGACCTGGTCGATCTTGCCGGTCAGCTGCCGGTTGAGCTCGAGGATCTGGTTCTCCGAGTGCTTGCGCGCAGTGACGTCGCTGACGGTCAGGAGCATGACCGGTTCGTCGCTGCCCGGCAGCTCGATCATGCGTGCATTGACGATGACGCGGCGTTCGATGTCGTTGACGTCGGTCTGCGCCGTTTCGTGGTCCCACAATTCGCGCCGCAGCACGAGCACGTCGCGCAGACGCTGCAACAGGCCCGGATCCTTCCATCCCGTGATCGCGTCGAGCGCGATGCCCGCATCGTCCGTGCCGACGCCGTAGAACTCCTGGAAGGCGCGATTGGACTGCAGCAGCGCAAAATCCGCATCGACGACGGCAATCGGTTCGCGCACCGCCTCCACGATGAGCCGCGCGCGGCCGACCGCGGCGCGTTGCGCGGACTCGGCGCTGAGGCGGCGCCGGTTCTGCCGCTCGGCGACCCAGACGACGAGCGCCATCAATATCGCCTGGCCGAGTTCGGTGGCAATCGTGATCGCATTCGCCGCGCGCACGCGGCGTTCGGTCGCGGCTTGCCGCTCCGTGGCAAGCCGGTCTTCCTCGGCCAGCAGGGCGTCGCTGACATCGGCGATGGAAAAACGTGTGACTTGTATCTGTGTCGCCGCGCCACCGCGTATCGAGCGATCCAATTCGGCGATCTTCTCGATGAGATTCGCACGCAGGAAACCGATCGCTTCCTGCTGATGCGCATTGTCCGCCGTCAATTCGCGCAGGCGGTCCAGGATCGGCGGATAGGCTTCGCGCGCGGCGGCGTAGCGCGACTGGACCTGCTCGCTCCCGGGCACCAGCGCGAGCGCATAGGCGGATGCCTGCAATTCCGACAGGGACGCATTGAGGTCGAAGATCGTGGCGCGGACGTTCTGCGAATGATCCAGCCAGTGGATCGCCGTGATGGCGTCGTCGGTAACGCGCTGGCGCACCAGATAGCCTGCCAGCGCGATCAACGCGATACAGCACACCAATGCGATGAAACGCAGGTTCGCGACACGGAACGGCACACGCAACTCCCCCAATGGAACGGCGGATATGTCGCATACAAATGTCGTCCGCGTCCAGCCTTGCCGGAATCGGTTCCTTAACGGGAATGGACGGCCCGGAAATCGCGCCGATGTGCGCAGGGGCGCGGCGATCCGGGCCGGCGGCTTCCCCGGATCGGCTACGGATCAAATCCGCTCACGAAAACCGCGTCCGGACGCGTGAACCGACCCATCGCGATCGGGCTCCGGTTCACGTCCACGCTGGCGACGCGTACGTCGGCGTCGCCGACGATGTCGATGAAATGCACCTGGTCGTTGCCGGTATCGGCGGCGAGCAGCCGCGTGCCGTCCGGCGAGATCGACAGGCCGTTGATGGCGAAGAGGGCGTCGTCGTCGATGACGTCGATGACCGGGTCGAGCGCCGTGTCCGGCACGCGCGCGAGGTCGAGCACGATGATCCGGCCGAGCCCGGTGCCGACGTAAGCGCGCTTGCCCGACGCGCTGATCGCGATGCCATTCGGCGAGCCGTAGCCAAGCGGGAACGTGCGCGCGACGGCGAACGTCGTCGTGTTCACGACCGACACCGTCGCCTCGCCGTGGTTGACCACATAAACACGCGTGCCGTCCGGACTGACCGCGACGCCGTTCGGATTGGCGCCGTCGTCGTCCGCGGCGCCGACGACGACGCAATCGCCGTTGCCCATGCTGGCCGGCGGCGCAACGAGGTTGATGCGGCACAGTCGATGGCCGACCGACGCATCGGTCACGTAGGCGCGCGTACCGGCGAGGTTGAGCGCGATGCCGCTCGGACTCGGGTTCGCGGCGCCGGACAACGTGCCGAAGTCGACGTCGCTGACGGTATGCGCGCCGCTGTCGAGGATCGACACTCCCGCGCTCGCGAAATCGGCGACGTAGACGCGCTTGCCGGACGGATCGACGGCGATGCCGCGCGGATTGGAGCCGACGAAATAGGCGTACACGGTCGCGCCGCTCGCGGTGTCGACCTGGAACACGGTTTCGTTGGCCTGATCGGAGACGTAGAGCATGTCGCCCCGGGCGGCGAGCGCGGCGCCGTAGAACGCCGTGGTGTTCTCGGTGCCGGCCACGGTGATCGTCGCCGGTGTTGCCGCCGTATCCGACAGATCGACGACGGACACGCTGTGCACGCTGCTGCCGTTCGATGGCAGGTAGGCATACGGACCGGCGGCGATCGCTGCGGCAGCGTGTGTGGCGAGCACGCCGATCGACATGGCGCGCGCTCGCGCGCGGGTTTCGGCAATGAACATGGCGCTCTCTCCCGTGCATTGGATGGACACGAAAGCAGAACGCTGAGGCGCCGAAAAATGAGCCATCGCGACGGCCCCATGCGTCCATGACATGGGCAGCGCCCGTGCGAAGCGAGAGGGCGCGGCATCTCGCGCGCGACGCCGAAAATCCCCTAGGGTGTGACGACGATGCGATTGCTCGCGCCCGACACATCGCGATTCAGCGTGATCCACAGTTCATTGGCGCCGGGCCGCAACGAAGGAAACCAATCCTGGTCCATGACCAGCGCCTGGCCGTTGAGCGCAAGCGTTGGATACGTGCCCGCGCTGAAACCGCGCACGACGATCAGCGGATGGCGCAGCGTGCCGCTGCCGACCTTGATGTTGGCGTCGAGATGGTTGCCGGCTGCGACGAATGTCAGCGCGCCGTAGACGCCGTCCCAGCCGAGCGGCGCGTAGGCGCGCAAGGTCGCGTCGGCGACGCCGGCAGGGCCGTTGGGAGCGACCGATCCGGTTTGCGCGGTGAGCGTCAGCGATTGGGCGGCTTCCGCGTCGCCGACGTCCGCGCCGACCGGATTGGACGAATGCGTGCCGAGCACGATCCATGTCGAGTAGCTCTTCTTCGGCCAGCCCGATGCGGTCGGATTGCCGGGCAGCGCGAGCGCGCCACCGCCGTATTCGGCGTTGCCCCGCACCTTGTAGCTTTGCTGGCCGAGGAAGCCGAAGTTCGTGCCCCAGGCCAGTCGCGTGTTGCTGGTTGATCCATTCGTGCCCGACAGGCTGTAGTTGATCGACTGGTACGGCCAGTTGTAGTCGCACGGCATGAGGTACTGGCCCGCGCAGGCGTTGCCCTGCGCGCTGGTCTTGCCCCATGAATCCTGGCCCCAGTAGCCGCCGGCGTCCTGCTGCGAGATCGCCAGCGTCTGCACGATGCCCATCGTCGCGTCGACCGTGCCCGTCCACAGTTTCACGTACGGAATGGTGTTGGCCTGGTTCCACGTCCATGCGCTGGAGAACGTGACCGGATTGGTCGTGCTCGTGAACTTGTAGTAGTCGCCCCAGGCGACGCCGGCGACGGTCGACATCGCGCCATCGTTGGCGGCGCCGTCGAAGCGCAGTTCGCCGTACGGCGCGCGCGAGTCATCTTCCAGGCGGTTGACCGGCACCGCCGACAGGTCCCAGGTGATCGACCACAGCGGATCGCTGCGCCCGGTGGAGAACACCCAGTCGATCGTCACCGGCACGTTGTACTGCACGGCTGGATTGGCCAGCGTGCAGTAGCGCGGATAGTTCTGCGTGAGGCGGAAGATCGCGTGATGGCGACCCTCGAACACGCGCTGGAACTGCCCCGCCGTGCCATGGCCGAGGCTCGACGGATCACCGCCGCCGGTGCAGTGGTCTTCGCTCGAGGGATGCGAGACGACGTAGCCGAAGCCGCCCGCGCCGCCCGAGGTCGCGCGCGCGACGCGCGTCGCGGCGCCGACCTGATAGCGGAACTCGCGCAGTTCGCCGCCGCGCGATCCGTTCGTAGCGGCGCCGCCGTTGTTGTGCGCGATCACGGCGACGCGCGGCTGGCCGTCGCGGTCGCGCCAGCTGAAGCGGTCGCCGGGAATGCCGTCGACGGCGACGTCGTGATCGACGACGAGGCCGTTCGCGGCGGGCGGGCCGCTGCCATCGAAACCGTTGGCGAAGACCGGATCGACGACGCTCGCGGCGAGCGCGATGTCGTCGAAGTACACAGTCGGCTGCGTACCGGCGGCATTGCTCTGGATGTCGATGCGATCGAATTGCGCCATCGACGGGAACGCGGTCGCGAGCGGAATCGTCGCCTGCTTCCATGTGCCCGCAGTCGGTCCGCCGCCGGCGATGTAGGTGTTGAGCGGGACATCGGCCGAGGCAGAGGTTCCCGTGTTTTGCAGGATCAGCGTCAGCGACTGGTTGCTGCCGCTGCCGCCGTGCACCCACAACTTCAGGCTCGGATACGCGGCGGCGGTGAAGCCGGCGTCCGGCTTGACGAAGGAAACGGCGTTGTAGCCGTCGCCGGCCAGCGAGATCGACTTCGTGCCCGCGTGCACGGGCGAGGTATTCGCGAAATTGCTGCCGCCGCCGTAGGACCAGTTCTGGAAACCGTTTTGCAGCGCGTCGTCGTAAACCACGAGGTCGGCTGCGTGCACGAGCCGGGCCCATGCCATTGCAAGACCCAGAAGTTGCGTTGCGCGAAACAGGTTCATGGTCATCCCTCCCCAGGGCGTTTCGGTTTGCACGCGCCGTTTGCGCGCATCGGTGTGGTCAAGGCGTAAGCGCATTGCGCAGGGCATCGAGCAGCGGATCGCGCTGGCCGGCCGGCAGCGTGACGACGTGGCCTTGGCCGATCGTCCAGACGATCACGCTGCCCAGGCCCTGCGCCCGCGCGTAGGCGCCCTTTTCGCCGATCGATTGCGCGTCGTCGTAGGACACGAAGTTGCAGTTTTGCGGACCCATCGGCGCCGCCGACGACAGGTAGGGCACGCGAGCAAGGGCATCCCATACGCGCGCGGTCGCGACCGGATAGTGCGCCGCGATGTTCGCGTAACTCATCGTGCCGTCGTTCGCCGGGATGGTCCCGCCGTCCTGGTTCGGCGCCGTCACGCCCTGCCAGCAGTAACCGTAGAACGCGATGCCCATGCCCAGCTTCGACGCCGGTACGCCCGTCGGCAAAAAGCCCAGACGAATGCTCACGTCGACCGCCGACGGCGTGCTCGTCGTCGGCGGCGTCGTGTTGTAGAGCGCCGAGTTGTGCCAGCTCTGCCAATCCTGCCAGTCGCCGGCCATGTCGTAGGTCATCACGTTGATGCGGTCGAACAGCGGCGCGATTTCGTTCCAGTACGGATCGGGCGTCATGTAGTTGGGATTGAACCAGCCGACCGGGATGGTCAACAGCAGGTTCGGTCGCGCCGTGCGCAGCGCCTGCGCGAGCGCCTTGAGGTTGGCCTTGTCGGTATCGCCATCGAGCGGTTCCCAGTCGAGGTCGAGGCCGTCGTAGCCGTAAGCGTCGACGTCGGCGAGCAGGTTGGCAACGAACGCATTGCGATGCGCCGCGCTCGCCGCGCCCTGCCAGCCCGCGATTTCGCCCGCGCCGCCGACCATGAGGATGGCCTTGCGCCCGGCCGCGTGCGCGGCATCGACCGCGCCTTGCGCCCACACCGGGCCGTTCGTCGCGTCGATGTCGTAGTCGTGTGTGAGCGCACCGTCCGCCAGCGGTCGTTCGCGTCCGACCATGAGATGCGTGACGGTGCCGAAGTCGATCTCGTCGACCGGCAGCAAGGAACGCTCGTAGCCGACGTAGTAGCCCTGTACCCACGGACTCGGTTCGAAGCCGTTGGCGAAAATGCCGTCGCCCGCGCGTGCGGGCACGCAGGCGGCGATGCCGCAGGAAACGGAAAAGACGATCGCTGTCGCGCTGCGCATGTGCTCCCCCTGTCGGCGCTCCGGACTCTAATACGTGTTAAGGCGCCGAAAACTGACAATGTCCGCAGATCGACGCTCGCGGGCCCCGCGTCGAGGCGTCTGCCCGCGCATGCCGGCTGCGCTCGCGCGCCGTCGCCGGTGGCCCGCCGCGACGCCGTTTCGCGTGGACATCGGCAGGTCACACTGCCGGGTACTTTCGCATGCATGTCCCACTTCGCTTCCACCTGTCTTCATTCGCCCGCATCGCGGCCATGCTGTCGTTCGCGGCGCTCGGCGCATGCTTGGATGCCGGTGCCGCGGAATTCGGGCTGCGCCAGCAACTCGGCGCCATTGCCAGCGGCGAAGGCGCGCCCGACGGGCTGTTCGGATGGGACGTCGCGATCGATGGCGACCTCGCAGTCGCCTGCGACCTGCGCCTCGATGGCTCGCCGGCGCGCGTGCGCACGTATCGGCGCGTGGGCGAGGCGTGGCAGCGCCTGCCGACGCACGACATCGCGCTCGACGGCGACAGCGGTTGCCGCCTCGGACTTGCCGACGGAACGCTGATCCTTTCCATGTACCGCTCGACCGCGCCGTCGCGCGGTTACCTGCGGATCCTGCATTTCGGCGAGGACGGATGGACGGTGGAATACGCCTCGTCGAGTTCGAGCGCGTACTACGACGTCGTCGCGACCAGCGGATGGATCGCCGTCGCCGGCGAGCCGCTGTACGACGGCGCCGCCGGCGACGGCCAGGGACGCATCCGCGCCTTGCGGCGCGCGTCGGATGGAACCTGGAGCGCGCAAACGCTGAATCCGCCGACGCCGCAAGCCGGCGCGTACTTCGGCAGCGCGGTCGCGATCGTCAGCGGCGCGATCGCGGTGGGCGCGCCGGGCATGGACGTGCTCGACGGCGGCACGCTGCGCGCGGACGCGGGCGCGGCCTATGTCTACGAACTGACATCATCGACGTGGAACCTCGCCGCGTCGCTGACCGAGCCGAGTGGAGAGATCGGCGCCGGCTTCCGCTTCGGCAGCGCGGTCGCGATCAGCGGACTCGATCCAGGCACGCCCGACCGCCTGCTCGTGAGCAGTCCTTCGGCGGCGGGCGCGAATCATCGCGGCGTCGTGCGCGGCTATACGCGCGGCGCGAGTACGTGGGAATCGTCGATCACGTTCTCCCTCGGCGGCGGCACGATCGCCGACCAGTACGGCTGCACGCTCGCGCTCGACGGCGCCTGGGCCGTCGTCGGCATCTGCGCCCACGCGGGCGCGGGTGCGAACGCGGGCGCGGTGAGCGTCATCCGCTTCGACGACGCGTTCGAGAACGTCACGGCCTCGGCCCTGCGCACCGATCCCGCCGCCGCGCCGGATGACTTCTTCGGCCTGCGTGTCGGTGTCGACCGCGATGGCCCGGGCGTGATCGTCGGCAACTTGCGCGCCAACCTGCACGGCAACGAAAAGCAGGGCGTCGTGCTGATCGGCTACGGCGCGACCGGCCTGGTTCCCGCGCTGTCGCGCATCGACCTCGGCCAGGGCTTGACGTACGCGAACGGCGGCGCGGTCGCGGTCGACGGCGATGCGCTGCTGGTCGGCGCGTACGGCGAATCCGTCGGCAGCCAGCACTATCGCGGCGCCGTTTACGTCTATCGCCGCGACGCCAGCGGAAACCATGCGTTCGAGGCGCGCCTGCTCGCGCCGGACGGCCTCGCCGGCGACTCGTTCGGCTTCAGCGTCGCATTGCATGGCGATGTCGCGCTCGTCGGCGCGATCGGCCGCGATCTCGCCGGTGTCGAGGCGGCTGGTGGCGTCTACGTGTTCCACCGTTCGACGGGAAACTGGACGCTCGAAGCCGTACTGTCGCCCGACGCGCCCGAGGACAACACCTCGATGGGCCTCAGCCTCGGATTCGACGGCGAAACCGCGATGATCGGCGAACGACGCGCGCGCGTCGGCGTGTATGCGCGCTCCGCCGCAGGCGCATGGACGCGCGTGCAGGACATCGACCGCGATGCGCACGAATCGATCTCGCTGTCGGGCGACCTTGCGGCGCTCGGCAACCCGGGCGCCGGCGCGAACAACAGCACCGTCGGCGAAGTTGCGCTGTTCCGTCGCAGCGGTGGCATCTGGCAGCTCGACGATGTCATTCCCGGAGGCGCCGCGGGACAGCAATTCGGCGACGAGGTCAGCGTCGAAGGCGACCGGCTCGCGGTGGCGAGCAACGGCGAGCACACGCCGGTCCTGCTCTATCGGCATGGCGGCAATGGTTGGTTGCCCGACGGCGTCCTGCTGCCCGACGGCCTCGGCGCGCGTGAGCGATGTCACCATGTCGCCGTGCGCGGCGACCGCGTCGCCATCGGCTGCTGGGACCATCCTGCCGATTCGGGCGACAGCGCGGTCCACGTCTACGCGCGCGATGCGGGATCTTGGCATTTCGTGCAGACGCTGCTTCCACCCGGCGGCATGCCGTACGAGGCGTTCGGCTATTCACTCGCCTGGCAGGACGGCTTGCTCTACGCCGGCTCGCTGTCGCGCATGATCGATTTCGTCTCGCAAGGCGCGGTCTACGTATTCGCCAGCGATCGCATCTTCCGCGACACCTTCGACTGATCCGTGACACGGCGCGACCAGCAGGGTCGCGCAATCCCGGGTGGGGAGATGCCCGCCGCGCTCCGGCGACGGCGCCGCATGCGCGCGCGCGAAAGGCCGACTAAACTAGTCGTCCACCTGCGACCCGCGATCGCGACGCGTGATGCGCCGCCCCTGCACGAGACTCCCATGAACCAGCTCAACGACATCCTCGACCAGGACCTCGATCCGCGCGAAACGCGCGAATGGACCGATGCCCTGCAGGGCGTGATCAAGGCCGACGGCACCGACCGCGCGCACTTCCTGCTCGAGCAGCTGGCTGCGCAGACGCGCCGCGCCGGCGGCGACCTGCCGTTCGCGCCGACCACTGAATACATCAACACGATCCCGCCCGAGCGCGAGGCGCAGATGCCGGGCGACGGCAACATGGAATGGCGCATCCGCTGCCTGATCCGCTGGAACGCGATGGCGATGGTCGTGCGCGCGAATCGCAAGCCGGGCGAACTCGGCGGCCACATCGCGAGCTTCGCATCGAGCGCAACGCTCTACGACGTCGGCTTCAACCACTTCTGGCGCGCGCCGAGCGACAACCATCCGGGCGACCTCATTTTCCACCAGGGCCACTCCAGCCCGGGCGTCTACGCGCGTTCGTTCCTCGAAGGCCGCATCGACGAGGAACGCCTCGACCTGTTCCGCATGGAAGTCGCCGGGCACGGCAAGGGCCTGTCCTCGTACCCGCACCCGTGGCTCATGCCCGAGTACTGGCAGGTGCCGACCGTATCGATGGGCCTGGGCCCGCTGCAGGCGATCTACCAGGCGCACTTCATGAAGTACCTCGAGCATCGCGGGCTGATCGAGCCGAGCGACCGCAAGGTGTGGTGCTTCCTCGGCGACGGCGAGACGGACGAACCCGAATCGCTTGGCGCGATCTCGCTGGCCGGTCGCGAGGGCCTGGACAACCTGATCTTCGTCATCAACTGCAACCTGCAGCGCCTCGACGGGCCGGTGCGCGGCAACGGCAAGATCATCCAGGAACTGGAAGGCGTGTTCCGCGGCGCCGGCTGGAACGTCATCAAGAACATCTGGGGCAGCTACTGGGATCCGCTGCTCGCGCGCGACACCAGCGGCAAGCTGCGCCAGCTCATGATGGAAACCGTCGACGGCGAATACCAGAACTGCAAGGCCTTCGGCGGCGCCTATACGCGCGAGCATTTCTTCGGCAAGTACCCGGAAACGGCGGCGCTGGTCGCCAACCTGTCCGACGACGACATCTGGCGCCTCAACCGCGGCGGCCACGACCCGCACAAGGTCTACTCCGCCTACCACGAAGCGACGAACACGAAGGGCATGCCGACCGTGATCCTCGCCAAGACGGTCAAGGGTTACGGCATGGGCGCGGCCGGCGAGTCGCAGAACCCGACGCACCAGCAGAAGAAGCTCGACGACGACGCCGTGCGCCACTTCCGCGACCGCTTCCAGATCCCGATCGCCGACGACAAGCTTGCCGACGTGCCGTACTACCACCCCGGCAAGGATTCGCCGGAAGTACAGTACATGCTCGAACGGCGCAACGCGCTCGGCGGTTTCCTGCCGCAGCGGCGCACGAAGAGCACGTCGATCGCCGTGCCCGGGCTCGACGCGTTCGAGCAGATCACCAAGGGCACGGGCGAGCGCGAGATTTCCACGACGATGGCCTTCGTGCGCGGCATGAACCTGATCCTGCGCGACAAGCAGGTCGGTCCGCGCGTGGTGCCGATCGTCGCCGACGAGGCGCGCACGTTCGGCATGGAAGGCATGTTCCGCCAGATCGGCATCTACGCGCCGTTCGGGCAGAAGTACCAGCCGGTTGATCGCGACCAGCTCATGTACTACCGCGAGGACCAGAAGGGCCAGGTGCTGCAGGAAGGCATCAGCGAACCGGGCGCGATGAGCGCGTGGATGGCCGCGGCGTCGAGCTATTCCAACAGCAACGTGCCGATGCTGCCGTTCTACATCTACTACTCGATGTTCGGCTTTCAGCGCATCGGCGATCTCGCCTGGGCCGCCGGCGACATGCGCTGTCGCGGTTTCCTCGTCGGCGGCACCGCCGGACGCACCACGCTCAACGGCGAAGGCCTGCAGCACGAGGACGGCCACTCGCACCTGCTCGCCGGCGCCATCCCGAATTGCCGCGCCTACGATCCGACCTTCTCCTACGAAGTCGCCGTGATCCTGCAGGACGGCACGCGCCGCATGCTCGACGCGCAGGAAGACGCCTACTGGTACGTCACCGTGATGAACGAGAACTACGCGCATCCGGACATGCCGGCCGGCGCGGAGGCCGACATCGTCAAGGGCATGTACCTGTTCAAGGACGGCGGCAAGCCGAAGAAGAACGAGCCGCGCGTGCAGCTGCTCGGTTCGGGCACGATCCTGCGCGAGGTCATCGCCGCGGCGGAACTGCTCGAGAAGGATTTCGGCGTGGCCAGCGACATCTGGTCGTGCCCGAGCTTCAGCGAACTGCGCAAGGACGGCTTCGACGCCGAGCGCTGGAACCGCCTGCACCCGATGGACAAGAAGCCGCGCCAGTCGCACGTCGCCGCATGCCTGGAAGGTCGCGTCGGCCCGGCGGTCGCCGCGACCGACTACGTGCGCGAATACGCCGACCAGATCCGCGCGTTCATGCCGCAGGGCAAGCGCTACGTCGTGCTCGGCACCGACGGCTTCGGCCGCAGCGATACGCGCGCGCACCTGCGCGGGTTCTTCGAGGTCGACCGCTACTGGATCGCACAGGCGGCCATCGCCGCGCTCGCCGCGGACGGCGTCATGAATCCCGAGGACGTGGCGCGCGCGATCAAGCAGTACGGGCTCGATCCGGCCAAGCCGAATCCGTTGACGGTCTGATCCGCTACGCGCAGGCGGCGCACCGCCGCCTGCGCATCGTTTTCCTGGAGAACTCCATGCGCGCACGTGCCGCGTTCGCCCTCGCCCTGTCGCTGCTCGCCTGCGGCACCTTGCCGGCACATGCGGACGCGCCGAAACCCACGCCGAAGATCGACCACGTCTTCGTGATCATGCTCGAGAACCAGCTGTTCGAGACGACCTTCGGCAAGGATTCCGCCGCGCCCTACCTCGCGCACGACCTCACCGAGAAGGGCGCGCTGCTGCGCCAGTACTACGGCATCGGCCACCTCAGCCTCGACAACTACCTCGCGATGATCAGCGGCCAGGCGCCGAACAAGGCGACGCAGGACGACTGCACGGTGTTCCGCGAATTCGTCGCGACCGGCCCGCTCGATGCGAATGGCCAGCTGCCCGGCGAAGGCTGCGTCTATCCAGCCTCGGTGAAGACGCTCGCCGACCAGCTCGAAGCCGCCGGAAAGACGTGGCGCGCCTACATGGAGGACATGGGCAAGGATCCCGCGCGCGAATCATCCGAATGCGGCCACGCGACGATCGGCGCGCAGGATCCCACGCGCAAGGCGACGCCAAAGGACCAGTACGCGGCCAAGCACAACCCGTTCGTCTACTTCCATTCGATCATCGACGACGAGGCACGCTGCAGGAAGCATGTCGTCAACCTCGACAAGCTCCAGCGCGACCTGCGCAAGCCGGAATCCACGCCGAACTACAGCTACATCTCGCCCAACCTCTGCCACGACGGCCACGACACGCCGTGCAAGAACGGCGAACCCGGCGGGCTCGTCTCCGCGAACCGCTTCCTGCGCGAATGGATACCGCGCATCATGGCCTCGCCCGCATACCGGCAGGGCGGCCTCATCGTGATCACCTTCGACGAGGCGACGATGGCCGATACCGCCGCGTGCTGCGGCGAGCAGCCGCTGCCGGGCGGCCCGAAGCCGGGCATCGACGGCCCCGGCGGCGGCCGCATCGGCGCGCTGCTGCTGTCGCCGCGCATCGCGCCGGGCACCGTGTCCGACCTGCCCTACAACCACTATTCGCTGCTGCGCTGGACCGAAGACAACTTCGGCCTCGACCACCTCGGCTACGCGGGCACGCCGAACCTCGCGACGTTCGGCAGCGACGTTTTCGGCGTGCCGTGACGATTGCCGCGGCGCAAGATTCGAGGCCTCGGAACGCCTCGGGATGGCGCCGCGCGCCGTAGCAGCGCGCGCCTGAAGCCTCCCCGACCCGGATGCGCGGCTTCGATTGACGCTCGCGCGCACGCCTTCGATGATGACGCGATGCGCCTCTTCCAACGGCTGGTCTTCATCCTGCTCGCGTTTGCCGCGTCCGTCCGTGCCGACGACGCGCCGGATGCGTCGAAGTTCTTCGACAGCGCCAAGCACCAAGTCGCCGACATGCGCAAGCAGCTGGCCGACAAGGACGCCGACAACGCCCGACTCGAGGCCTTGCGCGGCCAGAACAACGACCTCGCCGCGCAGGCGCAGGCGATCATCGCCGAGCGCACGCCCGCGTTGGCGACACTCGACGCACGCGTCGAGGCGCTCGGCGCCGAGCCCGCGGACGGCACCCGGGAAGCGGCCGACATCGCGGCGCAGCGCAAGGACATCGAGCGCCAACGCGCGAACATCGACGCGGACATCAAGCGCGCCAAAAGCGTGGTTGTTGACTCGAGCGATCTCGCCGCGGCGATAGCGCAGGCTCGCCGCAGCAATTTCCAGGCACGGCTTTCACAACGCACCGCCTCGCCGCTGATGCCGACGTTCTGGCGCGACCTCGACGCCGGCCTCGCGCGCGACCGCGGCATCCTCGGCACGGTCGGCACCGGCGTGCGCGATTCGCTCGGCCGCGCGTTCGCGCAGGACCGCCGCATGCAGACGACCATCTCGCTGGGTTTCGGCCTGTTCGTGTTGCTGTTCCTGCGCTGGTTTGCCGAACACGCGCTCATGCGCTGGACCGCAAACCGCGTGCCGCACGGTCGCCTGCGCCGTTCCGCGCTTGCCGTCGCGATCGTCACGGGCATGCCGCTGTTCAGCGGCATCGGCGTGTCGATCATGCTCGCCGGTTTGGGCGACGCGCTCGACGACAGCAGCCGCACGCTGTGCAATGCGCTCGCCGTCGCCGTGGTCTGGGGCAGCTTCGTCGCCGGCCTCGCACGCGCGCTGCTGGCGACGGCGCGCCCGTCGTGGCGCCTGCCAAAGATCAGCGACGACCTCGCCCAGCGCCTGCGCGCGTTACCGTGGCTGAGCGGCCTCGCCGTCGCGCTCGGCGTCTTCGTCAATCGTTTCTACGCGCTCGCCGGCACCGGCGTATCGATGGCGATGCTGGGTGACCTGGGCATCTCGGTCGTCTACGCGCTCGTCATCGGCTGGAGCCTCGCGCGCGTCGCGCGCGTCGCGACCGCGCCCGGCGACGCCGCACGCCCCGCCTGGATCGGCGTTCCGCTCGCGCTGCTGTGGTTCGGCACCTTCGCCACCTTCGCCACCGCGCTGGCCGGCTACATCGAGCTCGCGCATCAGATCGCTCGGCAGATGATGTTCGCCGGCATCGTCTCGGCGACGCTGTACCTGCTCGTGCATTTCATCGAGGACCTGTTCGCCGGCGCCGTGCAGTCGCGCGCTGGCTGGATGCGGCGCACGCTTGGCCTGTCACAACACGCCCTCGACCAGTGGTCGGTGCTGTGCTCGGGCGTGCTGCGCGTCGCCGCGATCGCACTCGGGCTGGTCTTGATGCTCAGGCCGCTCGAGACCGATCCATCGACGCTCCTCGCCCAGGCCGTTCATTTCGAAGGCGGCCTCGCCATCGGGCAGATTTCGGTGACGCCAGGTGCCATCGTTACCGCGGCACTCGTGCTCCTCGCCGGCATTACCGTGGTACGCCACCTGCAGCGCTGGCTGCTCGGCGCCTACCTGCCGACGACACGCCTCGACGAGGCGATGCGCAGCTCGATCACGACGCTGCTCGGCTGGCTTGGCATCGTCGTCGTGATCGCGTTCGCGCTGTCCGCGCTCGGACTCAGCCTCGATCGCATCGCCTGGGTCGCCAGCGCACTGTCGGTCGGCATCGGTTTCGGCCTGCAGGCGATCGTGCAGAACTTCGTGTCGGGCTTGATCCTGCTCGTCGAGCGGCCGGTGAAAGTCGGTGACTGGGTCGTGATCGGCGACATCGAAGGCGATATCCGCCGCGTCAATGTGCGCGCGACGGAAATCCAGCTCGGCGACCGCTCCACCGCCATCGTGCCCAATTCCCAGCTGATCACGCAGAGCGTGCGCAACGTAACGCTCTCCAACGCCCAAGGCCGCGTGTTGCTGAAACTGCCGTTGCCGCTCGACTGCGACCCCGCCCGCGTGCGCGCGATCGCGCTCGAGGCCGTGGGCCAGCATCCGGGCGTCCTCGACAAGCCCGCAGCGTCGGTACTGCTCGACGGCATCGCCGGCGGCGCGCTCGTCTTCGCCGTCGCGGCCTACATTGCCAATCCGCGTCAGGCCGGCGGCGTGCGCAGCGACCTGCTCATCGAAATCATTTCGCGGCTGCGCGCTCAGGGAATCGCGTTGTCCTCGCCGTTGCAGGTGGCGGTCGGCGGGGTCGCGGCAGCGGCGCAGCCGGCGGCGGATTCCACAGGCGAGCAACCATCCGCGACCGGTCCCGCGTGACCCCGCGGCGGAATCCGCCCGAACCGGCAGCGGAACGGCGACTGAAAACCACGTCCCGGAAACGACACCGCCGGCACGAGGCCGGCGGCGCGCAAGACTTTTCGCGTGAATCGCTGCGCGATTACTGCGCGGCGTCCTTGAGCTTCTTCAGCGCGCGGATCTTCACCTTGACCGAAGCGGGTTTGGCGGCGAACCAGCGCTCTTCCTTGGTGAACGGATCGACACCCTTGCGCTTCGGCTTGGCGGCGACGCTGACCGAGGTGATCTTGAGCAGGCCTGGCAGCGTGAACTGGCCGGCGCCCTTCTTGTGCACCGAATTGGCGACCGCAGATTCCAGCGCGGCCAGCACGGCGCGCACGCCCTTGCTGTCGACACCACTCTGCTCGGCCAGGTGCGAGACGAGTCCGGACTTGCCAAGCGGTTCGGTAATCGGCTTCGGCGAGGACTTCCTGCCGGCAGCCGGCTTCTTGGATGTAGCCATGGTTATCGTATCTCCGTGGGGGTAGCGCGGCGCCTTGCTTGCGCCGCTGGGCCTAGCGTATCCGTTTTTTTTCCCGAGTGCGCGCGTTTTTCAAGCGGAAACGACGTTTTTCAAGCGGTCCGGCGGACGACCCGACCGGACAGCCGGCGCACGACTCAATCCGCGTCGATTGCCGATGCACGAGGCGGCAAGATGGCGCTGCGGATCTGCGCCTCGACGGCGGCGATCGCGGTCATGTTGAACACGCGCCGCACCGTCGCCGAAGGCGTGAGGATGTGCGCCGACCTGGCCAGCCCCATGAGCACCGGACCGAGCACGACGCCGTCGGTCATCACGCGCGTCATGTTGAACGCGATGTTGGCCGCGTCCATGTTCGGGCAGATGAAGAGGTTGGCCTTCCCGGTCAACCGCGAATTGGGAAAGATCGCCGCGCGGATCTCGGGATTGAGCGCGGTGTCGGCGTGCATCTCGCCGTCGATCTCGATCTTCGTTGGCAGGCGTTCGCGCAGGAGTTCGACGACTTGGCGCATCTTCTGCGCACTGGCATCGTCGTGGCTGCCGAAATTGGAGTGCGAAAGCACGGCGATCTTCGGCTGGATGCCGAACAATTTCAGGCGCAGTGCCGCGTGCGCGGCGGCCTCGGCGATGCGCTCGGCGTCGGGATCGACGGCGACGTGCGTGTCGACGAAGAAGAACACGCCGCGATCGTTGAATACCGCGCTCATCGCGGAAAGATGGTGCGTGCCCGGCTGCATCGGAATGATGCCGCGCAGGTAGGCGAGCTTTTTCTGGTAGCGGCCGACCACGCCGCAGATCAGCGCGTCGGCCTCGCCGCGGCGGAGCATGAGCGCGGCGATGACCGTCGCGCGCGAGCGCACGAGCGCCTTCGCGCTGTCGGGCGTCACGCCGCGGCGCGCCATGAGTTCGTGGTAGAGCGTCCAATAGTCCTTGAAGCGCGGGTCGCTCTCGATGCTGCACAGCTCGAAATCGCGGCCTGCTTGCAGGCGCAGGTTGAGGCGCGCGATGCGCGACTCGATCACCGACGGACGACCGATCAGGATCGGTCGCGCCATGCCTTCATCGACGACGTGCTGCACCGCGCGCAGGACGACTTCTTCCTCGCCTTCGGCGTAGACGACGCGTTGCGGATCGGCCTTGGCGCGCTCGAACACGGGCTTCATGAGCAGCGTCGTGCGGAACACGAAGGCGTTGAGCTTTTCCTTGTAGGCGGCGAGATCGTCGATCGGCCGCGTCGCCACGCCCGAGTCCATCGCCGCCTTCGCCACCGCGGGCGCGAGCTCGACGATGAGGCGCGGATCGAACGGCTGCGGAATGATGTAGTCCGGCCCGAACGACAGGCTCTGTCCGCCGTAGGCGCGCGCGGCAATGTCGGTCATCTCGCGCCGCGCGAGCGCGGCGATCGCATGCACGCACGCCACCTTCATCGCTTCGTTGATGACCGTCGCGCCGACGTCGAGCGCGCCGCGGAAGATGTACGGAAAGCACAGCGCGTTGTTGACCTGATTCGGATAGTCCGAACGGCCCGTCGCGATGATCGCGTCCTCGCGCACGGCGCGCGCTTCTTCGGGAAGGATTTCCGGCGTCGGATTGGCCAGCGCGAGGATGACCGGCCGCGCAGACATGCGCGCGACCATTTCGGGCTTGAGCACGCCCGGCGCGGACAGGCCGAGGAACACGTCGGCGCCGTCGATGATCTGGCCGAGTTCGCGCGCATCGGTTTCACGCGCGTAGCGGCACTTGTTCGGGTCCATCTCCTCCTTGCGGCCCTTCCAGACCACGCCGAGGCGATCGGCGACCCAGATGTTCTCCGGCTTCACGCCGAGGCTGACCAGCATGTCCAGGCAGGCGATGCCCGCCGCGCCCGCGCCCGTGGAGACGAGCTTGATCTTGCCGATGTCCTTGCCCGCGATGTGCAGCGCGTTGACGATCGCCGCACCGACGATGATCGCGGTGCCGTGCTGGTCGTCATGGAAGACCGGGATCTTCATGCGCTCGCGCAGCTTCTTCTCGACCTCGAAGCACTCGGGCGCCTTGATGTCCTCGAGGTTGATGCCGCCGAAGCTCGGTTCGAGGCTGGCGATGATGTCGACGAGCTTGTCCGGATCGTTCTCGGCGATCTCCAGATCGAACACGTCGATGCCGGCGAACTTCTGGAACAGCACGCCCTTGCCTTCCATGACCGGTTTGGCGGCGAGCGGACCGATATTGCCGAGGCCGAGCACAGCCGTGCCGTTGGTGATGACGGCGACGAGGTTGCCGCGCGCGGTAACCGTGGCCACTTCCGCCGGATCGCGCACGATTTCCTCACACGCAGCGGCAACGCCGGGCGAGTAGGCAAGCGAGAGTTCGCGCTGGGTGACGACCGGCTTGGTCGGTGCGACCTTGATCTTTCCGGCAGGCGCCTTGCGGTGGTATTCGAGGGCAGCTTTCTTGAGTTCTTCGATGGTCGACATGGATCGAATGGGTGGCGCGAAGCGGAAGTCGCGCAACTATACATCCCGATCCATGCAGGCGAACCGCGCGTCGGGCACGCAGCCGGCGCGGGAGATCGCAGCCATGCCGACGGCCAGTTCGTACTGGCGATGGTCGAGCTTTCCGGCGATGGCGTCGAACTCATCCGACGCTTGGGCTTGCGCGCGCCGAACCTTCCGATCCTCGGCATCTGCGCGAGTCGCAACGCGAAGCAGCCGATGCGCAAATGCGCGACCGCGAGGATCGTTGCTATGCTTGCGCACGCATGGAGCCGAAGGCTTCGCCCGCGCAACCGCGCCGCCGCATGTCCATTTTCGACGAAGACCAGATCACCGGACTCCTCGCGCGCTGCAACACCGGCGATTCCGCGGCGCGCGACCAGCTGACGCCGCTGGTTTACGCGGAACTCAAGTCGCTCGCCGAGCGCGCGCTGCGCGGCGAGCGCGAAGGTCACACCCTGCAGACCACCGCGCTCGTCAACGAGGCCTGCCTGCGCCTGCTCGGCCAGCGCAATATCGACCCCGGCAACCGCGCGCAATTCGCCGCGCTCGCCGCGCAGGCGATGCGCCGCGTGCTCGTCGACCACGCGCGTCGACGCAACGCGGCCAAGCGTCCGACTTCGGACGAGCGCGTCGCCATCGACGAGATCGACCTGCCCGAAGCCGCCAGCGATCTGCTCGGGCTCGACGAGGCCCTGCAACGCCTCGCCACGCTGAGCCCGCGCCAGGCACAGGTCATCGACCTCAAGTTCTTCGCCGGCATGGAACTCGAACAGATCGCCAACGTGCTCGACATCGCACGACCCACCGTCGTGCGCGACTGGCGCATGGCGCGCGCGTGGCTGCAGCGCGAACTCGCTTCATGAGCCGACCGGCAACGCCCATTGCTGCAGTGCCGCCATGCCCGACGCGCCTCGACGAACCATCGACCCACGCGTGCAACCTGCGGAATGCGCCATGAGCGACGACCCGTCCGCAGCGCGGTACCGGCGTGCGCAGGAGATCGTGCACGCGGTTTCCGACAGCGACCCGGCGCGACGCGAAGCGCAGCTGCGCGTGGAATGCGGCGGCGACGGCGAGCTCCGCGCCGAAGTCGACTGGCTACTGGCTTCGATCGAATCCGGCCGCGACGACACCGTCCCGCCGGCGGTCGAGGCCGTGTCGCGTTCATTGCTCGCCGACCGCCGCATCGAAGCGGCGGCACCGCGCGAGTACCGCCTGCTCAAGCGCATCGGTGAAGGCGGCATGGGTCAGGTCTGGCTGGCCGAGCGGGAGAGCGCCGGCATACGCCAACGCGTCGCGCTCAAATTGCTGCGCGGCGCCGGTACGCCGAGCGAGGGCGAACTTGCGCGCTTTCTCGCCGAAGGCCGCATCCTCGCCGCGCTCAACCATCCCAACATCGCGCATCTGGTGGACACCGGCCTCGATGGCGAGGGCGCGCCGTTCCTCGCGATGGAATACGTCGACGGCGCGCGCATCGACCGCTGGTGCAACTCGCACGCGCTGAACCTGCGCGCGCGCATCGAGCTGTTCCTCAAGGTCTGCGCCGCCCTCGAATACGCCCACGCGCAACTGGTTATCCACCGCGACCTGAAACCGGCGAACATTCTCGTCACCCGCGCGGGCGAACCCAAGCTGCTCGATTTCGGCATCGCGCGGCTGCTCGACGCGAATGTCGGCTCGCTCAACGCGACGACCGTACTGCATGCGATGACGTTGGCGTACGCCAGTCCGGAACAGATCGAGGGTGCGCCGCTCGGCACGGCCACCGACGTCTATTCGCTCGGCGTGGTGCTGTACGAACTGCTGGCGGGCGTGCGCCCGTTCGACCATCTGGACTCGGAACATGCGCGCTCGAACGCGATCGTGTCCGGCGACATCACGCCACCGAGCCGGCGTACGCAGCAGCCCGCGGCACGCATCGGCACGCGCATTCCGAAATCCGACGCGCGTGACGTCGGTGTACGCATTCCCGCCGATGTCGACGCGATCGTGCTGAAGGCGTTGCGGCGCGAACCCGCACGCCGCTACGCCAGCGTCGCCGAACTGGCGGATGACCTGCGCAATGTCCTCGCCTCGCGCCCCGTGCAGGCCCGTCGCGGCCAATGGGGCTACCGCGCGCAGCGCTTCCTGTGGCGCAACCGCTGGCCGCTCGCGGCGGCGGCGATCCTCGTCGCGATCGTCACGGGATTCACCTGGCGCACCGTTCAGGCCGAACGCGAGGCTCATCTGCAGGCGGAAACCTCCGACCAGGTCGCCGAATTCCTCGTCTCGGTGTTCGCCGCCTCCGATTCCGACCTCAACGCGGGCGCAAGCCACGACCTGACCGCGCGCGAGGTGCTCGACAACGGCACCGCGCGCATCGACAAGGAACTCGCCGGCCAGCCGCGCATCCGCGCACGCCTGCTCGAAGCGGTCGGCAATGCATACAGGCACATGAACGACAATCCCAGGGCGGCGCACCTGATGCGCGAGGCTGCCGACCTCAATCTAGACCCGGCGGTGAATCAACCGGTCGCCGCCGCGCGCTGCCTGGGCGCCCTCGCCAACACCATGGCGAACGGCCAGTTTCCCGCCGTGGAGGTCGAACGCGTCGCGCGCGACTCGCTCGCATTGAACGAGCGCCTTCACGCCCCCGGCTCGCAGGAAGTCGCCAACGGATGGATGATGCTGTCGCTCGCGCTCAACCGATCGGGAAATCGCGCGGCCGCACAGGATGCCGCCGAGAAGACGCTCGCCATGAACCAGGCGCGCGCCGCGGAACCCGACAATCGATTGAGCGCCGCCAACCACAACCTGTGCATGATCGTTTCCAATCGGGGCCATCAGGCCACCGCGCGGACGTATTGCGAAACCGCGATTCCCATGTACGACGACGGACCGGACGCGGGAAAACTGATGACCCAGTCGCTGTATGCGCGCACCTTCGAGCGCGATGCCGACTACCCGCGCGCGTTGCGGATCATCACGAACGTCCTGGACGACTCGCGTACATTGCAAGGCGACGGCAGCCCGTTCTTCGTCTCCTACCTCGACGACGAAGTCCGCACGCTCGACTACGCAGGACGCTACCAGGAAGCCGCATCGCGCCTGCAGACGCTTGATGCGGATACGCAACGCCTGTTCGGCAAGGACAGCGGCGACTATGCGCTCGTCCTCGCCGCCCGTGGCCGCCATCACGCATTGCTCGGCGAATACGAACGCGCGCTGCCGCCGCTGCGCGACGTGCTGCAGTTTCGCCGGGCGAACTACGACGCGCACGACCCGCGCGTGCTTTCCGCGTCCCTCCAGCTTGCAACGACGCTGCTCGACGCCGGCGATGCCGGCGACGAAGTGCACGGCTTGATCAACACGGCAATCGATGGCTGGGCGACGAAAGACGATCCGCATGCCGTCGATGCCGCAGCGACACCGGTCGCGCTGGCGCAATGGCAGGTCGCGAACGGACGACTGACCGAAGCCGAACGCACGCTCGACGGCATCGCGGTCGCGACACCGCCGCGCGATCTCTGGCTCGATACGCGCGCGGACCTGCTGCGCGCCGTGATCGCGCGCCAACGCAACGACACCGCGACGGTCGTGCAGGTCGAAGAACGCGTCTGGCAGCGGCTGCGCGACACGGTTGGCGCGGCACACCCGCAAGCCGCGCGCCATGGCTTGCTGCTCGCGCGCGACCTGCGCGCCAACGAGCGCGAAGCGGAAGCGGACGCGCTCGAGGCGCAGCTGCGACCGACGTTCGAACGCGCATTCCCCCAAGACTCAGCATTCCGGCACGAGCTGGACGCGCCATCCAACGCGAAGCCGCGGCAGGATCAGCAGACTCCTTGAAACGCCGCCGGGTGCCGCTGGAGGCACAGCCGTTCATCCGCCGAATGCACGAAACGGCAACGGGGAAGATCATCGACGGCGAAGCGACTACGGCGTGGCGCGCAAGTAGTCCAGCGCCGCCTGCAGCATGCCTTCGCTGCCGATCGCGAGCGCGCCCTCGTCGAGGAAGAACCTGGGCGAATGATTGCTCGGCGCCGTTGCCGGATCGGTGCCGGCCGGCGTCGCGCCGACGAAAAAGTAGACGCTCGGCGCATGGATCGCGCGACCGAAGTGCGGGAAATCCTCGGACGCGGTCCAGCGCTGCGCCTCCTGCACGTGATCCTTGCCGAGCGCGGTTTCCAGGCTCGCGCGCACGCGCGCCGTGAGCGCGGGATCGTTGTAGTTGACCGGGTTGCTGCTGTCGGCGGAAAGAGGAATCTGCGTTTCCACTGTCGCGCCGTGCGCGGCGGCGACGTGCTCGGCGATGTTCTTCAGGCTCGCCAGCGCATGCTCGCGCATGCCTTCATCGAAGGCGCGCACGGTGCCCTGCAGCTCGGCCTTGTCGGGCACGATGTTGAAACGCTGGCCGCCGTCGAAGATGCCGAACGTGACGACGGCCGGCTCGTGGTTGATATCGAGTTCGCGGCTGACGATGGTCTGCGCGGCGGTCACGATCTCGGCCGCGGTGACGATCGGATCGATGCCCTTCCACGGCATCGCGCCGTGGCTCTGGCGGCCGTGCACGACGATGCGGAACGTGTCGGAACTCGCCATCGCGCCGCCTGCGCGCACCGCGACCGTGCCCACTGGCAACGAGCTGACGACGTGCATGCCGAAGATCGCGTCGGGCTTGAAGTCCTTGAATACGCCGTCCTTGACCATGAGCGGCGCGCCGCCCTCCTCGCCCGGAGGCGCGCCTTCCTCGGCGGGCTGGAAGATGAACATGACTTCGCCCGGCAGGTCCTTCTTCATCTTCGACATCGCCTCGGCGATGCCGAGCGTCATCGCCATGTGCGCGTCGTGCCCGCAGGCGTGCATGACGCCGACCGGCTTGCCGAGGTATTCGCCCTTTGCCTTCGAGGCGAACGGCAAGTCGACTTCCTCGGTAACGGGCAGCGCGTCGATGTCGGAACGGATCGCGAGCTTCGGCCCCGGCCTGCCACCCTTGAGGATACCGACGACGCCGGTGTGCGCGATGCCGGTGCGTACTTCGAGCCCGAACTTCTTCAGCTGCGCTGCGATGAATTGCGACGTGCGCGTTTCGCGGTTCGACAACTCCGGGTGCTCGTGCAGGTCACGGCGCCACGCGGTCATCTGCGGCACGAGCGGCTGCATCGTCTGCGCGGCGGTCCCGGCGGCTTGGGCTGCCGGGACGGCGATGAGCAATGCGGCGACTAGCGGGATCGGGCGCATGGACGGTTCCAAGGGTGAGGGAGCACATACGATAGCGCTCGACCAATGTCGATCCAAAATCGTCAGTTCGAAAGACCGGGCGCGCCGTCGAAGCGGTCGGAACCGAGCGGTTGCCACAGCCGCATGCCCAGCACGAACGTGCCCGGCACGACCTGCAACAGGAGCCGGCTCGCGCTCGTGTAGTCCTGCGCCCAAGCGCCTGCCTGGGTGAAGAAAAACAACACGAACAGGAAACCGAGCTGCAATGTCAGTTGCAGCAACAGCAGGCGCGCGCAATCGTCGCGCACCAGCACGCGCCAGCGCAGCAGCGCGAACGCCGGCAACGCGTACCAGAGCAGATGCCAGTTCGGCAGCTCGAACAGGCTCGCCAGCATCGACGTTCCGACACGATGCCAGCCGAGCTCGAACGTGCCGACGACGGGAATCGCGATGCGCTCCCAGCTCACCTCCACGAAGCCGAGGCCGAGCATCGGCAACACGAATCCGCCGCGCAGCAGGCCGACCGCGAGCAGGGCCGGCGCGGCCACGACGACGATGCGGCGCCAGCGCGGCGGCAGCAACTCGAGTACGACCACGGCGGAGAACACGAGCAGCCAGATCGCGCCCTCGAGCTTGATCGACGGCAGGCACAGGGCAAGGCCGACCGCGAGCAGCCACTGTCCCGGATCGCGCAGGACCATCCAACGCGCCCACGCCAGCGTGGCGAGGCCGAGCGTGCCGGCGAGCCAGAGATCGGCGTAACCGGCGAGCGCGACATGCGCGTCGATCAGCGGCAACGACACCAGCGCATACGCCAATGCCATCGACAACCATGGCCGCAGGCCGAAGCCGCGTGCGCCGCCGTACATCGCCAGCGCGATCGCGGCCAGCAGGCCGGTCCACGCGAAATCGACCAGCGGCTCGTTCCAGCCGCCCGCCGCGCTCGCGAACCAGACCTCGATCCAAGCCAGCAGCTCCGGATAACTCCACGCGCCGATCGTGCGTACAGCCGCCTGCGGCGGCTCGAGCCATTGCTCCAGCGGCACGTAGGGATCGGCGCGGCCGAGGAGCATCCACGTTTTCGGCTTGACTGCCCAGGCCGACCATGCATCCCACGGGAACACCGGGCGCAACAGCGCCTCGTCGGCCAGCAGCGCGAGGCGCACGAGCACCAGCACGAGCATCACCCACCACAGCAGACGCGGCGCGCCTGTCATTCGCGACTGCACCGAAGTCGGCATCGGTGACGGCCAACGACGCATCGCGATGCGCCATCGCCAACCGGCAGCGAGCCAAGCCAGCGTGCCGAATCCGGCCAGCCAAGGCGCCGCCAGCGCGAAAGCACGCTGCGTATCCGCTTCGGCTTGCCACGAGCACGCAGCGGCGGCCAGGAATACGCCGATCAGCCAGCCGGCCCCGGCGACGAACGCGGCCTGGCCGGGTTGCCGCGTGCCGGCCAGCAATCGCACCAAGCCGCCACCGGCGAACAGCGGCAGCAACCAGGCGACAGCGTAGTCAGTGGACACGGCGATACCTGAAAACAACGAGCCTGTGCGATTCGAAGTCGCCGACATGGATTGCCGCATTGGGCCACAGCCGCTCGCTCGCGGCGAGCAGACGCCGCAGCGCGGGATCCTCGTGCCAGGCTTCACTGCGATAGGACGCGATGATGCAGCCGTCCGGCAGCGGCGTCTGCGCTTGCAGTGCCGTGCGGAGCGGCGCGCTGTTCATCGGCAGCAGATGCCAAGCCAGGCGCAGCGAGAGATATTGCGTGTCGGCCTGCAGCAGGATGCGCGTCGATGCCGGCTCGTCGCTGAGCAGTTCGCGCAACTCGTCGGCAGCTGCCACGACGTCCGAATCGCCGACGATGCGCGCACTGTCGGGCCACCGCGCGTCCGCATACAGCGTGCGTGCCGCGAGCAGCCGCTGCACGAGGCCGGACTGCCAGCGCAAGTCCAGCGCGAACCAGCCGAGCGCGAGGCCGGCGATGCCGATGCCGGCGAGCTGGCCCCCGCGTGCACCGAGCAGGACAACGGACCAGAACAATAACGCAGCGATCGCCAGCGCCACGAACCCCACGATCGACCGCGCGCCCGGCGCCTCGCTTTCGCGCCCGAGCGCATGCACGGAGCGCTGGCTCCACGGCCAAGCGCCGAACCAATCGGTCACGAGCGCGTCGAGAGCGCCGCGCCACGACGGCGACCACAATTCGGCTTCGACCAGGTCGAACGGCGCAAAACCGCGCTCGGGCGGTACCAGCTGGCCGGTCGCGAATTCGGCGAAACCGAGTTCGACGATCGTGCCGCGCCAGCCCTCGATTCGCGACAGGTCGAAACTCGACGTACCGCTGCCCGGCATCGGCAACGCGATGGTTCGCACGTCGTCGGGCGCTTCCGCCGTGCGGAACACGAGCGACAATTCGAGCGTGCGCGGAAAATGTGCGAAACGGTAGCGCAGGGTCGTGAAATCGCGCGCATCCAGTTCCGGCAAGGCAGTCGATTGCAGGTTCAAGAAATCCTTCGCCGCCGCCTCGACATGCAGCACGCTTGCATCCACCGCGCCTCGGCCGAACACCGAAACGAAGCGGCTGCCCGCATACGTGCGTTCCTGCTGCGGCAAAAGTGGCGCACGCCACGGGATCCGGGCGGCGCAAAGCAGCAACACGAGCCAATTCGTCGCCAGCACGAACCAGAACGCCGTGCGCCTCATGCAGCGGCCCCGCCCGCTTGCGCCGGCCCGGCAGGCGCGCAGGCGGCGTGCCGCCCCGTACCTGAAATGCACGCCTGCATTCGCCCGGGCTGCAACGGCGGGCCATCGCACTCGACGCAGCGCCGGGCTGCATCGAACAGGTTTTCGTTGGCGGCGCGGTCCATCTTGCCCGGCATCCCGTGATCGACGGAAAAAAGGAGTACCTACGACGGAACGATAAAGAATGCGCCCAGCGGACAGGCGTTTCGCGGGGAAAACGTTAACCAGCGCCCGAAAACCCCGCTCGGCGCCGACGGCGGGGCAATTTGGCCTCGACTTCCGGGCACAACGTCCCGAGCCGCTCGGGTGTCGTCACGGCAAGACATTGGCGCCCGCGCGCGCAGGGATGCGCGGCGATCCGGGAAGACTCAAATGCCGAGCACGAGGTCTTCCGCCTCGACGCGGTCGAGGCGGATGCGGTTGGCGAACAGCGAGAACGCGAGCATGCCGGCGAGGCCGCGCGCGTGCTGCACCCACGGCGGCAGGTAGCGCGGCGGCGCGATGGTACCGTTGTCGAAATACGGCTCGAGCGCGATGACGTCGTGCAGCGCGAGCTTGCCGGCGAACAGGTTGCGGCACAGGTTCATGCGCTGGTTCTTGAGCGCCCAGCGGAAGAATGTGTGCACGGAGAGCAGGCCGTGCAGGTAGACCGCGTCCTTGGTGAACGCCGCGCCGCCGGCGGGCGACACGCCGCGGAACACACGCTGCGCGGAGGCGAAGCTGTCCTCCGCGCCCTGCCCGGCATCGAGGAAGAAGCGGAACACCTCGATGAAGTCCGCGCCGCGCAAAGCCATGTCGATGCCGAGGATGCGCAAGCTGATGCGCTTCATGCGCGCGATGTCGATCGCGCCGGACATGAGCTCGGCAAACACGGCCAATCCTTCCTGCGTTGCGGTGGTGCGCGGCGACGAACGCGCCAGCGATTTCAGGATCGGCTGCGCGCGGCCGTTGAGCGCGGTCAGCGAATGCACGAACGCTTCGTGGTTGAGCAGCTGGTCGCGGTCGTAGCTGGAAAAAGCCGTCGCCGCGCGCACGCGGATGCGCGTCGCACCCGCGGCCGCCTTGGCGATGAGGTCGGGATCGGTTTCCACGCGCACGACGCCGGGGCCGAAGAACGCGTCGAGACTCGCGCGCAATTCGTCGCGCAGCATCTCGGCCGGAATCTCGTCGGGCACTTCCTCGAGCGCGGCGCCGCTGGTGTATTCGTCGGCGATCGCGATGAAATGGCGCGCGGCATCGAGATTGGTCAGTGCCGCGCCGGGCACGCGATCCTCGGGAAGGCCGTAGAGCTGCGCCGAGAATGTCGTCACGTCCCGCGTGCCGATCGCGCCGAGCAGGTCGGTGGCGATGCGCCAGGACAACGCACTGCGGCGGATGTAGTCGTCGACCGGATGCGCTGCGTCGACTTCGGCGATGATCGCGTCGAGTGCGGCCTGCGTCGCCGAGAAATCGGCGCGTGCGTACTCGACCTTAGGCAAGGTCGCGCGACCGGCTTGCCACGCCGCGAGGAAATCGCTCTCGATCGACGCCGGCCAGCTTACCGCGTCGAGCAGGCGCACGCCGCGCGTCGCCTCGACGAGGCGACGGTCGAGTTCCGCGTAGCGGGCGGGGTCCGCGCTCGACGTCATCATGGCTTGCGCCGGACGATAGCAGAGTGATGCGTGCAAGCGAGTACCGGGCGAAGGACGTGCCAATCGCGGGGGCTGTCCGGCTCGGCGATGGTGCATGTTGCTAGGATGCCGTCGGGAGCGGGGAATTCCAGTGGAGATCAAAGATGGCACGCTCGCATGCACAGATTCTGCAACCTTCCCTCCTCGCCGCCGCATTGGCGGTTGCGCTGGCCGCGAATGCGGCGACTGCAACCGCCGCCGGCAACGAGGCACGATCCGCGCGTTATGCGCAGCGCCTGCTCATGCGGCACGCGCCGCAGTCATCGATCGCACGCGCGGCCGCGCCGCATGCGAATACGCTGCCCGTGACGAGCTGCGCCGACGATGATGATCCCGGCACCCTGCGCAATGTGCTCGCCACGGCCGGCGAAGGCGACGTCGTCGACCTCTCCGCATTGACCTGCAGCACGATCACGCTGACTCAGGGCGCGCTCGACACCAGCGCACTCGGCGAACATCAGCTCTACGACGTGACGATCCAGGGGCCGGGTCGCGACGAGCTCACGATCGACGCCGACGGCGCATCGCAGGCGTTCGTCGTCGGCGGCTTCTCGAGCGACCAGGGCACCTTCACGCTCAACGACGTCACCGTCGCCAACGGCAGCTACGGCGGCAGTCTCGCGGCGTGTATCGAAGGCTTCGGCGGCACCGTCGCGCTGAACCGCGTCACCGTGACCGACTGCCATTCCAGCGGCACCTATCAGCTCGTCTTCGGCGGCGCGGTGGACGTGACGACGCTGCAGATGACAGACAGCACCATCGAGAACTCCACGCTCACCGCAACCGGCGCGCACAGTACCGGCATCGGCGGCGGCGCCTACGTGACGGAAGACGCCACGCTCACGCGCAGCACGATCAGCGGCAACAGCGTCAGTGCGCCCTACGCGTACCGCGAGGGCTACGTCAGCGGCGGCGGCGGACTCTACGTGCGCGGCAAGCTCACCCTCGTCGACAGCACGATCAGCGGCAATTCCATCGTCGCGACGATCGACGGCGAGGATGCCAACGGCGGCGGCGTGTACGTGCGCGGCCTGACGACGGTCGGCGGATCGACGATCGACCACAACAGCGCCGACGGCGTTGGCGGCGGCCTGTTCAAGGCCGTGTTCAGCGTCTACGGCGATCCGCCGCCGCCGCAGGACACGAAGCTGCTCGTCACCAACAGCACGGTATCCGGCAACACCGCCCATGCCGGCGGCGGCATCGCCAGTTCGCGGCCGGTGTCGCTGTCCAACAGTACGATCGCGTTCAACGAAGCGACCGATGGCGGTGGCGGACTGCTGTTCCGCATCGCGGGCGTCTACGACGCGGAAGGCACGCTCGACGCGCAGAGTTCGATCATTGCCGGCAACAGTGCCGGCGACGGCGCCGCGCACGCCGCCGATCTCGGCGCGGACGATGCCGCCACGATCGGCGGCGCGAACAATCTCGTCATGGCCGCCGATGCTGCGCTCACGCTGCCTGCCGACACGATCGCGCTCGATCCGCAGCTGTCGCCGCTCGACGACAACGGCGGCCCGACGCGCACGCACGCGCTGGCAACGACGAGTCCCGCGATCGACGCCGGCAACAATGCGGCCGCGCTCGTCTCCGACCAGCGCGGCACCGGCTTCGCGCGCGTTGCCGGTGCGGCGGCCGACATCGGCGCGTTCGAAGTGCAGGATCTTGCCGATGACCTGATCTTCAAGGATGGGTTCGACGGCGCTGAGCCACCCGCCGCTGGCGCGCAATAGCCGCTTGACGAAGAGGACGGCGGCCCGCGCTCCGGCCGCCGCTCCCTTTCAACCCGACTGGTTTGCAGGCGCCTGTTCCAACGCGCAAACGCGTCGCATCGATCACTCGAAACCGTCGAAGAAAATGCGGTCGGACGGTGGCAGCGTGCTGTCCCGGCGGTAGCGGATGACGTGTGTGTTGTGATGCGTCAGGTAGTCCGGTCCGCTGGTGGCGAGCACGTAGAACGTGTCGTCGTCGATCTTGATGATGCGGTGGTAAGCCATCGAAGCGCCGGGAATGCCAGCGCGGGTGAAAGGGCCATCGCTGTTGACGCCCGTGTCGAGCCGGTTTCCGGTGATGAACCCGCGGGCGCTGCCGCCGCCGGCGTGGTTGACCTGGCTGCCGAGCCGTGCGACGTAGCCGTCGCGCTCGAACACCGCGAGATCGGCCGCCTCGATGTCGAGATTGCCGTCCAGCCCGACGGTGACCAGCGCGATGTCGTTGTAGGCGCTGTCGCCGCTGCCGCTCGGACTCAGGCGCAGGTGGAAGCGATTGCGCTTTTCGTCGTTGCCGTTCTTCACCGTCCAGCGTCCCTGCACGTAGATGCGACCGCTGCTGTCGGTGGCGAGGCCCGTGACCTTGCAGGAAAAGGTGCCGGAATAGCCGGTGAAGTTGCCGATTTGATGCGTGCCGGTGCCGGCAAAGCTTCCGTCGAGCCGGCCCGCATGGGTGAAACGGCTGACGAAACAGCGTCCGGGCGGGTTCGCACCGCTGTCCGTGGTGATGCCGCCGCCCACCAGCAAGCGGTCCTGCGCGTCGAGCATGGCGACATGCGGTCGCACGGTGCGCGAAGAACCGATCGCCGTGGTGACGCGACCGTTGTTGCCGTAGTTGGTTTCCACGCCGCAATAGCGGCCGATGCGCGCGATGGCCAGCACCGACTGCCCGCCGCCGGCGTTGGCGTTGCCGACCACGTAGGATCTTCCTTCGCCGTCGAGGACCATGGTTCGCGGGATGTCCTGGCGTTGCCCGGCCGGGCCGACGTCGAATGCCACGTCCTGCAGGAAGCCGCCGGCGCAGCCCTGATATCCCGGTTCGCCGTTCGCAAACGAGCGGTACAGGCGGAAATCGCTGTCGCCACTGTCGATCGCGAGCGTGCCGAGAAGGCCGATGGAGCCGTCCCAATTGGTGACGAGGCCAGCGCCATGGGCGAAGTAGGCCGAAGGCGTGTACGGCCCGCCGCCCGGCGCAGGCGTGGTCGGCTCGCCAGACGGATCGAACCACTGGGTCCAGAGGATTTCGTCGTTGCCGTTGCGCAGCTGCGTCGCGACGACGAGCTTGCCGTCGTTCTGGACCGCCATCCACGCGTTGGCGGCGTTGTACTGATAGCCGTAGAACGACGACCACTCGTAGGTTGCGACGCCGTTGTGGCCGAAGGCAGGGTCGGGCACGAATGAGTCCGCGCGGGCTTGCGCGGCGAGCAGCGTGCACAGGCAGGCCGCGATCAGTCGGATGTGGCGCATGGTGTCTCCGTCGTTGGGTACGACGGGTGACAACGGCGCATGCGCGACGAACCTATCAGGCGCCCGCATCGCGACCGGTGCACGGCAGGCGCCGCCCGACGACGACGTCAATCGACCGGGATGTGCGCCGGCACCGCTGGCGCAACGGAATCAACGCGGAAGACGCGTGCGCGGATCGCCGGAATTTTCCGCACGCCGCGACACAGGCGGAGGGCAAGGGCGCAAAATCCGCAACACCGGCGCGCGGCGCCAATCAATGCCGTCCGTACTTTTCGCCGAGCCGCTTGTGCAGCGCCTTGGTCAGCACCTTGCCCTCGCCCTTGCGACGCAGCTGCGCCTCCAGCGCGTCGGACGTGGCGGCGAGTTCGTCGCGCAGCTTGAGGTAATTGCGCCAGCGATCGGGATCGAGGCGGCCGTCGTCGAGGGCGGCGCGTACTGCGCAGCCGGGTTCGCCGCCGTGCGCGCAGTCGCCGAAGCGGCAGCCCTGGGCGAGTGCTTCGATGTCGGCGAACTGGCCTTCGTCGAGCTGTTCCTCGCCGGTGAGCTTGAGTTCGCGCATGCCGGGCGTGTCGATGAGGCAGCCGCCGCCGGACAGCATGATCAGCGCGCGATGCGTCGTCGTGTGGCGACCGCGGCTGTCGTGCTCGCGCACCGCACCGGTAGCCTGGCGCTGTTCGCCGAGCAGGGTGTTGGTGAGCGTCGACTTGCCGGCGCCTGAAGAACCGACGAGCACGCCGGTGCGGCCCGGGCCGAGTTCGGCGGCGAGCGGTGCGACGTCGTCGGCCGATTTCGCGTTGACGGCAACGACGCGCGCACCCGGCACGCGCTCGCGCAGCTGCGCAAGGCGTTCGTCGGCGTCGTCGACGCGATCCGCCTTGGTCAGCACGACGATCGCCTCGACGCCGCTGCCCTCGATGAGCAGCAGGTAGCGCTCGATGCGCGCAGGGTTGAAGTCCCCGTCGAGCCCGGCGAGCACAAGGACGACGTCGACGTTGGCGGCGATGATCTGGCGCTGGTGGCTTTCGCCCGCGGCGCCGCGCACGAGGCGGCTGCGTCGCGGCAGCACCTGCTCGATCGTCGGCGGCGCGCCGGGTGCGATCCGCACGAAATCGCCGACCGCGGGACGCAGCGTCGGATCGATGCCGCGCTTGAGGAAGCGCGCCGCGGGCTGCGCGTTGAACAGCGCGTCGCCGTCATGCAGTTCGTAGCCGGCGCGATGCTGGGCGACGACGCGCGCAACCGCGGCGGTGTCGGCGACCTCGGGCCAGTCCTGCGCGCGCCAGCCGATGCGGGCGAGACGGTCGTCGAGTCGGTCGAGATGGGGCATCGGCGCGATTCTAGAGCAGCGCCTGCACACCTGGCAGGATCCATCACCCGCACGGACGCCGCAGGCGTAGACTGGCGGCAACGAACACAGGGGTTCGGGAGCCGGCGAAATGCCCTCCTTCGCAGCACACGACGACGGGGCGCAAGCCGCGCCGGGCGCCGCCTGGCTTGAGCGCGACGCGTCCGGGCGCCAGGCGATGCTGGCGGGCATCCTCGCCGAAGTGTCCAACGAAGCCCTGCAGGGCGACACGCTCGAGGACGTCCTGCAGCGCATCGTCGACTGCCTCGCGCGACAACTGCCCGTCGCCATTGCCAGCATCATCCTGCTCAACGAATCGGGCACGCACTTCGTCGAGGAAGTGTGGAGCGGCGATATCGACCTCGACCTGCCCAGCGGGCTGCCCTGGCCGGTCGCGATCGGCGCCGCCGGGCGCTGCGTGCGCAGCGGGCATGCCGAGCTCATCGCCGACGTCGAGCACGACCCGGACTACATCGCAGGCAACGACGCGGTGCGCTCCGAGTACATCGTGCCGATCCGCCACCGCGCTCGCCTGCACGGCGTGCTCAACCTCGAAAGCACGCGCATGGATTTCTTCAGTCCGGAAGCCTGCGCGGTGTTCGACGCGGTCGCCGCGCAGATCGCTGGCGCGATCCACCTCGCGCGCGTCGTGCGCGAGCTCGAAGTCGCCAACCGCCACCTGCGCCTGCTGTCGATGAGCGACGGCCTCACCGGCATCGCCAACCGGCGCAGTTTCGACGAGCAGCTCGTCGAGACGTGGCGACGCTACGCCGAATCGCAGCGGCCAATGTCGCTGCTGCTCGTCGACGTCGACCACTTCAAGTCGCTCAACGATGCTGCGGGCCACCTGCGCGGCGATGCGTGCCTGCGTGCGATCGCCGCGCAGTGCCTGGCCGCAGCGCCGGGCTCGGCGTCGGTCGTGGCGCGCTTCGGCGGTGACGAATTCGCCCTGCTGCTGCCCGATTGCGACGATGCCGAGGCGTGCACGCGCGCCGAGCGCCTGTGCCGGCTCGTCGAGTCGGATGGCCTGGCGCATCCGCGCAACGCCGCCGTCACTGTCAGCATCGGCGTGGCGACGCTGCGTCCACGCGAAGGCGAGGACGCACAACGCATGATCGCGGCCGCCGACCGCGCGCTCTACAAGGCCAAGGCGCTGGGGCGCAACCGCGTCTTCGCCGTGCGCGACGAGGAGGGAACCGACGACAGCGGCGGCGCCTACCCGAACGCGCCCGCATCGCCATGCAGCGGCGCCGACCCGCTGCTACGATGAACGTTTGCCTCGCGCAGGAACCTTCATGCAAGACGCCAACGTCGCCGTCAGCCACCGGCTCGAACAGGTGCGCTACGACATCCGCGGCCCGTTGAGCCGCCGCGCGCACGAGCTCGAACGCGACGGCCAGTCGATCCTGCGCCTGCACATCGGCAATCCCGGCCTGTTCGGTTTTCGCGTGCCGCAGCACCTGCGCGATGCGATTTCCGCGCACTTGCCGCGCAGCGAGGCGTATTGCCACCAGCAGGGCCTGCTCGAGGCGCGCGAGGCCATCGCCGCGCAGCACGTGCGCAACGGCGCGAATGCATCGCCCGAGCGCGTGTTCATCGGCAACGGCGTCAGCGAACTCATCGACCTCTCGCTGCGCGCGCTGCTCGACGCCGGCGACGAAGTCCTCGTGCCCGCGCCCGACTATCCGCTGTGGACCGCGGCGACGCGCCTCAACGGCGGCGTGCCGGTGCACTACCCGTGCCCGGCCGGGCGCGCGCACCTGCCCGACGCCGGCGAGATCGAAGCGCTGGTCACGTCGCGCACGCGGGCGATCGTCATCATCAACCCGAACAACCCGACCGGCGCGGTGTATCCGCGCGAATTGCTGGTGGCGCTGGTCGACGTCGCGCGCCGCCATGGCCTGCTGCTCCTTTGCGACGAAATCTACGACAGCGTGCTCTACGACGGCGCCGCGTTCACGCCGCTCGCGCCGCTCGCCGGCGAGGTGCCGTGCATCAGCTACGGCGGCCTGTCCAAGGTCCACCTCGCCTGCGGCTACCGCGTCGGCTGGCTGTCGGTGAGCGGCGACGAGACGTGCAGCGCCGACCTCGTGCGCGCGCTCGACCTGCTCGCCTCCCTGCGCCTGTGCAGCAACGTGACCGCGCAGTGGGCGATCAAGCCCGCGCTCGAAGGCCGCAATGAAATCGACGCGCTCACGCGCGCTGGCGGCCGCCTGCACGTCGCGCGCGCGGCCGTCTGCGAGGCGGTCGAACGCAGCCAGTTCCTCGACATGGTTGCGCCGATGGGCGCGCTCTATGCGTTCCCGCAGGTCGACACCGCGCGCCTGCCCGGCTTCGACGACGCCGCATTCGCACTCGACCTGCTCGAGAACGAACGCGTCCTGCTCGTGCCGGGATCGAGCTTCAACATCGACGCGCGCAACCACTTCCGCATCACGCTGCTGCCCGAACCCGGCGTGCTCCACGACGCGTTCGCCGCGATCGAGCGCGAACTCGAACGCCACGCGCTGCGCACGAACCGTCGCGTCGCCTGACGCCGTGACTGACGGCCTGCCACGCTTCCTCGCGCTCGGCGATTCCTACACGATCGGCGAAGGCGTCGACGCGTGCGAGCGCTGGCCCTCGCAGCTCGTGCGCGCGCTGCGCGCGGAAGGCGTCGCGATCGGCGACGCGGACATCGTCGCCACCACCGGCTGGACCACCGACGAACTGGCCGCCGCGATCGCGGCGCGCGCATTCGCGCCGCCGTACGCGCTGGTCACCCTCCTCGTCGGCGTCAACAACCAGTATCGCGGCCGCGCGCTCGACGAATACCGCGAACAATTCTCCGCGCTGCTCGACACCGCGACCGCATTCGCCGGCGACGCCGCACAGCGCGTCGTCGTGGTCTCGATCCCGGACTGGGGCGCGACACCGTTCGCGATCGCCAGCGGCCGCGACCGCGGGCAGATCGCGCGCGACATCGATGCCTTCAACGCCGCCGCCCGCGACATCGCGCAGGCGCGCGGCGCTGCCTTCGTCGACGTGACCGCGCTGTCGCGCGCGCAGCCATCCAGCGCACCCTGGCTCGCCGCCGACGGCCTGCACCCTTCCGCCGCGCAATACGCGGCATGGACGACGCCGATCGCGGTCGCGGCGCGCAACGCCTTGTCGCATCGGGCGCCTGCCGCTTCGCCGTAAGCGGCTCCGCGACGCGATCCGCAGCTTCTTGTCCGCGACGGATTTCCCGTCCGCCTTGTGATGCGGTTCGCAAACCGGCCAGTTTGCTTAACGAAAGCCGAACACCGTTCAGGGAAGCCTTTGCTAATTTCCCGGCCTCGCGGGGTGCGCGGACGGTCATGTTCACCCCCCTCAGCAGCACACCTTCGGGGGAGTCCAAGCCAATGCCATTCCAGCGAATGACGTCATCCTTTTTGCTCGCATTCCTGGCAACGGCCTCCGCTTCCGCCTTCGCAACCCCGCTTCAGGACTTCGAACTCGAGGCCCTCCGCCTCGACAACGCCAGCGCCATCGTCTCGACCGCGCTGCCCCTGAGCGGCACGGTTCTCATCTCGCCCGAAGCTGCGCCTGATTCCGTCGCATCCACGACAGTGGCGCCGGCACCGGCCGACGCCAGCCATGCGCCGACCTCGCGCCTGCGCAAGCTGCTCGCCGACTTCTCGATGACCTTGCGCGACATCCGCTACCGCCGCGGCGGCAGCGACCCGAAGACCGGCTTCGACTGCAGCGGCTTTGTGCGCTACGTCTACCAGCACACCATCGGCGCCGTGCTGCCGAGCAATTCCGCGAGCCAGTTCGACGCCGGCACCCGCGTCGCGCGCAGCGACATGAAGGCCGGCGACCTCGTCTTCTTCCGCGTGCACGGCAAGCGCGTCTCGCACGTCGGCATCTACCTCGGCGACAACCGCTTCATCCATTCGCCCTCGACCGGCAAGCGCGTCAGCGTGAGCAGCCTCGAGGAGAGGTACTGGGCGCGCCGTTTCGCCGGTGCGCGCCGCCCGAAGGCACTCGGCTGAAATCCGCCGCGCGCGGTGTCGACCGCTCCGCGTTGATTTCCCCCGGTTGCACCCGCAGTTCGTCGCTCCATCCACGAGAGGCGATGCCATGAACCTGCATGAACTCGGCCGTTCCGGACTTTCCATCGCGCCGCTCGTGCTGGGCGGCAACGTGTTCGGCTGGAGCGCCGACGAAGCGCGCTCGTTCGAAGTGCTCGACGCGTTCGCCGACGCCGGCCTCACGATGATCGACACCGCCGACGCGTATTCCGCGTGGGCGCCCGGCAACCACGGCGGCGAATCGGAAACGATCATTGGTCGCTGGCTCGCGCGCAGCGGCAGGCGCGAGCAGGTGCAGGTCGCGACCAAGGTCGCCAAGTGGTCGCAGCGCCACGGCCTGTCGCCGGCCAACATCGAAGCCGCCGCCGACGATTCGCTGCGCCGCCTGGGCGTCGAGACGATCGATCTCTACTTCGCCCACGAGGACGACGCCAGCGTTCCGCTCGCCGACACGCTCGGCGCGTTCGCGCGGCTCATCGAGCGCGGCAAGGTGCGCGCGATCGGCGCGTCCAACTACAGCGCGCCGCGCCTGGCCGAAGCGCTCGCCGTGAGCGCGCAGCACGGCCTGCCGCGCTACGAGGTCATCCAGCCCGAATACAACCTCGTCGCGCGCAAGGACTACGAAAACACGCTCGAACCGCTCGTCGAGAAGGAGAAACTCGGCGTGGTCTGCTACTACGCGCTGGCCAGCGGCTTCCTCACCGGCAAATACCGCGGCGAAGCCGACCTCGGCAAGAGCGCCGCGCGCGCAGGCGCGGTCGGCAAATTCCTCAATGGTCGCGGCCTGCGCGTGCTCGCCGCGCTCGACGACGTCGCCCGGCGCCACGCCGCGACGCCGGCACAAGTCGCGCTGGCATGGCTCATCGCGCGGCCGGGCATCACCGCGCCGATCGCGAGCGCGACGAGCGCGGCCCAGGTCGAGGAACTCGCCGCCGCGGTCAAGTTGAACCTCGACGCCGACGACATCGCGCGCCTGGATGCAGTGAGCGCCTGACGCGCGCGCCATCGCGGCGGCGTATCATGCGCGCCCCGTTTCGTGGAAACCGCCATGTCGCTTTCTCCCGCCACGCGCGCCCGCATCGAGACGCTGCTCGCCGAGCACCGCGTCGTCCTGTTCATGAAGGGCACGCGCCACGCGCCGCAGTGCGGCTTTTCCGCCGCCGCCGTGGACCGCCTCAACGCGCTGCTCGACGACTACGCGAGCGTCGACGTCCTCGCCGACGAGGAGATCCGCTCCGGCATCAAGGCATTCGGCAACTGGCCGACGATCCCGCAGCTCTACGTCGACGGCGAACTCGTCGGCGGCGCGGACATCGTGCAATCGATGTTCGACTCCGGCGAACTGCATCGCCTGCTCGGCGCGGCCGAACCCGACCGCACGCCGCCGACGATGACCGTGACCGACGCCGCCGTCGAGAAAATCCGCGCCGCGCTCGGCGACGCGGAGGACGCGAAGCTGTTCCTCATCGTCGACGGCCGCTTCCAGCCGCAGTTCCAGCTGCGCGAACCCGGCGCGCACGACATCGTCGCCGTCGCCAACGGCCTGGAAATCCATTTCGACGCGGCCAGCGCGCAGCGCGCGCGCGGCGCGCAGATCGACTGGACGAAGACGCCGCATGGCGAAGGCCTGGCGATCTTCCTGCCGCAGGCGCCGCAGGTCATCAAGTCGATGGACGTGCATTCGCTCCAGCGTCGCATGCAGGCCGGCGACCTCGTCGTCGTCGACGTGCGCCCCGACGCGGACCGCGCGATCGCGCCGTTCGCGGGCGCGGACATCTTCACGCCCGAGACGCATGCGCGCCTGACCGCGCTGCCGAAGGACACGCCGATCGCCTTCATCTGCCACCATGGCAATTCGAGCCGCAATGCGGCCGAGCATTTCCGCGAACACGGCTTCCGCGATTTGTACAACGTCGAAGGCGGTATCGACGCATGGTCGCGCGAGATCGATCCGTCGATCCCGCGTTACTGATGGCGCGGCGGATCGCATGTCGATCGAACGCCTCGAAACGCTGATCCGCCCGGTGCCGGATTTTCCGTCGCCGGGCGTGATGTTCCGCGACATCACGCCGCTGCTCGCCGACGCGGACGCGTTCGCGCAGTGCATTGCGCTCCTCGCCGAGCCGTGGCGCGCCGCGCGCATCGATGCCGTCTGCGCGGTCGAGGCGCGCGGTTTCATCTTCGGCGCCGCGCTGGCGACCGCGCTCGGCGCCGGCTTCGTGCCGCTGCGCAAGCCGGGCAAGCTGCCGCCGCCGGTCACCCGCGTCGACTACGCACTCGAATACGGCCGCGACCGGCTCGAAGCGCGCGCCGACGCGCTGCACGGCCGCGAACGCGTGCTCGTCGCCGACGATGTGCTCGCCACCGGCGGCACGCTGTGCGCCGCGCGCGCACTCGTCGAACGCTTCGGTGCGCAGGTCGCCGGTGCCAGCGTGCTCATCGAACTCGACGCACTCGGTGGACGCGCGGCGTGGGGCGACTCTTCGCCACTGGCGGCGCTGCTGCACTACTGAACGGGAAGCGTTCTTTCGCGCCGACGAGGGGAAACCGGAATCCTCTTTGCTTGCGTACGTTTTCCTGCGGGCAGGAACGATCATCGCCCGGCACGGCCAGTCAGGAGCGCTTGCCTTTGCGCGGACGCCGTGCCTGCTCGGCGGTGACGTGTTCGACGATGGCACCGGCGACGTCGACGCCCGTCGACGCTTCGATGCCCTCGAGGCCGGGCGAGGAATTGACCTCGAGCACAAGCGGTCCGCGTGCCGAACGAAGCAGGTCGACGCCGCTCACGCCCAAGCCCATCACGTGCGAAGCGCGCAACGCGGCCTGCGTTTCCGCATCCGACAATTCGACGGCGCTGGCGCTGCCGCCACGATGCAGGTTGGCGCGGAAATCGCCGTCCGGCGCCTGCCGGCGCATCGCCGCGACGACCTTGTCGCCGACAACGAAGCAGCGCAGGTCGGCGCCGTTCGCCTCGCGCACGAACTCCTGCACGATGAAGTTCGCATAGAGGCTGCGGAACGCCTCGATCATGCCGAGCGAAGCGTTGCGCTTTTCGGCGAGCAGCACCCCCTGCCCCTGCGCGCCCTCGTTGAGCTTGATCACGTGCGGCGGTTCGCCGAGCATGGTCAGGAGGTCGGTCGTGTCCTCGGGATTGTCGCCGAACACGGTGGTCGGCAGGTCGAGGCCTTCGCTGGCGAGCAGCTGCAGGGCGCGCAGCTTGTCGCGCGCGCGCAGGATCGCATCGGAATCGTTCGGCGTGTAGGCGCCCATCTTCTCGAACTGACGCACGACCGCAGTGCCGTAGAACGTGATCGACGCGCCAATGCGCGGGATCACGGCGTCGAAACCGTGCAACAGCTTTCCGCCGCAGTGCATCTCGAATGCGCCGGGAGCGATGCGCATGTAGCAGCGCAACGGATCGAGCACGCGCACGGTGTGGCCGCGCTCGCGCGCGGCTTCGACGAGGCGGCGGGTCGAGTACAGGCGCGCGTTTCGCGAGAGGATGGCGATTTTCATGCGGATGAAGCGTCCTTGGCGCGCGACCGCGAGGGCCTCGCCAGCGTGTAGGAAAGCGCGCAGTCGATGCGAAACCGACCCGCCAGCGCGCTGCGCCCGAGCAGCAGCGGAAACAGCATCGCGCGGCGATCGGTCAGGTTCATTTCAACGTCGATGCGCGTGCCGCCGACGACGATTTCGCCGGCGATGAACCAGCGCGCCTCGCGGTTGCCGCCGGAATCGGTGACGACGCGCCGGTCGAGCACCGGCGCCGCGCAGGCGACCACGCGCGTCCCGCGCCGCCGCGCGCGCACACCGAAGCGCACATGCAGGCGGCCGCCGAAATCGAAGGTTTCGAGGCCTTCCACGCTCAGCGACGAGCTGCGCGCGCCGCTGTCGAGCTTGGCCTTGATCGCACCGATGCCCAGCTGCGGCAGCGATACCCATTCGCGCCAGCCAAGCACGGCCGGCGCCACGCCAACGACATCGACGCCACGAAATTCCTCGCCGGACATGGGTCTGCGCACTCGTCTGCGTGTGGAGCGGGCGATGGGAATCGAACCCACGTCAGTAGCTTGGGAAGCTACAGCTCTACCATTGAGCTACGCCCGCGAGAGTTCCCGAATACCTGCCACGGCCTGCGCCGGGAATGCGCGGAGGCGCAGCGTACCCGCGGCCGGCGACGTGGACAAGGTGGAGGATCGGCAAGCACTGAACCGACGCCCGCCGATCGTGCGCCCCGTTGCAACAACTGGCGGCCGGAAAGTCCACGTTCAGCCGATTTACGCGAATACTTGGCATGCCTGTCGATCCCGGCGGACATGTCCGCGACGGGAGTCGGCGTAGGCGCGATCAGGAGCCGATTCGATGCTGACCTCGTTTTCCGCAACCCGCGCGTGGAGCGCGACCGCGCTGGCGCTGCTGCTCGGCCTGTCGACTGCGGGCCGTGCGCGAGCCGATTCGTACGACGACGTGGCCGACCCGCCGAACCGCGTGGCGCGCCTGAGCTATCTCGGCGGCCAGGTGAGCTTCCAGCCCGCCGGCGATGGCGATTGGGTGCAGGCTTCGCTGAACCGGCCGTTGGTGACGGGTGATGCGCTGTATACCGATCGCGGTTCGCGCACCGAGCTGGAGATCGGCGGAGCCGCCGTGCGCTTCGATGAAGGCACGTCGGCCAGCCTGCTCAACCTCGACGACCGCATCGCACAGATCCAGCTCAGCGAAGGCACGCTGAGCCTCAGCGTGCGCAACGTCGGCCAAGGCGACAGCTACGAGATCGACACGCCCACGCTTGCCTTCGTCGCGACGATGCCGGGCGAATACCGCATCGACATCGCACCCGACGGCAACTCGACGATGGTCACCGTGTTCGACGGCGACGGCGACGTCTACGGCGAGAACGACGCCAGCTACGGCGTTCGCGCCGGCGATTCCTACCGCTTCAACGATGCCGCGCTGCGCGACTACGAAGTCCTCGACCTGCCGCGCGCGGACGATTTCGACAACTGGGTGCAGTCGCGCCAGCGCCAGTATTCGCGTTCGGAGTCGAGCCGCTACGTCGCCGACGACATGATCGGCGTCGCCGATCTCGACGCGGCCGGCAGCTGGAGCAGCGATGCCGACTACGGTGATGTCTGGTATCCGACCTCGGTCGGGGTGGACTATGTGCCGTATCGCAACGGCCACTGGTCGTGGATCGACCCGTGGGGCTGGACCTGGATCGACAACGCGGCGTGGGGCTTCGCGCCGTTCCACTACGGCCGCTGGGTCTACGCACGCAACCGCTGGGGCTGGTGCCCGGGCCCGCGTCACGTCCGCGCCGCGTACACGCCGGCCATGGTCGCCTTCGTCGGCGGCGTCTCGATTGGCGTCGGCGGTCCGGTCGGCTGGTTCCCGCTCGGGCCGCGCGATGTCTACGTGCCGTGGTACCGCGCTTCGCGCGGTTACTTCAACGCCGTCAACGTGCGCAACACGACGATCATCAACAATACCTATATCACCAACGTCTACAACGACTACTCGCGCGGCCGCCCGATCAGCGGCAACTACATGTGGCGCGGCAATGCCGCGGCGCTGACCGCCGTGTCGCGCGAGACCTTCGTTGGCGCGCGCCCGGTGATGGCCGGTCGCGTCAACGTCAACGCCACGCAGTGGCGCAACGCGCCGGTGCAGAGCCGACTCGGCATCGCGCCGACGCAGTCCAGCTTCGTCGCCGCCAATGCACGTCGCGCCACCGCGACGCCGCAGCGCGCCGCGCTCGATCGCCGCGTGATCGCGCGCACCGCGCCGCCGCCTGCCGCGTTGCCGATTGCCTCGCGTGTACAGGCGATCCAGCGCAACAACGCGCAGCCGCTGACGCGGCCGGTGCAAGCCCGCGTCGCGCCCACGGCGCAGCGCGGCGCGTCAGCGCGCGTCCAGGTCGTCGGCGGCAGCGCGAAGCCGCAGCCACTCGTGCGCGGCAATGCGCCCGCCGGCGCCGGGCGCCGCGCGAGCGGCCCTGCGCAAAACGGCCTCGCTCCACGCGGCGGCACCCAGCCGGGCACGACGCGCAACGCCGAGCGCACGGCGCCGAACGCGACCGGTCGCGAACTGCCCTCGTCGCGCTTCGCGCCACGCAGCGGTGCCGGCGCGACCTCGCCGCAGACGCAGCTCCCGTCGCGCGGCAATGCGCAGCCGGCGTCGCGCAACCGTGCAGAGCCGGTCGTGCCGCGGCGCACGACGCAACCGACTGTGCCGGCGCGCGAGAACGTGCGCGTGCCGAGCAACCAGACGCAACCCGGCTTCCGCAACCGCGCGGCGCCGGCCACGCAGGAGCAGCCGCGTGTCAACACGCAGCCGGTCGTGCGCAATCGTCCGGCAGAGCCGACGGCGCAGCCACGTCAAAACGTGCAGCCGCGCGCCGCCCAGCCACCCGTGCAGCGCAACGAATCGCGCGGCGTTCTCCGCAACCGCGTCGCCGAACCGGCGGCGCAGCCGCGCGCGCCACAACCGGCGGTGCAACCGCGCACCGCACAGCCGAACTATCAGGCGCCGCGTGAAGTGCGCCGGGTGCAGCCGCGCGAAGCGCCCGCGCGGCGCGCGCCGCCGGAGCGCAAGAAGGACAAGGACGGCGACGATCGCCGTTGATCTTGCCGTTTCCCACCGGAGCCTTGCACGATGCCGCGCTTGCGCGGCATCTTTTTTGCGCTCGCCAGGAGCCTTGTTCCGGCAAGATTGCGGCAAGCCGTTGAATATCGCCTTCCCGCAGTGCGGACGCCGGCGGCCACAGCCACGCGTTCATCGAAAGCAACCTCGTTGCCACGTCGCTACAATCCGCGCATGGACATCTTCCTCAACGGCCAACCGCATGCCGTCGACGCCGACATTTCGCTCGCGCAGCTGCTCGAAACGGCGGGCTACGCGCAGCGGCGCGTCGCCGTCGAGATCAATCGCGAGATCGTGCCGCGCAGCGCACAGGCCACACGCCTCCTGCGCGAGGGCGACCGCGTCGAGATCGTGCACGCAATCGGCGGCGGCTGACCGCCCCGGACTGTCGTTCGCCGCTCTTGGCGGCGGATTGGGCGCGGTGTCGACCGAAAGCGCGCATGCATCGCGCGAATGCGCGAAAATGCGGCGTTTCGGATGTCCAGGACGCCATGAACGCGCATTCCCTCCTCGCCGACGACACGCTCGTCATCGCCGGGCGCCACTACCATTCGCGCCTGCTTACGGGCACGGGCAAATTCAAGGATCTCGAAGAGACGGCGCGCGCAACGCAAGCGGCCGGCGCGCAGATCGTCACCGTTGCGATCCGTCGCACGAACATTGGACAGGACCCGCACGCGCCGAACCTGCTCGACGTGCTGCCGCCCGATCGCTACACGATCCTGCCCAACACCGCCGGCTGCTATACGGCCGAAGATGCCGTGCGCACCTGCCGCCTCGCGCGCGAACTGCTCGACGGCCACAAGCTGGTCAAGCTCGAAGTGCTCGCCGACCAGCGCACGCTCTATCCCGACGTGATGCAGACGCTCGTCGCCGCCGAGCAACTCGTCGCTGACGGCTTCGACGTCATGGTCTACACCTCCGACGATCCCGTGCTTGCGCGCAGGCTCGAGGAGATCGGTTGCGCCGCGGTGATGCCGCTCGCCGCGCCCATCGGCTCGGGGCTGGGCGTGCAGAACCGCTGGAACCTCATCGAGATCGTCGAGAACGCGAAGGTGCCGATCATCGTCGATGCCGGCGTCGGCACGGCGTCGGACGCCTCGATCGCGATGGAACTGGGTTGCGACGGTGTGCTCATGAACACCGCGATCGCGGGCGCGAAGGATCCCGTGCTCATGGCGCATGCAATGAAGCTTGCCATCGAAGCCGGCCGCGCCGCGTTCAAGGCCGGACGCATCCCGCGCAAGCGCTTTGCTTCGGCGTCGAGCCCGATCGAAGGGACAATCTGATGCAATCGTCCGTGATCGCGAAAGTCAAAAAAGCGCCATCCATCCATGGCCGCACTTCCCATGAACAGCAGAATTCAACAGCCGCATGAATGAATCCGACGCGCACGAACGCCGCATCCGCAGCTTCGTGCTTCGGCAAGGCCGCTTCACGCCCGCGCAGCAACGTGCGTTCGACCAGCACTGGGCGCGCCATGGACTCGAGTACGCGGGCCAGCCGCGTGATTTCGCGGCGACGTTCGGCCGCAACGCATCGCGCGTGCTCGAGATCGGCTTCGGCAACGGCGAGCAGCTGCTGCACTCGGCGCAGGCCGAAAGCGGGCGCGACTTCATCGGCGTGGAAGTGCACCGCCCCGGCGTCGGACGGCTCATGAATGCGCTCGCCGACGCGGACATCGGCAACGTGCGCCTGTACAACCACGACGCGGTCGAGGTGCTCGAACACGAGATCGCGCCCGGCGCGCTCGACGAGGTGCGCATCTATTTTCCCGATCCTTGGCACAAGAAACGCCACAACAAGCGACGCCTGATCCAGCCCGCGTTCCTCGAACTGCTCGCTTCGCGCGTCGCGCGCGGCGGCCGCTTGCATCTGGCGACGGACTGGGCCGACTATGCGGAACACATGCAGGAAGTGCTGCGCGACGCTCCGCACTGGCGGCCGCACGCGCATCACGCCGATCCGGCGGTGCGGCCGGCATGGCGCATCGAAACGCATTTCGAACGGCGTGGCTTGCGCCTCGGCCACGGCACCTGGGACTTCGTCCATGAAAGAATCTAGCCGTCGATCGAGAAAGGGCCATCCTGCCGTTTCTCGGTATGCACGGACGCGGCAAGACCGCGCCACGTGTTGCGCGGACCAGCGACTGAAGTCGTCGGTCCGCGGGCGATCCATCCGTGGATCGCGCAAGCCGGCTGTCCATCAACGTCCGGCTGCGCGCGCCTGACGCGCACCGGCGAAGAAGAAAAGCTGCCCGAATGGAAGCCGGCCTGACCCTCTCCACCAACATGATGCTGGTGTTCGCACTGGTGCTGTTCACCGTGCTCATGCTGGTGCTGGAGTGGATTCGCGCCGACGTCGTCGCCCTGCTCGTCGTCGTCGTCATCGGCATCACCGGGATCCTGCCGGCCGATCAGGTCTTCCACGGCTTCGCCGGCAACGCGGTCATCGCGATCATTGCGATCATGATCATGGGCGCCGGACTCGACCGCACCGGCGTGCTCGGCCTCACCGCGGCGTTCGTCATGCGCGTCGCACGCGGCGCCGAGCATCGTCTCGGCACCGTGCTCAACTCGGTCGCGAGCCTGTTCAGCGCGGTGATTCCGAGCCAGGCGCTCGCCGCGCTCATGCTGCCGGTCGCGAGCCGCCTGTCCGCGCGCACCGGCGTGCCGCTGCAGCGGATGCTGCTGCCGGTCGCGTTCTGCATCCTCACCGGCACCAACACGACGCTGATCGCGAACTCGCCGCTGATCCTGCTCAACGACCTCGTCGCCAACGCCAACCGCAACCTGCCTCCGGGCGCGAATACCATCCCGCGCTTCGGCCTGTTCAGCGTGACGCCGATCGGCCTCGCCATCGCCGTGCTCGGCGTTGCCTACTTCGCCGCGCTCGGCCGCCGCCTGCTGCCGCGGCGCGAGGAAACGCGCCAGAACGTCACGCCCGGACGCACGCAAACCTACTTCGCCGAGACCTACGGCATCGAGGGCGACGTCGTCGAACTGCTGGTCACCACCGACAGCCCGCTGGTCGGCATGAGCGTCGGCGAAATCGAGCAACTGCGTGGCGCGCCGCTGATCCTTGCGCTCAAGAGCGGCGCGGAATCGCGCCTGGCGCCGCCGGCCGAGCAGCTGATCTGGGTCGGCAGCGTGCTCGGCGTGCTCGGCAAGCGCGAGGCGGTCGCCGAGTTCGCCAACACGCAGCTGTGCCAGGTATTGCCACGCCTGCGCAACTTCGGCGACCTGTTCAACCCGACGCGCGCGGGTATCGCCGAAGTCGTGATCCCGACCACCTCGCGCTGGATCAAGAAAACCGTCGGCGAACTGCACCTGCGCAAGCAGCACGGCATTTCCGTGCTCGCCGTGAACCGCGGCGAGCAGGTGTTCCGCGAGGACGTGCGCGCGGTCACGTTGCACGCGGGCGACACGCTCGTCGTGCACAGCTTCTGGCGCGACCTCACCCAGGTCGCGCAGGATCGCGACCTCGTCGTCGTCACCGATATCCCGCAGGAGGAACATCGTCCGTCGAAGATCTGGCACGCGCTGTTCTTCTTCGCCCTGGCCAAGGGCCTCGCGCTGTTCACCACGCTCGACCTGTCCGTGGCGATGATGGCCGGCGCGGTCGGCATGCTGCTCACCGGCGTGCTGACCATGGACGAGGCGTACAAGGCGATCAACTGGAAGACGATCTTCGTCACCGCCTGCCTGATCCCGCTCGGCTGGTCGATGGATTCGACCGGCGCCGCCGCCTGGCTCGCGCAGGAGGTGCTGCACATCCTCAACGGCGCGCCGCAATGGCAGCTGCAGGCGAGCATCGCGGTCCTCACGCTGCTGTTCTCGCAGATCATGTCCAACGTCGGCGCGACGGTGATGATGGTCCCGATCGCGATCAGCGTGGCGATCGCGACCGGCGGCAGCCCGCAGGCCTACGCGATGATCGTCGCGCTGTCCTCGTCGAACACGTTCCTGATCCCGTCCGGCCACCCGGCGCTGATGATGGTGGCCGGCCCCGGCGGCTATCGCACGGGCGACTTCCTTCGCGCCGGCCTGCCGCTGACGATCCTTGTGCTGGTGACGACGCTGGTGACGGTCAACCTCATCTTTCACTGATCGACCGCCTCGAAGCGGGTTCGCCACTGGTTGCAACGGAAGAGCTGCGCCGCGCGTCCTGAGGAACGCAGGGCCCAAACCGAGGAGGCGCACATGTATCGCATGGCCATCGCATTGTTGACTGCGGCGCTGCCGCTGACCTGCGCAGCCGCAGGCTGCCGCGTTTCGGGAACCGCCTACGACACCGCGGGCAGGCCGGCGCCGGCCGTCGTCCGCCTGACCGACATCGATTCCGGCCAGCAGGTTTTCGCCGCGACCGACCGGCGCGCGTCTTTCGCCGTCGACGGCGCGGGCGACGGTCCGTATCGGATCGATCTGCTGAGCCATCCCGGCGTCGTCACGGGATCGCGCCTGCCGGTCCGCTCGATCGTCGGCCAATCGCCGGTGTTCGCCTGCGGCGCGGGCGCGCAGACGCAGGATGTCCGCGCCGAAGTCGACTGACCCGCCGGCACGGCGGATCGTCAGCGCGAACGCACCTCGCCGTCGTCGACATGCACCGCGACGGCGGCGAGCGACGCGCCCATGCACGGCCCGCCGACGCACAGGCCGTCGGCGCAGCGGAACGTCGCGCCGTGCGCGGCGCAGGTGATGCGGCCGTCGCGCACGAGGAAGCGGCCCGGCGCGTAGTCGAGACGCCGCCCGGCGTGCGGACATTCGTTGTGGTAGGCGAACGCGCGTTCGCCTTCGCGCAGCACGATCAGCTCGAAGCCGCCGCTGGCGCTGTCCACGTGCACGGCGATCGCGCCGCCGTCGGGAATGTCGTCGAGGCGGCACAGCGGGGGCGAGGAAGTCATGCCAACTTTCAGCACTTGTCGGAGAGGCGCCGCGGGCCTATCGTCCAACTTCCCGATGCCGGCAGCCCGCCCATTCTGGCACAGAGCACGAAGTCCATGATCCGCACTGTCTTCCGCATTCCGCGTCCACGCCACCCGCTGGCGCGTCTGGCATGGGTTGTCGTCGGCGCCATCGCCGCGCTGACGGCGCTCGTGCTCGGCGCGATCGTGCTCGCCGTGCTCGTCGCCGGCGGCGCAGCGTGGATGCTGTGGCGTGCGCTGCGCGGCGCGCCGCGTCCTGCGGCGCGCGCGAGAGCGCAGGCGCCGCAAACACCGCCGGGCACGCTCGACGGAGAATTCACGGTGCTGTCGCGTCCGCTCGACCAGCGTCGCCACGCCTGACTTTCGCAATGGCACCGTCGCCGCTCGACGCGGCGGCGCTCGCAGGCACGTCTAGCCGCCTCGATACTGCGGTCGCCGCGCCGCGCAAGGATTTCGTCCGATGACCGATTCGTCACTTCCGCTCGCGTCGGACGCGGCGCCGATGCCGTGGTGGCGACAGCCGTCGTTCCTCGTGCCGGCGGCGCTGCTCGCGCTGTACTTCGTCTGGGGTTCGACCTATCTCGCGATCCGCGTCGCCGTCGCGAGTTGGCCGCCGTTTCTCATGGCCGGCGTGCGCTTCATCGTCGCCGGCTCGCTGCTCTACGGTTTCCTGCGCTGGCGCGGCATGGCGGCGCCGACACGGCGGCAATGGCGCGACTGCGCGCTGACCGGCGCGATGCTGCTCGGCATGGGCAACGGACTGGTCTGCTTCGCCGAGCAGAGCGTCGCCTCGGGACTGGCTGCCGTAGCGGTCGCAAGCATGCCGCTGTTCGCGGCCGTGTTCGGCGGCTTGTACGGCCATTGGCCGCATCGATACGAATGGCTCGGACTCGTCGTCGGCTTCGCCGGCGTCGTGCTGCTCAATGTCGGCGGCGGCATGGCCGGATCGACGCTCGGCGCTTTCGCGCTCGTCGTCGCCGCAGCATCGTGGGCGTTCGGTTCGGCGTGGAGCAAGCGCCGCGACATGCCCGCGCCGGCGATGAACACCGCGGCGCAGATGTTGACCGCGGGCGTGCTGCTCGTCGTCTTCGCGTTCGCGATCGGCGAGCGCTGGCCAGCGTCGCCGCCGCTGCATGCGAACCTCGCACTCGCCTATCTCGTCGTCGCCGGTTCGCTGGTCGGCTTCAGCGCCTACCTGTACCTGCTCGGCGCGGTGCGGCCGGCGCTGGCGACGAGCTACGCCTACGTGAATCCGCCCGTCGCCGTGCTCGTCGGTGCCGTGTTCGGCGGCGAAGCCGTCCACGGCACCGATCTCGTCGCGATGGCGGTGATCCTCGCCGGCGTCGCGATCATCGCGTTGACGCGCAACCGCGCGGCTACAGTTCCCGCAGCGCCGTCGTCACCGGCAGTCGCGCCGCGCGTAGCGCCGGATACAGGCCACCGATGAAGCCGATCGCAAGCGCCCATTTCAAACCCGTCCAGAGCAGCGCGGGCGTCACCTTGAACGCGAAGGTGAGCTGACCGACGCCGCCGCCCATCGTCGAAGCGGTGAAGCCGTTGAAGACGAGCCAGGCGACGAGTCCGCCGAGCGCGCCGCCGATCAGCGCGAGCAGCATCGTCTCAATCATCACCGCGACCACGACCGGAATGCCGCGGAAGCCGATCGCGCGCAGCGTCGCGATCTCGCGCGCACGCGCGGCGACCGCCGCGAACATCGTGTTGAGCGCGCCGAACACCGCACCGATCGCCATGATCGAGCCGACCACGATGCCGATGATCGTGATGACCTTGGAGATGCCTTCCGACTGCTTGCCGAAGTACGACGCCGTCGTGTCGACGTCGACCTGCAGGCGCGGATCGGAGGTCAGCGCCGCCTTGAAGCCTTCGAACGCGTCGGCGCCCGTCAGCCTGGCGAACACCGAGGTGATGCTCGAACCACGGCGATACATCGGCCCGACCACGTCGACGTCGGCCCAGATTTCCGACTCGAGCGCATCGCCCGTCTCGAACACGCCGGCGATCGTCCACGGCTGGCCGCCGAGCTTGATCGTCGCGCCGGGTTCGAGGTTCGCGAACTGGCGCTGCGCGCCCTTGCCGACGACGACTTCATGCAGGCCGGACTGGAACTTGCGGCCGGCGATGATGCGCGCGTTCGGGCGCAGCTTCCACGCTTCCTCGCCAATGCCGCGCAGCTGCACGCTGCCCAGATCGTCGGCGTCATTGGCGTTCTTCTGCGGCAGGTTCGCGGCGACGACGAGCTCGCGCGAGACGATCGGCTTGCCCTGGCCGTCGCGCGCGATGCCCGGCGCTTCGGCGATGACGACGGCGTCGTCGCGCGAGAGCACGGACGACACTTCCGCGGCGGACGAGCCGCGCATCACGATCGCGCTGTCGTTGCTGCCGGTGCGGCGCAACGTGTCGGAATAGCCCTGCGCCATCGACAGCATCGCGACGAGTACGCCGACGACGCCGGCGATGCCGATGATGATGACCGCCGACGATCCGAGCCGCTGCGCGAGCGTGCTGACGCCGATGCCGGCGATCGATGCGGTCTGCCGCCCGCGCCGCGTGAGTGCGAGCCAGAGCACGAACGCAACCAGGAGCGCGAGCAGTGCCGGCCACGGCAGCACGATGAGCGCGGCCACGCCGATGACCACGACGATCAGGGTGAGGAGCGATTTCAGGAATTTCATGGATGTTCTCCTCAGCGGCCCGCGAGCGCGTCGACGATCTTCAGCCGCATCGCGCGCAGCGCCGGCAGCGCGCCGATGACGAGGCCGATGGCGATCATCAGCGCGAGACCGAGCAGCCAGCTGTTCAGATGCACGGCCGGCAGGTTGAGCACGCCGCCGCTGCCGCGCGTGATTGCGGGCGACAGGATGCTGACCAGGCCCAGCCCGATCACGCCGCCGATGACGAGCAGAAGCAGCGATTCGGCCAGCACAAGGCCGAGCACGCTCGCGTTCGAGAAGCCGATCGTCTTCAGCACGGCCAGTTCCGAGGTGCGTTCGCGCACCGCCTGCATCATCGTGTTGCCGGTGAGCAGCAGCAGCGTGAAGAACACCGCGCCCATGATCGAGCCGGTGATGAGGCCGATGTCGGCGAGCTGCTTCATCCAGTTCGCGGTCGCGGCCTGTTCGGTCATCGTCTTCGTTTCGTGATCGGAGTTCGCCGACAGCGCGTCGATGGCCTTGGCGACGCGATCGGCGTCGTTGACGTCGGCGACGCGGGTGATGTACCAGCCGGCCATGCCGCGGTTGTACGGCGTGGTCTCGTCGAAGTTCTTCCAGTGCAGCAGCACCATGCCATCGAGGAAGGCGTTCGACTTGTCCTTCGAATGCAGGATGCCGTCGATGGTGAAGCTCCAGTTCTTGCTGCCTTCCTTGTTCGGAAAGATCTGCGACATCAAAGGCAGCTTGTCGCCAACCTTCCAGCCGTATTTCTTCGCGAGTACGGAGCCGACGACGACGCCGTTGAGGTCGGCCTCCCACGCCTTGCGCTGCGCGGGGTCGAGTTCGATTTCCGGATAGATGTCGATGTAGTTCGGGCTGACCGCGAACGAGAACACCTGCTGGTGCGGATCCTGGTAGGCGCCGCCGAACCAGTTCGCGTAGGCGACCGCCTTGACGCCGGGCACGCGCTCGATCTGCGCGCCGAGCCCTTGCGGCAGCGTCTGGATGAAGGACAGCCGGGAACTCGTCTGCAGGCGCTCCGCACCCGCGGCCGACTGGCCGACCTGCGCGAACGAGGTGCGCACCGCGTCGAGCAGGCCGAACAGCAGGAACGCCATGATGATCGAGAGCAGCGTGAGGATCGTGCGCGTCTTGCGGCGGAACAGCGCCGCCCAGACGAGATGGAAGTATTTCATCGCGGCCTCCTCAGGCGTGCGCCTGCTCGACGAGCGTGCCCTTGTCGAGATGCAGCGTGTGCCGCGCGTACTCGGCCGCCTTCGGATCGTGCGTGACCATGATGATGGTCTTGCCGTGTTCGCGATTGAGCATCTGCAGGAGACCCAGCACTTCTTCCGCGGACTGGCGGTCGAGGTCGCCGGTCGGTTCGTCGCAGACGAGCAGGTCCGGGTCGGAAACGATCGCGCGGGCGATCGCGACGCGCTGCTGCTGGCCGCCCGACAGTTCCGTCGGCTTGTGGCTGGCGCGTTCGGCAAGGCCGACGAGTTGCAATGCGATCGACGCATTTTTCTTGCGCTGCGCCGCAGAGAGTTTGGTCAGCAGCAGCGGCAGTTCGACGTTCTTCTGCGCCGACAGCATCGGCAGTAGGTTGTAGAACTGGAACACGAAGCCGACGTGCTCGCTGCGCCATTTCGCGAGCGCCGCCTCGCCGAGCGAGTCGATGCGCACGCCGTCGACGGCAAGCGTGCCCTGCGTCGGCGAATCGAGGCCGCCGATGAGGTTGAGCAGGGTCGTCTTGCCCGAGCCGGACGGCCCCATGAGGGCGAGGAAGTCGCCCTTGGCGATGTCGAGATCGATGTGGTGGAGCACCTCGACCTTCTGCTTGCCGCGCTCGTAGACCTTGCTGAGGTTGCGGATTTCGACGACGTTGCTCATGACCGTTCCTCGCTGTGCGGTGGCGCCGGCGGACGATCCGCGCGGCGGTTTTGATTGGAAAACTATTTACTGCGTTCGACACGCGACCCGTCGGCAAGCTCAGCCGCCGGATTGCGCACGACCTGCGCGCCCGCGGCGATGCCCTCGACGAGGCGCTGGTCGGCGTACGTCTGCCCCGGCGTCACCGCGCGCTGGTGCGCCTTGTCGCCTTCCACGACGAAGACGACGCTGTGACCGTCGCGTTGCGCGACCGCGTCGCCCGGCACGAGCACGCCCTTCGGCGGCGGCGCGGGCTTCGCCTCGCTGCCGCGCTTGTCTTCGAGGAACGATACGCGCACGCCCATGTCCGGCACGATGCGCGCGTCCTTCCGGTCGAACGCGACGCGCACCTTGACCGTCGCCTTGCCGCGGTCGGCAGTCGGGATGATCGCGATGACGTGGCCGGGAATCTTCCAGTCCGGATAGGCGTCGAGCACAGCCTCGATCGGCTGGTTGGCGACGACGCGGTTGATGTAGGCCTCGTTGACGTCGACCTCGATCTCCAGCGAATCCATGTCGACGATCGTGCCGACGCCGGTGCGCGTGAAGCCGCCGCCCGCCGACAGCGGCGAGACGATTTCACCGACCTGCGCCGCCTTGGCAATGATCACGCCCGAGAACGGCGCGCGCACCGTACAGTAGTCGAGCTGCACCTGCGCGCCGTCGACGCCGGCCTGCGCGACCTCGACCTGCTTGCGCTGCGCGTCGACCTGCGCGAGCTGCGTCGCGACCTGCGTGCGCGCGACCTCGACCGCCTGCTGCGAGACGAGATGGCGACCGACGAGTTCCTCGGCACGCTTCACGTCGCGCTGACTCTGCGCGAGTTGCGCCTGGATCTGCGTGAGCTGCGCGCGCGCGGCGCGCACGCCGGCCTGCGCCTGGGCGAGCATCGCCTTCTGCGCGGTGTCGTCGAGCAGCGCGATGACCTGGCCCTTCTCGACGCGCTCGCCTTCCTCGATGAGGACCTGCGTCAGCGTGCCGGTGATCTGTGCCGACACCGTGGCCTCGCGCCGCGCGGTCACGTAGCCGGTCGCCTGCAGCACGGCGAGCGAGGCCGCGCCCGACACCTGCGGCGCCGTCGCGATTGCCGTCTCGACTTCGACGGCTTTTGCGCCGCGCAGGAACCACCAGCCGCCCGCAGCCGCCGCAAGCAGCACGAGGACGATCGCGATGCCGGCGAGCCACGCGCGGCCGTGCGAGCCGCGCTCGGGTTCGCTGCGGTCGATGCGCAATTGATGGAGCAGGTCGGATTTTTCCATGTTCAGAAGATTCCCCGTGGGCCGCGCGCGGGCAACGCCCTCGCGAATCCCGCAACGGGTGATTCGCGGCAAGGCTCGATATCGCACGCGCAAAACCGAAGTCTGCCATAGACTGGCAGGATCGCTGTGGCGCGAGAATGGCCCGCGGTCACGCGAGCGGAGTGACAGATGTCATCGACCACGGCGGGCTATTCCGGCAAACCGGTCTGGCAGAAACTCGGCCTCGCGCCGGCGCTGCGCGTGCTCGTGCGCGGCGCGCCCGGCGACTATGCCGCGCTGGTCGGTTGCGACGGCGCCACGCTCATGCTCGTCGGCGCACGCGCGACGTTCGACGTCGCGCATGTGTTCGCCACTTCGCGTGCAGCGCTCGCGCGCGAGGTCACCGCCCTCGACAAGCGCCTGCCCGACGCCGGCGTGCTCTGGGTGTCCTGGCCGAAGAAGGCGTCGAAGGTCGCCACCGACATCAGCGAGGACGTCGTGCGCGAGATCGCCCTGCCGCTCGGTCTCGTCGACGTCAAGGTCTGCGCGATCGACACGGTCTGGTCGGGCCTCAAGCTCGTGCGCCGGCGGTCGGCGCGCGGCGGGCATTGATCGCGCGCGAAAGCCATGCGGCGACGTCATGAGCGCCCCGCTCGTCGACGCAGCGGCCGTGCTGGCTTCGGATCGCTGCCGATCGCCTGCAGCGCTTCCCGCAAGGCATCGGGATCGCGCAATTCGCGCTCGAGGCGGCCGTGATGCTTGCGCCAGATCGGCACGGCTTCGGCGAGCAGATGCTGTCCCGCGTCGCTGAGCGCGAGCAGGCGGCCGCGACGATCTTCGGGATCGACGGCGATGGTGAGCAACGCCCGGCGCTCGAGCACCTTGAGCGCAGCGGTCAGCGTCGTGCGGTCCATCGCCAGCAGCGTGGCGACGTCGCGCATGCGCGCGGGCCCGGGCCGATTGAGCGACATCAGCAGCGAAAACTGCCCGTTGGTGAGGCCAATCGGGCGCAGCGCTTCGTCGAAACGCCGCGCCAGCGCGCGCGCGGCGCGTTGCACGTGCAGGCACAGACAGGCGTCGCGCACGAGCAGCGTGGTTTCGAAGGGCACCGGGCGCGCGGCCATCATCGCTCGATAAATGTTGACATCAACTTATTATTGCGCTTTCCTGTCGCCGTCGCAATGAGACGGATCAAGACATGAACCATCCCGTCGTTTCCCGAGATGAATGGCTCGTCGCGCGCAAGGCGCTGCTGGCGAAAGAGAAGGAAGAAACGCACTTGCGCGACGCGGTCAACGCCGCGCGCCTCGCCCTGCCCTGGGTGCGCATCGAGAAAGACTACGCGTTCGACACGCCCACGGGTCGCCGTTCGCTGGCCGGCTTGTTCGGCGGCCGCAGCCAGCTCCTCGTCTACCACTTCATGCTCGGGCCGGGCTGGAAAGCCGGCTGCCCGGGCTGTTCGTTCCTGTGCGACCACGTCGACGGCGCGCTGCCGCATCTCGAACATCACGATGTCAGCTTCGTCGCCGTGTCGCGCGCACCGCTCGCGGAAATCGAAACCTACCGCCGGCGCATGGGCTGGCGCTTCCCGTGGGTGTCGTCTTTCAGCAGCGACTTCAACTACGACTTCGGCGTCAGCTTCACGCCCGAGCAGCTCGCCAGCGGCCGCATCGGCTACAACTACGAGGACACGGCGCCGCACGACGATGGCACCGAGTCGCCGGGCATGAGCGCGTTTTTCAGGGACGACGACGGCGCGGCCTTCCATACCTACTCGTCCTACGCGCGCGGCATCGAGCAATTCATCGGCACGCTGATGCTCCTCGACCGCGCGCCGAAAGGGCGCAACGAGAACGGCGCGATGAGCTTCGTGCGCCGCCATGACGAATACGAAACCGCGCCGGCGCATTCGTGCTGCATGCAGGACGCGCGCGCCAATATCCAGCCATCCTGAAACAGGAGAATGTCATGAACAAGAACACCATTTGCCTCTGGTACGACGGTACTGCACTCGAAGCCGCGCAGTTCTACGCGAAGACGTTCCCGGACAGCGCCGTCGGCGCGATCCACCGTGCACCGGGCGACTACCCTGCCGGCACGGAAGGCGACGTGCTCATGGTCGAGTTCAGCGTTGCCGGCATTCCCTGCATCGGACTCAACGGCGGCTCCGGTCATGCGCATACCGACGCGTTCTCGTTCCAGATCGCAACGGAAGACCAAGCCGAAACCGATCGCCTGTGGGACGCGATCGTCGGCAACGGTGGCCAGGAAATCGCCTGCGGCTGGTGTCGCGACAAGTGGGGTCTGTCCTGGCAGATCACGCCGCGCGTTCTGATGGAGGCGGTCGCCGATTCCGATCGCGCCGCGGCCAAGCGCGCGTTCGAGGCCATGATGGACATGACGAAGATCGACATCGCCGCGATCGAGGCGGCGCGCAAGGGCTGAGCCGCGTGTGCGAACGTCGCGCGAGCCGCTGCGCGCGCTCGCCGCGACTTGCGCATACACTCGCGCGATGAACGTCTTCGCCATCGAGCCCGCAGCGCGACCGAGCCTCGCCATCGCCGGCAGCGACGCGCGCTTCCCCGTGCGCCGCATCTACTGCATCGGCCGCAACTACGCCGACCATGCGAAGGAGATGGGCGCAGCCGTCGAGCGCGGAACGCCGATGTTCTTCACCAAGCCCGCCGACGCGCTCGTCGCCGACGACGGCCGTGGCATCGACGTGCCGTATCCGTCGGCCACGCACGAACTGCACCACGAAGTGGAAATGATCGTTGCGCTCGCGCGTGGCGGCCGCGACATTCCGCGCGAAACGGCGCTCGACGGCGTGTTCGGCTACGGCGTCGGCCTCGACCTCACGCGCCGCGACCTGCAGGCCGCGGCGAAAGCGAAGGGTCATCCATGGGACGCGGCGAAGGGTTTCGATGCCTCGGCGCCGGCGTCGATGCTAGTGCCCGTCGCACGCTGCGGCCATCCCGCGCGCGGCGCGTTGACGCTCGACGTGAACGGCGAGCGCCGCCAGCACGGCGACATCGCCGACATGCTCTTCGACGTCGCCGCGATCATCCACGAGCTGTCGAAACTGTGGACGCTCGCGCCCGGCGACCTGGTCTTCACCGGCACGCCAGCGGGCGTCGCCGCGCTCGATCGCGGCGATCGCGTCGATGCGCGCCTCGGCGACATCGTCCGCCTGCAAGCGACCATCATCTGAAAACTGCGGCGCAATGCCACAAAGTTCAAATTTTCGTGGCGCCTCATTGCCACCTGCAATGATCGGGTAAAGTGGCGGCCGCCGCAGCGACGCGGCATTCCACACGCGGAGAGAACGGCCATGGGCATGCTTTCGGAATTCAAGGCTTTCGCGATGCGCGGCAACGTGATGGACCTCGCCGTCGGCGTGGTCATCGGCGCCGCGTTCGGAAAGATCGTCACCTCGCTCGTAGACCAGATCATCATGCCGCCGATCGGCATGCTCATCGGCGGCGTCGACTTTTCCGCGTACAAATGGGTGCTGCATGCGGCCGGGCCGGACGGCAAGGGCGAGGTCGCGGTGCAGTACGGCGCGTTCCTCAACACGGTCATCCAGTTCCTCATCGTCGCGCTCGCGATTTTCCTCGTGATCAAGCTCATGAACCGTCTGGTCAAGAAGGAAGAAGCCGCGCCCGCGCCGCCGGCAGCCGATGTCGTGCTGCTCACCGAGATCCGCGACCTGCTCAAGGCCAAGGCCTGAAACCGATACGCCGTACCCGGCGTCACGCGGCTCCTTCCGCCGCGTGACGTTCGGCCCCTTCGTCCGGCGTTCGTCGCGCGCATAATCGGGATTTCCCCACGCGGAGATCCGTCATGCGCCGTTCCCTGCCCCTGCTGATCCTGTGCGCCGTTGCGCCGGCCGCCTTCGCCGCCGGCAAGCCCACGCACATTCCCGACGCCGCGATCGCCACGGCCGCGCAGCTGCGCGAGGCAGCGCTCCGCGACGACACCGCGTTCGACTTCACGCGCGACCTCACCACCGAAATCGGCGAGCGGCTGGCCGGCAGCGAGAACGACGCCAAGGCTCGCGAATGGACGATCGCGCGCTTCAAGGCGCTCGGCTTCGACAAGGTGTGGACGGAACCGGTCACCTATCCGAAATGGGTGCGCCGCAGCGAACACGGCGCGATCGTCGCGCCTTATCCGCAGAAACTCGTGTTGACCGCGCTCGGCACCTCGGCGGGCACGCCGGCCGGCGGCCTGACGGCGAACGTCGTCGGTTTTCCGACGCTCGACGCGCTCAAGGCCGCGGATGCGGCAAGCGTGCGCGGCAAGATCGTCTACGTGACCACGAACATGAAGGCGCGCCAGGACGGCGGCGACTACGGCGCCGGCTCGAACGTGCGCACGCATGGCCCGGCGCTCGCCTCGCAGATGGGCGCCGCCGGTTTCCTGCTGCGCTCGGCCGGCACCGATCACGAGCGCCTGCCGCACACCGGCGTCACGCATTTCCCGGACGGCACGACGCCGATCCCGGCCGCCGCGTTGTCCTCGCCCGACGCCGGCCTGCTCGAACGCGAACTCGCCAGCGGCAAGCCGGTCACCGTCAAGCTCGACCTCGACGTCGGCATGGACGGGCAATACACCGGCGCCAACGTCATCGCCGAACTGCGCGGCAGCAGCAAGCCGGACGAATACTTCGTCATGGGCGGACATCTGGATTCGTGGGATCTCGCAACCGGCGCGATCGACGACGCTGCCGGCGTCGCCATCGCCGCCGGTGCGGCGAAAGTCATCGCCGCGCTGCCCAAGCGTCCCGCGCGCAGCATCCGCGTGGTCGCCTTCGCCAACGAGGAATCGGGCCTGTACGGTGGCAAGGCGTATGCGCAGGCGCACAAGAAGGACATCGCACGCGCCGTGCTCGGCAGCGAATCCGACCTCGGCGCCGACCGCATCTACAAGATCACTGCGAGCGTGAAGCCCGAGGCGCGCGACGCCATCGCGCAGATCGCGCATGCGCTGGAGCCGCTCGGCGTCGCCTACGACGCGAGCGCGCCCGGCAGCGGCGGCTCCGACCTTTCCGCCGTGCATGCGGTCGGCATGGCGGCCGTCTCGCTGCATCAGGACGCGACGCGCTACTTCGACTGGCATCACAGCGGCAACGACACGCTCGACAAGATCGACCCGGAGCAATTGCGCCAGAACGTCGCCACCTACGCGATCGTCGCCTGGCTCGCCGCGCAGGCGGACGGCGATTTCGGCTCGAAGACCGGCGCGTTCGCGGGCGAAGGCGAGGATTGACACTGCGCCGGCCGATCCAGGATCGGCCGGCAAGCATGAAGCTGAGCCGCTTGCGTCCAGCGGCTCGGTCGTGAACCGCATTCAAGACATGGTTCTTGCAGAGACGCGGAGAGATGGGCTTTCGTTTTTTTCGATTTCGCCCTGCATTCCGGACGGCTCTACGCGAACCGATTTTCTTTGGCCTTCAGGCGAAGCGCTGCCGCCACCATTCGCCGAGCGCAACGGCAACGCTCGCGGCGACGTTGAGACTTTCGATTGCTCCGCTGCCCGGGATCGTCAAACGCAGGTCGGCCGCGGCGATCATCGCGTCGCTCATGCCCTCGCCTTCCGCGCCGAACACGATTACGAGCCGCGCGGGCAATGTCGCTGCATACAGCGAAACGCCATTGCGCGGCACGGTCGCCGCGAGCGCGTAGCCATGCGAGCGCAATGCGTCCATCGCGTCGCTCGCGGACGAGGCCTGCACCAGCGGCACGACTTCCGCCGCGCCTTCGGCGACGCGCGCCGCCGCTCCGGATACGTCGAGGTTCGCCGAAGCGGGCACGACCACGCCCTGCACGCCGAAATGCGCCGCGCTGCGCAGGAGCGCACCGAGGTTATGCGGATTGCCGACACCGTCGAGCCAGAGCAGCAGCGAAGGCGATGGCGCTTCCGGCAGCGTCGCCAACCAAGGCACCAATTCGATCGGCGGCGCGCGCAGCAAGTCGAAGCAGACGCCCTCGTGATGGCGCGACGCAGTGAGCTTGTCGAGATCGGCGTCCTCGACCACGCGATAGCCGACGCGGTGTTTCACGCACCACGCGAGCACGGGTTTCAACGCGGGAATGCGCGCTTCGGTCAGATAGACCTTGCGCAGCGCATTCGGCCGCTTGGCGAACGCGGCGAGGCAGGCGTTGAGGCCGTACAAGCGAACTTCTGCACCACGTTGGAGAACTGGCGTACGTTCGCCGCGTGTTTCCGGCCAAGGAGAGTTCTCACGCTTGGGCGCGCTGCGTGGATAACGCGGAGTCGATGGCATGTGAAGTACCAGCTGATGGATCAGAAGCCGCTTACAATGGCGCCCATATTGTCCTCAACCCGCGTCTGGGGCGCGAAGCATGAACAACCACACTCATAGGCCGAGCGTCTGCGCGCACCCTCAAGCCGTCAAGAACCTTTTCTCATTGTCGACACGCATCGGTGCGCTGCTGATCGGCCTGACGCTATCGACCTTGGCCGCAATCGCACCGGCGCTGGCAGCCACGATCATCGTCGGCAACGCCGGCGATCACCCCATCGGCAACGCCACCAACTGCAACGTCGCCAGCACTTGCACCCTGCGCGACGCGATTGCCAAGGCAGACAACGCTACTGGAACGACAGCCGGCGACACCATCGTTTTCAGTCTCCCGGCCAACAGTACGCTCACGCTGAATGGCAGCGGGCTATCCGTGGACAGGAATCTGACTATTGACGGGAGTAACAGCCCCAATCTCGCGATCAGCGGCAATTATCAGTCTCGCGTCTTCGAGATCAGCAACGGCAATCCGTGGATCATAGATGCCGCTATCACTGTCGCAGTAAAAAGGTTGACCATAAAGAATGGGAATGCCGATAACGGCGGAGGTATCGCCGTATCAACGGGATCGACCATCACGCTAATTGATAGCACTGTTTCTGGCAACACCGCTACATCCGGAAGTGGCGGAGGAATAATCAACGATGGAAAGCTCATGTTAACCGGCAGTACGGTATACGGCAATACAACCGTCGGCACTTTTGGCAAAGGTGGCGGTATTTACAATAATAATAACGGCGCTCTAACTATTATAAATAGCACAGTATCCAACAACGAGGTAAATAGCCATGGTGATGGAGGCGGCGGCATCTACAACTACAACGGATCAATGACTTTGATTAATAGCACGGTGTCCGGAAATATCGCAAACGGATATGGCGGTGGAATTTATAATGGCGGGATTTCCACGTTGGCCAACAGCACGGTGTCTGATAACACGGCGAATGGCAATATCCACAGTGGTGGCGGCGTCAGCAATTTCGGAACCATGATGCTGACTAGTAGTACGATATCTGGCAACACCGTTACCAGTGGCGGTGGTGGAGGAATACATAATGGCTACGGTTATCCGACCGCATTGACACTCATTGACACTACTGTATCGGGCAACACGGCAAACTATGGAAGCGGCGGCATCGACAACTACAGTGATCTGACATTGATCCATAGTACGCTCGCAGCCAATACCATCAGCGGCGGGGCTCATAGTGACATCTGGAACTACGACTTCAATAACGCTACAGCTCTGTCGGTGAATACAATAATTCAGAGTTGCGCGGTGGTCGTAAATACCACCCATCCGCCTGCCGACAACGGCGGCAATCTCGATGGTGGTAACGGTTGTGGCTTCACGAGTGCCAGCAGCAAGTCGAATGCCACGCTTGATCTGGGCGCGTTGGCCGACAACGGCGGCCCGACGCTGACCATGCTTCCCGGCGTAAACAGCGACGCGATCGGATTTGGCCGGTCCGACGTGTGCAGGAACGCCCCCGTCAACAGCCGCGATCAGCGCGGCTACGTGCGCCCGTCGGTTGGTTGCACAAGCGGAGCGGTGGATCCGAACGCGTCCGCGAACGACTCGATCTTCTACGACGGGTTTGCGCTCGGCGGTTGGTGAAACGCTGCATCGCTCGATGTCCGATTTCAACGATCCGAGGCGAGTGCATAGACGGCGAGTTCAAGCGGTTTGCCGTTTTCGATGATCGCGGACTTCATCGTGCCCTCGCGCGCGAAACCGGCTTTTTCGAGCACGCGCATCGACATCGGATTGTCGGCATAAGCGGTCGCGACGAGGCGACGCAGATAGAACGCACGCATCGCCTCCGGTGCGAAGCGCGCGACGACGCGCGTCATGATGCCGCGTCGCCAATGGTCGCGGCCGAGCCAATAACCGAGTTCCGATCCGCCGTCGCCAGCCGCGTGCAGGCTGACGCCGCCGATTGCGTGGCCGTCTATTTCCAGCGCCCAGCGGCCGCATGGATCACGCACGGCGGTGTCGAGCCAGCCGCGGCCGTCGCCGCTGCTGTGGGGATACGGGAATCGCGCCGATGGGTCGGCGTTGGCGACGAGATCGGCGAGGTCGTCATGCCGCCATGAGCGCAGGCGCGCATGGCGTCCGTCGGGAAGATCGATATCCAGCGTGAAGGTCGATGGCATGGCGCCATCGTAGCCAGTGCGCCGCCATGAATGATGGGCTACGAGGTCGCCACGATTGTCGCGAAAGGCTTTTCACGAGCACACGGCGCAGACGCCGGCATTGGCCATCATGCGGTTCGCCGCGTTCAATGGATGCCCGCTTGACCAGCCGTTCGGTGTTGTGAAGCGCCTCGCGGGCATGACGTCGTGAAAGGCGATGTGCGCCCGCACCCGCTCCGGAACTCGACGCGCAATGCGCTCCCGCCATCGAACTCGAAACGCGACGATCAGCGCAACGCGACGCTCATCGCGCGGAACTGGCAACGTAGCCAGCGAGGCTCGACGGTGGATCAGATTTCGTCATGCGCGGCCACCACGCGTTCCATTCGGCGCGCGAGACGTTGCCGTCGCCATTCGCATCGGCCACGCGCATGTCCTGCTGCAGGCCGACCATGTGCTGCGCCTCGATCTCGCCCATCGACAACACGCCGTCGTGGTTGGTGTCGAGCGCGGTCCACGCAGCATCCGAGCGCGCATCGTCGGCGGCGACGGGTTCGGTCTTGACGGCCTGGTGCGTGCACGCACCCATCGCGAGCGATGCGAAGGCAATGGCTGCGGCGATCGGGAGTCTGGACATGGCGGTACCTCCGTCGGGAAACGAAGGCGAAGATGCGCCGCTCGGCATGGATCGCAGGTGAACGCAACCCGACAAGACAGCACCATCGCTACCCTGCCCTCCCCTTGAAGGGGAAGGCTAAGTCAATGATCGGCGACGACCGCCGGCGCACCCGCATGCCTGACCGGCCGCAGCAGCGCGAGCAGCGGGATCGCGACGAGCGTCATGATCATCATCAGCCAGAAATCATTGAGGAAGGCGATGCCGCCAGCCTGCCGCGTGACCTCGCCGTTGAGCGCGGCGAGACCCCCCGATGTCGCGTGCAAGGCCTGGTTGACCGCGCCGGCATTGTTGCCGAACGGCGTCAGGCGCGCGGCGAGCTCGGCGTGGTTGATCTGCGTGTTGCGCGAGAGCAGCGTCATCACGATCGAGATGCCGACGCTTGAGCCGATGTTGCGCGTCAGGCTGAAGATGCCGGCGGCTTCGGTGCGCGCCGACATCGGCAGCGTCGAATAGGCGACCGTGGAGATCGGCACGAAGACGAGGCCAATGCCGATGCCCTGCAGGATGCCGGACTCGATGATCAGGCTTTGCGGCACGTCGAGGTTGAAATGCGTCATCTGCCACAGCGAGATCGCGGTGAGCAGCATGCCGATGCCGGCGAGCAGGCGCGCGTCGATGCCGCGCGCGAGCAGGCGCCCGACCATCATCATCGCGATCAGCGTGCCGATGCCGCGCGGCGCGAGCAGGATGCCGGTCGTCACCACCGGATACCCCATGAGGTTCTGCAGGAACGGCGGCAGCAGCGCCATCGTCGCGAACAGCACGACGCCGAGCACGAAGATGAAAAGATTGCTGGCGAGGAAGTTGCGGTCGGCGAACAGGCCGAGGTCGACGAACGGCGCGCGGCTGAATTTCCAGTGCACGGCGTAGAGATAGAAACCGAGGATCGCCAGCGCGAGTTCGACCTGGATCTCCACGGAGCCGAACCAGTCCTGCGATTCGCCGCGATCGAGGAACAGCTGCAGCGCGCCGATGCCGACGGCGAGGAAGGCGAAGCCGCGCCAGTCGAAGCGCGTCTGCCGCGTCTCGTCGGTGGGCAGGCTCGCGGCGACGCCGAACAGCGCAAGCGCGCCGATCGGCACGTTGATGAGGAACACCCAGTGCCAGCTGTAGGTGTCGGTGAGCCAGCCACCGAGCGGCGGCCCGAGGATCGGCCCGACCATCACGCCCATGCCCCACAGCGCCATCGCCGCGCCGTGTTTTTCGCGCGGGTAGACGTCGAGCAGCGTCGATTGCGAGAGCGGTACGAGCGAGGCGCCGAACAGGCCTTGCAGCAGGCGGAATGCGACCATCTGCCCGATCGTCGTGGCGACGCCGCACAACACCGAGGCGACCGTGAAGCCGGCGATCGCGATGAGCAGCAGGCGGCGCCGGCCCATGATCGAGGCGAGCCAGCCGGTCGCCGGCGTCGCGATCGCGGCGGCGACGATGTAGGAGGTCAGCACCCACGAGATCTGGTCCTGCGTCGCCGACAGCGTGCCCTGCATGTTCGGCAGCGCGACGTTGGCAATCGTCGTGTCGAGCGCCTGCATCAGCGTCGCCAGCATGACCGAGAGCACGAGCAGGCCGCGATTGGCGACCTCGCGGTGGGTGGGAGCGGCGATGTTCATCGGATCAATTCATGATGAGAGAGCAAACAGCAACGCGGCTTCGCCGCGCCCCCTTCCGCCTTCGGCACCTTCCCCCGCAAGCGGGGGAAGGAATAAAAACGTGACGTATTTTCGCGTTCAGAGCGTGGCGCCGTAACTCGTGTAGGCGTTGCGCGACAGGCGCTGCGCGATCTCGCGGTAGACCGGCATCAGCGTGCCGATGTCCTCGACGGCATCGAAGATCGAACCGCGTGGCTCGCGCGCGGGTGCGTCGCGCGTGAATGGCGCGTCGGAGTCGAAGTTTTCCGTAGTTCTGAACATGCGGTTCTCCAGGTGCGCTCGTTTACGCGGGCAACGGTTTTTTCAGGGACTTTGCGCGACGCTCGCGACCGGCTCGGCGCGAGCGCCCTGCCAGCGGCCGAGTACCGAGTTGTGCTTGCCGGTGTCGATTTCCACGACCGCGCTCATGCCGGCGCGCAGGATCATGCCGTCGCCTTGTGCAGGTTCGATGGAGAGGCGCACCGGGATGCGCTGCACGATCTTGACCCAGTTGCCGGTCGCGTTCTGCGCCGGCAGCACCGAGAATTCGGCGCCCGAGGCCGGGCTGATCGAGGCGACGCGCGCCTGCCACTTCTTGCCGGGGAAAGTGTCGACTTCGATCGTCGCCGGCTGGCCGACGACGACGTGGGTGAGATCGGTTTCCTTGAAGTTCGCATCGACCCACAAGGTGTTCGCGACGAGCGGCATCGCCGCCTGGCCCGCGGCGAGGAAGTCGCCCGGCTGCAACGTGGTCTGGCCGATCGTGCCGTCGGCCGGCGCGCGCACGATCGCGTGGTCGAGATCGAGTCGCGCCTGCGCAAGCTGGGCAAGCACGAGCTTGTAGCCGGCGAGCTCCTCGTCCGGCGTGCTCGGCAAGCCGCCGAGCATGTTCTGCGCCTTGGTCACGGCGGCGTTGTCGGAGTCGAGCTTGGCGCGCGCCGCGGCGAGGTTGTTCGCCGCGTCGTCGAGCGCCTGTTGGGCAACCAGGCCGCGGCCGCGCAGTTCCTTCATGCGGTCGAACTGCTGCTGCTTGTACTTGAGGTCGGCGTTCGCCGAGCGCACGTCGGCCTGTGCACCTTGGTAGCCGCTGCGCGCGGCGTCGAGCAGGCTTTTCACCGATTCGGCCTGCGCCTGCATGCGCGCGACGGCAATCTGCAACGGCTCGGAATCGATGCGAAACAGTACATCGCCCTTCTTCACGGACTGGTTTTCGCGCACGTCGACCTCGACGACGCGGCCGCTGATCTGCGGCGCGATGGTGACGCGGTCGGCCTGCACGTAGGCGTTGTCGGTCGAGGCGAACCGGCCGGACGTGAGGTACAGCCATGCGCCGACGCCGAGCACGATCGCCGGCCCGCCGATCCAGAGCAGGGTGCGCGTCCAGCGACGCGCGGGTTTGGGCGCCGGCTCTGCGGCCATGCGCGGTTGCAGATCGGTCATGGGTTGCCTCGCGAGTCATCGGCGGCGGAAATCGCCACCAGGTTGTTCTTGATCTGGTCGAGCACGTGCAGCAGCGTGTCGAAGTCGGCGCGTTCGATGCCTTGCAGCGCCTCGTTGCGCAGGCCGGCGGCGATGACTTCCATCTCGTCGACGACGGCATGCGCTTGCGCCGTCAGGTGCAGGCGCCAGCGGCGGCGATCGCCGGGATCGGCGCGGCGCTCGATGTAGCCGGTCTTTTCGAGGCGATCGACGACGCGGCCGACCGGAATCGGCTGCATGTCGAGGAAGTCCGCCAGTTCGGCCTGGGACAGGCCCTCGTGGCGACGGATCGTCTTCAGCGCGCGCCATTGCGCACGCGTCAGCGCGAAACGCGTCGCGCGGCGGTCGAAGACCGTGCGCATCTGCCGCGTCACGTCCTGCATGAGGTAGGCGAAGGTGCTGTCTTGGGGCTGGATCATGATGGCCGCGAATATTATGTCCTAGGCAATCATTTATCAATACCCGCAAGTTCAATTTTGCAATGCGACAATGCGTGTTCAGAATGCAGACAGCCTGCGATGCCCCATGCTCGAGATCACCGAAGCCGACATCACCACGCTGCGTGTCGACGCGATCGTCAACGCCGCCAACGAAACCCTGCTCGGCGGCGGCGGCGTCGATGGCGCGATCCACCGCGCCGCGGGGCCGGAACTGCTGGCCGCCTGCCGCGCACTGCCGCAGGTTGCGCCCGGCGTGCGCTGCCCGACCGGCGAAGCGCGCCTGACGCCCGGTTTCCGTCTCCCAGCGCGCTGGATCATTCACACCGTCGGCCCGGTCTGGGAAGGCGGCGACGATGGCGAACCGACACTGCTCGCCGCCTGCTACCGCAACGCGTTGCGCCTCGCGGGCGAACAAGGCGTCACGGCGATCGCGTTTCCTGCGATCAGCTGCGGCGTCTACGGCTATCCGATCGGGCAAGCCGCAGCGATCGCGGTGCGCGAGGCGCGCGCCTGGCTCGATCGCGGCGCGGCGCCGACGCGCATCGTGCTGTGCTGCTTCGGCGCGGCCGCCACGGCGGCGTATCGCACGGCGAACCAAACGTCATGTCGACAGTTCCCCGCGGCATGATCCGTTTGACCTCGATTTAACACTCACGATGCTTGCATACGCACTTGCGTACTTTTCCTCCGGGGGAATCCGATCATGACCTCGTCCTGGCCCGCAGCCGCCCATGAGTGGCTGCAGGAAATCCGCGCTGCGCTCGCGCGCCTGCCGCAACGCCCCGGTCGCGACGCCGTGCGCGAAGTCGCGGACGAACTCGCCGCCAGCGCACTGCGCCTCGACCTGTCCGCCGCGCGCGCCCTGACCGCGAGCGTCGCCGACTATTCGCATTACCACCGCCAGCTCGTCGATGGCGGCAACGACGGCGCGTATTCGACCCTGCTCATCGCCTGGCCGCGCGGCCATCGCACCGCGCTGCATGACCATGCCGGGCTGTGGGGCATCGAACTCGTTCTCGACGGCGTGCTCGAAGTCGAGGAATTCCGCCGCGGCGACGACCACGCGCGCACCGATCTCGTCCCGGAACGCACGCTCATGCTCGGCGTCGGCGACGCAGCCGTGTTCGATGGCGACGCCTACGTGCACCGCTGCGCGAACAAGTCCTCGACGCGGCCCGCGCTGTCGCTGCACATCTACGGGGGCACGCTCGACGCGTACCACGAATTCGTCGCCGGGACCGATGGCCGTTACGCCGTCCAGCCGCAACGCGCGCGCGTCGACGCGCGGCTGCGCGCTTGAGCGCACTCTCCATGCAGCGCAGATGCGCCATCATCGGCGGCGGCGCCGCCGGCGCGGCTCTCGTCACGCAACTCGCGCGCAAGCCCGGCGCGCCCGCGATCGACTGGATCGTCGGCGCCCACGCGCCGGGGCGTGGCATCGCCTACGCAACCGAAGAGGCCGACCATCTCCTCAACGTGCGCGCCGCCGCGATGAGTTCCATCGGCGGCGCGGCGCCGGGCGACTTCGCCGAATACCTGCGCGGTCGCGGCTTCGACCACGTCGCTGCCGCCTTCGTGCCGCGCGCGTTGTACGGCGACTACGTGCAGCACGCGCTCGCGCAGGCCGGCAATCCGCCCACGCTGCACGCGGCTCAGGCGACCGCGCTGCGCGCTCTGCCCGACGGCCGCTTCGAGGTCGCGCTCGACGACGGCCGCAGGCTCGAAGCCGACGAAGTCGTGCTCGCGATCGGCGCGCTGTCGGCGCGCGCACTGCCGGGCGTGGCGGACGCCGCGCTCGCGAGCGGCGCCTACGCGATCGACGCGTGGCATGAACTCGCGCCATCCAAACCACCCGAACACGTGCTCGTCGTCGGCACCGCGCTCAGCGCCATCGATGCGCTGCTGACCGCCGCGCAGCGCTGGCCGCAAGCGCAACTCACCGCGATTTCGCGCCATGGCCGCCTGCCGCGCCTGCACGCACCCGGCGTGCTCGCGCCCTACGACGACATCGACACGCTGCTCGCGCGCCTGGATTCGCGTGCGGACATCGCGTACTGGTTGCGCTGCCTGCGCGAAGCGGCGAGCGAGTCCGGCGCCGAATGGCGCGCCGTCGTCGATGGCCTGCGCGCGGCGACGCCACGGTTGTGGCAAGCACTCGATGCGCGCCAGCGCCGTCGTTTCCTGCGTCACCTGAAACCCCTCTGGGACATCGTGCGCCACCGCGTGCCGCAGGAAACCGCGGCGAAGATCGACGCATTGCGTGAAAGCGGGCGCCTGCACGTTTCCGCCGCGCGACTCGCCGCGGTCGAGGTCGGCACCACGCGCGCCCTGCGCGTGCGCCTGCGCGAAGCCGGCGCGACGCGCGAGCTCGAAACGGATTTCGCGATCCAGGCCGCCGGCCTCGACCTCGATGCGCGCGCGACTTCGCACCCGCTCGTGCGCCAGCTCGTCGACGACGGCCTCGTCGGCGCCGATCCGCTCGGCCTCGGCCTTGCCGCGCTGCCCGACGGACGCCTGCTGCGCGCCAATGGCGAGCCTTGGCCGAACCTGCGCGCGACCGGCATCCTGCTTGCCGGTGCGCTGTGGGAAACGAGCGCGATGCGCGAGATCGGCGCGCAGGCCGCGTCGCTGGCCGAGCGCCTGGCCGGCGCGAATTCCTAGCTCGCCGCTTTCCACTCGCTCCAGCACGGCGGCACGGGCCACGCCGAAACGATGCCGTGATCGAACGCGCGGCGCAGGTCGTGGCCGTCGATTTGCGGCGCGAATCGCGCGATGAAGTCACGGCGAAATCGCCAGGAAGGCGGCCCGCGAAGCGGTCTACCGCGTCGCAACATGCGCGTACAATCCGGCGAATGGCCGTCCAGACGGCCGAATTAAGATGCGAGCCGGAATATCGATCGTCCGATCTGTCATTTCCGCCCGCCTCGCGCCAGCCGGCACACTGGCCTGTTTGGGCCGCGGGCGGGATACTCGTGATTCCGTTCCGGCCCGCCGCCCTTTCCCTGCGAGGAGCTTGCGATGATCCACGAGAGCATCCTGGACACCATCGGCGGTACGCCGATCGTGAAACTGCACCGGCTCGCGCCGAAGCATGTCGACCTGTACGCGAAGGTCGAATCGTTCAATCCGGGCGGTTCGGTCAAGGATCGCCTCGCGCTCGCGATCGTGCTCGACGCGGAAGCGCGGGGCCTGCTCAAGCCCGGCGACACAATCGTCGAGGCGACGTCCGGCAATACCGGCGTCGCGCTCGCGATGGTCGCCGCCGCGCGCGGCTACAAGTTCGTGGCCGTCATGAGCGAAACGTTCTCGGTCGAACGCCGCAAGCTCATGCGCGCGTACGGCGCGAAAGTGATCCTCACTGCCGCCGCCGAGCGCGGCACGGGCATGGTGCGCAAGGCCGAGGAACTTTCGAAGAAGCACGGCTGGTTCCTCGCGCGGCAGTTCGAGAATCCCGCCAATCCGGCCTGGCACCGCAACACGACCGCCGCGGAAATCCTGCGCGATTTCGCCGGCAAGCGGCTCGACTGTTTCGTCTCCGGCTGGGGCACCGGCGGCACACTGACCGGCGTCGGCGAAGTGCTGCGCGTGGCGCGGCCGGAAACGAGGATCATCGCCGCCGAACCCGCCGCCGCGCCGCTGCTGTCGGGCCAGGAATGGAAACCACACAAGATTCAGGGCTGGACCCCGGACCTGCTGCCCGGCGTGCTCAACCGCGACGTCGCGCATTCGATCGAACTCGTCGACGACACCGTCGCGCGCGATACCGCGCGTCGCCTCGCCGCCGAGGAAGGCATCTTCGTCGGCATCTCCTCCGGCGCAACCGTCGCCGCGGCGCTCAAGGTCGCCGCAACGGCGCCGCAAGGCTCGGTGTTGCTCGCCATGCTGCCCGACACCGGCGAGCGCTACCTGTCGACGTTCCTGTTCGAGGACGTCAACGAGGGATCTGACGACGATTGGCTGGCGTCGCTGGGATAGGCAGCGGTTCCGGCCGTGCGTGGTGAGCGTGACCACTGCGAAGAACACGACCCGCGAAGGTTCCCGAGACCATTACGGGTACTGTCGAATACCCCGCCTCGCCGTTGCCGAGCTGGCCGCTGGCATTGCTTCCCCAACACTTGGCGATGCCATCGACGCGCACCGCGCATGTGTGTTCACTTCCAGCGGAAATCGCCCGCACTGGCGCACCGACATCCACCGGAACGGGCCCTGCTTGATCGACGTTGCCGGCGTCCCCGAGTTGACCGTTCCAGTTGCTTCCCCAGCATTCGACTTTGCCGGAACCTGTAAGCGCGCATGCATGCTCGGCGCCAACGGCGATCGCTGATGCATCGGCAACTCCATCGACGAATTGTGGGACCACTCGACCATTACCCCAGCAAGTCACCCGCCCATCACGCAGCAGCGCGCAGGTGTTCATTCGGAGCGCGGATACCGCAATCGCCTCCCCGCCGAGACCAACAACGTTGGTCGGAACGGCTCGATTCTCCAAGGTGCCGTCGCCCAGGACGCCATATCCATTCTGGCCCCAGCACTTTACGGCGCCATCGCTCGTCGCCGCGCACGTATGAAAGAAACCCGCGGCAATGGAAACGACGTCCGATTCCAGTGCGGTCACACCGGACGGCACGAGATGCGCCGCACCGATCGAACCGTCGCCCATCTGTCCCAACGAATTTTCACCCCAGCATTTCACGCCGCCCTTCTTCGTCAATGCGCAGTTGTGTGCCCCACCGGCTGCCACGGTGGCCACTTCTCCGCGCTCCAGATTTGCTACGGCCACAGGCGACGGCCGTGTATCGTACGACCCATCGCCGAGCTGCCCGCCCCCGTTCCAGCCCCAACAGAAAGCTTGTCCGCCTACGGTTACGGCGCAGGTATGCGCGCTACCGGCGCTGACGCTGGCAATACCCGCTCCGACGCCGAGGAAATCCACTGGCCAAGGCGACGAAAGCTCCGTTCCATTGCCCAGTTCGCCGCTCATGTTGCCACCCCAACACTCGAGGAAATTGTCCCTCCTGACCGCACACGTATGCTGGTAACCGGCCGCAATCGAGGCGATGCCGTCTGCCATTGCGGCGACAGCTACCGGTGAGCGCCTTTCATAAGGCATACCGTTGCCGAGCTGGCCATTCCAGCCATTCCCCCAGCAAAGAGCTTCGCCGTTGGATCGCATCACGCAGACATGCCCCATCAACGCCGATATTTCGATGACATTGGACCCCAAGCCAACCACATCGACGCCCCTTGAAACGGTTTTCGTCCAACCGTTTCCTAGTTGACCGCTCTCGCCGGCTCCCCAGCACCGAACACCCACCGTCGTTGCAGCGCAGGTGAAAGCGCCCCCCACGGCAACCGCACGAACGGGCGACTGGACGACCGTGACGTCGACCGGAACGAGGCTTGGGCCATCAAGGAATCCCGTTCCGAGTTGGCCCGCAATATTCGGCCCCCAACATTTGAGTTCGCCGCGCGCCATCAACGCGCACGCGGAAGAACCGAGGGCGACGGCAGTCACTCCAGAACGTAAACCCTCGACGTCGACGGCACTGGAGCGATCGGTGGTTGTTCCATCACCCAATACTCCGAACGCGTTCCGGCCCCAGCATTTGACACCACCCGCCGTGGTCAAGGCGCAGCTGGCATCCGTACCGACAGCGATCGATGAAACGCCGGATTCAAGGCCGATCACGACAACGGGCACGGCAGACCAAGTCTCTTGACCATTTCCTAGTTGGCCATAGGCATTGCTGCCCCAGCAGCGCACGTCAGCGACAGCGGTCAGGGCGCACACATGGCCGCTTCCCGCCCTGATTGCCCGCACCCCGGGCCCGAGCCCTTGAATGGCTGTTGGAACCGATACCGTAAAGTTCGAAGCAATACCGGCCTGACCGTTGGCGCTATAGCCCCAGCATTTGACATCACCCGAACCCAACAATGCGCACGTGAAAGAACCGCCTGCTGCGACTTCGACCACCCCGTCGAGTCCCACCACATCGACGGGCGATGCACTCGACATCAGTGTGCCATCGCCCAATTCACCGTAGCTGTTGTCTCCCCAACACCGCACCGTGCCTGCAGTCGTGACCATGCAGGTATGCGAGGCACCGGCATCAAGCCGCTTCGCACTCGACGGAGTTGGCATCACAACAACCAAGAAGAAAAATGCAACGACGGATTGCCAGATCGTCGCTGTAGCAGCGTAAGTTTTCACGCGCATTTTCCGAATTCCCAAATCGCGGACGTCATGAGGGACAAGCCTCCGGATATCGCCACAGGTCGTCAAGCGTGGTTTTCTTGAGCGCTGAACCATAGGGTTATCGCAAAAAAAAAACGGACGCCATTGGCGCCCGTTTTTTCTTCTGCGGATCACAAATTCAACTCGACTTCTTCCACTGCCCCAGCGCGGCGAGGCCGTTGTCGCGCGCACGCGCGAACACCGTCTTCTGCGCCTCGGCGAAGTTCGCCTGCATGTCCTTGCCCCACAGCTTGAGCGCGGCGGACTGCATCGCGCGGCCGTAGGAGAACGACAGCGGCCACGGGTGCGGGCCCATCTGGTTCATCGCGTTGAGGTGCGCGGTGGCCTGCTCGTCGCTCTGGCCGCCGGACAGGAACACGATGCCCGGCAGGTTCGCCGGCACCGCGGACTTGAGGCAGCGGATCGTCGCCTCGGCGACTTCCTCGACGCCGGCCTGGTCCGCGCAATCCTTGCCGGAGACGACCATGCTCGCCTTGAGGATCGCGCCTTCAAGCAGGATATTGTGCTCGTAGAGCGCGCCGAACAGCGAGCGCAGCGTCGCCTCGGTTACTTCGTAGCAGACGTCGATGTCGTGGTCGCCGTCCATGAGGACTTCCGGCTCGACCATCGGCACGATGCCCGCTTCCTGGCACAGCGCGGCGTAACGCGCGAGCGCGTGCGAGTTCGCTTCGATGCAGGTGCCGCTCGGCGTGTCCTCGCCGATGGTGATGACCGCGCGCCACTTGGCGAACTTGGCGCCGAGCTTGACGTAATCGGCGAGGCGCTCGCGCAGGCCGTCGAGGCCTTCGGTGACGAGTTCGCCCGGAAAGCCGGCCAGCGGCTTCGCGCCGAGGTCGACCTTGATGCCGGGCAGGATGCCGGCGTCCATCATGATCCTGGTGAACGGCACGCCGGCCTTGGTCGACTGGCGCAGCGTTTCGTCGTAGAGGATCGCGCCGGAAATGTGCTCGCCGAGCTTGGGCGCGGTCAGCAGCATTTCGCGGTACGCGCGGCGGTTCTCTTCCGTGTTCGGCACGCCGACGGAATCGAAGCGCTTCTTGATCGTGGCCGTGGATTCGTCGATCGCGATGATGCCCTTGCCCGGGGCGACCATGGCCTGGGCGACGCTTTCGAGCTCTTCGATACTCATGTCAACGAGGACTCCGTGAATGGGAAATGCGCGCCGCGACGGCGCCGGAAGAATCGCAGCCGCCGATTATAAGCCGTTTTCCCGACAGGCGAGCGTGAACGCCGGCCCGGCTCAGCGATCCTGCCAGCCGAGCTTGTCGATCGCGCACGGCTGCATCATCGCGCTGCGCGCGGCCGCGTCGGCCGGCGAATTGAACGGGAAGATGAGCCAGCTGAACACGCGCCCGCGGCCGGAATTGGACACGGTCGGCTCGAAGCGCATGTGCTTGGCCATGCTCAGCGCGATGCGACCAAGGTCGCCCGCGGGCACGACGCGCTGCACCTTGGCCTGGCTCGTGCTGCCGTCCTTCTCGACGACGAACGACACCGCCGCGCAGCCGGGCGTGCTGATGTTCTTGGCAATGTTCGGCACGTCGGCCTCGACCGAATCGCTGAGCAGCACCCAGTAACTGGCGAGCTTTTCCGGTGCGACGACTTTCGGTGCTTCGGTCGATTGCGCGAACGCGGCGGCGCTGGACAACGCGGCGAACATCGCGACGATGAAACGATTCATGGCGCGCTCCTTGGGTCGGCGAACAATCAGGACGAAGCGGACATTCTAGGCAGATCGCGCGGAAATGGGCGTGCGGCCGGCAATCCGAAACGAGCGAACCGCCACTCGCTCAAAGATCCTGCAGCCCCTCCGCGATCCCCTCCGCGCCGAGCACGAGCAGCTTGAGCGTGTTGGTACCGCCGCCCTGCCCCGTGTGGTCGCCGGTGGTGACGAGGACGCGGTCGCCGACCTTGATGTGGCCGAGCACGAACAGGTGCCGGATCGCGTCGCGCACGGCCTGCGTCGGGCCGGCACCGCGCGCGTCGAATTCGACCGGGTTCACGTCGCGGTAGAGCTGCATGCGGCGGCGCGCGGCGGCGCTGCGCGAGAGCGCGTAGATCGGCACGGTCGAGCGGTAGCGCGACAGCCATTGCGCGGTCGCGCCCGACTCGGTCAATGCGACGATCGCACGCACGCCGATCTGTCCGGCGAGGAACATCGCGGCGAGCGCGATCGCCTGGTCGCTGCGATCGAGGCGATGCGTGCCGGGATCGAGTTCCTCGACCGGCTCGAACTGACGCTCGGCGCCGAGGCAGACGCGACGCATCGCCGCGACGGCGAGCGCGGGATGCTTTCCGGATGCGGTTTCCTGCGACAGCATGACCGCGTCGGTGCCGTCGATGACGGCGTTGGCGACGTCGAGCACTTCGGCGCGCGTCGGGATCGGCGATTCGACCATCGACTGCATCATCTGCGTCGCGGTGATGACGACGCGGCTGCGCAAGAGTGCCTCGCGGATGATCTTCTTCTGCAGGCCCGGCAGTTCCGCGTCGCCGATTTCCACGCCGAGGTCGCCGCGCGCGACCATCACCGCGTCCGATGCTTCGACGATTTCGGCGAGGTTCTCGATCGCCTCGGCTCGCTCGATCTTGGCGACGAGCGCGGCTTCACCGCCGGCTTCGCGCAGCAGGCGTCGCGCCTGTTCTATGTCGTCGGCGGTCTTGACGAAGGACACGGCGAGGAAGTCCGCGCCGAGTTCGGCGGCGAGCTGGATGTCGCGGCGATCCTTGTCCGACAGCGCGGCGACGGTGAGCCCCCCGCCGAGGCGGTTGATGCCCTTGCGGTCGGACAGCCGTCCGCCGGCGAGCACGACGCAGTCGACGCGTTGTTCGCGCACGTCGACGACTTCGAGCGAGACGAGGCCGTCGTCGAGCAGGAGCACGTCGCCAGGCTTCACGTCGCGCCACAGGTCCAGGTACGACACGCCGACGCGCGTAGCGTCGCCCGCAGGCGCGTCTGCGCGGCAATCGAGCGCGAACGACGCGCCGGACGCGAGCTCGACCGGGCCGTTCGCGAAACGCTCGATGCGGATCTTCGGGCCTTGCAGGTCGGCGAGCACGCCGATCTCGACGCCGAGCGCCTGTGCCGCCGCGCGTACCGCGCCCGCGCGCACGCGATGGTCGTCCGCGGTGCCGTGCGAGAGGTTGAGCCGCACGACGTTGACGCCCTCGGCGAGCAGGTGCCGCAGCGCGCCGGGCGCGTCCGTGGCGGGGCCGAGCGTGGCGATGATCTTGGTGCGGCGCAATTGTTCTGGCACGTGGAGCGCTCCGGGTCTCTCTTCGGGTTAGCGCCCGATCATACGCGACGGCACTTCCGGCGCAGCGCGCGGTTCGGGCGGCGCCTGCCGTGCGCCGGTCGCGACGCGGGGGCCTGATAGGTTCGTCGCGCATGCGCCGTTGTCACCCGTCGTACCCAACGACGGAGACACCATGCGCCACATTCAGCGCACGGTTCACCATTGCCGCCGCGCTCGCGCACAATGGGCGTCCTTTCCACGCCGAAGGAGCAAGTCATGGCCATCAAGCAAGCCGTCTACACCGCCACCGCCACCGCGAAAGGCGGCCGCGCCGGCCACGTCAAGAGCAGCGACGGCGTCATCGACGTCGACCTCAAGGTACCCAAGGAAATGGGCGGTCCCGGCGGCGCCGCGACCAATCCGGAACAGCTCTTTGCAGCGGGCTACGCGGCGTGCTTCGAGGGCGCGGTGCGCTTCGTCGCGAACCAGAAGAAAGTCGCGATTCCGGCCGACACGAGCGTGACCGGCCATGTCGGCATCGGTCCGCGCGAACCGACCGGCTTCGGCATCGTCGTGCAGCTCGACGTGCACCTGCCGGGCCTCGATCCCGCCGTTGCGCAGGATCTTGCCGAGACCGCGCACCGCGACATCTGCCCGTATTCGCATGCAACGCGCAACAACGTCGACGTGACGATCAATCTGGTCTGACCAAGCGTGCGCAGGCGTGCGCGCACGGCGCGCGCCTGCGCATGCACGAGGCTCACGCCGCGGAAGTTTCGCGGAACATCGCGCCGTTCAATTCCGCAGGCGCGTCGACGATCGCGTCGGCGCCGGCGTCGCGCAACTCCTCGCGGCTGCCAAAACCCCAGGTCACGCCGATCGCGCGCACGCCATTCGCCTTCGCGCCCTCGATGTCGAAGTGGCGATCGCCGACCATCGCCACGTCTTGCGCCGCGATGCCGGAATCGGCGAGCGCCTGCGCGATCATCGTCGCCTTCTCGCTGTGCGCGCTGCCCGCCGCCGCGGCGTAAACGCGTGCGAAATGTGCGCCGAAAGGCAGGCTGCGCACGATCTTCTCCGCATACAGGTCGACCTTGGTCGTGACCACCGCGAGCTGCACACGCTCGCGCGCAAGCGAGTCGATGACGGCGCCGACACCGGCGTAGACGACGTGCTCCTGCCAACCGACCTTGCTGAAGCGTTCGCGGTACAACTCGACGGCGCGCTCGATCGTCGCCGCGTCGTCGCCGAGCGCGAGCGGGAACGTCGCGCGCAACGGCGGGCCGATCCAGCCGCGCAACGCCTCGCGCGGCGGAATCGCCGCACCGAGTTTTTCCAGCGCGTATTCGATGGACGCGACGATGCCGGTTTCCGAATCGATCAAGGTACCGTCGAGGTCGAACAGGGCCAGCCGCATCAGTCGAAGCCGTCCCTGAAAATGCGGTCGGGGTCGTCGCCGCGCTGCAGGTCCAGCACGAATCCGTCCTGCGTCGAGCCCGTCACGCTGACCATGAAGGCATTCCCGGGCGCGGTCCAGCTTTCGCCCACCACGAACATCGAGCCCGGATTGTTCGAAACGTCCGCGGGCGGCACGGCCGCGTCGACGCTCCACGCCGGTTCGGTGCGTCCGGTCCTGACCTCGTGGATGATCACCGCATTGCCGGCCAGCGCGGCCTCGTATTTGCCGCCGCGCTTGCGCGTTTCGATCACGTAGTAGTGGCTGGCGGGTTCCGGCGCCGGCAAGGTCACCACGATCATTTGCACATGCGTCGAGTTGGCCAGGCTGGCGCGGTCGAGCAGGATGTTCGCGAAGCGGCCGTCCGCGGCCACCGTCAGCTTTCGCGCGTCGTCGATCCAGCCGAGGTGGTCGCGCGACCAGATGCCGATGTGCTTGGGCTGCCAGCCGTAGACCTGGTCGCCGACCGCGTTGTCCCAGGCGTCGCTCATCACGTCCCAGGGGTTGTCGTAGGGATCGCCGTCAAGATCGGAGTTGTTCGCGTGCGGCAAGCCGAAGCCATGACCCATTTCGTGCGCGAGCGGCGCCTCGCTCGCGTAGCCCCACGGCGGCTCCCATGTCGAGTACCAGACCTTGGTAACGCCATCGAGCGTCGCATGGTGGCCGCCGCCCCAGGCGCAGCCATCGAGATCGTTGTCGTACATGGTGTTGATGCCGGCGAACGGCGAAAAGTCGATGGCGGCATCGGCGGCCGCGGTGCAGTCCTCCCACAGCGCGTCGAGGTCGGCGCGCCGCTCGTCGACGAAACAGTCGGGATCGTCCGGCACGTAGTGCGAGCGCGGAAACGGCAGCATGAACCAGCCGGCGACCTCGCTGCCGAGCAAGTCGACCTTCCCGTACGAGACTTCGCGCCAGTAGTGGTCGAGCCGACCGGGATTGTTCGAGAGCATCTCGCTGAAATACGCCGGCTGTTCCGGCACCTCGCCGCTGCTGTCGGAAAAGCGGCACAGCAAGGTGACCCACGGCTGCGAGCCGGCGACCCGCGGTGCGGCAGCGGCATCCAGCTGGAAGGGCGAAGCAACGATCGATGCCGGCACGAGCCGGCCATCCGGCCATGGCGCGGGCGCCAGCGTCATCTCGACCTCGCGGCCGTACAGCCCGTACAGGTCGCCGACGACGCGGCGTGCCGCCTCGATGTCGATCCGTTCGCGAAGGCCGTCGCGATCGACGAGCGCAAGGAGCGGCTCGCGCGGACCCGCGTGGCCCGGCGCGCCGTCGCCCCAGACCAGTTCGAGACGGCCGTGGCGCACGGACTGCGCCTGCGCGGCGCCAGCCGCCGCGAGCATGACCAGCGCGAGTGCGCTGCAATGAAAGGCATTCATGGTCCCCCCGCCGTGTTGCGGCGTCGAAGATACGGCGCCACGCGCATTGTGCCGCCTGGCTCAGCCACGCGCTTCGAGCGCGGCGACCGCGGGCAGCATTTTGCCTTCGAGGAACTCGAGGAAAGCGCCGCCGCCGGTCGAGATGTAGGAGACCTTGTCCTCGACGCCGTATTTCTCGATCGCGGCGAGCGTGTCGCCGCCGCCGGCGATCGAGAACGCCTTCGAATCGGCGATCGCCCGGGCGAGCGTTTGCGTGCCCCTGCCGAACGCGTCGAATTCGAACACGCCGACCGGGCCGTTCCAGACCACGGTGCCGGCTTTCGCGATGAGTCCGGCGTAGCGCTGCGCGGTCTGCGGGCCGATGTCGAGGATCATGTCGGCGTCGCCGACCTCTTCGACCCGCTTGATCGTCGCAGGCGCGTCCGCGGCAAACGCGGGCGCGACCACGACGTCGCTCGGGATCGGCACATCGGCGCCACGCGCTTTCGCGTCGGCGATGATTTTTTTCGCGATGTCGAGCAGATCCATTTCGACGAGCGACTTGCCGACGTTGAAACCGCACGCGGCGATGAAGGTATTGGCGATGCCGCCACCGACGATGAGCTGGTCGACCTTGCCGACGAGGTTTTCGAGCAGCGTGAGCTTGGTCGACACCTTGGAACCCGCGACGATCGCGAGCAACGGCCGTGCGGGATGCTGCAGCGCCTTGGCCAGCGCGTCGAGTTCGGCCATGAGCAACGGGCCGCCGGCGGCGATTTTCGCGAAACGGATCGCGCCGTGCGTGGACGCCTGCGCGCGGTGCGCGGTGCCGAACGCGTCCATGACGTAGACGTCGCAGAGCGCGGCGTATTTTTTCGAGAGTGCCTCGTCGTCCTTGCCCTCGCCGACGTTCATGCGGCAATTCTCGAGCAGCACGAGCTGGCCGGGTTTCACCTCCACGCCATCGAGCCAGTCGCGAACGAGCGGCACGTCGCGGCCGAGCAAATCGGAAAGACGCTTCGCGACGGGCGCGAGCGAATCTTCCGCGCTCCACACGCCTTCCTTGGGACGACCCAGGTGCGACGTGACCATCACCGCCGCACCTTTCTCCAGCGCAAGACGGATCGTCGGCAGCGCCGCGAGGATGCGCGCCTCGGAGGTGATGCGTTCGCTGCCGTCCGGCGCGCGCTCGATCGGCACGTTGAGGTCTTCGCGGATCAGCACGCGCTTTCCGGCGAGGTCGAGGTCGCTCATGCGGACGATGGGCATCGGAACGGTTCCAGATCGGGAAAATGCGTCATTACAGCGGGGCGGCGGCGGCGGCGCAATGATCGCGTCGCGGCGGCGTCGAGCCATCGCGGCGGCTCGCGACATCCGTCACGCATTGGCCCCATCCACGCGGCGCGGCAACGCTACGATGGCGCGACCGGATCGAGGAAACGGAACCGATGAGCGAACATTTTGCGACCGTGCGCTGGCAGCGTCCCGATGGCGACGATTTCGCGGCCGGGCGCTATTCGCGCCGACACGAATGGCGCTTCGACGGCGGCGCCGTCGTGGCCGCGTCGCCCTCGCCGCTGGTCGTGCCCGCGCCGTGGTCGGACGCAGGAGCGGTCGATCCGGAAGAAGCGTTCGTCGCCGCGATCGCGAGCTGCCACATGCTCTGGTTCCTTTCGCTCGCCGCCGAGCACGGCTGGCTGGTCGATGCCTACGAGGACGCGGCCGTCGGCACGATGGGGCGTATCGCGCCGGGTCGCCACGCCGTCACCGACGTCGCGCTGCGACCGCGCGTCGTGTTCGGCGGCGATGTGCGTCCCGACGCCGCGCAAATCGACGCGCTGCACGAGGCCGCGCACGAACGCTGCTTCATCGCCAATTCGGTGAAGACGCGCATCCGCGTGGAACCGCGCTCGTGAAGGACTCGGCGTCAATCGCGTTGCGTGATGCCTTCGTGCGGCTCGCGAACGCCGGGCAGCCGTTCGTGACCCTGTTCGAGCACGGCACGCTGAGCATCGAGCTGTACGCGCCGCGCGGCATCGATGCGCAGACACCGCACGCGCGCGACGAGCTCTACATGATCGCGCGCGGCCACGGCACGTTCGCCTGTGCGGGCGAGCGCCATGATTTCGCGGAAGGCGACGTGCTGTTCGCCGCGGCCGGCTTAAAACACCGCTTCGAGGATTTCAGCGATGACTTCGCGGCCTGGGTGGTTTTCTACGGACCCAACGGCGGCGAAGCCGCCTGATGGCTCACGGCGACGTCGGCGCGTCGCCACCCGCGCGCAGCAGGATGCCGATGCAGTACGTCACGTAGTAGCCGATGAGCAGCGCGAAGATCGCGAGCGTGAGCGGGCTGCGCTGGAAACTTGCCATCGGATTCTCGCCGGCGACGTGCGCGCCGTGCATGAGCGGCCAGACGACGACGAAGCGATAGGCGAGGCGCCCCAGCAGCAGCGCCGAGAGCAGCAGGCCGATGCCGCCGTGCGGCGTGTAGAAGCGGCCCTGCGGCGTCGTCTCGAACGTGGTCAGGCGCACGCCGAGCAGGCCCAGCGCGATGCCGCCGCCGAGCCCGGCCGCGACCGCGAGCGCGCTCTGCGCACCCAAGCCGCCGCGCAGCACGAGCAGCGCGCCGATGACGAGCAGGAAGACGACGCGGAACTTGAGCCGCGCCGGTTGCACCGGCTGGCGTCCGAACAGGCGCCTGAAGCGCCGATAGATGAGGAACGCAAACAGGACCGCGAAGCCGGCGATGGACACGGCGTGCAAGATTTCTGGGGTCACCGGCGGCCTGCTCGAAGCGGAATCCAGACACCAGCGTAGCCGAATCGCGGCGGCACCGAGCGCCGCACGTGCAAGCATTCAGTAAAGATGGCGCCCGCGGCGAAGGCTCGGACGACGATGCAGAGGGCGTTGCCCGTGACGCTGCGCAGGATGCGCCGGGCAACGGCGCCTCCCGGCACGCCGAACGAGCCGTCTTCTTCGATTGTGCGGCGCGGGGTCGATGTCGCTCCCGGCGCAAGATCGGCGCGGTGTTGCTGTCGACCGCGCCGATCCGGGTTTGCGCTCGGCGAAACCGCGCCCGGTCAGTCTTCCTCTTCATCCTTGGGCACATCGACCCGGCCACGCACGCCGTGCTGGTGCACGTCGCCGGAACCGCGATGCTTGACGATGAAGTCGCCGCCGACATCGTCCACGCTCAGGTCGCCGGAACCGATCGAATCCACGCGCAGGTCGCGCGCGACGTGCGAGACGCTCAGGTCGCCCGAGCCGACGCTGCCGATCTCGACGCCACCATCGACATGGTTGAGCGTGATGTCGCCGGAGCCGACGTTGCCGATGCGCGCATCGCCGCGCACGTTGCGCAGGCGGATGTCGCCCGATGCGGTGCGACGCAGGTCGAGCGAACCCACGTCCTTGCCTTCGATGTCGCCCGAGGCGACTTCGGCGCCGAGCACGCCGGCGACGCTCTCCACGCGTAGGTCACCCGAGGCGGACTGGAACGCCAGCGAGGCGACGTCGCGCACGTCGGCATCGCCCGAGGCGCTGCGGATGTCGATGGCGAGCGCAGCCGGCACGCGCACGCGCAGGTCGATCCAGGCGTAGCTGGAGCCGACCAGGCTCCAGTTGTTGCTGGAATGTTCCTCGTGCGGCGTCACGACGAGGCGGTCGCCGCTGCGCTGCTGATCCACGGTGAGCTTGTCCAGCCAGTCCTGCTGCGAGGCACAGGCGCGGCCGCGCACTTCGACCCTGGCCAGCCCGGCCACGCCCTCGACATGCACGTCCGTCGAAGCCAGTTGCAGCGCGAGCGTCTTGAGGCCCGCGGCGTCGACGTCGAAGTCGCGCTGCACGGTGAACTTGCAGTTGTCCGCCGCAGAAGCGACGGAAACGAACGGAACGAGGAACAACAGGGACAGGAACATGCGGCGCATGGGGCAACCTCCTTGGTGAACGGCCCTGGGATGCGCGGGTCGCTGCAAAGGTTTAAAAGCTTGCGGCGGCCGACCGCACGCGTCGCCGGACGCGAGGTAAAATCCGCGCGCTGTGCCGCCTTCCGGAATCCGTTTGAAACCGCCCTCGCGTTACCGTTTCGACGATGTGCTGATCGACCTCGAAGCGCGCGAGATCCAACGCGGCGGCGAGAGCGTCGAGGTCGAATCGAAGGTGTTCGACCTGATCGCGCTGCTGCTCGCGCATCGCGACCGCGCCTTGTCCAAGCGCGAACTCAACGAGACGATCTGGGGCCATCGCCCGGTTACCGACGCGGCGCTGTCGCAGCAGCTGCGCAAGGCGCGGCGCGCGCTCGGCGACACCGGCGACGCGCAGCGCGTGATCCGCACCGTGCACGGCCATGGCCTGCGCTGGGTCGCAGCGGTCGATGCCGACGTGCCGCGGGAAGCGGCACCCATGGAAGCGGTCGCCGTCGAGCCAGTGCCGCGACCGGCGGCCGGCGCTCGAACGCGCGGCGTCCAGCGCGCCGCTGCCTCCGGGCGCCTGTGGTGGCTTGCCTCGATCGGGTTCGCGGCCGTCGTCCTGCTCGCGTTCGGCCTGTGGCGGCACGAGCCCGGCCGTGCCGCCGGCGGTGTCGCGCCCGCGCCGCGCATCGCCGTGCTGCCGGTGGCGAATCGCACCGGCGAGGCCGATCTCGCCTGGGCGCCCGCCGGCCTGATGGGCCTGATGGCGAGCCTGCTCGCGCAGCAAGGGCGCATCGACGTCGCGCCGGCGCAGACCGTGCAAGGCTTGCTCGGCGCCGCGCCGCACGACGCCGCGAAATCGTTGCAGGCGCTGCGTCGCGCGCTCGGCGTCAGCCATGCCGTTGCCACGGACCTCAAGCGGCTCGGGCCGCTGTACGAACTCGACGTGCGCCTTGTCGCCGCCGGCGCCGCCGAGCATCACGACATCCTGCATGGCGACAACCCGGCCGCGCTCGCCGCCGACGCGGTCGCGCGCGTGCGCCGCTGGCTCGACCTCGATCGCGCTGCCACGACGACCGTCGCCAGCGGTATCGCCAATCCATTCCTCGCCGAAGCCTACGCACGCGGCCTCGATGCGCAGCTGCACGGCGACGCCGCCGGCGCGGCGCGTTATTTTTCGATCTGCCTCGACCGCGATCCCGGCCTGGCCTGGCCGCGCCTCGGCCTTTCCATTGCGCAGGCGCGCAGCGGCGACCAGGCCGGCAGCCTCGCCAACGCGCAGCAGGTCGTCGCCGCCGCGCGCGAGCTCGAGGACAACGACCTGCGCGTCGCCGCACTGCGCCAGCTCGCCTCGCTCGCGTTCTTCCGCGGCGACCTGGACGCCGCCGCCGCCGCTCTCGACGAAGCCCTTGCGCACTTGCCGGAAAGCGGCCGCACGCTTGCGTTGATCGATGTGCTCGTCGCCTACGGTTCCGTCGATGACGAACGCGGTCAATTCGCCTTGGCGCGCTCGCGCTTCCAGCGCGCGCTCGCGCTCGCGCGCGACATCGGCAGCCGGCGCGACGAAGCCTCGGTGCTGGTGAACATGGCCAGCATCGACAACGAAGCCGGCGACGTCGACGCAGCCGCCGACACGCTGCGCGCAGGCCTCGATGCCGCCCGCCGCGCCGGCGATGCGCAGCTCGAAGGCGCCGCGCTCGCCAACCTCGGCGCGACCGAATCGAATCGCGGCCGCTTGCTCGATGCGGTTTCCCTGCTCAAGCAGGCCGTCGATCTGGCGCGAAAGCGCGGCGACGTCGATCAGCGCCTGCTCGCGACCGCGCAGCTCGCCTGGGCGATGATGCCGTTCGACCGCCCGGACAGCGTTGGCACGCTGGCCCGGCAGATACTCGCGGTCGCGCGTCACGACGGCAATTCCTATCAGGAAGCCGAGGCCGAATGGGTGCTCGCCGGCCTCGCCGAACGCCGCGCGGATTGGCGCGCCGCGCTCGATGGCTATGTGCGTGCGCACAAGCTCTATGTCGGCGCCGGTCTGACGCTGCGCGCCTTGCCGGTGTTGGCCGATGCGATTGGCGCCGCCGCGTCTGCGGGCGACGTCGAGCGCGCCCGCGCCCTGGCCGACGCGTTCCGCTCGCTCACCGCCGACGGCGGCCACGAGGCTGAATGGACTTCGCGCCAGCCGCTCATCGAAGCCCAGCTCCGCGCCGCCGCCGGCGACAAGGCCGGTGCCACCGACGACCTCGCCCGCGCGCTCGATGCGCTGCGCGGCCAGTCCGGCGCGGTCGCGCAGGCGATGCTGTTCCAGCTCGGCCGCTGGCAGGTCGATCTCGGCCGCGGCAGCGACCTGCTGGTCCGGACCGCGTGGAAACCGTGGTTCGCAGGTCACCCCGATGCGATCGCCCTGCGCATCGCCGCGCTGCGCCAGATTGGCCGCGCGAACGACGCAGACGCCGAGCAACAGCGGCTCGATGCCCTGCTCCACGCGCCGGAACTGGCGCTCGACCCCAGCCAGCTGGCCGGGTTTTGACCGCCTCGGCGAGCACCGCGGCCGATTTCGGCCCGTGCCGACGACGTCCCGGAAACCGCATGGCGGGCCGGCATCACGATTCTTCATGCCGGCGTCACGAATCCGTCAAGACCCTCCGGCTGCGCGCGCGTTCCATTCGAAATTCCTTCCACGATGCGCAGCCGCCATGAATCGAGTCGTCGAACCTTTTCGATTTCCCTTCCTGCGCCGCACGGCGCTGAGCGTCGGCCTCGCGATGGCGTTCGGAGCCTCGCTGAATGCCGGCGCCGGACCCTCGCCGGCTCGCCCGGTCGACCCGGCCACCGCCGGCCGAACCGTGAGCGAACGGCTCGCAGCCTACAAATCCGCGTTCGCGCAGCAACGGGCCCATCGCCTGCACGTACCGGCGGCGCGCCGTGACCGCGCGGCCGCGATCATTGCCGTGACCCGGTGCGACGACGCCGGCCCCGGCACCCTGCGCGAAGCTTTCATGCAGGCCGTTTCCGGTGACGTGATCGACCTGACGCAGCTCGACTGCAGCCTGATCACGCTGACCAGCGGCGAGCTCGCGACGGCGGCGGACGACCTCACCATCGACGGCCCAGGCCAAGGCCAGCTCGCGATCGACGGCAACGGAAGCAGCCGCATCATCGTCCACACCGGTGCCGGCACGCTCGACATCCAAGGCTTGACGCTGCAGCGCGGCACCTACGTCTACGACCAGTATCCGCTCTACAGCGGCCAGGCCAATGGCGCCTGCGTGCTGTCCAGCGGCTCGGTGACGATTGCCGACAGCATGATCGACCAGTGCAGCGCGACGGGCCTCAGCGTGCTCGGCGGCGCCGTGCACTCCGACGGCGCGCTCACGCTGACCAACAGCACGGTCAGCGGTACCACGGCGACGGCGACCACCGACCTGCTTTCTTCGACTGTCTACGGCGGCGCGCTCAACGGAGCGGCGGTCTACCTCCATGGGAGCATCGTCAATGGAGCGACCGTGTCGTCACACACCACGCGCCCATTCGGCGGCCTGCTCGGCGGCGGCGTGTTCGGCGAATACGGCGTAGTGATGATCGGCAGCACCGTGACCGGCGTGCATGCGGACGTTTCCGCGCCGCTGGATGCCTATGCGAAAGGCGGCGGCGTCGGCACTGCGGCGACGGTGGTCATCCAGGACAGCACGATCTCGGACAACTCCGTCACCGGCACGCCGGGCTACGGCCTCTACAACGGCTGGACGTACCAGAGCGCGATCGGCGGCGGCGGCCTCTACATCGTCTCCGGGCCGCAGACGTCCATGCCTTCAAGCATCACCAACTCCACGATCAGCGGCAACTCGGCCCGTTGCATCGGCGCGCAGCCGTGTGCCAACACGATCGGCGGCGGCGGCGGCGCGGGACTCTCGAACTCGCCGAAATACACGGTCGACATCACCAATTCGACGGTGTCGGGCAACAGCTCCAACCTCAGCGGCGGCGGGATCATGGTGTCCCGGCATGGTTCGCTCATGCTTTCCAACTCGACCATTACTGCCAATAGCGCACCCGACGGCAGCGGCATTGATGACCTCGGCGACTCGACGGCGGCCGGCATCACCACCAACAGCAGCATCATCGCCGGCAACCCTCTGAGCGGCGGCGCCGAGGGCAACGAGATCGTCACGACACATGCGCTCAATGGCAGCCACAACCTGATCGCTTCGGCCAACACCGACTTGCCGCCGGACACGATCGTCGCCGATCCGCTGCTCGCCCCACTCGCAGACAATGGCGGCCCGACGCGAACCCATGCGCTGCTGCCCGGCAGCGCAGCGATCGATGCCGGCGACAATGCCTCGAACCTTGCGACCGACCAGCGCGGCGACGGCTACGCCCGCGTCGTCGGCGCCGCGGCCGACATCGGCGCGTTCGAGGTGCAAGCATCGAGTCCGGACGACGTCATCTTCCTCGACGGGTTCGAGTCCTGAAGTCCTGAGCTTCGACTGAGACCAAGCCGTGCCGGCCGCGCATTCGCGCGTCCAGCCTGCCCGAGGTCCAAACGAAAACGCATGACGCGAATGCCGTTACAGCAGCGGCACGAGCAGCCTGCCCTCACCCCATCCCTCTCCCGCAAGCGGGAGAGGGAGATTTCGTGCCGGGCGGGTTTGCCTCCGGCCATGCCTTTGCGACTCGCACGTCTTCGCTCACAAGAGAGGCACGAGCAGAAGGGCGACGATGTTGATGATCTTGATCAGCGGGTTCACGGCCGGGCCGGCGGTGTCCTTGTAGGGATCGCCGACGGTGTCGCCGGTCACGGCCGCCTTGTGCGCGTCCGAACCCTTGCCGCCGAAGTTGCCGTCCTCGATGTACTTCTTGGCGTTGTCCCAGGCGCCGCCGCCGGTGGTCATCGAGATCGCGACGAACAGGCCCGTGACGATCGTGCCGATGAGCATGCCGCCGAGCGCCTGCACGCCGGCGAGCGGGCCGCCGAGCCAGCGGAAGCCGAACGCGACGACGATCGGCACGAGCACGGGCAGCAGCGACGGAATCATCATTTCCTTGATCGCGGACTTGGTCAGCAGGTCCACGGCCTTGTCGTACTGCGGCTTGCCGCTGCCGTCCATGATGCCCTTGATCTCGCGGAACTGGCGGCGCACTTCCTCGACGACGCTGCCGGCCGCGCGGCCGACCGCTTCCATCGCCATCGCGCCGAACAGGTACGGGATCAGGCCGCCGATGAGCAGGCCGATGATCACGTAGTGGTTGGAGATGTCGAAGGTGTAGACCTGGCTCGGGTTCTGCACGCCGAGCTTGTGCGTGTAGTCGGCGAAGAGAACGAGCGCAGCGAGGCCGGCCGAACCGATCGCGTAGCCCTTGGTCACGGCCTTGGTCGTGTTGCCGACCGCGTCGAGCGGATCGGTTACGGCGCGCACTTCGCTCGGCAGTTCGCTCATCTCGGCGATGCCGCCGGCGTTGTCGGTGATCGGGCCGTAGGCGTCGAGCGCGACGATCATGCCGGTCATCGACAGCATCGCCGTCGCGGCGATGGCGATGCCGTAGAGATCGGCGAGGTGGTAGGCGCCCCAGATCGCGGCGCAGACCGCGAGCACCGGCCATGCGGTCGACTTCATCGAGATGCCGATGCCGGCGATGATGTTGGTCGCGTGGCCCGTCGTCGAGGCCTTGGCGACGTGGCGCACCGGGCCGTATTCGGTCGCGGTGTAGTACTCGGTGATGACGACCATCGCGCCGGTCAGCACGAGGCCGATCACCGCGCAGCCGAAGATGTTCCACACGCCATAGGTGCTGCCGGCCATGAGCTGCTGCGTGACCGGGATGAAGGCGAGCAGCGCGAGCACGCCGGAGACGAGGACGCCCTTGTACAGCGCGTTCATGATCTTGCCGCCGCCGCTGTACTTGACGAAGAACGTGCCGATGATCGAGGCGATGATCGAGACGCCGCCGATGACGAGCGGATAGAGCACGCCGTTGGGGCCGGCCTGCGTCGCCATGACGCCGCCGAGCAGCATCGTCGCGATCAACGTGACCGCGTAGGTCTCGAACAGGTCCGCGGCCATGCCGGCGCAGTCACCGACGTTGTCGCCGACGTTGTCCGCGATCACCGCCGGGTTGCGCGGATCGTCTTCCGGAATGCCGGCTTCGACCTTGCCGACGAGATCGGCGCCGACGTCCGCGCCCTTGGTGAAGATGCCGCCGCCCAGGCGCGCGAAGATCGAGATCAGCGACGAGCCGAACGCGAGACCGACCAGCGCGTGCAGCGCCTGATCCTGCGACTTGCCCATGTGCATCAGCACGACGAAGTAGCCGGCGACGCCGAGCAGGGCAAGGCCGACCACGAGCATGCCGGTGATCGCGCCGCCGCGGAACGCGACCGCGAGCGCGGCCGGGATGCCGCTGCGCGCGGCCTCGGCGGTGCGCACGTTGGCACGCACCGAGATGTTCATGCCGATGTAGCCGGTCAGTCCCGACAGGATCGCGCCGAGCGCGAAGCCGATCGCCGTCGGCCAGTCCAGCGCGAAGCCGATGACGGCGAACAGCACGACACCGACGATCGCGATGGTCCGGTACTGGCGGTTGAGGTAGGCGCGTGCGCCTTCCTGAATCGCCGCGGCGATCTCCTGCATGCGCGCGTTGCCCGCGGGCTTGGAGAGGATCCAGCGGATCGACCAGGCACCATAGACGATCGCGAGCACCGCACAGGCCAGCGCGATCAACAAACCGTGTTCACTGAACAACATCGACTCCCCCTCGATTGAAGGTTGGATAGCGGAAACGCGGGAAAAACGGCTGCAACCGACCGAGTATAGCGACTGGGCCGGGTCTTGCCAGACCGGGCCGATGTGCGTTTGCACGACGGCGCCGGCGCGGCATGATCCCCGTCGGCGCCGTCGCGCGCGTATCTGCACGAACCCATGAAACGGATTGCCCGATGACGCCTTCGCTCCGCTGCGCCTTGCCCTTCGCCCTCACCCTCGCCTGCGGTTTCGCACACGCCGGTGGCCTGACCGTCGAGGTGCATGCCACGCCGAGCGCCCTGCCGACGCCTTCGGGGCGCGTGCTCGTCTACGAATTGTCCGCGCGCAATTTCGGCGGCGACTGCGCGCGCATCGTCGACGTGCGCGCCTCCGGCGACGGCCAGCCGCTGCGTCGCTACCAGGCGGGCACGATCGCGCCGAACACGCTCGTCTACGACGCACGCATGACGCCGCTGCCCAATCCCGCGGCGGGCGAATCGATGCCGCATCCGGTCGACGTGCCCGCCGGTGGCGGCGCGATCGTCTATTTCTTCCTCACGCTCGACGACAACCTGCCGCTGCCGCAGACGCTGCATCACGAAATCGACACGACGGCGTGCGCCGCGGGCGCGAGCGCCCGCGACACCGCGTCGAGCGACTCGCCGGTATCGCGCGCCGCGCCCGTCGTGGTCGGCCTGCCGTTCCGCGGCACCGGCTGGGTCGCGGGCGATTCGCCGAACGACTTCGGCACGCATCGGCGCACGCTGATCCCCGTGCGCGACGGCAACGGCAACCCCATCGTCGGCCAGTTCCATGTGCCCGAGCGCTACGCGATCGACTGGGTCAAGGTCGACGCCGACGCGCATCGCGCGATCGGCCCGCTGAACCGGAACGCGAGCTACCTCGCCTGGGGCCAGCCGATCGTCGCCGTCGCCGACGGCACGATCGCACGCACGCGCGACGGCATGCCCGAAGGCACGCCGCCGCACAATCCGCCCAACCCGACCGTCGAAACCGCGGGTGGCAACTACGTCATGCAGGATATCGGTGGCGGCCACTTCGCGTTCTACGCGCACCTGCAACCGGGCAGCCTGCGCGTGCACGAAGGCGATCGCGTCGTGCGCGGGCAGGTCATCGCGCTGCTCGGCAACAGCGGCAATTCGAGCGAGGCGCACCTGCACTTCCACGTTTCCGACGCGAGCGACCCGCTCATGTCCGAAGGCGTGCCCTACGTGTTCGACCGCTACGACCTCACCGGGCACGCCGGCGGCTTCGACGAGGACAATGGCCTTTTCGACGACATGGCCATGCAGGCGCCATCTCCGAAGTTCTGGCTGATGCCGGCGAGCTACGCCGTGCTCGATGTGGACTCGACGGCGACGGAGCCGGCGGCCTGGGCGTTTCCGATGCGTTGGCCGGGGCAGTGAAAGCGGGCCGCGCCTTCAGCCATCGCGTCAAAGCGTTTGCATGGCGCCGATCGAACGCGCAAGGACGCGGATTCAACCGCTGAAATCCCGGGTTGAGACGGGCCACGCACCGGCGCGCTGCCGGATGTGATAAGAGGAGGCGATCGCTTCGCGCGTCGCGTCGGACCTCGCATGCCTTCGACCACCAGCCGCAGCGCAATCCCCATGCCCGCCGCGGCGGAAGGGAGTCGCCCGCTCCTGCGCCGTTTCGCACTTCGCGTCATCGGCCTGTTTGTGCTGCTCGGTATCGTGCTCCTGGTCGTCGCCGTGCAGGTCTACCGCACCGTCGGTGAACTTGAGCACGCGAATGCCTGGGTCAACCACACCTACCAGACGCGCGAACGGATCGTGAACACGGTGGGCGCCCTGCGCGCCGCCGAAGCCGCGCAACGCGCCTACGTCATCAGCGGCGATGCATCACGGCTGGCCGAAGCCTACGCGACGATCCCGCGACTCGACGAGCACATGGCAGCGCTGCAGCGGATGGTTGCCGACAATCCGGCGCAATCGGGCCATGCGGTCGCGCTCGAAACGCTGCTCGGCCAGCGCAAGGAACTGATGGCGCAGACGCTGGCCGTCTTCCAGGAGCATGGCCTGCAGGCGGCGCGCGCCGACCCGCGTTCCGCGCTCGCGCGCGAGCAGGATGCGAAAGTCGACGACCTCGCCGCGCGCATGGTCGCGATGGAGGACGACCTGCTGGCCCAGCGGCAGCGTTCGAGCGACGCCAAGGTCGCCTTGTCGCGCGGGCTCACGCTGGCGGCGATCACGATGTGCTTTTGCGTACTCGCGTTCGCGCTGTCCCTGATCCTGCGCGAGCAGCGCCAACGCCTTTCGAGCGAACGGCGCGTGACGCGAGCCAACGTCGAACTGGAACAGAGCCTCGGCGAATCGCGGCGGCTCGGCGACACGCTCGCGCAGCTGTCCAACCTCGGCCACATGCTGCAAGGCTGCCGCAATCTCGACGAAGCCGGGCAAGGTCTTGCAACCACGATGGCGCGCATGTTCGAAGGCACGCGCGGATCGGTGAACCTCGTCAACGCATCGCAGAACCTCGTCGCGCCGATCAGCCAATGGGGCGATGCATCGGCCATCGACACCGCATTCGCACCCGACGAATGCTGGGCGCTGCGCCTCGGCCACGCGTATCCCGACGAGGACGCGCTCACAACCGCGTTCGTCTGCCGCCATCTGCATGCCGAGTCCGCGCACGACGTGCACGCCCACCTTTGCGTGCCGCTGCTCGCGCAAGGCGCGATGCTCGGCACGCTGGTACTGCTGTCCGACTCGGCCATCGGCGCGGAAACGCGCACCGCTGCGATCGCCGCGGCCGAGCAGATCTCGCTCGCGGTGGCAAACCTGCGTCTGCAGGAAACGCTGCGCACGCAATCGCTGCGCGACCCGCTGACCGGCCTGTTCAATCGCCGCTACCTCGAAGTCTCGCTCGCGCGCGACTTGACCCGCGCGATCCGCCGCAATCAACCGCTGGCCGTGCTCATGCTCGACGTCGATCATTTCAAGCGCTTCAACGATACCCACGGCCACGACGCCGGCGATGCGCTGCTGACCCAGTTCGGCGAACTGCTCATGGCCAGCATCCGCAGCGAGGACGTCGCCTGCCGCTACGGCGGCGAGGAATTCACGATCGTCCTGCAGGAAGCCGACGCCGCGCTCGCGCTCGACCGCGCCGAAGACATCTGCAGCGCGGTGCGCACGCTGAAAGTCGGCTACCGCAACCAGGACGTCGGCCCGGTGACCGTGTCGATCGGCATCGCCTCTTACCCGCAGCACGGCGATTCGCCGGAGCAACTGCTGCGCCGCGCCGATCGCGCACTTTACGCCGCGAAGGACGGCGGGCGCGACCAGGTTTGCGTGGCGGATCGGGCGTAGCGGGCTTCGGAATCTCCCAGAAGAACGTCGATTCTGAACCCAATTTCTCAGTTGTCCCGCCAGATTTGTACGCGTTGAACGCTACGCAAGACGAACAAACGCCCCGTCCGGAATAGCCTCAAGCATGTACATGAAGCCCTGCCAGCCTGCCCTACGGGCGGAACTCGACAGTGGTTTCCGCGCGGAGAACAGAGCTGGACTCTGAAAATCAGTGGGCAGGTAATAAATGGCGTATTCGGCGGATGCGCTAAGCACCAGGAACAGAGGGAAGTAGATCCCCGAGTCCATCCTGTCCTTCTGAGGCGCCCACGCTGCCCCCAGGATCGTCTTCGGCAGCAGGGATGCGGCAGGCGCAGTCACGGTCTTCACTTGAGCAAGAAAGCCGCAAAAATCACAAATGAGATCCGCGCACTTGAAGTTCGCGGGAAGCAGTTTCAGTGTTTTTTGCCGTTTGCATCTTGGACAGCCACAAGATTTGGCAACCAGTCGCTCTCCCCATGCGCCAAGCAATTGTTTTGAAGTCGCCATAGGGTCTGGCCAATTCCTCTCAGTCCGCAATCGAATATTGTGCCAACTTCTTCCGCACCAACGCTTTCTTCAAGCGCACATAGTCAGGCAGCCCGTCCTTGAGGTACTTCGGCGGATCTTCGCCGCGGATCAGCGGTTCGAGGTAGCGCCGCGCGGCGGCGGTGATGCCGTAGCCGTCGCGGGTGATGAAGTTCTTCGGCAGCTTCTTTTCGTGGTTGGCGACCTTGTCGAGCGGCGCGGGTTCGATCTTCCAGCGGTACGGTGAATCGGACGTGCGCACGATGACGGGCATGACCGCGTTCTTGCCGGCGAGCGCGTATTCGACGGCGGCCTTGCCGACCGCCCAGGCCTGGTCGGCGTCGGTTTTCGAGGCGAGGTGGCGCGCGGAGCGTTGCAGGTAGTCGGGCAGCGCCCAGTGGTACTTGTAGCCGAGCTTCTGCTTGACGAGGTTGGCGAGCACGGGCGCGAGGCCGCCGAGTTGGGCGTGGCCGAACGCGTCGCGCGTGCCGGCTTCGGCGAGGAATTGGCCTTCCTTGTTCTTGAGCCCTTCCGAGGCGACGACGGTGCAATAGCCGACCTTCTCGACGGTCGCCTTGACGCGCGCCAGGAACGCGGCTTCGTCGAACGCGATTTCGGGGAACAGGATGATGTGCGGCGGTTCGCCAACGTTGCGCGCGGCGAGCCCCCCCGCGGCGGCGATCCAGCCGGCGTGGCGGCCCATGACCTCGACGATGAAGACCTTGGTCGACGAGGCGCACATCGATTCCACGTCTAGGCTCGCCTCCTGCACCGACACCGCCGTGTACTTGGCGACCGAGCCGAAACCCGGGCAGCAGTCGGTGACGGCGAGGTCGTTGTCGACGGTTTTCGGCACGCCGATCACGTTGACCGCGTAGCCGAGTTCACGGCCGATCTGCGAGATCTTGAGCGCGGTATCGGCCGAGTCGTTGCCGCCGTTGTAGAGGAACCAGCGGATGTCGTGCGCCTTGAACACCTCGATGAGGCGCTCGTACTGCGCGCGGTTCTGTTCGAGCGACTTGAGCTTGTAGCGGCACGAGCCGAACGCGCCGCCGGGCGTCCAGCGCAGCGCCTTGATCGCGGCGGCGCTTTCCTTGGTCGTGTCGATGAGTTCCTCGCGCAGCGCGCCGATGATGCCGTTCTTCGCGGCGAGCACCGGCACCTTGCGCGCGCGCGCGGTGGCGATGACCGCGGCGGCAGTGGCGTTGATGACGGCGGTGACGCCGCCCGATTGCGCGTACAGCAGTCGGCCTTGGCTCATTGCAGGGGATCCTTCGTTGATGGGCTGCGGTTTGACACGTTTCGGGGCAGCCGCTAGCGTTGAAGCCTGTTGCCGGCGCCCAACAGCGCGGCATTCCTTCGGTACTCAGCGCTGCGGCAGCCACGGAGCAACATGCGACTCGTTCTACTCGGAGCACCCGGTTCGGGCAAGGGCACGCAGGCCGAGCGCCTCAAGAAGGAACTGGACGTTCCGCACGTCTCCACCGGCGACCTGCTGCGCGCCGCGGTCAAGGCCGGCACGCCGCTCGGCCTCAAGGCGAAGGAAGTCATGGACGCCGGCCGCCTCGTCTCCGACGACATCGTGCTCGGCATGCTCGAGGAACGCCTCACGCAGGCCGACGCCGCGCGCGGCTTCATCCTCGACGGCTATCCACGCAACCTCGCCCAATGCACCGCGCTCGAAGCGCTGCTCGCCCGGCTCGGACAGCCGCTCGACGTCGCCATCAAGCTCGACGTGCCGAGCGAACTCATCGTCGACCGCATCGCCGGCCGCGCCGCGAAGGAAGGCCGCGTCGACGACACGCCCGACACCGTGCGCGAACGCCTGCGCGTCTACGCCGAGCAGACCGAGCCGGTGGCCAGCCACTTCGAGCAGATCGGCAAGCTGCGCTGCGTCGACGGCGTTGGCGAGCTCGAGGAAGTCTCGCGCCGCGTGCTCGCGGCGCTGCCCGCGACCGCCGCTGCCTGAGCGCACACGCCCCAATATCGAACCGACCAATGCCTTCGCTTCCCCCGCAAGGCGGGGGAAGGAAAGCGCCGTCTTGCTGCCGCCAGTGAGTGCGCAGAAATGAACCGCCCCGCCCCCACGCGCCCGCTGCCCGCGCAGGTGCGCGACCTGTGCCTGCTGCGCGGCGGCCCGCAGGACCTGCCGTGGTCGCCGGGCTTGCTCGTCGCGCTGCTCGCCGCCGGCACGGCGCTCGACGTCCTCGTCGGCAACGCGCTCGACGGCGACGGCAACGCACTCGCGCGCTCGCTGCTGTCCTCCCTCGTCGTGCTCGGCCTGTGCTGGGTTGCGCTGGCCATGCGTGACCTGCGCAACCGTTTCGTGCAGACGGCGACGGCGCTCGCCGCGACCGGCATCGTGTTTACCCTGCTGCAGGGTGGACTGCTCTGGCTTGGCGGGCCGTTTCCCGATGCCGCGGCGGCGCTCACGCCGACCCAGACGATCGTCGGCTGGCTGTTGTTCGCGCTCCTGCTCTGGCAGATCGCGGTGACGGCGCATATCGTGCGCCACGCGGCGGACATGCGACCCGGCTTCGCACTCGTGCTGGCCGTAACCTGGTTCATCGCGTCAATGGCGCTGCAAGGCGCCGTGTTCGGCGCGGCCTGACGGAAGACTCTTTCATGCGACTGCACATCCTCGGCATCTGCGGCACCTTCATGGGCGGCATCGCCGCGCTCGCGCGCGAACTCGGGCACGAGGTCGAAGGCTCGGACGCGAACGTCTACCCGCCGATGTCGACCCAGCTCGAACAACTCGGCATCACGTTGAAGCAGGGCTACAAGGCCGAACACCTGCAGCCGGCGCCCGATCTCGTCGTCGTCGGCAATGCGCTCTCGCGCGGCAACGCCGCGATCGAACACGTGCTCGACGCGCGCCTGCGCTATGTCTCCGGCCCGCAATGGCTCGGCGAAGCGCTGCTCGCGCAGCGCCGCGTGCTCGCCGTCGCCGGTACGCACGGCAAGACGACGACGACCTCGCTGCTGGCATGGATCCTCGATTCGGCCGGGCGCGAGCCGGGTTTTCTCGTCGGCGGCGTGCCGGCGAATTTCGGCGTGTCGGCAAGGCTGGGCGCTGCCCCCTTCAGTCCTTCGGGCAGCTTCCCCCGCTCCGCTGGGGAAGCAGGCGAAGCGCAGCCTTCGACTGCGGATTTCGTTCTGGAAGCCGACGAATACGACACCGCGTTCTTCGACAAGCGCAGCAAATTCGTGCACTACCGGCCGAGCGTGGCGATCCTCAACAACCTCGAATACGACCACGCCGACATCTTCCCCGACGTCGCCGCGATCCAGCGCCAGTTCCACCACCTCGTGCGCATCGTGCCCGGCAACGGAAAGCTCGTCGTCAACGCCGAGGACGCGCGCCTGGCCGAGGTGCTCGCGATGGGCTGCTGGACGCCTGTCGAAACGTTCGGCATCGACGCCGGCGACTGGCGCGCGCGCCTGCTCGCGGCAGATGGTTCGGCCTTCGTCGTCTCGCACGCGGGCCGCGAACTCGGCGAAGCGCACTGGTCGCTGAGCGGCCGCCACAACGTGATGAACGCGCTCGCCGCGATCGCCGCCGCGCATGCGGTCGGCGTCGACGTCGCCGACGCGCTCGCCGCGCTGGCGACGTTCCGCAACGTCGCGCGACGCATGGAACTCGTCGGGCAAGCGCGCGGCGTGCGCGTCTACGACGATTTCGCGCATCACCCGACCGCGATCGCGACCACGCTCGCCGGCCTGCGCGCGAAAGTCGGCAAGGCGCGCATCCTCGTCGGCATGGAACCGCGCTCGAACTCGATGCGCATGGGCGCGCACGCCGCCGAACTCGCGCCGTCGCTCGCCGACGCCGACGCGGTCGTGTTCCTGCAACGCCCCGAACTGCCGTGGGACGCGGCGAAAGTCGTCGACGCACTCGGCGGCCGCGGCGCAACCGCGCCAAGCGTCGATGCGCTCGTTGAGGCGCTGCTGCGCGCAGCGCGCGACGGCGACCACGTCGTGTTCATGTCCAACGGCGGCTTCGAGAACGCGCCGCGCCGCTTCGCCGCGGCACTCGCGGGCGCCCACGCATGAGCGCGCGACGCGCTCCGCGCACGCGCGACGTACGCACGCCCGCATGACGCGCACCGACATCCCGCTGTTCCCGCTGTCGACCGTGCTGTTTCCGGGCGGCGACCTGCAATTGCGCATCTTCGAACGCCGCTATCTCGATCTCGTGCGCGACTGCGCGCGCGAGGATCGCGGCTTCGGCGTTTGCCTGATTCTTGAAGGCAGCGAGGCCGGCGCGCCCGCGACGCCCGCAGCGGTCGGCACGCTCGCGCGCATCGTCGATTTCGACACGCTGCCCGACGGCCTGCTCGGCATCCGCGCGCACGGCGGCGAGCGTTTCCGCGTGACGTCGACGCGCGTGCGCGACAACGGCCTCGTCCACGGCGAAGCAGAATCGTGGCCCGACGAGCCCGTCGTGCCGGTGCCGCCCGAGTACGCGCTGCTGGCAACGATCCTCGAACGCCTGTTCGAGCGTATCGGCGGTGACGCGGCGCGCGTCGACCGCGCGCGCTACGACGACGCGAGCTGGGTCGGCTTCCGCCTCGCCGAGCAGTTGCCGCTGCAGGCCGCCGAAAAGCAGCACCTGCTGCAGATCACCGATCCGATCGCGCGACTCGCGCAGCTCACGCGCGACCTGCCGCGCTTCCAGGCCGATTGATCCACGCGGCCCGGACCCTGCACGCGTCGCGTGCTTGCGTGAAAATGCGCACTCCTCGGCAAGATCGGTTCCCCGCCATGAAATACCTGCACACGATGATCCGCGTCCGCGATCTCGACGCGACGCTCGCGTTCTTTTGCGACGGACTCGGCCTGCGCGAGACGCGGCGCAAGGAAAACGCGGCGGGCAAGTTCACGCTGGTCTTCCTCGCCGCGGACGAAACGCCGGACGCGGAAATCGAGTTGACCTTCAACTGGCCGCCCGTCGACGGATCGCCCGCGGAGGACTACGGCAGCGCGCGCAACTTCGGCCACCTCGCCTTCCGCGTCGACGACATCTACAAGACCTGCACGCACCTGCAAGCGATGGGCGTGACGATCAATCGCCCGCCGCGCGACGGCCACATGGCCTTCGTGCGCTCGCCCGACCTGATCTCGGTCGAGCTGCTGCAGAAAGGCGACCCGCTGCCACCACAGGAGCCGTGGGCTTCGATGCCCAATATCGGCGTGTGGTGACTGCCGACGCGAAATCCGCCGTCACCACAACGACGAATGCATGGACAATCCGATGAACACTTCCGACCTGCTCGCCCTCGGCCCGCGCTACTGGCTGCCCGTGTACAAGCCGCGCGAAGTCGTGCTCGACCGCGGCGAAGGTGCGCGCGTGTGGGATCGCGACGGCCGCGACTACGTGGATTTCGGCGCCGGCATCGCGGTCAACGCGCTCGGCCACGGCGATCCCGACCTGCTCGCCGCACTCACCGCGCAAGCCGGCAAACTCTGGCATTCGAGCAACGTGTTCTACACCGAGCCACCGCTGCGACTCGCCGAGGAACTCGTCACCGCGTCGGAATTCGCCGAGCGCGTGTTCCTGTGCAATTCCGGCGCGGAAGCGAACGAGGCCGCGATCAAGCTCGTGCGCAAATGGGCGGCGTCAAACGGACGTTCGCCGGAGCGGCGCGTCATCGTCACCTTCCGCGGCTCGTTCCACGGCCGCACGCTGGCCACCGTCACCGCGACCGCGCAACCGAAATACCAGGAAGGCTACGAACCGCTGCCGCAGGGTTTCCGCTACGCGACGTTCAACGACATCGACGATCTTGAACGCGCATTCGCGCCGGGCGATGTCGCCGCGGTCATGCTCGAACCCGTGCAGGGCGAAGGCGGCGTGATGCCGGCCGCGCCGGGTTTCCTCGCGCGCGTCCGCGAACTGTGCGACGCGCACGACGCGCTGCTCGTGCTCGACGAGATCCAGTGCGGCATGGGCCGCACCGGCACGTTGTTCGCGCACGCGCAGGACGGCGTCGTGCCCGACATCGTCACGCTCGCCAAGGCGCTCGGCTGCGGCTTTCCGATCGGCGCGATGCTGGCCGGGTCAAAGGTCGCGCAGGTCATGCAGTACGGCGCGCACGGCACGACGTTCGGCGGCAATCCGATGGCCGCCGCGGTCGCGCGCGTCGCCCTGCGCAAGCTCGGTTCGGCCGAAGTGCTCGGCAACGTCGCGCGGCAATCGCAAGCCCTGCGCGCGGGTTTGCAGGCGATCGACGCCGAGCTGCACCTGTTCGCCGACATCCGCGGCCGCGGCCTCATGCTCGGCGCGGTGCTCGCCGATGCATACCAGGGTCGCGCCGGAGAAATCCTCGATCATGCCGCCGCGCACGGCCTGCTCCTGCTGCAAGCCGGAGCGGATGTGTTGCGCTTCGTGCCGCCGCTGACGGTTTCCGATGCCGAACTCGCCGACGGCCTGCAGCGCCTGACGCGCGCGCTGCGGGATTTCGCGGCGAATTGAGCGTCAGGCGAACGAGGCTGTGGCGCTGGCGCTGGCCACGTCGTGCGCGACTGCATTTCCCGCGCAAAGGCGGTCGGCAATGAACGCGGCATCCTCGCCGACGCCGCTGATCAGGCCGGACTTGCGCTTGTGCAGCCAAGGCAGGCCGACGAAGCAGAGGCCGGGGAACGTCGTTTGTCCGCGCACGTGGAGCGGATAGCCGTCGCCGTCGAAGACCGGAGCTTTGACGAAGCCGAAATCGAAGCGGTGGCCGGTGGCCCAGACCACGCTGCCGATGTCCCGAGCGGCCAGTTCGATCTCCTGCGGCGCTTCGGTTTCGTAGCCGTCGCGCAGCGGCGACAACGCTTCCGCCGGCGCGTCGGCGCCGGTCCTGGCGATGAAACCGTCGATGGCGGCCAGCATGCCGGCTTCGAACTGGTCGCCGCGCGCCAGGTTCGCATGCAGGTCATCGCCGAGCAGCAGGCGTCCGTCCCGCACGTCGAGCAGCCGCCCGGCAAGCTGCATGCCCTCACGCGCGAAGCGATGCAGGTTCATGGCCGCCCCTTTGCGGCCGGCCATTTGCGGATTCGGCGCGAACTTTTCCTTCGGCGCGGTCAAGGTGTCGACGGTTTGGTCGGACACGCCCATCCGCGCCAGCCATTCCATCGTGTCGCGACCGCGGTAACGCCGCGGCAGGCGCGGTGCGGCGCCGGTGCACAAGGTGACGCGACGGCCGGCCCGCAACAGCTCGTCCGCGATCTGGCAACCCGATTGCGCACTGCCGACCACGACCACGCCGCCGGGCGGCAGCTGCGCGGGATTGCGGTAGGCGTCCGAATGCAACTGCACGATCCGCGCCGGCAGGCCTGCGGCACAGGCCGGGATCCGCGGCGCCTGGAACAGGCCGGTCGCGACCACCACGTTGCGGACGCGATGAATCTCGCCGTTCGCGTGCACGCGATAGCCGCCATCGGCGTCGGTTTCAACCGCATCGACGCTGACGCCGTACTGCACGGGCAGCCCGTGCCGGCGCGGATAGTCGGCGAAGACCGCAGCGACTTCGTCGCGGGTCATGAAGCCGTCGGGATCGGAGCCGCCGTAGCAGGCGCCGGGCATCAGAAAGGCCCAGTTCGGCGTCACCAGGGAAAAGGAGTCCCAGCGGCGGTCGCGCCACGCGGTGCCCGCCGCGTCGGCGCGCTCGAACACGCGGTGCGCATGGCCGCGTTGGGCGAGGTGATAGCTGGTCGCCAATCCGGCCTGGCCAGCGCCGATGATGATGGTTTCCATGTCGGGTTCCTTTCGGTCCAGGGAAGAAGACACGCTCACGTCGGCCGCTGGCAGGTCCAGCCGCCGCCGAGCGCGTGGATCAGGTCGGTCGATGCCTCAAGGCCTTGCGCGTGCGCCCGCGCGAGCGCCAGCTCGGCGTCGGAGAGATCGCGCTCGGCCCGCGTCACCACGAGGTAGTTCACCATGCCACGGTCGAACCGCGCCCTCGCCGCGCGCGCGGCGGCGCGCGCCGCGTGAAGCGCCGCCTGCAGTTCCGGCTCGCGGCTGCGCCAGGTGGCCACCGCGCCGAGCGCGTCGTCGACCTCGCGCAACGCGATCAGCAGCTGCACCTTGTATTCGTTCAATGCGGCTTCGTAGTTCGCCGCCGCAACGCGCTGGCTGGCACGGATTCGGCCTCCGTCGAGCAGAGGAAGGGAGATCACCAGCGGGCCAAGCGAAAACTGGCTCGAGCCGCTTTCGGCGAGGTCGCGCAGCTTCAGCGAGGCGAAGCCCAGGCTGCTGGTGAGCCGGATCGATGGAAAGAAGGCGCTGTCGGCGATCCGCTTCTGCGCCAGCAGCACGCGCAAACCTTGTACGGATCGGCGCAGGTCCGGGCGTCGCGCCAGAAGCGAGGCGGGCAAGCCGGGGCGGATCTGCGGCACGTCCGGCAATGCAGCGCCGCCCTGCGGCAGCGAGAAGCCGGCGAGCGGCTGCGCGAGCAGCGTCGCCAGTTCGTTCCCGGCCAGCTGCTTGCGATGACGCGCGGTTTCGATCTCGGCGCGCGCCTTGGCCAGCGCGAGCCGCGCCTTGGCCAGCGCCCGGTCGTCGTCGAAACCATGCCGGAAGCGGCCTTCGACGACGGCGACCGCCTCGGCACGACGATCGCGTTCGGCGCCGAGCAGGCGGATCTCGGTTTCGGCGAGGCGATAGCGCCAGTAGTGGTCGGCCACTTCCCAGGCGAGGATCTCCTGCACCTGCTCGGCGAACGCCGCCTCCGACAATTCGCCCGCTTGCGCGGCCTCTACCGCGGCGCCGATGCGATTCCATGCATCGATCTGCCATCCCAGGTCGACGCCGACGGAGAATTTGTCGCCCTCGATGCTGCGGTTGCCGAGGATTTCTCCGAGCGCAGTCGTTTCCGACGTGCGCGAATTGGAATAACCGGCCGAAGCGACAGCCTGCGGCAATCGATCGGCCCGCGCCAGCCGTACGCGCGCCTGCGCGGCGACCGCTTGCCAGCGGGCGACCTGCGTATAGGGATTGTCGCGTTGTGCGGATGAAACGAGCGAGGCAAGCACGTCGTCTCCGAACATGCGCACCCAGTCGGGCGTCGCGTCGCAGGCCGCGTCCGGCTCGGCGTTGCGATAGCGCGTCGGCGTGACCGCAGCGGTCTGCGCCGCCTGCGGCGCGTCGGGCAGATGTGCGCATCCGGTTGCGACGGCGAGCAGAAGCGTGGGCAGCAGGAGGCGGAAGTGCTGTCGGATCATGGCATCGGGTCGGTTCAATCGCTTGGCGGCACGACTCGGCCGGCAAGCTGGATCAGCGGGATCGTCGCCAGCAACACGCAGCCGATCAGGAAGAACGCATCGTCGTAGGCGAGCACGTAGGCTTCGCGGCGAATGCGGGCGTCGATCGCGCCGATCGCTAGCGCGTGCGCCGCGACGGGATCGCTCCCCGTCGCAACAAGCTGCGCCGTCAACGCGGCGATGCGCTCGCGCGTGGCCGCGGACAACAATGTCACGAACTCGCCGATGCGGGCGGAGTGGAAATGCTCGCGCAGGGTGATAAAGGTCGCGAGGACGGCCGTGCCGACGGCGCCGCCGAGGATGCGCGACATGTTGTACAGGCTGGACGCCGAGGACAGGTCGCTCCGGGCGATGCGGTGGACCGCGAAGTTGGAAAGCGCCAGCACCACCAGCGGCTGGCCGAGCGCGCGCAGGATCTGAGAAGCGAGCAACTGGTCGTAACCCGTGGTCGCATCCATTCCGGCATTCAGGAAGCACGATGCCGCGAACAGCGCGAAGCCGGCGCTGCAGACGTGGCGATTGTCGAAGCGTTTGGTGAGGATCGCCGCGACCGGCATCATCACGATCTGCGGCAAGCCCATCCACATGATGACTTCGCCAATGCGCAACGTGCTGTAGCCGGCGATCTCGGCCAGGAACAACGGCAGCACGAACGTCGAGCCGTACAGTCCCATGCCGGCGGCGGCGCCGGCCAGCGCGGACAGGCCGAAGCTGCGTCGCGCGAACAAGGTCAGCTTCACGAAGGGGTCGCGTCGCCGCAGCAGGATGGCGATACCGCCGCCGAGTGCGACGACGGCGACGGCGAATGCACTGCGGATGAAGCCGGATTCGAACCAGTCCTGGGCATTGCCTTTCTCGAGAAAAACGATCAGCGCACCGAGGCCGACGGCAACGCATGCGATCGCCGGCCAGTCGGTCTCGGCAAGCATGGACAGCCGCATCGGCTCGCGGCGCAGGCCAAAGGCCAGTCCGGCGAGCATCAGCAGGCCGGGAATCCAGTTGATGAAGAAGATCGACGGCCAGCCGTAGCGATCGGTCAGGAATCCGCCCAATGTCGGCCCGAACGAGGGTGCGAGCGTGCTTGCCAGCATCAACAGAGCCAGTCCGGCGGTGCGGCGTGTCGCCGGCAGCTCGGTGAGGACCAGCGTCATTGCGGTCGGGATCAGCGCACCGCCGGTGAACCCCTGCAGCGCGCGGAACGCCGCCATCGATGCGAGGTTCCACGCATGTCCGCACAACGTCGACGCCAGCAGGAACGCAAAGCTGTTGGCGACCATGTAGGTGCGCGTACCGAACAAGCGCGTGAAATAGGCGGTGAGCGGTATCGCCACCACTTCGGCTGAGAGATAGGACGTCGTGATCCAGGACACTTCCTCCTGGGTGGCCGAGAGCGCGCCGCGGATCTCGTGCAGCGACGCGTTGGTCACCTGCGTGTCCATGACCGCCATGAACACGCCGAGGATCGCCGCGCCCGTCGCGATCCAGTTCGCGGCCCCGGCGGGCGACGACGCCTGCGCGAGATTTTGGCCGGCGATTGCGCTCATGGCCGCCTGTGCCGTCCCGGCGTCACGGACGCGCCGGCGCGTGCTGGCCGAGGTCGACTTCGACCATCGCCGACATGCCGGGCGCGAGCCGGTCGCCCAGCTGCCTGAGCGAATCGGGATCCAGCGCGATCCTTACGGCCACGCGTTGCACGACGCGCGTGAAATTTCCGGTCGCATTGTCGGGCGGAAGCAAGGCGAACGTCGCACCCGATGCCGGCGCGAAGCTCTCGATGCGGCCTTCGACCTTGGCTTCGGGAAAGGCGTCGATGCGGATGTTCGCGCGCTGGCCCACGAACAGGTCGGCAAGCTGGGTTTCCTTGAAGTTCGCGTCGATCCATTTCTGCGCCTGGACGATGGCGAGCGCTTCCTGCCCGGCTTTGAGATGGACGCCGAGTTCGATCGACTTGCGGCCGATGCGGCCGCCCACCGGCGCCAGGACATGCGTGTAACCGAGTCCCAGACCGCTCTCCCGCTCCTCGGCGGCCAGAACCTTGCGTTGCGCCTGCGCCGCGGCGAGCGTTGCCGCCGCAGCCTCGACGCGCGCCTGCGCCGCGGCAATCTCGTGTTGCCGGGCCTGTGCGTCCGCGCGCGCGCCGTCGCGCGCCGCGAGCGCCGATTCGAACTCGGAAGCGGAGACGGAACGCCGGTCCTCGGCGCGCAACGCCGTCGCGCGGGAGGCCTCCGTCTCGGCGCGGCGCCGCTGCGCCCGGGCGCGCGCGAGCGCGGCCCGGGCGACCTCGAGTTCGGCCTGAGCCTGCGCGTGTTCGCTCCGGCGGCGCAGGATCTCCTGGTCTTGGCGCTCCAGCGCCGCCTGCGCGCGCTCCCGGCCGGCTTGGCGATCGGCATCATCGAGATCGAATAAAGGCTCGCCCTCGCGCACGATCTGGTTGTCGCGCACGTGGATGCGCGCAACTACGCCGTCGATCCGCGGCGCGACCCGCGCGACGTGACCGTCCACGTAGGCGTTGTCGGTCGTCTCGAAGCGCCATGCATGCCACAGCGCGTGGCCCGCCAGTGCCGCCGCGGCGAGCGCAAACGCGACGAACACGACGCGCTTTATCCAGGGGGAGTTCGGAGCGGCATTGCCGGCAGGGTTTGACATGGCGTGGTTCGCGTGTGTGCTGGATCGTTGGAATAGGGGATTCCGGGCGACTGACCGCGCGGTCAGCAGTCCGCTTCGACGGCCAGCGGCGCGCCGCCTTCGCGCCTGCCCGCCCGCGCGCCGAGCGCCAGCGCATGCGCGACGACCGCGCGCAACGCGTCGCCGCGCATGACCGAGAAATGGTCGCCATCCAATTCATGCACCACGACCGGCCCGCGGTTCGGCGCCGGGAACGGCGCCAGCTGCGGAAACGCCTGCGTGCCGCGCGCGCGCACCAACTGGAGCGGGGCACGCATCGAGCCCGGCACGTGTCGCGCCAGCGCGAGGTAGTTGGCGCGGTATTCGGCAAGCAGACGCTGGAATTCCCGCTCGTCCAGCGTGCCCGCCTCCAGCTTCGATTCGCGCAGCAGTTCAAGGACCGCACGCGGCAGCCGCTGCGCGTCGACTCCGGCCAAGACATCGATTCCTGCCGGCAACGCCGCGCCCGAAACGAGATCGCGCAGGAAGTTGCGCAACAGCGTCCTGTCGTCCGGCACTGCGCCACCGAGGGGGTTGGCGGCGCCGTGGCTGTCCACCATCGTCAGCCCGGCGACGCGGCGTCCGGCGACCTCGAGACGGCGCGCCATCTCGTGCGCGACGACGCCGCCCATCGACCAGCCGAGCAGATGCACGGAGCGACCGTCGGCGAAGGCCGCCGCGAGCGCGGTAATGTAGCGCTCGGCAAGTTCGCCCAAGCTGCGCTCGGCGCCATCCCCGGGTGACTGCAAGGCAAGCACCGCGATGCCGTTCGGCACGGCCGCGGTGAGTTCGCGGTAGCACAGCACGTTGCCACCGACCGGATGGACGGCCACCAGCACGGCGTCGCGCCCCTCGCGCAGCGTCACCACCGGTTCGCGCTGCGAGACCGAAGCGTCGAGCGCAGCCAGCGCCTGGGCCTGCCGCGCAATGGTGTTGTGGCTGAGGAGCAGCGCCAACGGCAACTCGCAGCCGAACTCGCCGGCGATTGCGGTCAGCAGGTGCACGGCGCCGAGCGAAGTACCGCCGCACTCGAAGAAGTCGTCGTCGATTCCCGGTGCGTCGATGTCGAGCAGGCCGCGCCAGAGCGCGGCCAGCCGCCGCTCGACGTCGTTGCGTGGCGCACGGCACTCGTGCGGCGCGCAGGGCTGGGCCTCGGCCACGCGCGCCAGTGCCTTGCGATCGACCTTGCCATTGGCGGTGATCGGCAGCCGGTCCAACGCCAGGAAGCGCTGCGGAACCATGTATTCGGGCAGCCAGCGTGCGAGTTCGGCGCGCAGCGCGGCATCGTCGATCGCGTCCCCGCGCGGCACGCACAGCGCCACGATCTGGCGATCGCGCTGGCCCGCGCGCGTAGCAATCGCGGCCCCGCAACGTACGCCGGAACAGCGCCCGAGCGCAGCGTCGATCTCGCCGAGCTCGATGCGGAATCCGCGCACCTTCACCTGGTCGTCGTTGCGGCCGAGGAATTCGACGCAGCCGTCCTCGTCGTAGCGTCCGACGTCGCCGGTCGCATAAAGCCGCTCGCCGGTAACGGGATGCGCGATGAATCGCTCTGCCGTGCGCTCCGCGTCGGCGTGATAGCCGCGCGCGAGCCCCTCACCTGCGATATGGATCTGGCCGACGACCCCGACGGGCGCATCGCGCAAGTCGCGCGTGAGGATGTGGAAGCGCTGGTTGGACAATGGCCATCCATACGGAATGCTGTTCCAGGCCGGATCGACGTGATCGATGCGGAACCAGTTCGACCAGATCGAGGCCTCCGTCGCGCCGCCGAGGCCGACGAGGCGCGCTTCCGGCAGCAGCGCAAGCAAGCGCCCAGCCAGTGCGAGGGGTATCCAGTCGCCGCTGAGAAACACGTGTCGCAGTGAGGCAAGGCATGTCTTCGCACGCGCACCGAGATAGTCGACGAGCATCTCCATCAACGCGGGAACCGAATTCCAGACGGTGACGCGATGGCGCTCGATCAGGCGCGCCCACTCGCCCGGCGCCGGCGCGGCGTCGGGCGGCGGCAGCACCAGCGCGGCGCCGACCGACAGCGTGGCGAAAATGTCGAACACGGACAGGTCGAAACTGAAGGCCGAGACGCCGAGCACACGGTCTTCCGGATTCAGTCCGAACCGCTGGATCATGTCCTGGAGCGTGTTCACGACGGCACGATGCTCGATCATCACGCCCTTGGGTTCGCCGGTGGAACCCGAGGTGAAGATCACGTAGGCGAGGTCGTCCAACGCGCGCGAAGCCTTCGCCGGCAGCGGTACCGCCGGCCCGGGTTCGCCTTCCGGCAACGCGTCCTCGAGACGCATGCGCGGCATGCCCGCCGGTACGTCGCAGGCGCCCTCGTGCGCGCTGTCGAGGAGCACGGCCCCAACGCCGTCCCGCCGCAGCAACCAGTCGATGCGCGCGCGCGGCGCGCTCCCCGGAACCGGCAGATAGGCTGCACCCGCCACGATCACGGCAACGGCCGCTATGACCTGGCGCCAGCCGCGGTCGGCGACGATCGCCACGAGATCGCCCGGCCCCAAGCCCTCTGCCCGCAGCCGCGCCGCCAGACGCGTCGCGAGGCGCCACAGCCCGTCGTAGCTGAGCGTGCGCCCATTGCCGATGATCGCGGTGCGCTGCGGGAAACGCTGGCACGCCTCCTCGATGAAGGTTTCCAGCCGGGCGGACGGGAGCTGCGCCGCCGTCGCGTTCGCGCCGCGACGCGGGGCCAGCGCCGCGGCGGGGACGCCCGGCAAGTGCATGCCTTCGCGGCCGGGGGCGGCGGCGAGATCGGCGAGGTGCGCCCGGAACGTCGAGAACATGGTCTCCACCATGCCCGGCGCGAAGGCGTCGACGACGTAGTCCCAGTTGATGGTCAGCGTGTCGCCGTCCATGTAGGCCTGCCCGTCGAGCAGCACCTGCGGCGTCTGCAGCCCGCCGCCGCACGGCTGCCAGCCGAGATCCTCCGGAACCAGCAAATCCTGGCGCGGCAGCCCCAGCGAACTGGCAAACACCACCGGCATCGCCGGCAGCGGTCCGGCGGTGCGACCGAGCAGGCGCATCACCTCCACGCCAGGCACCTGCATGTGCTTCATGTTGCGCAACATGCGCCGCTGCAACGCGCGGACCCGTTCACGGAAGTCGCCGCCATCGTCGATCGACTCGACCGGCAAGGTGCTGCCGAAGTTGCCGAGCGTTCGCTCAAAGCGCGCCTCGCCGGGCCGGTGCGAGACGAGCAGGTTGATGATGAATGAGGCGTTGCCCGACCACAGGCGGATCACGTCCGCATAAGCCGTGCAGAGCAGCGCGTTGATGCCGACGCCGCAGGCGCGCGCCTTCGCGTGCAATGCCTCGACCTGCTCGGCGCCAATGCCGAAACTGATGCGGTGGAAGCGCGATCGGCGCGGAACGCGCGAGGCATCGACGAGCAGCAGTTCGGGCGCCTCCGGCAGGTCGGTACGGCTGCGCCAATAGTCGAGCGATCGCTGGTAGGACTGGGTTCGCTCCAGTTCGTCGCGGTCGGCGATGAAGTCGCGGAAACGCGCCTGCGCTGGCTGCGGCAGCCTGCCGTGCGCGTAAGCGTGGCCGATGTCGCTGAAGAAATGCCACATCGACATTGCGTCGAAAGCGATCAGGCGGAACAGCATGTGCACGTAGCAGCCGTGGGCGACGCGATCGACGACGAACGCGAAGGGCAGGCCGGTCCCGGGCGGCGGCAACGCGTCCTCGATCGATATCCTGCGGCGCGCGAGGTGACTCGCGGCCGTGTGCGGCGTGACCTCGGGCAAGTCATGCACCGCGATCTTCAGCGCCGTCGGCGCCGGCACCCGCAATTGGCGCCCGTCCGAACCGAACGCGGCGCAAAGATCCGGGCGCGCGCGCAGCGCGGCCAGTACGGCGGCTTCCAGGCGCGGCACGTCGACGTCGACGGCGAGGAAGCATCGATACAGGTACGCCGGCGTGTGCAGGGCATAGGCGTCCTGTTCGCCGACCCAGTAAGCGTGCTGGAGCGCGGTGAGGCGGAACGGTGCGCAGGCAGCGGTGTCGAAGCCTGTACGCGACTCAGGTAGTGCGTTCATGGGCGGTGCTCGAAGCTGGACGGATTCCTCGGGCCTCGCGGACCCCGATCGTCCCTGGCGCCTGGCAGCGAATGTCGGCGAGTCCGGCCTGCCGGCGCCAGGAACGCCTCCAGCATGGGCAAAACGCACCCCGACCCGTTTTGCGCCATCGCGCAAGCGGTTTGCCGAATGCCTCAAGTTGCTGTTTTTGCGAATTCCTGGCTTGCGGAACCGCTATTGCTCGGCGCACCGGTCCGCGAATGTCTCGCCCGGCCGACCCCGTTCCCGGCCGCTGGGCGGCTTGCCGTGGTGTTCGCGGTAGGCGCGCGAAAATGCCGCGAGGCTGGCGTATCCCACCGAATAGGCCACTTCCGATACCGAGCCCTCGCCACGGACCAAAAGGTCGGCCGCCCGTTCCAGTCGACGCCGGCGCAGGAGCGCGCCGGGCGCTTCGCCGGCGGCCGATGCCAGGCGCCGGTCGAGGGTGGCACGCGATACATGCAAGGCGGCCGCCATGGAAGACACCGAGATCGTGTCGTCGTGCAGGTTCTGTTCGATCCAGGCCAGTGCCCTGGCAAGAAAGGCGGCATCGCGCGTCGTGCCGCTCGCCGCCGCGGCATCGACGTCGGCTTCGATGACCGGCGGAACCGAACGCGCCGCCGTACGGGCGAAGCGCCGCCGCAACCGGTCCACGGTGTGCAGCGCAGCGCCGACATGGGCGCGCAGCACCTCCGCGTCGAACGGCTTGCGCAGGTACTGGATCGCTCCGCTCGCAAGACCGGCGATCTCGTCCGCTTCGCTGGCCAGCGCGGTGAGGAAGATCAGCGGGATGCCGGCCGTTTCGTCATCCCTCTGCAGTGCCATTGCGAGCTCGCGCCCGTCCATGTTCGGCATAAGGATATCCGACACGATGAGGTCGGGCAGTTGCGCGCGCGCGATCGCCAAGGCTTCGGCGCCATCGGCGGCGAGCACCACTTCGTGGTCGCGCTGCAGGATGCCCGAGACGTAGGCGCGCAGTTCGGGATGATCCTCGGCGACCAGCACGCGCCTCGACGGCATCGGCCTCGCGGCAACGGGCGCAGGCAGGCTGGCGGCTGGCGGCGTCCGGCGACCGGGCGCAGCGTCCACAAGATCGGACCGCACGCCCATCTCCGGGGCGATCTCAAGCAGGAACCGGCTGCCGCCGCCCGGGCGTTCCTCGACCCAGACGCGCCCGCCGTGGCGCATGGCGATCTCGCGGCACAGCACCAGCCCAAGGCCCGCACCCTCGCGGTCGCGCACGGCTTCCGAACCGATCTGGCTGAAGCGGTCGAATATGCGCTCGCGCCACGCCTCGGGCACTCCGGGTCCATTGTCGTCGAACCGCAGGCGCAGGAAGCGACCTGCGGACTCGAGCGCAACATCGACGCAGCCGCCTTCCGGAGTGAACTTCAGGGCATTGGACAACAGGTTGCCGACCGCACGCGCCATCTGCTCGGCATCCATGCGCGCCATGCACGGCGCCTCGCCGATCCTGCAGGCGAGATGGATGCGCCGACGTGCGGCGAGCGCTGCGAAAGCATCCACCCAGCCACGCAGCAGGACGGCCAGATCATGGCGAGCCGGACGCAGCGGAAAGCATCCCGCGTCCATGCGTTCGAGGTCGAGGAGCTCGGTCACCAGCCGTTCCAGCCGATTCGCGCTGGACACCATCGTGCTCATCGTGCGCGGCTTGAGCGCCTCGCCGCGCGCCGCATCGCGCAGCGGGCCGATGATCAACGACAGGGGCGTACGAAGTTCGTGACTGACGGTCAGGAAGTATCGCGTGCGCGTCTCGGCGAGACGCGCAATCTGCCCGTTCTGCTCGTTCAGGCGATGCAGCGCGCTTGCAAGTTCCGACGTCCGCCCTGCCACGGCAGCCTCCAGCCGGCGTTCGCGCTCGCGCGCAAGCCTTTGCCGATTGCGCAACCACGCAACCAGGACGACCAGCATCAGCGCGGGCGCGCCGTAGCGGAACGACGCCGTCTCGTAGGGCCATGCAGGCAGCGTCAGAGACAGCCGCGCCGGCGGCCCGGCCTGGCCGGTGCTGTTGAGCGCCAACAGTTCGATCGTCTGCGTTCCCGCCGCCAGATGCGACAACGTGAGCTGCCGCAGCGATCCGATGTCGGTCCATGTCTGCTCGGGCAGCAATCGATACTGGAAATACGCGGACGGCGAGAGATCGGCGGACAATCCCGTGAAATGCAACGTGATGGACCGTTCTCCGCGCGGCAGGACGATGGGCAGCTTCTTTGCCGAACCAACGCCGAAGCTGCGGCCATCGGGCAGATTCACGCTCTCGATCACCGCTTGCATCGCGTTTTGTCCGCGCGTCGCTGCACGCGGATCGACGAATGCGACGCCGGCCTGCGTCGCAAACGCCAGGCGGCCATCGGCCAGCACGATGCCGGCGCCTTGCACGCCGCCGTTGAGTTCGCGGGACGGCAAGCCGTCGCGTTCGGTGTACAGGCGCGCGTAGACGCGCGGCGCGCGCTGCTCGATGACCTCGTCCAGCGCGGCGCGAGCCACCCGCATGAGTCCGGCATCGCTGCTGATCCAGAGATTGCCCTGCTCGTCTTCGAGCGTCTGATGCAACCGGTCGGACCACAGCCCTTCGCTGCGACCCACGCAGGCGAATCGCCAGAAGTCGACCCCATCGTTGATGTTCCGGCACAGCCCGCGGTTCTCGGTGGCGACCCACAGACGGCCGGCGCGATCCACGAGCATGCCGCGGATCAATTGGCTGGACAGTCCTTCTGCACGGCCATGGCGCAGGAAACGGCCTTCCGGCGTGCGACGCAGCAGGCCGTGCCCGGTGGTGCCGAACCAGAGGCTGCCATCCGCGGTTTCCGCGAACGTACGCACATGGACGTCATCCGCGACTTCCGGCACCCGAGTCCAGGCGCCGCGCTGACGATACCAAAGCCCGTTGATCGAGCCCGCCCACAAGCGGCCGCGACGATCGCGATAGAGACCGCGGACATCGGCGGAAAGCAACCCGCTCGACCGTTCGCGCTTCGGATCAAGAGCGGCAGGTCCGTCCGCGACCGGCCCGCAGCGCTCGTCGGCGATGCGGCACACGCGCGTACGGCCCGCCCACATCGTCCCGTCTGGCTCAGCCAGAAAACTGCCCAGGCACATGTCGCCGAAACCATGTTCGACGCCGAGACGCCGGGTGCTGCCGTCGCCCTCCATGACGCTGACGCTGCCGTCTAGGGATGCGATCCACAACGCGCCGGCCGCGTCCTGCGCAAGCCCGTAGACGGCGCCGAGCGGGCGGCCACCCGACTCCGACAGGCTGGTGATGGCGACGCGGCGCACGCGTTGCAGGCCACGACATTGGCTTGCGATCCAGATGGCGCCTGCGGCGTCGGCGGCGAGCGAATCGATCGCGCACGGCAGCGCCAGCACGCGCTCGCCGTTGCGCCAGAGCACGCCACGGCGGCTGTACCAGCGCGAGCCGTCCGGCATCGACGGACTGCCCGGCGGATAGCGCAATTCACCCACTCGCGAGGCCGACGCCTGGATGCCATTCTCGCCGATGCGGTAGTCGATCAACGGCGACACCAGCTCGATCGCACCGTCCTGGTCGCGCTCGATGCGCAATATGTCCGGATACGTCCCCACGACGCCCTGCACAACGCCGTCGGCCAGACGCACGACGCCGGAAGCCGTGGCGATCCATGCGCCTTCGGGTTCTACCGTGCCGATGGCGACCACATGCGCGCCGGGAAGACCCTCGTTCGTGCCATAGCGCACGACGGCGCCGGCGCCATCGAAACGCAACAAGCCGTCGTCGGTGCCTACCCAGACTGCACCGTCGTCGCTGGCGGCAATCGCCCGCACCGCGACCGTCGAGGCCGCCGGACGCCAGCGACGGCCTGTCGGATCAAACGTCGCAGGCCCTTCGCTGGTACCGATCCAGAGCGAGCCATGCGCGAGCACCGGCGCGAGGGTGATGTCGGACGACGGCAATCCGTCGGCACGCCCCCAGTTGCGGAAGCGCAGTCCGGAAAAGCTGACCAGTGCGCGTGATTCGGTGACCGCCCAAAGACGTCCCTCGCCGTCCTCGCGCAGCGAAGTCAGGCGATCGTTGCCGAGTGCGGAATCGGCCGAAGCGTCGAACGTCGTGAAGTGGTCGCCGTCGAAGCGCACCAACCCGCCGAACGTGGCGAGCCAGATGTAGCCGTCCGCGCCGATCAGGACGCGCGTGATGCCTTCCACCGGCAATCCATCGGCCGTCCCCCAGCGATCCAGGAGATAGCCTGGACGCACCGCATCGGCGTCGCTGCGGTCGCCCGCCTGCAGCAGTGCCGGCGCGAACGCTGCGAGCAGCGCGAGCCAGCGCAGAAGACCAATGCAACGGCGCCAACCCGCGCCTTCGCCTTGCCGTTGCCTCATCCGTTCGATCCGGATCAGCCCGGGACGGCGGCATGGAACGCCGAGCGGGCGGCTTCGAGCGTGTCGGCAATCACCTGCTCGGTGTGCGCGATCGAGACGAAGCCGGCTTCGAACGCGCTCGGCGCGAGGTAGACGCCGCGCTCGAGCATGGCGTGGAAGAAGCGCTTGAACATCGCCACGTCGCAGGCGGTCGCCTGCGCGTACGTTTCGACCTTCTCCGAGGTGAAGAACAGGCCGAACATGCCGCAGACGCGGTTGATCGTGAGCGGCACGCCGGCTTCGTCGGCGGCGGCCTGCAGCGTGTCGGTGAGCAGGCGCGTGCGCTGGTCGAGCTGGTCGTAAAACTGCGGCGTCTGGATCAGGTCGAGCATGGCCAGACCCGCGGCCATCGCGACCGGATTGCCGCTGAGCGTTCCGGCCTGGTAGATGGGCCCGGCCGGCGCGACCTGTTCCATGAGGTCGCGGCGGCCGCCGTAGGCACCGACCGGCATGCCACCGCCGATGACCTTGCCGAACGTGGTCAGGTCCGGCGTGATCCCGTAAAGCGCCTGCGCGCCGCCGAGCGCGACGCGGAAGCCTGTCATGACCTCGTCGAAGATGAGCAGAGCACCGTGCTTCGTGCACAGCTCGCGCAGCGCGGCGAGATAGCCTTCGCGCGGCGGGATGCAGTTCATGTTGCCGGCGACGGGCTCGATGATGAGCGCGGCGATGTCGTCGCCGACGTCGGCGAAGAGTTTTTCCGCCGCCTCGACGTCGTTGTACGGCAGCGTCAGCGTGAGGTCGGCGAGCGCCTTGGGCACGCCGGGCGAGGTCGGCACGCCGAGCGTGAGCGCACCCGAGCCGGCCTTGACCAGGAACGCATCGCCATGGCCGTGGTAGCACCCCTCGAACTTGACGATGCGCGTGCGCCCGGTCGCGCCGCGCGCGAGGCGTATCGCCGACATCGTCGCCTCGGTGCCGGAGTTGACCATGCGCACGACCTCGACCGAGGGCACGAGGCGCGTGATCGTCTCGGCCATCGTCACTTCCGCCGCGCATGGCGTGCCGAACGAAAGGCCGTCCTCGATCGCGCGCGCGACCGCCGCGCGCACGTGCGGATGGTTGTGGCCGACGACCATCGGCCCCCACGAGCCGACGTAGTCGATGTAGCGCTTGCCCTCGACATCCCACAGGTATGCCCCGTCCGCACGCTGCGTGAAGAATGGCTCGCCGCCGACGGACTTGAACGCGCGCACGGGCGAGTTGACGCCGCCGGGAATGCGCGCACGCGCGCGCTGGAACAATTCGTGACTGGTGGTCATGGTCGGGCTCCGCAAGGACATTCGCGTGTACCCAGGATCACCGCCGCAGATACGGCGGCGACGGGTAACCCCTGCGGGGAAGCACGCAAAGCGCCATTGTCTTACGAACGCGCGACATCGAACAGCGACGCAAGGCTGCGCGCTGCAGCGCGCACGTCCTGCGCGCCGAACAGGGCCGAGACCACCGCGACGCAATCGGCGCCCGCGTCGATCAGAACGCGTGCGTTGTCCGCCGTGATGCCGCCGATCGCGACGAGCGGCTTGCCGAACGCGCGCGCCCCGCGCAGCAACGCCGGCGTCGCGTGCCGCGCCTGCGGCTTGGTCGGCGACGGGAAGAACGCGCCGAAGGCGAGATAGTCGGCGCCGGCCGCGGCGAGCCGCCGCGCGCGCTCGAGCGAGTCGTAGCAGGACACGCCGATGACCGCCTGCGCGCCGAGCCGCGCCCGCGCGTGCGCGAGGTCGCCATCGTCCTCGCCCAGATGCACGCCGGCCGCGCCGACGGCGGCAGCAAGCTCGACGTCGTCGTTGACGATGAGCGGCACATCGAAGCGCGCGCACAGCGCCTGCAGCGCGCGGGCTTCGTCGAACCGTCGCTGCGCTTCGCGCGTCTTGTCGCGGTATTGCAGGATGCGCGCGCCGCCTTCGAGCGCGGCGGCGCACGCATCGAGCAGATCGACGCGCGGGCCGTCGCTGATCGCGTAAAGACCGCGCAGCGGCGTCGGAGCGGCAAGGGACATGGCTGCCATGGAAATCGTCGCGCTTTCGCGGATGCGGACAGGAGTGCGAGAATAACGGGCCTTTTCCCCGCCACCAATGCAGTCCGCAATGTCCGAGTCCGCCACCGTCTCCGTCGATGCGCCATATCGCACCTTCATGTGCGTCGTCTGCGGTTTCCTCTACGACGAAGCCGAAGGCTGGCCCGACGACGGCATCGCGCCCGGTACGCGCTGGGAAGACGTGCCCGAGACCTGGACGTGCCCCGATTGCGGCGTGACCAAGTCCGATTTCGAGATGGTCGAGGTCTGACCGTCCAAACGGGATTCAGCGTCCGAGCGCAACGACGCGGTAGCCCGCGTTGCGATACAGCTCCACGCCCTGCAGCGGACTCGCCAGCGGCACGACGGCCGTGTCCACACCGTAGTCGCGCACGAGTTCGTGGAAGTCAGCCGACGACATCCTCGAATAGGCCGCGTCGAGATCCTCGGCCACGTCGCGGCGCGTCGAGGGCGGCGGCAGCGCGTGCGCGGTCACGGCGTCGAGGCGACGCAGCCATTCGGCCAGGCCGGCGCCGCCGTCGGGATTGATCTTGAATTCGACGAGCGTCGAGCGATTCGTGCGCGCGGTGAATCCGATCTGGCCCGGCGGCGTCACATAAAGGCCGGTCGGTCCGTGTTCGCGAATCCAGTTCGTGATGTCGCCCCAGTCGGTCGCCATCCGCATCTCGTCGACGACGCGCAGCGAAGGGGGCTCGTGGCGGGCCCAACCGATGCCGAGCGCGCCAGCGACGAAAAATGCCGCCAATGCGAAGGGCCACCGCTCGCGCCGTCCCGACGCAGGCGCCAGTGCCGCGAGCAGCGCGAAAGCAGCGAGCACGGGAATGAAAAGGCTCAAGCGCAACAACTGCAGCCGCGCGATCCAGCCGGTATGCAGCACGTAGTAATCCAGATAGTGCAGCGCAGTCAGCGCCGCCAGGCAGATCGCTATGCGCAGTACCGGCAGGAAGCGCGCGGCGCGCGCATCGCCACGCGCGAGCCAGCGCCGCCACACGACGACAAACGCGCCCAGATACAACGTCACTACCGCAACGCGGTCGCCGCGGAACTCGAAATGTTGCGGCATGCGGAACGCGACGTCGTCGGTCCGGCCGATGCCGTGCACGAGGCCTTCGCGCAGCAGCGCCAGCACATCGAGCAACGCCGGGCTTGCGATCGCAATGGCGGCGACGAGACCGGGCAGGTAGCGACCCGGCTGCTTCGCGATCCCGCTGGCGACCGCGACCGCGATGAGCGTCACCAGCCAGACGCCGCCGATCTGCAGGTGCACGAGCGCGACTGCGCCGCCCAGCGCGAAGGCGAGGTTCCAGCGTTGTCGTGCAATGGCGGCAATGGAAAACAGGATCAATGCGTGGGCGAAGGTCGGCGGCATGATCGGGCCGTTGCCGAGGAAGCGGTTGGCCTCCACGCCGTGGTCGAGCCAGGCGATGCCGATCGCGATCGCCACGCCGAGCAGGAGGCGTCGCCCGTACGCCAGGTCGAGCGCACCGCCCAGGCGCCACAGGCCGGCGAAGATCGAGGCCAGGCCGAGTACGGCGAGCAGCGCCAGCGCGCCGTGCTCGCCCAGCGGCCGCGCGAGCATCGCGGCGACCCAGCTGAAGACGTGATGGTGATGCAGGCGTATCGAAATGCCGAAGTCGCCGGGCAGGTACGCCGGGTCGGAAAGCCGGCGCATCACCGGCAACAGGCCTGCGTGATTCTCGTTGCCGACGTGGATGCCGTGATCGATCGCGATGGAGAACGCGGTACAGGCCGCGACCATTCCCGTGGCGACAACCACCGAGATCCAGCCGGACGTGGCGGGCCGATGAGAATGCAAGTCTTGTGACATGAAGGTTCCGCTGCGATCCGCGCGCATGCTAACCCGGCTCGGCAGGGGATGCGTCGCCCGCCCCTGCTCCGGCACACTAGGCGACCGCGGTGCGCGACCGGCGCGCGCAGCCACGTACGAGGGAGTCAACACGGCACATGATCGTCGATGCGGTCATTCCCTGGGTCGACGGCGCCGACCCGGCGCACCGGCAAAGGCTCGAGGCCTGCCTCGGGCGCCGCGACGGACCGCGACCGGTTGCAGCGCACGCAACCCGTTTCCACCATGCCGGCGAACTCGACTGGTGCGTGGCCTCGATCCTGCGCTTCGCGCCCTGGTTGCGTCGCATCCACATCGTCACCGACGCGCAGACGCCCACGCTGCTCGCGCGCCTGCGCGATACGCCGCACGCTGCCCGCGTGCGTGTCGTCGACCATCGCGAAGTCTTCGCCGGATTCGAGCATGTGCTGCCCACATTCAACAGCCGCACCATCAGCAGCATGCTTTGGCGCATCGAAGGGCTCGCCGAGCACTATCTGTGTTTCAACGACGACTTCATGATCCTGCGCGCGGTGGGGCCCGACGCATTCTTCCGGGACGGAAAGGTCGTGCTGCGTGGCGCATGGCACACGCAATCCGGGCACGTCACGTTCGCCGGACTGCGGCGCCGGCTCAAGCGCACGCGCAGCGGCGAGCGCGCCGGCAACCGCGAAGCGCAGGAGCTCAGTGCGCGCCTGGCCGGCTTCGATCGCCGCTACTTCCGCCTGCCGCACGTGCCCTATCCGTATCGGCGCACGACGCTCGAAGCGTTCTTCTGCGCCCATCCGGGCATCCTCGAACGCAACATCGCGCACAGGCTGCGCTCGCCCGAGCAATTCCTGGCCGAGAGCCTCGCCGCGCACCTGGAAATCGCGGCCGGACACGCGATCTTCGACGACCGCCTTCGCGTCGCACAGGTCAAGCCGGGCGAACAGGGGGAATGGCGGCTTCTGGCCAAGCTGCGCGATGCGGATCGCGACGCTTCGGTCGCCTTCGCCTGCGTGCAAAGCCTGGATCAGGCGTCCGGGCCGCTGCACGCGCGCATCACGGCATGGCTCGACCGTCGCATCGGCGCGCCGGAAGCAGCGACGCGGCCCACCGAGGCTTGAGCCCGCGAAGGCCTTCGACGCGCGCCCTGGTCCGGCCCTCAACGCGTCATGTTTCAGTCACCTGCGCGCCGCCTCCGTGGCATCAGCGCATGGTCCACTGGGCCTCGTCGAACGAAAGGAGAAGGGTCATGCGCGTTTTCTTCCCGATCGAGGACAGCAACGGCGTCGACGCATCCGCGTCGCTCGTGCCGTATCGCTGCGGACTGCCGTTCGCGCTCCGCATCGACGCCGACGAAGCCCGACGCGGCGAGAACGCTCAGCGGTTGACCGTCATCTCGTCGCCGGGCGCGAGCCCGATCGCGCGCGACTGCCCGGCGTTGAGCTCGAGCACGTAACGCGCCGGCGCGCCGCTGGAATAAGCCGGACACGGATCGGCGACGCAGGGCTGCACGTCGTGCTGCACGCTGACCAGGCGCTTGTCGGCATCGAAGAACAGCATGTCGAGCGGGATCTTCGTGTTCTTCATCCAGAACGCGCGCGGCGCGTCGTCGTCGAAGACGAACAGCATGCCATGGTCCTTCGCCATCTCGGTGCGATCCATGAGGCCATGCTCGCGCGAGGCGTCGTTGTCGGCGACCTCGATCGAGAAACGCTGGCCCTTGAGTTCGACCGACGGGCCCGACTGGCCGCAGGCGGTGAGCGAAACACCCAGCGCGACGAGGATGGACAGGCTGCGTGCGGACTGCGAAAGTCGATTCATGGCGGACTCCGGGAAATCGAAACGAGGGATCTTTCCTGCGCGCTCAGTCGAGCGCATAACCGAATTGCTGCTTGAACTGGTCGGCGAAATCGGCGTAGCCGAAACGCTGGTTCTGCGTGCCGGGATGCTCGATCTTGAGCGTGCCCATGAGCGAGGCGAGGCGACCGGTGGTCGGCCAGTCCATGCCGCGCATGAGGCCGAAGATGAGGCCGGCTCGATAGGCGTCGCCGCAACCGGTGGGATCGACGATGCGGCGTTCCTGCGCGGGCGGGATCGCATGCGTCCTGCCGCCTTCGTACACGGTCGAACCCTTCGGCCCGCGCGTGACGATGTAGGCCTTCACGCGCGAGGCGATCTCGGCGTCGCTCCAGCCCGTGCGCGTCTGCAGCAGCTGCGATTCGTAGTCGTTGACGATCGCGTAGTCGGCCTGCTCGATGAAGGCGCGGAATTCCTCGCCGTTGAACAGCGGCATCGCCTGGCCCGGATCGAAGATGAAGGGAATGCCCTTCTCGGCGAACTCGCGCGCATGCTGCAGCATCCCGTCACGGCTGTCCGGCGCGACGATGCCGAAGGAAACGCCCTCGACGTCCTTGACGTGGTGCTCGTGCGAATTGAGCATCGCGCCTGGATGGAAGGCGGTGATCTGGTTGTTGTCCATGTCCGTGGTGATGAAGCACTGCGGCGTGAACAGGTCGTCGTAGACGAGCACGTGGTCGAGGCGGATGCCGCAGCGCTCCAGATGTTCGCGGTACGGGCCGAAGTCCTGGCCGACTGCGCCGAACGGGATCGGATCGTCGCCGAGGAGCTTGAGGTTGTAGGCAATGTTGCCGGCGCAGCCGCCGAACTCGCGACGCATGCGCGGCACCAGGAACGACACGTTGAGGATGTGCACCTTGTCCGGGAGGATGTGGTTCCGGAACTGGTCCGGGAAGACCATGATCGTGTCGTAGGCGAGCGAACCGCAGATCAGTGCAGACATCGGGAATTTCCGGTGCGTGTCGAGGAAGCGCCGCATCGGCGACGCGCAAAGCGGTTGAGTCTAGCCGACTTGCCCGCGCGACCGAAGCCGCACGGGCCGCCGCGAAGCCGACCTGTCCGTCCCGGCGGACCCCGGCAGGCTGTCGACGCCAGTGTCCGCTCCCCTGTTCCGACCTGTGCACCGACGCACGCAAATCCGCGTCGAAAAAGGCTTTTTTAACCTCGTTTTCCTTGCCGGCACCGCGCGCGGCCATTAAACTCGCGCGCTTTTCCCCGCATCACAAAAGGCTCGCGCCGCGTCATGTTCAAAGGTCTCCGCGGACTGTTTTCCAACGATCTCTCGATCGATCTCGGCACGGCCAACACGCTCATCTACGTGCGTGGCCAGGGCATCGTCCTCAATGAGCCCTCCGTGGTCGCGATCCGCCAGGACCGCGGCGCGGGCGGCCCGCGCTCGGTCGCGGCGGTGGGCGGCGATGCCAAGCGCATGCTCGGCCGCACGCCCGGCAACATCGTCACGATCCGGCCGATGAAGGACGGCGTCATCGCCGACTTCACGATGACGGAGGAAATGCTCAAGCAGTTCATCAAGAAGGTGCATCGCGCGCGCATGTTCCGCCCGAGCCCGCGCGTGCTCGTCTGCGTGCCCTGCGGCTCGACCCAGGTCGAGCGCCGCGCGATCAAGGAATCGGCCGAATCCGCCGGCGCGCGCGACGTCTATCTCATCGAGGAACCAATGGCCGCGGCAATCGGCGCCGGGATCCCGGTCCACGAGGCGCGCGGCTCGATGGTGCTCGACATCGGCGGCGGCACGAGCGAAGTCGCGGTGATCTCGCTCAACGGCGTCGTCTATTCGCAGTCGGTGCGCATCGGCGGTGATCGTTTCGACGAGGCGATCATCAACTACGTGCGCCGCAACCACGGCACGCTGATCGGCGAATCCACCGCCGAGAAGATCAAGCTCGAGGTCGGCTGCGCCTTCCCGCAGTCGGAAGTGCGCGAGATCGAGGTTTCCGGCCGCAACCTCGCCGAAGGCGTGCCGCGCATGTTCTCGGTCAACTCCAACGAGATCCTCGAGGCGCTGCATGAGCCCCTGATGGGCATCGTCAGCGCGGTGCGCAGCGCGCTCGAACAGACGCCGCCGGAACTGTGCTCGGACGTCGCCGAACGCGGCATCGTGCTCACCGGCGGCGGCGCGCTGCTGCGCGACCTCGACCGCCTGATCTCGAAGGAAACCGGCCTGCACGTGCACGTCGCCGACGATCCGCTGACCTGCGTCGCGCGCGGCGGCGGGCGCGCGCTCGAACTCGTCGACCAGCACGGCAGCGACTTCTTCGCCTCGGAGTGACGCACGCGGACCACCGGGCGCGCTGACCGCCAGCGCGCCGCGACGCCGCGGTTGCTCTACGATTCCTGCATCCTGCCTCCCGACCCCCGGCTTCGATGGCCATCGCACGCGACAACGCCGCCAGCCTGTTCGCCGAAGGCGGCGCGAGCACGTTGCGCCTGATCTTCTGCCTTGGGCTGGCGATCACGCTGATGGTCGTCGACCACCATGCGCACTATCTGCAGGTACTGCGACAGATGGCGAATCTCGTCGTCGAGCCGGCCTATCGCCTCGCCGCGCTGCCGGCCGACGTCGCGCGCGCGACACGCACCGCGGTTGTCACGCAGGACCAGCTCGCCAGCGAGAACCGCGAATTGCGCGAACAACTGCTGCTCGCGCAGGCGCGGCTGAACCGGCTCGACGCCCTGCTTGCTCAGAACGAGCGCCTCAAGGGCCTGCTCGAAGCGCAGAAGAACCTCGGCCTGTCGGTGCAGTTCGCCCGCCTTGTCGACGTCGATCTCGATCCATTCCGGCATCGCATCGTGCTCGACCGCGGTTCCGCGCAGGGCGCGAAAGTCGGCCAACCGGTGATCGACGCGCACGGCATCATGGGTCAGCTCGTCGAGGTGCTGCCGAATACCTCGGTCGCGATGCTCATCACCGACCCGACGCATGCGATCCCGGTCGTCGTCGAGCGCACCGGCCTGCGCGCGATCGCCTACGGCAGCGGCGCGACGGACACGCTCGACCTGCGCGACATCCCGCGCAGCGCCGACCTGCGCAGCGGCGACAAGCTGCTTACCTCGGGCCTGGGCGGGCGCTTTCCCGCGGGCTTCCCGGTCGGCGTCGTCGGCGAGGTGAGCACGGACAGCAAGGGCATGTTCATCGCCGCGACCGCGCGCCCTGCGGCCGCGCTCGACCGGAGCGGCGAAGTGCTCCTGCTGCAGGAACAGCAGCAGCCCTACGGGCCGCCCGCGCCGCAGGAAGCCGTCGGCCCGCCGGCCGAACTCGCCGGCCCCGCGCCGGGCGCAACGCCCGTGTCGACGCCTCCCGCCAAGTCCGGGCAGGACACGCCATGAACCGCGCACGCCTGCAGAACTGGATCTTCAGCGGCAGCCTGCTCGCAGCGTTCCTGCTGCAACTCATGCCGCTGCCGCCCGCAGCCGAGCCGTTCAAGCCGTACTGGCTCGGCCTCGTCGTCGTCTACTGGGCGATCGAGGCGCCCGAACGCATGGGCCTTGGCTTCGCGTTCGCGCTCGGCCTCGTCGGCGACCTGCTCGTCGGCGAACTGCTCGGCGAACAGGCGATGCGGCTCGTCGTGCTCGCCTTCATCGTGTTGCGCTTCCGCTCGCGATTGCGTTTCTTCCCGCTCGGCCAGCAGGCGCTGGCGGTGCTCGCGCTGCTGCTCAACGACCGCGTGGTCACGCTGATGATCCGCGGTTTTTCCGGCGAGGCGATGCCTCCGGCGACGTTCTGGGTCGCGCCGCTGGTCGGCACGCTCGCGTGGCCGCTCCTGTACGTGCTGCTCGACAACCTGCGCCTGCGCCAGCGCGCAGCGGACTGAACGGCAGCGATGAAGCGCCTGCGCTCCCGTCCGCTCAAGCGATCCGGCCGCTACAAGCCGATCGGCGAGGCGCGCTTCGAGGCGGCGCTGTTCGGTCGCCGCGCGATGGCCGGTTTCGCGATCATCGTGCTCTGCCTGATCGTGCTCGGCGTGCGCTTCTCGTTCCTGCAGGTGCGCCAGCACGAGGAACTCGCCGCGCGCTCGGACGCGAACCGCGTGCTCACGCGCCCGCTCGCGCCCGCGCGTGGGCTCATCTACGACCGCAACGGCGTGCTGCTCGCCGAGAATGTCGCCGCGTTCCGGCTCGAAGTCACGCCCGAACAGGCCGGCGACGTGCAGGCGACGGTGACGCGCCTCGCCGATGTGCTGCCGATCAGCGACGACGACATCACGCGCTTCAACGCGCTGCGCAAGCGCAAGCGCACCTATGAAGGCATTCCGCTGCGGCTGAAACTGTCGGAAGAGGAAATCGCCAGGTTCTCGATCAACCGCTGGGCGTTTCCGGGTGTCGACGTGGTGCCGTACCTGACACGCTCCTATCCGCTCGGCGAGGAATTCGCGCACACGGTCGGCTACGTCGGCCGCATCGACGAGAACGACCTCGCCAAGCTCGACCCGGGCGAATACGCGGGCACCACGCACGTCGGCAAGACCGGCATCGAGCGCAGCTACGAGGCGCGCCTGCACGGCCGCGTCGGCTACGAGAAGGTCGAAGTCAACGCCGACCATCGCCCGCTGCGCGTGCTGCCCGACCGCGTCGCGCCGGTGCCGGGCGACAACCTGACCCTGTCGATCGACTCGCACCTGCAGGAAGTCGCCGAAGCCGCGTTCCAGGGCCGCGCGGGCGCGGCGGTCGTCCTCGACCCGCGCAGCGGCGAAGTGCTGGCGATGGTCAGCGTGCCGAGCTTCGATCCGAACCTGTTCGTGAACGGCATTTCCAGCGCGGACTACAAGGCGCTGCTCGAGGCCGACGCCAAGCCGCTGCTCAATCGCCTGCTGCGCGGCACCTACACGCCCGGTTCGACGATGAAGCCGTTCGTCGGCCTCGCCGGGCTCGAACTCGGCCTGCGCAAACCCGAAGACACGGTGCTGTCGACCGGCGAGTTCTTCATCCCCGGCCAGTCGCGCGCTTACCGCGACGACGTGCGCGGCGGTTTCGGCCGCGTCGATCTGACCCAGGCGATCGCGCGTTCGGTCAACACGTATTTCTATTCCGTGTCGCTCGACATGGGCATCGACCGTTTCAGCGGCTACCTGAGCCGCTTCGGTTTCGGCCAGCCCACCGGCATCGACCTGCTCGGCGAAGGCAGCGGCGTGTTGCCGTCGCGCGAATGGAAGCGCGCACGCTTCAACAAGCCGTGGTATCCCGGCGAGACCGTGATCGCCGGCATCGGCCAAGGCTATTGGGTGGTCACGCCGCTGCAGCTTGCGAACGCGGTGTCGACGTTCGCAGCGCGCGGCGTGCCGCACACGCCGCACTTGCTGCGTGCGGTGCAGGCCGAAGGCGACGAGTCGCCGCAGATGCTGCCGCTCGCGCCCGAGCAGGCCAACATCATCGACAAGCCCGCCGACTGGCTTGCCGTGCAGCGCGGCATGGTCGCCGTCGTTGACGCCGGCACCGCGCGCACGATGGGCGAAGGTTTTCCGTACGTGATCGCGGGCAAGACCGGCACCGCCGAGCGCTACTCGCGCACCGACGACACCTGGACCAGCATCAGCGCGAGTCCGATCGAACGCCACCAGGTGTTGTTCGAGTGCTTCACGCCGGCCGACGATGCGCGCATCGCGATCGTCGTCGCGCTCGAAGCGGGCCGCAGCGGCGCCACCGACGCGGCGCCGATCGCGCGCAAGATCCTCGACACTTGGCTGCCGACCGACCAGCAGAACCAGCGCATCGGCACGGTCGCCGCCGCCGACGGAGCCGCGCGATGATCGACGAGGCGGTCGCGCAACTGCGCTATCGATTCTCCGCCGCGTGGCGCAAGCCGCGGCTCGACATGCCGCTGCTCGGCGGACTTCTGCTGCTCATGGGCGTCGGCCTCGGCACGCTGTACAGCGCGAGCGACCTCGACCGCGGCCAGGTCATCTCGCAGGCGCTGCGCTTCGTGCTCGGCCTGACGCTGATGGTCGTCATCTCGCGCATCCCGCCGACGACATTGCGCAACTGGACGCCTTGGCTGTACGCGGCCAGCGTCGTGCTGCTCGTCATCGTCGTCATCCACGGCGAAGGCCGCGGCGCGAACCGCTGGCTCGACCTCAAGGTCGTGCGCTTCCAGCCATCGGAACTGCTCAAGCTGACCATGCCGATGATGATCGCGTGGTACCTCAACGGCCGTCCGCTGCCGCCGGGCTGGGCCACGCTCGGCATCGCCGGCGCGCTGATTGCGATACCCGCCGGCCTCATCGCCAAGCAGCCCGATCTAGGCACCGCGCTGCTCGTCGCCGGCAGCGGCGCATTCGGCATTTTCCTGTCGGGCCTCGCGTGGTGGCGCATCGGCCTGCTGCTCGGCGCGTTCGCCGCGGCGGTGCCGGTCGGCTGGCATTTCCTGCACGACTACCAGAAGAACCGCGTGCTCACCCTGCTCGATCCGGAAGCCGACCCGCTCGGCAACGGCTGGCACATCATCCAGTCGAAAATCGCGGTCGGTTCGGGCGGATTGTGGGGCAAGGGCTGGCACCACGGCACCCAGTCGCGCCTGGAATTCCTGCCCGAACACACGACCGATTTCATCTTCTCCGTGTTCGCCGAGGAATGGGGACTCGTCGGCGTGCTGCTGCTGCTCGCGCTGTACGTGTTCATCATCGCGCGCTGCCTGTGGATCGCCGCGAATGCGAAGGACACCTACTCGCGCCTGCTCGCCGGCGCGATCAGCATGTCGCTGTTCGTCTACGTGATGGTCAACGGCGGCATGATCACCGGCATGCTGCCCGTGGTCGGCGTGCCACTGCCGCTGGTCAGCTACGGCGGCACGTCGGCGGTGTCATTGCTCGCGGGATTCGGCGTGCTGATGTCGATCCATGCGCATCGGCGCAATCCGGGGGCGGGTTGAGGCGCGACTCTTCGCGCGTCCAGCCTGCGAGCGCGGGCATCGCAAGCCGCGCGACTTTCATTGCGCCGCGTCCGTTCCGGGACTCAAGCGCCGGATCAGCGGCCCCATCGTCAGCCCTTGCACGAGGATGCTGAAAATCACCACCACGTAGGTCGAAGCGAGCACGATCTCGCGCCCCGGAAACGGAGGCAGCGACAGCGCCAGCGCCACCGACACCGCGCCGCGCAGTCCACCCCAGGTCAGCAGCTTCACCGCGTGCGGCGTGAAAGGCTGGAACAGCCGGATCACGCCGATCGGCACCGCGATGCTCACGAACCGCGCCAGCAACACGATGGGAATGCACAGCAGGCCCGGCAGCAGCGTTTGCAACGTGACCGACAACGCGATCACTTCCAGGCCGATCAGGCCGAACAGCACTAGGTTGAGCAGCTCGTCGGTCAGGTCCCAGAACGTGAACAGGTGTTGGCGGGTTTCCTCCTCCATCGCGTACTGGCGGCCGTGGTTGCCGACCACCAGTCCGGCCACGACCACGGCAATCGGCGCCGAGGCGTGGAATTCCTCCGCCAGCGCGTAGCCGCCGACCGCCATCGCCAGCGTGATGAGGGTTTCGACGGCGTAGCTTTCGATCGTGTAGAGCAGGTAAAACCCCGCCGCACCGACCGCCAACCCGACCAGGATCCCGCCGACCAGCTCCTCGGCCAGGAGCAGGCTCACCTCGCCCACCGTGGCGGCGTGGCCACCGGTGGCGATGCCGAGCAAGGTGACGAAGGCGACGATGCCGATGCCGTCGTTGAACAGGCTTTCGCCCGCGATCTTGATCTCCAGGCTGCGCGGCGCACCGGCCTTGCTCAGGATGCCGAGCACGGCGATGGGATCGGTCGGCGAGATCAGCGCGCCGAACACGAAGCACCAGATCAGCGGCAGCGGCTCGCCGAGAAGCACCGTGACGACGTGCAGTACGCCGCCGACGACGACCGTGGACAGCACCACGCCCAGCGTCGCCAGCACGATGACCACGCCCGCCTGTCCGCGCAGCTCGCTCAGGTTGACGTGCAGGCTGCCGGCGAAAAGCAGCAGGCCGAGCAGGCCGTGGAACACGACTTCGGTGAAATCCAGTCCGCCGAGCACTTTCTGCGTCCACGCCGTGAGCGGCGGATACAGCACGCCCACGATCGTCAGCAGCACCGACAGCAGCATGCCGATGGCGGTGATGCCGATGACATCCGGCAGGCGGATGAAGCGGGTATTGAGGTAGCCGCACAGGGCCACCGCGACGAGCAGCAGGCCGACGACCTGGAACAGGGACATGGCGACGGATCGGCAATGGCGGTCGCCCATTGTCGTCGGGGCGGAGCTGCCGCGACAACGCCCCGCTTCGACCAAAACGCGGATCGCGCACGGCGTGCACTTCCACGCCGCGATCATTCAAGCGCTCTTCAATCGGTTTCGACGGACGAACTCAACCCTCGTCGCCATCCTCGAAGCGCAGATGCTTCACGCTGCGCCCGTTGCGGCGCACGAGCTTGAGCGCCTCGATGCCGACCTTGATGTGCGCTTCGACGAAGTTCGCGGTGATGAGCCTGTCGCTGGCTTCGGTCTTGACGCCTTCCGGGATCATCGGCTGGTCGGAGACGAGCAGCAGCGCGCCGGTCGGGATGTGGTTGGCGAAGCCGGCGGCGAAGATCGTCGCGGTTTCCATGTCGATGGCCATGCAGCGCGTCTTGCGCAGGTATTCCTTGAATGCTGCGTCGTGTTCCCACACGCGCCGGTTGGTCGTGTAGACGGTGCCGGTCCAGTAGTCGTGGCCGAGGTCGCGGATCATCGTCGACACCGCGCGTTGCAGCTGGAACGCGGGCAGCGCAGGCACTTCCGGCAGCAGGTAGTCGCTGGACGTGCCTTCGCCGCGGATCGCCGCGATCGGCAGGATCAGGTCGCCGAGCTGGTTCTTCTTCTTCAGGCCGCCGCACTTGCCGAGGAACACGGCCGCCTGCGGCGAGATCGCCGACAGCAGGTCCATGACCGTGGCCGCGTTCGGGCTGCCCATGCCGAAGTTGATCATGGTGATGCCGTCGGCGGTCGCGTTCGGCATCGGCCGGTCGCGGCCTTTCACCTCGACGCCGTGCCATTGCGCGAACAGCTCGACGTAGTGGCCGAAATTGGTGAGCAGGATGTGCCGGCCGAACTGATCCAGCGGCGTGCCGGTGTAACGTGGCAGCCAGTTGTCGACGATGTCGGTCTTGTTCTTCATCCACCGATTCTAGACGACGTGCATCGGCGGGCGAAGTGGCAACACCACGGCGCTGCGCCTTTCCGTGCAGCGCAGCGACAGGTAGCGGCCGGCATAATCGATCCATTGCGCCACGAGGAAGCCCCATGTCCTGGATCATGCTCATCGTCGCCCTGATCGCGCTCGCAGCATTGGCATTCACCGGCCGCGGCTTCCTTGGCTGGGTTGTTGCTGTCGGCATCGGCCTGCTCGGCTGGCGCATCGCCGGCGTGCAGCATCACGCGCTGTTCGCGACCTGCGTCATCGCTGCCATCGTGCTCGCGGTGCTGTTCGGGCTGCCGCCGCTGCGACGCCAGCTCGTCTCGCGTTTCGTCATGCCGGTGTTCGCGAAAGTGCTGCCGAAGCTCGGCGCGACCGAACGCATCGCGCTCGAAGCCGGCACGGTGTGGTGGGACGGCGACCTGTTCGGCGGCATGCCCGACTGGGACAAGCTGCTCGCGTTCACGCCCGCGCCGCTGCGCGAGGACGAGCAGGCCTTCCTCGACGGCCCGACGATGGAACTGTGCCGCCGCCTCGACGACTGGGCCGTCTACCAGCAACGCGACCTGCCGCCGGAGATCTGGCAGTACATCAAGGAACAGCGCTTCCTCGGCATGGTCATCCCGAAGGAGCACGGCGGACTCGGCTTCTCGGCGATCGCGCATTCGCGCGTGGTCACGCGCATCGCAAGCCGTTCGGTGACCGCGGCGGTCACGGTGATGGTGCCGAACTCGCTCGGTCCCGGCGAACTGCTGCTGCACTACGGCACCGACGAACAGAAAAAGAAATACCTCGATCGCCTCGCGCGCGGCGAGGACATTCCCTGCTTCGCGTTGACCGGCCCGGAAGCCGGTTCCGACGCAGCGGCGACGCAATCGGAAGGCATCGTCGAGAAGCGCATCGTCGACGGCGTCGAAGTGCTCGGCCTGCGCCTGAACTGGAAGAAGCGCTACATCACGCTCGCGCCGGTGGCGACGCTGATCGGCCTCGCCTTCCGCCTGAAAGACCCGAACAAGCTCATCGGCGACGTCGAGGACCGCGGCATCACCTGCGCGCTGATTCCGCGCGCGACGCCCGGCATCGAGATCGGCTTGCGCCACGATCCGATGGGCGTGCCGTTCCAGAACGGCCCGATCGTCGGCAAGGACGTATTCGTGCCGCTCGATGATGCCGTCATCGGCGGCCGCGCCCAGATCGGCAACGGCTGGCGCATGCTCATGGAATCGCTCGCCGCGGGCCGCTCGATCTCGCTGCCCGCGCTGTCGATCGGCGCCTCGCAGCTGTGCACGCGCATCTGCGGCGCGTACGCGACCGTGCGCGAACAGTTCGACACGCCGATCGGCCGTTTCGAAGGCATCGAGGAACCGCTCGCGCGCATCGCCGGCCTGACCTACCTCATGACCGCCGCGCGCACGCTGACCTGCGGCGCGCTCGATGCCGGCGAAAAGCCGGCCGTGATCGGCAACATCTGCAAGGCCTATCTCACCGACAGCATGCGCCAGGTCGTCAGCGACGCGATGGACATCCGCGCCGGCAGCGCGATCCAGCGCGGTCCGCGCAACACGCTCGCGCGCGCGTGGGACGCGGTGCCGATCGGCATCACCGTCGAAGGCGCCAACATCCTAACGCGTACGATGATGATCTACGGCCAGGGTGCGATCCGCTGCCATCCGTTCGTGCAGAAGGAGATCGACGCCGTCGCGAAGGACGATCTCGCCGCGTTCGATCGCGCGATCTTCGGGCACCTCAATCTGTTCTACACGCGGGCAGTCAGGGCAAAGCTTCTCGCATGGACCGGTTCGCGCATCGCGGCGAAGCCCGATGCACACGACATGGGCCGCTATTACCAGCACCTGTCGCGCTTTGCCGCCGCGTTCACGATCCTCTCCGACACCGCGATGGGCACGCTCGGCGGTTCGCTCAAGCGCCGCGAGAAACTTTCCGGTCGCCTTGCCGATGCACTGGCCTGGCTCTATCTCGCCAGCTGCACGCTCAAGCGCTATCACGACGAACCCAAGACGCGTCCGAACTATGCGCTCGCGCGCTGGGCGACGGAACTCGCCCTGTACCGCATCCAGGACGCGCTCGTCGGCGTGCTCGACAACCTGCCCGTGCGCTGGGTCGCGTTCCTGCTGCGCATGACGATCTTCCCGCTTGGCGCGCGTTTCCGCCCGCCGTCGGACGCGCTCGGCAGCGAAGTCGCGCGCGACATTCTCGAAGATCGCGACGCGCGCCGCACGCTTACCGCCGACGTATTCGTGCCGCCCGCGAGCGAATCCGGCCTCGGCGCACTCGAGGCCGCGCTCGACAAGGCCGTGCGCGCGATCCCGATCGAGACGAAACTGCGCGACGCGGTGCGCGCCGGCAAGCTCGATCGCGCGCCCGGCTACATGCTCGACGAGCTCGGCGTGCAGGCCGGCGTCATCAGCGGCGAGGAATACGACCTGCTCAACGAGGCGCGTGAAGCCCGCGATGAAGTCATCGCCGTCGATGCGTTCGATCCGCAGGTATACAAGACGCTGCACTGAACCGACGGCGCGGAAACGACGATGCAGGCAACCTGGTACTTCGATTTCATCTCGCCATTCGCGTACCTGCAACTGCCGTATCTACGCGGCCTGCGCGAACGCATCGGCGTCGCGCCGGTGCCGATCGTGCTCGGCGCGGTGCTGTCGCACCATGGGCAGCTCGGCCCCGCCGAGATTCCGGGCAAGCGCGAGTTCACCTATCGCCAGGTGCAATGGCAGGCCGACGACGCGGGCATTCCGGTGCGTTTTCCGCCAGCGCATCCGTTCAATTCGCTGGCGGCGTTGCGGTTGTGCATCGTCTGCGGGAATTCCTGGGAAGCGGTCGAGGCGATCTTCGCCCACATCTGGCGCGACGGCGGCGACGCGACGAATGTCGACGCGCTCGCCACCGTTGCGCGCACGCTCGGCGTCACGGACACGAACGCCGCAATCGCCGATCCAGCCGTCAAGCAGGCCTTGCGCGACAACACCGAGCGGGCGATCGCGCGCGGCGTGTTCGGCGTGCCGACGCTCGCATTCGGCGACGAGCTGTTCTGGGGCAACGACGCGAGCGCGATGGCCGACGCGTGGCTGCGCGCGCCCTCCCTCTTCGAAGACCCGCGCTACGCGGCGTTGCGCACATTGCCCAGCGGCGTCGAGCGACGCCGCTGAAGGGAACTCGGCTCAGGTCGCTCCGACCACACATGACGCAGACAGTCGACCGCTGCAACGCTCGACATCTGCCCGTGCGAGCAGTGCATCGGGCGTGACCACGTCGTCGGCTAGGCTGGCAACGCCGACGTCGGCAGCGACGCCAACACGTTCGCTGCCGAGCCGAGCCACGCATTCGGCGACGCGACGCTCGAAGCGCTGTGTGATCGACTGCGCGCCGACGAGATCGACGCCGGGGAGGATCACGAGCAACTGGTCGTCGCCACGACGGCCAACGAGATCTTGATCGCGCAGTTCCTCGGCCAGGCACGCCATGATCGCCAGCAGGCAGGCATCCAGCGCGCCGCGCCCGTGCGGCTGCGCGCGTTCGCGCAACGACGCGCACGTCTCGATGGAAAGGATCGACAGCGGCCGGCGGCGCGACCGTGCTTCGACGAAAGCCTGGCGCAGATGCGCGAACGTTGCGCGGCGCGCGAGTGCTCCAGTCAGGGCATCGCGTTCGGGAATGTCCGCCGTGCCCGGCGCAGCCGATCCAGGCATGCGCAGTGCCAGCGCGTGCAGCAGGGCGATGGTCAAAAAAGCAAACAGCGCCGGCATCGTCGCCATCAACCACGACGGGGTCGGCGTCTGCGTCATGAGGCAGAGCGTGCGCACGATCATCATCAGCGCCGCCGGCGTCCATCCGCAAACGAAGGTCGCTGCGCCGCGCTGGCCGCGCAGCCAGCCAAATATGCCGCTGGACAGGATCAGGGCCATGCCGAACAGCATCAGCGTGGCCAGCGTGCTCATCAACAGCCAGTCCGGCCAAGGCAATGGCAGGATGCAGGCGATGGCGAACAACGTGAACAGCGCCACGCCTGCGTCATTCATCCGCGCCAGCGCCGGCGCGCGCCGCGGCAAGTCCAGAAACGTTCTTGCGAAAGCCAATGCGAACGCCATCGTCGCCGCTACCGCGAGTGCATTCGCCTTGATGCCCAGTGGCGCGAGCAGGCTCAGCGGCCAGTATTCGAAGCCGACGCCGAACTTGTACAGCGTGGCCACCGCGATGCCGAACGTCTGTCCGAGAAACAGCAGATTTGCCGGCTGGCGCCAAGGACGCAGCACGACGAGCGCGGCGAGCAGCAGCGCGACTTGGGCTATCGGCCAGACAATGTCGTAGAGCAGTTGCGTGAGCTCGGCTTCCTGCGCCGTCGCCATGTCGGTGACGCTGAGTTCGTGTTCGGTCGTGGTAGCCGAGTCCATGCGCAAATACAGTGGACTCGACGCGCGCCAGCCGCCCATCAACGGCACGATGAGCATGTGGCGTGCCCGGCCGAGGCCCCCGTTGTGGTAGACGCTGTACTCGGCGCCGGCGTAATCGGGGGGCGCGTAAACGTGCACGACAATGTCGCTGGCCTCGGAGATGACCAGCGCCGGCTCGTGCGGCGATAGCCAATCGTCGGCGAGGCGTACGCGATACCAGGTCGTCGTGCGATGCGAAGGAGTCACTGTCGCAGCGGATTCCGGATGCAAGTGCTCGTCGAAATCGCCACGCATGACGGCAGCGGCGTCGCGCGCCCCGATCGCCGCGTCGTAGCGCTCGACGACGATTGGCACGCCCTCCGCGCGCGCCGGCGACGACAACGCGCAGCCCGCGAAGATCCAGGCGACCAGCAGCCATGCCGTGCGCGGGAATCGGTGCTGGAATATCGTGGCGCCGTGCGGAAACAAGATCGGATTTCCGAAGAGTTGCACGGGGAATATCATGCAGGACACATGCCATTGATGCCCGACGCGTGAATAACGTGACGATTTTCAACATTTTCTCACGCTCCACGCTGATTCTGGCCATCGCCGCTGGCGCAGACACGGATGCCGGGGACGTCTACCGGTGCGAAGGCGGCGGTGGGCTGGTATTTCAGGACGTGCCGTGCGCGCCGAATCAGAAGCAGTCGAGACCCCGCCTTGCACCAGAGCCGCCGGCGCCATCCGCTGCGGATGCCGGCGTGGACGATGCAATGCCGATCACCGTCCCGCCGGCCCGCACATCCGTCGCATCACGCCCGCCAGCGCCTTCGTTCTTCCTCTGCGCCGCCGGTGACGGCAGCCGCTACGTGAGCGAGACCGGGGCGGGCCGCGTCAACTGGGTGCCGTACTCGATGGTCAGTGGCCAAAGCCTCGCCGAGGCGTATGGCGGGCCCGACGGACTCGCCTCGCATCCCGCCAACGTCATTCCGCATCGGCCCGTCAGCGCGGCGCCGGGCGCGGGAACCTACGTCGAAGTTGTCGATCCCTGCCACCACGCGGCGCCGGCCGAAGCCTGCGCATACCTGCGCGGCCAGCTCGACGATCTCGACGGCAAGCTGCGCCGCGCTTTCAGCGACACCGAGGCGCAACTCAAGCGGGAGCGCGCAGGCGTCGTCGAACAGCTGCGCGGTTGTCGCTGACCGTTCGCGAAAACGCGCGCGATTCCGGATCGCTCAGCGCGCGAACGACTGCGAGATGAGGCTGCCCTGCCGCGCGCCGCGCTCGTGCTCGAGCAGCCACTGCTTGACCGGCAGACCGCCACCGAAACCGGTGAGCTTGCCGCTCGCGCCGATCACGCGATGGCAGGGCACGATGATCGGCAACGGGTTCGCGCCGTTCGCGGCACCGACCGCGCGGCTCGCCGCCGGATCGCCGATGCGCCGCGCGAGCTCGCCGTAGCTGATCGTCTCGCCGTAGGGGATGTTGACGAGTTCGCCCCACACCGAACGCCGGAACGACGTGCCTTGCGCAGCGAGCGCGAGGTCGAAGTCGTGACGATCGCCCGCGAAATACGCACGCAATTGTTCGAGCGCGCGATCCAAGTGCGTCGTGCCGCGCTTCCAATCGGGCGCGATGACGCGGTCGCGGCGCGCGTCGTCGAAATTGACGTGGCGCAAGCCGGCGTCATCCGCGGCGACAAGCAGGCGGCCGATCGGGGTATCGAGATAGTCGTAGTGCACAAGCTTCTCCAATGGACGGAATGGATCACGACGCACGCCACAACAGCATCACCGCATAAGCACGCCAGGGCCGCCACGCCTGGCTCAATGCTTCGAGTTCGCGCGTGCCCAGGGTTCGTCCCTCGCCCGCGGAACGACGCAGGATGAGGTCGGCGGCCGGAAACGCGTCCGGCTGCGACAGCGCGCGCATCGCGACGTAGTGCGCCGTCCATGCGCCGATGCCGGGCAGCGCGACGAGATCGCGTTCGAAATCGGCCAGCGCTTGCTCGACGCGGAACGCGACGCGGCCGTCGAGCAGCGCCTGTGCCAGGGCACGGATCGTCGACGCGCGTGCACGCGTGATGCCTTGCGCTTCGAGTGGCGCCTCGGCGAGTGCCGCCGGCGACGGAAACAACACGCCGACACCGTGCGCATCGCCCGATTCATGCGGCGTGCCGTACGCGCGGGCGACGCGCGATGCGAGCGTGCGGGCGGCGGCCACACTGACCTGCTGACCAAGCACTGCGCGCACCGCGAGTTCGAAGCCGTCCCACGCACCGGGGAGGCGCTGGCCCGGCCAGCGCTTGAGCAGGGGCTTGAGCAGCGCGCTGCCGCGCAATGCCTGCGCGAGCGCGCGCGGATCGGCGTCGACGTCGAACATGCGCTTGACGCGCGCCGCGACCGTGCCGAGCGCGACGCTCGCCGGGTGGTGCACGCGCAACGCGAGCGCCGCGTCGCCTTCCCGCGCGCGAACCTCGAACCAGCCCGGCACGCCGTCGACGACGATGCTGCGCCGATAGACGCGCTCGTCGACGTGCTCCACGCCCGGAATCGCGCGGCGCGCATAGAACGCGAGCAGGTGCGCGAAGTCGTACGGCGCGCGATAGGGAATGCGCAGCTCGAATTCGTCGCCCGAACCGCCAACCGGCTCGCGCGCGCGGCGGAATTCGCGCGGCGGCTTGCCGTAGGTGTCGACGAAGGCCGCGTTGAAGCGGCGCAGGCTCGCATAGCCCGATGCCTCGGCGACGCGCGCGACCGGCAGCGCCGTTTCGGTGAGCAACTGCTTCGCGAACAGCAACCGTCGCGTCGCTGCGACGTCGAGCGGGCTCGCGCCGAGTTCGTCGGCGAACAAGCGGCGCAGATGACGTTCGCCGACGCCGACGCGTGCGGCGAGATCGGGCAGCGAGCCGTCGTCGAGCGCGCCCTGCTCGATCAGGCGCAATGCGCCGGCGACGAGCTCGCTCTTCGCGCGATGCAGCGGAGAACCCGGCGCCGCTTCCGGCCGGCAGCGCAGGCATGGCCGGAAGCCCGCCGCCGCCGCCGCTGCCGCGCTGTCGTAATAGCGGATGTTGCGCGCCTTCGGCGCCGGCGCCGGACAGACTGGCCGGCAGTAAATCCCGGTCGACGTCACCGCGGTGAAGAACAGCCCGTCGAATCGCGCGTCGCGCGTCAGGCGCGCGCGCTCGCAAGTGCGCGGGTCGAGGCGGGAAACGGGGACGGCGATGGTTTGCATGCTGCGATGCTAGCGCAGCCTCCATCTACCGACTCGCCGTTTTCGGCTGTCGATGAAGGCGCTTTCGTGATGCGCTCGCCCACCGGCTCACTTTCCGGCCTGCACTCCAGATGAAGAGGCCATCGTCCCACGCCGGGTTCGCGACTTCCGATAGCCAATAGATGCCGGGCGCGAGATGGCGGAATTCGGAAATGGTATGGACAAGGCGGTATCGGAATTGGTCAGGATGCCTCGGCAGGTTGCTGCAAGCGCAGGCAGTGGTCGATGCCGGAAGACTGCCGGCGTTGTCGAAGATCGTGACATCGAACGTCACCGTGCCGAGGTCGGTACCGGGACCGCTGCCGGTCTGGAAGTCGAACTGGACGACGTCCCATCCGGCCGGATCGCCGACTCCTCCGGCGTCAAAACCCGTAACGCAGGAACCCGCCATCGACCGCGATGCATTCACCCGTCACGTAACTCGATGCCGGCAGGCACAGGAACGCGACCGCGGAGGCGACTTCCTCGGGCTCGCCGATGCGGCCCATCGGCGTGCGCAGCAACACGTCGTCGAGGTAGTCGGGATCGGCGAGCGGCCCCTCCGTGCGGCGCGTGCGGATGTACCACGGCGCGACCGCGTTGACGCGGATGCCGTCCTCGGCCCATTCGCAGGCGAGGTTACGCGTGAGCTGATGCAGCGCGGCCTTGGTCATGCCGTACGGCGCGCCGGTGCGCACGTGCGTGAGGCCGGACACGGAACCGACGTTGACGATCGCCGCGTGGCCGTGCTCGGCCAGGTGCGGATGCGCGAGACGGCACATCTCGAAGGCGCAAAGCAGATTCGCATCGACGAGCGCGCGCACTTCGTCGAGCGTGTAGTCGAGCGCGGGTTTCGCCTCGTTCGCGCCGACATTGTTGACGAGCAGCGAGAGCTCGACATCGAGGTCGGCGATCCAGTCGAACACTTCCAGGCGCTGCTCCTGCACGGAGAGATCGGCGTCGCAGGCGAGGATGTCGCGCTCCGGGAATTCCTCGGCCAGTTCCGCGCGCACGAGTTCGAGATGCGCCTCGTCGCGCGCGACGAGCAGCACGTCGGCGCCGAGCGCGGCGAGTTCGCGTGCGCAGGCCAGGCCAATGCCGCGGCTCGCGCCGGTGACGAGTGCGGCGCGGCCGTCGAGCCGCCAGCGTGACGGAGTCGTCATGCGGTGTTCCTTCTGCTTGTTGCGAACGACCTCACGGCGCAGACTTTAACGGATCGAACTTCCGGAGTGCCGCGATGACTCGAACGATGCTTGCCATGGCCGTGCTGCTCGGCCTCGCCGCCTGCGGCGGCAAACATCCGCCGGCCGATGCCGAAGCGGCGAAGCCCGAGCCGCGCCAGAAGACCGTGTTCGACGACCAGCTCAAGGCGATCGACAAGGCCAAGGGCGTTGAGGCGCAGCTGCAGAAGGAAAAGGAGCAACAGGACCGCGCGATCGACGCGCAGGAGAAAGGCGACGGCGGCGGCTGATCCGCCGCACAGGAAGCGTCGTCGTCGAAAACCGGTCGAGGCGCCGCGGCGCAGCATGGTGCGCCGCACCTTTGCGCAACGCGCAACGCAGTCTAGGCTCGCGCCCAGCCAGCACGGCGCGTTTCCAGCGAGGCACGTGTGCAGCCGACCGATATCCGCGATCCCGCCTATTTCCACAAGGTCGTTGATTGCCAGTGGGCGTGCCCCGCGCACACGCCGGTTCCCGAATACATCCGCCTGATCGCCGCGGGCCGCTATTCGGACGCTTATCTCGTCAACTGGAAGTCGAACGTCTTCCCCGGAATCCTCGGCCGCACCTGCGACCGCCCCTGTGAACCCGCATGTCGGCGTGGCCGTGTCGAGGAAAGCACGGGCGGCACGCCCGAACCCGTTGCAATCTGCCGCCTGAAGCGCGTCGCCGCGGATTTGAAAGACGACATCCGCGCGCGCCTGCCGAAACCGGCCGCCAAGCGCAACGGCAAGCGCATCGCCTGCATCGGCGCCGGGCCTGCGTCGCTGACCGTCGCGCGCGACCTCGCGCCGCTCGGCTACAGCGTCACGATCTACGAAGCCGAGGCGAAAGCCGGCGGCTTCATGCGCACGCAGGTACCGCGCTTCCGCCTGCCCGAACACGTCATCGACGAAGAAACCGGCTACATCCTCGATCTCGGTGTCGAGTTCGTCAGCGGACGCCGCATCGATTCGCTGAAGGCTTTGCTGGCCGAGAAACACGACGCCGTGTTCGTCGGCTGCGGCGCGCCGCGCGGGCGCGACCTCGACCTGCCCGGCCGACGCGAAGCCGCAGCGCAAATCCATGTTGGCATCGACTGGCTCGCCTCGGTCTACTTCGGCCACATCGAAAAGGTCGGCAAGCGCGTCATCGTGCTCGGCGGCGGCAACACCGCGATGGACTGTTGCCGCTCCGCGCGACGGCTCGGCGGCGACAGCGTCAAGGTCATCGTGCGCTCGGGCTTCGACGAGATGAAGGCGAGCCCGTGGGAAAAGGAGGACGCGATGCACGAAGGCATCCCGATCCTCGACTGCCGCGTGCCGAAGGCGTTCCTGCATGAAAACGGCCGCCTCGTCGGCATGACGTTCGAGAAGGTGCGCGCCGAATACGATGCGAACGGCCGCCGCCAGCTCGTGCCGACCGGCGAGCCCGACGAGCGCCACGACTGCGACGAAGTGTTGATCGCGGTCGGCCAGGAAAACGCGTTCCCGTGGATCGAGCGCGACATCGGCATCGAATTCGATGCGAAGTGGGACATGCCCGTCGTCGACAAGCTCACGATGCAATCGACGCTGCCGCACGTGCTGTTCGGCGGCGACGCCGCTTTCGGGCCGAAGAACATCATCTGGGCCGTCGCGCACGGCCATGAGGCCGCAGTCACGATCGACAAGCTGCTCAGCGGCGAAGACGTGCGCGAACGGCCTGCCCCTGCGGTCGAACTCATCTCGCAGAAGATGGGCATCCACGAGTGGAGCTACGACAACGACATCTCGCCCGACGAGCGCTACAAGGTGCCATGGGCGGACGCGGCGAAGACGCTCGCGAGCATGACCACCGAAGTCGAGCTCGGCTTCGACGCGGCGACCGCTTGGAAGGAAACGCAGCGCTGTCTCAACTGCGACGTCGAAACCGTGTTCAGCGATCGCCTGTGCATCGAATGCGACGCCTGCGTCGACATCTGCCCGATGGACTGCATCACGTTCACGCAAAACGCCGACGAAGCGACGCTGCGCACGCATCTGACCGCGCCTGCGTTGAATACCGAACAGGACTTGTATGTCTCGGGCGAACTCAAGACGCACCGCGTGATGGTCAAGGACGAGGACGTCTGCCTGCACTGCGGCCTGTGCGCGGAGCGCTGCCCGACCGGCGCCTGGGACATGCGCAAGTTCCTGCTCGGCATGACGCACGCGGGCGCGGGCTGCCGCGGCGCGAAACGGGAGGCGGCGTGAACGCATCGCCCCGCGCGAACGCCGCGCAAACTTCATGAACCCGATCACCGCCACCAACGACTTCGTCGTCAAGTTCGCCAACGTCAATGGTTCCGGCTCGGCGTCGGCGAACGAGATGTTCGCCAAGTCGATCCTGCGCATGGGCGTGCCGGTCAGTCCGCGCAACATCTTCCCGTCGAACATCCAGGGCCTGCCGACCTGGTACGAGGTTCGCGTCAACGAACGCGGCTGGCTCGGCCGGCGCGGCGGCGTCGATCTCATGGTGGCGATGAATCCGCAGACCTGGGACGCCGACATCGCCGAGATCGAACCGGGCGGCTACCTGTTCCACGACTCGACGCGGCCGCTGCCGAAGTCGAAGTTCCGCGACGACGTGCGCACGCTTGGTATGCCGATCACCGAAATCTGCAATGCGACCTACGACGACCCACGCCAGCGCCAGCTGTTCAAGAACATCATCTACGTCGGCGCGCTGTCGGTGCTGCTCGGCATCGAGGCCGAAGTCATCGAGAAGCTGATCGGCGAGCAATACCGCAGCAAGCCCAAGCTCTACGAACCCAACGTCAAGGCGCTGCACATCGGCAGGGATTATTTTCACGCGGGTCCATCCGCAAAAGACCGGCCGTCCATGGCCGGACTTCCCAATGAAGAGCCGTTCGGGTTGCGCGTCCAACGCGCCGACGCTGTCGGCGATCGCATCTTCGTCGACGGCAACGACGCCGCGGCGCTCGGCTGCGTCTATGGCGGCGCGACGGTGTGCGCGTGGTATCCGATCACGCCGTCGTCCTCGCTCGCCGAAGCGTTCCAGAAATACTGCGCGAAATATCGCGTCGATCCCGACACCGGCGCGCATCGCTACGCGATCGTGCAGGCCGAAGACGAGATCGCTTCGATCGGCATGGTCGTCGGCGCGGGCTGGAACGGCGCGCGCGCGTTCACCACGACCTCGGGCCCGGGCGTGTCACTGATGACCGAGTTCATCGGCCTCGCCTACTTCGCCGAAATCCCGGTCACGATTATCGACGTGCAACGCGGCGGCCCGTCAACCGGCATGCCGACGCGCACGCAGCAGGCCGACCTCATTTCCAGCGCCTACGCCTCGCACGGCGACACCAAGCACGTGCTGCTGTTTCCGGAAGATCCGCACGAATGCTTCGAGTTCGCCGCGCAGGCGCTCGATCTCGCCGACCGCCTGCAGACGCCCGTGTTCGTGATGACCGATCTCGACATCGGCATGAACCAGCGCCTGTGCGCGCCGTTCGCGTGGGACGACACGCGCGTCTACGACCGCGGCAAGGTGATGACCGCCGCGGAGCTCGACGCAGGCCGGGACTTCGGCCGCTACAAGGACGTCGACGGTGACGGCATCCCGTATCGCACCTATCCGGGCACGCATGCGGACAAGGGCGCGTTCTTCACGCGCGGCACCTCGCGCGATCCGTACGCGCGTTACTCCGAGCGCGGCCCCGACTACGTCTACAACATGGAGCGCCTGCTCAGGAAATTCGAGACAGCGAAGGCGCTCGTGCCGCAGCCGCTGCCGCGCAAGGCCGCGCAGCCGACGACATTCGGCGCGATCCACTTCGGCTCGACCGCGCCGGCGATGGACGAAGCGATCGCGCTGCTCGAGGCCGACGGCGTGCATCTGGACACGCTGCGCGTGCGTGCGTTTCCGTTCGCCGACTCGGTGGCCGACTTCATCGCCGCGCACGAACGCGTCTTCGTCGTCGAACAGAATCGCGACGCTCAGCTGCGTTCGATGCTTGTCAACGAATTCGACATCGACCCGGCGCGGCTCGTCCCCGTGCTGCACTACGACGGCACGCCGATCACCGCGCGCTTCATCGCCGGTGCGATCGCGCGCCACGCGCACGGCGCGCGCGCGAACCCGCAACCGGCCGAGGCGGCGCACGCATGACCTACATCGCCAAACCCAGACTTCACCATCCTTCGCTCGCCTGCAACGCGCTTGGCTTCACGCGGCGCGACTACGAAGGAAAGATCTCGACGCTGTGCGCGGGCTGCGGCCACGATTCGATCTCCGCGTCTATCATCCGCGCCTGCTGGGAACTGTCGATCGAGCCGCACCGCGTCGCCAAGCTCAGCGGCATCGGTTGCAGCAGCAAGACGCCGGACTACTTCCTCGGCCAGTCGCATGGCTTCAACACCGTGCACGGGCGCATGCCATCGGTGCTCACCGGCGCCGCGCTCGCCAATCGCGACCTCATCTACCTCGGCGTCTCCGGCGATGGCGACTCCGCGTCGATCGGCATGGGCCAGTTCGTGCACGCGATCCGGCGCGGCGTGAACATGACCTACATCGTCGAGAACAACGGCGTGTACGGTCTGACCAAAGGGCAATTCTCGGCGACCGCCGACGCGGGTTCGGTATCGAAGAAAGGCGTCGCCAACTCCGACGCGCCGATCGACCTCGTGGGCCTCGCGCTGCAACTCGGCGCGAGCTACGTCGCGCGCGGCTTCTCCGGCGACAAGCAGCAGCTCGTGCCGCTCATCAAGGGCGCGATCGCGCACCGCGGCGCCGCGCTCATCGATGTCATCAGCCCCTGCGTCGCGTTCAACAACCACGCCGGCAGCACCAAGAGCTACGACTACGTTCGCGAGCACAACGACGCGGTGAATCGCCTCGACGTCATCGAACCACGCGCGGAAATCGCCGTCGACCACGCACCCGGCGAAACGATCGAGATCGAACAGCACGACGGCCGCCGCCTGCGCCTGCACAAGCTCGACGCGGCGTACGACCCTTCCGACCGCATCGCCGCGATGAACTACGTCCACGCGCGCCAGGCCGAGGGCGAAGTCGTGACCGGCCTGCTCTACGTCGATGCCGACGCGCAGGACCTGCACGCGCATCTGGGCACCGTCGCCGCGCCGCTCAACTCGCTCGACGCCGCTGCGCTTTGCCCCGGCGCGGCGGTGCTCGACAGGATCAATGCGTCGCTGCGTTGATGCGCATTCCGCGAGCCGCGCTCAGTGCGGCTCGCACAGGCAATGCGCGAACGTCGCGTAGCGCTTGCCGCGCAGGATTTCGGCGACGCTCGCGAGTTCGCGGATTTCGCCGTTGCCGAACATGCCGGACGGCAACGCGAAGCCGCTCCAGCGCGCGAAGCGCACCATCGCGTCGCTGCCGCCGATCGTCGTCGCCAGGCGCTGCCAGGTGCTCATCGGCCGTTCCACGTAACGCACCTGGTAGCCGGCGCCAAGCTTGGCGCGCGCGGCGGCGGCGGCGACCGCGTCGGTGAGTCCGCCGAGCTTGTCGACGAGGCCGCGCTCCTTCGCCTGCGCGCCGCTCCACACGCGGCCCTGCGCGATCTGGTCGACCTGTTCGGGCGTCTTGCCGCGCGCCCTGGCGACGTTGCCGATGAACTGTTCGTAGCCGCGCTTGATGACGCTGGTGATCAGCGCCTCCATCTGCGGCGACAGCGGGCGGCGGATGTCGAACGCGCCGGCGAGCGGCGTGGTGCCGACGCCGTCGGTGTGGATGCCGAGCTTGTCCAGCGCGTCGGGAATGGTCATGAACATGCCGAAGATGCCGATCGAGCCGGTGATCGTGTTCGGTTCGGCCCAGATCTCGTCGCTGGCCAGCGAAATCCAGTAGCCGCCGCTCGCGGCGACGTCGCCCATCGAGACGACGACCGGCTTGCCCGCCTCGCGCGCCTGCGCGAGTTCGCGGCGGATCTGCTCGGACGAATACGAATCGCCGCCGGGCGAATCCACGCGCAGCACGATCGCCTTGACGCTGTCGTCCTCGCGCGCGGCGCGGACCAGCTGCGCGGTCGACTTGCCGCCGATCGTGCCCGGCGCGCGCTCGCCCGGCACGATCTCGCCCTGCGCGACGACGACGGCGACGGCGTCGCCCGGCCGCGGCAGGCGCTGCGCGACGAGCGAGGCGAGGTAACGGTGGAAGTCGACCTGGCGGAAGCTGTCGCCTTCGGCCGCGCCGAGCGCGCGCAGCTGCTCGCGCGCCTGCGCGCGCGTGGCGAGCTCGTCGACGAGCTTCTGCTCGAGCGCGAGGTTGGCGAGGTCGCCGTCCTGCGCGGCGACGCGCGTGTCGTAGTGCGCGATGTCGTCGGCGAGCGCCTTGGCGTCGACCTTGCGCAGCGCGGCGATCTCGTCGAGGTATTCCTGCCAGATGCCGCCCATCCAGTAGGCGTCGGCTTCCTTCGACGCGTCGGACGCGTGGTCGAGGATGTACGGCTCGCCCGCCGACTTGTAGGTGCCAACGCGGATCAGGTGCGCCTGCACGCCAAGCTTGTCGAGCGCGTCCTTGTAGTAGCTGCGGTAGTTGGAAAAGCCTTCCAGCATGACCGAGCCTTCCGGATCGAGCAGGATGCGGTTCGCGTGCGCGGCGAGCAGGTAGACGTTCTGCTGCATGCCGGTGCTGACGACGACGATCTCCTTGCCCGCGGCCTTGAAGCGGTCGAACGCCGCGCCGAGTTCGCGCGCGGTGGCGAGGCCGAGCGAGGTGATCTCGTCGGGGATGAACACCATGCGCTCGATGCGCGAGTCCTTCTGCGCCGCGTCGATCGCGTCGAGCAGGTCGCGCAGCTGCACTTCGGCGGTGTCGTTGCCGGCGAGGTTGGCGAGCGCGCGCTGGGTCGGATCGGTCGAGTACTGCTCGACGATCGCGCCGCCCGGATCGAGCACGAGCGCGGTACGCGGCGCGATGACCGCGCGCGAGGAGAACAACACGCCGATCAAACCGGCGAGGATGACCAGGAAGATCAGGTTGAAGACGAGGCGCCGGGTGAAATTCAGCGCATTCCAGATCGCGCGGAACAGGCGGCGGATCGGACCGGGGTTGTTGCTGGCCATCGACGACTCCAGAAAGCATCCATTCAAGGGGACGGCTTCGCGCGCGAATGCGCGCAGCCGGCACGATCGAGCCTACCCGATTCCACCGTGCATCGGCATGTCGCGGGAGTCATGCCCGCCTTCGGGCAGCGGCCGCCGCGCGAGGCGCCAGAAACGCCGCGTCAGCAACACCGCCGCCATGCTCAAGCCGGCGATCAGGCCGACCCACATGCCGGGCGCGCCGTAGCCGCGCGGGAAAGCAAGCCACCAGCCCACCGGCAGGCCGACCATCCAGTAGGCGAACAGGGTGATCGCCATCGGCACGCGCGTGTCCTTGAGGCCGCGCAGCGCGCCGTTCGCGGCGCACTGGATGCCATCGGAAAACTGGAACAGGCCGGCGAGCATGAGCAGTTGCACGGCGACGGCAATGACCGCCTCGTCGTGCGTGTACAGGCGCGCGATCGCGCGCGGCAGCAGCAGCATCGAACCGGCCGACAACACCTGCGTGGTCAGCGTGAGCATGAGTCCGACCGCGCCGGCGTCGCGCACGCGCTGCGCGTCGCGCGCGCCGACCGCATGACCGACGCGCACCGTCGTCGCCAGCGCGATGCCGAGCGGCAGCATGAACGCGATCGAGGCGACGTTGATGGCGATCTGGTGCCCGGCGACGATGTCCGTACCGAGCGTGCCGATCGCGAGCGCGACGCCGATGAACAGGCTCGCTTCCATGAACAGCGTCACGCCCATCGGCACGCCGATGTGGAGCAGTCCGCCGATCGCGCGCGGATCGGGCCCTTCGACGTGCGCGAACAGGCCGAGATCGCGGTAGTGCCGGCTGCGCGCGACGTAGACCGCGAACGCACCCGCCTGCAACCAGAGCACGAGCGCGGTCGCAATGCCGCTGCCCTGCGCGCCCAGTCGCGGCAGGCCGAATGCGCCGTACATGAGCGCATAGCCGATCGGCCCGAGCAGGCCGAGTCCGAGCAGGCTGAAATACAGTGTCGGCCGCGGCACGCCGATGCCCTCGCCGAGGCCGCGCAGCGTGAAGAACACCGCAAGCGCGGGCGCGCCGAACGCGATCGCGTGCAGGAAGCGCGTCACGTCCGGCACGAGCGGCGCGTCGAGGCCGATGTGCGAGACGATGAACGGACCGCCGAAATACGTGCCCAGTCCGAGCAGCAGGCCAAGCGCCGCGGCCAGCCACAGCGCCTGGCGGAACAGCGGCCCGATGCGCTCGCGGCGTCCCGCGCCATTGAGCTGCGCGACCGACGGCGGCAGCGCCATCATCACGCCGATCGCGACGACGATCGAGATCGACCACACGCTGGTGCCGACCGCGACCGAGCCGAGCGTGTGCGCGTCGACATGCCCGGCGAGCAGCGCGTCGACGACGTTCATGCCGACCGCCGAGAGCTGGCCGAGCACGAGCGGCACCGCGAGGCGCAGCATTTCGCGCAGCTCGCTGGCGCGGGCCGGTGACAGGTGCAGGAACGGGATCGGCATGGATGATCGGATCGAAGAGGACGTCGTGCGCGTCGACGCGGAAGATTGCAGCGGCGGCGCATCCATTCCGCGCCGCGATTCTAGCAGCCGCCCGGCGTGCGACGGCTTGCGCGGCCACGCGGCGCGCGTGCGGGTTCGTGACGCCATGGCCGACGACGCAGCACACCTGCCGACCGGCGCATGCAACGATGCGCACAAATTCCGTACGATGCGCGCCTGCCTCGCGCCAACCGGAACGGCGCCTCCATCGGGACCGCACTCATGAGCGTCGACGACACACCGGAAACCGCCGAGCCGCCAACCGCTCCGCTCGCGCCTGCGCGTGCGACCAAACCCTGCGCGAACTGCGGCGCGCCGATGTACGGCCCGTTCTGCTACGCCTGCGGCCAGCCCGAAAAGGGAATGATCCGCCATCTCGCCAGCGTCATGTCGGACGTGGCCGACACGATCTTCAACGTCGATTCGCGCATCTTCCGCAGCATTCCGGCGCTGTATTTCCGACCCGGTTTCCTGACCAACGAATATTTCGCGGGTCGACGCACGCGCTACGTCACGCCGTTCCGGCTGTTCTTCTTCCTCTGCGTGATCGCGTTCTTCGCGATCCAGTTCGGCTCGATGCCCGAGATCGGATCCTTCGACGACGGCGTTTCGCTGACCGGCATCGAATCCGCGCAGACGCCGGAAGAACTCGACGAGCGCACGCAGAAGTTCGTCGCCGAGCTCGAATCGGCGCAAAAAGCAGCCACGATCTCGCCGAAGGCCGTCGCGAAGATCGGCAGGAACATCGACTCGGCGAAGGAGAAATCGAAGCAGCGACGGGCGTATCTGCTCGAACGCGCCAAGGCCATTGCCGAAGGCAGGCCGACGCCGCCGGACAAGTCCGCCGAACACGGGTTCTTCGAGGTCGATGGCGTCACATGGAAGCCGACACGCGACAGCACGCGCGTCGCGTGGCTGCCCGATTTCGCCAACGAGAAAATCTTCTCGACGTCGCAGCATTTCATGGAAAACGTGTCGAGCCTGCGCAGCAACCCTTCGCGTTTGGTCGCCGGCGTCTTTTCGGTGCTGCCTCAGACGCTGTTCGTGTTGATGCCGTTGTTCGCGCTGCTGCTCAAGATCGCCTACATCTTCAAGCGCCGGCTCTACATGGAGCATCTGATGGTGGCGCTGCACAGCCACGCCTTCATCTTCCTGTCGCTGCTGCTGCTCGTCCTCGCCTACCTGCTCGGCGGCTGGACGGCAAGCCACGCCGCGGCACTCTCACCCGTGGTCAAACTGCTGTCCGCAGCGATCTGGACCTGGTTGCTCGTCTACCTGTTCCTGATGGCGAAGAAGGTCTATCGCCAGGGCTGGTTCATGACGACGGTGAAGTTCTGCTTCGTCGGCTTCTGCTACATCGTCCTGCTGACGTTCGGCATCGCCGGCGCGGCGATCGTCAGCCTTGCGATAACCTGAGCGTCAGCGATTGACCGGCGGCAACTGCGCGACGTAGTCGCGCAGTTGCTGCGGCGTCATCGCCAGCACGCGCAAGCGTTCTGCGGCGCGCGCTTCGGGCGGCAACGACTGCAGGTGCGCGCGGATCGCGCGACGCTCGTCCGGTTGCAGGTTGCGAAAGGACCGCGCGGCATTGCCGGCCGCGTCGCCGTCGGCCTTGCGCTGCGCATTCGCGCCGCTGACGAAGGCGCTGCGCTGCTCGGGCGTCATCGAATCGAACTTCGCGCGCAGCGCGGCGCGCTGCTCCGCCGGCAACGCGTGGAAGCGCCGGAATGCGGCGCGCAAGCGGTCTTGTTGCTGCTGCGGCAGCGATTTGAAATGCGTGTAGCGATGCGCCAGCGCGGCGCGCTGATCCGGCGTCATTGCCGCCCAACGTTCGAGGCGGCGCGACATCGTTTCGCGCCTTTCCTGCGCAGAGCCCCGCCAGCGCGCGGCAAAACGCAGGAAACGCTGCTGGCGCCGCGCGCCGAGCGCGTCCCATTGCGACTGCAGCGGCGCGAGTGCCGCACGCTCGTTGTCGCCGAGCTGCGACCAGGCGATGGGCGCGGGCGCCGCCGCGCTCGCCGGCGCGTCCTGCGCGGACGCGTGACGCGATGCGGGCGCGAGGGCCAATGTCAGTGCGAACACCGCGACGCGCGCGCTCCGCGACAAGGGCTGATTCGAGGCGAAAAGTCGATGCATGATCGTGCCTCAGCCGCGCTCGCCCGCCTGGGCATCGAGCCAGGCGTAGAAATCGAGGTCTTCGTACAGTTCGGCGTTGTCGTCGTCGGCAATCACGTCGTCGCCGTCCGCCTGCGCGCCCGCGGGCGTCGCCGCCGTCGGCGCGAGGGCTGGCCCCGACTCGTGCCTCGCGACGCCGAACGCGAGCACGAGCACAGCGGCCGCGCCGATCGCACCGAAGCCGATCCACGCGCGCCGTTGTGCGTGGCGTCGCGCCAGCGCGTGCTGGCGCGCGCGGGCGAGTCGCGACAATGTCGACGCGTCGATCGCCTCGACGGATTCGTCGAGCAGCGCGAGCGAGCGCTCGAGCCAGGGTTCGCGGCCGGAAAGGTTCATTGGTACGACTCCAGTTGCTCGCGCAGGCGCGACAGCGCGCGCGACAGGTGCGTCTTCACGCTGCCTTCGCTGCAGCGCATCGCGGTGGCGGTCTGGGCGACGTCGAGTCCTTCCCACATCCGCAGCAAAAATGCCTGGCGCTGGCGCAACGGCAGCGCGCGCAGCGCCGCGTCGAGCGCGCTGCCGGCCTCGCGGTCGGCGAGCCGCGCGAGCGGGCCGGGTTCGGCGCCGTCGGCGATCGCGAGCAGCGGATCGGCTTCCTCATCGTCGGCGTTGCCGCGGCCGAGCCAGGCCATCCAGCGGCTGCGCACCGAGTGTCGCCGGTACCAGTCGTGGATGCGGCTGTCGAGCACGCGCCAGAACAGCGGCGACCATTCCTCGGGCGTGCGCTCGCCGTAACGGCTGACGAAGCCGAGCATCGCCTCCTGGACGAGGTCGAGCGCGTCCTCGCGCTGCCCCGTGGCGAGTTCGGCCACGCGCCAGGCGCGGCGCTCGACGCCGCGCAGGAAGGCCTCCAGCGGACGCGTGGCATCGCGGGCGGGCGCGGTTTCGCTGGCGAATTCGAAACCGGTCATCGGACAGAGGATGGCGGCCATGCACGCAAGAATCGAGGTGGACCGGACTGTTGCAACGCACGAGCACGCCAACGGTTGACGCGCGCAGTAGAAGACCCTGCGCGCGCGCCGCGTCAAGGGGTTTTGCACAACACGGCCGTGCCGGTCCGGACAGGTGGCAAATGCATGAACCGATCCCGAACATGTTGGATTGTCATATTCCAAATCATTGATAAAAAAAGAATATTTCAAACTGGTTAAACTTTCACCAACTCAAGATCGGGGCCTTTTTCGCAGGCATTCGCGAGCGCAGATGGCCTCTCGTCCACAACGTTATCCACAGCCGATGTGGATAAGCCGGATTTTCTCCGCACGCCGGTCACTTAGCGCAGGAACCTGTGCGACCGCTTAGAAGAGTGACGCAAGTCCCGCTTGGTACCGTCAACGCCGGCAAGTGCCGCGGTTTTCGCGCGCCTGGATCAACAGGAGGCTGCCGCGCGATCGGCTGCGCTTGCGCCGGCCCGTCCGACTGCGCAGGATCGAAACATGCCTTCGATCCTGCGCGTGGCCCTGCCGGTGCCGCTGCCGACCCTGTTCGACTACGCCGCCGGCGACATCGCGGTCGAGGTCGGCTGCCGCGTGCGCGTGCCGTTCGGGCGGCGCTCGCTGGTCGGCATCGTCGTCGAGCAGGCCACGCAGACCGCCGAACCGGACCGGCTCAAGGCGATCGACGCCGTGCTCGACGAGGCACCCCTGCTCGGCGGCGAACTGCTGGCGACGCTGCGCTGGGCCGCGCGCTATTACCAGCACCCGCTCGGCGAAGTGCTGTTCAACGCGCTACCGACGGCGCTGCGCCAGGCACGTGCCCTGCCCGCTGCCGGGACGACGGGCTGGCAGCTCGGCGCAAACGGTCGCACCGCACTCGACGATCCCAAGCGCCGCCGCGGCACGCGCATCGACGCGTTACTCGTCGCGCTCGCGCAACAGCCCTTGAGCGCTGCGCAGGCGCGCGAACTGAGCGGCGCTGCCGCGCTGCGCACGGCGGCATCGCGTGGCTGGATCGAAACGGCGCGCATCGACGCCCCGCGCCCGCCCGCGCCCGGCCATCCGCTCAACGCCGAGCAACGCGCGGCCGTCGACGCCGTGCTCGCGGCCGACGGTTTCACGCCGTTCCTGCTCGACGGCGTCACCGGCAGCGGCAAGACCGAGGTGTATCTGGCCATCGCGCGCGAGGCGCTCGCGCGCGGGCGACAGGCACTCGTGCTCGTGCCCGAGATCGCGCTGACGCCGCAGGCGGTGCGGCGCTTTCGCGACGCGCTCGGCGTCGACATCGCGGTGCTGCATTCGGGCCTGGGCGACAGCGAACGCGCGCGCGCCTGGCTCGCCGCCGCGCGCGGCGAGCCAGGCGTCGTGCTCGGCACGCGCTCGGCCGTGTTCGTGCCGCTGGCGCGGCCCGGCGCGATCATTGTCGACGAGGAACACGACGCCTCGTACAAGCAGCACGAGGGCTTCCGCTACCACGCGCGCGACCTCGCCATCGTGCGCGCCAAGGCGCTCGACGTGCCGGTCGTCCTCGGCAGCGCGACGCCGTCGCTGGAAAGCCTCGCCAACGTCGAAGCGGGCCGCTATCGCGCACTCCATCTGACCGAGCGTGCAGGCGGCGCGCAGCCGCCATCGTTCCGCGTCGTCGACCTGCGTCATCAACGTTTGCAGCACGGCCTCGCCGCGCCGACGCTGGCCGCGATCGAAGCCTGTCTCGCGCGCGGCGAACAAGCGCTCGTGTTCCGGAACCGCCGCGGCTACGCGCCCGTGCTGCTCTGCCACGACTGCGGCTGGAGCGCACGCTGCCCGGACTGCGACCGCGCGATGACCCTGCACCGCCGCGAGCGCGTGCTGCGCTGCCATCACTGCGACGTGCGCCAGCGCATGCCATCCGCGTGCCCGCAATGCGGCAGCCTCGGGCTCAACCCGCTCGGCGAAGGCACCGAGCGGCTCGAAGAAGCGCTTGCGTCGCGATTTCCCGGCACACCGATCGTGCGCATCGACCGCGACACCACGCGCGGCCGGCGCACGCGCGAAGCGCTGCTCGACAGCCTGTCCGCCGACGGCGCGCGCCTGCTCGTCGGCACGCAGATGCTCGCGAAAGGCCACGACCTCGCGCGGCTTACGCTCGTCGTCGTGGTTGGCGTCGACGAAGGCTTGTACAGCGTCGACTTCCGCGCTGGCGAACGCCTCGCGCAACTTGTCGTGCAAGTCGCCGGCCGCGCCGGACGGGCGAAGCATGCGGGCGAAGTGATCTTGCAAACGCACGACCCCGCGCACCCATTGCTGTGCGGACTCATCGAACGCGGCTACGCCGCCGTCGCCCGCGACCTGCTCGCCGAACGGCGCGCCGCGCAAATGCCGCCGTACGCGCAGATGGCGCTGCTGCGCGCGGAAGCGCCGACGCAAGACGAACTCGACGCGTTCCTCGCCGCCACCGTTGCTGCCGCACCGACTATGCAGGACGTGTCGCTGCACGGCCCGCTCGCCGCACCGATCCCGCGCCGCGCCGGCGCGCTGCGCGGGCAAGTCCTCGTCGAAAGCGAAAGCCGCGCGGCGATGCAGGCGTTCCTGTCCGCATGGCTCGACGCCGTGCGCACGTTGCCGAAGCAACGCAACGTGCGCTGGTCGATCGACGTCGATCCGATGGATTTGTATTGACGCTTCGCGAAACCTTCATTGCCGCGCGCAAATCGCGATGTAGTGCACCCAAGGCACGACGTTAGGCGTGTCTTCTGAAATACGCCGTCGCCAATGCAATGAGAATCAACGGCGGCACCAGATTCGCGATAGCCGGATGGATGTCGTAGACCGAGGCCACGTTGATGACCGCACGCTGCATCAAATAGAAACCCAGCGCGACGACGATGCCGAGGAACAGGCGCTTGGACAGTCCGCCGCTGCGCAGCGTGCCGAACGCGAACGGCACGGCGCAGAACGCGAGCACGAGCACGCTGAGCGGATAAAACAATCGTTGCCAGTAGGCGTCGCGGAAGCTCGACGCGTCCTGCTTGTTGCGATCGAGTACGGCGATGTTCTGGCCGAGGTCGCGCAGAGTCATGTATTGCGGCTTGATGATGCTCGTCGCGAGCAGGCTCGGATCGAGATTCGACTGCCATTGTTCGCTCGGCATCGTCTTGCTCTTCGCGTTGTCGAGGCCGAACTCGGTGCGGCGAACGTCCTCGAGCGTCCACGCGCCTTCGACGTGGATCGCCTTGCCGGCGATGGACAAGGCCTTGAGGCGGCCGGCGTCGTCGAACTCGAACACGCGCACGCCGTCGAGGTCGATGCGGCCCTTGCCGCCGTGCGTGTGGCCGTTGCGCGCGCCGATCACGGTTTCGCCGTCGCGCGCCCAGAGCACGCCCTTGGCGAGCGCGACGTCCTTCGACTTCGCCGCGAGTTGCAGTTGCTGCGCCTTGCGCTCGCCGTAGGGCCCGATCGTTTCGCCGAGCACGATCACGCCCAGCGTGAGCAGCGCGATGCACAGCGCGACCGAAGCGCAGATGCGCAGTTTCGACAAACCCGCCGCGCGCAGCGCGGTGAGTTCGCCCGTGTTGGCGAGGCCGCCGAGGCCGAGCAGGCCGCCGATCAGCGCCGCGTAGCCGAACATCTCGTAGAAGCGTCGCGGCACCGTGAACAGCACGTAGACCGCGGCGCGGCCGAGCGTGTAGCTACCCTGGCCGACATCGTTGAGCTCGCCGATGAAGATGCGGAACGCGTCGAGGCTGACGATGACCGCCCAGGTCAGCGCGACCGCGCCAAGCACGGCCATCGCGACGAGCTTGTCGACGCGCTTGAACATCGGCATGCGCAGCGACGCGAACGAAAAACGCGATGCGCCCGATGCCGTGCTCATGCCGTCGCTCCCTTGCGCGCCGGCGCCTTGAGGCGCTGGCTGCTCCAGATCAGCCACGCGGCAATCGCGATCGCGGGCACGTAGACCCACCACAGGCCGAATGCGGGCGCGAGCTTGCCGGCGCTGATCCACGAGCGGCCGAGCAGGAGCACGTTGTAGTAGACGAGCCATGCGAGCAGCGCGACGAGCAGGCGCGCGTAACGCGGCTCGCGCGGGCTCGAGCGCGCGAGCGGGAATGCGAGCAAGGTCAGCACGAACACCGACAGCGGCGCGGCGAGGCGCCAGTGCAGTTCGGCGCGCATGACCGGATCGTCGGGCGCGTTCCACAACCGCGAGGTCGGCGCGGAGCGCTTCTGCCCGACGTCGCTGTCGTCGCTGGCCGCGTCAGGCAGCTTGATGTCGTTGCGCTTGAAGCGCATGAGGCGGTAGTCGTCCTCGCCGAGCTTGCCTTCGACGCGGAAGCCGTCCTGCAGCGCGATGTAGCGGCCGACGCCGTCGGCGTCGTGGTAGAGGAAACCGTCCGTCGCGGTGATCACGTCGATGCGCGTCTTGCCCGTGCTCGCGTCGGGTCGCTCGCTTTCGATGAACATGCGCTTGAACTGCGTGCCGTCGCCCGACATTTCGCCGACGTAGATGACGCCGTCTCGGCCCGGCAGTTCGACGAAGCGCCCCGGCTCGAGGCCGGCGACGATCAGCGAGCGGCTCGCGCGCGTGAGCAGGTCCTGCGCCTTGCGGTCCGCGGCCGGCCCGAGCCAGAACGAGACGACGGCGAGCGCGAGCATCGTCGGCAGCGCGAACCAGACCAGCGGCCGCAGCATGCCGCGCGCATCCAGCCCGGAGGATTGCAGCACCGCCATCTCGCTGTCGCGCCAGAGCCGGCCGTAGCCGAGCAGTACGCCGAGCAGCACCGCGAGCGGCACGAGAATCGTCAGCGTGCTGACCGTGTGCAGGCCGATCAGGCTCAGCAGGAGTTCCGCCGGAATGCGGCCGCGCGCGACCTTGCCGAGCATTTCCGTGGCCGCGCCGCCGACCATGACCAGCAGCAGCACCGCGGTCGCGGCGAGGAAGCCGATCGCGACCTCGCACAGCAGGTAACGGTCGACGATACGCAGGTGGAACGGGCTTTGGCTTAGAATATCGGGCTTCATGCGCAGACTCGGGGCCGCGCGGCGGCCGGCGCAAGACGCGCTCCCCGCCACGCGAACCGCACCGACCGGACCGGCCGGGGCGGCCAGTGTAACCGGGTCGGCGCCCACCACAGCCTGACTTTGCCGGAACTTCGATGACCCTTCACTTCGCCCTCAGCTCCGCCGCGCCGGAAAGCGCCAACACCGCCTGCCTCGTCGTCGGCCTGTTCAAGGACGGCACGCTCGCGCCGTCCGCCGCGCGCATCGATGCGGCCAGCGGCGGCGCGATCCGCCGCGTCATCGGCGGCGGCGACGCCAGCGGCAAGCCCGGCACGACGACGCTGCTGTTCGCGCTGCCCGGCGTGACCGCGCCGCGCGTGCTCGTGGTCGGCCTTGGCGACGCGGGCAAGTTCGATGCCGGCGCGTTTCTCCGCGCCGCGAACGACGCCGCTCGCGCGCTCAAGGGCCTGCCGATCGACGAGGCACTGTCCACGCTCGTCGAACTCGACGTGCCCGGCCGCGACCTCGCCTGGAAGCTGCGCAGCGCCGCACTCGCCGCCGACGCGCAGGCGTATCGCTACACGGCGACGTTCAAGCCGAAGAAGGAAGCCGAGCCGAAGCAGCTCGCGACGGTCGCGTTCAGCGCGGCGGACGACGACGCGAATCGCCGCGCGCTCGCGCAGGCGAACGCGATCGCGAATGGCGTGCGCTTCGCCAAGGAACTGGGCAACCTGCCGCCGAACATCTGCAACCCGGCGCACATCGCCGCTCAGGCCAAGCACGTCGCCGACACGCATCCCGGCGTCACGCTCGAGGTGCTCGAGCGCGACGACATGGCCAAGCTCGGCATGGGTTCGCTGCTCGGCGTCGCGCAGGGCTCGGCGAATCCGCCCAAGCTCGTCGTGCTGCAATGGAACGGCGGCGGCGACGCCAAGCCCTATGCGCTCGTCGGCAAGGGCATCACCTTCGACACCGGCGGCATCTCGCTCAAGCCCGGCGCCGGCATGGAGGAAATGAAGTTCGACATGTGCGGCGCGGCCGGCGTGCTCGGCGCGTTCGTCTCCGCGGTCGAACTGAAGCTGCCGATCAATCTCGTCTGCGTCGTGCCCGCGGTCGAGAACATGCCCGACGGCAATTCGTACCGCCCGAGCGACGTGCTGACCAGCATGTCCGGCCTCACCATCGAAGTGCTCAACACCGACGCCGAAGGCCGCCTCATCCTCTGCGACGCGCTCACCTACGTGCAGAAGTTCGACCCGCAGGTGATCATCGACGCGGCCACGCTCACCGGCGCCTGCGTCGTCGCGCTCGGCAAGCACGCCTCGGGCCTGATGACCAAGGACGACGAACTGGCCGACCAGCTGCTTGCCGCCGGCAACGCCACGCACGACCGCGCCTGGCGCCTGCCGCTGTGGGACGACTACCAGGGCCAGCTCGAATCCGGTTTCGCCGACGTCGCCAACATCGGCGGCAAGTACGCCGGTGCGATCACCGCGGGCTGCTTCCTGTCGCGCTTTACCAGCGGCCGCCGCTGGGCGCATCTCGACATCGCCGGAACGGCGTGGGACGAAGGCCGCAAGGGCCTCGCCACGGGCCGTCCCGTGCCGTTGCTCGTGCAGTACCTCATCGACCGCTGCGCGTGAACACGCCTGCCGTCGACTTCCGCAAGCGCAAGCAGGCGGCGCTGATCGCGCTGGTCGGCGCCTCGTTCGCGCTCGGTGTCGTCGATGCTTCGCTGGGACTGCCGTCCACGCAGGACGGCACGCGGCTGCTGGTCACGCTGCTCGGCAACGTCGCGCTGCTTTTGCTCGGTTTCCGCTGGCTCAACCTCGACTCGCGCGAACTCGACATTCGCCGACCGACCTGGCTCAACGTCTGCATCGTGCTGTTCGCCGCGATCTTCGTGCCGTACTACCTGTACAAGACGCGGCCGCAGGAACGGCGCGTGCCGGCGATCGCGGCGTTCTTCGCCCTCGTCGTCGGTTGCATGCTCGTCACCGGCATCGGCGCCTCGCTCGCACTCCAGTTCGGCGGCGCACCCGCAGCGGCGCCCTGACATGCCGCGCGCCGACTTCTACCTCATCGACAAACCGCGCTTCCGCGAAGATCCGCTGCTGCTCGTGTGCGAACTGGCCAAGCGCGCGTTCGCCGCGCAGCAGCCGACGCTGGTCCTCGCGCGCTCGCAGGACGAAGCCGAGGCGATCGACGCGCGACTGTGGGATTTCGACGACGACGCCTTCATCCCGCACCAGATCGCCGGCGACGACGACGACGCGATGACGCCCGTACTCATCGTGCCGCCCGGCGTCGCCGCGGAAGACCGCGCGCTCGTCATCAACCTGCGCGACGACTGCGCGCCCGGACTGTTCGAGCGCGTACTCGAAGTGGTCCCCGCCGACGAAGCCGCGCGCGGCGGCTCGCGCGAGCGCTGGAAGACCTACAAGGCCGCCGGCTTCGAGATCGCCAAGCACGACATGTAGGCGCCGCCGGTCCGCGCGTGGCCTTGACCGTGGTTCAGCCTGTCTTGCGCGGCGTCTTTCGAGCGCCCCGCGGCACGGCGACGCTGCGACGACGGTCGCGCACGAAGGCCGCCGTGCCGTCGCCGACCTTGCGCTTTTCGATTTCGAACAGTTCGCTGGCCGCGATCAGCTCGCTGAGCTTGCCGTAGCCGTAGTTGCGCGCATCGAAATCCGGCGCCTGCTTGGCAATGGCGCTGCCGACCTGACCCAGGTTGGCCCAGCCTGAATCGTCCGACGAGGCTTCGATCGCGCCCCGAAGCAGATTCACGAAACGGGCGTCCTGCTTGAGCAGGGCGGCGCTGCGTGGCGGCGCCGCGTCGTCCTCGTCGTCCTTGGCGAGCAGGATCTCGGTATAGATGAACTTGTCGCAGGCCGCGACGAACGGCGATGGCGTCTTCTTCTCGCCGAAGCCGTAGACGACGAGGCCGGCCTCGCGCACGCGCGCGGCCAGGCGCGTGAAGTCGCTGTCGCTGGAGACGATGCAGAAGCCGCCGAGTTTCGCGCCGTAGAGCAGGTCCATCGCGTCGATGATCAGCGCGGAATCGGTCGCGTTCTTGCCGGTGGTGTAGCGGAACTGCTGGATCGGCTGGATCGCGTGCTTGAGCAGCGCGTCCTTCCAGCCCTTGAGCTGCGGCCCGGTCCAGTCGCCATAGATGCGCTTCACCGTGGCCGTGCCGTATTTCGCGATCTCGGCGAGCAGCCCTTCGACCACCGCCGGCTGCGCGTTGTCCGCGTCGATGAGTACCGCGAGCTTGGTGGAATGCGTCGCCATGTCGACTCCCGTTCGCCGATGGCCGCCAGCTTACGCCTTCGTGCCGAAATAGCGGTCGCCGGCATCGCCCAAGCCCGGCACGATGTAGCCGCGCTCGTTGAGGCGTTCGTCGATGGCCGCGGTGAAGATCGGCACGTCCGGGTGCTTCCCGCGCAGGTTGGCGAGGCCTTCCGGACAGCTGACGAGGCAGACGAAACGCAACGAGCGCGGTTTCGCGGCCTTGATGCGGTCGAGCGCGGCGATCGCCGAATTGCCCGTCGCCAGCATCGGATCGACGACGATCGCATCACGGTCGCGCATGTCGCGCGGCAGGCGCAGGTAGTACTCGACCGGGCGCAGCGTTTCCTCGTCGCGGTACAGGCCGACATGGCCGACGCGCGCGCTCGGCACCACGCCGAGCATGCCGTCGAGCAGGCCGATGCCGGCGCGCAGGACGGCGATGAAGGCGACCTTCTTGCCGTCGATGAGTTGGCCACGGGCGGCGCCGACGGGCGTGTCGATCGTGACCTCGCGCAGCGGCAGGTCGCGCGTGACCTCGTAGGCCATGAGCGCCGATAGCTCGCCGAGCAGGCGGCGGAAGTCCGCGGTGCCGGTGGTTTTTTTCCGCAGCAGAGTGAGCTTGTGCTGGACCAGCGGATGCGCGACGACGTGGACTTCGGCCATGGTTTCCCCCTGCGTTCCGAGGCGCCAAGAGTACCGCCTCGCGCGGCCGTGTTCGCGGCGATTGCCGGGCGCGCGAACGTCGGCCCGACCGCGCGAAACGGCTAGAATGCACGATTCTCCTCCTCACGAGATGGGCCGCGCGCGGCCCGCGGCAAACGCATGGACAAGAGTTTCGAACCCGCGGCGATCGAATCGAAGTGGTACGCAAGGTGGGAAGCCGCCGGCGACTTCCAGCCGCAAGGCAACGGCACGCCGTACTGCATCCTGTTGCCGCCGCCGAACGTGACCGGCACGCTGCACATGGGCCATGCGTTCCAGCAGACGGTCATGGATGCGCTCACGCGCTACCACCGCATGAGGGGCTTTCGCACCCTGTGGCAGGGCGGCACCGACCATGCCGGCATCGCGACACAGAAGATCGTCGAGAACCAGCTCGCCAACGAGGGCAAGTCGCGCCACGACCTCGGCCGCGAACAGTTCGTCGAGCGCGTGTGGGAGTGGAAACAGCAATCCGGTTCGACGATCACCCACCAGATGCGCCGCCTCGGCGCATCGGTCGATTGGTCGCGCGAGCGCTTCACGATGGACGAAGGCCTGTCCACCGCAGTCCGTCGCGTGTTCGTGCAGTGGTATCGCGACGGCCTGCTCTATCGCGGCCGCCGCCTCGTGAACTGGGATCCGGTGCTGATGACGGCCGTGTCCGACCTTGAAGTCGACAACCAGGAGAAGGACGGCTCGCTGTGGTCGATCCGCTATCCGACCGCCGATGGCAGCGACAGCCTCGTCATTGCGACGACGCGCCCGGAAACGATGCTCGGCGACGTCGCCGTGGCCGTGCATCCGGAAGACGAGCGCTACGCGCATCTCGTCGGCAAGACGCTCAAGCTGCCGCTGAGCGAGCGCGAGATTCCGGTCATCGCCGACGACTATGTCGAACGCGAATTCGGTACCGGCGCGGTCAAGATCACGCCGGCGCACGACTTCAACGATTGGCAGATCGGCGCGCGACACAAGCTCGCGCCGATCACGATCCTCACGCTCGACGCGAAGATCAACGAGAACGCGCCGGAAAAATATCGCGGACTCGACCGTTTCGCCGCGCGCAAGGCCGTGCTCGCCGATCTCGAAGCCGCCGGCCTGCTCGTCGAGACGAAGAAACACAAGTTGCAGGTGCCGGTCAGCCAGCGCACCGACGCGATCATCGAGCCGATGCTCACCGACCAGTGGTTCCTCGACCTCACCAGCGACACGCGCGTCGACGGCAGGCCCGGCCCGGGCGGCCGCAAGGCAATCACCGAACCCGCGCTCGCCGCGGTGCGCGACGGCGAGATCAGGTTCGTTCCGGAAAACTGGACGACGACCTACAACCAGTGGCTCGAGAACATCCAGGACTGGTGCGTCAGCCGCCAGCTCTGGTGGGGCCACCAGATCCCCGCGTGGTACGACGAGGCCGGCAATATCTTCGTCGGCGAGGACGAGGCCGACGCGCTCGCGCATTCCGACGTGAAGCCGGTCGGCGTGCTGAAGCAGGACGAAGACGTGCTCGACACCTGGTTCTCGTCCGCGCTGTGGCCGTTCTCGACGCTCGGCTGGCCGAACGCGGGAGACACGCGCGAAGGCGGCCATGTCGTCGCGAACTGGGCGCAGGACCAGCAGTTCCTGCCCAGCGCGGTGCTCGTAACCGGCTTCGACATCATCTTCTTCTGGGTCGCGCGCATGGTCATGGCGACGCAGTACTTCACCGGCAAGGTGCCGTTCCGCGAGGTCTACATCAACGCCATCGTGCGCGACGCCGAAGGCCAGAAGATGTCGAAGTCGAAGGGCAACACGATCGACCCGCTCGACCTCATCGATGGCGTCTCGCTGGAAGACCTCGTCGGGAAATCGACGGCATCGCTGCTGATCCCGCAGGTGCGCGAGAAGGTCGAGAAGCGCATCCGCAAGGACTATCCGCAAGGCATCGCCGCGGTCGGCACCGACGCACTGCGCTTCACGTTCGCCGCGCTCGCGACCTACGGCCGCACGATCAATTTCGACCTCAAGCGCGCCGAAGGCTACAAGGCGTTCTGCAACAAGTTGTGGAACGCGGCGCGCTTCGTGCTCATGAACATCGAATCGGCGCCGAAAGCCGCGGCGCAACCCGTCACCGCGGCCGAGCGCTGGATCGTCGCGCGCCTGCGCGCCACGCTCGCGGAAGTCGAGGCGCAGATGAAGCTCTACCGCTTCGACCTCGTCGCGCAGGCGCTCTACGAATTCGTCTGGAACGAGTATTGCGACTGGTTCGTCGAACTCGCCAAGCCGGCGCTCAACGGCGACGACAAGGCCGCCGCGGAATCCACGCGCCACACCCTGCTCGCCGTGCTCGAAGCCGCGCTGCGCGCGCTGCATCCGATCACGCCCTTCATCACCGAAGAAATCTACCAATCGGTGGCGCCGTTGCTTGGCCTCAAGGAATCCAGCATCACGCAGCGCCCCTATCCACGCGCCGAAGACTTGCCCGCCGACGACGCCGCGGCAAGTGCCGACATCGAATGGCTGCGCGCCGCGCTGACGCAGATCCGCCGCATCCGCAGCGAAATGAACATCGCGCCGGGCAAGGCGATTCCGCTGCTGTATGCCAATGGCACCGCGAGCGACCGCGCGCGCGCGCTGACATTCGCCGCGCAGATCGCCTTCCTTGCCAAAGCCGAATCGCAGCGCTGGCTCGCCGACGGCGAAGCCGAACCGCCGGCCGCCACGGGCATCGTCGGCGAGATGAAGATCCTGATTCCGCTCGCCGGGCTCATCGATCTCGGCGCGGAACGACAGCGGATCGAGAAGGAAATCGCGCGCGTCGACGGCGAACTGGCGAAGTCGAACGCAAAGCTCGCCAACTTCGGCCCGAACACACCGGCCGCAGTCGTCGAGAAGGAACAACAGCGCATCAGCGACTTCACGAAGACGCTCGCCGCGCTGCGCGAACAGGCCGCGCGCCTGGCCAGCCTGTAAGCTGCCCCGCGCCGCATTGCCGGTAACCGCGCATGGATCTTTCGACGCTTGCCAACATCGCCAGCGTGGTCAGCAGTCTCGCCGTGCTGGTCTCGCTGGCCTATCTCGCGCTGCAGATGCGCCAGAGCGCGCGCATCCAGCGCTCGAAGATGGACCGCGGCCGCGCCGAACAGGTGGGCGCGTGGTTGCAGCACATCGCGCACGCGGACACCGCAGCGCTGATCCTGCGCGGCCACGCCTGCGATCCGACCCTCGACGCCGTCGAATGCCATCGCTACCTGTGGAGCATGTATCCGCTGCTCCTGCACTTCGAGGACAGCTACTACCAGCATCGCGACGGCATGCTTGGCGACGACCAGTACGCATCAATCCTCGGCCACCTGCGTTCGCAGAGTTCGACGCCGGGCTTCCGCGCGCTGTGGCTGCACGTGCGCCATCGCTTCCCCGTGGAATTCGCCGGCTTCGTCGATGCGGTGATGCGCGAGGTTGCGCCATCCTCGAGCGAAATTTCGGGCTGGATCGAAACGTGGAAGGCCGCGGCTCGCCAGCCGGCCTTGGGTGTCGCCTCCGCGACCGACTCGCCGGTCAGTCTTTCGACAGCTCCGCCAGCAACTCCATCGCCATGACGATCGCGTCTTCGCGGCCTTTCTTCGCCGGATAGTAGTTCGGCCGGCGGCCGAATTCGTTGAAGCCGAGGGACTCGTAAAGCCCGATCGCGCGCGGATTCGACGGACGCACTTCCAGGTAGACTCGCTCGGCGCGCAGCCAGCGTGCGATGTCGACGAGGCGCCGCACGATGCGCCGGCCGTAGCCGCGCCCATGCAGTGCCGGCAAGACGCAGACGTTGAGCACGTGCGCCTCGCCCGCCGCGGCCGAGAGCACGCCATAGCCGACGACCGCTTGATCGTCGCTGAGCACGATGCAGTCGTAGCCCGCGCGCAGGCAGTCGGCGAAGATGCCGCGCGACCAGGGGAATTCGTAGGCCGCCGTCTCGAGCGCCGCGACGGCGTCGAGGTCTTCCGCGCGCATGCGGCGGAATTCGGGTTGCGTTGGCTTGAGGATCGCGACCACTTGCCGTTCTCGGAGACGCCGTCCCGGACAGCGTGGACGGCGCCGGAATCTTGCCACGACGACGCGCCGGCCGCGCGCCCTGGACGGCTTCAGCCGCCGCGCGCGCGCAATTCGCGGATGACGCGCTTGAGTTCGCCCCACAGCGCGCGTTTGGCCAACGCATCGCCGCGCAGTTGCGCGGTACCGGACGCGACGACCCAGCCGATCTGCGACTGCCGTTGCGCGCTGAGCGCCGCGCCGGCCGCGCGCGCCTGCGCTTCGCCGAAGACGACGAGTGCGCGGGCTCGCGCCAGCGCATCGGCATCGTCCGCGCCAGCCTTGGCGCTCGTCACCCGCGCGAACGCGAGCGTGCGCGCGACGGCGGCGAGCAGCGGCTCGGCATTGGCAGCGGTGCCGGCGAGCAAGAGCACGTCGGCGTCGTTTGCCGGAGCCGCGGGCGTCGCCTTCGCGATCGCAGCCGTGTTCGCCGTCGTCGCCGCATTCGGCGACGCGATCGGCGACACCGCCTCGACCGCGCGCGGCAGGTAGACGTCGATGCCCATTTCCTCGAGCCGGCGCAGGTTCGCCTCATCGTGCATGCACGGCTCCTCCTTGCTGGCGCAGGTCGGCGTAGAAACGCGCAAACAAATGATCGAGCGCCGCGCCATAGGCGTCGACGCTGGCCTTGATGCCGGTGCCGGAAACCGCCGCTTCCTCGTGATACAGCTCGTCGACCAGCGGCGTCCCGTCGGGCGCGTCGGCGCGCAGCTTGAGCGCCACGGCGACGTTCCAGCCGCCATCGGCCTTCGGCACGCGGTCCAGGCGCAGGAGGATGCCGTGGATGCGGATCGCCGCATGGCTGGCCGGCAGCTCGTCGGTGACTTCGCGCGACAGGCGCGCATCGCGCAGCAGCACGATGAGCCGGCGCTGCAGCACGCGCGTCGGCGGATCGGTCCACAGCTGGTAGTGGTACTGGCGCAGTTGCTGGCCATCGGCATCGACGGCGTAGACGAGCGCCTGGTCGGCGTACAGGCCATCGGCGCCGAACGCATCGACGACGATCGCATCGCGCAGCGGCGTGGAAGCGGCTTCCAGCGGCTGTGGCCGCGGCAGGCGGTAGTAAGTGAAGTCCGGCACGACCGGCACGTTGCACGCGGCAAGCGCGAGCGTCGCGAAAAGCAGCAGAAAGCGCGGCTTCATTGCGGTTCCCCGTCGGGCTGGTCCGCCTTCGGCGCGACGATGAGGCGGTTGGGATGCATGCGGATCTCGCGACTGAATTCGTCGATGTTGCGCGACGAGGATTCGAGGTGATGCGTGATGACGTCCATGCGGCTCGACAGCGCTTCGAGCACGGCGGACAGGTCCTGCACCGAGCGGCGCACGTCGGCGCGATTGTCCTTGACCACGCCGGCGAGTTCGCCGAGCGCGTTGTCGAGCGTGCCACGCGTGCGGCGCAGTTCTTCGGTGAGGCCGCGCACCTGGCCGAGGATCGCGCCGAGTGCTTCGCGGTTCTGCGGCTTGAGCACGTCGTTGAGCGCATCGGACGCGTTGTTCATGCGATCGAGCAAGGCGTGCGTCTCATCGAGAATCACCGGCGCGCGCGTGTCGATCGCGCCGCCGATCGAATCCACTCGCTGCGTCAGCGTGCGCACGAGCGGCTCGATCTGCGTGCGCGTGAGTGCGCTGACTTCGACGGCGAGATCGTTCATCGCCACGAACAGGTTGCCGCCTTCCTCGCCCTTGAGTTCGCCGCCGGGCTTGAGCATGTCGCGGCTCGTACCTTCGTGGATGCCGATGGACACGTCGGCGAGCAGGCCGCTCGATTGCAGGCGCGCCTGGCTGTCGACGGGCAGCGGCCAGTCGCGGCGGATATTCAATTCGACCTTGTAGCGCGTGCCGTTGGCGTCGCGCTCCGGCGTCACCGCGCCGACCTGGCCGACGCGATAGCCTTCGTAGAACACGGGCGCGCCGTAGCGCAGGCCGGTCACGTTGCGATAGCGCACGACGTAGTCACTGCTCGCGACGCCGCGACCGGTAATCAGCGCCAGCGCGACGAGCAGCAATGCAATCGCACCCGCGACGACCGCGCCGACCAGCGTGTAGTTGATGGTGTCGCGTTTCACGCCGCCCCACTCCCTCGTCTGCGTCGCTGCGGCCAGCCGGAACGACGAGCCAGCGGACTTTATCAGGCTTCCTCTTCGGTCAGCCGTTTCAGGTACGCATCCGCATCGACCTGCACCTCGCGCGGCCGGCGGTTGAGCAGGTCCTGGATGCGCTCGTTCGGCGACGCGCGTACTTGCGCGACACTGCCCGTCATGAGTACGCGGCCCTGGTCGAGCACGGTGATCGTGTCGGCGATCTTGAACGCGCTTTCGAGTTCGTGCGTGACGACGACGATGGTCATGCGCAGCGCGTCGCGCAGGCGCAGGATCAACTCATCGAGCTCCGCCGACACGACTGGATCGAGACCGGCCGAAGGCTCATCGAAGAACAACAGGCGCGGGTCCATCACGATCGCCCGCGCGAGCGCCGCGCGCTTGACCATGCCGCCCGACAACTGGCTCGGCATCAAATCCTGGAAACCACCGAGGTTGACGACCTCGAGTTTCAGGCGGCTCATGATGCGGATCGTCGACTCGTCGAGCGTCGTGTGCTCGCGCAACGGCAGTGCGACGTTCTCACCGACCGTGAGCGAAGTCAGCAGCGCGCCGCCCTGGAACGACACGCCGATGCGCTTGCGCACGTCGAGCCGTTCGCGCTCGCTCGCGCGGCCGAGATCGACGCCAAACAGTTTCACGCTTCCGCTTGCGGGACGCTGCAAGCCGAGCAGATGTCGAAGCAACGTCGACTTGCCCGAGCCGGACCCACCCATGATGACGCGAATCTCGCCGGCATGAACCGAAAAGTCGACGCCGTACAGGACTTGCCGTCGGCCGTACCAGGCGTCGAGGTTTTCGACTTCGATCAGCGGCGCTGTGGCGTTCATCGCATCACTCCGCAGTCAGCCCAAATCGCGGCGGAAGCCGTTCCTGCAAAGCAACGCTTCGGCTTCTGCGCGCAGGAGCGCGCCGCTTTTACGCGCCCCCGTTTCGACAGTGGTGGGCGCCGGACGAAAAAGCCCGGAGGGGCGTGCGCATGATGCGCGCGCGTTCGCCGTCGGCACACGGATGTGCCGTCGGCGAACCTCGGCCGGCGAACACGGACCCGCAGGGCAGGATGCCCTGCGGGCGCTGTCGTCGGGGCGTCCTTCTCTTTGGTTTCTTTCTCTTGGACAAGCAAGAGAAAGAAACCGGCCCGCAGGGATGCAGGACGAACCCGCAGGGATGCAGGACGAACCCGCAGGGATGCGAGTCGGCTTTCGAGAAAACGGGTACGCCACAGCAACACCATCCCCACCCAACCCTCTCCTTGAAGGGGATGGCTTGGCAAGCCATTCGGTGCAAATCGCAAGCAAGGAAAATGGATGACCAGCCTTTCGGGCTGTTGAAGAGCGCCTCCCGCTTTCGCGCGAATGACGGCAGGAAACTGGTCGATGCAAATCAATCATCGGTTGAGAAAAAACGAAAACACCATGTCCACCACGATGATCCAGCAAATCGACACCACCACCGCGCGTGTCGTCGCGCGACCCACGCCCTCGGCGCCGTCGCTCACGGAAAATCCCGTGCTCACGCCGATCAGCGTGATCAGCACCGCGAACACGACGCTCTTGGCCAGCCCCTGCCAGACATCGCCCGGCGACAGCAGCGCCATCGTCTGCAACAGGTACGCGCTCGGCGTGACGTTGAGCGCGGGCGCGCTGTACAGCGCCGCGCCGAAAATCGCGACCGCGTTGGCGAAGATCGTCAGCGCCGGCAGCATGACCAGCATCGCGACAAGCGCGGGCGCGACGAGATAGCGCACGGGTTCGATGCCGATCACGGCGAGCGCGTCGACTTCCTGCGACACGCTCATCGAACCGATGCGCGCGGCAAGCGCGGAACCCGAGCGGCCGGCGACGAGGATCGCGGTGATCAGCGCGCCGAATTCACGCGTCACCGATTTGGCGACGGCGACGACGACCTGCGACTGCGCGCCGAATTCGCTGAGCGAGGCGATGAACTGGATGCCGAGCATGAGCCCGACGGTGAAGCCGAGCAACGCGACAATCGGCAGCGCGTCGACGCCGATCTCGCGCATCTGGCGCGCGATCGCGGCAAGGCGCACGCGCTGGCCGGCGCGCGCGCCGGCGAAGAGGTAGTACAGCGATTCGGCGAGCAGCGCCGCGGCGTAGCCGACGCCAGCAACCGCGCCAAGCGTGGCGCGGCCGAGGTCGTGCAGCGGTCGCGCGATCGCGTTCACGCCGACGCGAGCAGCGCGTCGGTGTCGGCCACGATCGCGAACACGCGGTCGAGCCGCGCGAGTTCGAGCACGGCGCGCACGGCGTCGCTCGGGGCGACGAGCGCGAAACGGCGTCCCGATGCGCGCGCCTGTTGCAACCCTTCGACGAGCGCGGCGATGCCGGACGAGTCGATGTAGCCGACCGCGGACAGCTCGACGCCGACCGCTTCGCCGCCGCCGAACGCGGCGAGCACGGCGCGGCGCACGTCCTGCGACCATGAAAGGTCGACTTCGCCGGACAGGCGCACGAGCACGTAGCCTGCGCCCTGCTCGCGCGACACGCCATTTGCCGTTGCCGGATTGCTGTCGCTCATGTTTCGTCCGCCTCCTCGCACGCCCAGGATTCGATGCGTTTGCGCAAAACGAGCCGGTTGCCGTGACCGTCCTCGGCGGGCTCGATGCGCCATTCGTCCATGACTTCGTCGATGAGCGCGACGCCGAGGCCGCCGCAGCGGCAATCACCGAGCGTTCCGGGCTTGATCGTGGCTGGATCGACCGCGGGCGCGTCGTCGACGAGTTCGATGCCGAGCATCGCGTCGCTGCGCGACACGCGCAGCGCGATCGCGCCTTCGCAGTCCGGGCCGTAGCCGTGGCGGATGATGTTCGTGCAGGCTTCGTCGACGGCGAGGACAAGGCGATCGCGCAGGCGCGGCTCGATGCCGTGTTCGTCGAATGTCGCGCGCAACGCGGCGCGCAGGTCGCGCATCGCCTCCGCACGCGCGGGCAGCGCGCGCGCGAGCAGCAGTTCGGGGCGCTCGGCTTGCGGTGCTTCGATGAGCAGCAGCGTCGTGTCGTCGACAAGGCGCAGGCGCTTCAATTCGCCGAGCAGGCCGCGCAAGCGCGCCTGCGGTGTTTCGCGCGCGTGACGCGCGATGAGCGCGCGCATGCCGGCGAGGCCGATCGGCTTTCCGTCGGCGGCGCGCACGTCGGTGGCACCGTCGGAGAACGCGTAGAACGTGCCGCCATCGAGCGCGACGTCGTGCTGCTCGAAGTCGATGCCGCGCAGGATGCCGAGCGGCGGGCCGCCCGCGACGTATTCGTCGTAGCGGCCGCCGCGATGCACGACGACGGGCGGAAAGCCCGCGCCGGCGAATTGCACGCGCGTCGCCGCGCGGTCGACATAGCCGACCAGCGCGCAGACGAAGCGGCCATCGCGCGCGGTGTCGCACAACTCGTCGTTGGCGCGCGCGAGCCATGCCGCGGGCGCGAGGCCGTCCTTGCCGGCCCAGCGCAACAGGCTCGCCGCACGCACCATGAGCAGCGCGGCGTCGAGGCCCTTGCCGGAAATGTCGCCGACGACGAAGCCGATGCGGCCATCGCCAAGTTCGAAATAGTCGTAGAAGTCGCCGGAGATTTCGTGCGCGGGACGGTTCACGCCGATCACCGGGAATCCGTCGCGGCGGCGCCGCGGCAGCAGCGATTTCTGCAGGTGCCGCGCGAGGTCGAACTCGCGCTTGAGGCGCTGCTGTTCGAGCAATGCACCGGCCATGCGCGCGTTGTTGATCGCGAGCGCGGCCGGCGCGGCGACGAGGTCGAGCAGTTCGGCGTCGGCCGGCGTGAACGGACGGCCGTCGCGCCGGTTCACGATCTCGATGACGCCGATCGGTCCGGAAGCGGTGCGCAGCGGCGCGCAGATGATGCTGCGCGTGACGAAGCCGGTCGCCTCGTCGGCGGCGCGCCATACGCGCGCATCGGCGCTGGCGTCGACGACGAGTTGCGTCGCGTCCTCGGCGACCGCGCGGCCGACGATACCCTGGCCGACGGCGAGGCGCATGCCGGTCACGTCGACCGGACCGGCGCTGACCTTGCATTCGAGCACCTGCGTCGCCGCATCGAGCAGGAACAGCGCGATGCCTTCGACATCGAGGAAGTCGCGCACGCGCGTGATCGTATGCGGCAGCGTTTCGCGCAGGTCGATCGAGACGGCAAGCGAGCGCGACAGATCGGCGAGGAACGCCAGCGCATCCGCCTGGCGCACGCGCGGCGGCGCGGGCGCGCCGACGATGCGCTGGCGCGCGGCGGTCATGACACGCCTTTGCCCGCGCCGCGCTGTGCGCGTTCGCTGCGCTTGCGGCGCAGGCCCCACAGCGTCATCACCGGACCGGACAGCACGTAGAGCACGGCGATCGCGAACAGCACGCGTGCGGTGTCCACGGCGAGCGCGACGATGATCAGCATCGCCATCGGGATCCAGATGAACGGCACGCGGTCGGAGATCGGCCACGCCTTGAAGCTGAAGTAGCGGATGCGGCTGACCATGAGCAGGCCGGCGACGATGGCGACGACCGGCGTGACGAAGTCCACCTCGTTGACGGACAGGCCGTACAGGTTGCCGTTCTCGATCGCCCACACGAAGGACATGCACAAACCCGCTGCCGCAGGACTGGCCAACCCCTGGAAATAGCGTTTGTCGGCAACGCCGACCTGCGTGTTGAAACGCGCCAGGCGCAGCGCCGCGCAGGCCGCATAGATGAACGCCGCCGCCCAGCCGACCTTGCCCCAGCCCGGGCTGTAGTTCCTCAGGTTGGACAACGACCACGTGTAGAGCACGAGCGAAGGCGCGAGGCCGAAGCTGACCAGGTCGGACAGCGAGTCGTACTGCACGCCGAACTCGCTCTGGGTGTTGGTCAGGCGCGCGACGCGACCGTCGAGGCCATCGAGGATCGCGGCGACGAAAACCGCGATCGCGGCGTCGACGTAACGCCCGCCGATGCTCGACACGATCGCGTAAAACCCGGCGAACATCGCCGCGGTCGTGAACAGGTTCGGCAGCAGGTAGATGCCGCGCGGCGGCTTGCGCGCACCGGCCGTAGGCGCTTCCATCGTCGATTCCAGCCCCTCGGGAATGCAGGGCGGGAGTGTACCGTGATCCACAAAACGCGGCGGTTCGTCTTGTCTCGCGGGCGCAACGGTGTTATCCAGTCGCCGCGGACGGCACCCTGAACGTCCGCCGGACCGAACATAACCATGAAAGCCCGCTGGATTGTCCTTGCGCTCCTCCTCGCCACACCGGCGATCGCGACCGAGATGTATTCGTGGACCGACGCCAACGGCGTCAAGCATTTCTCGGACTCGCCGCCGCCCAGGACCGTCAAGGCGCAGAAGCTGCGCGTCAAGGGTGGCGTGACGACGAGCGCGCCGGCCGAGGACGAAATGTCCGATGCCGAAAAGGATGCCGGACCCGCGATGGCCGCCGCGGCCGGTTACGCGCCCGCCGACATCAAGCGCAATTGCGACATCGCCAAGGGAAACCTGACGACACTCCAGGCCCGGAAACCGGCGATCGATGCTGACGGATATCCGGTCGACCTCGATGCGGCCAAGGCGCATCAGGCGCAGATCGACAAGGCCAACCAGCAGATCAAGCTGTTCTGCGGCGCGCACTGACGCCCCGCTCGACCATTCCCGCCGCGCGCGCATCGCGAAGCGCGGCGGAGAAACGCGTGCGTCGCTGCTAATATCGCGGGTTCCATTTTTCCGGCAACCCGCCCATGCGCCTGTCACGTTTTCACCTCGCGACCGTCAAGGAAGTCCCCGCCGACGCCGAAATCGCCAGTCATCGCCTGATGCTGCGCACCGGCATGATCCGCAAGCTCGCCGCGGGCATCTACACGTGGTCGCCGCTCGGCCTGCGCGTGCTGTCGAAAGTCGAAAACGTCGTGCGCGAGGAAATGAACCGCGCCGGCGCGCTCGAGTTGCTCATGCCGTCGGTGCAGCCGAAGGAACTGTGGGAAGAAACCGGGCGCTGGGAGAAATTCGGCGGGCAGCTGCTCAAGATCAAGGACCGCAAGGATGCCGAATACTGTTACGGACCGACGCACGAGGAAGTCATCACCGACTACGCGCGCAATGAATTGCGCAGCTACAAGCAATTGCCGGTGAATTTCTACCAGATCCAGACCAAGTTCCGCGACGAGATCCGGCCGCGCTTCGGCGTGATGCGTGCGCGCGAATTCCTCATGAAGGACGCGTATTCGTTCCATTTGACGGCGGACAGCCTCGCCGGCGAATACCAGAACATGTACGACACCTACGGCCGCATCTTCACGCGCCTGGGCCTGAAATTCCGCGCCGTGCAGGCCGACACCGGCGCGATCGGCGGAAATGCGAGCCACGAATTCCAGGTGCTCGCCGATTCCGGCGAAGATGCGATCGCGTTTTCCAGCGAATCCGATTACGCGGCCAATATCGAAAAAGCCGAATCGCTCGCGCCCGCGCAGGCACGCCCAGCGCCGACGCAAGCGCTCGAGCGCGTGCCCACGCCGACGCAGAAAACCATCGACGAAGTCAGCGCCTTCCTCGGCGTCAAACCTGCGCAATGCGTAAAGACGATCCTCGTGCGCGGTCACGACGGACTTGTCGCGCTGTGCGTGCGCGGCGACCACGAAGTGAACGAGGTCAAGGCCGCCAAACTCGCGGAACTGCCGGGCGAATCGGTGCTCGCCGACGAGGCGGAAATCCTGCGCGCGACCGGCACGAAACCCGGCTTCATCGGCCCTGTCGGCTTGCCGGATTCGATTCCCGTCATCGTCGACCGTGACGCCGCGGTGCTCGCCGATTTCGTCTGCGGCGGCAACGCCGACGGCACGCACCATCGCGGCGCGAACTGGGACCGCGATGCGCGCGTGACGCGCGTCGAGGACATCCGCAAGGTCGTCGAGGGTGACGCCTCACCCGACGGCCGCGGCACGCTGTCGATCGCGCGCGGCATCGAGGTCGGCCACGTCTTCCAGCTCGGCGATAAATATGCCGAAGCGCTCAACGCCACCGTGCTCGACGACGCGGGCAAGGCGCAGGTCATGCAGATGGGCTGCTACGGCATCGGCGTCAGCCGCATCGTCGCCGCGGCAATCGAACAGAACCACGACGAAGCCGGCATCCTCTGGCCGGAACCGATGGCGCCCTGGCAAGTCGTCATCTGCCCGATCAATGCCGCGCAGATCGCGCAGGTGCGCGAAGAAGCCGAAAAACTGCACGACGAACTCGCCGCCCGCGGCATCGATGTGCTGCTCGACGACCGCGGCTTGCGTCCCGGACCGATGTTCGCCGACATGGAACTGATCGGCATTCCGCACCGCGTCGTCGTCAGCGAACGCGGCCTCGCCGCCGGCACGTTCGAATACCGCCGCCGCGGCGATAGCGAAAACGCGGCGCTCTCGCGTGAGGCATTGCTGGAACGAATCGGATGATTGCAAGTGAAAAATCGCAATACCACACGTTCCTTGAATCCGGAGACGCGCGCATATTCGATTTTCCTTCCATCATGGATACAATTGCCTCCGCAATACATCCTGCCAGGATGGCCAAACGAATAATCCAGAGGTAATGCGATGGCGATCGACCTGAAGTCCCTGAATCACAATCAGCTCTCCGACCTGATAGCCCGCGCCAAGGCGCGCCAGGAGGAACTGGCGAAAGAGCGCGTTTCGAAGCTGCGCGACAAAATCAGCGCTCTCGTCAAGGCCGAAGGCATGGCCCTCGATGAAGTGTTCGGTCGCGGCTCGCGCGGCGCCAAGGGCACGCGGGGCGGCAAGGTCAAGCCGAAGTATCGCAACCCGGCAACGGGCGAAACCTGGACCGGTCGCGGCAAGCGCCCGCGCTGGTTCGCCGCCGCGCTGGCCGCGGGCAAGAAGGAAAAGGATTTCCTGATCGGCTGAACGATCCGCGCAAAATCCGTTCGATGAAACGCCGGCCTCGAGCCGGCGTTTTCCTTTGCGAACCCCTTTTCGCCGTCATTGGCGGCCGTCGCGCGCTGCGGGATAATCGACGGTATCGCGCAGCGGCGCAGCCCTCTTCTCTCAAACCCGACCGACATGAACCCACTTCCGATCTGGGAACCCAGTGCCGAGCGCATCGAGCGCGCCAATATCAGCCGCTTCATGCGCTTCGTGCGAGAAAGCACGGGCAACGAGGACATTCGCCGCTACGCGCCGCTGTACGAGTTTTCCGTGCGCCAGCCGGACCGGTTCTGGTCCCTGGTCTGGGAGTTTTGCGGCATCCGCGCCCATGGCGAGCTCGAGCCGGTGCTTGCCGACCGCGAGAAGATGCCCGGCGCACGCTGGTTTCCGAACGTCACGCTCAACTTCGCGCAGAACCTGCTGCGCTTCAGGGACGAGCGCGTCGCGATCGTGTTCCGCAACGAATGGGGCCATGAACGCGAACTCACCTACGCGCAATTGCATGTCGAAGTCGGCCGGCTCGCGCATGCGCTCAAGCAGGCGGGTGTCGGCGTCGGCGACCGCGTCGCCGGCTTCATGCCGAACATCCCCGAGACGATCATCGCCATGCTTGCGACGACCTCGCTCGGAGCGACGTGGTCGTCGTGCTCGCCGGACTTCGGCATCCGCGGCGTCGTCGACCGCTTCGGCCAGATCGCGCCAAAGGTGCTGTTCACCGCCGACATGTACGGCTACGGCGGCAAGCGCTTCGATTGCCTGGAAAAGATCCGCGGCGTGCTCGACGAGCTGCCGGGCATCGAGAAACTCGTCGTCGTGCCCTACGGCGGCGAATCGCTGAAACTCGAAGGCCTGCGCAATGCGGTATCGCTGCCCGATTTCGTCGGCAACGAAGAGCATGCACTCGAATTCGCGGCGGTGCCGTTCGACCACCCGTTGTACGTCATGTACTCGTCGGGCACGACCGGCGTGCCCAAGTGCATCGTGCATGGCGTCGGCGGCACGCTGATCCAGCACCTCAAGGAACTCGTGCTGCACACCGATCTCAAGCGCGAGGACAAGCTGTTCTACTACACGACCTGCGGCTGGATGATGTGGAACTGGTTCGTCTCCGGCCTCGCCGTCGGCGCGACGCTCGTCGTCTACGACGGCTCGCCCTCGTACCCGGACGGCAACGCGCTGTGGGACCTCGCCGATGACGTCGGCATCAGCGTGTTCGGCACCAGCGCGAAGTGGCTCAGCGCGATCGAGAAGGCCGGCGTCAAGCCGCGCGGGACGCACAAGCTGCTGAGCCTAAAGACGATCCTGTCGACCGGCTCGCCGCTCGCGCCGGAGAGCTACGAATACGTCTATCGCGACATCAAGGACCGTGTGTTGCTCGCGTCGATTTCCGGCGGCACGGACATCATTTCCTGCTTCGCGCTCGGCTGTCCGACATTGCCGGTTTATCGCGGCGAGCTGCAATGCCGCGGCCTCGGCATGAAGGTGGAAATCCTCGACGACGACGCCAAACCGGTTCGCGGCGAGGCCGGCGAGTTGTCGTGCGCGGCGCCGTTTCCGTCGATGCCGGTGTCGTTCTGGAACGATCCCGAGGGCGAGAAGTATCGCGCCGCGTATTTCTCGCGCGTGCCGGGCGTGTGGTGCCACGGCGACCGCGCCATGCTCACCGAGCGCGACGGCATCATCATCTACGGCCGCTCCGACGCAACGCTCAATCCCGGCGGCGTGCGCATCGGCACCGCGGAAATCTACCGGCAGGTCGAACAGGTGCCGGAAGTGCTCGAATCGGTCGCCGTCGGCCAGCACTGGGACGACGACGAGCGCGTGATCCTGTTCGTGCGCCTGCGCGATGGCGTCACGCTCGACGACGCGCTGCGCGCGCGCATCGCACAGCAGATCCGCGCCAACACGACGCCGCGCCACGTGCCCGCGAAAATCCTCCAGGTCGCCGACATCCCACGCACGATCTCCGGCAAGATTACCGAGATCGCCGTGCGCGACATGATCCATGGCAAGCCGGTGAAGAACACCGATGCGTTGGCGAATCCGCAGGCGCTGGTCCTGTTCCGCGACGTTCCGGATCTCCTGCTTCCCTGATCGCCGGATGTCAGCTCGAGTGCGTTTTGATACGATCCGCAGCGCCTGCCCCGCCATGGCGCGGCCAGCGCCAGGCATCCGCGGAACCGCTTCGCGATGCTGGCGCGGCGTGCACGTCGAACCCCTTCCGCTGGAATCGCGATGAACTCTCCCGCACGCCTCGCCGTCGCCGTGATCGTTCCCGTAATGAACGAGCAGGATACGATCGTGCAGCTGGCCACGCAGGTGCTGGCGGTCGCCGATGCTTCCAACGCGTTCGAGCTGAAGGGCCTGCATTTCGTCGACGATGGAAGCGACGATGAAACGTGGGACCGCATCGTGGACGCCACGGGCATCGACCCACGCGTGCATGGCACGCGCCTACGGCGCAATTTCGGCAAGGCGCCCGCCTTGCAGGTCGGCGTCGGTGACGCGGAAGTCGATGCCGACGTCATTGTCACGATGGACGGCGATCTGCAGGACGATCCGAGCGAACTGCCGCGTTTCGTCGCCGCGCTACAATCGGGCTACGATGTGGTTTCGGGATGGAAACGCACACGCCACGACCCGCTCGGCAAGACTCTCCCATCCAGGCTGTTTAATCGCATTACGGCAAGGATGTCGGGCATTCCGCTGCACGACTTCAATTGCGGATACAAGGCTTATCGCCGCGAAGTATTCGACTCGGTGCATTTGTACGGCGAGCTGCATCGGTTCGTGCCGGTGCTGGCGCACTCGTTCGGCTTCAGGATCGGCGAGATCGAGGTCACGCATCATCCACGTCGATTCGGCCATTCCAAATACGGCGCAAGGCGGTTCCTGCGTGGCCTTCTCGACCTCTTCACCGTGCTGACCGTTACCCGCTATGCGCGCAAGCCCGGACACTTGTTCGGCGCTGGTGGACTCGCGCTCGGCGCGTCGGGAACGGCGATTCTCGCCTGGCTCAGCATTTTATGGTTGCGCGGCCATTCGATCGGCGATCGCCCTCTGCTGCAGCTCGGCGTGCTGCTGGTCTTGGTCGGCTTGCAGTTGCTGATGTTTGGTCTGCTGGCCGAACTCATGATCAGCCGCGATCACGAGACAACGCGGCCCGCCTTGGTTCGCGAACGGACCCGCGCTGAGCCGAAACGTGGCGCCGACGCATCCGTCAGGACCGGCTGAACGAGCGAATGGATGCAATCTCGTACCAGCAATACATGCAGGAGACCGATGACTGGCTGAAGACTGCCCGTGCGCGGCTGCTGGCGCAATTAATAGCACGCCACCGGCCTCGCGGACGCGAACTCGAACTGCTCGAAGTCGGCGCAGGCGCAGGGCAGAATCTGCCGTCCCTGCGCGAGTTCGGACCGGTCGACGCGGTCGAGGTCAATCCACAGGGGCGCGATGCCATCGTCGCGTGCGGTATCGCGCGTGATCTGTTTGCCGATCCCGTGCCGTTCGAGCTGCCACGCCGCTACGACGTGATTTGTGCGCTCGACGTAATCGAGCACTTGCCCGATGACCGCGCAGCGGTGCAGTGGATGGCCGACCATCTGCGACCTGACGGCCTGATCGTCCTCACGGTCCCCGCTTATGAATGGTTGTTCAGCGACCACGATCGCGCGCTCGGACACTATCGGCGATACACCCGGAAACAACTTGTCTCGGTACTGCCGTCTTCGATGCAGGTGCTGACCGCGGCGTATTTCACCCATTTCGCTTTTCCGTTCGCGGTTGCCGCACGCGCTGTCTGGTCGGTGCGCCGCATGCTGTCGAGGCGGTCCACACCGTCGAAGCAGCGCTCCCCGCGCAGCGGACCGGTCGCCACGCTGCTCGGCAGTCTGCAAGCGGCAGAGCTTTCATTGATCGACAAGGGCTACCACCCACCGTTCGGCCTTTCCGCGTACGTTGCGGCTCGCATCGCGAAGCCTGCGACTCCATGACTGGACGAAAGTTTCGTTGGCTGACGCTCGCGGCATTGGCGCTGTCGATGACACTTGCGCTGGTATTCGTAGCCAAGTTGCCGCTGTCGCGACTCGACGTTCCATATACGTTCGCCGGCGACACCCTGGAAAAGCTTGCACAGGTCGAAACTGTTGCGGAAACAGGCTGGCTTTTCCACAACGAGCGCCTCGGCTTTCCCTACGGCTACGATCGTCTGGATTTTCCGCGATTCGATTCGCTGAACTACGCCTTCATGGGCCCGATCGCCGCGGCAACCGGACAAAGCGGTTTGGCGATCAATCTCTATTACATTGCCAGCGCCTTCGCAATCGCAATCGCCGCCTTCCTGGCTTTCATGCAACTTGGTTTGCGGGCCGGCATCTCCTTCGTACTGTCGCTGCTGTACGCGCTCCTTCCCTATCATCTGCTTCGCGGGGTGACGCATGTAACCAATGGCGCCTATTTCCTCGTGCCGCCGGCGATGCTCGTGCTGATATGGCTCGCTGAGAACCGGTTTGCCACGACCGGGATCGATTCCAAGCGTCGGCTCCGGTTTGCCCTCGCAGTCGCCGTTCTGATCCCCTTGCAGACGCCATACAACGGCGTGTTCTTTGCGTTCTCGGTCGGCGTCGCCGCGGCCATCGCGTTTGCGCAGCGTCCACAGCTGCGAACCCTACTTCCTGCGTGCGGACTGGTCCTCGCGACCTCACTGTCGTTCGTCGGCGAGCAGGCGCCATTGATGCTTCATCACTGGAAGGCCGGTCCCGTACCGCACGTTGCTGACCGCAATCCTGTAGACGCCGAAATCTATTCCCTTCATCTCAATCAGGTCCTCTTACCGACGACCCGGCACATCATCCCCGCGCTTGCCGAAGCCAAACGAGGATTCGACAAGGCGATGCGTTTGGATCAGCCGTTCTACGAGATCCGAGACCAGTATGTCGGCGTGCTCGGCGTGCTCGGTTTCGTCGTCTTGTTGTGGTCGCTCGTTCGAGCCGCTGGCGAAAGCCCTCACACGCCCCGAAAGCCGCCTGACGAACTGGAAACGCGCTTGCGGATATTCGCCGTCATTGCGATCGCGATCCTGCTGCTCGCAATATCCAGTGGCATCGGCAACATGGTCGCCTATTGGATCACTACGAAGATCCGTGCTTACAACCGCATCCTGCCTTTCCTCGCGTTTCCATGCCTTTTCGCCACTGGATGGGCGCTCCAGCGAATACTGGCGCGCATCCGTTCATCGGGCATACGGCATGTCGCGCTCGCAATCGTGGGCGTTGCCGCCATGCTGGATACGACAGTCAATCCCGGATTCGATGCCCAGCGCGCGCAGACGATCGCCGAATACGACAACGCGAGCACGTATTTCAGGAACGTGGAAGCAAAGCTCGGGAAAGGCGCCGCGGTTTTTCAGCTGCCGGTCGTCTGGTATCCCGAACACCCGGCAGTGGAACGCATGGGGGACTACGAAGAATTCAAGCCGTTCCTGTTGACACACAGCCTGAAATTTTCGTACGGAAACGCGAATGGTCGTCCGGGATACGAGTGGGCGCGTCGCATCGAATCGTCCTCGAATCCGGTTGCGCCATTGCACGCGGCTGGCTTTTCCGCCGTCTTGATCGATAGCAGAGCGTACAAGCCGGACGATTTCCAACACAGGATCGAGGCCTTGGCTCCGCTGGCCGAACCGCCCCTGATCGATGCGAACCGTCGCTGGTGGCTGTTCCCGCTGCGAGACTGCTGCGCGCAGCCGTGAGCGGGTTCGATCTCGATATCTGGAGCCTGCGCTTGCTTCGCCTTATCGCAGATACATCCTGCACAATGCGCTCGAGGCGCACGATCGTTCACGGAATATGCCAATGAAAGCACGCCTCGCATTGCGGTTAGCCGGAGCGACGCTGGCAGTCTTGGCGCTTGGGTGGATCGGCTGGCGATTCGCGCGCAGCGGTGCGTTCGAACTGCTGCAAACGACGCCAGCCGGACTGCGGCGACTCGCACTCGCCTTGCTCGCAGGATGCGCCATTTATGGGCTGGCGACCGTATTGCTCGCGGCTGCATGGTGGCGATTGATGCTCGCGCTCTCGACGCGGCGGCCCACGGCGCTTGATGTCATGAGCGCCTATGGCGTCAGCCAATATGGCAAATATCTTCCAGGCAACGTGGCGCACTACGCACTTCGGCATGCGTGGAGCCGGAAGTACGGCATATCGCATGCTGGCATGGGCTTCGCATCAGCCCTCGAAGCGGTCTTTCTCGTAATCGTGTCGGGCTTAATCCTGCTGGCCGGTACGGATCACACCGCCTTGCCATCCTTCCTCGATCAAAGGACAGCGCTATTCGTGCTCGCGTTCCTGCTGGTTGCGCTCGCCACCGCACTGGCCTTGCTGAGGCGTGAGCGGATCCGCGAGCGATTACGCCTGCCTGCCATGCCCGCGCTCTCTGCACTCATATTCGTCGCAACGTGCCATCTCGGGTTCTTCGGGCTCTGCGCCATTGCATACGAAGTCACCGGTCGAATCATCGGCATCAACACGGGCACGTTTACCCTGCTGCTCGGCGCCAGCTCGGCAAGCTGGCTAGCAGGATTCATCGTGGTCGGCGCACCGGCTGGCGTGGGTGCGCGCGAGGCCATGTTCGTCGTACTTGCGAGCGGCACGATCGGAGAGAGCCAAGCACTCCTTCTGACCAGCCTGTTTCGCATCGCAACCTTCCTGGGTGATACGCTATGTTTCGCGATTGGCGCGTTCGTCCAACGCGCGGAACGCACCAGAGTTGCGCCGCCCGGCGTATCGTGAAAAGCCGGCGGCGGAATAAATAGCCGGCGCGCTGCAGCCGCTCAGGCCAATGCGAAGGTCAGTTCTTCCAGCAGATCGCCTAAATCCTCGACCCCGACCGACAAGCGAACCAGCCCGTCACTGATGCCGAGCCGCTTGCGGTTCGCCGGTGGGATCGAGGCGTGCGTCATGATCGCGGGGTGCTCGATGAGACTCTCGACGCCACCGAGCGACTCGGCGAGCGCGAACAGATGGCAGCGTTCGAGCATCTTGCGCGCCTTGCGCAGGCCGCCCTTGACCTCCACCGAGACGATGCCGCCGAAGCCGTTCATCTGTCTTTTTGCGAGCGCGTGCTGCGGATGCGACTTCAGGCCCGGATAGATCACGCGTTCGATCGTCGGATGCTTTTCCAGCCATTGCGCGAGCGCGAGCGCGCCCTCGCAATGCGCGCGCATGCGCAGGTGCAGCGTCTTCAGGCCACGCATCGCAAGGAAGGAATCGAACGGGCCGGCGACCGAACCCACCGAGTTGTGCAGGAAGGCCATTTCCTCGGCGAGGCGCGCGCTGCCGCCGACGACGGCGACACCGCCGACCATGTCGGAATGACCATTGAGATATTTCGTCGCCGAATGCACGACGATGTCGGCGCCATGCTCGATCGGTCGTTGCAGCATCGGCGAGCAGAACGTGTTGTCGACGACGAAAATGAGCCCGTGCTTCTTCGCGAACGCGCCGATCTTGGCGAGGTCGACAAGCTTGAGCATCGGGTTGGTCGGCGTTTCCGCCCAGATCATGCGCGTGTTCGGCTTGAGCGCCGCCTTGAGCGCAGCCGCATCGTTGAGATCGAGGAACGTGAAATCGAGACCAGCGCTGCGCTTGCGAACGCGCTCGAACAGGCGATAGCTACCGCCATACAAGTCATCCATCGCGATGACGTGGCTGCCCGAATCGAGCAGTTCGAGCACGGTGCCCGCGGCGGCAAGGCCGGATGCGAATGCGTACCCCTGCCGGCCGCCTTCAAGGTCGGCGACGCAGCGCTCGTACGCCATGCGCGTCGGGTTCTGCGTGCGCGAATATTCGTAGCCTTGGTGCACACCCGGGCTTTTCTGCACGTAGGTCGAGGTCGCGTAGATCGGCGTCATGATCGCGCCAGTCGACGGATCGGGATGCTGGCCGGCGTGGATGGCGCGGGTGCCGAGATGCAACGCTTTGGGTTTCATGTGGGGTTCCATATTGAAGATCGTTCAGTCCACAACGGCTTCGAGCGCGAACAGATAGCAGGCATCCGCATTCTCGTGCAGCAGCTGCGCATCCCGAAATTCGCGCGCGTCATAGGTTCCGCTGGCGGCAATTTTCGGCAGATGCGCCATGCCGACTTTTTTCACAACTTTGAAGCCGTTGTCGGCCAGCACGCGTGCAAGCTGATCGGGCTCGTATTCGATCTTGTGATCCGGATGGATGTACCAGCTCGGACACTGGATTTTGGTCAGGATGCGGTTCGGCGTGTCCGCAATGAACCAACCGTTCGGAGCAAGATGCGCGCGTATCCACTGGAGGATCGCCGGCAACGCCTCGGGCCGGACGTGCTCGATGGCCTGCCCCATGAAGACGCAGTCGTAGGTGCGCTGCTGTAGCGCCGCGACCTTGGCGATATCTTCTGCCGATCCGTGGAAATAGCTCACCGTCCCCCATTCGAACACCGAAGGAACGGACTGATCGTGGATCGGGGTGCCGTGATTCTGCCGATCCGGCGGCAAATCGAGAATGTCCAGTTGCCGCGGCCGGTGAGGGTAGCCCAGTTGGATCAATGCGCCTTCTGCGCGCGACGGACTGCTGCCGCCGACGTCGAGCAGGCGGTCGAATGCCGGCAATTCTGCTATCCAGGCCTTGCGCGCTTCGTGCAGTCGCCTGTTGACGTCCGCTCCGAATTGCCGCTGGTATTCTTCCGATCCCAGCAATCCATCGACGACCGAGCCGTGGGCAAACATCCCGCGCGAAATGGCGTCGTGCCAATGGGCCAATCCGGCGGGATCGATCTTGCGCCTCAACAGGACGAGATAGGCAAGACGCACGAAATCCTCGGGAGCGAGGTCGCCGAGCTCCATATCCTCGAACCCGATTTTCGTTTCGCGTGCATGGATTTCGCGTGCATGGAAATGCCCGAACGTCGAATGGATCATCTCGGCAATTCTGCTTCGCATGCTCAAGCTCCGACATCCGATTTGAACTCAGGCTGCAGCGTCGACATCGCCGGCATGTGTGGCGTGACCGCGCCGCCGTAACTTGGGCTGCTCATCTCGCCCGCCGACGCAGATAGTTGAGCAGGTCGATGCGCGTGATCAGCCCAACGAACTTCGCGCCATCCATGACGATTGCGACGTGACCCGCGTCGAACACGGGCATCAGCGCTTCGATCGGCGATTTCACGCCGAGCACGTGCAGCTTGTCGACCATCGCGGTGGACACCGTGTCGCGGAACTTCGTCTCGTCGGCGTGAACGTGCAGCAGCAGGTCGGACTCGTCGAGGATGCCGACGATCGCGTCGCCGTCCATCACCGGCAACTGCGAGACGTCGTAGAGCTTCATGCGGTTGTAGGCGGTGACGAGCAACTCGTTCGGGCCGACGATGACGGTATCGCGCTGAGCGTACGGGCGCAGGATGAGATCGCGCAGGTCGCCGGTCGACTGACGGTCGAGGAACCCGTTGTCGAGCATCCAGTAGTCGTTGTACATCTTCGACAGGTACTTGTTGCCGGTGTCGCACACGAGGGTGACGACGCGCTTGGGCGAGGTCTGCTCGCGGCAATACTTGAGCGCGGCGACGAGCAGCGTGCCGGTCGAGGAGCCGCCAAACACGCCTTCCTTCGCGAGCAGTTCGCGCGCGGCGAGGAAGCTTTCCTTGTCGCTGATCGCATAGGCCTTCTTCACGCGCGAGAAGTCACTGATGCTCGGCAGGAAATCCTCGCCGATGCCTTCGACCATCCAGCTCGCGGATTTCGTCGAGAGCGTGCCTTCGTTGATGTACTGCGCGAGGATCGAGCCGACCGGATCGGCGAGGACGAATTCGGTGTGCGGCGAGGCTTTGGCGAAATATTGCGACAGCCCCGTCATCGTGCCGGACGAGCCGCAGCCGAACACGATCGCGTCGACCTTGCCGTCCATCTGTTCGAGGATTTCCGGGCCGGTCGTTGTTTCGTGCGCGAGCGGATTGTCCGGATTGCCGAACTGGTTGATGAAGTACGCGCCGGGCGTCTCGCGCGCGATGCGTTCGGCAAGGTCCTGGTAATACTCGGGATGGCCCTTGGCGACGTCCGACCGCGTGAGCACGACTTCCGCGCCCATCGCCTTGAGGTTGAAGATCTTCTCGCGGCTCATCTTGTCGGGCACGACGAGGATGAGTCGATAGCCCTTCGCCTGCGCAACAAGCGCGAGTCCGAGACCGGTATTGCCGGCGGTGCCTTCGACCAGCGTCGCGCCGGGCTTGAGCTTGCCGGCCTTCTCGGCACCCTCGATCATCGACAGGCCGATGCGGTCCTTGATCGAGCCGCCGGGATTGGCGCTTTCGAGCTTGAGGAAGAGTTCGCAGACGCCCGTGTCCAGGCGCTGCGCCTTGACCATCGGCGTGTTGCCGATGAGTTCGAGGATGCTCTGTTGAATCGTCATGCGATCTCCGCGAGGCGGGCGCCGCGCCATCGGCGCGGCCCGGAAGCGCCTCCCCAGCGGAGGCATTCGCGGAATGATAGCGGAGCGCGGCGGCGATCCGGCGCGGCATGCGCGCCGGATGCGCACTGCAACGGCTACGCGGTGGTGAGTTGGCCCCACATCGTCGTCAGCTTGTCCTTGGCCTGGAGCTTTTCCTTCTTCATGTTGTGCAGCGTCACGTCATCGACCGGCAATACGCCGATTTCCGCGTCACGCACCTTGCTGTCCAACTCCTGATGTCGGTAATACAGGCTGCGGAATTCCGGATTGCTCTGCATCAGCGCTGCGACTTCTTCTTTCTGGCTTGCTTCGAACATCAGACAGCCTCCTCGAGTTGGAAACGCGGGCGCGACGGCACGCGCAAGGCGCGCCGCCGCGTCGCGGGACGAGTGACACTACGGTTGCTGCGATACGGCTCCGAGGGAGCCGGCTTGGCGCACAGGCTTGCAACGGACGCGCACGAAGCGGGGAGCTTCGCGGTCGACGCCACTGCCAGGAAACACCGAACCGCGCGCCCCGCGTCTCGTGGGGCTGAGGGGATTGGATCCTCTGTCGCGATCGTTGCACTCATGGGCCAGGCTTTTTGCCCAAGTGGGTGCCGGAAATCCGGTGCACTTGGGGGATAAAAGCTACTCCCTCGCCAAGGGCTTGGCAACCGTCATTTCATTGAGCGAACGCGTCGCGCAGACATTGTTTGAAAACGAATAAAAACTCGTTAAATCAATGAGATGTTTCGATGCCAACCGCTCCGGATACGGCATCGATGTCGTCGCGCGAACCCGGTTTCGCGCGCCGTGAAGACGCGCACTGTTGCCGTCACCGACCGGTCGGTTTCTTCTTTGCAGCCTTGGCGGCCGGCTTGGCCGGCGTCGCCGTTTTCGCCTTCGCCGGCTTGCCGTTGACGGCTGCTTCTAGTTCAGCCTCCTTCTTCGCCAGCGCGGCCGCCCTGGCCTGCGCGGCCGCCATGCGCTTGGCCTGATCGGCTTCCGCCCGCGCGGCCTGCGCGGCCTGCTGCGCCTGCTCGCCTTCGGCACGCGCGGCATCGGCATCGCGACGCGCGGCATCGGCTTCCTCAGCGCGGATCTGCGCCTGCAGGCGCTCACGTTCCAATTCAGCGCGCGCCTGTTCGGCATCGCGCTTGGCGACGGCGACCTGGAGCCTGTCGTTCTCGCGCTGCAGCTGCGCGCGCTGCGTTTCGAGCAGTTCCGCTTCGGCCGCAGCCTGCGCGGCATCGATGCGACGCTCGGTGACATACGTCCAGGCTTCGCGATCGCCGCGTCCGGCTTCCTTGAGCGAACCCAGCGACTGGCGCGCACGGTCCATCGCGACGGGCGCGTGGTTGGCCAGTCGCGGATCGGTGGCGACGACGTTGAAGCGATCGAGCAGACGCTGGTATTCGTCGTTGCGCGCGAGGGCGCTGCCGGTTCCCATCGCAAGCAGCATGGTGGCCAGCGCAAAACCCGTTTTCACGAAACTCATGGCTGATCCTCCGCGGATGTCGGCGGATTGCTCGACAGGTCGCTTTGCAGCGCGGCATTCGCCTGGGTCAGCTTCTCGACGGCATGGCTCGCCTGCGCACGCCGCGCACGGGCGGCTGCGAGTTCGCTGTCGGCCTGGGATTGCATCGCCAATTGCGCGGCGGCGTCGTAGTCGCCCTGCGCCTGGGCCGACTGTGCTGCGCTGTATTCGCGTGTGGCGTTGTTCATGTCGGCCGCGGCGAATTCGGCTGCGCCGATCGAACGTGCGTTCTCCAAACCGCGCGCAGCCGCGTTCATCTGGTCGACCGGCGGCTTGGTCGGCGCACATGCGACGAGCGCCAGCAGCGCCAGAACGCCGATCAGCGCATGGATTTTTCCGCGTTCTGGTGTCATAAAGTCGCCACTCGCTCGATGTACGGATGGCTATTGTGGGAAGGCGCGCCCTGTTTTGGCAACGCCACCCAATCCCTGTTCCCGCAACCATCCTCCCAATCCAAGCATGCGAGAACCGCAATGGATATCGGCTATTTCCTCAAATTGATGACCGAGAAGGGCGCCTCGGACATGTTCCTGACCACGGGCGCTCCGGTCAACATCAAGGTCGAGGGCAAGTTGTACCCGCTCGGCAACACGGGCCTGCCCAACGGCATGGTCAAGAAGATTGCCTATTCGCTGATGGATGAAGGCCAGGTCCCGCACTTCGAGAAGAACCTCGAATTGAACATGGCGATCGCGGTCAAGGATGCAGGGCGTTTCCGCGTCAACGTGTTCAAGCAGCGCGGCGAAGTCGGCATGGTGATCCGCGCGATCAAGAGCGAGATCCCGACCATCGAGCAGCTGCGCCTGCCGCCGCTGTTCAAGCAGATCATCATGGAGCCGCGCGGCCTCGTGCTGCTCGTCGGCGCGACCGGCTCGGGCAAGTCGACCACGCTCGCCTCGATGATCGACCATCGCAACTCGAATACCTCGGGACACATCCTCACCATCGAGGATCCGATCGAATACCTGTACCGCCACAAGAAGTCGGTGGTGAACCAGCGCGAAGTCGGCCTGGATACGCACAGCTTCCACGAAGCGTTGAAAAACGCGATGCGCGAAGCGCCCGACGTCATCCTCATCGGCGAAATCCGCGACGCGGCGACGATGGAAGCGGCGATCACGTTCTCCGAGACCGGCCACCTGTGCCTGGCGACGCTGCATTCCAACAACGCCGACCAGACCATCGAGCGCATCCTCAACTTCTTCCCCGAGTCGGCGCACAAGAACATCCTCATGAACGTCGCGCTCAACCTGCGCGCGGTCATCAGCCAGCGCCTGGTCATGGGCAAGGACGGCCGACGCCTGCCTGCTGTCGAAGTGCTGCTCAACACGCCGCACATCCGCGACCTGTTGCGCCGCGGCCAGGTCCACGAGGTCAAGGAAGCCATGGATCGCAGCCTGCAGGAAGGCATGCAGACTTTCGACCAGTCGCTGTACGCGCTCTACAAGGAAGGCCGCATCGAACTCGAGGAAGCGCTCAACCACGCCGACTCGCGCGACGGCCTCGCGCTCAAGGTGCGCCTGGCCGAAGGCGGCGAGACGCCGATGGCCGACACCTTCGACATGAACAACTTCTGATGCCGCGAAAGGCAGCGCGTCACCGCGCCGACGCGGTTCAGTGCTCCCGGACGATTGGCGTAACGCCCGGCCTGCTCAGGGTTCGGAAGCCGTAAGCAGTCGCGCGTCAGCGCAGGGCCGGCGCGTCAATCAGGCGCGCATTCAGAAGCTTGAGTTCGCGCCATGCGAGGACGGCCAAGGCCAGTCCCGCGACGGCCCACGAACCGACGAACACATCTCGCGAATCCAAGGACCGCACGGGATGCAGCGCCTCGGCGAGGCCAAAACACGTGACCAGGAACGTGGCCGCGATGAGCAGGATCGAGCTGGCGATGACTTTCATGGGTTCTCCGGAGCGGGGTGGGCGAAACTCCTCCAGGAGCCGCCACGCATCGATGCCGAGAACCGCAGCCACCGCTTTCCGGGATTCCAGCGAAGCCGAGCCTTCACCTTCCATCCTCTGCACCGTACGGGCACTGATGCCTGCAGCCATCGCAAGTTCTTCCTGCGAGAACGCCCGTTGCAGCCGGAGTTGCCTGAGCAGTGTGCGGTCGATCTTCATCTGCGTTGAGCGAGCCTGGAGGCCCGATCCTCCTCCGTTCGATGCGCGAAACACTACGACACCTCCACGACAGGCCGCGACTTCCCGTCGCCAATGACGAGCCAGCCTGACATTTTTCCGTTCTTCAATGCGCCGTGGACGCGCCAGCATGCCGCGCCATGCCGGCATTCATGATGCGATCGGTGACGGCAATGCCGATCGCCGAGAGCACGAACACGCAGTGGATGATCGTCTGCCACATCACGCCCGTCGTGGTCAGCGTGCTGCAGCGCGGCGCCGCGACCGCCGTGTCCTTGATCAACGCGAATTCCTCGGCCGTGCAGAACGGCAAGCCGCCGTCGCCGAGCGCGCCCGCGGCGATGAAGGTCTTGAGCAGGTGGATCGAGCTGATGCCGATGATCGCCATCGCCAGCTTGACCTTGAGCACCGACGCATTGACGTGGCTCAGCCATTCCGGCTGGTCGGGATGGCTTTCGAGGTTCAATCGCGACACGAAGGTCTCGTAGCCGCCGACGATCACCATGACCAGCAGGTTCGAGATCATCACCACGTCGATCAGGCCGAGCACGATCAGCATGATCTCCTGCTCGCCGAAATTCACCGCGCCATGGATCAGGTGCCACAGTTCCTTGAGGAACAGCACCACGTAGACGCCCTGCGCCACGATCAGCCCGAGATACAGCGGCAACTGCAGCCAGCGCGAGGAGAAGATCAGCGCCGGCAGCGGTGAAAGCGGGCGATTGGAAGGGCTCATCGTCTCTCGCAGGTCGGGAACTTGCCGCGATGGTACCTTGTCCTCGTGACATTTCAGGATGCCTCCGGGGACCCATGAAGCGTTCGTCAACGCAGCGGACATCCGCGCGATGCGCCATTACCGCCTTCGCGCTGCTCACGGCAGCGGGCCTTGGCCACGCAGCACTGCCCGCGACCTGCACGCCGATCGCAAACGCAGCGCCGCTGCTGCACGCCGGCGCGCTCGTGCTGCTCGGCGAAATGCACGGTTCACAGGAAAGTCCGCGCTTTGCGGACGACGTCATCTGCGCCGCAGCGACGACGGGCTGTCGTCGGGCTGGAAATCCCGCGCGAAGAGCAAGCGCGCATCGACGGCTATCTTGCTTCGCGCGGCACGGGCACCGACCGCGCAGTCCAATCGCGGACGTCGCGCGCGTCCGACTTAGCCCTTCTTCGGCGGCGCCGCGTAGAGTTTCTCGGCAGGCTGGAACAGGATCCACGACGTCGCGATGTATTTGTCACCGCCAGTCGGCCGGTTGCCGCGGTGCGTGTGCGTGAAGCCGGCCGGCGCGATCAGCAGCGCGCCCGTGCTGGGCTGGATGCGCCGGTTCTGAAAGAAGAACTCGGTCTCGCCCGCACCGAAGCCGTCATTGAGGTAGATCGTCCACAGCAGCACGCGGTGCAGGCGTTCGGTATCGCCGACGCGCGGCGAGATCTCGCTGTGCCAATACGGGTAGCCACCGACATCGCCGAGGTAGCGCTGGATATTGATCTCGCCGGGACGGAACAGTTGCACGATCAGGTTCTGCAGTTGCGCATCATCCATCGCGCGCACGTCGTCGATGCCGATCGGATCGAGCGCGCCGCCTTGCGGATCGATCTTGCTCAACGCCAGCGGCGCCAGTGCGAGATAGGCGTATTTGCGCACGTATGCGACCAGGCCCCGCATGACCGCGGTATTGAGAATGTTCTCGCCCTGCCGCCACTCCGCGTGGCGGCTGATGCAGATGTCCCAGCTGTCCTTGAGCGACGTGTTCACGCCGCCGCCTGTCTCCCCACGCTTGATCTTGGCGCCGCTCGCCGTGTAGGCCGCGACGAGTTCGGCGCACACGCGCGGATCGAGAGCGTTCTCGTACAGCTCGACGAAATCGTTCATCACGCGTCTCCCGTGTCTGCTTCGCGGTGGTAGGCGGTTGCTCGTTCGACTTCATTCCTCGAACCGAGGAACACCGGCACGCGCTGATGCAGCTTTTCCGGTTGGATGTCGAGGATGCGCACGCGTCCCGTCGTCGCCGCGCCGCCCGCCTGTTCGACGATCATCGCCATCGGATTGGCCTCGTACATGAGGCGCAACTTTCCGGGCATGGACGGATCCTTGAGATCGCGCGGATAGATGAAGACGCCGCCGCGCGTGAGGATGCGATGCACGTCGGCGACCATCGAGGCGACCCAACGCATGTTGAAATCGCGGCCGCGCGGGCCGGTTTTCCCGGCGAGCATTTCCTCGATGTAGCGCTTCATCGGCGCTTCCCAGTGACGCATGTTCGACATGTTGATCGCGAACTCGGAGGTGTCCTCCGGAATACGCACGTTCGAACCGGTGAGGATGAAGCTGCCCTGCTCGCGGTCGAGCGTGAACACGTGCACGCCGTCGCCGAGCGTGAGCACGAGCACCGTGCTCGATCCGTACACCGCGTAGCCGGCCGCGACCTGTTTCGTGCCCGGCTGCAGGAACGCCTGCTCGCCCGGGTTCTTGACGCCGTCCGGACAGCGCAGCACCGAGAAGATCGTGCCGACCGAGATGTTGACGTCGATGTTCGAGGAACCATCGAGCGGGTCGAACACGAGCAGGTATTCGCCCTTCGGATAGCGATCCGGAATCGGATGCGGGTCGTCCATCTCCTCGGACGCAAGCGCGGCGAGATGGCCGCCCCAGGCATTCGCGTCGAGCAGGATCTCGTTGGACAGCACGTCGAGCTTCTTCTGCGTCTCGCCCTGCACGTTTTCCGTTCCGGCGCTGCCGAGCACGCCGCCGAGCGCACCCTTGCCGACCGCGATCGAGATGCGCTTGCAGGCGCGCGCGACGACTTCGATGAGCAGGCGCAGGTCGGCGTTGATGTGTCCCTTCTCGCGCTGCTGCTCGATCAGGAAGCGGGTCAGCGAAACAGGCGCATTGGGCTTCATCGGGAACGGCTCCGGCGGCAAAGCGCCCATTGTCGCGTCGCCGCGCGCGGCCTGCAAAGGCTGCTGCCAATACGGTGTCAGCAGGGCCGGCGCAGGCTGGACGGCGTGCAATCGCGCACGCCTGCCGGAACCTTCCCGATGCTCAATTCCAACGTCCCCGCGTGGTTCGAGATCCCGACCGAAGACCTCGATCGTGCGCAACGCTTCTACGAAACCGTGCTTGGCCAGCCGCTCGCGCGGCAGAGTTTCGCCGGCGTCGACATGGCCGTGATGCGCGGCGGCGGCAAGCCGAATTCGAGCGGCGCGCTCATCGCGCTCGACGACGCGCAACCCTCCGTCCAGGGCAGCATCGTCTACATCGGCGTGGACGACCTCGCACCCGTGCTCGAGCGCGCCCAGGCGCATGGGGCCGATGTCTTCGTGCCGCGCACCGCGCTGCCGGAGGGCATGGGCTGGTTCGCGCAGTTCCGCGATTGCGAAGGCAACCGCGTCGGCCTGTGGTCGCCGGCATGAACGCGCAACGTCGTCGACTGCTCCAGTCCGCCGCCGGCGGAGCCCTGTTCGCCGCCGCGCTGCCCACGCAAGGCGCGGCATCGGGCGCCGCGCCGGCGCAGGCACCGGCATCGCCCGTGCCTGCGCGCGACGGCTCGCACGATTTCGACTTCTGGTTCGGCCGCTGGCACGTCAACAACGAACGCCTGAAGCAGCGCCTGGCCAACTCGACGGAGTGGGAATGCTTCGAGGCGACTTCGCAATGCCACCCGGTTCTCGGCGGTGTCGGCAACATCGACGATTTCGTGACCGGCTGGGGCGACGGCTTCGCCGGCATGACGCTGCGCCTCTACGACATCGCGCGTCGCCAATGGAGCCTGTACTGGGCGGGCAATCGCACGGGTGTGCTCGAGCCGCCCGTGGTCGGTCATTTCGAGAACGGCGTGGGCACGTTCTTCGGTCGCGACAGCCACGAAGGCAGGCCGGTGCTCGTGCGTTTCCTGTGGTCGCAGATCTCGCGCGAGGGTGCCTTGTGGCAGCAGGCGTTCTCGGTCGACGAAGGCAGGAGCTGGGAGACGAACTGGATCATGCACATGACGCGCCTGGACGATGCCGACCGGCATGCGGAAGATGCCGTGGCGCTGGTTCCCGCGGCGAGCGACTGCGCCGTCGTCGAACTGCGCCAGTACACGCTTCACCCCGGCAAGCGCGACATGCTCATCGATCTGTTCGAACGCGAATTCGTCGAAACGCAGGAAGCCTGCGGCATGCGGCTGTTCGGTCACTTTCGCGATCTCGACAATCCCGATCGCTTCGTCTGGCTGCGCGGTTTCCGCAACATGGACGACCGTGCCGCGGGGCTGACCGCGTTCTACGGCGGTGCGACGTGGAAAACGCACCGCAACGAAGCGAACGCGACCATCGACGATTCCGACAACGTGCTGCTGCTGCGGCCCGTGCGCGCCGGATCGGGATTCGCGGACACGGATGCGCAACGCGCCGCCGTCGGCGCGCCCGCGGCGCCTGCGTATCTCGTCGTGGCGATGCTGTGGCCAGCCCCGGCGCACGCAGGCGCGGAATTGGTGGATGCACTCGATCAGCGCATCGCGGCATGGTTGCAGCAGGCAGGCGCGCGGCGGCTCGCGAGCTTCGTCAGCGAACACGCGCCGAACACGTTTCCGGCCTTGCCCGTGCGCGAAGGCGAGAACGTCCACGTCTGTTTCGCCGCGTTCGATGACGACGCGCACTGGCAACGCCATGTGGCCGAGGCCGCGAATCTCGGCGAAGCGGCGCCACAGATCCTGCGTCTCGCGCCAACCCCGCGTTCGCGCTTGCGGGGTTGAGCCGCCAACCTGCCTTCGATGCGATCGACCACCACGATGAAAACCCGATGCGGCAACGGGGACGCGGCGCAGGCTGCGGCGCGGACGCGCATTCGCCATCGATGGCGAACGCGCGACGCGACGCCGACCTCGTCGTTGTGTGATAGAAGCGCCGCATGCGTCGCGCCGATCGCCTGTTCCTCATCATCCATGCCCTGCGCGGTCGCCGCACCGCACTGCGCGCGCAGGTACTCGCCGATACGCTCGGCGTGTCCCTGCGCACGGTCTATCGCGACGTGGCCGACCTGCAGCGCTCGGGCGTGCCGATCGAGGGCGAGGCCGGCGTCGGCTACGTGCTGCGCAAGGGCGCCGACATCCCGCCGCTGATGTTCAACGCCGAAGAACTCGAAGCGCTCGTCGTCGGCACGCGATTCGTCAAAGCGTTCGCGGGCCAGCGCCTGCATCGCGGCGCGCAGGCCGCGCTGCTCAAGATCGAGGCCGTGCTGCCACCCGAACTCCGGCAGCGCACGCGCCACTCGCGCATCTTCGCGCCGGCCGACTGGAACGAGGTGAAGAACGGCTTGATCGACCGCCTGCACGCGGCCATCACCGCGCATCAGGTACTGCGGCTCGACTATCGCGACGAGGCCGGGCGCGGCAGCGCGCGCGAGATCGAGCCGCTCTGCCTCGCGTTCTGGGGTGGCGCTTGGACGCTGGGCAGTTGGTGCCGCCTGCGCGCGGATTTCCGCAGCTTTCGCCCCGACCGCATCGCCGCGTTCGCCCCGACCGGCGAAGTCTTCGAGGAAACCGCGCAGCGCGGCCTCGCCGCATACCTGCGCGCGGCCGGCGCCGCGACCGACGAAGCACGCGACTGACCCGCGCGCCCTTGCGCAGTGGCGTGAGCGCCGCCATCCTTGCCGGCCCGTTCGCTCCGAGGACATCGCCGCCATGCACCAGACCAGCACGACGCGTTCCACCGTCCACGCTTCCGTCTGCCGCAAGGTCTGCCATGTCCGCACTCGTCGAACTCCACTCCGTCTCCTTCACGACGCCTGACGGCCGCGCCGTCCTCGACCGCATCGACCTGTCGATCGGCCGCGAACGCTGCGGCCTCGTCGGCCGCAACGGCGTCGGCAAATCCACCGTACTGCGCATCGTCGCCGGCGAACTCGCGCCCGGCGGCGGCCGCGTCGTGCGCGGCGCGAGCATCCGCTGGTTGCGCCAGGACCTCGACGCGCAGCGCGGCGAAAGCGTCGTCGATGCGCTCGGCGTCGCCGATGCATGGCGGCGCCTGCGCCGCATCGAAGCCGGCGATGGCACGCCCGACGATCTCGCCGACGCCGATTGGACCTTGCCCGCGCGCATCGATGCGGCGCTCGCCGAGGTCGGCCTCGCCGGCATCGATGCCGAACGACCGCTCGTCCAGCTCAGTGGCGGCCAGCGCACGCGCGCGGCCCTCGCCGCACTGAAGCTCGACGATGCCGACCTGCTGCTGCTCGACGAGCCGACCAACAACCTCGATGCACAGGCCCGCACGCTGCTCTCGCGCCTGCTCGCCGAACGCCGTGGCGCCACTCTCGTCGCCAGCCACGACCGCGCGCTGTTGCGCAACGTCGACCGCATCGTCGAATTGTCGGCGCACGGCGCGCGCGCCTACGGCGGCGGCTACGACGCGTACGTCGAACAGCGCGAACGCGAACGTGTCGCCGCCGAACGCAGCCTCGCCGACGCCGAACGCGAACTGCAGCGGATCGAGCGCGACCGCCAGCTCGCGCGCGAACGCCAGCAGCGGCGCGATGCACGCGGCGGCACGCGCGACGACCTGCCGCGCATCCTGCTCGGACTGCGCAGGGACAAGGCCGAGGACAGCGCGGGCGGCAACGAGCGCCTCGCCTCGCGGCGGCACGGACAGGCGCTGGCCGCGCGCGGTGAAGCGCGCCGGCAAATCGAACGCCACGCGCCGCTCGAAGCCGCGTTGCCTGCGTGCAGGCTCGCCGCCGGCCAGCGCGTGTTGTCGTTCGAGGCGGTCGGTTTCGCGTGGCCGGGCGAGACGCCGTGGCTGCGTGACCTCGACTTCCATCTCGTCGGTCCCGAACGCGTCGCCCTGTGCGGACCCAATGGCGCCGGCAAGAGCACCGTGCTGAAGCTCGCCGCCGGCGCGCTCGAACCGACGCAGGGCCGCGTCGTGCGCGGTGTCCCGCTGGCGCGTCTCGACCAGCACGCGTCGCTGCTCGACGGCGGGAGCAGCGTGCTCGCCAACTTCCGTCGCCTCAATCCCGAAGACGATGCAACCGCGTGCCGCGGCGCGCTCGCGCGCTTCCGCTTCCGCGCCGACGCGGCCCTGCAGCGCGCCGACACGCTCAGCGGCGGCGAACGGTTGCGCGCCGCGCTCGCCTGCGTGCTCGGCGGACGCACGCCGCCGCAACTGCTGATCCTCGACGAGCCGACCAACCACCTCGACCTCGACTCGATCGCCGCGATCGAGTCGGCGTTGGCGAGCTACGACGGCGCGCTGCTCGTCGCCAGCCACGACGAGGATTTCCTCGCCGCGCTCGGCGTCGCGCGGCGCATCGACCTGCCCGCGCGACGTTGACCGCAGCGCGGTCCGGCGCAGCCCAACCATCGGCACCCTTGCCATACGCGCCTTTGGTGCGAAGATCGGTGCTTTCCTCCCCGGAGCCCGTCATGAAAGCGATCTTCGCTGGCCTGCTGCTGGCCATCCTGTGCGTCGCGCCGTCCGCGCATGCCGACAGCGCCGACGCGCGTTTCAAGGCGCTGTACACGAAGGAATGGACCTGGCGCCAGCAGCAGTTCGGCGGCTACGACGACGAGGACAAGGCCTCCGACCCCGCCGCCGCGCATCTGCCCAATGTCGACGCGAAATCGCAGGCGACGCGCCTGGCCTACTGGAACGACGTGCTCAAGCAGCTCGATGCGATCCCCGCCAACGAGCTGTCGGCGGAGAACCGCGTCAACCTCGCCATCTACAAGCCGCAGATCGAGAACCTCGCCGCATCGATCCGCTTCCGCGACTACGAAATGCCGTTCAACAGCGACTCGCAGTTCTGGTCCGACCTCGGCTTCATGACGCGGCGTTCGCTGCGCGACGAGAACGCGGCGCGTGCCTATATCGCCAAGCTCGACGACGTGCCGCGCTATTTCGACGAGCAGACCGCGAACATGCGCGCCGGCCTCAAGCGCGGCTTCTCCGTGCCGCGCGCCGTGCTCGACGGCCGCGACGTGTCGATCGCGAGCTACGCCGAGGTGAAGTCGCCGGCCGACAGCGAGTTCTACAAGCCGTTCAAGGAGCTGCCCGCGTCGATTCCCGCCGACGTGCAGGCGAAACTCCGCGACGATGCGCAGCGCGCGATCCGCGAGCACGTGATCCCGGCCTACGCGAAACTGCTCAAGTTCTTCCGCGACGACTACGTGCCGCATGCGCGCAAGACGCTCGCCGCCGAGTCGACGCCGGACGGCAAGGCGTGGTATCGCCAGCAGATCCGCGAATACACGACGCTCGAACTCGATCCGGAAGCGATCCACCAGATCGGCCTCAAGGAAGTCGCGCGCATCGACGCCGACATGCAGGCGACGATGAAGGAAACCGGCTTCAAGGGCGATTTCCCCGCGTTCCTCGAATTCCTGCGCACCGACCCGCAGTTCTACGCGAAGACGCCCGAGGAACTGCTCATGCGCGCGGCGTGGATCGCCAAGCAGGTCGACGGCAAGCTGTCGCGCTTCTTCGGCCTGCTGCCGCGCGGACGTTTCGGCATCGAACCGGTGCCCGCGTCGATCGCGCCGTTCTGGACCGCCGGCCGCGGCGGCGCGCACACGTACTGGGTCAACACCTACGACCTGCCCTCGCGCCCGCTCTACAACCTGCCCGCGCTGACGCTGCACGAGTCCGCGCCCGGCCATGCGCTGCAGGGCGAACTCGCCGAGGAGCAGAAGGACCAGCCGAAATTCCGCAGCGAGAACTACATCTCCGCCTACGGCGAAGGCTGGGCGCTGTACTGCGAAAAACTCGGCAAGGAAATGGGCATCTACAAGACGCCGTACGAGGAATTCGGCCGCGAAACCTACGAGATGTGGCGCGCCGCGCGCCTGGTCATCGACACCGGCATCCACCACAAGGGCTGGACGCGGCAGCAGGCGATCGACTATCTCGCTTCGCACACGGCGCTGTCTCACCACGAGGTCGAAACCGAAGTCGACCGCTACATCTCGTGGCCGGCGCAGGCGCTCAGCTACAAGCTGGGCGAGATCAAGATCGTCGAACTGCGCGCGCGCGCCGAAAGGGAACTCGGCGCGAAATTCGACCTGCGCGCGTTCCACGACGCCGTGCTCGCCGAAGGCTCGGTGCCGCTGCCCGTACTCGAAGAGCGCATCGGCGCGTGGATCGCCTCGGTGAAGAATGCGCCGGCCGCCGCGAAGGACGCGAAGGCCGGCTGATCGCCGCGGGCGGCCTGAAGGCGCATCCAGTTGCCGCACACGCGGGTTGCGTGCGGCGCGGCCGTCCGACGATCAGGGTTTGTCGTCGTTGCCCGATTTCGCCGGCTTCGCCGCCTTGGCCGGTGGCGGCGCCGGCTTGACGCCGACCTGCTGCTCGGCCTGCTTCTTCCACTCGTCGAGGATCGCCGCGCGCGCCGCAGCGCCGCGCACCGTCCCGTCGGCCGCGTCCGATGCGCCCTTGGACTTGTCCTCGGGGTCGCCCGCGGCGATGAAGCGCACGAGGCGCGAGAACTGCGCGCCGAGCACGTCGTCGACCTGCGGTGCGAACTGGTCGAGGCCGCTCGCCGAGGCGCCGTTGACGCGGTATTCGAGTTCGATGCGCGCCTTGCCGTAGTCGTCCTCGCGCAGCCAGAAACTCAGGACACCCTTGAGCGCGAATTCCTGCAGCGGGCCGAGCGCAGTGTCGAGCCGCAGCAATTTTCCGGGCAGTGCCATGATGACGCGGCCGTGTTCGACGCTGCCGCCCGGCCAGCGCTCGCAGAAGCAGCCGCCCGCTTCGGGCTTGAGGCTGAGGTTGACCGCCTTGCCCGAGAAGGTATGCTCGCCGTTCCACCACTTCTGCACCTGGACGAGGTCGGCATAGGCCGTCGCGGTCGTGGTTTCGAGTGGCGCGCTGTAGGCGAGGAAGAAACCGTCGGCCGCGGCCTGTTTGATTTCGGCGTGCGCGACGGACGTCGTCGCGGCGAACGCGAATGCGGTCGTCGTCATCCAGCGGTGCATGGCCTTGCCTCTTTCGTTTCGCATGACGACAAGCGACCGCGTTGCGGCCGCAAGGTTCCTCAGACGTCGCCGTCCGTGGTCCAGCCTTCGCCCGTACCGCGATGGACGACGGCATCGCCGTCGAGCACGTCGCCCGCGGCGATCGCGGGCTGCGCGTCGAGCTCGCGATACAGCGGCGTGAAATCGGGCCGCGTCGCTTCCATGAGCTGCTCGAAGCTGTCGATGACGAAATAGGTCTTCTGATAGGTGTCGATGCGGTAGCGCGTGCGCATGATGCGCGCAAGGTCGAAACCGATGCGGTTCGGCGCCGGCGATTCGAGGCTGTAGATCGACTCGCCCTTCGAACTGACGATGCCCGAACCGTAGATGCGCAGGCCATCGTCCTGGCGGATCAGGCCGAATTCGACCGTGTACCAGTACAGGCGCGTGAGATGCACGAGCGCGTTCGGATCGATGCCGTGCGCCTTCACGCCGCCGCGGCCGTAGGCCTGAATGTAGTCGGCGAAGACCGGTTCCAGCAGCAGCGGCACGTGGCCGAACAGGTCGTGGAACAGGTCCGGCTCGGCGATGTAGTCGATCTGTTCGGGCTTGCGGATCCACCACGTCACCGGGAAGCGCCGGTTGGCGAGATGGTCGAAGAAGGTCAGTTCCGGCAACAGGCCTTCGACGCCGACGAGTTGCCATCCGGTCGTTCTGGCGAGCACCTCGTTGAGTTCTTCGAAACGCGGGATCGCGTCCGGCGACATGCCGAAGCGCTCCTGGTTGCCGATGAACTCGCGGCAGGCGCGACCCTTGAGCAGTTCGCGCTGGCGACGGAACAGCGTCGCCCAGGTTTCGTGCTCGGTTTTCGTGTAGTCCGCCCAAGGCTGGTCGACGACGGCCGTCGTGTAGATCGGCACGTAACCCTTGTCGGTCTGCTGGCTTTCGACGCGGCGCGGTTGGGACGACATGACGCGGTTTTCCGGGAAACGAGGATGCCACTTTAGCGCCGGCGACGCGCGCGCGCATGCGGTGGCGTTCAGTCGTCGGTAGGCGGTGGCGCGGCGCGCTGTCGGAACACGATGATCTGCGCGCCCTGCGCCGGCTGCGCGCGCTGCCAGAGTACGGGCACGTCTTGCGCGCGCGGCAGTTCGAGTTCATCGTCCTCGACATCGTCCGGCTCGTCCTCCCAGCTGTAGCGCTTGCGCGGCGGCAGCGGATCGCGGCGGAAAAAAAGGATCGCCGACAGCACGCCCGCGATCGCGCCGGCCAGGTGGTATTCGAAACTGATGTGCTGCTCGGTCGGCAGCACCGAGGCGATCATGCCGCCGTAGAGGAAGAACACGACCAGCGAGGTGACCACGGCGAGGCGGTCGCGGCGCAGCAGGCCGGTCAGGAACAGGAACAGCATGAGGCCGCTGGCGACGCCACTCGCGCCGACGTGCACCGAATCGCGCGCGAACACCCACACGCCCAGGCCTGATAGCAGCCAGATCGTCGGCAACGCGAGCCGCGCCGCGCGCGGATAGCAGTACAGCGTCAGCGTCGCGAGCAGCGCGATCGGCAACGTGTTCGACATCAGGTGAGCGAACGACGCATGCGCAAGCGGCGCGGTAAGGACGCCGAGCAGGCCGCCGACATGGCGCGGCACGATGCCGAGATCGTCGATCGGCCAGCCCAGCGCCCACGCCGCGAGCCAGAGCAGCCAAAGGCCGGCGGTGAGCGCGAGCGCGCCGGTCAGCGCGTAGCGGATGCGGTTGCGGTCCTGAGCGACGCTGGCCGCAGTGGGTTCGGGAACGGGACGGGCGATCTCCATGGGCAGACGGTGGGGGCGACGGCGGCGCGAACAAGTCAGCCCGCCGGCTTTTCCCGCGCCGGGAACAGGAGGCTGGCCACCATCGACACCGCGATGAGCGCGCCGACCACGCCGAGCGCGACCCCGATCGGCACCTTGTACCAGTCCACGATCAGCATCTTCGTGCCGATGAAGACGAGCACGGCGGCCAGCCCGTAGCCGAGCAGGTGGAAGCGGTCGGCCATGCCCGCGAGCAGGAAGAACAGCGCGCGCAGGCCGAGCACGGCGAACACGTTCGAGGTGAGCACGACAAACGGATCGAGCGTGACCGCGAAGATCGCCGGGATCGAATCGACCGCGAACACGACGTCGATGACCGCGATCAGCACGAGCACGACGAACAGCGGCGTGAACGCGCTGCGGCCGTCGTCGACCACGCGCAACTTCTCGCCGCGGAAGTCGCGCGTGATGCGCAGGCGCCTGCGCATGAAGCGCAGCACGGGATTGCCGTCGAGATCGGGCTCGCTCTGCGCGGAGAACAGCATCTTCACGCCGGTGACGACGAGGAACAGGCCGAAGAAATACAGCACCCAGTGGAAGCGCGCGACCAGCGCCGCGCCGACGAAGATCATCACCGCGCGCAGCGCGATGGCGCCGAGCACGCCGAGCATGAGCGCGCGCTGGCGCAGTTCGACGGGCACCGCGAACGTGTTGAACACGAGCAGGAACACGAAGATGTTGTCGATCGCGAGCGCCTTCTCGACAAGGTAGCCGGTGAGGAATTCCAGGCCGATCTCGTTCGCCGCCGCGCGCCCGGCGTGCGCATCGACCCACCACCACAGGCCTGCGTCGAAGGCGAGCGCGAGCGCGATCCAGACGATGCTCCACAGCGTGGCCTCGCGGAACGACACGCGGTGCGCGCCGCGCCGGCCGAGCACGAAAAAGTCCGCCGCGAGTGCGACGACCACGACCGCCGCGAAGGCGATCCACAAACCGGGGGTGCCGATGGTTTCCATCTCGAACCTCGCGAAAAACGATCACTTCACGGGTCGATGGCGCGCGGACGCGCTTGCTGCGGACATGGCTTCGCCGTCGACGGCGAAGGTCTTGCTCGCGAGAACCGGATCGGTCCTCGCCCGCGCGACCGGGGCCTTGCGGCCCGTGCTGACGATCGGCGCGGCGGGAGAGCTACTCCCCTTCTGCTGCGGCCGACAGTAGCGCCGCGCCCGGGCGCACGCAAGGCGCAGCGCGGCGAGCCGCTATCATGGGTTGATGAACATGCCCGACTCCAGCGCCTTGCCGCTGATCCAGCTCAAGACCGAACGCCGCTCCAACCATCCGTGGATCTTCCAGAAGATGGTCGAGAAGCCGGCGAACAAGCCCAAGCCCGGCAGCATCGTCGACATAGTCGACCGCGAAGGCAATTTCGCTGGCCGCGGCTTCTACAATGGCCATTCGCGCATCGCGCTGCGCGTGCTCACCGCCGATCCCGACGAGGCCGTCGACGAGGCGTTCTTCGCGCGCAGGATTGCGCAGGCCGTCGCGCTGCGCCGCGAGGTGCTCAAGCTCGACGACGTCACCAATGCGTATCGACTCATCCATTCCGAAGGCGACGGCCTGTCCGGCCTCGTCGTCGACCGCTTCGCCGACACCCTCGTCATCGAATACTTCTCGGCGGGCATGTTCCGCCAGCGCGACCTGATCCGGCGCTGCCTGCTCGAACATTTCCCGAACGCGAACCTGTACTGGTTCGCCGAGGAACACGTGCAGAAGCAGGAAAGCTTCGACTGCGGCATTCCATCGCCGCCCGCGCCGATCGTCATCCACGAAAACGGTGTGCAGTTCCACGCCGCGCCGGGCAGCAAGCACAAGACCGGCTTCTTCGCCGACCAGCGCGACAACCGCAAGACGCTGTCGGAATTCTGCGCCGGCAAGCGCGTGCTCGACCTGTGCTGCAACTCCGGCGGCTTCGGCATCTACGCCAAGACGATCGGCGGCGCCAGCGAAGTCACCGGCGTCGACCTCGACGAGGACATCCTCGCCGTCGCCGAGAAGAACGCGCGCCTCAACAAGGCAAAGGTGCGCTTCGTGCAGGCCGACATCTTCCATTGGCTGCGCGACGGCAAGAAGGATCCCTACGACGTCGTCATCCTCGACCCGGCCAAGATGACGCGCGATCGCGAGCAGGTGATTCCCGCGCTCAAGAAATACCTCGACATGAACAAGCTCGCGCTCGGCGCGGTCAAACCCGGCGGTCTCTTCCTGACCTGCTCGTGCACGGGTCTGGTCAGCGAGGACCAGTTCCTCGACATGCTGCGCCGCGCGGCGTTCTACGCTAACCGCACCGTGCAGGTACTCAAGGTCAGCGGCGCCGGCGCCGACCATCCGTGGCAAGCGCACGTGCCCGAGTCGCGCTACCTGAAAGCCGCGTTCTGCCGCGTCGAGTGAGCGATCGCGCGGCACCGCGTCGCGAAATCGCGTTCTGCATCATTTCGACAGCGCAATGCGCTCCGCGATGCGATCGGCGAGAACGAGCGTCGCCTTCGCGGCACGGCCGTCGCGCAGGTAGCCGATCGCGAGTTTCGTGCCGGCTGGCAGCACGCGCAGGCGTTCGCGCCATTCCGGCAGGCGATGTGCGGCGATCTTCTCGCCGCCGATCGCGACGATGCGGTCGTCGACCTTCAGGCCTGCGCGCTGCGCGGCGCTGTCCGGCGCGACATCGGCGACCTTGAGCGCGTCGCCGTCGCCGAGCAGCCACAGTCCGCTGCGGTCGAATTCGTCGGGCTTGCCGAACGCCTCGTTCGGCGCGAGGTACATCTTCTTCGCGCCGTAGTCGAAGGCGACGGTGAAACGGCGCAGGACGCCGCCGCCGAGGTTGGCCGAGAGATCGGTCGCGGCGAACGCGCCCTTGTCGCCGGTGTAGATGTCGCCGGCGATCGCGTCGATGGCGAGATCGCCGACGCGCAGCGTGCCGAAGCGCGCGGGACGTCCGCGCGAGGCGCCGCCGACGCCCCAGCCGATCACGGCGTCCGGTGCGGCGTGGTATTTCGCGGCGAGGCCGTGTTCGCGCGCGAACGGCGCGTGCAGCGTCAGCGAAACGCGCGATCCGGTGTCGACGCTGATCCGCGCCGGCACGCCGTCGAGTTCGCCCTGGATCACCGGGATGCGGTCGGCAAGGTCGAACGACACCGCATGCGCGCCCGCGGGCGGCGCGAATTTTTCCGGCGCGGCGAGCACGAGTTCGCGTTTCGCGTAGTCGATGGTGACGCCGAAGCGGCGGAACATCTCGTAGCCGACGAGGCCGTCGCTTTCGATGCCTTCCACCGCCGGCAGCACGCCCAGATCCATGATGACGAAGACCGGCGTGTCGAGGACGGCGTCGCCGACGCGCACCTGACTGGCGTGCGCGAAAGCGACGTCGACCGCCTCGTCGCCGACGCCGCGGCCGGCGAGCTTGCCTTCGCCTTCGAGTCCGAACTTCTTCGCGGCGGCGGGCGTGAGCAGGTTCATGCCGCCGGTGTCGACGAGGAAGCGTGCTGGCTTGCCGTCGATCGAACCGTGCACGTAGATGTGGTTGCTCCACAGCTCGAACGGGATGCGCGTGACGCCGCTCGCGTTGTCGATGTGCGCTGTCGCCTTCATCGCCGGCATGGCGAAGTCGGCGTCGCCGAGCGCGACGTTCGTTTCGGCGCGTGCGACACGGATTTCCGTGCGGTTGCGCGGATCGGTGCGGCCCGCGGTGTCGGTGCGGTCGATGACGCAGTGAAACGGCACGCGCACACCGGCGGACTCGCGCCAATCGTCGCAGACCGTCGTCGAGGTATCGCCGCTTTCCTTCTGCACGACGCGCGCGAGCAGGTGCGATCGCGCGTCGAACCACAGCGTCACCGGATCGCCGCCGGCGGGCGTCGCGGTGACGACGTCGTAGGCCTTGCCATCGAGTTCGCGCGATTGCGGCGCGTCGGCTGTCGCGGCGATGCGTTGCGGATACCAGTAGCCATGCGCGTCGAGCCACGCCTGCGTGCGCGCGCGGCGGATCGCTTCCGGCGCGTCCTGCGCGGCGACTTCACCGCCCGGATCGCGCTCCCAGCCGACGTGGCCGTCGTAGCCGCTGGCGCCTTCGATCGAGCCGAGCTTGTAGTGGCTCGCCGAGCGGCCGTCGAGCAGGTCCTGCACGGCCTCGAAGTCTCCGTCGAGCCCGCTCACGTGCAGCGCGCCGGCTTGGCGCAGCGTCTTCACGGCATCCCAATGCGTGCCCCCGCTTGCGGCCTTGTAGCGCGCGAACACGTCCGCAGCGCCATCGGCGTGCGCGAGCGAAGCGGATACCAGCGCCGCCATCGCCATCCATATCCTGATTCGCATCATGATCTCCTCGAATGCTGTTTCGGAAACGTTCGCGTCGCCAAACCACTTGCAGGAACGCGATAGTTTTGAATAATTGCAACTAATTTCAAATCGAACAACCCAACCGATGGCACGGATACGAACGGCACAGATGAAACCCGCACGGACAAGAACGGCGCTGATCGAGGACGCCGGCGAAATCGCCCTGCTCGCCTCGCCAACACGCATAGAGATCGTCGACACGCTCGAGGCGCTCGGCGAGGCGGCCAGCGTCGCCGAACTCGCGGCCGCGCTCGGCCGGCCCGCGGACGGCCTGTACTACCACCTGCGCCAGCTCGCCGACGGCGGCCTGATCGAGGAAGAAGCCGCGCCCGATGGTCGCCGCTATCGCTCGCGCACACGCAAGGGCGATCGCCTGCGCCTGCGCTACAAACCGGGCGCGACCGCGAACGCCGATGCGGTCGGCCGCGTCGCAGCAAGCGTGTTGCGCGTGGCGGGGCGCGACTTCGAACGCGCGCTCGCCGAACCCGACACGGTCGTCGCAGGACCGCGCCGGGAACTGTGGGCCGCACGCGGCAAGGGCTGGGTCAACGCGTCGGAACTGGCCGAAATCAACCGCCTGCTCACGCGGCTCATGGAACTCGTGCAGAAGCCGGCCACCGAACGTCCGCGCGGAAAGCTCGTCGCGCTGTCGTGGGTGCTCGCGCCGATCGAGGCGAAACCGGCGCGGCGCAAATCCGCGTCGCGCGGACTTCGCACACGTTGAAGCATGGAGCGCGGCGGCGGACTGCTAAACTGCGCATCGATCGCTCAGCGACCAAGCCGGACCAGACGATGAAAGACAAACGCCCGAAGAAGACCTTGCCGCCCGTCACGAAGGTGCAGGCCGAGGATGCGATTCGCACGCTGCTGCGCTGGGCCGGCGAGGATCCCTCGCGCGAAGGCCTGCTCGACACGCCCAAGCGCGTCGTCGAGGCGTACCGTGACTGGTTTTCCGGCTACACCGTCGATCCGTCCGAATACCTCGCGCGCACGTTCGAGGAAGTCGCCGGCTACGACGAAATGATCGTGCTGCGCGACATCCATTTCGAATCGTTCTGCGAACATCACATGGCGCCGATCATCGGCCGCGCGCACGTCGGCTACCTGCCGAGCGACAAGGTGGTCGGCATTTCCAAGCTCGCGCGCGTCGTCGATGCCTACGCACGGCGCTTCCAGGTGCAGGAAAAACTCACCGCGCAGATCGCGCACTGCATCGGCAAGGTACTCAAGCCGCGCGGCGTCGGCGTCGTCGTCGACGCGACGCACCAGTGCATGACCACGCGCGGCGTGCACAAGACCGGCGTGTCGATGATCACCAGCCAGATGCTCGGCGCGTTCCGCGACGACGCGCGCACGCGCGCGGAATTCCTGCGCTTCATCGACATCGACGGGCATAGGTAAATGCGATCATCCGTGATCGCCGCTTCGAACCGGACCTTGCAGCCGACTCGGCAGTAACTTCGGAAAATCAGGAAGCCGCCGTCCCTGGCCACACTTTCAACCGGACAGCACGCTTCGCGGGATGCGCCGTCGCGGACGAATGCAATCGAAATCCTGATCCACAAGCGCGCCGCGCGCCGATCGGCTATCTTGCGCGCCTTCGCCTTGCCGCTTCCCGCCTGATGCAAACGCCCGCCACCGGGCCGCGCCGCGCCGCGCTGGCCTTCATCTTCGTGACCGTGCTGATCGACATCCTGTCGTTCGGCCTGATCATTCCCGTGCTGCCACACCTCATCGAGCAGTTCCTGCACGGCAACATCGCCGCGGCGGCACGCTGGTACACGGGCTTTTCCGCCGTTTTCATGGTCATGCAATTCCTGTTCACGCCGGTGCAGGGCACGTTGTCGGATCGCTTCGGGCGGCGGCCGGTGATCCTGCTCTCGAACCTCGGTCTCGGCCTCGACTTCACGATGATGGCGCTCGCGCAGTCGCTGCCGTTGCTGTTCGTCGGCCGCGTGATTTCCGGCATCACCGCGGCGAGCTTCAGCACGGCCAATGCCTACATCGCCGACGTGACGCCGCCGGACAAGCGCGCGCAGGCGTTCGGCATGGTCGGCATGGCGTTCGGGCTGGGATTCATCATCGCGCCGTTCATCGGCGGCCATCTCGGCGCGGTCGACGTGCGCCTGCCGTTCTGGGCCGCGGTCGTGCTGGCCCTGGCCAATTTCGTCTATGGCTTCTTCGTGTTGCCGGAATCGCTGCCGGCGGAGAAACGCACGCCGCGCTTCGACTGGAACCACGCCAACCCGGTCGGCGCGCTGGTGCTGCTGCGACGCTATCCGCAGGTGCTCGGCATCGTCGTCGTGCTGTTCCTTATGGCGCTCGCGCAGATGGTCTATCCGACGACGTTCGTGCTGTATGCGGATTACCGCTTCGGCTGGGGGCCGGACATGGCCGGCAACACGCTTGCGCTGGTCGGACTGCTCGCGGCGATCGTGCAGGGCCTGCTCATCAAGCGCATCGTCGGCGCGCTCGGCGAACGGCGTGCACTGCTGTTCGCCCTCGGCTGCGGCGCGCTCGGCTTCGCGCTCTACGCGTGGGCGCCGAGCGGCTACTGGTTCTGGGCGATGATGCCGGTCACGGCATTGTCGGGCGTGGGCATGCCCGCAGCGCAGGCGATGATGACGCATGCGGTCGATCCGCGCGAACAGGGCCGCCTGCAGGGCGCGGTCGCGAGCCTGTCGAGCATCGCGGGCATCATCGGCGCGCTGGTGTTTCCGACGCTGCTTGCCGCAGTCGCCGAATCGGGCCGCCACGATGCCATTGCCGGCGCGACGTTCTGGCTGGCCTCGATCATCATCGCCATCGGCGGATTGTTCGCGTGGCGCGTCGTCGCGCATCTGCCAAAGGCGAGTGCATCCGTGCCGACGCCGCCCGCGACGATCGAACCCGCCATCGTCTGCGCTGCGGACGAATTGCGCCCGCAGCCGGTCCCCGACGAGCGCGCCTGAACGCACGGGCGACCATCCCTTTTGACACTGGCACCCCGCCCCCATTCTGCGATCCTGCAAGCGCCGGATGTTCCGGCGCGGGTTGATCGGAGACGTCGATGCTGACTTTCCTGCTGTGGGTACTGCTGCTCGTGTTCTGCTGGCCGCTGGCGCTGCTCGCGATCGTGTTGTACCCGCTCGTCTGGCTGATCCTGCTGCCGTTCCGTCTCGTCGGCATCGCCGTCGAAGGCGTGTTCGAACTGCTGCGCGCGATCATCCTGTTCCCGGCACGGTTGCTGCGCGGCCGCCCCGTCGCGACCTGAGCATGCCCCGGCGCTAGGCGATGCCGAGTTCGCCTGCCTCGAACGCGTAACGTTGCGCGCCATCGGCGCTTTCGGCGAGCACGCGCTTGCGCGTGACCTGAAGGCGCCAGGCGTGCTGCTCCAGCGGCGCGCTGGCGCGGAACGCCTTTGGCGTGAGCACGGCGAAACACGCGCGATGCTGCGGGTCGCGCACCGAGCGATAGCGGATCAGCGCGACGCCGGCCGCGCGTGCGTCGCGCGCGAGCGCCTGTGTCGCCGCGTAGTCGTTCGCGTCCTCCCATCGGGCGCGACCCTGCGCGAATGGCGGCGCGGTGAGCGCCCACGCGCTGCCGGCGACGTGCGCGCGCAGCGCGGTATGCGCGACGGCGGGCAAGTCGGGCGTCGCCGGCGAGTCGAGCAGGAAGCGGATGCGCCAATAGGCGACCTCGGCGAGCGCGGTGGCGAGATAGGTCGCGCCATACCAGACGCCCGGGTCGCCGATGCCGCGGAAACGCGAACCGGCCGGCGGGGGCGCGGGATAACGAAACGGCGTCGCGAGCAGATAGTGCAGGTGCTTCGCCTCGTCCGGCAACGGCGGCTTGCTCGATTCGAGCAGGTCTTCGAGCGCGCGCTGTTCGGCGAGCGTGTCGACGAGGCGCATCGTCGAGGCGCGATGCTGCGCTTCGACGACGCGCCAGGGTTTTGCGTCGATGCGGCGCGCGGCGTCGGCGAATGAAGTCGTCGTCATGATTGGCATCCTCGTCTCGCGGGTGCGCATGCTGCAGTCACGCGATCGCAAATCACGCGACCCGCGCGCTCACAACCGCGCGCGCGCGCTGTCGAGGTACTGCAATACGTGGATGAGGCCTTCCGCCGTGCGCAGGCGATCCAGCGGTCGCGCGCCGCCGAAGGCCGCGTTCGGCGCCGTCAGCCAGGCCCGCGCGGCCGCGTCATTGGAACCGACGATCGCGTCCAGCGAACGGAACACGCGCACCCAGAGCCTGGCCAGTTCGCCGGGCTTGCTGTCCGGATCGAGCGGCGCACCGGCGCCGGCCGCGCGCGAGATCGTGGCGGCGCTGACGCCGACGATGTCGGCCAGCACGCGTTGCGGAACGCCGAGGATGTCCGCCGCGCGCAACGCGGCCTTGGTCAGCGCGACGGCGGGATCGGCGACGGCATTCGCACGAGTCGATGCGGCGGGCACGGCATTTGCTCCGGCGTAGGATCACTTGCAATGATTCTACGCTTTCATTGCATGCGCAACAGTCGATGGTTCAGCCGAAGAACCAGTAGCAGACCGCGATCGAGGCGAGCACGCCGGCCAGATCGGCGACCAGTGCGCAGCCGACCGCATGCCGCGCGCGGCGGATGCCGACCGCGCCGAGATAGACCGCAACCACGTAGAACGTCGTCTCCGTGCTGCCCTGCATGGTCGCGGCCAGCAGCGCCGGAAAGCTGTCGACGCCATGCGCTTTCATTGTGTCGATGAGCATCGCGCGCGCGGCGCTGCCGGAGAACGGCTTGACCAGCGCGGTCGGCAGCGCATCGACGAAGCGCGTGTCCAGATGCAGTGTGGCGACGCACCAGCGGATGCCGTCGAGCGCGAGATCGAGCGCGCCGGACGCGCGCAGCACGCCGATCGCGCAAAGCATCGCGACGAGGTACGGCAAAAGGTCGCGGGCGACCTCGAAGCCCTGCTTCGCGCCGTCGATGAAGCTCTCGTAGACCGGCACCCTGCGCCAGGCGCCGGCGAGCAGGAAGGCGAGGATGATCGCGAACAGCACGAGGTTGCCGACGAGCGAGGAAAACGGCGCGAGCGCGGCCGTCGGCAGGTGCAGCAGGAGCAGCACGAACGCACTGAGCAGGCTCGCGACGGCGAGCAGCGTCACCAGCACGAGCGGATCGCGCAGCTTGATCTTCTGCATGAAGGCGACGGCGAGGAAGCCTGCGAGCGTGGACGCGCTCGTCGCGAGCAGGATCGGCACGAAGACGAGCGCGGGATCGTGCGCACCCTGTTGCGCGCGGTACATGAAGATCGACACCGGCAGCAATGTCAGTGACGAGGCATTGAGCACGAGGAACAGGATCTGCGCATTGCTCGCGCTGTCCGTGCTCGGGTTGAGCGTCTGCAATTCGCGCATCGCGCGCAGGCCGATCGGCGTCGCCGCGTTGTCGAGGCCGAGCGCGTTCGCCGCGAAGTTGAGCGTGATGAGGCCGATCGCGGGATGGCCGCGCGGCACTTCGGGCATGAGTCGCGCGAACAGCGGGCCGAGCACGCGCGCGAGCGCATCGACGAGTCCGGCGCGCTCGGCGATGCGCAGGAAGCCGAGCCAGAGCGTCAGCGTGCCGAACAGCAGGATCATGACCTCGACGGAAAGCCGCGCCATGTCGAAGGTCGCCGCAATCATCGCCGCGAACACGCCGGTGTCGCCCGCGCCGATCCAGCGTGCGCAGGCGGCGAATGCCGCCACGAGGAAGAAGCCGAGCCAGATGCGGTTGAGCATGCGCGCATGATCGCGGAATCGCGCGCGTGGCGCACGGCGGCGATGTCGCTGGCCACGAGGCTGTCGTGCCCGCGCGGGTCGCCGCCGCGACGTTCGACGGATCGGCCGGCGCGCGTCGACGAGTGCCGATCGTCGGCGCGTCAGGCCTTCGCGGCCCCGTCATGCCCGAAGCGGGCATTCGCCGTGACGCGCGCGCGCTCGGACGCGGGCAGCGCCGGGTCGGCCAGCAGCGCGTCGCTGAGCGCTGCGCATTCCTTGGCCCGGCCGATGTAGTACGCGCTGATGGCCTGCTCGTCGCGCGCGCGCCAGCGGTAGACCGCGAGATCGACGAACAGCAGGTCGGCCGGCGACGGCAGCTCGGCGGCGGCGCGCGCGTGCACGTAGGCAGACGCGTAGCGTCCGCGCCCGCGCAGGTAGCGCGCGAGCTCGCAGAGCGGCTCGGCGCGCGTCGGGCGCGCGTCCCAGGCCGCGAGATAGGCGTCGATTATCGCGGCGTCGCCGGCGCCGAGGCGTTCGAGCAGGACGCCGACCTGGAAGTGCGAATACCAGGTTTCCTCTTCCCAGCCACCAAGCGCGATGCGGCGGCGATACGCGTCCACCGCGCGGGCGTTTTCGCCGGCGTCGCGCAGGCTCTGCGCGAGGTAGAACTGGTAGCGGGCGTTGTCCGGCTCGGTGCGCAGGGCGTTTTCGAGCACCTCGGCGTCGGCGAGGAATTTCTCGCGCTGCGGCCGCTGGCTGCGCGCGCCGTCGGGGAAGCTGCGCACGCGCAGGCCATCGAGTAGCTGCATGTGCGGCTGCGGCTGCGCGGCCGGGTATTCGTGCAGGACCCCGCACCATCGCCACGGCGTGTCATGACGCAGGAGTTTGGCACTGTGGTATTCGAAGCCGCCGTCGCCGATGCGCTGGCGCAGCCAGTAGCCGGCACCGTCGAGTCGCGCGGGAAAGCGCGTGTTTTCGTCGATCTCGATGATCTCGTCGGCGTCAATGATCAGTGCGTAGTCGCCATGCGCGCGTGAGAGTTCGAGCGCCTGGTTGCGGTTGGTCGCGAAATCCACCCATGGCCGTTCGATCAGCTCGCCGGGCAGGTCGGCGAGCAGTTCGCGGATCTTCGCCTGCGTGCCGTCAGTCGAACCGGTATCGACGATCGCCCATGCGCCGATCGCAGGCCGCACCGAGGCGATACAGCGCGCAATGACATGCGCCTCGTTCTTGACGATCATGCTCAGGCACAACTGGCTGGCGAAGGGCGGCAAAGCGGGCATGCGCAAGAAGGTGTCGGAACCGAACGCGAATCGTAGGGGCCTCCGCGCGGTCGCTTCAAGCGGGCTCGGAACCGGTCAATGTCTCCGATGAGCGAACCCGTCCTGATTTCGTGGAGTGGCGGCAAGGATTCGGCCATGGTGCTCGAATCGCTGCGCATGGACTCGCATTGGCATGTCGCCGGCCTGCTGACGAACGTCGATGAGAACGGGGACGTGTATGGCCAAGGCATTCCGCGAGCCATCCTGCACCGCCAAGCCACCCTGCTCGACCTGCCGCTGCACGAAGCCATGTGCGCAGGCACCGACAACGCCGCCTACGAGTCGTCCCTGGCGGCTGCGCTGGCAGAGGCGCGGCGTCGCGTTCCCCGATTGCGGCATGTGGCGTTCGGTGACCTTTTTCTGTCCGACGTGCGCGCATATCGCGAAGCCCTTCTGGCGCGACACGATTTTGCGGGCGTGTTTCCGCTCTGGGGTCTGGACACGGCTTCGCTTGCGCGAACATTCATCGCGAACGGCCATCGAGCGGCCCTTTGCCGCATCGACACGACGCAACTCGACGCCCGGTTTTGCGGCCGTGAATTCGACGATGCGCTGCTTTCGGAACTGCCGTCTTCGTGCGACCCGTGTGGAGAGCGGGGCGAGTTCCATACCTGCCTGCATGCCGGTCCGCTGCTCGCGGAACCGATTCCGTTCGTACGCGGCGCGCGCGCGCCATGCGATGGACAGTTCGTGAATCTCGATTTCGAGATCGCCTGAACGAGCCGCGTCGCAGCGGAACGGGATGCGCTCGCCAGGACGAATCCTTCCGAAAGCGGCGATCGATCCTGGAACGGACAAGCCGGGCTCACGACTTTGGCGAACATTGAGCACGTCCGCATCGCCCGCAAAGCACGAGACGGCCGCAGGCATTCCCCGCCGGCTCGCTTCGATTTCGCGCACGCATCATCGCCTCTGGCTGGAAGCGCATCGCAAGTTCGTCGGCGCGTGTCAGGTCGCGCCACGAAAACCCGTGATGAGGAGTGCGGAACCGTTTCCGTTCCGTTCATCAGGGAGAGAAACCCATGTCCATTTTCAGCTCGCAAGATACGTCGTACCCGAACGCAGGCCGGACGCAGCGCCCGGCGCGATGCATTCTCCTCGGCGCCCTCGTCCTCCTCGCCGCTGGCGCATCGGCGCATGCACAATCGACCGACGCGGTCGACGCGCCTTGGAACACCGCAACGATCCAGGCCATCGATGCCTATCCAAACGATCCGACGTTCAACCACGGCTTCGTCGGCGTCGACCACTTCGCCGGCTCCAATGCGGGCGATCAGGTCGGCCTGCTCACGACGCAGCTCGGCAACGGCGACATCGTGGTCGCCGGCCTTGTGCCCAACTTCGGCGCCAGCGGCACCTGCAGCAACGGCACGGACCTGTGCAACATCGGCCTCGTCCGCTACAACCAGCAAGGTGTGCGCAAGGCCTGGAGCAATCCGGGCGCATACGGCAACTACAGCGACAACTACGTCATCTATCCCGGCGGCACCGGCCACAAGTACATGTACCTGCGCGACATCAAGGCGCGCGGCAGCTTCATCGACGTGCTCGTCGACGAGCTCGACAGCGATTCCCGCGTCACCGGACAGGGCGTGCACAACGTGCGCATCGTCACGTTCCGCGACGACGGCTCGAACCTGTCGAGCTGGCCGGTGTTCGGCTCGGCCGGCAACTACACCCTCGATACCGACGCCTTCTACGGCGCTCAGATGGTGCAGATCAGCGCCACGCGCATGATCGTCGCTGCCACCGCCTACGATGTCGTCGGGCCTTACGTGGCCGTCACGCGACTGACGGTCCTGGGCAACGGCGCGGTCAGCCAGGACAACGACTGGGGCGATCCCTACGGCGGCACCGGCGCTTTCGATCGCATCCGCCGCTACTACGGACCGGGCACGTATTGTCCGAACGCGCTGGTGGGCGGCAGCTTCTGCAACGTCACGGCCGGCTATGCGGCCGTCCAGGTCGGCTTCACCACGCCCACCGATTTCTACGTCGGCGGCAGCATCCAGATCGACGGCGACGACTGGGACGCGATCACGCTGAAGATCTCCTCCGACACCGGCGAGCTCAAGTCCGAGTACAACGGCACCGGCTGGAGCCGCGCGGTGTTCAACGATCCCAACGGCTCGAAGAAGGACATCGCCGCGGGCCTGTACGTCTACCAGGACGACGTCTACGTCGCGGCGCAGGTCGCGCGCAAATGCTTCCCCGGCATCGGCCTTGCCAAGCTCAACGGCGCCAATGGCCAGTACAACACCGCGTTCGGCAGCGGCGGCAAGATCGTATTCGGCGGCCAGGGCAATACACCCGTCTGCTTCGCGCCGCCGGCAGGCGATGTGCCGTTCGCGATCTCGGCCACGGGCGGCCGCATCGGCGTGGTCGGGTACAGCCGGAGCGGGATCACGGGCATCTCCAACCATGTCGATCCCATGCTCGCTGTAGTCAACGCCGTCAACGGCACGATCCTCGACTTCGCCGCCCATCCATTGCTCAATCCAGACGGCTCACGCATGGGAGATGGCGTGTTCTACGGCGTATACGGCGGCCCGAGCCCCACTTCGCCGTTCACCGCCGCCGGCAATGGCCGCAACACCGACGCCGGCAACACGCTGAGCTACATCGTCGGAAAATTCATACCGGTCTCGGGCGACCGCATCTTCGCCAACGGCTTCGACGGCAGTTGAACGCCGCGCCCTTCATTGGAACGCGCCGCGGCCGGGGACGGTCCGCGGCGCCGCGCGCCGGCCCGCGCGCGTATCGCGCGAACGCGCGCCCGAGCAATGTCCGCGGCGGTCATCGTGCTAGATTGCCCGGCATGGCCACGGACAACGTCACGCTCTGGCTGCAACGCTGGCACGAGGGCGACGAAACCGCGTTCGACCAATTGCTGCCGCAGGTCTACGCCGACCTGCGCCGGCTCGCCGCGGGCCTTCTGCGTACCTATCCCGGCCACGCGACGTTGCAGACCACCGCGCTCGTCAACGACGTGCTGTTGCGCCTGCTCGGCAAGCCGCCGGCCGCGTTCAACGACACCGCGCACCTGCTCAACGCAGCCGCGCGGATGATGCGCCAGGTGCTCGTTGATCGCGCGCGTCGCCAAGCCACCGACAAGCACGGCGGCACGTGGAGCCGCATCGATTTCGACGCCGCGCTCGACGTCGCCGCGCCCGATTCCTTCGACGTGCAGGCGCTCGACCACGCGCTCGACGAGCTCGCCGAAGTCGACGAACGCATCGCCAAGGGCGTGGAGCTGCGCTGGTTCGTCGGCCTCGAAGTCGCCGAAATCGCCGCCGTGCTCGGCATCACCGAGCGCACCGCCTACCGCGACTGGTGCACCGCGCGCGAATGGCTGCGCATGCGACTGGATGCGCCCGCGTAGCGCAACCGGATCTTGGGGGCAAAGCATGGACGAGCGGGAAAAACGATTGTGGCGCATCGTTCGCGGCGCGCAGGATGTCGACGTGGACGTGCGCGCGGCGTTCCTGGATGCGCAATGCGGTGCGGATGCCGCGTTGCGCGATGACGCGCAGGCGGTGCTCGCGCGACTGGACCAGCGCGTGCGCGACGAGGAAACGCGTCGTTCGCTGCGCGATTCCTCCGCGCCGCCGCGCGAAGAAGCCGACGCCCTGCTCGACGCACGCCTGGGCCCGTTCCGCCTCGTCGAACGCATTGGCCGCGGCGGCATGGGCGTGGTCTATCGCGGCACGCGCGAAGATGCCGACTTCGCCCAGGAAGTCGCCGTCAAACTGATCCGCCGCGGTTTCGATTTCGACGACGTCCACGCCCGCTTCCTGCGCGAGCGGCGCATCCTCGCGCGGCTCGATCATCCCAACCTTGCCCGTTTCATCGACGGCGGCGTCGCCGCCGACGGCCGCCCCTGGTTCGCGCTCGAATACGTGCGCGGCGAGCCGATCACGCGCTGGTGCGACGAGCGCCGCCTCGGTCTGCGCGAACGCATGCACCTGTTCCTCGAGGTCTGCGCCGCGGTCCAGCACGCGCACGCACAGCTCGTCGTCCATCGCGACCTCAAGCCGGCCAACATCCTCGTCGACGCCGACAGCCACGTGCGCCTGCTCGACTTCGGCATCGCGCGACTGCTCGAAGGCGAAGACGAGGACGGCGCAACGATCGCCGAACGTTACGCGTTCACGCCCGAGTACGCCGCGCCCGAGCAGTTCGGCGGCGAGTCCGCCGGCGTGGCTACGGATGTCTACGCACTCGGCATGATCCTCTACGAACTGCTTTCGGGCGCGCTGCCGTACACGCTCGACCGCCACGACCTCATCGCCACGCAACACCTCGTGCGCACGGCGCCGCCACATCCGCTCGCGGGCGCGATCGCGCGCGACGGCGACGCGCAGCAACGCCTCGAAGCCCGATCGACGACGCTGCGCGGCTATCGCGCGCAGGTCGCGGGCGACCTCTCGCGCATCCTCGACAAAGCCTTGGCCAAGGAACCAGCGCGCCGCTACGCGAGCGTGGAAGCCTTCGCTGACGACCTGCGACGCTGGCTCGACGGCGCGCCGGTGCGCGCGTCCGGCAACGGCCCGGGCTATCGTCTGCGCAAGTTCGTCGCGCGCAACCGCGTCGCGGTCGGCTTCGCCGCACTCGCGGCGTTCGCCGTCGTCGCGGGTCTCGCGGCCACGACCTGGCAGATGCGCGAGGCGCGCCACCAGCGCGACGACGCGATCGCCGAGGCGAAGCGCTCGGACGGCATGCGCCAGTACCTCATGCTCATGTTCCGCGACGCCGCGGGACAGAAGGATGCGACGCGCGTCAACGTGCGCGAAGTGTTCCGCAGCGGCGCCGAACGCCTCTTCGACGTGTTCAAGGACCAGCCCGAAAACGGTCAGAACACGGCGCTCATGCTCAGTGACCTGTACCTCCAGCTCGGTGACGTCGAAGGCGCGACACCACTGCTCGAACGCCTGCTGCAATGGCCCGGCATTGAAGACAATCCGCAGGTGCAGGCGAACGCGCGCTACAACCTGGCGCAGATCGAGGTCGTGCGCGGCCACGCCGCACGCGCGCACGAACTGCTCGAACAGGCGCAGGCGTACTGGTCCACGCAACCCCGTCCCGCGCTGCGCGCGATGCTCAACGAAAGCCGCTCGACGCAAGCGCGCATCGAACGCGCCGAAGGCAAGGTCGATCTCGCCATCGCCACGCTTCGCAACGCGATCACCGAGCGGCGCGCACTGTCGGGCAAGGATGATTTCGAACTCGGCAATCTCTACAACACGTTGTCCAACGCGTACACGCAGTCGGGCGACTACACCTCGGCGCAGGCCAGCGCTAACGAGAGCTACCGCATCTTCGAGAGGCTCGGCCAGGCCGATTCCGACGGCGGCCTCGCCGCGCTCAACAGCCGCGGCAATGCCGCGCTGATGACCGGCGACAACGAACGCAGCCTCGCCGACTACCGGCACGTCGCCGAATCCACCCGCGCGCTGTACGGCGAAACCACCAAGCTCGCCGCCTCGCTCAACAATTATGGCGTCGTGCTCACGCGCATGGGGCGCCATGCCGAGGCGATGCCGCTGATCGAGCATGCGCTGCGCATCGCCCTGCAGCAAAGCGGCGAGCGCAGTCCGCTCGCAATCACCCTGCGCACCTCGCTCGCCGAAACCTACACGGAGGCCGGTCGTTTCGACGACGCCGAACCGATGGCGCAGGCTGCGCTCGACATCGCGCAAGCCGACTACGCGGGCAACAAGCTGCTGCTCGGTTCGGCCTATCGCGCGCGCGCGCGGCTGCGCCAGGCGCAAGGTCGAGGTGGCGACGCACGCGCCGACTTGGCCAAAGCCGAGTCCGCGTTCAAGGCCGCTGGCAATGGCGGCACCGGCTACCTGCGCCAGCTCGAACCTTTGCGGCGCCGGATCGAAGGCGACTGAACGGCACGGTTCGAGATCGCTCCGCTCGTACCATCATCGCGATGGTGCCGTTCTCGGGCACGAACGGAAACAGACACGCAGGTGCGGGGAACCGTCGAATCGCCGTTGCCGCGAGGCGCGGCGGCGGTGCGTTCCGCCGCGCTCAGCGCGCCGTGAACATGCGCATGATGCGGCGGAAGAAGCCCTGCTTCGGCGGCGTCGGCGCCGCGGCCTCGACCGGCGTTGCGGTCGGCACCGTGCGCGCGTGTTCGCGGCGCGGCTTGCGGTCGGGGTTGTGGCGCGGCGCGGTGTCCGGCGTCGCGCTCCCGGCCGTGTTCACGGCTTCGCCCTCGCGGCGCTTGTTGCGGCCGCGGCCACCACGGCGGCGGCGCTTGCGGGGCGCTTCGCCGTTCAGTGCAGCGGCGGGATCGCCGGCGGTCGGCGACGTGGCCGCCGCAGCAACCGTCGGTTGCTGCGGCTTCGCGGCGGCGTCGCCATGACGCTGATCGCCCGGCTTGCGTTCGCTGCGGGCGCTTCGTCCTTCGCCACGCGAACGCTCGCCGCGACGTTCGCCGCCGCGTCCGTCGCGCGAACGACCCGTTCGCGACGCGGCGCCGCCCTTGGGCGGCGGTCCGGCCGTGTTGCGCGCGTCGTCGGCAGCCTCGTCCTCGGCGCTCGCATCGCCCGCAGGCGCACTTGCGCGCACGCGCGGCGGCGGCGTGACGAGCAGGTCGGGCGTGATCGGCGCGGTCGGGATCTTCTGCTCGATGTAGGCCTCGATGTCGGGCAGCGTCATCGCGTAGAGGTCGCAGGCAAAGCTGATCGCGTCACCCTCGGCGCCAAGGCGCGCCGTGCGGCCGACGCGATGCACGTAGTCCTCGGCGTCCTGCGGCAGGTCGTAGTTGAAGACGTGGCTGACGGCGGGAATGTGCAGGCCGCGCGCGGCGACGTCGGTGGCGACGAGGATCTCGATCTCGCCGCGCTGGAACTTGCCGAGCAGGCGTTCGCGCTTGGCCTGCGGCACGTCGCCGGACAGCGTGGCGACGCCGAAGCCCTGCTTTTCGAGCGCGCGCGTGACCTTTTCGGCGGCGATCTTGGTGTTGACGAAGACGATGCTGCGATGCGCTTCGAGGCGCGAGAGCAGGTTGAGGAGCAGCGGCTGCTTTTCTTCCTTGGCCGGGAAGTAGACGAGCTGCCGCACGCGGTCGGCGGTGATGTTGTCGGCCTCGACGGCGAGCTTTTCCGGCTCGTTCATGTGGTCGTAGGCGAGCTCGAGCACGCGGTGCGACAACGTCGCCGAGAACAGCATGCCCTGGCGCTCCTCGCGCGGCGGCATGCGCCGGAACAGGAAGCGGATGTCCTTGATGAAGCCGAGGTCGAACATGCGGTCGGCTTCGTCGAGCACGACGGCCTCGATCGAATTGAACGAGAACACGTGCTGCTTGAGGTAGTCGATGAGGCGACCTGGCGTGGCGATGATGAGGTCGCTGCCGTTCTTGAGCATCTCGCGCTGCTTGTCGTAGTCGACGCCGCCGTAGATGAGCGCCGAGCGCAGGCCGGTGTCGCGGCCGATGTTCTTGAAGTCCTTGTCGATCTGGATTGCCAGTTCGCGCGTCGGCGCGATGATGACGGCGCGCGGATCGCTGAGCTTGCGGTCCGCACGCGCCGGCTGCGTGAGCAGGCGGTTGAGCACGGCGACGAGGAAGGCGCCGGTCTTGCCGGTGCCGGTCTGCGCCTGGCCGGCGACGTCGCGGCCGGTCAGCGCGATCGGCAGGGTCAGCGCCTGGATCGGCGTGCAGCGCGTGAATCCGCAGGCGTTGAGGCCGGACAGGAGACTCGGATGGAGGTTGAAACTTTCGAAGGTGACGTCGGTCAGCGGGTGCGTCATGGACAGGAATCTTGTGGTGGGAGCGGCGGCCGCAAGGGGCACGTCGGAGGTTGCGCGTCACGATGCGCGCGTAGTCGCTCTTGCGTTTTCGCGGCGGCGTCCCCAACTTGCACGGGTCGGCGGTTTGGGCTGAAATGCGGATCGCCTTCCGCCCGTTTCGCGACGCTGCGCGCCGGCGCAGTCTGCAATTGTAGCGCAGCCCCGCCCGCGACGCTCGGCGTCCCTCCCTTTCCAGACGAGAATTCCCCGTGAGCGAGCATATTGCCCATATCAGCGACGACCAGTTCGAGGACCAGGTTCTCCATTCCAGCGAGCCCGTGCTCGTGGATTTCTGGGCCGAATGGTGCGGTCCATGCAAGATGATCGCGCCGATCCTCGATGATCTCGCGACGAGCTATCACGGCAAGCTGAAGATCGCCAAGATCAACGTCGATCACAATCAGAAGGTTCCGCGCACCTACGGCGTGCGCGGCATCCCGACGCTGATGATCTTCAAGGACGGCAAGGTGCAGGCGACGCAGATCGGCGCCGTCAGCAAGACCCAGCTCGCGCAGATCATCGACAAGGCCATCGCCTGAATCGGCAACCGGAATCGCGAGTCGCGGAATCGGGAATCGACAGCGGGACCTCTCGATTCCCGACCCGCCCGCAACGATTCCCTGCCACACCGCTGGACGCCCGCGACACGCGGTGCTAAGTTGATTCCAGCGCCCGGAGCTGCCTGCTCCGCCCGCTTCTTCCGGTTCATTCCCTCCCCGCTCCATCCAACGGCGCCCAGCAGGATTGCCCGTGTCCGAAAACGAAACGAACGAAAGCGGCCCGCGCGCCGCTCCCGAAGGTCGTGCCGAGCCGCGTCAGCGCGCACCGCGCAACCAGAATTCCCAAGCCGCCGCGAGCGAAACCGCCGCGACGGAAAAGCCCGCTGCTGCCCCGCGCGAAGCCGAAAGCGCGCCACGCGCCGAGAGCGGTGATGCAGCGCCCGCCGGCACCGATGCCGGCGGCGGCGATGCCCAGCAACGTCAGGGCGGCCAGCAACAAGGCCAGAACCAGAACCAGCAAGGTCGCCGCAATCGCCGCGACCGTCGCAACCGCCATGGCGGCGGTGGCGGCGGCAATCAGCAGGGCGGCAACCGCAATGGCCACTACGACGACGAGGAATACGACGAGAAGAACCTCGCCACCGGCCCGTTGATCGACCTCAACGACCTCAAGCGCAAGAGCGCGGCCGACCTGCTCGCCTTCGCCGAAAGCCTCGGCATCCAGGAAGGCGTCGCGCGCGCGCGCAAGCAGGACATCATCTTCCTCGTGCTCAAGGCGCATGCGCGCGCCGGCGGCGGCATCTACGGCGAAGGCGTGCTCGAGATCCTGCAGGACGGCTTCGGCTTCCTGCGCGGCTTCGACGAAAGCTATCTCGCCGGCCCCGACGACATCTACATTTCTCCGTCGCAGATCCGCCGCTTCAACCTGCGCACCGGCGACTACATCACCGGCCGTGTGCGCCCGCCCAAGGAAGGCGAGCGCTACTTCGCGATGCTCAAGGTCGACACGATCAACGGCGAGCCGCCGGAAGCGTCGAAGAACAAGGTCCTGTTCGAGAACCTCACGCCGCTGTTCCCGCGCAAGGCGTTCCACCTCGAGCGCGGCAACGGTTCGAGCGAGGACATTACCGGCCGCATCCTCGATCTCGTCGCGCCGATCGGCAAGGGCCAGCGCGGCCTCATCGTCTCCCAGCCCAAGGCCGGCAAGACGATGATGCTGCAGAACGTGGCCCAGGCGATCGTGCACAACCACCCGGAAGCGCACCTGATCATCCTGCTCATCGACGAGCGCCCGGAAGAAGTCACCGAGATGCAGCGCGGCGTGCGCGCCGAGATCGTCGCGTCCACCTTCGACGAACCCGCCGTGCGTCACGTGCAGGTCGCCGAAATGGTGATCGAGCGCGCCAAGCGCCTCGTCGAGCACAAGAAGGACGTGGTCATCCTGCTCGACTCGATCACGCGCCTCGCCCGCGCCTACAACACGGTCGTACCGTCGAGCGGCAAGGTGCTCACCGGCGGTGTCGACGCGAACGCGCTGCAGCGTCCGAAGCGCTTCTTCGGCGCCGCCCGCAACGTCGAGGAAGGCGGTTCGCTGACGATCATCGCGACCGCGCTCATCGACACCGGCTCGAAGATGGACGAGGTGATCTACGAGGAATTCAAGGGCACCGGCAACATGGAAGTGCACCTCAACCGCCGCATCGCCGAGAAGCGCGTCTACCCGGCCATCGACATCAACCGCTCGGGCACGCGCCGCGAGGACCTGCTCATCGACCCGGACCAGCTGCAGAAGATCTGGATCCTGCGCAAGCTGCTGCACCCGATGGACGAGCTCGCCGCGATGGAATTCATGCTCGACAAGATGAAGAACACCAAGACCAACGACGAGTTCTTCGGCGCGATGAAACGCTGAGCGGATTCGCAGGGAAACACGAAAAAGCCGGCGCAAAGCCGGCTTTTTCGTTGCCGCCATCCATGGCGGCGGCCCTTCGGCCACCGCCGCGCGAAGTCGAAGATCGCCCCTGCGGTTTCTTACGCGACACGCTCGATGAAGACGTGCGTGGCCCGCTCGCCGGCGACGGTGCGCGTGCATGCGTAACCGAGCTCGCGCAGGTCAAGGCCGTGCATCAATGATTCGCCTGCGCCGAGCAACACCGGCGACACCACCAGGTGCATGTCGTCGACGAGTCGGGCCTGCAGGTACTGTCGAACGGTGGCGACGCCGCCACCGACGCGCACGTCCAGGCCGCCCGCCGCAGCCCTCGCGCGTTCGAGCGCGACTTCGATGCCTTCGGTGACGAAATGGAATGTCGTGCCGCCGGCCATCGGCTCCGGCGCGCGCGCGTGATGCGTGAGGACGAAGGTCGGCGCGTGGTATGGCGGCTCGTCGCCCCACCAGCCTTTCCAGGCATCGTCCGGCCACGACCCGCGAATCGGACCAAACATGTTGCGGCCGAGGATGTAGGCGCCGATGCCCTGCATGCTGCGTTCGGCCATGTCATTGTCGATGCCGGTTTCGCCGCCGTCCTGTCCTTGCATCGCGCGCCAGAAACGCGTCGGGAAGAACCACTGCATGAGCTCGAAACCGCGCTCGCCGAGCGGGTTTTCAAGGCTCTGGCGCGAGCCCGCGCCGAAACCGTCGAGCGACAAGGCGAAAATCTGCACACGCAATCGTGACATGGCTGCTCTCCTGTTCCTCGTCCCGCGCGAACGCTTCAGCGCGGCGCGCGATGCAACAACACGGCCTTGGTGCGGAAGTCGGCCGGCGCCGACGAGTGTTCGTGCACGATCTTCCATTCATCGCCCCGGCGCGCCGCGACGATCGTGATGCGCTGGTCGAGCGAGCGCAAGCGCTCACCGCCTGCTGAGAACGCCGCGTAGGTGACGAACGCGCTGCCGTACGCCAGATCGCCGCTGACGTGCGAGCGCACGTCGTCGAATTCGACGACGAGGTTTTCCGCGCCAAGCGAGCCGAGCCATTCGCCAACGATGCCACGCCAGGCCGCGCGGCCTTCGTGGCGCCACGCGTCCCAGGCATCGAACACGACGATATCGTCGGCATACAGCGCCACCAGGGCCTGAACGTCCCTGGCGTGCGCCGCCGCTGCATATGCGACGAAGAACTTGCGGATTGGATCGTTCATGGCGTTCATGCACCTCCACGTCACCGCCGCGGCAGCGCGGCGGCGATCCCGGTCACTGCAACCGCGTCTGGAACAGGCGATGGATGCGCTTGTACTCGTCGAGCCACGAATCGGCGTGGACGAAACCGTGGCGCTCCATCGGGTAGCCCGACAGCGTGAAGTCGTCCTTGTGCAGCTCGATGAGCTTCTGATACAGCCGCACGGAATCCTCGAACAGCACGTTGTCGTCGATCATGCCGTGGCAGATCAGCAGCGCGCCCTTGAGGCCGTCGGCGAATTCGATCGGCGAGGAGCGTTCGTAGGCGACCGGATCGACCTGCGGATCGTTGAGGATGTTCGACGTGTACTCGTGGTTGTACTGCGTCCAGTCGGTGACCGGGCGCAGCGCGGCGCCGGCCTTGAAGATGTCGGGCGCGCGGAACATCGCCATCAGCGTCATGAAGCCGCCGTACGAACCGCCATAGACGCCGACGCGCGCCGGATCACCGGACGCGTTCTTTTCCATCCAGCGCACGCCGTCGATGAGGTCCTCGAGTTCGGGATGGCCCATCTGGCGATAGATCGCCGTGCGCCAGTCGCGGCCGTAGCCTTCGCTGGCGCGGTAGTCCATGTCGAGCACGACGTAACCTTCCTCGGCGAGCAGGTTGTGGAACATCTGCTCGCGAAAATACGCCGGATAGCCCAGATGCACGTTCTGCAGGTAGCCGGCGCCGTGCACGAACAGCACGACCGGATGCTTCTTCGAGGCATCGAAATCCTTCGCCTTGTAGAACTTCGCGTAGATCGGCTGCCTGGTGTGCGTCGACGGCACTTCGACGATCTGCGGCTCGATCCAGTTCAGCGCCTTGAACTCGCTCGTGCGCGTGTCGGTGAGCTCGCGCGCGGCGCCGCCGTCGACGTCGACGATCGCGAGTTGCGCCGGCACATAGGCGCTCGAATGCGAAACGGCCAGCCGCTTGCCATCCGGCGACAACGCGAAGCCGTCGATCGCCTTGTATTTCGTGACGCGCTCGAGCTTGCCGCCCGCGCTCGGCACGCGGTAGATGTCGTAGCTGTAGGGCGCCTCGACGTTCGCGCGCAGGTAGAACCAGCGACCGTCCGGCGACTGCACCGGTGCGGAGACCTCGAACGGGCCACCACCGGTGAGCAGCGCGGCCTTGCCGCCCGGCTGCTTGGCGTAGAGCTGCGCATACCCGCTTTCCTCGGACACGTACCACAGCGTGCGGTTGTCCTTCTCCCAGCCGAATTCGTTGAAGTTCCAGTTGATCCACGCCGGATCGCTGAGGCGATGCTCGCTGCGCAGTTTCGCGTGATCGAAGTCGACGCCGGCGATCCAGCGGTCCTTGTTGTCGATCGCGCGGATCTGTATGGCGAGCTGCGCGCCGTCCTCGCTCCAGGCGATGCCGCCGCCACCGCCGTCGTCGGCGCGCGAGACGATGCGCACGCCGCGCGATTTCGGCTCGTCCTTGTCGGACTTGCCTTTCTTCGCGCCGGCGTCCTTCGCTTTCGCTGATTGGCCGGCCTTGGCCTCGTCGCCGCCGCGTTCGCGCTTGAGCTTTTCGTTTTCATCGCGCACGGCCTTGAGCGGATCGTCATGGATGCCGGGCAGGTCATCGAGCGCGAGCGCGTGCTGTTCGTGCTTTTGCAGATCGAGCAGGAGCAGCGACTGCGGTGCCGGATCGTTGCGGCCGACGCGCGTGCGCTCGTCCTGCTGTTCCTCATAACCCGATTCGGTGACGAAGTGCTGGAGCTTGCCGCGCTTGCCGCGGTCGTGGTTCTTCGGGCTCGTCACGACGACGAGCCAATGGCCGTTCGGCGACAGCGAAGTACCCTCGATCTTCACGTCGTCGCCGAGGAAGAAGGGCAGCGGCGCGCGCGTGGGATCGCCCTTCGCGAACGTCTCGTCGTGCTGTCTGCGCGCGTCGCGGTCGGCCTTGATCTGCCGCAGCGTCGAGAAATAACGCATCTGCTGGCGGCCGAGGTCGTCGGGTTTCTTCGCTTCGGGGTCTTTCTCCGCGCGCAGCACCGCCGCGGGCGCCGCGACCGCGCCGGCGATGTCGTGGATGAACCAGTCGTTGCCGCTGCGGTATTGCAGCGCGCGGCCGTCGGCGGAGAACTGCGGCGAGGATTCCGGCTGCGGCGTGCGCGTGACCTGGGTCAGACGGCCGCTGGCGAGGTCGCGGATGAAGATGTCGCCGTTGCGCACGAACGCGGCGTGCGTGCGGGCGCGATCGAAGGCCACATCGTCACCGTCTACATTCGCCATCGCGGCAGGATCGACGATCGCGTCCTTGCCGCCATCGAGGTCGACGCGATGCAGGTCGCGTACGTTCGTGCCCTTCTGCTTGAGCGAGTAATACACCGCGCGACCGTCGACAGCCCAGTACGCGTGTTCGACGGGCGGCCCGATCCAGTCGGGATCGGCCATCGCCTGTTCGATCGTGGTCGCGCGCGCGGGCGTGACGGCGAGCGTGAGCAGGGCGGCGAGGCTGGCGAGCGCGATGCGTTGCATGGCGTGGTTTCCCGGCGTGAAAACGCCGAGGATAGCGCCGCGGCGGCCGCGCGGCCCAGGCCAAAAGTCAGCACCGCTTGGCAAATGCGCGCGGCGCGGGCAGCCTTGCGCACTTGCCGACCGTGGAAGACGCCGATGACCCTGCCCTGCGTGGAGATCCAGACCGCCGAGAAACCCGTCCATGCCGTGATCTGGCTGCATGGCCTGGGCGCCGACGGCAACGATTTCGCGCCGATCATCCCTCAGCTCGTCGACCCGGCCTGGCCGGCGGTGCGTTTCGTCTTCCCGCACGCGCCGGTGCGCCCGGTCACGGTCAACGGCGGCATGCCGATGCGCGCGTGGTACGACATCGCCGGCATGCGCATCGAGGACAAGCAGGACGACGCCGGCCTGCGCGCCTCGGTCGGCGAAGTCGACCAGCTCATCGCGCGCGAGATCGAACGTGGCGTGCCGTCGCGCCACATCCTGCTCGCCGGCTTTTCGCAGGGCGGCGCGGTCGTGCTTTCCGCGGGCTTGCGCAGCAAGGAACCGCTCGCCGGCATCGTCGCGCTGTCGACCTACCTCATGTTCGCCGAGCGTTTGGCGACGGAACAATCCGCGGCGAATGCGCACGCACCGATCTTCGTCGGCCACGGCAGCGTCGATCCGGTCGTGCCCCAGGCGCTCGGCATCGCCGCGCGCGATGCGCTGGCGAAACTCGGCCATGCGGTCGCCTGGCACAGCTATCCGATGGCGCATCAGGTCTGCATGGAGGAAATCGCCGACCTGCGCGCGTGGATCGGCGCGCACCTGTTCTCCTGATCCGCACGCCCATGCCCCAGCCCGCCGCGAAGTTGCCGCCCAGGTCGACCTGGATGCCGACGTTCTGCAGCGTGCCGACGCTGTTCGTGCTCATGCTCGTCGGCGAACTGGTCGCGCTGGTCGTCGTGCTCGCGCCGCAGGACAGCCCGCGCGAATGGCTGCCGCGACTCGGCACGACGAGCGTCTATGTGCAATGGCTGGTGTTGCTCAATGCGGTCGTGCTGTGTTCGCTGCGCGTGCCACTGCAACGCCTGGCGACGCTCGCCGGCTTCTTCCTTGCCTGGTTCGCCGCGGTGGCGACGACGGCGCTCGCGGCCACCGTCGTCTGCCGCATCGACCAGGCGCTCGCCTTCGGCCTGACCGTGCCGTCGAGCGAAACCCTGCGTTTCGTCTTCGCCAACGCGGCCATCTGCGCGCTCATCGCGGCCGCCGTGCTGCGCTATCTCTTCGTGCTCGAACGCTGGCGCGAGCGCGTGCACGCGGCGGCGAAAGCCCAGGTCGAGGCGCTGCAGGCGCGCATCCGCCCGCACTTCCTGTTCAACAGCATGAACACGATCGCCGGACTCGTGCGCACGCGCCCCGCCGACGCCGAGCGCACCGTCGAGGACCTCGCCGAACTGTTCCGCGCCGCGCTTGGCCGCGACGACGCGCCGGGCACGCTCGGCGAGGAACTCGACCTCGTCGGACGCTACCTCGACATCGAACGCCTGCGCCTGGGCGGGCGCCTGCGCACCGAGATCGACGTGGCCGCGCTGCCGCGCGACCTGCCGCTGCCGCGCCTGCTGCTGCAACCGCTCGTCGAGAACGCGGTCTACCACGGCATCCAGCCGCTGCCGCAAGGCGGCACGCTGTCGATCCATGGCGCGCGCGACGGCGGCTTCGTCGAGATCGTCTTCTCCAACCCATTGCCGGCGGCGACGGGCGCGCGCCGCAACGGCATCGCGCTCGACAACGTGCGCGCACGCATCGAGTACCATTTCGGCGCGCGCGGCGAGCTGCGCGTGGAACCACAGGCGGACCGCTTCGTCGTCCGCGTGCGCCTGCCGGAGAATGCCGCCGCATGAAAGCCCTGATCGTCGACGACGAACCGCTCGCGCGCGAACGCCTGCGCGCGATGCTCGGCGACATCGAAGGCATCGACGTCGTCGGCGAGGCGGGCGACGGCTTCGAAGCGCTCGAAGCCGTGCAACGGCTCGCGCCCGACGTCGTCCTGCTCGACATCCGCATGCCCGGCATCGACGGGCTCGAGACCGCGCGCCATCTCGCCGCGTTCGAGGCGCCGCCCGCGGTCGTGTTCTGCACCGCCTACGGCGACCATGCGCTCGAGGCGTTCGACGCGAGCGCGATCGACTACCTGCTCAAGCCCGTGCGCGCGGAGCGACTGCGCGCCGCGCTCGACAAGGCGCGGCGCTCGAACGCGCAGGTCGCGCAAGGCGTCGAGCGCGCGCTCGGCCGCGCGCCTGCGCGCTCGCACCTGTGCGCGCGCGTGCGCGGCAGCCTCGTGCTGGTGCCGATTGACGACGTCCACTACCTGCTCGCCGAGGACAAGTACGTCGTCGTCCACCACGCCAAAGGCGAAGTGCTCGTCGAAGAACCGCTCAAGGCGCTCGAGGAGGAATTCGGCGAGCGCTTCGTGCGCATCCATCGCAACTGCCTCGTCGCGCGCGCGCGCCTGGCCGGCCTCACGCGCGACGCGGAAGGCCGCCTGCTCGCCGCGATTTCCGGCGTCGCCGCGCCGCTCGAAGTCAGTCGCCGCAACCTGCCGGCGCTGCGCAAACTGATCAGGAGCCTATGAACACCCTGCGCATCGCCACGCGGCAGAGCGCGCTCGCGCTGTGGCAGGCCGAACACGTCGCCACGCGCCTGCGCGCGATGCACGCCGACCTCAAGGTCGAACTCGTGCCGATGACCACGCGCGGCGACCAGATCCTCGATCGCCCGCTCGCGCAGATCGGCGGCAAGGGCCTGTTCCTCAAGGAACTCGAAGTCGCCATGCAGCAACGCCGCGCCGACATCGCCGTGCATTCGCTCAAGGACGTGCCGATGACGCTCGAACCGGGCTTTTCGATCGGCGCCGTGCTCGAACGCGCCGATCCCGCCGACGCGTTCGTGAGTTCGCGGTTCGCACGACTGGCGGACTTGCCGCAGGGCGCGCGCGTGGGCACCTCGTCGTTGCGCCGGCAGGCGCAGCTGCGCGCGCTGCGTCCCGACCTGCACATCCTCGACCTGCGCGGCAACGTCAACACGCGCCTCGCGAAAATGGACGCCGGCGACTACGACGCGATCGTGCTTGCCTGCGCGGGGCTCGAACGCCTGGCCCTGGGTGCGCGCATCGCCTCGCGGCTCGACGCGCCGGATTGGCTGTGCGCGGTTGGCCAAGGCGCGATCGCGATCGAATGCCGGTCCGGCGACGACACCATCATCGAGCGCGTCGCGCCGCTCGGGGATGCAGCTACGCGCCGCTGCACCGACGCGGAACGCGCAATGAGTCGCGCGCTGCACGGCAGTTGCAACGTACCGATCGCAGGCTATGCAATGGAGACGGAAGCGGGACTGACGCTGTGGGGGCTCGTCGGAGATGCGGCGGACGGCGCGCTGATCCGCGCCGAAGCCAGCAGCCATCGCGACACGCCCGATGCGCTGGGTCGGCAAGTCGCCGCGCTCCTGCGCGAACGCGGTGCCGGCGCACTGCTCGGCATCGATCAAAACGGGTGAACGCTCAGGAAAAAGGCCGCTTTCGCGGCCTTTTTCTTCACTGCGTTGGCGCGTGCCGATCAACCGCCGAAGTTGTAGACGAGGTTCGTCGTCATCAGCTGGTCGGTCTTCTTCGTGCCCGGCGTCACGTCGGTGTTGTGGCGCACCTGATAGCTGAGCTTGAGCGCGAAGGCCTTGTTGATCGCGACGGACAGGCCTGCATCGTTCTGCAGGAAGGTGTTGTCGCTGCCGGCTTCCACGAGCAGCGTGTCGACGAATGCGGTGGTGTCGGTGAAGGCGTGCTTGTAGGCAAGCAGGCCGCGGCCAATGACTTCGCCTTCGGAGCCGAAGCGATGGCGGACCGGATCATCGGTGACCGGATCGGTCTCCGGGCCGTAAACGTCGCTCAGCTGATAGCGCTTGTAGCCAGGACCGACCTCGACCGAGAACTCGTCGCTCGCAGTCTTGAGCACCGTGTAGCCGTAGCCGATCGAGGCGACGGCCTGATACTCGTACGGCGAGAAGTCATCGTTCTCGTAGCGCAGCGCACCGACGAGGTAGCTGCGCTCGTCGAACTTGTAGCCGACCGAGGCGCCCGCTTCATAGCGGTTCGCGGTGGTGTCGTAGGCAGTGGTCGTGCCGACGGTCGGAGGCGTGGCGCTGTTGTCGACGTACTGCTTCTTCACCTCACCCTTCGAACGCAGCGCAGTCAGGTAGAACATGTCCTTCCACCGCTCGTCTTCCTTCTTGAAGGTCAGCTTGGCGTTGAGGTTTTCCGACTTCGCATTGCCGCGCGCGGCCGCGAAACCGGCTTCGCCGGAACCCGACCAGCCACCGTCATTGGTGGCGGTGGAAGCGTCGTCAGCCATTGCCGCGACCGGCAGCGCGGCGAGCAGCGCCGCGCAAAGCAATCCTTTTGTGTTCATCTCTAGTTCTCTCTTTTCAAAATGGAGAAATATAAAAAATCCGTTTCGAAAACGGTACGGCGCGCCATGGTAGGTGCCCGCATTGAATTCGGGATGAACAACCCGACACCCGGCTGTGAAGAAACGTGACGGTGTCGCGCGCCGTGCGCGTCGACTCACTGCAGCGGCCAGAAGCGCGGAATGAGGATCATCGACAGCGCGCAGAACAGCGCAATGAGCGGAATGCCGACCTTCATGAAGTCGGTGAAGCGATAGCCGCCGGCGTAGTAGACCATCGTGTTGGTCGGATAACCGACCGGCGTCGCGAACGAGGTCGCGGCGGCGAACGCGACGGCGATCACGAATGGTCGCGGATCGGCGTGCGCCGCGTGCGCAACCGACACGGCGATGCCGACCATGAGCACGACCGAGGGGTTGTGGCCCATGAGTTCGGTGAGCAGCGCGGTGAGCAGGTAGACCATGAGCAGCGCGGCGAGCGGCCCGTGCGAGCCGAGCAGGCCCATGCCGGCGTCGACGAGCGCCTGCGACAGTCCGCTGTTTTCGATCGCGGTGCCGAGCGGAAGGATTGCGGCGAGCAGCACGATGATCTTCCAGTCGATGCCCTCGTAGAGATCCTTGCGGCCGTAGCAGCCGGCGACCGCCATGGCGACCGCGCCGGCGAGCGCGGCAACGGGAATCGGCAGCCAGTGCAAGCCGGAGAAGACGATGACGCCGACCATGATCGCCAGCGCGGCGAGCGCGCGGCGCGGCGTGCGACGCGTGTCCTCGCGCTCGCTGAGCACGACGAAGCGATCGTCGGCGCGCATCGCTGCGATGCCGCCGCCGGTGAGCATGAGCAGGATGTCACCGGCGACGAGCCGCGTGTCGCGCAGGGCCTCGCGCAGCATCTGACCGCGGCGGCGGATCGCGAGCACCGTCGCATCGTGTGCGCGCTGCAGGTCGAGCTCGCCGAGCGTGCGGCCTTCAATCGGCGAATCCGGTCGCACCATCGCCTCGACCAGCGTACGCGCCTTGCCGTGGTCGGGGCCATAGCGGTTTTCCGGATCGATCTCGACTTCGGCGCGCGAGCGCATGTCCTCGATGCGCTCCCATTCGCCGCGCACGAGCAGCACGTCGCCCGCCTCGAGCGCCTGCTCGCGCGGTGACCACAGGTGCTGCTCGCCGCGCAGCAGTTCGAGTGGATAAACGCCGTAGGTTTCGCCGAGTCGCGCGTCGGCGATCGTCCGTCCGACCAGCGGCGAGCCTTCCTTGATGCGCAGTTCGGTGACGTAGTTGCCGAGTTCGGCTTCGATCGGCAGGTTCACGTCGATGCGCCGCGGCAACAGCCAGCGTCCGACCAGCATGAGATAGACGATGCCGGCGACCGCGAGCAGGAGGCCGAGCCGCGTGAACTCGAACACGCCGAAGCCGGACAGGCCGTGCTTGCGCGCGAGGCTGTCGGCGAGCAGGTTGGAGGAGGTGCCGATCAGCGTGCACACGCCGCCCATCTGCGCCGCGTAGGCCATCGGCATGAGCACGCGGCCCGGCGGCGTGCGCGTGCGCGCGCAAACGCGAAGGGCCAGCGGCAGGAACGTCGCGACCAGCGCGATGTTCTTGATGAACGCGCCCATCGGCGCGATCGAGAGCATGAGCGCAAGCGTGAGCAGCCACGGCCGGCGGATGCGCGACAGCATCCGCGCGAGCGGATCAAGCGCGCCCGAACGCTCGATGCCCAGACTCAGCGCAAACATCGCCGCGACCGTCACCGTCGCCTCGTTGCTGAAACCGGCGAGCGATTCGGTCGGCGTCACCAGGCCGAACACGACGAGCAGCACGAGCACGATCAGCGCGACGAGGTCGACGCGCAGCTTCTCGCTCGCGAACAGCGCGATCGCGCCGAGCACGATGACGAGCGTGAGCCAGGCGTCGAAACTCATGCGCGCGACTCCCCGTGCCGCACACGCACGGCGAACGCGAACCGCGCGCGCGCCGCGCCGCGACCGTCATCCAGGGCGGCGGCGAGGCGGGCGGACGAAGGAGGGAACGGCGCGACTGGCATCGCGCCGCATGGTAGCGGATGGTCATGCCGCGGAGCAGCCCGGCACGGCGCCGCCGTCAATCGGGTGTATCGACGTGGATCGAGGCGTCGTCGTAGTGCGAATAGCGCACGCGCGTCGTCGCCGTATGGCCCATGAAACTGCCCGTCGATTCCACCTGGATCGGCAAACCGCTCTTCAGCGACACCCATGCCTTCGCATCGCCCTTCGCCGGCTGCGTGATGGTGTAGGCGTACACCCTGGCCGGTTCGCCGTCGACGCTGGCGTCGGGCAGCGCCTGCACGCTCATGCCGTTCTCGATCTCGCGGGTGAATTCCGGGTTGCGGTATTGCGCCACCATTTTCGCCACGCCCGGCACCGGCATGGGCGTGAGCTTCCCGCCCATGTCCATGTAGATCGTGTCGCCGACGACGACCTGCGCCGGGCCCCGCGCCGGCTGCACGCGGTAGCGGTCGGGTGCGACGAAATCCATCGAGCTGACCTTCTCGCCGTTGGCGAGGTTGGTCACGTCCGCATGGAAGCTGCGCGCGGCGAGGAACTTGGCGAAGGCCTCGTGCAACTCGTCCTTCGGCGCGGCGCCCGCGAACGGCGCGACAAGGACGGCAGCAAGGGCGCAAGCGGACAACAGCGGATGACGCATGGCGATCTCCATCGAATCAAAAAGAGGGGCGATGTCCGCGAGGACGATCGTGCTACACCGCACGGTCGCGGCGTATCCTTCACGCATACGCAAAAACGACCCTGCCAAGGACATCGCGTGGACCGCTACGAACGCATCCTGACCCTGCACCGCATCCTCAAGTCCGCGCGCTATCCGGTGCCTTTCGCGCAGATCAAGGACGAGCTCGGCTGCTCGCGCGCGACCGTCTACCGCGACATCGCCTTCCTGCGCGACGCCCTCGGCGCGCCAGTCGAAGGCGGTGAAGGCGACGAGGCCGCGTTCCGCTACGAAGCCGGCGAAGGCGACCGCTTCGAACTGCCCGGCCTGTGGCTGACCAGCGACGAACTCGCCGCACTGCTCGCGCTCAACGAACTGCTCGACCGCTCCGATCCCGGCGTGCTCGCCGGCGCGCTGGCGCCGTTCCGCGCGCGCATGGAGCGATTGCTGTCCGATCACGCCAGCGGGCGCAGCCTGCCGGTCGACCGCATCCGCGTCCTCGCCAGCGGCTCGCGCCAGCTCGACCAGGGCGCGTTCCGCGCGGTCGCCGGCGCCCTGCTCAACCGGCAGCGGCTCAAGTTCGGCTATCGCGCGCGCTCGACCGACGCGACGACCGAGCGCGTCGTCTCGCCGCAGCGCCTCGCCCACTACCGCGACAACTGGTATCTCGACGCGTGGGACCACAGCCGCGACGCGCTGCGCAGCTTCGCACTCGACCGCATCAAGTCGCCCGCCGCGCTCGACGAACCCGCGCTCGACCGCGACAAGGCCGAACTCGACGCCCACCTCGCGTCGAGCTACGGCATCTTCTCCGGCGCGCCGAAAGCGTGGGCGACGATCCGCTTCTCGCCGCACGCGGCACGCTGGGTCGCCGACGAACACTGGCACTCGCAGCAGCAGGGCACGCGCCTGCCCGACGGCCGCTACGAGCTCAAGCTGCCCTACTCCAATTCGCGCGAACTGCTCATGGACGTGCTGCGCTACGGCGCCGACGCCGAAGTCGTCGCACCGGTCAGCTTGCGCGAGGAAATGAAGATCATGCTGCAGCTCGCGCTTGGCGCGTATGTCTGAGGACGAGACCGGGCATCCTGCCGCGGCTCGTGGCGAACGGTCGCGGCATAGCCGCGCCACGTTCGCCGCTTCCGGCGTATGCGCCGGAAGCGACGGCACCTCCCTGTGCCGGGAACGGCGCGTCCGGACGTCAGTCCCATGAACAACGCAGAACACCGCGCCGCAACAGGAGCGCGCCGCATCTCGCTGGTGCTCGGTTCCGGCGGCGCGCGCGGCTACGCGCACATCGGCGTCATCGAGGAATTGCGCGCGCAGGGATTTTCGATCGAGTCGATCGCCGGCAGCTCGATGGGCGCACTCGTCGGCGGCATGTACGCGGCCGGCAAGCTGGATGCCTACCGAGACTACGTGCTGCCGCTGCAGCGCCTCGACGTGCTGCGCCTGATCGACTGGACGTTCCGCGGCGGCGGCCTCATCAAGGGCGACCGCATCAGCGGCGTGCTGCGCGAACTCGTCGGCGATGTGCTCATCGAAGAGTTGCCGATGCCCTACACCGCGGTCGCCGTCGATCTCGACGCGCAGCGCGAAGTCTGGTTCTCGCGTGGCCCGCTGTTCGACGCGATCCGCGCCTCGATCGCGATCCCGACCGTGTTCCGCCCGCATCGCTACCAGGAGCGATTGCTCGTCGACGGCGGCCTGCTCAACCCGCTGCCGGTGTCTCCGACGCTGCGCGACCTCACCGACGCGACGATCGCCGTCGACGTCAACGCGGCGGCGGAATCGCTCGGCGGCGCATCGGATTCGGCGCACGCCGCAATCGGCGGCGAGTCGCCGGAAATCATCAACGAAGGGGCCGACGTGCCGATCGAAGGCAGGCGCAAGCCGCAGCGTCGCTTCGCCGCCTTCCTCGACGCCTTTGCCGAACGCCGCGAACGCAACGCCGCGCTGCACGAACCCGGCGCGCTCGAACTGTTCGCGCGCTCGCTCGACGTCGTGCAGGAAACGGTGACGCGCCTCAAGCTCGCCGCGCAACCGCCCGACCTGCTCATCACGATTCCGCGCAACGCCTGCGCGTTCTACGAATTCCACCGCGCTGCCGAACTCATCGAACTCGGCCGCACGCGCACGCGCGAGGCGCTCGCGCGCTGGCAACCGCCGACGCCCTAGAAGAACAGCCGCGCCAGTTCCGCGCCCGGATCGTCCGCGCGCATGAACGCTTCGCCGACGAGGAACGCGCCGATGCCGGCCTCGCGCAGCGCGCGCACGTCCTCGCGCGTGTGGATGCCGCTCTCCGCAACGATCGTGCGGTCGTGGTCGACGGCCGGCCGCAGGCGCAGCGTCGTCTCGAGCGAAGTCTCGAACGTGCGCAGGTTGCGGTTGTTGACGCCGATCAGCGTGGCCGGGATATCGAGCGCGCGTTCGAGTTCGGCTTCGTCGTGCACCTCGACGAGCACGTCGAGATCGAGTTCCGCCGCGAGCAGCGACAGGTGCAGCAGGTGCGCGTCGTCCAGCGCGGCGACGATGAGCAGGATCGCGTCGGCGCCGATCGCGCGCGCTTCGTACACCTGATAGTCGTCGACGATGAAATCCTTGCGCAATACGGGCAATTCGCAGGCCGCGCGCGCCTGGGCGAGGTAGTCCTCGCTGCCCTGGAAGAAGTCGGCGTCGGTGAGCACGGACAAACACGCCGCGCCGGCGCGCGCGTAGCTCGCCGCGATCGCGGCCGGATCGAAGTCGGCGCGGATCACGCCTTTCGACGGACTCGCCTTCTTGACCTCGGCGATCACCGCGGGCTGGCCGGCGTCGAGCTTCGCTTCGAGCGCATCGGCGAAACCGCGCGTCGGCGGCAGCGCGTGGATGCGCGCAGACAATTCCGCGAGCGTGACGCGCGCGCTGCGCTCGGCGACTTCCTCGGCCTTGCGCGCGAGGATGCGTTGCAGGATGTCGGACATGGCGGAATCCGGGTCGGGAAACGAGGAGGCAGACTAGCCGGATGCGGCTTCGGCGCAAGCGGAACGTCGCCTCATGCGCCGTCGGCCGATCGCTGCGTCGCCGCCACGAAGGCGTCGAGCTTCGCGCGCGCCGCGCCGCTCGCGAGCGCGGCGCGCGCACGTTCGATGCCGTCGGCGATCGAGGGCGCGACATCGGCCGCGTACAGCGCGGCGCCCGCATTGAGCGCGACGATGTCGCGCGCGATGCCGGGTTCGTCGTCGAGCGCGCGCAGCAGCATCGCCTTCGACTCGGTCGCGTCGGCGACGCGCAGGTTGCGGCTCGAAGCCATGACCAAACCGAAATCCTCGGGTTCGATGTCGTACTCGCGCACGACGCCGTCGCGCAGTTCGCCGACCATCGTCGATGCGCCGAGCGAGACTTCGTCCATGCCGTCGCGGCCCCAGACGACGAGTGCGTGGCGCGCGCCGAGCTGTTGCAGCGCGCGCACCTGGATACCGACGAGATCGGGATGGAACACGCCCATGAGGATGTTCGGCGCGCCCGCGGGATTGGTGAGCGGGCCGAGGATGTTGAAGATCGTGCGCACGCCCAGTTCCTTGCGCACGGGCGCGACGGCCTTCATCGCAGGATGATGTCGCGGCGCAAACATGAAGCCGATGCCGGTGTCGCGGAACACGGCCGCGACCTGCGCGGGCGCGAGGTCGATCGCCGCGCCGAGCGCCTCGAGCACGTCGGCGCTGCCGGATTTGCTCGACACGCTGCGGTTGCCGTGCTTGGCGACCTTCGCGCCGGCCGCCGCGGCGACGAACATGCTCGCCGTCGAGATGTTGAACGTGTGCGCGCCGTCGCCGCCGGTGCCGACGATGTCGACGAAATGATCCGGCGCGCCGACGTCGACCGTCGCCGCGAGTTCGCGCATGACGCGCGCCGCGCCCGCGATCTCGCCAATCGTTTCCTTCTTCACGCGCAGGCCGGTGACGATCGCCGCGACCAGCGTCGGCGAGACGTCGCCGCGCATGATCTGGCGCATCAGGTCGACCATCTCGTCGTGGAAGATCTCGCGATGTTCGATGGTGCGCTGGAGCGCTTCCTGCGGCGTGATCGACATGGCTTCCTCAACGCGTGAAATCGATGGCATAGATATCGGCGCGGCCCAATCCGCCTTCGCGGATGCCGGAGAACAGCAGCGTGCGCGGATGCGCCGGGTCGGCCGAGGGTCCGAGGATCGCGCCGCCATCGACGTTGACGCGCGCGTCGAGCCGGCGCGGACGCACGTAGCGGTCGCCTTCGCGCTCCGCGACCCAGAGCGCGATCGGCGCGTTGTCGACATCGTCTGAACGCGCGAACACGAGCACGTTGCCGCCATCGAGGAAGGCGGCGTCGAAGTCGTCGCCCGCGCCGTTGACCTCACCCGCCAGCGGCTGCGCGGGTTGCCAGGCGCCGTCGCGCCATGCGCTCGTGAACAGGTCGTGGCGACCGCTGCCGCCGCGGCCATTCGCCGCGAACAGCAGCGATGTTCCGTCCGGCGACGGTGTCGGCGCCCATTCGTCGCCGGCGGAATTGATCGCGGCACCGGGATTGCGTGGCGTGCCGAAAATGCCCGTCGCCGGGTCGAAGTCCACTGCGTAGAGGTCGTCGCCGCCGAAACCGCCGGCACGGTTCGAGAAGAACCAGACGGTGCGGCCGTCGGCGCTGAACGCCGGATCGAACTCGTTCGCCGCGCTGTCGAACGACACCGGCGCGGGCGCGCTCCACGCGCCGCCTTCGCGCCGCGTCATCCAGATGTCCCAGCCGCCCGGTCCGCCGGGTCGGTTCGTGCTGCCCCACAAGAGGGTGTGGCCATCCGGCGAAACGGCGGCGCGCACTTCGGAATACGGCGACGACACGATGCCGGGCAGAAGCAGGTGCGCTTCGCCGACGAGTGCGAAGCCCTCATCGCGCGGACGCGGCGCGGCGCAAGCGGCGAGCGAAGCGATCCATGCAACGACGATCGCCAGGCGGCACGCACGCAGCATCCGCGGCATCGCCATTGGCATCACGCGGCTTTCGGCAGCGCGCCGACGAGGAAGTTGCGCAGCATCGCGTGGCCGTGCTGGGTGAGGATGGATTCGGGATGGAACTGCACGCCCTCGATCGGCAGCGTGCGATGGCGCAGACCCATGATTTCCGCGCGCGAGCCGTCGGCGCGTTCCGTCCAGGCGGTGACTTCGAGGCAATCGGGCAGCGACGACGGCTCGACGACGAGCGAGTGGTAGCGCGTCGCCTCGAACGGATCGGGCAGGCCCGCGAACACACCCTGCCCGCGATGACGGATCGGCGAGGTCTTGCCGTGCATGATTTCCGTCGCGCGCACGACCTTGCCGCCGAACACCTGGCCGATCGCCTGATGGCCTAGGCAGACGCCGAGCACCGGCACGCCCACGCCGGCATCGCGCAACACTTCGAGCGACACGCCCGATTCGTCCGGCGTGCCCGGCCCCGGCGAGATGACGATCGCCGACGGCCGCAGCGCGCGGATTTCGCCGAGCGTCATCGCGTCGTTGCGAACCACGCGAACCTCCTGCCCGAGCTCGCCGAAGTACTGCACGAGGTTCCAGGTGAAGGAATCGTAGTTGTCGATCATCAGAAGCATGTCGCTACCAACTCATTGGATTCAAACAAATCGTTGCGATCGACATTCTGGAAATGTCTACGCTGCATCCGCTTTTCAGGCCGCTCGCATCGATCGACCCATCGACCCGCTTCGGGTTTGGCACGCGATCACCAGGAATCACGCGCCAGCCGGGCAAGCGTAGGTGGTGGCGAGGTAGTCGGGCAAGCGCGGTACCCGCAATGCGTTCGTCGACGAGCGCCGTTCATGGCGACCAGCGGGGAACGCGGCAGGCATCCCATATCGAATCTCGCCCTTTCTGCCATGCGGCGATGCAGCCAGCCCGTTCGCGGGGAGCGCGGCAGATATCGCGTTGCCGCGAGAAACCGCTTGCACGCCTGCGCCAGACCATCCATACTGAACCATATGGTTCAGTGTAATCCAGCGCAATTCAACGCTTCATTCGTCGCCCTCGCCGATGCCACCCGTCGTGGTGTCCTCGACCAGCTCGCTCGTGGCGACGCCTCCATCACCGACCTCGCCGACCAGTTCGAAATGAGCCTCACGGGCATGAAGAAGCATGTCGGCGTGCTCGAACTGGCCGGACTCGTGACCACCGAGAAGATCGGCCGCATACGCACGTGTCGCATCGGTCCGCACCGCCTCGAGAAGGAAATGGCGTGGATCGCGCGTTACCGGCAGATATGGGATGCGCGCTTCGAAGCGCTGGACGGTGTCATCGACGAACTCAAACGACAGGAGAAGGCCCGTGGCAGAAAGAAAGGAAAGTGAATCCCGACGCACGACGGTGCAGAAGACGTCGGAGCGCGAAGTCGTCGTCACGCGGACGTTCGACGCGCCCGCGCGACTCGTGTTCGAGGCCTGGTCGAAACCCGAGCTTTTCAGGAAGTGGTGGGTGCCGCGCTCCATGGGAATGACTCTTCGCTCGTGCGAGATGGACGTGCGCAGCGGCGGAAAATACCGCTTGGTGTTCGGCGACGATCCCGCGAACACGATGGCGTTCTTCGGCAGGTACCTCGAAGTGGTGCCCGACAAGCGCATTGTCTGGACGAACGAGGAAAGCGGCGACGCGGGATCCGTTACCACCGTGACGCTTGAAGAGCGCGACGGAAAGACGTTGCTCGTCCTGAGCGAGTTGTATCCCTCGAAGGAGGCGCTCGACGAAGCCGGCACCGGCGCGCAGGACGCGATGCAGGAAACCTTCGTGCAGCTCGACGAACTGCTCTCCGAACTGTGCGCACGTTGACGCCGTTCGCCATGAACCCGGAGGTTCAATCACTCCACGCTTACAAGCCGCCCGCCGCCTGCGCCACCGCGCGGAACAGCGCGCGGCCCTTGTTCATCGTTTCCTCCCATTCCTTGCCGGGGTCGGAATCGAAGACGACGCCGCCACCGGCCTGGACGTAAAGACGTCCATCCTGGATGACGGCGGTGCGGATCGCGATGGCGGTGTCGGCGTCGCCGTCCCAGCCGATGTAACCGATAGCGCCGGCGTAGAGGTTGCGCTTGTGCGGTTCGAGTTCCTGGATGATCTCGATGGCGCGGATCTTCGGCGCACCGCTGACCGTGCCGGCCGGGAACGTCGCCTTGAGCACGTCCATGTAGGACAGGCCATCGCGCAGTTCGCCCTGCACTTCGCTGACGATGTGCATGACGTGCGAATAGCGTTCGATGACGAAGCTCTCGACGAGTTGCACGCTGCCGGTCTTGCTGACGCGACCGACGTCGTTGCGGCCGAGGTCGATGAGCATGAGGTGCTCGGCGCGTTCCTTCTCGTCGGCGAGGAGTTCGGTTTCGAGCGCGAGGTCTTCCTCGTGCGTCTTGCCGCGCGGACGCGTGCCCGCGATCGGGCGCACGACGACCTTGCCGTCCTTCAACCGCACGAGGATTTCCGGCGACGAGCCGACGACCTGCGTGCCGCCGAGGTCGAGGAAATACATGTACGGCGACGGATTGAGCGCGCGCAAGGCGCGGTAGACGTCGACCGGCCGCGCGCGAAACGGCACCGACAAGCGCTGCGACGGCACGACCTGGAAGATGTCGCCGGCGCGGATGTACTCCTTCGCCTTCTCGACCATCGCCTCGTATTGTTCGCGCGTGAAGCTCGACTGGAAATCAGCCTCCTCGAGCGCTTTGGGATCGAGCACGTCCGGATAGCCCGACGCCGCGTGGCGCAGGCGGAACACGAGTTCGTCGAGGCGCCGCCGCGCGCGCGCGTAGGCGTGCGGCTGCGCGGGATCGGCGTGCACGATGAGGTAAAGCCGGCCCTTGAGATTGTCGAACACGGCGACTTCCTCGCTGAGCATGAGCAGCGCGTCGGGCGTGCCGAGTTCATCGCGCTTGTCGCGCGCGAGGCGCGGCTCGATCCAGCCGATCGTCTCGAAGCCGAAGTAGCCGACGAGTCCGCCGCTGAACGCGGGCAGGCCTTCGACGGGCGCGACGCGATAGCCGGCGCGGATCTTCTCGACCTCGGCGAGCGGATCGTCGAGCTCGCGCGTTTCGACCGTTTCGCCGAGCTCCGAGACGGTCAGCGTCTTGCCGCGCAGCGAATACACGCGCCGGCACGGCAGGCCGATGATCGAATGACGCCCCCATTTCTCGCCGCCCTCGACCGACTCGAACAGGTACGAATACGGCCCGTCGGCGAGCTTGAGATGCACCGAGAGCGGCGTATCGAGGTCGGACAGCACCTCGCGCACGACGGGAATGCGGTTGTAGCCTTGCGCGACGAAGGCGTCGAATTGTTGCCGGGTGGTCACGTCGAAAGTGGGAACGGTTGCGGGGACGCGACGATAGCAGCCGCGCCGGGGCGGCGCTCGGCGCATGCGCACCGGCGGCTGAAGCCGGCATGCTCAGGCGTCCTCGAAACCGTCCACGAAAATCGCGTCAGGCAACACCGGCGCGTGCGGCTCGCGCACGATGTCGTAGGCCATGCCGCCGGCCGGCACGTCGCGGCCCCAGTACAGTTCGACCTCGCTGGATGAAGTGCCGACGAGCGGATGCGGCTCGACGTCGTCCTCGTCGGGCGTGTCGGTGAGCGCGATCGCGTCGCCCCAGGTCGCGCCATCGGGCGAGCGGCGCACGGCGAGGTCGAAGCCGCTGCCGTTTTCGCGGATCCAGAACAGCGCGAACGCGCCGTCCGGCATCACCACCGGCAGCGAGTCGTGGTTGTTGCCGGCGGTCGCGAAGGCCTGCGGCGGCGCGCTCCAGTCGCGCACGTCGTGCGTCGTCTTCACGTACATCGCGAGCGCGCTGCTGCCGACCTGGTAGCTCGCGAGGTAGAGGCCGTCGCTGTCGCGATAGGCGATGCGCGGCAGTTGGCTGGCGCTTGCGATCTGCGTTTTCAGCATGTCCCAGGTCACGCCGCCATCGCTGGATTGGGCGACGTAGCTGCCGCCGGACAGCCGCTGGTAGCTCATCGTCAGCGTGCCGTCGGCATGGCGGACTACATGCGGATTGATCTCGCCGTCACTCGCCCAGCCGAGTGCGAGTTGGCCCTGCTCGGTGAACGCGATGCCGTCGCTGCTCGTCGCGCGCCAGATGCGATAGCTTGCGCTGCCCGTGCCCTTGAGATGGAACAGCACGTAATTCGCAGGCCCGAGTTGCAGCAGCGCCGGATGGCGTTCGTTCGCGTCCGTGGCGATGACCGCCGCGGGCGTCGTCCACGTCGCGCCTTCGTCGCTCGAACGCGTCAGCAGCAGGTCGCCGCTGAACGTCGACGGATCGAGCCGTTCGAACACGACGATGCGCGCGCCGTCGTCGCTCGAACGGATCACCGCGGCCTGGTAGTCGAGCTGCGGGCCGCTGGTCACGTTGGCGATCTGGGCGGCGGCGGTCGATGCGGCCAGCGCGAATACGCCGGCGAGGCAACGATAGTCATGCATGGTGCGCTCCTTCCGTCATTCGCCGGCGCGGCATGCCGGGCATGTGCAGCGTGAATTCGACGCCGCGCCCGTCGGCGAGGTTGCGCGCCGTCGCGACGCCGCGATGCAGCTCGGCGACGAGGCGCACGACGTAGAGACCCAGGCCCAGGTGCGGCGCCGCGCCCGAGCGCATCGCGCCGGCACGCATGGAAACCAGCGAATCGAACAGGCGATCCTGCATCGCCTCCGGCAATGGCGGGCCGACGTTGGCGAGGCGGATTTCCGGCTCCGCGTCCGCGTCCGCCGAGAGCGACAGCGCGATCCAGCCGTCGGCGGGCGCGAACGAGCACGCGTTGTCGAACAGCTTGTCGAGCGCCTGCGCGACGAGGTCCGGCGCGCCGTGGAACGGCAGTGGCGCACCCGGCAACGCGAGGCGCAGTTCGCGCGGCGCGGCGAGCGCGCGATAACTTTCCGCGCAGCCGGCGACGAGCGCACGCAGGTCGAAGTCCTCCGCTTCCGCCGAGGCGATCGCGCGTTCGACGCGGCTCGCCTCGCTCATCGCGCGGACGATCGCGCCAAGACGGTCGGCGCCGTCGCGCGCGCGGGAAAGATACGGACGCGCGTCGCCGGGCAATGCGTGATGGTCGAGGTTGTCGAGCGAGGACTTGACGATCGCCAGCGGCGTGTTGAGTTCGTGCGAGAGCTTCGACGCGAGCGTGCGCAGGTAGTCCGTCGACGCGCCGACCTCGTCGAGCAGCTTGCGGAAGCTGCGCGCGAGATCGCCGAGCTCGTCGCGCGAATCGGCGAGCGGCATCGGGCCGTCCAGACGTCCGGAGGCGCGCATCGCGCGTTCGGTCGCGTTGCGCAGGCGGCGGATGCGCATCGACAGCGACGCGCCGAACAACAGCAGGATCGCCGCCGCGATCGCGAGCGCGACCAGCGTCGCGGTCGCAAGCCCGGCCAGCGCGCGATCGGCGAGCAGCGGCAGCGCGGCATTGGCCTGCTCGAGCACGAGCGCGCCATGCGTGGCGCCGCCGTCCTCGAGCGGAATCGCGGCGGCGAGGACGACCGCGCCGGCGCCGTCGGCCGGGCGCCAGCTCGTCGCCGCGACGCCGGACAGCGCCTGCCAGACTTCGCTCGCGTCGACGCGCGGACGATTGCCGTCGAGTTGCGAGGAGCCGTCGAACGCGGGCGCGACGACGTGGCGGTAAATCCATCCGGAAAATCCGCCGGCGTGTTCGCGCGCGGAAAATCCGTCGGCGGCGAGCTGTCCCGCGTCCGCGATCACCCAGCCGTCGGCGGCGACGAGGCGCGCGCGCGCATGCGGCGGCAACATCGGCTGCAGCGCGCGGGCGATCGCATCGTCGTAGGCGACCAGCGTGCGAAGTTCCGGCGCATCGGACCCGGATTGCACGGAATCGAACGCGCCGATGCCGATGCGGTCGGGCGCGAACTCGCGCGGGATGCGCAGCTCGATGCGATAACCCGAACCATCCTCCTGCATCGCGCCGGCCAGATGGTCCGGCAATGCCGGCGCGTCGCCCTGCGCGGTCGCGTCGAACGCGCCGGGTGCGGCGCCGATCAGGCGGTAGCGCCGCGTCGCGCCGTTCCTTTCGAGCACGAGCGTCACATGGTCGCCGCCCGCGCTGCGCGGATCGGCGGGATCGAAGCGCGCGCGCGTCGCGTCGCGCACGTCCGCGAGCAGGTAGAGATCGCCGTCGCGTCGCGCCAACAACACACGCAACTTCTGCGCGTCGGAAGCGGGGCCGAGCGCCTGCGCGTAAGGCCGCAGCGCGCCCCAGTCGTCCGCGTAGCCATCGACGGTGATCGGTTCGCGCGCCCGCTGCGCGTAGAGCACCGCACCCGCCGGGATCGCCACGCCGCGCGCCTGCACGGTCTTGCCGAACAGCGCGGCGGACGTCAGCCACGCCTGTTCCTGGCCTTCGCGCAGGAGCCGTTCGGTCTGCCGCACGAACTGCCAGCCCGCCCACGGCAACGCCAGCGTGCACAGCGCGGCGAGCAGGAGCTTGAGGCGAAGCGACATGGATCGGATTCGTTTCGGGCGGCTACGCCTTCCACCGATAGCCGGCGCCATGCACGGTGTCGATCGCGTCGAACGCGGGGTCGATGGCGACGAACTTCTTGCGGATGCGCTTGATGTGCGAGGTGATCGTGGCGTCGTCGACGACGACCTGTGCGTCGCGCATGAGCTGGTCGCGGCTTTTCACGTGGCCGGGGAAGCGCACCAGCGTGTGCACCATCCAGAACTCGGTGACGGTGAGCGGCACGTCGACGCCGTTCCAGGTCACGCGCATGCGTTCGGTTTCGAGCTTGAGCGGGCCTTGCGCGAAGACGTTGTCGGCGGAGACGGGCTGGCGCAGCGCCTCCATGCGGCGCAGCAGCGCGTTGATGCGCGCGGCAAGCTGGTGCAGCGAGACGTCCTTGGCGAGGTAGTCGTCGGCGCCGAGGCGCAGGCCGGAAATCACGTCGAAATCCGAATCGCGCGCGGTCAGGAACAGGATCGGCAGCGTCGGCGCCTGCGCGCGCAGCGTGCGACAGAGTTCGAAGCCGCCTTCGGGTTCGTCGCCGAGGCCGACGTCGATGATGACGAGGTCGGGCATGCGCTGCGCGAACGCGGCCTGCGCATCGCCGCGCGAGGCGTAGCCGCGCACCTCGAAACCGAGCCGCGTCAGCGCCTCGACATAGTTGGCGCGGATCAGGGGTTCATCCTCGACGATGGCGATGTGACGCGGCATGGTTCGGCTCCGGGAAGTCGCGGCCAGCTTACGCGGTGCGCGCGCGGGCGCAACGGCAACGGACGCGGCATCAGCAAAAAGCCACAACTCGCCACGGCGCGCGCCGCGCCGCGGCCGCGCGGTTGCCGCGAGCCGGTTTGCAATGTCATCGCCGACGAGCCCCGTCGCCCGCGAACGACCCGAAAGGACAGCTGCCATGAAGCATACCGCCGCCACGACCCGCCACGACCGCGATCAACATCCCGACCCGAACGCCGAACTGCATGCGCGCGAACGGCTGCGCATGGTCGTCGCGCTCGGCGCGCTGCTGCTCGGGTTCGCCGCCTCGTTGCACCTGTGAAGGAGACGACCATGGATCGCATCCTGTTCGAAAAGCGCGCGTCGACCCTCTGCGGCGACGACGACGGCCTCTGGCTCGGCGCCGAAGCGATGGTCGCGCCCGACTGCCTGCGCGACGCGCTGCCGCCTGCTCACGCCGTTGCGACGGAACGCGACGTCGATCCGTCATGGTGTGTGGTCTGACGGCTCGCGCCTCCCCTGAGCGAACCGCAGGCCCGCAATCGACGATTGCGTCACCCGCGCCGGACGGACTCCCTCCTCCCTCCCCAACTCCGGCGCGGGTTTTTTTGGGTTTTTCCCATGCGGTCATCTCCGACCGCCGCTTCTTCCCGCATCGACGAAACAGCGCTGCCTGGACTTCGTGGAAGGCCAGAACGGCCATCCATGGCCGCACTTCTCAAAGGGAGCCGATCTCGGCCTGCATGCGCGCGATGACGCCCGCGTAGTCCTTCTCGCCGAAGATCGCCGAGCCCGCGACGAAGGTGTCGGCGCCGGCGCGCGCGATCTCGGCGATGTTCGACGGCTTCACGCCGCCGTCGATCTCGAGGCGGATCGCGCGGCCGCTGGCGTCGATGCGGCGACGCACTTCGCGCAGCTTGTCGAGTGCGGCCGGGATGAAGCTTTGCCCGCCGAAGCCGGGATTGACCGACATGACGAGCACGAGGTCGAGCTTGTCGAGCGTGTAGTCGAGCCACGACAGCGGCGTCGCCGGATTGAAGACGAGGCCGGCCTGGCAGCCCGAGTCCTTGATCAGCCCGATCGTGCGGTCGACGTGTTCGCTCGCTTCCGGATGGAAGCTGATCAGGCTCGCGCCGGCCCTGGCGAAGTCGGGCACGATGTGGTCGACGGGCTTGACCATGAGATGCACGTCGATCGGCGCGGTCACGCCATGCTTGCGCAGCGCCTCGCAGACGAGCGGGCCGATGGTCAGGTTCGGCACGTAATGGTTGTCCATGACGTCGAAATGCACCCACTGCGCGCCGCCGGCGACGACGGCATCGACCTCGGCGCCCAGGCGCGCGAAATCGGCGGAAAGGATCGACGGGGCGATGACGGGCGCTTGCTTGGCCATGGCGGGTTGCCTGTGATGGATGCTTCGATCTTCGGGCGCGGGATGCGTCAGTGCAATCCGCGTTCCTGCTTGATGCGTTCGTACGCGGCGTTGATCTCGCGCGAACGCTCCTCGGAACGGCGCTTCACTTCGTCGGGCACGTCGCCGAGCTTGTCGGGATGATGCTGGCTCATGAGCTTGCGGTAGGCGCGCTTGATCTCGCTCTCGCCCGCCTCGCGCGTGATGCCGAGCACCGCGTACGGATCGACTTCCGATGGCCGCCGCGGCGGCGGCGCGGCATTGTTCCAGCCGCCGCCGGGCCGATACTGGCCGCGCGTCTGCTGTGCGTTGCGCCAGGCCGGGCCGTAGCCCTTCATCGCCGACAGCGCGACGAGTTCGTGTTCGCTGACGCCCAGTGCCTGGCACAGCTTGCGCACCAGCACGAGCTTGGGTTCGGCGATCGCGCCTTCGGCATGGACGAGGTCGAGCAGCAGGTCGAGCACGATGAAGGCATGGTCGCGCCGACCGCGGCACCACGCCTTGAGTTCGGCGACGGCGCCCGTGTTGTTGAAGTCGGGCTGCTTGCCCGCGGTGAAGCGCTCCATTGCCGCGCGGCGCTGCACGGCGTCCAGGCGCAGGCGTTCCATGAGCGCTTCGGCCGCGGCGATTTCCGGCTCGGACACGCGGCCGTCGGACTTGGCCAGGGCGCCAGCGAACGCGAACAGCGGCTCGATGAAGCCGTTGCCGAGCGGCGGCGGCCGCATGCGCTCGGCGGCGCTGTCGTAGAGATGGCCAAGGATCAGGCCGATGAACAGGCCGAACGGATTGTGGAAGAAGAGCAGCCCGAGCACGCCGCCGACGATCTTGCCGATCACGCTCATCGCGCCGCTCCGGCGCGCGCGGCGCGATGAGCACGGCATGGACTGTCGAAGAAGAAGGTCACCAGCGGAATCTTTCCAGGCACGGGAACCGGCGATTCTACCAAGGCGACTACCAAGGCGATCCGCTGCGCCGGACGCATCGTTACAATGCGCGTTTTGGCGATCCGGAAATTCCGCGTGCCGACCGTCCTCGTCCAATCCGAACTGCCCGGCCTCGATCTCGTCCATCGCGGCAAGGTGCGCGACGTTTACGCGATTTCCGCCGACGAACTGCTCATTGTCGCCAGCGACCGGCTCTCGGCGTTCGACGTCGTGCTGCCCGACCCGATTCCGGGCAAGGGCGAGATGCTCTGCCAGATCTCCAATTTCTGGTTCGACAAGACCGCGCGGCTGATGCCGAACCATCTCACCGGCCGCGCCGTCGCCGACGTTCTGCCGGCGGGCGTCGATGCTTCGCTCTACGCGAAGCGCGGCGTCGTCGCCAGGCGTCTCAAAGCGCTGCCGGTCGAGGCGATCGCGCGCGGCTACCTCATCGGCTCGGGCTGGAAGGACTATCAGGCAACGGGCTCGCTGTGCGGCATCGCGCTGCCGGCCGGCTTGCGCCAGGCCGAGCAGTTGCCGCAACCGATCTTCACCCCGTCGACCAAGGCCGCGGTCGGCGACCACGATGAGAACGTGAGCTTCGACGCAGTCGTCGCCGCGATCGGCGGCGACCTCGCCGAGCAGGTGCGGGCCGCGACGCTCGCGATCTACGCATTCGCGGCATCGTTCGCGGCCGAGCGCGGCATCCTCATCGCCGATACCAAGTTCGAGTTCGGCACCGATGCGGACGGCAAGCTTTACGTCATGGACGAAATGCTCACGCCCGATTCCTCGCGTTTCTGGCCTGCCGACGAATACCGCGTCGGCATCAGCCCGCCCAGCTACGACAAGCAGTTCGTGCGCGACTACCTGGAAACGCTGGACTGGAACAAGACCGCCCCCGGTCCGCGCGTGCCGGCCGATGTCATCGCGGCGACATCGGCGAAATACGCCGAAGCGCTGCGCAAGCTCGCTGGCATCGTGCTCGACTGACGCACCACCGCGATGGGCTACGTCTACCTCGCCATCGCGATCGTCGCCGAGGTCGTCGGCACTTCGGCATTGAAGTCGGCGGCGGGATTCACGCGGCTCGTGCCTTCGTTGGTCGTGGTTGCCGGCTATGGCACCGCGTTCTTTTTCCTCTCGCTGGTGCTGCGCACGATCCCGATCGGTGTCGCATATGCGATCTGGTCGGGCGCCGGCGTCGCGCTCATCGCGCTGATCGGCTGGCTGCTGTATCGCCAAAGCCTCGATGCGGGCGCGCTCGCCGGCATCGCGTTGATCGTCGCCGGCGTCGTCGTGATCCAGCTGTTCTCGCGCAGCGCGGCGCACTGACGCGGCCGCTGCTGCGTCCCGTCTTTCCTGTCGCGACGCACACGCATACAGTCGAGGCACTCCATCCACGGGGAAGCGAACGATGCGCAGCGTCAACGACTGGTTCGGCAGCTACAGCGCGGACCACCAGAATCCGACCAACATCCTCATCCACTGGATCTGCGTGCCGGCGATCCTGTGGGCCGCGATCGCGCTGCTCTGGCTGATTCCGGTGCCGGCATCGATCGGCCGCGCGGGCCTGTGGTGCGCGCTGATCATGGTCGGCGTGCTCACGTTCTACTGGCGACTGTCGCGGCCGCTCGGCGCGGCGATGTTCATCGTCTTCGTGCTGCTCGCGCTGTTCACGCAATGGCTGTACCAGACGCTCGGCCGCCCGACGCTGTTCTGGTCGGCGATCGGCGTGTTCGTCGCCGCCTGGATCGGGCAATTCGTCGGCCACATCCTCGAAGGACGCCGGCCCTCGTTCTTCACCGATCTTGCCTATCTGCTGATCGGACCGGCGTGGCTGACCGGCAAGATCATGCGGCGCATCGGCATCGCGTACTGAGGTTGTTTCCGCACAGGCCGGGCGATCGAGGGGCGGCCGGCGGACGCAGCGGCCGACCACGCATTCGTGCATCCGGCCGGCAAAAAAAAGCGCCCCGAAGGGCGCTTTTTTCGTTTGCGGAACGCCTGCGATCAGGTCATTCGTCGGCCGTGGCATCGGTCGTCGAATCGGCCGCGGGCTGCGGCACCGGCTGCAGGATCGTCGGATTGTTCACCAGCACCGTAAAGCCGTTGTAGACGACGAAGCTGGCCATCTCGCCCTGCATCTCGGCCGTTGCATACGGGAAGTCGGTCGGATCGAGCAGCGAACCATGCTCGCCCTGCAGGAAGCGCGTCACCACCTGCAAGCCCTGATACGACAGCATGACCGTGTCGTCGATGCCTTGCGCACCGAGCGCCGCGATCAGCGGCTCAGTGCCCGACAGCGGCGCGCCGACGACCGTGTTCGGAATGACCTGATCGCCCGGCACATCGCCGCCGCCGACCACTTCGTTGATGAGAATATTCTTGAACGACTCGTTGCTGCGCGCGGCCGGATCGACGAGCGTGCCGTTGCCGGCGTAGTTGATTGGATCGCCCGAATCGATGACGGTCTGCGTGGCGACGAAGTAGGCGTCGTAGCTCGGCGTGCCCTGGACGAGGCCCGCGGCGGCGAGGCCGGCATGGATCGACGGGCCGAACGCAGGCGAGGCGTCGAGCAGGCGCGCGATGCCGCCGCCCGGGACGTTGAGCACGGCGGCCTTGATCGTCGGGTCGACGGCCATGACCATCGTGCCGATGATGCTGCCCAGCGACTGGCCGACGAAGCGCGTGTGGCTGGCATCGACGTTCGGCAGCGACGAAGCCGCGTGCGCAAGCTGCATGACATCGGCAACGCCCTGGCGCAGGTTGTCGCGCGAGGTGAGCAGGCTGGTCAGGTTGATGTAGTGCGAACCCGAACCGTCGATCTTGCCGTCGGGGCCGGGCGCGCCGGTCGTGTTGCTCTGCAGGTCGATGTCGAAAGTGCGCTCGTGCGCGCCGAGCGCGGCGAACGGCGTGTTGCCGGCATAGAACGGATTGGTCTTGTCGACAAGGCCGTGCAACGGCAGGTCGATTGCGACGACGGCATAGCCCTGCGCGGCGAGCGTGCCGGCGATCGCGAACATGTCGGTGCGGTTGCGCGTGATGCCGTGCTGGAAGATGACCAGCGGCCAGCCCGCGGCGGGCTTGGTCTTGCCGGAAGCGGCATTGGGCAGCGTCAGCAGCAACGGCACCACCTGCGTCGACATCGCCACCGGGATCGGGTTGCACGCGGTGAGATTGGTCGAAGTCGGATCAAGGCCGAATGCAGCGCATTGTTCGATGTAGGCGCCCGGCGCGGCGGTCCAGTTCGACGTCAGCGGCGGACACGCGGTCGGCTTGCCATCTTCGTCGATGCCGCAATCGCCCGTCGTCGGTGCGCCGAGGTAATACGGCAAGGCGATCGTGCCGATGTAGATGTCGGCGATCGGCGGCAGGCCGAGGCCGAGGTCGCCAATCGTCTTGCCGGTCGGCGCGGCGTGCGTTTCCGCCCCGGGCGAAAGCTGAGTGATCGCCGACAACGCTTGCAGGGTCGGCGTGATGCTTTGCGTCGTCGCCGTCCACGACATCGCGATTGAACCCGGCGCGACGCCGGCAGCGTATGCCGCGGCTTCCTGCGTGTTGACGAGCTGGCGCAGCGGTTCGAGCTGGCAGGCCTGCGCGTCCGGCAGGAAGGCGACGTTCGACCTGCCACCCGAGCACAGCGCGCTGTGGCCCTGCGCGAGCGCGTAGGTGAACGAACCGCGCACGGGAGCGCCGTTGGCATCCTCGAGATCACTCGTGACCACGGCCATGTACGAAGTCATCTGCTTGAGCGGCGCGGTCGGCACGATCGCGAGCGTGGCGCCGGTCGTGTCCGAAGGCGCCAGCGTGGCGACGAATTCCTGCGGCGAGGCGAGCTCGCGCACGACGCCGGTGACGCCGCCGCCGGGGCCGCTCAGCGTGACTTCATACATGTGCACGCTGCCGGCGACCGACGCGGCGCTCAGCGGCGCCGAGAACGTCATCGACCACGGCGCGGTCGTGCTGAAGCCGTCGAGCGCGTTCATCGCGAGCTTCGGGCCGGCGTCCGGTGCAGTCGGGTCGACCGGGATGTTGAGCGTGAGGTCGGTCGTGCCCTGCAGCAGCAGGTTGTTCGGGAACGGGATGACGCCGTTGCTCGGGTCGAAACCCGCCACCGTATGCGGCGCGACCGGCGCCGTGTAGTCGTATGCCAGCGCGTCGTGCGCAGCCAGTGACAGCGCGGCGGCCGCCGCGATCGCAATCAATCGAACCTGCATGGATATGCCCCTCTGGCTGCGTCCAAACGTGGAGGAATCAGGCAATTTGCAAAACCGGGCATCCTGCCGCGGTTTGCAAACAAACGGTCGCGGCAAAGCCGCGCCGCGTTTGTCGCATCAGGCACTTGCGTGCCAGGTGCGGCGGCACGTCCTCGTGCCGGAGCGGCTTTTTCAAGCCGCTCGATTTACGGAAACCGGGGCATCTTAGGCGCTTCAATCGCGCATTGGCAACGCTGCACTGCGGCGAAATGCGGTGGCGTATGGTGCGCCGCGTGCCGCTGCGCGGACGGGCACTGAAACGGACTCAGCGCGCGTCGATGGAGACCAGATCGAGCGGCTTTCCATGCGCGTCGCGCACGCCTTCCTGCAATTCCGCCAGACGCCGTACGGACGGGCACAACGCGGCGACCTGCGGACGCAATTCGCGCAGGCGCCGCTCGATCTTCGGCCGCAACTGCATGGCGAGGTCGCCTGCCTGCGCCGGCAAAGCGAGCGCGCCCTGCACGTCGCCGTCGAGCGCCGCCTGCACGCTGCGCCGGCCGGTGTCCTGCGCAAGCACTTCGGCGACGTCGTCGAGCGCGGATTCGGCTTCGGCTTCCAGCGCGTAGGGCTGCCAGTCGCGCGTGCTCGTGCTGCGCGCGACGCGCTGGCGCAACGTATCCGCGGTCTGCGCGAGACGCCGCTCCACTTGCGCGCGCGCATCGGGTGACGGCGACAGCGCATCGACCTGCGCGTGCAGCGTGGCCATGACGAGATCGACGCCGTGACCGGCGACCGCCTTCACCTTGGGCACGAGATCGCGCAGTTCGCGGTCGAACAGGGCGAGGCGATCGCCGCCTTCGGCATCGAGCGCGACGCGCGCGCCATCCACGCGCAACGCGCCGCCGCGCCATTCGACGCGACGCGGCGACGATGAGCTGCGCTCGAAGACGAGTGCGTCGGGCGTCACGGTCAGGTCGTAGCTGCTGCTCGCATGGCAGACGTCGGCGAGCTCGTCGCCCGCGTCTGCACGCGCCTGCGACGCGAAGGCAACGCACACGCACAACGCAACGAACGATTTCATGCCGGCTCCGCGGGGAAAAGGATGCGCAAGCGTCGACGACGCGCACGCAACCCGCACTGAATCAGGATGGTGTCGAGGCGGCGCATCGCGCTCACGCGTCGCGCGGCCAGCGCGCCGCCTCCGGCGCGAACGCGCGCGGCGACCAGCCGAAGTCGCGCGCGGCATCGGCGTTGTCGGCGACGAGGTCGCGCGTGAGGCGCGCGATCGCAGCGGCACGCGATGGCGCGAGCACGCGCAGCGCGGCCAGCGGCACCGGCAGCGCGAGGCAGCGCACGTCGAGCGAGCGGCAGGTGCGTTCGATCATCGCCGAGAAGCTCAGCCGCTCGCCGCCGCCGACTTCGTAGATCCTGCCCGCTGTCCGCGCCGACGACGAAGCGGCGATGCAGGCGTGCGCCAGATCCTCCGCATGCACCGGCTGACGCAGACCGCAAGCGCCGACGATGCGCGGAAACACGCGCCAGCGCCGTGCGAAACGCGCGATCGGCGCGAGCGAACGATCGCGACCCGCGCCATAGACGAGCGTCGGCCGCAGCAGCGTCGCCGCGGCGTTGCGTGAAGCAGCGGCGCGCAGCACGCGGCCTTCGGCATCGGCGAGTCGCGACGCGACGCCGCGCTCGGCAGCGTCGATCGAATCGCGCTTGCTGTCCGCGCTCATCGAGCCAATGGCGACCACGCGCGCGGCGCCGGTCGGCGTGCGTTCGTACCAATGCGCGAAGGCATCGAGCGGACCGCAGCTGAAGATCGCATCGATGCCGTCGGGCAGCACGAAACCGCTTTCGAGGCTGCCTTCGATCCATTGCAGGTTGGTTTGCGCGTCCGCCTGCGCGCGGCGACTGACCGCGAACACGCGCTCGCCCGCGTCGAGCAGGCGCGTCACGAGGAAGCGACCGATCGCGCCACTCGCGCCGAACACGAGGCAGGTTTTCACGACCTCAGACCGATGGCGCGACCTGCTTCGCGTCCTCGCCGCCCGCCTCGGGTTCGCCTGTGCCGGCAGATGGCGCATCGGCGTCCTGCAACGCCTGTTGCACGGCCGCGAGCGCCGCGCTGTCGCGCTGCAACGGCGTCTTCAACAAGGCCATGCGCGCCGCGAACAGCGGTTTGCGCGCCTTGTCGATGTGGGCGAGTGCCGCCGACAGCGTTTGCGAATCGGCGCCAACCATGAGTTCGAGCGGTTGCAGGCATTGCTCGACCGCCGCGTCGTAGGCGCGGCTGCGGGCGCGCAATTCGTCGATCTGCCCGGCCAGCGCCTGCAACGGCGCGGCGGCGTCTTCGGCAGCGTGCGAAGGCGCATTCACGACGACCACGGGCGCCGGCGCCGGCGGATTGGCCACGCGCCCGGCATGCAGGGTGTCGAGCTCGTTCTCCAGATCCATCTTTTCGTAGAGCAACTCGGCTGCGCGGGCCCGTTCGGCACGATACGCGCGCAGCAGCCACGCGGCACCGGCAACCGCCAGCAGCGCCAACAGCCAACCGACCCATTCCATCGCCGACCTCCGCGATCCGCCCGCTTCCGCGCCGATCATCGCACGACAGCGTCCAGCCGGCCCAATCCACGGTGCGGTAGGCCGCGGCGCAACGGCGTGCGAAGATGCCCGCCGCGCAAGCGGAGAAGAATCATGATCGCACGCGTCTGGCGAGGCATCACGGCGGCCGACAAGGCCGACGCCTACATTGCCTATCTTCGGGAAACCGCCCTGTCGGACTACGCGAAGGCGCCGGGCAGCCACGGCGTCACCGTGTTCAAGCGCCTCCAGGGCGAACACGCCGAGATCGTGCTGCTGTCGATGTGGGACTCGATGGAAGCCGTGCGTGCGTATGCCGGCGGCAAGCCGGACGCATCGGTGTCCTATCCCGAGGACGAGAACTACCTGCTCGAGATGGAGCCGCTGGTGCGGCATTACGAAGTCGTCGAATAGGTCATCCCGGCTGCGCGGGAACTCCGCAAGCAGCGCACAGTCCGAACGTCGCCGCGACCGCGGCCCTCGGAAGGGAGATTCGACATGCCGAAAGTGCTTCTTGGCGCGCTGTTCGCCGTCACCTGCTTTGCGTCCGCGTCCTTGCTGGCCGCCACTCACTCCAAGGTCGTCATGTACGCGACCAAGACCTGCGGCTATTGCGCCAAGGCGCGCGCGTACTTCACCGAGCGCGGCGTGCCATGGGAAGAGCGCGACATCGAAGCCTCGACGCAAGCCGCGCACGAATTCAAATCGCTGGGCGGCGTCGGCACGCCACTGATCCTGATCGGCGACGAACGCGTCACCGGCTTCCAGGCATCGAAGATCGATGCCGCGTTGGCGAAAAACACGGCGCCGGAGCACCGGTAGCCGCGGCCGGAGACGGTTTCGCGCGGAGACGCGGAGACGCGGAGAACGCAGGGAAAAATCTCCTGCTGTTCTCCGCAACCCCGAGACGTTATTTCTTCTTCGGCACGTACAAATCCGTGATCGTGCCTTCGTAGACTTCCGCGGACATGCCGACCGATTCGCTGAGCGTCGGGTGCGGGTGGATGGTCAGGCCGATGTCGGCGGCTTCGCAGCCCATTTCGATCGCGAGCGCGACTTCGGCGATGAGGTCGCCCGCGTTCGGCGCGACGATGCCGGCGCCGATGACACGATGCGTGGCTTCGTCGAACAGCAGCTTGGTGAAACCTTCGGTGCGGCCGATGCCGACCGCGCGGCCGGACGCGGCGTGCGGGAACTTGCCGGCGCCATATTTCACGCCCTGCTTCTTCGCCTCGGTTTCGGTGAGGCCGACCCAGGCGATTTCCGGGTCGGTGTAGGCGACCGACGGGATCACGCGCGCGACGAATTCGCTCTTCTCGCCGGCAGCGACTTCCGCCGCGACCTTCGCCTCGTGCGTGGCCTTGTGCGCGAGCATCGGCTGGCCGACGAGGTCGCCGATCGCGAAGATGTGCGGCACGTTGGTGCGCATCTGCCTGTCGACGGGAATGAAACCGCGATCGGTGACGGCGACGCCGGCCTTGTCCGCGCCGATCTTGCTGCCGTTCGGCGCGCGGCCAATCGCGACGAGGACGCGGTCGTAGAGCTGCGGTTCGGGTGCTTTCTCACCCTCGAACGTTGCTTTCAGGCCTTTCTTTTCGGCCTCGATCCTGGCGACTTTCACCTTGAGATGGATGCCCGCATAGCGCTTGGCAAGGCGCTGCTGCAGCGGACGCACGAGGTCGGGATCCGCGCCGGGCATGAGCTGGTCCATGAGTTCGACGACGGTGACTTCGCTGCCGAGCGCGCTGTACACCGAGGCCATTTCCAAGCCGATGATGCCGCCGCCGACGACGAGCAGTTTCTTCGGGATGTCGGCGAGTAGCAGCGCGTCGGTCGAATCCATCATGCGCGGGTCTTCCCACGGGAAACCCGGCAGTTTCACCGCCTGCGAACCGGCGGCGATGATCGCGTGCTTGAAGCGGACGAGCTTCTTGCCGTCCTTGGTATCGACTTCGATCTCGTGCGGCGACACGAAGGCGCCGGTGCCGGTCACGACCGTGACCTTGCGCTGCTTGCCCATGCCGGCGAGGCCGCCGTTCATCTGCGCGACGACCTTGTCCTTGTACGCGCGCAACTTGTCGAGGTCGATCTTCGGCTTGCCGAAGCTGACGCCGAAGTCGCCCGCGTGCTCGGCTTCGTCGATGACGCGCGCGGCATGCAGCAGCGCCTTCGACGGAATGCAGCCGACGTTGAGGCAGACGCCGCCGAGCGCGCCGTAGCGCTCGACGAGCACGACGTTCTGGCCGAGGTCGGCGGCGCGGAACGCGGCCGTGTAGCCACCGGGGCCGGAGCCGAGCACGACGACATCGCAGTCGAAGTCGGCCTTGCGACCCGAATCACCGGCCGCTTTCGGCGCAGCGACGCCCGCGGGTGCCGACGCCTTGCCGTCGCTTCCTCCGCTTGCGGGGGACAAAACGGCAGGATTGCCGTTTTGCGCGGCGTCAGCCGCCCCTGCGGCGAGCGCCATGGATGGCGCGAGTGCACCTGGCGCGGCAGCGCCTGAAGGGGGCGCTTTTTGGCCGCCTGCGGCCGCCGTGCCCGAAGAGCCGCCTCCCTCAGCCTTCGGCCCCGCCTCTCGCTGCGCGGAAGGAGGAACGGCAGCCGCTGCGCCGTCGGTTTCGACGATGGCGACGACGCTGCCTTGCGCGACCTCGTCGCCGATCTTCACGCGCACTTCCTTGACCACGCCGGCGACGCTCGAGGGAACCTCCATCGTCGCCTTGTCCGATTCCAGCGTGACCAGGCTCTGGTCCTTGGCGATCGTCTCGCCGGGCTTGACCAGGATCTCGATGACGGGCACGCCCTTGAAATCGCCGATGTCCGGGACCTTGACCTCGATGGTGCTCATGCTGGAATCCTGATGCGCGGGTGGCGGCGATCAGCACGCGCCGAAAGATCCTGCGCCCTGCAGCAGGATCGGCGTCGCGTCGCCATGACTGCATTCTGCGCAATCGCGGCCATGCGCGCAAAGCGCGGCGCAACCGCGCGTCGTCAGTGCGTCGCGTCGGCGCACATGCGGTCGCGGCCCTGTGCCTTGGCGCGATAGAGCGCCTTGTCCGCGCGGCGCAGCAGGTTGTCGGGCGAGGTCGTATCGGCGGGATTGACGCTCGCCACGCCGATGCTGATCGTCACCTGCGGCGCAACGCCGGACGCGCGATGCGGGATGCCCAGCGCGCGCACGAGCTCGAGCAGGCGCTGTGCGATCGCGCAGGCCTCCGCGGTGTCGCAGCCGGCGAGCAGTACGGCGAATTCCTCGCCGCCGTAGCGCGCGGCGAGATCGGCGCCCGACCGCAACGCCTGCGACAGCGTGCCGGCGACCGCGGCCAGCGCGGCGTCGCCGCCGAGATGGCCGTAGCTGTCGTTGTAGGCCTTGAATTCGTCGATGTCGCAGAGCAGGACCGCGAGCGGCATCTCGCTCGCCGCGTGTTCGCGCCAGGCGCGCGCGAGGCGCTGGTCGAAGGCGCCGCGATTGGCGATCTGGGTGAGCCCGTCGAGCGAGGCGAGCTTCTGCAGCTTGGCATTCGCGTTGCGCAGCGCGTCGGTATGCTGCGCGATCTCGCGGGTGAGCATGCGCTCGCGCTGGTGCAGGCGCCACACGCGCACGCGATGCAGCGCCGCGAGCAGCCCGATCGCGGCCAGCGCGATCGCGACGCGGAACCACCATGTCGCGTACCAGCTCGGCACGATCGTGAACCGCATGCTGGCGCCGTCGTTGTTCCAGACGCCGTCGTTGTTGCTCGCCACCGCGCGGAACAGGTAGTTGCCGGCGGGCAGATTCGTGTACGAGGCGACGCGATTGCCGCCGGCGTCGATCCAGTCGCGGTCGAAGCCCTCGATGCGATAGCGGTATCTCACCGCGGCGGGCGCGACGAAACTCATCGCCGCGTAACGCAGTTCGATGCGTTCGACGTCGGGGCCGATGCGGCCGACATCGTGCGGGTCGACGTCCTTGCCGTCGACGAGCACGTGCTCCACCGCGACCGGCGGCGGCAGGGTGTTCATGATCAGGTGGCCCGGATCGACGATGACGACGCCGTTCGCGGTGCCGAACCACAGGCGTCCGTCGCGCGCGCGCCACGCCGGCGCCTGCGAAGCGCCATTGGCCTGCGAGGAGAGCATGCCGTCGCTTTTGCCGTACCAGTGCGGCTCGACTTGGGCGATCGCGCCGCGATCGAGCGCGTCGATGTCGGCAACCGCAAGGCGAGCGATGCCGCGGTTGGAGCTCACCCACAAATGCCCCGCGTCGTCGTCGAGGATCGCGAACACGGCGTCGCCGTAGAAGCCGGCGCGCTGCGTGTACGCCTGCGCCTGCCCGGCGCGCATGCGCACCAGGCCGACGCTGGTGCCGAGCCACAGGTCGCCGTTGGCTTCCGGGTGGAACGCGAACACGCTCATGCCGTGCAGGCCATCGGTGCCGCAGCGGTCGAGCGCCGCCTCGTGCAGGCAGCGCAGGCCGCTGCGCTCGCCGATCCACAGCTGACCCTTCGCATCCTCGTACAGCGCGCGGATGTCGTCGCCATGCGTGCCTTCAACGACGGTGACCGTATCGCCGCTGATCTTGGCCACGCCCTGCAAGGTACCGACCCACAGGCCGCCGTCACGGCTCGGCGCAAAGGCGAACACGATCGTGCCGGGCAGGCCGTCGCCGATGCCGAAGTTGCGCACCGATCCGTCGGGCGCGATGCGGCTGACGCCTTCGGTGCCGCCGACCCAGAGGTTGCCGGCGGCATCGCCCTGGATCGCGCGCACCAGCTGGCTGGGCAGCTTCGCGTTGATCGCATCGGCCGGTTCGAGCACGTGATGCGCGTAACGCGCCAGCCCGGCGCCGTCGCTGCCGACCCACAGCGTGCCGGCGCGATCCTCGTACACGGCGCGGATAGCGTTCGAGGCCCAGTGGCCGGTCACGGTGACGAGCTTGGAATCGCTGAAACGGTGGATGCCGCTCGAGGTGGTGCCCATCCACAGGTTGCCTTCGCGGTCCTCGAACATCGAGCGCACGGTTTCGCCGTGCATGCCGGCGAGCGTGTCGTCGCACTCGAAATCCGTGGCGCTGAGGCGGCAGATGCCGACGCCGAGCGGGGCGAACCAGAGATTGCCGTCGCGGTCGCCGAACAGCGAGTAGATGCGTTTTGCATCGAGCGCGGCCAGCCGCGGCTCGCGCTCGAAACGACCGTCGCGATAGCGCACCGGTCCGGCCTGCGTTCCGGCCCACACCGTGCCCGCATGGTCGACGGCGAGGCTGTAGACGGCATTGGTCGGCAGGCCGCGCGCGGTGTCGAAGATCTCCGCGTGGCCATCGCGCCAGTGCACGACGCCGAGGCCATCGGCGGCGATCCAGACGCCGCCCGAGTGGTCGGCGACGATCGCGCGATAGAAGCCGCGCGGCGGAAAGCCGCTTTCCGCGCCGAGCACGCGCGCGCCCGACGTGTCCATGCGCACGACCCCGGCATTGGTGGTCAGCAAAAGCGCGCCGCTACCGTCGCGCACGATGCCGAACACGCTCTCCACGCGCGCCGGCAGTTCGACCGGTTCGAGTTCGCGCGAGGTGCTTTGGTACAGGCCGCCGTTGAGCGTGCCGACCCACAGCGTGCCGCCGGGATCGGTCGCGACCGAGGTGATCGCCGAGCTTTTCAGCGCCGGCGCGACGCGCTGGTCGATGACATCGAAATCGCCGCCGCTGTAGTGGATGAGGCCGCCGTACGTGGCCAGCCAGATCGAACCGTTGCTGCGCTGGGCGATCGACAGCACCGTGCCCTGCGGCAGCTGGTTCTCGTACCAGACATGCGTGAGCTGGCCGATCGTGCGGCCGGCGTCGAGCGCGCGCGCGGGCATGCCGGCCAGCAGCGCACAGGCAGCGACGACGAACAGGCACCAGCGCCCGGCACGAGCTTTCAAGAGCAAATCCGATCTTTCTTCAGGTTAGCGGGGCTACGAAGCAAGCTTCGTACCAATTGCCACCCGCTTTTCTGAATGGAATTTCCGCAGCGCACGCGTTTTCCCGGGCGAAATGCCGCAGGGAATGGTCGAAACGGACAAATCGACATCGCGTCGCGAAGGGGATTCGCGCGCCTGAACCGGTCGGCAGCCGTGCGCTACGGTCCCGCAGACTCGAGACTGCGATGCAAGCGCCGCGCGCGCGGCACCCGCCCGCGACGGTTCACGCGCCCGGATCGGGCACGAACTTGAGCACGTTGCCGTTGATGCAATAGCGCTTGTAGGTCGGCGGCGGGCCGTCGTCGAAGACGTGGCCGAGGTGGATGCCGGAACTCGCGCTGCGCACTTCGACGCGGCGCATGCCGTCGGAATCGTCCTCGTGCAGCGTGACCGCGCCCTTGATCGGCTCGACGAAACTCGGCCAGCCGGTGCCGCTCTCGAACTTGCTGCCGCTGCGGAACAGCGGCGCGCCCGAGACCGGATCGACGAAGGTGCCCGGCCGCTTCTCGTCGAGATTGGAACCGGTGAACGGCCGCTCCGTGCCCTGCTCGAACGCGATCTTGCGCTGCTCCGGCGAGAGCAGGCGGAAACCGAGCCACTTCCAGAAGCGCTCCTGCTCGCCGCCGTAGCCGGTGTAACGCGAGACTTCCTTGCCGTGCTCGAACAGCACGATGGTCGGCGTCGCGAACAAGGGTTTTTCCAGCGTCCAGCCCTTGGGCGCCTGCGTGCTCAGGCTGCGCGCGACGGCGACGGGCGAGTTCCAGTGGTCGAGCACTTCGCGCTTGAACTGCGCGCAGTAGGCGCAGTCGACGGCCTCGAAGACGATGAGCTGGCGATCGGCATTCAGCGTGGCCGGATCGAGCGCCGCAACCTCGGCCGGCGTGTCGGCGGGCAACGGCGACGACGCGGCCGCCGCGCCGCGCGGATAGGCGACGCCGACGCCGCCGAGGCCGCAATAGCCGTCCGGGTGCTTGACCAGATAGTCCTGGTGATAGCTCTCGGCGGTGACATAAGTCTGCAACGGCGCGATGTCGGTCGTGATCTCGCCGCGCCCGTTCGCCGTCAGCGCGGTCTGGTACGCCGTGCGCGTCGCCACCGCGATCGCCTGCTGCGCATCGGAATGCGTGTAGATCGCGCTGCGGTAGTTGCTGCCGACATCGTTGCCCTGGCGGTCGCCCTGGGTCGGATCGTGGTTTTCCCAGAAACGCGCGAGCACGTCGGCGAGCGACAGCTTGGCCGTGTCGAACGACACCTTGACCACTTCGGCGTAATTTTTTCCGCTCGCCGTGCCGTTGCGCAGCGCCTGTTCGCGATCGAGGATGGCTTCGTACTGCGCGAGGCCATTGCCGTTGGCGTAACCGACTTCGACGCCGACCACGCCCGGCAACGCCGCCATGCGCTTTTCGGCGCCCCAGAAACAGCCCATGCCGAGCACGATCGTGTCGACCGGCCCTTCGGCCGCGAGCGGTTTGGACGGCGACGCGGGCGAAGACTCGGCCGCGCACGCGGCGAGCACGAGGCAGACGCCAAAGCCGGCGGCGATGCGGCGCAGGTGACGAAGCAAGGACATGGCGCGACTCCCGGTGACATGGAGGCAGAACGGGGAAGTGCAGGTTCCAACGGCGCAAGAGCGTGCCGCGCACAAACCGGAATGACCTGCTCCGCGTTCAAGACCGGGCGTTGGAGGGATTGCTTTCGCTGCTCGGCCGGGAGCGACGGGGTCCGCCGCGCACGGCGCGGCAGAACTGCGCAGCGTTCCTGCGCCCGCGCTCAGAGCGCGGCGTCGATAACCTTGACGAGCTGCGACTTCGAGACGAGGCCCATCTGCGTCGCCTGCACCTTGCCGTCCTTGAACAGGATCATGGTCGGTGCCGAACGCACGCCGTAGGCGAGCGCGGTTTTCTGGTTCTTGTCGAGCTCCACCTTGGCGATCTTCAGGCGGCCGTCGTACTCGGTCGCGAGCTGTTCGAGCAGCGGCGCCAGCGCCTTGCACGGCCCGCACCATTCGCCCCAGAAGTCGACGAGGACGGGCGTGGGGGATTGCAGGACGTTGGCCGGGAAGTTGGCGTCGGTGGCGGTGAAGATGTTTGCACTCACTGCTTACTCGCTCATTCAATACCGCTAAAAAGTGATACCTAATCAGGCTCGATGCCAACAAGCACCAAGGGAACCCCAGGCACACCACGACCATTGCGAATTACATTGTACAGTTCGCCTTCGTAATATGCTGGCCCAGATGACATGTGCTGCTGCATGGACTTCATCGGTAAAATCTCTATCCCGACATCAATTTTATCACCCACATAAAACGCCAAATGCTTTACGAAAAGATCGTACGCGACGAACGAATACTTGCCCAGCTGGACTTCGACAGCAACGCGGTCTTTCACAAAGTCAGTTTGGTTATAACTGGCTATCGCCCGCTCACCAGCCGCCTCAATTTCAGCCTTTTGCTCTGCTGGGCTTTTAGCCAATGTCTGCCGAATTAGACGCTGGCTTCGCGTAACCCAATATGAGACTCGGCTTTCTCTCCACCCGGCCATTTTAAGATTTTCGGAAAACTCCCCATTCAATGCTTTTGGGCTAAATTTAAGCTGCCCCTTCATCCGCTTTTCTTTGCTAACCTTTGTCCTAGCAGCGGCGGCATCAATATTTGCAACGACATCCTTAATTTCCTTCCAGAGCGATTTCTTATGCACCAAGAGGTACTCAAGCCCATTAAGATGAGAATATATCTCTGCGATCTTCACTTCCGCCCTCCATAAGCTGCTCTCGTCTCCAGCAAACGGAGCTGATCCATCGGCTCCTGTGTGGCAGGATATTTCTTCTTTTCAGCCAAACGGTCGCCATCAACGACCTTCAACCAAGGCGCATTGCGAAGTCGCGCCCCTGCCTTATCCGGGTCAAACACCGGAGTATTTCGCTCTCTTACCTTCAGCGAACCAGCGGCTGCAGATGCAATTCGCTCTCTTGCCGTCTTTGCGTAGTTCTTATCCAATTCCGCCCCAATTCCACGCCGCTGATTGCGAACAGCTGCCGCCATAGTCGAACCAACGCCGGCATAAGGATCCAGAACGCGATCCCCGGGCTGACTCATAGAGATGATCAGTCGCTCAACAAGCTCAATAGGAAACTGGCAAGGATGATCCGTTTTTTCAACGTGATTACTTTTGACATTTGGAATCAACCACACGTCACCAGGATTCTTACCCATCGGGTTGCAAGAATACTGACCTACCTTCGGCCCCTTAAAGTATTTTTTCCCCGGATATTTCTGGGGAATCCTGATTGGATCCAAATCAAAATAGTATTCGTCGGACTTTGTGAACCAGCAGATCGTTTCGTAACGGCCAGACAAACGCTTCGAGCAATGCAACCCGTGCTCGAAATGCCAGATCACGCGATTCCTGAGCTTCATGCCGAGCGAAGAGAATATCGGGTACAGCACGACGTCTAGCGGAATAATGCTGCCACTCTTACCCTTCTCCACATAGTTGCCTACCTGCCAGCAAATACTGCCACCCGGCGCCAATACGCGCACGCACTCGCGGATTACTTCAGCTTGATCAGCCAAGTAGACATCCAGAGATCGTTTGCGTTCGTATTCCTTGCCAACATTGTACGGCGGCGAGGTAATGACCAACTGAATTGCCCCATCGGGAATATCGGCCAAAAGTTTCTTGCAGTCGCCCTGAAACACCACCGCGTTGGCGTCTTTCGAATATCTGGAATCAATGATCGTCATTTCAATCCAATCGGAGCAGCCTTGCGGCAATGTCTCTGGTGTCGGTCTCAAGCCCTAAGACTTGACCTCACCCACACTTCGAATACCCACAATTCAAACAAGTCGCGCAGCCATCCATGATGATGACCGCGGACGTGTTGCACTTGTGGCACATCGTGGCGCCGGGCGGGAAGGCGCTGGATTCGGCGGGTTTGGCGGATGCTTCCGCGCCGGCGCCGCCGAGGGAGACGTTGAAGCCGCCGTTGCCGGCCGCTTCGACGCTCAAGTCGGCTGCATCACTGTTTTTTTTTGAGCGGGCCTCGTAGGCGGCGCGCTTTTCGGCGATGAGCTTCTTCTGGTGCTCATCGAGTTCGGGGTCGTGCAGCAGGCCGATCATCTTCATGTGCTGTTCGATGACGGCGCCCAGTTCCGCGACGATCGACGGCATGTAGACGCCGCCGGCCTTGAAGTAACCGCCGCGCGGATCGAACACGGCCTTGAGTTCCTCGACGAGGAAGGTCACGTCGCCGCCCTTGCGGAACACGGCGGACATGATGCGCGTGAGCGCGACGATCCACTGGAAATGCTCCATGTTCTTCGAGTTGATGAAGATCTCGAAGGGCCGGCGCAGTTCGTGTTCGGTGCCCTGGTTGAGCACGATGTCGTTGATGGTCACGTACAGCGAGTGCTCGAACAGCGGCGACTTGATCTTGTAGGTCGCGCCGATCAGCGATTCGGGGCGCTCGACCTTCTCGTGCATCTGGATGATTTCGGCGCCCGCGTCCTGCGCGGGTTCGGCGACGACGGGCGCGGGCTTGGCGGTGTCTTCGGGCTTGACGACGGCGTAGCCCTTGATCTTCTTCGTGATCTTCATTGCTGCTTTCCGGATGGCTGCTGCGTGTGGTTGCGCCGTCGACGGGCCGACGACGAGGGAGGCCAGCGCGCAGGGCGCACTGGCGCTGCCCCGGCACGACGGCCTGGTTATTTCTTCGCGCGCTTGCGCGGCGCGGCTTTCTTCGCGGCCTTCTTGACGGCCTTGCGCGCGACTTTCTTCACGACTTTCTTCGCGGCTTTCCTGGCGGCCTTTTTCGGCGCGGCCTTCTTCACCGTCTTCTTCGCGACTTTCCTGACCGCTTTCTTGGCGACTTTCTTCGCCGCCTTCTTCGCCGCCTTCTTCGCCGCCTTCTTCGCCGCCTTCTTCACGGCCTTTTTCGCCGCGGTCTTCTTTTTCGCGGCGGCGGCGAGTTCGTCCTTGCTCTTGTGGCGCATGTCGGCGGCATGCGCGCGCTGGTAGGTCTGGATGTCCTTGAACGTGCCGTCGGCGTTGCGGACGGCATAGAGCTTCTTGCCGGCGCTGCTGTACATCGTCGTGCGTCTGCGTGTGGCCATGCGAACCTCCCGGTGCGGACTCAAGGACTTCCGGCCGACCGTGGCGGCCGGCCGGAGCAAAACGCGCCGATCAACGGCGGCGCGCGGCTTTCCTGGCGACCTTCTTCACTGCTTTCTTCGGCGCCTTCTTCACTACCTTCTTCACTGCTTTCTTCGGTGCCTTCTTTGCCGCCTTCTTCATCGGCTTCCTGGCGACTTTCCTGGCGACCTTCTTCACGGCCTTCTTCGCGCTTTTCTTCGCGACGACGACCTTCCTGGCGGCCTTCTTCGCGGGTTTCTTGCCGACGACTTTCTTGACGGCCTTCTTCACCGTCTTCTTCGCGGGCGCAACCTTCCTGGCGGCCTTCTTCGCGACTTTCTTCACCGCCTTCTTGACGGCCTTGGCCGTCGACTTCGCCTTGGACGCAACCTTCTTCGCGTCCTTCTTCACCGTGGCCGCGGCTTTCTTCGCGTCCTTCTTGACGGTGGCGACGGCTTTCTTCTCCGTCGTGCCGGCCTTGCTCACGAGCTGCCTGGCCTTGGCGACGACGCCTTGAACGCGCCGCGCGGCCTGCTTGCGCGCCTTGACCGCCTTGTCGGCGACCTTCTTCGCGGTGTGCTGAACGGCTTCCTTCGCGTCGGTCGCGGCATGGCTGACCGAACCTGCCACTGCGCTTGCCGCGTCGCTGATCGCGCCGCCGATCTGCGCCGCGCCTTCCTTCATGTTGTCGAACGGACCGCCTTCACTGTGCATGGTCGATTCCCCTCTCCGGTTTCTTGACTATGGTTGGTCGGACTTCTCGTTGCGGGCTGGACGCAGTGCCTCGGCGCGGATGCTCAACGCTTGGAACCAGCCGTGAGCCTTGCTCACGCCTTCCCTAGAACTTGCCGTAGTAGCCTTCCTTGAGCGCATCGAACAGATTGGCCGCGGTGTGCGTTTCGCCATCGTACTCGATCTCTTCGTTGCCCTTGACTTCCACCACGGAGCCGTCCTCGAGCTCGAAACGGTAGGTGGTGTTGGCCAGATCATGCTCCTTGACGAGCACGCCCTGGAAGGCCGCCGGGTTGAAGCGGAACGTGGTGCAACCCTTGAGCCCCTGCTGGTGGGCGTAACGGTAGATGTCCTTGAAGTCCTCGTAGGGATATTCGGTCGGGACGTTGGCGGTCTTGGAGATCGAGGAGTCGACCCATTTCTGCGCGGCGGCCTGGATGTCGACGTGCTGCGTGGGCGAGATGTCGTCGGCGGCGACGAAGTAGTCGGGCAGCTTCTCGCCCGGCTCGTTCGAGAACGGCATGGCCTTGCCGTTGATGAGTTCGCGGTAGGCGAGCAGCTCGTAGCTGTAGACCTCGACCTTCTCCTTGGATTTCTTGCCTTCGCGGATGACGTTGCGGCTGTAGTGGTGGGCGAAGCTCGGCTCGATGCCGTTGCTCGCATTGTTGGCGAGCGAGAGCGAGATCGTGCCGGTCGGCGCGATCGAGGAATGGTGCGTGAAGCGCGCACCGGTCTGCGCGAGTTCGGCGACGAGCTCGGGCGCGGCTTCGGCGACGCGCTGCATGTAGCGCGAATATTTCGCGTGCAGCACGCGGCCGGGGATCGCGTCGCCGATCTTCCAGCCGTCGGCGACCATTTCCGGGCGCTTGCGCAGCATTTCGCCGGTGACGGCGAATTCCCTGGCGAGGATCGGCGCCGGGCCTTTTTCCTTGGCCAGCGAGAGCGCGACTTCCCAGCCGGCGAGCGCCATTTCGCGGCTGACGTCCTCGGTGAACGTGCAGGCTTCCGGCGTGCCGTAGCGGGTCTTGAGCATGGTCAGCGTGCTGCCCAGGCCGAGGAAGCCCATGCCGTGGCGGCGCTTGCCCATGATCTCGTTGCGCTGCTGCTCGAGCGGCAGGCCGTTGATCTCGACGACGTTGTCGAGCATGCGCGTGAACACGCGCACGACCTCCTTGTATTCCTCCATGTCGAAGCGCGCGTTCGGGCCGAACGGGTCGCGCACGAACGTGGTGAGATTGACCGAGCCGAGCAGGCACGAGCCGTACGGCGGCAGCGGCTGCTCGCCGCAGGGATTGGTCGCGCGGATGTTCTCGCACCACCAGTTGTTGTTCATCTCGTTGACGCGGTCGATGAGGATGAAGCCCGGCTCGGCGTAGTCGTACGTCGAGACCATGATCATGTCCCACAGGTGCCGCGCGCGGACGTGGCCGTAGATCTTGCAGGCGACCAGGCCGTCATCGCGCGTGACGTAGTTGCGGTGCGCGGGCCAGTCGCGCCAGACGATCGTGTTGGCGTCCGCCAGGTCGACTTCGTGCTGCTCTTTCACGTGCACCGGGAACACGAGCGGCCAGTCGGCGTCGCTTTCCACCGCGTCCATGAAGCCGTCGGTGATCAGCAGTGACAAATTGAATTGCCGCAGGCGGCCATCTTCACGTTTGGCCTTGATGAACTCGCGCACGTCCGGGTGCGAGACATCGAAGGTTCCCATCTGTGCGCCGCGTCTGCCGCCTGCGGACGAAACCGTGAAACACATCTTGTCGTAGATGTCCATGAAGGACAGCGGCCCGGACGTGTACGCGCCCGCGCCCGAGACGTACGCGCCGCGCGGGCGCAGCGTCGAGAATTCGTAGCCGATGCCGCAGCCGGCCTTGAGCGTGAGACCGGCCTCGTGGACCTTCTCGAGGATGTCGTCCATCGAGTCCTCGATCGTGCCCGAGACGGTGCAGTTGATCGTCGAGGTCTTCGGCTTGTGCTCCTGCGCGCCGGCGTTGGAAGTGATGCGGCCGGCCGGGATCGCGCCGCGGCGCAGCGCCCACAGGAAACGCTCGTACCAGTACGCCTTCTTGTCGGCCGTCTCCTCGACATCGGCGAGCGCGCGCGCGATGCGCTGGTAGCTGTGGTCGATGTCCGCGTCGACCGGTTCGCCCTGCTTGGACTTGAGCCGATACTTCTTGTCCCAGATGTCCCAGGACGCGGGCTGCATGGGAATCTGGACTGCGCCGCGCGCAAGCTGCTCAAGACGAACCGTGCTCATGGACCTGTTTCTCTCCCTGGCGGGCGCGCCGGCAAGGCCGGCACGCGGTATTCAAGCAACGCACCGCTTCTCCCAAAGCGGACACGTCGCGCCTTCTGCGGGACACAAGCTGTAGTTGCGACCGGGAATCGCAAACACAACATCTTGTGACGCCGAAGGCCCGAACGTTACGCTCAAGCCCGGCCGGATGTAAAGGCATGCAGCGGAAAATTTGCAGGGTGGACGGAACGTCCCGGCGCCGAAGCTGAATCGACCCCGCAATGCAACGCCCGAACGCGGCCGCGGCGCGCGACGAATGCCGGTTTGCGCGGTCTGAACGCTCCCGCCAAGCTAAACGACTGGACGAATCCACGGACATGCCCATGCCGAGCCCATCGACCCTCCGCCGTACCACCCTCATTGCCCTGCCGCTCGCCGCCGGTTTCGCGCTCGGCGCCGTCTTCGTCGGCACCGCCGCACACCGCGCCACCGCCGCGGCGCCGCCGCCCGTCGTCGACGGCGCCCTGCTGCCGTCGCTGGCGCCAATGCTCGAGCACGTTACGCCAGCCGTGGTCAACATCGCCTCGCAGACGCGCATTGCCGTGCGCAACCCGTATTTCGACGATCCGATCTTCCGCCGCTTCTTCGGCGTGCCCGACGCGCCGCGCGAACAGGTGCGCCAGTCGCTCGGCTCGGGCGTCGTCGTCGATGCCGCCAAGGGCTACGTGCTGACCAACAACCACGTCGTCGACGGCGCCGACGACATCACGGTCACGCTGTCGGACAGCCGCACGGTCAAGGCGAAACTGCTCGGCAACGACCCGGATACCGATCTCGCCGTATTGCAGATTCCGGCCGACAGGCTCGTCGCGCTGCCGGTCGCCGACTCCTCGAAACTGCGCGTCGGCGATTTCGTCGCCGCGGTCGGCGAGCCGTTCGGCCTCGGCCAGACCGTCACCCACGGCATGATCTCCGCGCTCGGCCGCAGCGGCCTGCGCGGCAGCGGCTACCAGAACTTCATCCAGACCGATGCGCCGATCAATCCGGGCAACTCCGGCGGCCCGCTGGTCAACCTGCGCGGCGAACTGGTCGGCATCAACTCGATGATCTACTCGCCGTCGGGCGGCAACGTCGGCATCGGCTTCGCGATCCCGTCCAACCTCGCGGTCGACGTCATGCGCCAGCTCGTCGCCACCGGCAAGGTCAAGCGCGGCGTGCTCGGCGTCGACGCGCAGGACGTGACGCCCGAACTGGCGAAGATGCTCGGCCTGGGCAACGCGCGCGGCGCGGTCGTCACGCGCGTGCGCGCGGGTTCGCCCGCGGAAGGCGCCGGCCTGCGCGCGGGCGACGTCATCACCTCGCTCGACGGCAAGCCGGTCGCCAGCGAACAGGACCTGCACAACATCGAAGGCCTGACGGCGCCCGGCGCGACGGTCGCCGTCGGCGTGCAGCGCGACGGCAACGCGATCACGCTGAGCACCGCGCTCAAGGCGGTCGAGGTGCAGACGCTCAAGGGCGACACGCTCGACGCACGCATGGCCGGCGTGCAGTTCACCGATGTTTCCGACAGCCTGCGCCGGCAGGGCATCGGCGGCGTCAGCGTGAGCGCGATTTCCGAAAGCAGCCGCGCCTGGCAGGCCGGCCTGCGCAAGGGCGACGTCATCGTCGCGGTGAACCGGCGCGACCTCTCCGGCGCGGCCGACTTCAAGCGCCTGCTCGCGATGAAACCGCGCCAGCTCATGCTGACCCTGCTGCGCGGCGACGAGGCGTTTTACCTGCTGCTGCAATGAGCCTCGATGCGCGCCGCCGCTCAGGCAGGGCGACGGCGCGCATGCTAATGTCCGCGTTTGTTTTTTCCCCGAATCCTCGACATGACCCTGCGCCGCCCGCTTGCCTGCCTGCTGTCCCTCCTTCTCGCCGTCCTGTGCTTCGCGCCGTCCGCCTTCGCCGCCGAGGACACGCTCATCTGGCGCGGCGACCACGCCACCGGCCGCGCGATCATGGATGACCTCGCCAAGGAATACGCGCGCCAGAAGAAGGGCAAGATCAGCCTGCAGCCGTTCAGCACGCTGTCGGGCCTCGACGCCGTCGCGCAGGGCACGGCGGACTTCGGCACCTCCGCGCGCGAGAAGTATTCGCGCCGCGCCGAGGAGGCCAACCTCGATTTCACGCCCGCCGTACTCGACGCCGCGGTGCTCATCACGCACCCGCAGAATCCGGTGCAGAGCCTCACGCTCAAGCAGATCTACGACATCTACTACGGCCGCATCACCAACTGGAAGGATCTCGGCGGTCCGGACAAGCCGATCAACCTGTACTCGATCGCGAGTCCGCTCGACGGCGTCGAATACTCCTTGCGCGCACTCGTCTACCGCAACGGCGACCAGCGCATCGCCGCGCCGCGCCTGTACCTCAACACGACCAAGCTCGAGGAAGCCGTCACGCTCGACCCGGCCGGCCTGGGCCTGTCCACGCTCGCCAACACCTACGCGAACAAGAAGGTCAAGGCGCTCGCCGTCGAAGGCGTCACGCCGTCGACGCAGAGCGTTGCCGACGGCAGCTATCCGCTCTTCATCACGCTGTACACGGTGACGCGCCCGGACTCGCCGAAGAAGGCCGAAGTCGACCGCTTCCTCGCCTTCCTCGACTCGCCCGAAGCAAAGGCGATCCTGCGCAAGCACGATCTCGTGCCGTATTCCGACGCCGGCGATGTCGCCGCGCGCAACGCCACGCGCATGGCCTTCATCGACGCGCAGGTCGGCCGCGATGCCGGCGCGGTCGCCGCAGCCAACGCCTCGGCCGCGACGCCGAGGTCGGCGCCGCGCGCCACGCTCGAGTCCAGGATCGCCTCCGGGCCGACGTCCGAATTGACGCAGGCCGCGCGCGAGAACCTCGCCCGCGCCGAGGCGAAGAAGGCTGCGGAAAAGGCCGCGGCGGCCAAGCCGGTGCCAAAGGCCATCGCCAAGGCCGCGCCGGCCGCGAAGCCTGCCGCGGCGAAGCCCGCGGTCGCGAAGGCCGCACCCAAGGCCAAACCGGCCGCCAAGACCGCAGTCGCCAAGGGCAAGCCGAAGAAGGCCGCCGCGAAGGCGCCGAAGACCGCCGCCGCCGAACCGAAGAAAGCCGCCGCGCCGTCGTTCGGCAACGTCAGCGGCGGCGCCACCGGCGGCTGAGGAGAACGGGCCGTGCGCATCCTCGCGGTCTCGCTCGACCTCGACGATACGCTTTGGCCGATCGAACCGGCGATCGCCGGCGCCGACGAAGCGCTCGACGACTGGTTGCGCACGCACCATCCCGCGATCGCCAGCACCTGGCCGGTGTCGGCGATGCGCGCCCTGCGCGCACGCATTGCCGACGAGAACCCGACGCTCGCGCACGACTACGCCGCGCAGCGCCTGCTCACGCTGCGCCACGCCTTGCGCAGCGGCGGCGTCGATTCCGAACAGATGGCGCTTGAAGCGCTCGAGGTTTATTTCGCCGCGCGCAACCGCGTGACGCTCTACGACGACGTGTTGCCCGCGCTTGCCGCGCTCGCCGCGCACGTGCCGCTGATCACGATCTCCAATGGCAACGCCGACCTGCGCCGCATCGGCCTCGACGCGCATTTCGCCCTGAGCCTGAGCGCGCGCGAAATCGGCGTCGCCAAGCCGTCGGCGGCGATCTTCCGCAGCGCCTGCGCCCAGCTGCGCATCGCGCCGGAAAGCGTGCTGCACGTCGGCGACGATCCGATGTTCGATGTCGCCGGCGCGCGCAACGCAGGCCTGCACGCCGCGTGGCTCAACCGCAACGCGGCGGACTGGTCCCCTGCGCACGGCCCCGCGCCCGACCTGCAGTTCGCTGACCTTGGCGCGCTCGCGCGCTGGCTCGACGCGCATGTCGCGCATCGCGAGGCGGGTCCGGCCCTTTCGAATGCCGCCACCTTGGCGGCGCCCCTCCCAGATTGAGAACGCACGCCATGGACGCCTGGATCGTCACCGATTCCGCCACCGATGCAACGCCGCTCGTCGCCGTCGACCGCGATCGCTTCGCCGCCATCGCCGATGCGCTGGGCGCCCACGTGCGCCGCTGGTGCGCCGCGCAGGATTTCGCCGGCGAAGCGGGCCGCTTCATCGCCCTGCCTGGCCCGGACGGCGGCGTCGCCGCGGTGCTCGCCGGCTGCAATGCCAATGACGGCGTGTTCGCGCTCGCCTGGTTGCCGCAGCGATTGCCCGCCGGCCGTTACGCGCTCGATACGCGCGGCCTGGCGATCGACGCGGCCGACTTCGCACTCGGCTGGGCGCTCGGCGCCTACCAGTTCACGCGCTACCGAAAGCCGTCGCGCGCGCTCGCGCAGCTGTGCGTGGATACGGCGCTCGCCGCGCGCATCGCGCCGCTCGCGCAAGCCGTCTACCGCGTGCGCGACCTCGTCAACACGCCAACCGAAGACCTCGGTCCCGAACAGCTCGCCGACGCGATGCGCACGCTCGCCGCGGAACACGGCGCGCAATATCGCGAGTGGGTCGGCGACGAACTGCTCTCGGCGAATTTCCCGACCATCCATGCCGTCGGCCGCGCCAGTCATCGCGCGCCGCGTCTCGCACAGCTCACGCACGGCGCGGACGACGCGCCGCACCTCGTCCTCGTCGGCAAGGGCGTGTGCTTCGACAGCGGCGGCCTCGACATCAAGAGCGCCGACGGCATGCGCTGGATGAAGAAGGACATGGGCGGCGCCGCGCACGCGATCGCGCTGGCTGGACTCGTGCTCGCGGCGAAGTTGCCGGTGCGGCTGACGCTGCTGGTTCCGGCGGTCGAAAACTCGATTTCCGGCAACGCGATGCGTCCGGGCGAAGTCGTCGTCACGCGCGCGGGCATCAGCGTCGAGATCGACAACACCGATGCCGAAGGACGCCTCGTCCTGTGCGATGCGCTCGCCTTCGCGGCGGAGCAGAAGCCCGATTTGATCCTCGATTTCGCCACGCTCACCGGCGCCGCGCGCGTCGCGCTCGGCCCCGACCTGCCCGCGCTCTTCGCCAATCGCGACGAAGTCGCCGACGGCCTGCTCACGGCCGCGCAGGCCACGCGTGATCCGCTCTGGCGCATGCCGCTGTGGCGGCCCTATCTGACGATGCTTGATTCGTCGATCGCCGACCTCGCCAACTCCGGCGCATCGCGCCAGGCCGGCGCAATCACCGCCGCGCTGTATCTCGAACGCTTCGTGCCCGAAGCGCAGCCGTGGGCGCACCTGGACGTCTATTCGTGGAACGACGGCGACAAACCGGGCCGACCGCGCGGCGGTGAAGCGCAGGGCTTGCGCGCGTATTTCGAGTTCCTGTCGCGGCGTTACGCATGACGGCAACGACGGCATGCACCGCATCCATCCCGTCGCCGATGATTTCGAAGCCTTGATCCGCATCATTCCGGCTTGCGAAGGCGGTCCATCATCCCCTCGCTTCAATGGAATCCGATGGGATTTCCAGTACGCATCCCATACAGAAGTCGCTCCGGATTTCTACATGATCTGGCCGGACTTCTACGACAAGGACGGCAATTCGCTTGCCAAAGACATTCCGTTGCCCGCTGGCATCGAAATTCCCGCACGAATGGTCGTCGTGGTCGGCGAATCGCGGCCGATCCATGCTTCCAGGATTGTTCCCGGCGCGCTATTCCGCTGCTGCGAAGGGAATACCTGCGTGGCGACGGGCCGCGTCACCCGGATCACCGGACTGTTCGACAAGCGCTGAACATCCGAATCGCGCAAAGAAAAGGCCCGCGATGCGGGCCTTTTCGTCGTGGGTGTCCCTCGATGTGGGGGGCTCAATCCACCGGCGTCGCCATCGCGTGCGGCAGCACCTGCTGCGCGAGCTTGGTGTCGGCGCGGATCAGGCCGATCTCGTCGGCGAGGATGTGCGCGGCTTCGTCGAGGACGACGTCGCGGCGCTGCTTGGCTTCCTTCTCGCGGGCGAGATCGCTGTTGATGTTGCGCTCGTCGGGCTGCAGGCCGTCGTCGGTGGAAGCGGCCGAGTCATCGCCGTCGTCGGAGTCGTTTGCACGCGGCTGCGCGGCGTCTTTCGCGCTGGCGTCGTTCGAATCTTCCTTCGCGTCGGCCGAGGCTTTCGTCCTGGCGCCGTCGATGGCGACAGCGCCGGACGCGTTCGCGCGCGGGCGTGCGATGCCAGCGGCTTCCTGGATCTTTTGCGTGGTTTTTGCCGCGGGATCGTCGGTCGGCGTGGCGCTGCCGGCGTGGTCGTCGGTGTGCGCGGCGAGGCCTTCGCGCGCCTTGCGCTTGGCTTCCTGTTCGTCGCGCTCCTTGCGGCGCACCGTCTCGTTGAGCGAGATCGTCTTCTGCGCGCGCAGAGCGCGCGCATCGGCGAGGTCGGCTTCGAGGTTTTTCCAATCGACATTGGCTGCGGTGCGCGCATCGTGGCGCTGGATCAGCATTGGCACGACGCCCTTGATGTCTGCGACCGGCTTGTAATTGGCCGGCGCAATCGAGGTCCACGGCAGCGCATTGTCGTAGCTCGACTCGCCGAAGTCCTTGGCATCGACGGTCAGCGGGAAGCTGATGTCGGGCGTGACGCCGCGCAGCTGCGTGGAGCCGCCGTTGATGCGGAAGAACTGCGCGATGGTCATCTTGACCTCGCCGAAGGTCGGCTTCTCGTTGTGCGCGACTTCGTCGAGGTCGACGAGGTTCTGCACGGTGCCCTTGCCGAAGGTCGGTTCGCCGATGATGACGCCGCGGCCGTAGTCCTGGATCGCCGCGGCAAAGATTTCCGACGCCGACGCGGAACCACGATTGACGAGCACGGCGAGCGGACCGTCCCAGGCCATGCCGGGATTCTCGTCGCTGTTTTCCTCGATCTGGCCGCTGGCGTTCTTCACCTGCACGACCGGGCCCTTGTCGATGAACAGGCCGGTGAGGTCGGTCGCCTCGGCGAGCGAACCGCCGCCGTTGTTGCGCAGGTCGACGATGACGCCGTCGACCTTGTCGGCCTTGAGTTCGCCGAGCAGCTTCTCGACGTCGCGCGTGGCGCTCTTGTAGTCCTTGTCGCCGCGACGGCGCGCTTCGAAGTCCTGGTAGAACGTCGGCAGCGAAATCACGCCGATGCGGCGCATCTGTTCGCCCTTGCCGACCTCGATGACGGATTTCTTCGCCGCCTGCTCCTCGATGCTGACCTTCTTGCGCACGAGCGAGAGCGTGAAGTGCTTGCCGTCGGGGCCGGCGTCGGCGGGCAGCACTTCCAGGCGCACGGTGGTGTCCTTGGCGCCGCGGATCTTGTCGACGACATCGTCGAGGCGCCAGCCGACCACGTCGGTGATCTGTCCGTTCTCGCCCTGGCCGACGCCGACGACGCGATCGCCGACCTTGAGCTGCTTGGACAGCGCCGCCGGGCCGCCGGGCACGATCTCGCGGATCGCGGTGTAGTCGTCCTCGCGCTGCAGGACCGCGCCGATGCCCTCGAGCGAGAGCTTCATCGCGATGTCGAAGTTCTCCGACGCGCGCGGGCCGAGGTAGTTGGTGTGCGGCTCGATCGACGAGGCGTACGCGTTCATGAAGGTCTGGAACACGTCCTCGCTGTTGAGCTGGCGCACGCGGTCGATGTAGTTCGCGTAGCGCTTGTCGAGCGTGTCGCGGATGTCCTTGTCGGCCTTGCCGGCGAGCTTGAGGCGCAGCCAGTCGTTCTTGATGCGCTTGCGCCACAGGTCGTTGACCTCGGCGTCGTCCTTCGCCCACGTCGCCTTCTCGCGGTCGTAGTCGTAGCTCTCGTCCTTGCTGAAGTCGAAGCCCTTGGCGAGCAGCGAGCGCGCGTAGGCGACGCGTTCGGCGACGCGCTGCTCGTAGACGTTGAAGATCGCATACGGCCCGGCGAGGTCCTGGTCGTAGATGGCGTCGTCGAGCTTGTCCTTCCAGGCGTCGAACTTGGCGACGTCGGACTGCGTGAAGAACAGCTTGTCGCCGTCGAGCGCGTCGAGGTAGCGCTTGTAGACCTTCTCCGACATCGCATCGTCGAGCGGCATCGGCTTGTAGTGGAAATGCGTGAGGAAACGCGTCGCCCAGATCGCGGCCTCGGCCTCGGACGGCGTCGGCTTGAGCAGCGGCGCCGTCGACGGCGCGTCGCCGGGCTTGGCGACGGCGGCACCCGCGAACGCGGCAGCGAGCGCGAGGATGAGGATTTTCCGCATTGCATTCTCCACGGGGATTTTGTCTGCGCCGTGCGGCGCCCAAACAAGCGTTCTTGGATGGTGGTTCAGGCGACCTGAACGTAGCCGGCCGCGTGCGCCATCTCGTCGGCGTGATACGACGAGCGCACGAGCGGACCGCTGGCGACGTGCTGGAAGCCGATGCGGTAGCCGAGTTCCTCGATCGCCTTGAACTCGTCCGGCGTCCAGTAACGCAACACCGGATGGTGGTGGGCGGTCGGTTGCAGGTACTGGCCGATCGTCACCATGTCGACATCGTGCGCACGCAGATCGTTCAATGTTTCCTCGACCTGCCCGAAGGTTTCGCCCAGGCCGAGCATGATGCCGGACTTGGTCGGCACGTCCGGATGCTGCGCCTTGAAGCGCCGGAGCAGGTCGAGCGACCAGTCGTAGTCCGCACCGGGACGCACCTCGCGGTACAGCGCGCGCGGCGTTTCCAGGTTGTGGTTGAACACGTCCGGCGGGTATTCGGCGAGCGCCTCGAGCGCGCGTTCGACGCGGCCCTTGCCGCGGAAGTCCGGCGTGAGGATCTCGATGCGGATGCCCGGGTTCTCGAAGCGAACCGCGCGGATGCACGCGGCGAAATGCGCCGCGCCGCCATCGCGCAGGTCGTCGCGGTCGACCGAGGTGATGACGACGTACTTGAGGCCCATGTCGCGGATCGTGCCGGCCAGGTGCGCAGGTTCGAGCGGATCGGGGGCGTTCGGACGGCCATGCGCGACGTCGCAGAACGAGCAGCGCCGCGTGCAGACCTCGCCGAGGATCATGAAGGTCGCGGTGCCCTTGCCGAAGCATTCGTGGATGTTCGGGCAGGACGCTTCCTCGCAGACGGTGACGAGGCGGTTCTCGCGCAGCTTGGCCTTGAGTTTTGCCACCGCGTTGCCGGGCGGGATGCGTACGCGGATCCACGATGGCTTGCGCAGCATCGGCGCTTCGACGAAACCGGCGCGGTTGCGCGCGATCTTGTCTTCGCCCAATTGCTTTTCAGCAGCGGGCTTGTCGGGCGCGTCGACTACGGACAGCGGAATGGTCTTGACGTCGGTCATGCGGATTGCGCGACGCGCGGTGCGTCGTCCACGGCGGAAACGGGGAGCTTCGGCTGCGCGGACTGCGGCGCCAGATCGAACTGGCGGGCCAGTTGCTCGATCAGGACATCTTCGACGCGGGCCAGCGAACCGGGGCCGCCCAAGTCTAGCACCTGCGTCACCGCCAGACCCTGATAACCGCAGGGATTGATACGGTGGAACGGCTCCAGATCCATGTCCACGTTGAAGGCGAGGCCATGGAACGAACAACCGCGCCGCACGCGCAGGCCGAGCGCGGCGACCTTGGCCTCGCCGACGTAGACGCCCGGCGCGCCCTCGCGGCGCGCGGCGACGATGTTCCACTCGCCGAGCGTGTCGATGATCGCCTGCTCGATGCGGTTGACCAGCTCGCGCACGCCGACCTTGAGCCGGCGCAGGTCGAACAGCGGATAGGCGACGATCTGGCCCGGCCCGTGATAGGTCACTTGCCCGCCGCGATCGACCGGCACGACCGGGATGTCGCCCGGAAGCAGCACGTGCTCCCACTTGCCGGCTTGGCCGAGCGTGAACACGGGATCGTGCTCGAGCACCCACAGCTCGTCGGCGGTTTCCGGGCCGCGTGAATCGGTGAACGCCTGCATTGCATGCCAGACGGGTTCGTAGGGTTGACGGCCGAGGCGGCGCACGAGGACGGGTTGGGACATGCGATGCACATGGGTGCGATGGCGGGATTCGCAACAGGGTCGCCGATCGACCGCCAAATCGCCACCGTCCGCGGATCGCATGCCGAAAACGTCAACGCAGCGGCAAATGGAGTGCGCCGGCGCTGCGCACCCGTCGCTGACGCGTCAGAGCGTCCAGCGGATCTCCGGATGCGCGCGCAACGCGGCGTGGACCTCGTCGTACTTCTCGCGCGTCGGGCACATGAAACTCGCCGTCACCGACACGTAGTTGCCCTCGCGCGAGGGGCGCACGCGCACGGCTTCGGCGAGCACGGTCAGGCCGGCATCCTGGATGATGCGCACGACCTCTTCCTCGAGCTGCGCTTTCGAGCTGCCCATCGCGGTGATCTCGAACACGCCAGGGAACTGGAAGCCCTGTTCGGGGTTCTGCGCCTTGATCTCGTCCAGGTTCTTCATGCGGGCTCCTCGCTGGTCGCCGCAGGCCGCGGCGCCAACGAGATGGAGGCGCCGATGCCGCAAAAAAAGGCTATTGCGCCTTCGGCGCTTCCGCCGACACGTTGGCGCCGGCATCGCCCTTGAACCACATCCACATGCCGTCGCTCATGCGCTTGAAGAAGCCGCCTTCATCGCCCGCGGAAAGCGCGATGAGCGGGCGTTCGAGCAGCGGCTTGCCGTCGAGCGTGACCTTGAGCGTGCCGACCTGCTTGCCTTTCTCGATCGGCGCGACGAGGCGCGAAGGCATGTCCAGGCTCGCCTTGAGGTCGCCGTAGCGGCCGCGCGGGAACGTCACGAGCACGTCTTCGGTGACGCCGAGCGGCAGGTTGGCGACGGCGCCCTTCCACAATTCCGGCGAGACCAGCGGCGTGTTCGCCGCATAGAGCTTGTGCGTCTCGAAAAAGCGGAAACCGTAGTTGAGCAGTTCCTGGTTGTCGTCGGCACGCGCCTTCTCGCTCGGCGCGCCCATGACCACGGCGATCAGGCGCTGGTCACCGCGCTTGGCCGAGGTGGCGAGACAGAAGCCGGCTTCGGAGGTGTGGCCGGTCTTGATGCCGTCGACGCTGTCGTCGCGCCAGAGCAACGTGTTGCGGTTGTGCTGCTTGATGCCGTTCCACTCGAAATCCTTGATCGAGTAGATCTTGTATTCATCGGGATAGTCGTGGATGACCGCGCGCGACAGCAGCGCCACGTCGTGCGCGGTCGTGTAATGGTCGGGATTGGGCAGGCCGCTGGCGTCGACGTAGTGCGTGCCGGTCATGCCCAGCCGCTGCGCGTACTGGTTCATGAGCTGCGCGAAGGTGTCCTCGGAGCCGGCCGTGTATTCGGCGAGCGCGATCGCGGCGTCATTGCCGGACTGGATGATCATGCCGTAGAGCAGGTCCTTGAGCGCGACCTTGCTGCCGAGTTGCAGGAACGTCGTCGAACCGTCGGTGCCGGCGCCACCCGAGCGCCACGCCTTCTCGCTGATCGTGACCGGATCTTCGAGCTTGATCTTGCCCTGCGCGAGTTCGGCGGAGACGACGTAGGAGGTCATCACCTTGGTGATCGAGGCCGGCGCGACGCGTTCGTCCATGTTGTTCTGCGCGAGCACCTGGCCGCTGGCGTAGTCCATGAGCAGCCAGGCCTTGGCGTCGATCGCCGGCGGCGGCGGCATCGGGCCGCTGCCGGGCGCGGCATTCGCGGCGGGCACCGGAATGGCGGGTTTCGGCACCGCTTCCGGGCGCGGCAGGTTCGGATCGAGTGGCTGCGCGGGCGCTGCGGCGGCGGGCTTGGCCGAGGTCGCGGCTCCAGCGACAACTCCGGCCACCGCCGCGGTCGCTGCGACTTGCGTCGTTTTCGGCCCAGCAGCCTTCGCCGTCTTGGCGGATCGGGCAGCGGCGTGCGGCTTCTGGTGCTTGTTGGCGGCCTCGGCCGGGCCGATGGCGAACAGGAAGGCGGCGGCAACAACGACGAAATGCGACAGCTTCATTACGGGCGATCCAATCCTGGGCGATGGATGAAGTCAGTGATTGTCGCAGAGCGGGTCGCGCAAAACACCCGCCATTGCGGAGCCCATGCCGCAATGCAGGCGGCCCGGTGAAGCGGCGTTCAGTCCAGCGCGCTGCGCGATTGCGACGGTTTGCGTCGCAACGTGGCAAGCGCGAACGACCGTCCCGCGTGTCCGCTGGAGATCGCCGCCGCCGGCGCAGGCCATCCCGTTTTTCCGCCAGAGATCATGCCCAAGCACGAAATCGGCGATGAAAACCATGACGCAATTCACACAATGGCACGAAATGTGCTGAGGCTCCCGCCCGATGGAGTTTGAGCGGACGGGTAGCCGGGAATCCTTCGCCGGATAGCGGAAGGCATGGCGCGAAGCCGACGTGCGCGAGCACGGCAGCACCGTCCACGGATCGCATTTCCAACTCGCAACGAGGAAAACCATGACACGACTCAAGGCGATTGCACGACGCCGCGATGTCGCCGGCGTCGCGCTGGGTCTGGCCGCGCTGCTCGGCGTCGGCACCGCCGCCGCTGCGTACCGGCTCAGCAACGGCACCGTGGCCAGTGCCGGCGGCCCGATCGCAAACGATTGCTATGCGCTGTTCACGACCGTCGGCGAATCCGCCAGCGGAACCGTGAGCAATGGCACCTACCGGCTCACTTCCGGCTTCGCCGGCTTCAACGATGGCAACGCGTCGCTCGTGAGCGATCGCATTTTCCAAAACGGTTTCGACGGACCCAAGGTATGCACACCATGACTTCCTGCAAGAAGCTCTTCCTGGCGACCGCAATCGCCCTCTATGGCTACAACGTCCACGCCGCGCCGCTGGCGCCAACCGCCACGCAGCTGCCGGATTTCGTCTACCAGGGCCGCCTCGACCAGGACGGCACGCCGCTCAACGGCAACTTCAATCTCACCTTCAAGTTGTGGGACCAGCAGAGTGGCGGCGTGCAGCTCGGCGACACCATCAACGAGTCGAACTACCCGGTCAGCAACGGCGTCTTCAGTATCTCGCTCGCCTTCCCCGGCGCGTTCAGCGGCACGCAGACCTGGCTCGAAGTTTCGGTGAACGGCTCGACGCTGCCGCGCCAGCCGATCGCCACCGCCCCCGTCGCGCAGTACGCGCTCAACAGCACGCCTGGCGCCACGGGCGCGACCGGACCGCAGGGTCCGCAAGGCATCCAGGGCGCGCCTGGACCGACCGGCGGCGCCGGTCCCGCCGGCGCGACGGGCGCTGACGGCGCGCAGGGTGCAACCGGCGCCAAGGGTGATGCCGGCGTTGCCGGCGCACAGGGTCCCACCGGCGCAACCGGCCCGGCCGGCGCACAGGGCTCCACCGGAGCCACGGGCGCGACGGGCGCCGCCGGTCCGCAAGGCGCAACGGGCGAAACCGGTGCCGTCGGCCCGCAAGGTCTGGCCGGTGCCAGAGGCGACAATGGCGCAACGGGCCCGGCCGGCCCCACGGGCGCGAAGGGCGACACGGGCGCGACCGGCGCTGCCGGTCCGCAAGGCGCTACTGGCGAAACCGGTGCCGTGGGCCCGCAAGGTCTGGCCGGTGCCAGAGGCGACAATGGCGCAACGGGCCCGGCCGGCCCCACGGGCGCGAAGGGCGACACGGGCGCGACCGGCGCTGCCGGTCCGCAAGGCGCGACGGGCGAAACCGGTGCCGTGGGCCCGCAGGGTCCGGCAGGCGCCAGGGGCGACAATGGTGCAACGGGCCCGGCCGGCCCCGCGGGTGCGAAGGGCGACACAGGCGCGACCGGTGCTGCCGGTCCGCAGGGCGCGACGGGCGAACCCGGTGCCGTTGGTCCGCAGGGTCCAGCGGGCGCCAAGGGCGACAATGGTGTAACCGGTCCCGCGGGTGCGAAAGGCGATACGGGCGCGACCGGGGCTGCCGGTCCGCAAGGCGCTACTGGCGAAGCCGGTGCCGTTGGTCCGCAGGGTCCGGCCGGCGCCAAGGGCGACACGGGTGCTGCCGGCCCCGCGGGTGCGAAGGGTGATACGGGCGCGACCGGTGCTGCCGGTCCGCAAGGCGCAACGGGCGAACCCGGTGCCGTTGGTCCGCAGGGTCCGGCGGGCGCCAAGGGCGACAATGGTGCAACCGGTCCGGCCGGCCCCGCGGGTGCGAAGGGCGACACGGGCGCGGCCGGCGCTGCCGGTCCGCAAGGCGCAACGGGCGAACCCGGTGCCGTTGGTCCGCAGGGTCCGGCGGGCGAACCCGGTGCCATCGGCCCGCAGGGTCCGGTGGGCGCCAAGGGCGACACCGGCGCAACGGGTCCGACCGGCGTTGCCGGTGCGAAGGGTGACACCGGGGACACGGGTGCCGCGGGTCCGCAAGGTCCGGCAGGCGCGAAGGGCGATACGGGCGCCACGGGCGCGCAAGGTCCTGCGGGCGCGAAAGGCGACACGGGCGCGGCAGGTCCCGCCGGCGTGCAAGGTCCTGCGGGAGCACAAGGCGCGATGGGACCGGTGGGACCGATGGGCCTGATCGGGCCGGCCGGCGCGAAGGGCGATACCGGTGATGCCGGCCCCGAAGGTCCGGCGGGACCGACGGGTGCGACCGGCCCTTCCGGCTCGGGCAATGTGGCCTTTTTCGGCAGTTCGTATTTCGCCCTGAGCAGCTCTCAAAGCAACTACATCGGCATGGGCGAATCGGCCAACAACGATGCGAAGGTAGCGATCCCGCTGCCCATGTCGGGCACGATCCGCGGCCTGCAGGTGCGCCAGAGCGGCGTCGGATCGACGAACGGGGCCACGCGCGGCTACACCTACACACTGTTTCTCAACGGCGCGGCGGTCGCGGCAATGAGCTGCCAGGTCGCAGGCACCACGACCGTGTCGTGCAGCAGCACGGGTTCGACGACGATTTCCGACGGCGATCGGGTCTCGCTGCGGGCGACTCCGAACAACTCGCCGCAGAACACGCCCTCGGCGACGTGGTCGTTCGTGATCCAGCCGTAGGCAAGAAGCACCCGGGCCGGCGAACTGGTCCGGGCGATGTGGAAACCGAGACGCCAGGTCCCCGGACTTGGCGTTTTCGTTTCAACGCTCGATCGCGACCCGCGGCGTACCCAGCCCGAGGCGCTGCACGCGCCGCGTCATCGCGTCGGCGGCGTCCGCATCCGCCAATGGACCGAGGCGCACGCGATGGATCGTGCGGCCGGCAATGGCAACGCTGACGATCGCGAGGTCGCCCAGTCCCGCGCGTTGCGCGCCGAGCATCGCGCGCTCGGCATTCGCGCGATCGCCGTAGGCACCCAGTTGCAGGTAGATGCGCGCCGTGCCGACCGGCAGCGGTTTCGCATCGATCGCGCGCTCGGCGAGCGCAGCGGTCGACGATGATGTGGGCCTGTTCGATGGCGACGCTGGCGGCGGCGTCGCGACCGTCGCCGCAGACGCACGCGCAGGCGCGACGGCAACCGTGCTCGGCGACAGCCTTTCGTCCGCATGCGCAGGGTCGATCGCACGCACTTCGACGAGTCCGGTGCCCTTCGGCCAGACGCCGATCTTCACCGCGGCGGCATAAGACAGATCGATGATGCGGTTCTCGTGGAACGGGCCGCGGTCGTTGATGCGCACGACCACGCTCTTGCCGTTGTCGAGGTTGGTCACGCGCGCGTAGCTCGGCAGCGGCAGCGTCTTGTGCGCGGCGGTGAACGCGTACATGTCGTACTTCTCGAACGAGGACGTCATGTAGCCGTGGAACTTGTTGCCGTACCACGAGGCGATGCCGCGCTCGACGTAGCCGCGCGCGTCGGGCAGCACGCGATAGGTCTTGCCGAGCACTTCGTAACGTTCCTTGTTGCCGTAACGCGAGCGCGGTTCGGCTTTCGGCACGGGTTCGGGAATCTTCGACACGTCGATCGGCGGCGCGGCCGGGCCGTTGTCGCTGTTCTGGCGATAGCGCTCGGACTGCGATCGCGAGACGTCGTCGCCCGGCTCTGCGCGCGGCGGCGTGCGCGTGGATGCAGGCGCGGGCGTGGGGCCGCGCCGTGGCGCGTGGCTCGCGCAGGCGCCGAGCAGCGCGCACGAGGCAAACACGGCAATGTGCCGCAACGTCACGGCCTGGCAACTCCGGCGGCAATCGCCTGCGACAGCTGGAACACCGCCATCGCATACATCGGGCTCTTGTTGTAACGCGTGATCGCGCGGAAATTGCCGAATGCGAGCCAGTGCTCGGGACCGAGTTCACCTTGCAGCACGAGCAGCGTCGAGGGCGTCGCCGCGTCGACGCGTTCGATCGGCGCGTAGCCCCAGGCTTCCATCTGCTGCACGGGATAGACCGGATCGAGTCCCGGGTCTGCCAGCGTTATCGCGTCCGCCGCGGGCTGCGCGCGCACGGCGACGGGCTCGCCCGCCTTCCAGCCGTGCTCGGCGAAATAGTTGGCGATGCTCGCGCTGATGTCGGGCAGCGAATTCCACAGGTCGATATGGCCGTCACCGTCCTCGTCGACCGCCCACTTGGCGATGCTGGTCGGCATGAACTGGCCCCAGCCCATCGCGCCCGCATACGAACCGCGCACTTCGTCGAGCGGATAGGCCAGGTGCTTGCCGCCGAGCAGGAACAGTTGCTTCAGTTCGCCGCGGAAGAATTTCGCGCGCGGCGGATAGTGGAACGCGAGCGTCGACAGCGCGTCGATGACGCGGTACTTGCCGGTGACTTTTCCGTAGCCGGTTTCCACGCCCATGATCGCGACGACGATCTCGGGCGCGACGCCATGCTCGGCGGCGACGCGGTCGATCAGCGCGCGATTGTCGCGGTAGAACGCGATGCCGTCGTCGATGCGCTTTTGCGTGATGAAGATCGGCCGGTACTGCGCCCAGGTTTTCGTCGCCTCGGCAGGGCGCGAGATCGCGTCGAGGATCGACTGCTGCACTTTCGCGCCGGCAAGCGTGGCGAGCACGTCGGCTTCGGCCGGGCCGCCGTCACGCGCGACTTCGGCGGCGAAATCGCGCTGTGCGGCGTCGAGCGCCGCACCGCCTGAGGCAGCGGCAAGCCCACCGATGCCGAACAGGCAGATCGAGAAAATGACGACCAGTTGTGCGCGTAGCGCGCGGAACGCTGCCTGCATGCCGCTAATGTAGCAGGATGCGCGAGTGCGGCACGTGGCGCATTGCAGACTGGCGCATTCCGCATCGCACCTGTCGCGCGGAATCGCACCACCGACGGCGATTTGCGGGGACCCGGCGCCCCAGGTCGCGGGTTGACGCGGCTCCGCTGCGCTGCTACAGACGAGGCTGCTCAGGGGCACAAGAGAGCGAATACGCGGAAGGGGCCACATCTCCGACGGAGGTTTGCCCATGTCCCGTCCATATCCCCTCGCCGTATTCGTCACCGGCGCATTCCTGTCCGCCGCTGCGCTGCCGGCCGCCGCAGGCTCGCCGTTGACGCTCGACGTGACCGTCTCCACCGACACCTCGCCCGACAGCTGCGGCGACGCCCATTCGCTCGATATCACCGCGGGCGACGTGGTCAACTTCTGCTACACGATCAGGAACGCGAGCGACACCGCGCTCGAATTCCACACGTTGCGCGACAACGTCAACGGCGTTCTGTTCGCCGATCGCCCGCAGACGGTTCCCGCCGGCGGCAGCTACCAGTACAACGACGTCCGCGTCGTCGACGAGAGCCAAGCACTCGAATCGACCTGGACCGCATCGACCGCCCTCGCCGACTACGCGGTCGCGACAGCGGACGTCGACAGCATCTTCGGGGACGGCTTCGACGGCGCGTCGCCGCCGTCGTACGCATTCGTTGACATCAGTGAAAGCGGAACCGCGCTGCCAGTCGACGACGACGGCGAGGCGAACGCCGACATCGGCTTCGATTTCGCGTTCTACGGCGTGACCTCCGACCACGTGCGCGTCGGCAACAACGGTGGCCTGCTGTTCGGCGTCGACGCCGGCGACCTCGGCTACAACAACCTGCCGCTGCCGAACGCGACGGTCGGGCCGGCGATCCTGCCGTACTGGGACGACCTGACGGACAATTTCGGCGGCGTCTACGTGCAGACGCTCGGCGAGGCACCGAACCGTCGCTTCGTCGTGCAGTGGAACGACCGGCCGCACTACGTGCCAGGCAGCGCGGCGGCCGACGGCGGCACGTTCGAGGCGACCCTGTATGAGGGCAGCAACGCGATCGTGTTCCAGTACGCCGACGTCGATTTCGACGGCGACGATTTCGACCGCGGCCTGTCGGCGACGATCGGCTTGAACCAGGGCGCGCGCGCGAACCCGTATTCGTACAACGAAGCGTCGGTCGATTCCGGCGGCGCGATCGGTTTCACGCCGATCCCGTTCGCGAGCTACGACGCGAGCGCGAGCGTAAGCATCACGGCCGGAAGCCCGCTCATCGAAGTAACTCCGGCGAGCCTGTCGGCGGCGCTCGCGGCCGGCGCTTCAACGCAGTTGCCGCTCGGCATCGGCAACACCGGCACCGCCGCGCTGGTCTGGTCGATGCACGAGGCGCCGGCGCGGCGAGCCGCCGCGGCGTTCGCGCCGACATGGCTCGATAACGCGCCGGCCGAAGCCTACGCACCGCATCGGCAAGCCGCGGCGCTGTTCCCGGCGGACAAGCACGCGGTGTCCGGTACCACGCAGGTGCCCGCCTTCGGCGTCAACCTGCACGTGCTCGACGGCAATACGCTGGTGCGGCTCGACGCGGCCGCGCCTGGCTCCGTCGAGACGATCGGTCCGGTTGCGCCCACACTCGTCGGCGGCGCGTTCCTCGACGACGACTTCTCGACGCTGTACTCGCTCGACTACGACAGCGGCGAACTCGTCACGGTCGATACCGCCAGCGCGGCGATCGACGCGATCGGCGTTGCGACGACGCAGAACGACGAGGCGTGGAGCGGCCTCGCGGTTGACCCGACCGACGGCACGCTGTACGCCTCGAGCACGCTCATGAGCGGTGGCCTGTCCTCGACGCTGTACCGTCTCGATCCGGCCACCGCGACCGCGACGCCAATCGGACCGGTCACGGGCGGCGGCCGCATCATCGAGATCGCCGTCGATGCGGCCGGCACGCTTTACGGTGTCGACATCGCCGCCGACGTGCTGGTATCGCTCGACAAGGCCAGCGGCGCTGCGAACCCGATTGGTTCGCTCGGCTTCGATGCCGAATTCGCCGAAGGACTCGACTTCGATCCATCGACGAACGTGCTGTATTTCGCCGCCGTCGACAACCAGAGCGTCTTCTCGCAGCCGGGTGAGATGTACACGATCGACACCGCCACCGGGCATGCGACGCTGGTCGGCGGCATTTCGGCGAATCCGGCGGCGGCGCAGATTTCAGCGTTCGCGATCGCGCTGCCGGCGAACCCGTGCGTCACGCCGGCGGACGTGCCATGGATCAGCGTCGGCACGGCGGAAGGCACGACCGCGCCCGGCGCGACATCGACGGTCGACATCAATCTCGATGCCGCCGGCCTCGCGCCTGGTCACTACGCCGCGAACCTGTGCGTGCACAGCAACGATCGTTCGCACGGCCTCGTCGCCGTGCCTGTCGATCTCGACGTGCAGTAACGAAGGTGATGAAGCAGTCGGCCCTTCCCCGCGCGGAGAAGGGCCGACGGCGCGCCCGATGTGTGTTCGCGATCGTCCGGCGGTTACAGCAGCACGCGCCGCATGTCGGCGAGCACTTGCGCGAGATAGCTCGTGAAGCGCGCGGCGGCGGCGCCGTCGATGACGCGGTGGTCGTAGCTGAGCGACAGCGGCAGCAGCAGGCGCGGCTGGAAGGCCTTGCCGTCCCAGACCGGCTTGATCGCCGACTTGGACACGCCGAGGATCGCCACTTCCGGCGCGTTGACGATCGGCGTGAACGCTGTGCCGCCGATGCCGCCGAGCGAGGAAATCGAGAAACATCCGCCCTGCATTTCGGCCGGGCCGAGCTTACCGTCGCGCGCTTTTTTGGCGAGGTCGCCGGTTTCCTGCGCGATCTCGATGACGCCCTTCTTGTCGGCATCTTTCAGCACGGGCACGACGAGGCCATTCGGCGTGTCGGCGGCAAAGCCGACGTTGAAGTATTTCTTGAGCGTGAGGTTCTCGCCGCTGGCGTCGAGCGAGGCGTTGAAGTCCGGATATTTCTTGAGCGCGGCGACGACGGCCTTGATGAGGAACGCGAGCATGGTCAGCTTGATGCCGGCCTTCTCGTTCTCCTTGTTGAGCGCGACGCGCAGCGCTTCGAGTTCGGTGACGTCGGCATCGTCGAACTGAGTGACGTGCGGGATCATCGCCCAGTTGCGCGCGAGGTTCGCGCCGGAAATCTTCTTGATGCGCGACAGCGGCTTGACCTCGACCTCGCCGAACTTGGCGAAATCGACGTTCGGCCACGGCAGCAGGTTGAGCCCGCCGCCACCGCCAACGGCCGCGCGCGGCGCGCCGCCGGCGAGCGCGGCCTTGACGAAGTTCTGCACGTCTTCCTTGCCGATGCGGCCCTTGCGCTCGCTGCCCTTGACCTGGGCGAGGTCGACGCCGAGCTCGCGCGCGAACGCGCGCACGGCCGGACTCGCGTACGGCACCTGGTCGGGCATGACCGCGCCCGCGTCGAAGGCGACCGGCGGCGTTCGCGTCGGCGCGGCGCTTTCCGCTTTCGCGGGGGCGGCCGGCGCGGGCGCGGGCGTCTCGGTTTTCGCGGGCGCCGGAGCGGGCGCGGCAGCCGGAGCGGGCGCAGGTGCAGCGGCCTTCGCCGCAGGCGCGGCTTCGGCGGCGCCGACTTCGACGATGGCGACGACCTGTCCTTCCGAAATCTCGTCGCCGACCTTCACCGAGATCGACTGGACGACGCCATCGACGGTCGAAGGCACTTCCATCGTCGCCTTGTCCGATTCGAGCGTGACCAGGCCCTGGTCCTTGCTGACGCGGTCGCCCGGCTTGACCAGCACCTCGATCACCGGGACGTTGGTGTAGTTGCCGATGTCGGGAACCTTGATTTCTTGCGTGGCCATCGGGCGACTCCGGTTGCGATGCGGCGGACTGGTCGGATTCGTGATTTTGTCACGCCCGAGCCGCGCGAGGCCAATCCCGCGACGCGTGGCTTCGTCGCGACGCACGCGGTTCGACCCGCTCGACGCCGCCCGCCGTCCTGCTAGGCTGGCCGCCCGTTTCGTTGCGGAACCCTCCATGCGCACCCTTGCCTGCGTCCTCTTCTTCGCTGTCGCCGTCGCCGGCAGCGCGATCGCCGCCGAACCCGCGCGCCACGTCGCCATCACCGCCGCGCATCTGGTTGCGCCCGATCAAGGCCGCGTCATCGACCACCCCGTCGTGCTCGTCGACGGCGAACGCATCCGCGAAGTGCGCGACGGCGGCGCCGTGCCCGACGGCTACGAGCGCATCGACCTCGGCAACGCAACGCTGCTGCCCGGCCTCATCGACGTGCACGTGCACCTCGCGTTCGACCCGACCCTCGCCAGCGACAACTACTACAAGGACATCCTCACGCTCGGTTCGATCGACGCCGCGCTGCTCGCGCCGACGCTCGCCAAGCGCACGCTCGACGCGGGCTTCACCACGGTGCGCAATCTCGGTTCGCCCGCGTACATCGACGCCAGGCTGCGTGACGCGATCGACCGCGGCCAGCTCGCCGGCCCGCGCATCCTCGCCGCGACCCTGCCACTCGGTTCGACCGGTGGTCATGCCGACGACAGCACGGGCTTCTCGCCCGACATCGATTTCCGCGGCGAAAGCGGCGTCGTCGACGGCGTCGACGCGATCCGCCACCGCGTGCGGGAGAACGTCAAGCACGGCGCCGACGTCATCAAGTTCATGGCCAGCGCGGGCGTGCTCAGCAACGAGCAGTCGGTCGGCGCGGCGCAGTATTCGCAGGAGGAAATGAACGCGATCGTCGACGAAGCGCATCGCTGGGGCCGGCGCGTCGCCGCGCACGCACACGGCGCCGAGGCGATCAAGATGGCGATCAAGGCCGGCGTCGATTCCGTCGAGCATTGCAGCCTCATCGACGACGAGGGACTCAAGCTCGCGAAACAGCGCGGCACCTATCTCGACTTCGACGTCTACAACGACGACTACATCCTTTCCGAATACGGCAAGCTCGGCGTGCCGCCCGCGCAGATCGAGAAGGAAAAATCCGTAGGCCGCACGCAGCGCGAGAATTTCCGCCGCGCCGTGAAGGCCGGCGAGAAGATGGCCTTCGCCACCGATGCCGGCGTCTATCCGCACGGCTGGAACGCCAAGCAGTTCGCGAAGATGGTCGAATGGGGCATGACGCCGATGCAGGCGATCCAGGCCGCGACGACGAACGCCGCCGACCTGCTCGGCTGGTCGGACAAGGTTGGCGCGGTCAAGCCCGGGCTCTACGCCGACCTCATCGCCGTCGACGCCGATCCGCTCGCAAATGTCACGGCGCTGGAACACGTGAGTTTCGTCATGAAAGGCGGCGCCGTCGTCGTGCCGCACGCGGCGCAGCCATGAGCGAGGCCGCGACGATGTACGCGCTCTACTACAGCCCGGGCACGGCGAGCATGGCCGTGCACCAGGCGCTCATCGAGATCGGCGCGCCGCACGAACTGCGCGAACTCGATCTCGCGGCGAAGGCGCAGAAAAGTCCCGACTACCTGCGCCTCAATCCGAACGGCACGGTGCCGACGCTGATCGTCGACGGCGCGCCCGTCTACGAATGCGCGGCCCTGCTCCTGCTGCTCGCCGAACGCCATCCCGACGCGCAACTCGCGCCTGCGCCCGGCACGCCTGCGCGCGCAATCTTCCTGCAATGGATGGCGCACTTCGCGAACACGCTGCAACCCGCGTTCCGGCAGTGGTTCTACCCGCAGGATTTCGCGCCGCAGGAAAACGAGACCGCATCGAAGGACTGCGCGCGGCGCCGCATTGAAGGCGTCTGGGACCGCCTCGAGGCGCACCTCGACGCGCACGGCCCGCATCTGCTCGGCGAAACGTTCTCCGTCGCCGACCTCTACGCGACGATGCTCATGCGCTGGTCGCGCAACATGCCCAAGCCCGCAACGCAATGGCCACGCCTCGCCGCCCTCGCCCAACGCGTGAAGTCGCGACCGAGCTGGAAGCGGTTGTACGAAGTCGAAGGCCTGACCGAGTGGGCGTAGGCCGGACATGCGCAGCGCGGGCGGCTCGACGCGTGTGCCGGCCGATCGTCGATCGTCCGGCCTGCAAAGCTGATCGCGACTGAAGTCGCTCCTACAGAGCGATGCTTCGGCTTCTGCGCGCAGGAAGCGCGCTGCTTCTAAACGGGTCCTCGTCAGCGCCGGTGAACGGCAGACGACAAGGCCCGCAGGGGCGCGCGCACGACGCGCGCGCGTTCGCCGTCAGCGCACGGATGCGCTGTCGGCGAACCCCGGCCGTCGTTCACGCACCCGCAGTGCAGGATGCACTGCGGGCGGCGCTGTCGGGGTGCCCTTTCTCTTGGTTCCTTCTCTTTGGGCAAGCAAAGAGAAGGAACCGGCCCGCAGGGATGCGGGACGAACCGCACAAGGACGTGAGTCGGTTTTCGCAAAAACCGAAACGACTAGAGCAACACCATTCCCCACCCAATCCTCCCCTTGAAGGGGAGGGCTTGAAGCAGGTAGCCGCTCGCCGGCTCGCGATGCCCGACGGCATCGCTGGAAACTCGATTCGCCGCTTGAAGGGGAGGGCCAAACGTCACTCGGCAACCACCACCCGATTGCGCCCCGCCTGCTTGGCGCGATAGAGCGCCTGGTCGGCCACGCGGAGCAGGTCGCTGACCTTGTCCAACCCGGGGCGCCAGGCGGCGACGCCGATGCTGACGGTGACTGCGCACAAACCCTCGACCAATTGCAGCGGCATCGCCTCGACGGCGCGTCGCACCTGCTCGGCCACGGCGAGGCTTGCATCGGACTCGTACTCGGGCAGCGCGATCGCGAATTCCTCGCCGCCGATGCGCGCCGCGATCGCCTCGCCGCGCACGGTCGAGTGCAGGGTCGCGCCGACCTGTTCGAGCACGATGTCGCCGATGACGTGGCCGTGGCCATCGTTGATCGACTTGAAATGGTCGAGGTCGACGATGAGCAGCGCGAGGGGGCGGCGATGCCGCAGCGAGCGCTGCAGCTCGCGCCCGAGCAGTTCGAGGAAGTGGCGGCGGTTGGACAGCTTCGTCAACGGATCCAGCGTGGCGAGCTGGTAGATCTCGTCGTGGTAGCGCGCCTCCACCGAGGACCGTTCCATGAACTTGAGCACGCAGCTGCCGACGGTGACATAGTCGCCGTCCTTGAGCTCGGCCTCATCGACGGGCACGTCGTTGAGCAGCGTCCTGTTGGTGGAGCCCAGATCCTTGAGCCTGTAGCCGCCGAGATCACGCCAGACGCGCGCGTGCTGGCGCGAAACGCTGCGTTCGTCGATCTGGAAGTCGCACTCGGTGGCGCGGCCGAGCGTGACGACGTGCTCGCCGAGGTCGATGCGCTGTCCGAGCGATTGACCTTGCAGCACGACGAGACAGGCTTCGGCGCCATCGTTGCCGAAGCCGCGTGCTGGCCTGTTCGTGCGCGGTTGCGTGGTACGCGCGTCAGTGTCGGGGCTGTGGCTGCGCATGGGTGATCCCGGCTCTTCGCAAGGCAGTGTACGACACTGGCGACGGTGCTCGCCGTGCGTCGACGATCCGGCGGCCTTACACTGATGCGCAACGCGCGTCGCGATGGATCGCCGCGCAACCAGGGGATCGCGATGCAACCGACCGCTCCGGGCGCCGACGAGGCGACCGAACTGCTGATTTCCGGCAGCGCCGCCGACTCCGGCGACGACTTGCAGCCCGGCACGCACGTCGGCGTCTACGTCATTCGCACCAAGCTCGGCGAGGGCGGCATGGGCCGCGTCTATCTCGCCGAGCAGTTGCGACCCGTACAGCGCAAGGTCGCGCTCAAGCTCATCCGCGCGCAGGTCGCCAGCCCCATGGCGCGCGCCTATTTCGACGTCGAGCGCCAGGCGCTCGCGCAGATGCAGCATCCGGCAATCGCGCGCGTGTTCGACGCCGGCACCACCGACGACGGCCATCCCTACTTCGCCATGGAACTCGTCGAGGGCGCGCCGCTGACGCAGTACTGCCGCGCGCAGCAACTCGACCGCGCGGCGCGCATCGTGCTGTTCGAACGCATCTGCCATGGCGTTCAACATGCGCACCAGAAGGGCATCATCCATCGCGACCTCAAGCCATCCAACGTGCTCGTGCGCGAGGTCGACGGCGAGCCCGCACCGATCATCATCGACTTCGGCATCGCCGTCGGCGGCAGCGCTTCGCCGCACGAAGGCGTCGCAGCCAGCGTGCGCAACAGCGAGCGGGCCGGGACTTCGGCTTACATGAGTCCCGAGCAGGCGGCACTCTCCGCACGCGACCTGGACACGCGCAGTGACGTCTACGCGCTCGGCGTCATGCTCTGCGAGGTATTGACCGGTTGCGACGCGACCAGTCTCGCTTCAAACATGCATGCCTCGCGGCAGCCCGTACATGCGACGCTGCTCGCCGCCATCGACAGTGGCGCGGCCGCGCGCGGCCGCGAAGCCGGCTCGCTGCTTGGCGCAGCCAAACGCCTGCCCGCGGAACTGCGCGCGATCCTGCGCACGGCGCTCGCCACCGCGCGCGAGGACCGTTACGCCTCGGCTGCGGCGCTCGCCGACGATCTGGAGCGCTATCGCCTGCGCCGTCCGCTCAAGGCGATGACGCAGACACGCTGGTATCTCGCACGCAAGTTCGTCGCTCGGCACCGCCTCGGCCTCGTCGCGTCCGGCGTGGTCGCCGTCGCGCTCGTCGCCGGCATCGCGCTCGCGCTGCACGGCCTGTCCCGCGCGCGCGAATCGGCGCGCGTCGCACGGATCGAGGCGGCGAAATCGGCGCAGGTGTCGGAATTCGTGCGCGGCATCCTCGCCGGCATCGATCCCGACCGCGCCAAGGGCATGGACCGCAGCCTCATGCGCTTGCTGCTCGATTCGGCCGCGCAGCGCGCCGACAAGGAGCTGGCGACACAGCCGGCAGTGCGCGCCGACATCGAGCGCACGATCGCAGCGAGCTATTCCTCGCTCGGTGAATTCGAACTCGCCGGCACGCATTTCGATGCCGCCGTCGCCGCCGCACGCGAAGCGCAGCTGCCGCCCGGCGAAAGCGCCGACATCGCCAGCCAGCGCGCGCTCGGGCTGAATGCGGCCGACCGTCCGCAGGATGCGCTCGCGGCGGCCGAGGCTGCGTTCGCGCTCGTGGCCCAGTTGCCGCCGGACGATCGCCAGCGCCTGCTCGTCGAAAGCCGGCTTGCCGCGATCGAGCGCGATGCCGGCAAGGTCGATGCCGCACGCGAACGCTACCTGCGCCTGACCGAGCAGCAAAAGAAGGTGTTCGGTGAGGATGGCGAGGCGACACTCGACGGCATTCAGGGGTTGGCGATCACCGATTTCATTGCCGGCCGCTTCGACGAAGCGCGGCCGCTCCTGCAGGGGCTGATCGGCAAATACCGCGCGCAATACGGCGATGACGACATCAAGACGGTCGGCGCCCAGATCAGCCTCGCCGTACTCGAAAACGAATCGGAGCACTATGCCGAAACGGTTCGGCTGCTGAAACCGCTGCTGCCGCGGGTCGAAAGGATTTACGGCCCCGAGCATCCACGCGCGCTCGTCGTCATCATGAACCTCGGCAGTGCGCTGCGCTACGAGAACCACTACGACGAAGCGCGTCCGTACTACCTGCACGCGCTGGAACTCGCGCGCAAGCTGTACGGCAACACCTCGCCGCGCACGCTGATGGCCGAAGGCAATCTTTCGCTCATGCTGCGCGACGCCGGCGACCTTGCCGACGCCGAACGGCACGCGCGCTTCGTCGTCGACAACGTCGACAAGGCATTCGGAGACAATCCATACCGAGCCTCGATGTATCGGGGCCTCGCGACGGTGCTGATCCGCGAGCGCCACTACGCGGAGGCGCAAGCCGAGCTCGACCGCGCCTGGGCGGTATTCACCGCTGCGCCAGGCTACGGGCCGGAACATCCGCGCAGCCAGGAAGTCGTCGACAGCTACATCGAGCTGTATCGCGCCTGGCCCAAACCCGAAGCGTTGGCACTGTGGCAGGCACGCAAAGCCGCAGCGCCCTCACCATCCGGATGAAACACGCTTCATTGCCGATTGACCGTGCAGGCCCGTGCGCGCTTGCCGGGAAACGAAAATCGATTGCGACATCCGAGTCTTCCGAGGGAACGGAGGGCATCGGCGCGGATAACATAAACCTCCGAGACTGGATACTGGCAGTTCTACGAGTCTGAGAAAAATTTGCGTCGTTGTACAAAATCTCCCGGATTCGTCGAAAGCATTCGACAGGGGAGAACCGGATGCAGACTCTGAGAATCAGCGATGTCGAGCTGTCGCCGGACGCTTCACGCGCTTTCCATTCGATGCTCGGCATCGTCCAAGGTCGCACCGCAGCTCATTGGCAACTGAGCGACCCGGCGCAAGCCGACGTTTTGCTCGCGCCGACGCAACACGGAGGCAACGCCGCCGCGGGCGCCGGCAAGGCCATCATTTTCGTGGTGGAGGAACGCAAAGCCTGGTTCGACGCGCCATTCGTACTGCGCCATCCGTTTCGCGTCATGCAGTTGCTTTCGATCCTCGACGCCGTCTCTGTGCAACTGCATCCCGCGCACATCGAGCGGCCGCCAGCCGGCTGGGCCGGAGTCCAGTCGTTGCGCCAGCTTCTCGCCCAAGGCAACACGTCGCAATGGCACGTCGCCAAAGGCGGCGGCGGAGAGCGATTGTGGATTGGCGCACGCTCAGCTGCGGCGACGCCCGCCGCACTCGTCGCGCTGAAGGCCGGCAACTTCGCGCACGGCGAATTCCTGCCGAGCGCGAACGGGCCGGAAGACGATTGCGTGGCGCTGCCGCGGCAGGATGCCGCCTGGTACGTCGGTTATCACGCTTCGACCGAACTCGCGCCGTGGCTGTCGGCCGATGCTCCAATGCGCCTGCGCCGCTGGCCGGACTTTGGCCGCATCGAGACGTCGCCGGCGGCATTCCGCCTGAGCGCGGAGGCAGCGTTGGCCGCGACCACGCCGGCGGCGCTGGCGATGTCCACGCATGCAGCCGACGCGGAAGTGCACCGATTCCTCAACGCGGCGTCACTCGCGGGCCTGCTCGTCGTCGCGCCGCGTAGCGAGGTGGCGCTGCGCGCTCCCCACGCCATGCCGGGCGGCTGGACACGCCTGCTCGGCGGCCTGCGGCGGCGATTGGGCATGGCCAGCGCATGAAAGACGGGATCGACGAATTCAAGATCGTCTTCACCGGACCGATGGGCGCGGGAAAAACCACCGCGCTCGCCGCGATCAGCGATGTCGAACCCGTGCGCACCGAAGTCGCCAATACCGACCTTTTCGGCCACGAGAAGGCATTCACCACGGTCGGCATGGACTTCGGCCGCATCGAGCTCGACGACGGCACGGCAGTCCGCCTCTACGGCACTCCCGGCCAGGCGCGTTTCCGCCTCATGTGGGAGATCGTCGGACGCAACGCCACCGGCATCATCGTCCTCGTCGACGCCACCCAGCCCGGCGCGCTGATGCTGATGGGCCAGTTCGTCGACGCGTTCCGCGCAATCGCTCCGAAGGCGGCGCTGGTCATCGGCGTCGGCCGCACGTCCGAGCCGGACGCATTGGCCAGCGAGGATTTCGCCGCACGGCTGGAAGATCGCGGCATCGTCGCGCCCGTGCTCAGCGTCGACGTGCGACGCCGCGCCGACGTCCTGCTGCTCCTGCAGACGCTGCTGTGCATCGTCGAGACCGATGCCCATGCGGGGGTCTTGGCATGAACGCGAAGCGCGCGCCGCTACGCGATGCGTACGGCAAGGTTCTCGGCGCCTACGCCGATGTCGACGGCGTGCGCGGCGCCGTGCTGTTTTCCGCAGACGGCTTCGAACTCGCAGCCTGCGGCGTCGACGCGAAGTTGCGCGCGCGGCTCGCGGCGATCGCCAGCTCGCTTGCCGCACTCGGCGTCGCCATCACGGCCGAAGCCGGCCTGCACGATTTTGAGCGCGCGATCTTCGAGAGCCGCGACGGCACGATCCTGATCGTGCGCGTCGGCGCGGATCAGTCGATGTCGCTCGTCGTCGTGGCCGACAAGCGCATTTCCGTCGGGCGTGCCTTATGGACGGCCCAGCACTGCTGCGCCGCGCTGACCCGGATCACTGGCCATTGACCTTGCGCGGGAAGGGGCGAGGCGACGCCCGCTGCGAGGAGACCCCGATGCCTCGAAAGAAAAAGAGGAAAATCATGTCGAACATCAACGAAACGCTGGGCAAGCTCATGGAAGTCGACGGCGCGCTCTGCGCCGCGATCGTCGATTCCAACAGCGGCATGCAATTGGGCAAGATCGGCAGTGGGCTCGACCTCGATCTCGCCGCAGCCGGCAACACGGAAGTGGTTCGCGCCAAGCACAAGACAATGAAGTCACTGGGTCTCAACGACAACATCGAGGACATCCTGATCACGCTTGGCAAGCAATACCACATCATCCGCCCCGTCGCGAACAAGGCAGGGTTGTTCATCTACCTCGTGCTCGACAAGGCGCGTTCGAACCTCGCGCTCGCGCGCCGCTCGGTGCAGGACGCCGAGCAAGGGCTGCAACTCTGAAGGACACGAAAGCGGGAGCGCTTCAAGCGCTCCCGCTTTCGCACTGACAACGCTCAGCGCCGTGCGCTGTCGCCGAAAAGCGCGCGATAGGCGAATCCGCCGAGCGCGCCACCGATGATCGGCGCGACCCAGAACAGCCACAGCTGCGACAGCGCCGCGGTCGAGGCGAAGAACGCCACGCCCGTCGAACGCGCCGGATTCACCGAGGTGTTGGTGACCGGAATGCTGATGAGGTGGATCAGCGTCAGCGCCAGGCCGATCGAGATGCCGGCGAAGCCGGACGGTGCGTTGCCGTGCGTCGAGCCCATGATCACGAACACGAAGAAGAACGTGAGCACGAGCTCGGCGACCAGCGCGGCCTGCATCGAGTAGTGGCCCGGCGACAGGTCGTCATAACCGTTCGAGGCGAAGCCGCCGGCGACGAAGTCCGGCTTGCCGCTCGCGATGAAATACAGCACGCCCGCCGCGGCGACCGCGCCAATCACCTGCGCCACGACGTACGGCACGAGGTCGGACACGGGGAAGCGTCCGCCGGCGACGAGCCCGACCGACACCGCCGGATTGAAATGGCCGCCCGAAATGTGGCCCACCGCGTAGACCATGGTCAGCACGGTCAGGCCGAACGCGAGCGCGACGCCCGCGAAGCCGATGCCGAGCTGCGGAAACGCGGCCGCCAGCACTGCGCTGCCGCAACCGCCGAACACGAGCCAGAACGTGCCGAAGAATTCGGCCCCCAAACGTTTGCCTAGCGACATCACCCTCTCCTCCCTTGCTGATGGACAAGACCGCGACGACGCACCGCGCGGCTTCCCATGCTAACGGCGGCAAGGACGTGGCGCGCGCACGCGCCACGATCGTTTACACGACGCCGGTCACTGCGCGGCCGGCTGGCCCTGCCCGCGGAACAGCGACTGGTTTTCCTTCAGCCAGAGCATCGAGCCGTGCACGCGGTCGTAGCCGCTCGGATGATCGTAGAAGAGGATCTCCTCGATCGGTCCGGGGTGGATCTTGCGGTACGTCGACAGGCGCATCGCCGCCATCGCGAAACCATGCGGCTCGCGCGCTGCGTTGAGGCCGAACATGTCCGCCTCGGCCTCGGCCTGCCGTGCGATCGAGTTGGTCAGTGGCGTGGCGAGGAGGAAGAACGCCGACAACACGGCGAGAGCCAGCGGCAGCGCCGCCGTATCGCCGCGGCCGTGCAGGTGCAGGCGCGCGCCCCAGCGCGCGAGCAGCGCATCGAACACGCGATGCACGACCCAGAACCCGAGCCCGATCACGAGGGTGAGATATACGATCAGTCGCAACACGTGGTTGAGCACGTAGTGGCCCATTTCGTGGCCCATGACCGCCTTGATCTCGGGCAGCGACGTCTTGTCGAGCAGGTTGTCGTTGAGCGCGACGCGCGTGGTGCCGGCAAAGCCCGCGACATTCGCGCTGATGCGCGTGGTTTGCCTCGATGCGTCGAACTCGACGACGTTGTCGGTCGGGATCTGGTTCGCGCGCGCCAGCGACAGCACGGCGTCGCGCGCGGGTCCGTCGCGCAGCGGCTTGTAGTGGTTGAACAGCGGCGACACGAACACCGGTGCGAGCATGACCGTGAACAGCAGGAACACGAATGCGCCGCCGCTCGCCCAGATCCACCAGCGCGCGCCGGCGCGGCGCACCGCGGCGTAGAGCAGCGCGATGACGAACGGGCCGACGATCAGCGAAACGAGCAGGCCCTTGAGCTGGTCGCCGAACCAGCCGCCGAAATCCTGCGTCGCAAGGCCGTACTGGTGCTCGCGGAAGAAATCCGCATAGATCGACAGCGGCAGCCCGAGCACGAACCCGGCGACCAGCCAGAGAAACGCGTAGATGACGGTTTGCAGCCAGGGCTTGCGCACGATGCGTTCGGAAACATCGCGCATCCAGCGCGAAAGGCCTGTGAGCAGCAGGATCGCGCAGACGCCGAGGCCGTAGAGAAAACCCCACAGCTGCAACCAGTAGCCGCCTTCGAAATACGCGTCCGATTGCGCGCGCTGCTCGGGCGTGAGCAGGTCGAGATAGGCCTGCGTGGCGCGGTCGACGTCGAAGTCCGGCCCGGGTTTGGCAGCGTCGGGAACCTGCAGGCCGGGCGGGAAATCACGCGAACCGGGCGGCGCCGGATCGGCGAAAGCGGCGTTGCAGAAGGACAAGGCCAACACGATCGCCAACAAGGCGACGAGGGTTTTCATGACAGGCGCTCCCCACGCGGAAAGGTCTGCCCAGACTCCGCGAGCGGCTGCAGGCCGTCAAGTTGCATGCGTCACGCTTCGCTCCTCGACGCTCGGCATTCCATGCTTGCCAAAGAAAACGGCGGGCCGCCTGCGCGACCCGCCGTCCCGGCAATGCCCTTCGGTGGAACTTATTTCTTGTGGATCTTGCCGGTGCGCTCGAGCGTGAAACCGCCGAAGCTCACGCCGAGGTCGACGCCCTCGCCCGAACCGGCGAGCGCGAGCGATACCGTGCCCTTGGTGAGCACCTGCGCGGTGCCGGACTTGCCGAGGCCGGCGCTGGCGTCGCCCTGCGCGTACGTCCCGAGGACATCGGCGATCTTGTGCACGTCGGTGAACTTGCCGGTGCCGTTGTCGATGTGCGACTTGCCGACGGTGAGGCCGCCGCCCTTGGCGGTGATCTTCACGTTCATCGACTGGCCGTTTTCGCAGTAGACGGTGCCGTGGCCCTCGGCGCGCTTGTAGATCGCGGCCCAGCCCGTCAGCGAGAACTTGAGCTTGCAGTCGAGATTGGCGTCAGCAGCCTGCGCCGGGCGCACTGCGGTCATCGAAGCCACGGCGAGCGCGGCGGCAAGAGCGGAATAGGCAAGCGTCTTCATGGAACAACCTCCCGTGGGTGAAGTACGGCGCAGTCTTAGCCGGGGAACCTGAACGGGCGACGACCCGTGTGGATCCGTTCAATCGGGACGCGTCCACGCCTGCAATCCGCGCCAGCGCTGGAGCTTGGTCGCGCGCGGGATGGACGCATTGGCCGGACTCGTCGACGGCATCGGCAGGATGCACAGCGAGCGCGAACGCGCCGCGTCGATGCGCGGCGCAATGCGGCGCTCGAACACCTGCAGCGCCTTCGCGCCGTTGAGCGCGATCGCGGCGATCGTGGGCTCGCGCGCAAGCAAGCCGGGGATGTCGTTGGGCACCTCGCTGGCCGCGACGATGTCGCTGTCGAGCGAGCCGCGCCGCTCGCAGCGCTCGAGCACGTCCCAGATGCCCACGCCTCGCGCATGCAGGCGCGCGATGCGCTCGGCGTACGGCAACTGGGGACCGGCGTCGAACAATTCGCCCATGAATGGCCAGAACAGGTTCTGCGCGTGTCCGTACGACTGGCGCAGTTCGAGCGAGCGCAGGCTCGGCACGCTGCCAAGCACGAGCACACGGCAATCCCTGCCGACCTGCGGCGGAAAGCTCTCGACCGTCACTGGCGCGATCGTCCCTGATCGCGAGATTCAAAAAGCGGCCAACCGTACTGCTGCGATCCTCCCTGAACGCCGGCATCAAAAACCGGCCATCCATGGCCGCACTTTTCAACAACGCGCATTACCCGGCTTTCTTCTTCAGCGCATCGAGATCGGCGAGCACCTGCTTCGAGTTTTCCTTGGGATCGACATCGGTGTAGCGCTTGGCGACCCTGCCCTGCGGATCGACGAGGAAGGTCTCGCGGCGCGCATATTTCATCGGCCCGTGTTCGGCGTAGACGCCGTAAGCCTTGGCGACGCTCGCGTCGGCGTCCGACAGCAGGCGGAACGGCACGTGGTACTTCTCGGCGAACTCGGCATGCGATTTCACGTCGTCGAGACTGACGCCGAGCACGTCGGCGCCGGCCTTGCGCAGCGCGACGATGTCGTCGCGGAACGTGCATACCTCGGTCGTGCAGCCGGGCGTGAAATCCTTCGGGTAGAAATACAGCACGAGCCACTTGCCCTTTTCGCCGGCGAGCGTGTGCCAGTCGCCCTTCTGGTCCTGCAGATGGAATTCGGGCGCGGCCTGGCCGACGCCGGGACCGGCCTGTTTCGCCTCGTCGGCGAACGAGGGCGAGGCGACGAACGCCGCAACGAGCAGCGCGAAAACATGAACGAGAACTTTCATCAAAAGACCTCCGCAGGAAATGCGCGACGGCGCGTGACATGTCGGCGCGCAGTCTACGCCGGCGTGCAACGGACCGGCATTCGACGCAAAATCTCGCAACACGATCACGCAGCGACACAGGGCAGATGAGCGGTTCGGTTCTCAAGCACCTCTACCATGCGCGCGGCAGCGACGGACGCGACTACGAAGTCCACGTCTACGTCGAGCCCGCGCACAAGGACAACGCCTGGATCGAGCGCATCAGCAAGGTCTGCCTCGCCGACGGCGGCGAACTGCGCGTGTTGTCCCGGCGACACTACGAAGTCGTCGCCAGCGGCGTCACGCTGGAAACGAGCGATTCCGAAGCGATCTAGCAGGATGTCGACAAGTTGCCTTCCCGCGCTTTCCCGACTCGGCGAGTCCGGCGCATGCCCGGACCCGCTTTCGCCGATCAACGACTTGCGTCGTTGATTCGCGAGCGATCACTTCTTCGCGCGCGCCAGTTGCGGGAACTTCGCCGCATCGTAGCCGCCGACCTCGTAGGTCAGCGTGCGCGGCCCCTTGCCCTTCTCGACGATCTTGATCGTGAGCTTCTGCGCGGCGGCGACCCTGGCGATGAACGCCTTGTCATCCTTGATGAAGATCGCCGGCTCGCCGGTGTCGGGCAGGAACGCGGCGAGCTTGACGACCTTGTCGTCGAATTTCGCATCGAGGTTGCACACGCCCTTGCACTCGAAACCCTTGCCGCCGCCGAACAGGTACGCGCTCTGCCCCCACTTCGAATGCCGACGCAGGATCAGGCGCACGCGCGCATCGGGATTCTGGTCGCTGCTGTAGATCGACGCGGTGACCTGGTCGCCGCCCGACTCCTTGCCGGACTGATAGATCCACAGCGCGGTCAGGCGTCGTTTCGTGATCGCTGCAGTCGCCTTCGCGCTGACATCGTCGAGCGTCTTGCGCACTTCGCCCGCCGCGTCGCTGCCGGGATATTTCCCGACGATTTCCTTGCCGATCGGCGCGGCCAGTTCCCATTGCTCGCCCTGCAGCAGCTGGCGATACAGCGCGAGCGCCTTGGCCTGCGCGGGATCGACTGCGGGCGCAGCCGGTGCCGCGGCCTGCTGTGGCGCCTGCGAGGACGAGCAGGCACCGAGCGTGACCAGGCTTGCGAATGCAAGGCTGCGAAACGGCGGGAAACGCATGGCGATCTCCGAAATGAACATGCGGCCATCCTACCCGCGGCGCAGCGCGGCGTGCGAGATGCCCTTCCGCCGGTTCACGAATGCCGCGGTCAAGAACGCCGGCACGGATCGCGGCCGAGATTACGCTCGTAGGTGGACACCGTTTCGTCGCGCGCGCTGCCCGCGTGGCTGGTGCGGGCCATGCGCGCACAGGCCTCCGCACGCGGGATGGCACTGGACGTCACCGCGCTCGATGTCGCGTCGCGCCCCTTGCCGCGGATCGTCGCCGGGCAGCGGCCGTGCCGGTAGAACACCTCGCCATTCGCGGCGCGGCATTCGTACGACATCGGTTCGGCGTTGCGCGCGGACGAACGCGAGGACGAATGCGCCGCATGCGAAACACGCGTCGGCTTGCCGACGCCGTAGTCCGGCGATGCGGCGTACGCGGGCGCCGGTTCGATCGCGACTTCGCTCTGCGCCTGCCCGGCCGTGCACGGCTTGTCCTGGAACGCGAGCGCGCCCTTCGCATCGCGGCAACGGTAGACCGACTGCGCCTGCGCGGGCCATGCCACCGTCAGCGCGGACAACACCAACATCATCATCCATCCGAGCATCTTCATTGCCGCGCCTCCAACATTTCGACGGCGGCAGTATCGGGAGGCGGCAACGCCGGCGCAGCGGCAAACGCGCGCGACGTGTTGTAGGAAAACCGCGCATCGCGACGTGCGCGGGCGCCGCGCCGACGCGCTAGCATCGCCGCATCCAGCGACGACGACGCATGCGCAAGTTCATCCACATCGACATGGACGCGTTCTACGCCTCGGTCGAGCAGCGCGACGATCCCTCGCTGCGTGGCCGGCCCGTCGTCGTCGCCTGGCGCGGCGCGCGTTCGGTCGTCTGTGCCGCGAGCTACGAGGCGCGCACGTTCGGCGTGCGCTCGGCGATGCCGGCCGCGCGCGCCGAGCGGCTGTGCCCCGACGCGGTGTTCGTGCCGCCGGATTTCACGCGCTACAAGGCCGTTTCGCAAACCGTGCGCGAGATCATGCTGCGCCACACCGATCTCGTCGAACCGCTCTCGCTCGACGAGGCCTATCTCGACGTCACCGAACCCAAATCCGCGCTCGATTCGGCCACCGCGATCGCGAAAACGATCCGTGCGCAGATCCGCGAGGAAACGAACCTCACCGCTTCGGCCGGCGTCGCGCCCGCGAAATTCCTCGCCAAGATCGCTTCCGACTGGCGCAAGCCCGACGGCTTGTTCGTGATCCGCCCGCACGAAGTGCTCGGTTTCCTCGAACCGCTGCCGGTTGCGCGCATCCACGGCGTCGGCAAGGTCATGGACGGCAAACTCGCGGCGATTGGCATCCGCACCGTCGGCGAACTGCGCGCGTTTGATGCACACGAACTCGAAGCGCGCTTCGGCCGCTACGGACGGCGCCTCTCCGAACTCGCCCATGGCATCGATCGCGGCGAAGTGAAACCGGACCGGCCCACGCAATCGATCTCGTCGGAAGACACCTTCGCCAGCGACGTGCCACTCGAAGCGACCGAAGACACGATCCGCGACCTCGCCGCAAAGACCTGGGCCGCGAGCCGCCGCACGTCGCGCATCGCGCGCACCGTCGTGCTCAAGCTCAAGACGCGCGAATTCCGCATCCTCACGCGCAGCCGCACGCCCGAACACCCGCCGCGCGATGCCGCCGAACTCGTACGCATCGCGCTCGAGTTGTGCCGGCACGTCGACCTGCCCGGCACCACGCGCTACCGCCTGGTCGGCGTGGGGCTGTCGAATTTCTGCGACGTCGACGACACGCCGGGTCAGGCGGAGCTGGATTTCGAGAGAGACCCCGGAAATTCGACTGCGAGTTCGGAACCGTCAGCCACGAGGCAAGAAGGTCGGTGACGATACATCGGCAGTTTCGAAGGGAGTGATCATTCTCGGCCTGGATCCGTGGATTCGCCCGCCGGAACAAACCGAAGCGAACATCAGTGGCGAAGGCGTTCCAGCCACCAAAGCAGCGAAACCATCGTCAGGAACGCGAGATAAAACGGCCAGCGCGGACGGGGCACGTCGCGCGTCATCGTCGATGACTCCCGGGCCGTCGTGCCGAGCAATGCACGTGTCGCGCGCGCATCGGCGGCACGTGCGAGCGCCGTGCCCGCGTTCGCTTCGCGGACGAGGAACGGCCAGCGCGCGTCGCCGCGGACGAGCGCGTGCCAGCCCGCGCCGCGCGGCCAGAACGCGGCGCAGCGCGCGCCCGATGGATCGGTTTCGACGAGGAGCGCGGTGCGCTCGCCGTCCGCATTTTCGACGGCATCGCCGGTCGTGACGTTGCACAGCGCGGCGCGCTTACCCGCGCGCGCATTCGCGGGCAACGCGGGCGCATCCGCGCCGCGGGCGCGCGCAAGCTGCGACACGATGCCGCTCCACAGCGTCGCGTACGCGGCGCGCTGGCCGACGAGCGCGGCGCGCCATTCGTCGGTGAACCACGCGATGCCGATGCGGCCGCGGCCCGCGATGCGCGACAACGCGAGCGGCGTGCCGTCGTCGGCGCGCAGCAGCGGCGCTGCGTCGTTCGCCGCTACGGCGAGCGGCAGCGGCGTGAACGCAAGTCGCGAATCGGCAAGGCCAAGCGCGCGGTCAAGGGACACCTCGCGCGCCGACGCGCTGGCATGCACGTCGAATCCGAACGTTTTCCAATCCTGCGCGACCGCGTCGGGCAGCGGGCCGGTCGCACGCAGCAGCAGGCCGAGGCCCTCGTGCACGGCGTCGCGCAGCGCGTCCTTCTGCGCGGCGCCGAGTGTCCTCCAGGCGCGTTCGTCGACGACGACGAGATCGGCGGCGGCGAGCGAGGCGGCATCGAGATTCATGCTGCCTTCGGTCAGCGCGACGCCTTCGCTGAGGCCGATGCGGCTGTCGAGCACGAGGCCGGCATCAACAGCCCAGCGGCGCAGGTACTTGAGCTGTGCATCGGGCGCGCCGGCGAGCAGCAGCACGCGCGGCGCACTGCCCGCGCGCGCGACGAGCGGCACGCCGATGTCGTCGACGGGCGCGCCGCGCGCATCGAGCGCGCGTAGAGTGAAACGCGCCGGACCCGCGGCTTTCGCCGGCGTGGCGAGCGCGAAGCGACCGTCGCCGTCGAGCGCCGCCGATGCGGCGACCGCGCCGGAGGGGTCGCGCAGTTCGACGCGGCCGCCGGATGCGCCTTCGACGCGCCCTCGCACGCGCCACAGTGCGCCCGCCGTCACGTCGGGCGCGTCGAGTTCGACGATGCCATGCGGCAGCGGCGCGGCATCGAAAGCGGCGACGAGTCCGCGCGCAGCGTCACGATCGCGCGCCGGCAAGCCGCCACCGACGATGCGCAGGCTGCGCGCATCGGCGTGATGGCGCAGTGCCGTCGCAAGATCGGGCGCGCGTTCGATCGCGCGCGGCGCATCGACACCGGGCAGCGCAACGACATCGCCGCTCGCCGCGTCGATCTGCGCTGGCGTCGCGCCGGGCGTCAGCACGACGAGCTCGCCACGCGCGAAACGTTCGGAGGTCGATGGCGGGAACAGGCACAGGTACAGCGCGATCGCGGTCGCAACCTGCAACGTGCAGCGCAATGTCGCGCGCGCCGGACGCGCGCGCCACGTGCGCACGACGCCGAACAGCGCGGCCAGCGCAAGCGCGACGGCGACGACGAGCGGCGCGTTCATCGCGCACCGCCTTGCAACGCATCCAGATACGCAGCGCCGGCCGCGTCGGATGACCCGCGCGGCACGACGTGCGCGGGCGGCACCGGCAGAAGCGACCACAGCTTGTCGCGCAGTCGCGCGCGGCATTCTGCGCAAGCCGGATCGCGCCGCGCCTTGTCGAGCGCGGCGAGCACGTCGAGCGTTTCCGGCGCGGACGCATCGCGCGCGCGCATCGCCTGCGCCGCGGCGTCCCAGTCCGGTGCGCCGCCGTCGCCGAGCGCGCGCCACAACGTCTCGAGCGGCGCGGACGTGTCTCCCGTCGCGGCCAGCGTGCCGACACGATCGCTCAAACCTTTGCGCTCGCCGCTGAGGCGCCGCTTCTCGTCGGGCACGGGCAGTTCGAGGCCGACGCGCGCGAGATAGATGCGCGTGGCCTGCTGCGCCTGCTTGATGAGGTCGAGCGCGCGATGCTCGAACGGCAGCGCGACATCGGGTTTGCCTTGGCGCAGGTTGAGTTCGGCCTGCCACATCTCGTCGAGCGCGGCCTTGAGCGTCGCGCGCGTGTCGGGATCGAGCAGCGTCGACGCTTCCGCGATGTCGTGGACATGGCCGTACTCGGCCTCGATGTTGCCGGCCTCGCCGAATTTCGTGCCCTGCGCTTCGGGCTTCTCGGTCGCCTCGTGCGCGGCGGCGAGCGCGCCGACCTGCGAATCCGCGCCGGCGTGGCCGGACTCGACCGCGGTTTCGGCGTGGCCTTCCGATTCCTCGCCGAGGAACTGGCCGTAGCGCAGGCGCAGGATCTTCTGGTCGACGCCGATCGCATCGGAGCGGGCGAGGAATTTCGCGTCGTCGATGTTCGACTTGTCGGCGATCAGCGCCTCCGTGTCGATGATGATCTGGCGCTGACTGCGGAAATACGCGGGCATCGTCTTCTGCGCGATGCCTTCGAGGCCGCTGCTGTCCTTCGACGCATCGGCGGGCCAGCGCAGGATCAGGCTCGCGCTGCGCGTCGTGTTCGGTTTCGGCGCGCGGTTGTCGGTGACGACGAGGCGCACGACGACTTCATCGCCTTTCGCGAGCGACAGCGCGGCAAGGTCGAGCGCATGGCGATAACGCAGGCGGTGCGCGCCGTCGAGCGCGTCGCCGTCGAGCGCGATCGTACTGTCGTGGAACTTCACGTTCTCGCCATCGCCCTGCGCGTGCGTGACCGAGAGTTCGGCTTTCGCGATGCCGTAGTCGTCGTCGGCCTCGAATTCGAGCGGCCAGGCCTTCTGCGCGCCGTCGTATTCGGACAGGGTCTTGTCGGGCGCGACGATGCGGATCGCGGGCGCGCGGTCGGCGACGACGTCGATGCGATGCAGGTCGTCGCCGAGGGCTGCGACGCCGTCGAGTTCGATGCGATAGAGACTCGATGCGGCGATCGCGCGTTCGCCAATCCAGTCCACACCGTCGCGATGCAGGTCGATGCGGCTGCCGTCGTGGAAGGCGAGATGCGCGCCCTGCGGCGCGGGATCGAAACGCAGGCGCCAGGTCAGCGTCGAATCCTGCGGCGCCTTCGCGTCGAGCGCGCTGTCCTCGCGCGCGGGCAGGCCGGTGTATGCGGGCGGCGCGATCGCAAGATGCGTGGCAACGAGACGCGTCGCCGCCGCGTCTGCCGACGTGCGCGCGCCCTGCTGACTGGCGATGCGTTTGCGCACGTCCGGCCAGACGCCGGCAAGCGCGAGCAGCACAAGCCCGACCATCGCGCTCGCAACGAGCGCGTGGCGCGGCCATGGCGGCCGCACGTCGACATCGACGTTCGCAAGGCGCGCTTCCAGGCGCGCGCGCTGCAAGGCTTGCAGCGGCGTGAACGCGGCGCCGTCGCGCCAGAGCAAGTCCGCGCTGTCTTCAAGCGCCGACGCCTGCGCGTCGAGGCGGCGTGCGAGCTCCGCGCCGTCGTCGCGCTCCGCGAAGCGCCACGCGGCGAAAGCCGCGAGGACGATCGCCACGATGGCGACGACGAGCGCGACGCGCGGTCCGCCAATGCGCGCACCGAGGACGACGACGCCGAGCGCGGGCAGCACCGCGCAGGCGAGCGCGATCGACGCGCGGCGCCAGCGCGTCGCCGCGCGCCACTGCGCGAGTTTCGCCGCGACCACGGCGCTCATGCTTCGGCCTCGCGCGGCCGGCTCGTCGCAACGATGCGTTCGAGCGCGAACAAGATGGCGATCGCAAGCGCAAGCCACGCGTCGAGCGCGACGGCGTCGTTGCGCGCAAGCGATGTCGTTGCGGCAACGAATGCGTCGCCGCGATCCGGCGCCGCGGCAACGGCGAGCGCGCGCGTCGGCGCCGGCGCCGCGCCATGCAGCGCGGCGAACAGGCGATCGGGAAACGCCGCGTCGAGCAGCAGCGGCAGGTCGGCCGGCGCCAGCGCGCGCGGCAGGGCGATCAGGCGCCCCGCGCCGAGCGACTGCGTGGACGCCAGCACGCCACCGGCAGCGTCGCGCCAAAGCGGCACGGCGCCGTCGCCACGATCGTGCGCGACGTCGCTCATGGAATGGTGCGCGACCAGCGCGACGCCGCCCTGTTCGATCCATTTCGCGAGCGATGCCGGCGGATCCGGCGCGAGCCAGACGAGCCAGCGCGCGTCGTCGGGCCACGCGGCCGACGCCGGTTGCGCGTCGAGCGAATAGCGGCCCGGTTCGCGCACGTTCCACGCGGCAACGGCGGCGCGCAGGTAGGCGAGCGCGCTCGCCTCGTCGTTGGCGTAGCGCACTTGGAGCACGACGGGCGCGCGCAACGCCTCCGGCGACGGCGGCGAGCTGCCGGGCACGACGCTCCAGTCGAGCGCGTGCGCAAGATGCGCGCGTTCGCCGTCGAGGCCGCCGAGCGCTTCGGGCACGACGACGCGCAGCGTGCTGCCCGCGGGCAGGCGTGCATCGAGCTCGCGCAGCAGGCTCGACGTGGCCGGCGATGCGCCGGGCGTGGCCGCGTCGATGCGCGGGAAGCCCGGCGCGAGCCAATGCCATTCGCCATCACCGGCGCGTTTGCGCGCTTGCGCGAGGTCGGCGCCGGGCGCCACGACGATCCAGCCCGTGCCCGCATCGTCCGCAGGCGCGAACCACGCAAGCCGCGCCAGCAACAAGGCGAGCAAGGCGAGCAGCAGCAGCCGGATCAGCAGCAGCCACGGCCGCTCGAAACGCAGGCGGCGGCGCGGCTGCGCGCGCGGCGAAATCCAGCGCAGCGCGGCGAATTCGGTATCGACGAGCTGCAACCGGCGCACGAGGTGGATGAGCAGCGGCAATGCGAGCGCGGCCAGCGCGACGAGGCCGAGCGGCGCAAGCAAGGCGAGGTTCACGCGCGCGCTCCGGCGGCGAACAGGCGGCGCAGCGGCGCGTCGAGCGGTTCGTCGAGCATGTGTTCGGCGTGGCGGATGCCGAGCGCGGCGCATTCCTTCGACAACTTTTCGCGCGCGGCGTTGAAGCGCGCGAGAAAATCGGTGCGCACCGCGGCGGCTTCGACGCGGCGCTGCGCGTTCGATTCCGGATCGAGAAAGCGGCGGCCGCCGGTGAACGGAAAATCGCGTTCGTCGGCGGCGAGCAGTTGCAGGGTCAGCACTTCGCGGCCCGCGCCGGCGAGGCGGCGCGCGAGATCGAACGCCGCGTCGTCGAAGAAGTCCGACAGCATGAGCACGAGCGCATGCGGCGCGATGCGCGCGCCGATGGCAGGCAGCGCGTCGCCGTGCGGCCACGCAGCCGCGGGCTGCGTGCGCGCGAGTTCGAGCAGGCAGCGGTCGCGATGACGCGCGCCGGCGCCGAGTGCAATCGCGAGCGGCGTCGCGCCGGCAATCGTGGCGATGCCGAAGCGGTCGCCCTGGCGCAGCGCGATTTCGACGATGCATGCAGCGAGCAGGCGAGCGGCGTCGAACTTCGCGTAATCGGGTCGCGCGAGATCGGCCTGGCGCATCGACGCAGTCGCGTCGAGCAGCAGCCACAGGTCGAGCGGCGAATCGCGTTCGGCTTCGCGCACGAAGTAGCGATCCGAACGCGCGTAGAGTTTCCAGTCGATGCGGCGCGGCTCGTCGCCGGGTTCGTAGGCGCGGTACTGCGCGAATTCGAGCCCGGCGCCGCGGCTGCGGCTCGCGTGCTGGCCGAGGCCATCGCCGCCGGCGTTGCGGCGCGAGGCGATGCGCAGGTCGCGCAGGCGCGCGCGCAACTCGGGCGGGATCGCGAGGGCGCTCACGCGCGGACTCAGGCCGGCGGCGGCATGGCCTGCAGCAGCGCGGCGACGACGTCGTCGCTGCCCTTCTGCTCGGCTTCGGCGGCGAACGACAGCAGCAGGCGATGGCGCAACACGGGCGCGGCGAGCGCCTTGATGTCTTCGCGCGTCGCGGCGAGGCGGCCGTGCAGCAGCGCGCGCGCCTTCGCGGCGAGCACGAGCGACTGGCCCGCGCGCGGACCCGCGCCCCAGCGCACCCACTCGCGCACGGCGGGCACGTCGCTCGCCTGCGGACGCGTCGCGCGCACGAGGCGCACGATCCACGCGAGCAGGTCGTCGCTGACGTGCACTTCGCGCGCAAGCGATTGCAGCGCGAGCAATTCGTCGCCGGACATCACCGGATCGATGCGCGCGTTCGCGGCGCCGGTCGTCTGCGCGAGGATCGCGCGCTCTTCGCCTTCGTCCGGATAGTCGACGCGGATGTGCAGCAGGAAGCGGTCGAGTTGCGCCTCCGGCAGCGGATAGGTGCCGGCCTGTTCGAGCGGGTTCTGCGTGGCAAGCACGAAGAACGGCTTCGGCAACGCGTGCGTGACGCCGGCATAGCTGATCGTGCGTTCCTGCATCGCCTCGAGCAGCGCCGACTGCGTCTTCGGCGGCGTGCGGTTGAGCTCGTCGGCAAGCAGCAGGTTCGTGAACACGGGGCCTTGCTGGAACTTGAAATAACGCTTGCCGGTGCCGTGGTCCTCCTCGAGCAGTTCGGTGCCGACGATGTCGCTCGGCATGAGGTCGGGCGTGAACTGGATGCGGCGGAAGTCGAGCGCGAGCGCTTCGCCGAGGCTGCGCACGAGCAGCGTCTTGCCGAGTCCGGGAACGCCTTCGAGCAGGCAGTGGCCGCCCGCGAGCAGGCCGATGAGCAGCTGCTCGACGACATCGCGCTGGCCGACAATGGCGCGCGCGATGGCGTCGCGCAGGCGATCGAGCTTGCCGAGTTGTTGCTGGATCGAGGCTTCGTCGGTCACGACACGACATCCTGGGCTGGAATGGGAAAACACGACTGCGCGCTGCGTGCACGGGCATCGCCGCAAGTGCGTTCGCTGTCGTCGCGGAACGGGACTTTCATGCAAGCCGGCGCGGTTGGCGCGGGTCGAACGTCATGCACGCAGGGGCGTCCGCCGCGGTCACGCGGTCAGCGCGTAAATAACGACATTGACCGCGAACTTCGTGTTGTCCTCGGCGAGGAAGCGCTTGTTGCGCCAGTCGTAATCCCACTCGCAGCCGTAGTCCTTGTTGCTGTAGAGCACGCCCAGGCGTCCGTCGATCTCGATGCCCTTGAGGTATTCGTGGACGAGGTCGTCGCCCCAGCCGTTGAGTTCGAATGCGGTGTTGGGCGGGCCGTCGAAGTTGAAGAAACTGGAAAAGACGGGATGGCTCTTCGGCAGCTTCTGCAGCGCGTCGTCGCCGAAGATCGCCGCCATCTCGCGCTCGAAGGATTTCGCGAACAGGCCGTCGATGTCGTGATTGCAGTCGTCGACGAGGATGAAGCCGCCGTTGCGCACGTAGGTCTCGAAGTTGCGGCGCTCGTCGGCGTTGAATTCGACGAGCTTGTGCCCGGCCATGTAGCACAGCGGCGCGCCGAGCATGCGCGGATCGGCGAGCGGCAGCACGCGTTCGGTGGTGTCCACGCGCAGCGTCGTGTACTGGATCAGCGCGTCGAGGAGATTGGATGGCATGCGCTGGTCGACGTCCCAGTCGCCCGATTCGTACATGAGGCGCGTGAACCAGAAGTCGTAGTTCGCCGGGGGTGCCTTCGTCGCTTCCGCGCTCGCCTGTGCCCGCGCGAACGGCGCGAGCGCGAGGCCGGCGCCGCCGGCGAACACGAGGCGGAGGAATTCGGCGCGGGTCATCGAGTCATGTCGAACGAAACACCATCCCCACCCAACCCTCGCGCATCCCTGCGCTCGCAAGCCCGGTCCGCACATCCCTGTGCGGCCGTTCGCCGGTTCGCGATGCCTGATGGCATCGCTCGAAAGCCCGGCTCACCCCTTGAAGGGGAGGGCTTTGGAAGGTCACACCGCGTCCGACAGCGACGAGAACGTGAAGTCGCGGATCTTCATCGGCGGAACCATCATCACAAACGGCGATTCGTCATCGGCGACGCGCACCGGCTTGCCGATTTCCTCGATGTTGTTGAGCATGATCGCCGGCGATTCGTTGAAGCGGAAGTTCTTGATCGGGTACTTGATCTCGCCGTCCTCGATGTAGAACGTGCCGTCGCGCGTGAGGCCGGTAAGCAGCACGGTCTGCGGGTCGACGAGGCGGATGTACCAGGTGCGCGTGACGAGCACGCCCTTCTTCGTTGCCTTGACGAGATCCATCGTCGACTTGTCGCCACCGACCATGATCAGGTTGCCGGGCTGGCCGACCGCCTTCTTGCCCTGCTTGCTCGCCCAGTAGCGCGAGTAGTGCAGATAGTTGACCTTGCCCTTGTCGATGATCGTCGTGCGCTCTCGGGCGAGGCCGTCGTTGTCCCACGGCAGCACGGTGGCATTGGCGTCCCACGGATCGGCGAACATCGTCACGCGCTCGTCGAAAAGCTTTTCACCGACCTTGTTGCCACCGCCCTTTTTGGACAGGAAGCTGCGGCCTTCGTCGGCCTGGCGCGCGTCGAAGCCGAACATCATGAAGCTGATCAGGCCCGCGGTCGCGGCCGGCTCCATGATGACGGTGTACTTGCCCGGTTCAAGCGCCTTGGCGTCGACCGAGCCCTTGGCCTTCTGGATGGCCGTCTTGATTTCGTCCTTCGCGTCGAACTTCGAAACGTCACCCAGGTTGCGCGCGACCCAGCCCGAACCCTTGCCGTCGTCGGTACGCACGGTGCAGGTGAAGTCCATGCTGCTCGACTTCTGGTAGCCGAAGTTGCCCTTGCTGTTGGCGATCGCCGAGAAGCTTTGCCCGTCGGTGAAGAAGCCGGCTGCGGTGAGCTTGTCCTTGCGGCACGGCTCGATGCAGGCCGCAGCGACGGAGGCGCGGTATTCGGGCGTGATGTCGGCGGTCTTCTGCACGAAGGTGTTGCTGGCCTTGTAGGTCTGCTTGTCGATCGCCGGCATGAACTCGGGGTTTTCCGGCGCGAGCCTGGCGAGTTCCTCGGCGCGGCGCACGACGGCCTGGATCGAGGCGTCGTCGAAGCTGTTGATCGTCGCCGTGCCGGTGCGCTTGCCGAAGGCGACTTCGACGGCGAGGTCGCAGTCGCTGACGTAGCCGCTGGTCGACACGCTGTTGAGCGCGTAACGGATATTGCCGCCGTTGGAACCCGACAGCGTGGCCGTGCACTCGTCGGCCTTCGAGGCCTTGATGGCCTTGTCGAGAATCGCCTTGGCGTCCTTTTCGGAATAGATGGTCATGATGCGTTCTCCGAGTGATCAGCCGAGGCTGCGTGCGGTGTTGATGACGTTGGCGCCGTTGAAGCGCGCCGTGCTCGAGCCGTGCGAGACGGCCGACACCTGGCCGGGCTGGCCCTTGCCGTCGAAGAACGAGCCGCCGTAGCGGAAGTCGCTTTGGTCGCAGACGGCGACGCACGAATTCCAGAACTCCGGCGTGCGGATCTGGTAGGCGACGTCCTCGAGCGGCTGCGTGACCTTGCCGTTCTTGATCTCGTAGAACAGCTGGCCGCCGAACTGCGCGTTGTAGCGCTGCTGGTCGATCGAGAACGAGCCGTCGCCGACGATGTAGATGCCGTTCTCGATGTTCTTGATCATGTCGTCGGGCGTGAGCTTTTCCTTGCCCGGCTGCAGCGAGACGTTGGCCATGCGCTGGAACTGCACGCTCGACCACGAATCGGCGTAGCAGCACCCCTGCGAGGCCTTGAGGCCGAGGATGTGCGCCTGATCGCGGATGACCTGGTAGTTGACGAGCACGCCGTCCTTGATGAGGTCCCACTTCTGCGTCTTGACGCCTTCGTCGTCGTAGCCGACCGCGCCGAGCGTGCCTTTCTCGATCTTGTCGGCGGTGATCGTGACCTTGTCGCTGCCGTACTTGAAGTGGTCGCGCCACTTGTCGAGCGTGGCGAAGCTGGTGCCGGCGTAGTTGGCTTCGTAACCGAGCACGCGGTCGAGTTCGGTCGGATGGCCGACGGATTCGTGGATGGTCAGCCAGGTGTGCGACGGGTCGAGCATGAGGTCGTACTTGCCCGGCTTGACCGACTGCGCGGTGAGTTTTTCCTTGGCCTGCTTGGCGGCGGCGATCGCGTCCTCGTGCATGTCGTAGGAATCGCGATAGAGCGTTGCGCCGCAGGGCAGTTCGACCTTGTCTTCCTTCTTGCCGTCGAGGTACTCGAAGCCCATGCCGCGCGGAGCAGAGAGGCCGGCGCGGATGCGGAACTTGCCCGTGCCCTTGTCGACCGCGGTGACCTGCATCGGCGCCCAGATGCGATGCACGTCCTGGTCGATGTAGGAGCCGTCGGTCGAGGCGAAGTACTTCTGCTCGTTGACGAGGAACAGGATCGAATTGATGAAGCTCGCGCCGGCCTTCATCGCGTCGGCGTTTACGCCGAGCAGCAGGTCGACCTTGTCCTTGATCGGCACCGCCATCGCGTTCTTGACGATCGGCGTGGCCCAGCTCACTTCGCCCACGCCCTTGACCGGCGCGAGTTCGACCGGCTTGGCCTGCACCTTGGAGTTCGCCTTGGCGATCGCGGCGGCCTGTTTCGCGGCCTTGGCGACCGCGTCGGGCGTGAGCTCGCTGGTCGCGGCGAAGCCCCAGGTGCCGTTGGCAACGACGCGAATGCCGATGCCGCACGATTCGGTGTTGACGACGTTCTGCACCTTGTCCTCGCGCGTGACGACGAACTGGCGCAGGTAGCGGCCGATGCGCACGTCGCAGTACGTTGCGCCGCTGGATTTCGCCGCATGCAGCGCGACGTCGGCGAGCTTCTTCTTGGTACCCACGTCGAGCTGGCTGAGCAGCTGCTCGGCAGCAATGACGCGCCCGGCGAATGCGGGCAGCAGGAGGCCGCCGAGTCCGGCGCCGGTCAACTTCAGGAAATCTCTTCTTTCCACGATCTGCTCCACGGTGGGCTGCGTCGCGCAGGCGACGGACCGGGCGATCTTGGCGCATCGGACGCGACTCCGACACGTGACAAAGGACATGGTCGCGATCGCTTCTCCGGGCGATCGCGGGCGAGGCAGGAGCCGAGCGGCGGCGCACCACGGACGGATGCCTGCGTCCGCTCCGGACCAGAAGACCCGTCCGCCATGCGAAACTGCGCACATGGACATCTCCAAGACCTTCCGCATCGAGGCCGCGCACCGCCTGCCGAACCTGCCGCCGACGCACAAGTGCTCGCGCCTGCACGGCCATTCGTTCCGCATCGAGGTCCACGTGGAAGGGCCGATCGACCCGCATCTGGGCTGGGTGATGGACTTCGCCGACTTAAAGGCCGCGTTCCGTCCGCTGTTCGACGCGCTCGACCACAACTATCTGAATGACGTGCCCGGCCTCGACAACCCGACCAGCGAAAACCTCGCGCGCTGGGTGTGGGACCAGCTCAAGCCGAGCCTTCCGCTGCTGTCCGCGGTGACCGTGCACGAGACCTGCACCTCGACGAGTACCTACCGCGGCGTCTGAGTCTGCTTTTTCGTGCGGCGCCACGAAAACTGGCACGGCAACCAAATTATTGATCCGAAAAGATGTTTCCTGAACGGAATCCGTCCTTCTGGAGATTTTCCAGCGTTGAATGTTGCGCTGCACAAGAATCGCTGCTAGGATGCCTCCCGTCACTCTCCACCACAGGTATCCGGCCATGTTCGAACAGATCAATTTCCAGCCCCTGGCTTTCGGCAAGAACTACACCGATGCCTTCGTCAAGGCGCAGGGCCTCGCCCTCGCCGGCTTCGAGCGCATCACCGAACTCAACCTCAAGACCTTCGAAGACCGCGTCAAGGCGTCGGTCGACTTCTGGTCCGAAGCCGCCGAAGTGCGCGACATCGAAGCCGCGCAGGCCTTCTTCCCGAAGGGCGCGCAGTTCGTCAAGGAAAGCGCCGAGAAGCTCTACGCCAACAACCAGGAAGTCCTCGGCGTCTCGCTGAAGACCTCCGAAGCGATCGGCGCGCTCGCCAAGTCGTCCTTCGAGACGGCCAGCAAGCAGGTCAACGATACGATCGCCAAGACCGCGAAGGCGACCAAGAAGGCTGCCTGAGCCAACGCTCCCAGAGGACGCGCCGCGGCACTCCCCTCCGCGCGACGCGTCCACCGAAGGCCGGGCCACAAGCCCGGCCTTTTTTTGTGCGCTCCATCCGGGGCCGCAGCAGCCGGGCCCACTCTCGAAACCTTGAGCGGAAAGTTCTCCAGTCGGTCCACCGCGGCCATCCATGCAGGCAAGGGCGCATGGCGCGCGGAAATTCACCGGACGGCTTGTTTTCGTGCATTTCCCGCGCGTTCGCGATTGCGGCGATCACCGCGGACTTGCTAGAATCGCAGACCTTTTGGAGAGGCTGACGCGCGGGACGCGCGAGGCCGCACCCTTGGCTGGCGGGAGCTTTCGCGTGCGCAACTCGATCGCTCACGGCAAAAACGTGGCGACCCGCGCCGTCGCGCTGCAACTGGCGGGGAGTTTGGCAACAGCCCTGATCGCTGCCGTGTTCGGCTGGCGGTCGGCGCTGGCGGCCTTGGTTGGGGGGTTCGCCATCGCGGTCGGCAGCCTGCTGTTCGCGGTGCGCCTGTTCGGCAGGGGCGTGATGCCGGCGCGCAACGCGCTGCATGCGGCCTATGCCGGCGAGGTCATCAAGTGGTTCTGGGTGTGCGCGACGCTGTACGTCGCGATCGCCGTGTGGAAATTGCCGTTCCTTCCCCTGTTCGCGGGGCTGGTCGCGGCGCAGCTGTGTTTTTGGATCGCTCTCATTGCAACCAGGTAGAACGATGGCCACTGAAGAAGCCGCCGGCTCGGTCAACATGACCGAATACATCCAGCACCACCTGCATCACCTGCAGTGGAGCGTCGGCGCTGGCGACTTCATGAAGATCAACCTCGACACGTTGTTCTTCACGCTGCTGACGGCGGTCGTGTTCATGCTGCTGTTCGTGCGCGTGGCGCGGCGCGCGACCGCGGGCGTGCCCGGCAAGCTGCAATGCGCGATCGAGATGGTCGTGCTGTTCGTCGACGGCCTCGTCAAGGAAACTTTTCACGGCAGGAGCCGCATGATCGCGCCGCTGCTGATCACGATCTTCTGCCTCGTTTTCCTCATGAATTTCCTCGATTTGCTGCCGATCGACCTGCTGCCGTGGGCGTGGGCGAGCGGCCATTCGCTGGCCGGCCACGATCCGGCGCACGCCTATCTGCGCATCGTGCCGACCGCGGACCTCAACACCACGCTCGGCATGGCGCTGACCGTTTTCCTGCTGATCCAGTACGTGGGCATCAAGAACAAGGGCGTCGGCAAGTTCTTCGGCGAATTCCTGACCGCGCCGTTCCACGCGGAAGGCATGGTCGGCAAGATCGCCTTGGTCATCCCCAACCTGCTGCTGCGCCTCATCGAGGAGTGCGTGCGCCCGGTTTCGCTGAGTCTGCGACTGTTCGGCAACATGTACGCCGGCGAACTCATCTTCATCCTGATCGCGGTGATGACGCTCGGCTCGAGCCTGGGCACGTTCTCGACATGGCCACTCGGCATCGGCCAGTTCATCGCCGATTTCGGCTGGACCGCGTTCCACATCCTGATCATCACGCTGCAGGCCTTCATCTTCATGGTGTTGAGCCTGGTGTATCTCAGCATGGCGGCGGAGAGTCACTGAGAAAAAGCTGGGCGTCGCAAGGGTTTGGTTATTCAGTGCGATCGTCCTTGATCGCAAAGTCAAAAAGCAGGCATTCATGCCTGCGCTTTTCAACTAACGACCCGCTTTCGATGTAACCGTTTCGCAAGATTGTTTTTTTCACTTCACCTTAGAGAACCACGGAGACAACCATGGAAACCATCGCCAACGTCGCACAGGTCGCCGATGTCCTGAGCATGACCGTCATCGCTGCCGCGATCCTGATCGGCCTCGGCGCGCTCGGCACCGCGATCGGCTTCGCCATCCTCGGCGGCAAGTTCATCGAAGGTTCGTCGCGCCAGCCGGAGCTGACCCCGATGCTGCAGACCAAGATGTTCATCGTCGCCGGCCTGCTCGACGCGGTTCCGATGATCGGCGTCGCGATCGCGCTGCTGCTGCTGTTCGCGAACCCGCTGCTCGGCCACATCGGCGCCAAGTAAGAACCCGCAGCGTCCCGTGCGACGGCCGCCAAGGCCGTCGCCAGGCAGGAGCAACGCAATGATTCCGAACCTTACCCTGATCATCCAGGGCCTGGCGTTCTTCGCCGTGGTCCTCATGGTCATGAAACTCGGCTGGCCGCACATCATCGCGGCGATCGAGGACCGGCAGAACAAGATCGCCGAAGGCCTGTCGCAGGCGGAAAAGGCGCGCAAGGAGCTCGCCGATGCCGACGCGCGCGTCGCCGACGAGATCAGGAAGGCACGTGCGGAAGCCGCGACGATCATCGACAAGGCGCACCAGCAGGCGACGCAGATCGTCGACAAGGCGCGCCAGGATGCGATCGTCGAAGCGACCAAGCAGAAGGCCATCGCCGCCGCCGACATCGACGCGCAGGCGCACAAGGCGCGCGAGGAGCTGCGCGGCAAGGTCGCCTCGCTCGCCGTCGCCGGCGCCGAGAAGATCCTCAAGCGCGAGATCGACGCGAACGCGCAGAAGTCGCTGATCGACCAGCTCGTCACCGAGATCTGACATGTCCAACGCCATCACCTTCGCCCGTCCGTACGCGCGCGCCGCGTTCGAGCTGGCGCGCGAGAAGAACGCGCTCGGCGACTGGGCCGGCAAGCTCGCCTTCGCCGCGCAGGTCGCGGCCGATCCGCGCGTGACCGCGCTGTTCGGCGATCCGCGCGTCGCGCAGGCCGACCTCGCCGCGCTGGTCACGCCGGACGGCGAAGCGGCGGACTCGCCGTTCTCGGCCTTCGTGCGCCTGCTTGCCGACAACCACCGCCTGCCGGTGCTGCCGGAGATCGCCGCGCTGTTCACCGAACTCAAGAACGAAGCCGAACGCGTGCTCAAGGTCGGCGTGCGCTCGGCGACGCCGATGGGCAGCGACGAAACGGCCAAGCTCAAGGACGCGCTCAAGCGCCGCTTCGGTCGCGAGATCGAGATCGAGCAGTCGGTCGATCCGGACATGCTCGGCGGCGCGATCATCGATGCCGGCGATGTCGTCATCGACGGTTCGGTGCGCGGGCGTCTGGCGCGTCTGCAGCAGGCATTGGCGCAGTGATTGAAGCCGGACTCGCCGCTGCACCGCGCAACGACGAGTCCGGCCGGTTTCAAACGACGCAGTTTTGACAGAAGTCGTCGGAGGTCAAAAGTCGAAGCTCAACCGAAGCGGATTTCGAGCGAGCGTTGATTTTCGACTTTTCACTTTCGACCCCTTGGACCCACGTCGCACCTTTGCGGTGCGCGAGCAGGAACCACGACCATGGCAACCACGATCAATCCGTCCGAAATCAGCGAACTCATCAAGAGCCGCATCGAGAAGTTCAAGCTGTCCGCGGAAGCGCGCAACGAAGGCACGATCACGTCCGTGTCCGACGGCATCGTGCGCATCCACGGCCTCAACGACGTGATGTCGGGCGAAATGGTCGAGCTGCCCGGCGACACGTTCGCGCTGGCCCTCAACCTCGAGCGCGACTCGGTCGGCACCGTCGTGCTCGGCGACTACGAGCACCTGCGCGAAGGCGACGTCGCCAAGACCACCGGCCGCATCCTCGAAGTGCCGGTCGGCCCGCAGCTGCTCGGCCGCGTCGTCGACGCGCTCGGCAACCCGATCGACGGCAAGGGCCCGCTCAACGCCACGCAGACCTCGCCGGTCGAGAAGGTTGCGCCGGGCGTGATCTGGCGCAAGTCGGTCGACCAGCCCGTGCAGACCGGCTACAAGTCGGTCGACTCGATGATCCCGATCGGCCGCGGCCAGCGCGAGCTGATCATCGGCGACCGCCAGACCGGCAAGACCGCGATGGCCGTCGACACGATCATCAACCAGAAGGGTTCGGGCATCAAATGCATCTACGTCGCGATCGGCCAGAAGCAGTCGTCGATCGCCAATGTCGTGCGCAAGCTTGAGGAAAACGACGCGCTCGCGCACACGGTGATCGTTGCCGCGTCCGCGTCCGAGTCGGCCGCGATGCAGTACATCGCCGCCTACTCCGGCTGCGCGATGGGCGAGTACTTCCGCGACAACGGTGAAGACGCGCTCATCATCTACGACGACCTCACCAAGCAGGCTTGGGCATACCGCCAGATCTCGCTGCTGCTCAAGCGCCCGCCGGGCCGCGAAGCGTATCCGGGCGACGTGTTCTACCTGCACAGCCGCCTGCTCGAGCGCGCCGCGCGCGTCAACGAGGAATACGTCGAGAAGCACACCAACGGCGCCGTCAAGGGCAAGACCGGCTCGCTGACCGCGCTGCCGATCATCGAGACGCAGGCCGGCGACGTGTCCGCGTTCGTGCCGACCAACGTGATCTCGATCACCGACGGCCAGATCTTCCTCGAGACCGACCTGTTCAATGCCGGCATCCGCCCGGCCGTGAACGCCGGCATCTCGGTGTCGCGCGTGGGTGGCGCGGCGCAGACCAAGATCGTCAAGAAGCTCTCCGGCGGCGTGAAGCTGGCGCTTGCGCAGTTCCGCGAACTGGCCGCGTTCGCGCAGTTCGCTTCCGACCTCGACGCCGCCACGCGCGCGCAGCTCGAGCGCGGTCAGCGCGTCACCGAACTCATGAAGCAGAAGCAGTACGCGCCGCTGTCGATCGCCGAGCTGTCACTCTCGGTCTATGCCGCGGAAAAGGGCTTCCTCGACGACCTGCCGCTGAACAAGGTGCTGCCGTTCGAAGCCGCGTTGCACGCGTACTTCCACAGCAACTACGGCGACCTCATGAAGAAGATCGTCGACACCGGCGACTGGAACAACGACATCGAAGGCACCTTCAAGAAGGGCCTGGAAGAGTTCAAGAAGACGGGCAGCTGGTAAGCGTTCCTTCGGGACGCTCGCACAGAACCCAGCCAGGCGATTCGTCGTCGCACTTTCGACAGGTTGAACCCACGTGGCAGGCGCAAGAGAAATCCGGACGAAGATCAAGAGCGTGCAGAACACCCGCAAGGTGACGCGCGCGCTCGAAATGGTCTCGGCGTCGAAGATCCGCAAGGCGCAGGACCTCATGAAGGCCTCGCGCCCGTACGCGCGCGCGATGCGCCAGGTCATCGGCCACATCGCGCACGCGAACGTCGAGTACAAGCATCCGTTCCTCGTTGAGCGCGAGGCGATCAAGCGCGTCGGCTACGTCGTCGTGTCGACCGACCGCGGCCTGTGCGGCGGCCTCAACACGAACATGTTCCGCAAGCTCGTCGGCGAAATCCGCACGTGGCAGGACAAGGGCGTGGAAGTCGACCTCGTCTGCATCGGCCAGAAGGCGACGCAGTTCTTCCGCCGCCTCAAGGTCAACATGGTCGGCAGCGTGACGCACTTGGGCGAACGCCCGCAGATCGCGCAGCTGATCGGCGTGATCAAGGTCATGCTCGACGAATACGGCGCCGGCCGCGTCGACCGCCTGTTCCTCGCCTACAACGATTTCGTCAACACGATGACGCAGAAGGCGACCGTCGACCAGCTGCTGCCGCTGCCTCCCGCCGCCGAAATGGCGACCGCGCATTCGTGGGACTACATCTACGAACCGGACGCAGAAGCCGTGCTCGAACACGTGCTGACGCGCTACATCGAGTCGCTCGTCTACCAGGGCGTGCTCGAGAACCTCGCCAGCGAACACGCCGCGCGCATGGTCGCGATGAAGGCCGCGTCCGACAACGCGACCAAGGCGATCGGCTCGCTCACGCTCGTCTACAACAAGGCGCGCCAGGCGGCGATCACGCAGGAAATTTCCGAAATCGTCAGTGGCGCCGCAGCGGTATGAATGCGTTCGTCCTTGATCGCAGGAATCAAAAAGCAGCCCTCCGTGGCCGCACTTTGGCAGAACCAATGCGATCTTCCTGATCGCGAAGATCAAAAAGCGGCCATCCGTGGCCGCACTTTTTCACTAACAGCATGGCTTCGGCCGCGCTACACCGGTTTTAAAAGAGTCACTCGGAGCATCCCATGAGCCAGGGCAAAGTCGTACAAATCATCGGCGCCGTCGTCGACGTCGAATTCCCGCGCGAGTCCGTGCCGAAGGTGTACGACGCGCTCAAGATCGAGGGCATGCCGATCACGCTCGAGGTGCAGCAGCAGCTCGGCGACGGCGTCGTGCGCACGATCGCGCTCGGCTCGACCGACGGCCTCAAGCGCGGCCTCGTCGTCAACAACACCGGCGACGGCATCAAGGTGCCGGTCGGCAAGGCGACGCTCGGTCGCATCATGGACGTGCTCGGCAACCCGATCGACGAAGCCGGCGACATCGGCGCGCAGGACCAGTGGGTCATCCACCGCGCCGCGCCGTCCTACGACGAGCAGGCCGCCGCGAACGAACTGCTCGAAACCGGCATCAAGGTCATCGACCTCGTCTGCCCGTTCGCCAAGGGCGGCAAGGTCGGCCTGTTCGGCGGCGCCGGCGTCGGCAAGACCGTCAACATGCTCGAGCTCATCAACAACATCGCCACGCAGCACAGCGGCCTGTCGGTATTCGCGGGCGTTGGCGAGCGCACGCGCGAAGGCAACGACTTCTACCACGAGATGATCGACGCGGGCGTCGTCAAGCTCGACGACAAGACGCAGTCGAAGGTCGCGATGGTCTACGGCCAGATGAACGAGCCGCCGGGCAACCGCCTGCGCGTCGCTCTGACCGGCCTGACCATGGCCGAATACTTCCGCGACGAGAAGGACGCGTCCGGCAAGGGCAAGGACGTGCTGTTCTTCGTCGACAACATCTACCGCTACACGCTCGCCGGCACGGAAGTGTCCGCGCTGCTCGGCCGCATGCCGTCGGCGGTGGGTTACCAGCCGACGCTCGCCGAGGAAATGGGCGTGCTGCAGGAACGCATCACCTCGACCAAGACCGGCTCGATCACCTCGATCCAGGCCGTCTACGTGCCGGCCGACGACTACACCGACCCGTCGCCCGCGACGACGTTCGCGCACCTGGACTCGACCGTCGCGCTGTCGCGCGACATCGCCTCGCTCGGCATCTACCCGGCCGTCGATCCGCTCGCCTCGACGAGCCGCCAGCTCGACCCGCTGGTGATCGGCCAGGAGCACTACGACGTCGCGCGCCGCGTGCAGGGCACGCTGCAGCGCTACAAGGAACTCAAGGACATCATCGCGATCCTCGGCATGGACGAGCTCAGCGAAGACGACCGCAACACGGTCTACCGCGCGCGCAAGATCGAACGCTTCTTCTCGCAGCCGTTCACGGTCGCGCAGGTGTTCACGGGCGCGCCGGGCAAGTACGTCACGCTCAAGGAAACCATCCGCGGCTTCAAGATGATCATCGACGGCGAGTGCGACCACCTGCCGGAACAGGCGTTCTACATGGTCGGCGGCATCGACGAGGCCTTCGAGAAGGCCAAGGCGATGGAGAAGAAGGCGGCCTGACCGCCTGAATCCGGAAGCCGGCCAACCGGTTTCCGGTCCCGTCGATCGAACGAAACGAGAGTCCCATGAGCACCATCCGCTGCGACATCGTCAGTGCCGAGGAAGAGATCTTCCATGGCAACGCGCAAATGATCATCGCCACCGGCGAGGCGGGCGAGCTCGGCATTGCGCCGCGCCATGCGCCGCTGATTACGCGCCTCAAGCCCGGCCAGGTGCGCGTGCAGCTCGAGAACGGCGAGGAACAGTTCTTCTACGTCTCCGGCGGCATCCTCGAAGTGCAGCCGAGCGTGGTCACCGTCCTCGCCGACACCGCGATCCGCGCCAAGGACCTCGACGAGTCCGCCGCGCGCCGCGCCAAGGACGAAGCCGAACGCGCGCTCGCCAACCGCGCCGATGCGATGGAAGTCGCGCAGGCGCAGGCGCAGCTCGCCCAGGCCGTCGCGCAGCTGCAGGCGCTGGAGCGCCTGCGCAAGGCGCTCAAGCACTGAGCGACACCACGCAGAATAGAAACGCCGGCGCAAGCCGGCGTTTTCGTTTTCGGCTCAGCGATAGACCCAGTGCCGCGAGACGAGAAAACTGCCGATCGCGATCACGCCATCGACGAGCGGCTTGGCGAGCCAGGCCCAGCCCAGCCCGAACTCCGACGCGACCATTGCCACGCCCGCCGTGCTGAGCGCCGCGCACACGCACCACAGCACGATGTAGCGCGGCGCCTGCCGCCAGCGCGACGAGGCGTCCTCGCGCGCGAAGGTGATGCGGCCGTTGAGCCAGAAACCGAGCAATGCGCCGCAGACGCGTCCCGCGATGTTCGCGCGCACGATACCGACGCCGACGTGACTGAGCAGCACCATCGTGCTCCAGTCCACCGCCCATTGCATCGCGCCGACGAGCACGAACCAGCGACCCTGCCGCAAAAGGCTCATCGCGCGGCCTCCGGCGCTGGCACCGACCACAATTCGGCGCCGCCGATGGCTTCCTCGCGCTTCGCGCCGAGCCGATCGAGCGCCGCCCGCTGTGCCGCGTCGAGCGTTTCGGATCGCAGCAACAGCCAGTGCGCATTGACGCCGCGGATCAACGCGATCCAGCGCACGCCGCTGTCGTCGGCATTCGCGGCGATGCGCTCGCGCTCCAGCTTCGGCGCGTACCACGCAACGCTGCGCCCGCGACCGGCCAGTTCGGCAATCGCGGGCGTCGCCGGGTCGAGCGCGAGCACGATCGACTCGCCATCGTCGCGCGCGCGCAACCGCGCGATGAGCGCGCGCTCCGGTGCGTAGCGCTCGAACACCGCCGTCGCGTCGCCATGCGTCCTGACCAGCACGCGCAACGCATTGGTGTGTTGCAGCCAGTTCGCATTGGCGAGATACGCGAAGTCGAGCGCGCACAGCGCCGCCAGCGCGAACGCCGCGCGACGCTCGCCGAGCGCGGCCGCGCAGGCGACAACCAGCGGCACCAGCAGCAGGACGAAGCCCGGAAATGCATAGCGCGCGTACTGCATCGGCACGAGCGGCAGCAGCAGGATTGCCGACGCCGCGAACGCGAGCCCGCGCGTGCGCGCGTCGCGCAGCGCGAGCAGCCAGGCGCCCGCGAGCGCAATCCACGCGAATCCGAACGCACCGCGCCAGTATTCAAGGTATTCGTCGGTGAAGAACGTGATGCGCCACGGCAGGCTCGCGCCGAATCCGGCGTGCCAGCGCGCGTCGTCGAGCTGGCGCGCATCGAGCAGCGGCGAATGAAAGACGTTGTTGAACAGCGGAAACATCGGATTGCCGCTCAGCCACGCCGCCTGCGCGTAACTCGACCCGGCGACCACGACGAATGCGATCGCGCCCGCGACGAATGCGCGTGCACCTGGACGCCCGCGCCGCACCAGCGCCCACGCCAGCATCACCAGCGCCGCGACGGCTTGGCTGAATTTGAGCGCGACGAGTCCGCCGGCAAGCACGCCGATCGCCAGCGAGATCGAGCGCGCCGCGTCGCGCGGCTGCACGATCGCGACGCCAAGCGCGAGCAACAAGCCGATCGCCGGCAGCTCGGTCTGCATGCCGCCGAGCAGGCCCGCCGTCAGCGGCAACGAGGCGAGCAGCGCGACGCACAGCCACGCCATGCGCGCGCTCGCGAACCGCGCGGCCAGAGTCCACGCCGCGCTCGCCGCCAGCGCGAACCAGAGCAGGTCGAGCGCACCACGCGCTTCGCCGCGCGCGAGCACGGCGGCGATGCCTTGCAGCGTATCGCCGAACCATGGCGCGGCGGCCCAGATCTGGTTGGCGAGATCGGGCACATGGCGCCCGTGGCGCAGCAGGTGCGATGGCAGGCCGAGGTGGTAGTTGACGTCGTCGGCGAGCACCGTCGGCAGCCATGCGACGCTCGACGTCACGCCGCACAGCGCGACCGCGAACATCGCACCACGCGGCGATGCCGCGATCGCGTTGCGCCAGCCGTCACGCATCTGCACGAATGCATAAGCCAGCGCTCGCCAGCGCCACGCGCACGGCAGGAGCAGCAGCGGCGCATAGACGAACCAGCGATGGACAGGCAATGCCAGCAGCCAGCCGTCGACGCCGCCGATGGTCGCGAGTCCGCAGGCGAGCGCAAGGACGGGCGTGCCTTCGCGCACGAAAAGCCCGCCGATCGCGAGGGCCGCCGCGGCGAGCAGCAAGGTCGCCAGCACCGCAGGCACGCCGGCGAAGAAGACGAGCGCCGCGAACCAGACAACTGCCAGCGACGTCGCCCAAGCCGCGTGCGCCAGGCGCCGCACGACACCGGCGAGCGCGAAGCTCGCGAGCAGCAGGACGAGCTGGTCGGCGAGGCGCGGCCACGGCACATCGAGCCACAACCGATGCGCGAACCAACCCGCCGCGCACGCCGCGAAACCGGCCCAGACGAGCACGGCATCGAACGGGCGGCTGCTTCGCGTCATGCGCATTCCGGAACGGAAAGGCGGCCGATGCTAGCAGACGCGCACGCGATCCCGGCGCGCGGCGAAGGCATCAGCGCGGCGCGAGCGCACGCCGCAGCGGGTCGAGCCGATCGCCGTAGCGCGACGTGCGCGCGGTATCGCGCCGCAAGGGTTCGCGCACCTGCGCCGCACTCGCGGTGCGCACGCTGCGCGCGGCCTCGTGCGGGCGCAGGCATGCGGCGTCGAACGGCAGGCCGCAGAAATCGAGCAGCGCACGCGTCTGGCCTTCGGGATCGGCGAGCAGGTCTTCGTAGACCTGCTCGCGGATGCGTGCCGGCGACTGCGCCTGCCAATGCCGCATCGCGCCGTCGCACGAATGCCAGTACGCGGCGAGGTCGGCGAGGTCGTAGCTGTAGTCGTGCGCGCTCCAGAAGATCTGGCGGAAGCACGACCAGCACGTCTCCACCGCGTCGCGACGGCAATGCACGATGCGCGCCCCGGGCAGCATGCGGCCGATCGCGGCGGCGTACATCCAGTTGTTCGGCATCTTGTCGGTGAAACGCGGCCGATTCGCGCGCCAGCGCGCGGTGCGCTGGAGATAGCGCGCACCCAGACGATGCCAGTCATCCTCGTCCATCGCACCGACCCATTGCGGAAACGGCATGCGCCTGCGCTGCGATTCCTCGGCGAGGACGACACCAAGATCATCGAGTTCGCTGGCGCCTTCGACCTGCGGATGCGCGGCAAGGATCTGTTCGGTGAGCGTCGAGGCGGAACGCGGCAGGCCGACGATGAAGATCGCCTCCCGGCCAAAGTCGTTGGCCGCCGGCGGCGGCGCGGCGTCGAACGCGGCGACGACCGTTGCGACCCAGGCATCGAACGCCGCCGCCTGCCACGGAAAACGCGGTCGCGCGAAGGCGTTCGCGGCCGCATACGCCGCGAAGGCGGCTTCATCGCGGCCGAGATCGTCGAGCGCCTTGGCCAGTGCGAAACGCGCTGCGATCGCTTCGTCGCCGCCGACGTCGCGGCGCTGCACGAGCGCCTGCAGCGCGTCCGCATCGGCCGCGGAAAAACGCAGTGACTTCAGATTGGCCAGGCCCCACCACGCGATGCCCGAACGCGGCTCGCGGCGCAGCAGTTCGCGGTACTCGGCGGCCGATTCGTCGATGCGGCCGAGCGCCATCAGTGCTTCGGCGAGCAGGAAACGCGCCGATTCCATCTGCGGCGCGAGGGCGAGCGCGCGGCGCAGCGGCGCCTCGGAGCCCGCGGTCGTTCCGAGCAGGCCCAAGCATTTGCCGAGATTGAACCAGGCTGCGGCGAAACCCGGCGCCAGTTCGCAGGCGCGGCGCAAGGTCGACAGCGCGGCGTCGTGCCCGCCGACTTCGCCGAGCAGGCTGCCGAGCGCGTTGAGGATCGCTGCGTCGTCGGGCGCGAGCGCGGCGGCCTCGCGCAAGCGCGCGAGCGCGTCGCCGGGGCGGCCGAGCCCCTGCAGCGCAAGGCCGAGCCCGAACAACGACGGCACATGCTTCGGCGCTGCGCGCAGCACGGCCACGAAACACGCCTGCGCCTGGGCGAAATCTCCGGTGTCGAGACAGGCGTTGCCGCGCGCAACCTGCTGCCGGAGCAGGTCCTGCATCGATGCGGGGTTGCGGGACGAAGGCTTGTTCATGCGTATTGCACGGCGGAAAACACGGCAGCTTAGCAGCGCCGCAGTGCGGCACGCGCAAGCACGGCGCCGCGACTAGAATGCGCGGACCCAAGCGCAGGAGCCGTTCGTGGCCGACCATCCGCTGCACGTCATCGTCCTCGCCGCCGGCGAAGGCAAGCGCATGAAATCGGCGCGCGCCAAAGTGCTCATGCCGCTCGCAGGGCGACCGATGCTCGCCCACGTGCTCGACACCGCGCGCGCACTGCAACCCGCGCACATCCACCTCGTCTACGGCCATCTCGGCGAACAGGTGCAGGCCGCGGTCACCGACCTGGGCGACATTGTCTGGACCCTGCAGGCGCAGCAGCGCGGCACCGGCCACGCGGTCGGCCTCGCCCTGCCTTCGATTCCCGACGAGGCACGCGTGCTCGTGCTCTATGGCGACGTGCCGCTGGTGCGCGCGCAGACGCTGCGCCGCCTCGTCGACCGCGAGGAGGCACTTGCCGCGCTCGTCACCCAGCTCGACACGCCATACGGCTACGGCCGCGTCGTGCGCGACGGCATCGGCCGCATCCGCGCCATCATCGAGGAGAAGGACGCCACGCCCGAACAGCGCGCGATCACGTGCGTCAACAGCGGAATTCTCGCCGCCGACGCGCGCCGCCTGCGCGTATGGATTGCCAATCTGGGCACCGACAATGCGCAGGGCGAGCTCTACCTCACCGACGTGTTCGCGCAGGCCGCCGACGAGGGCGAACCGGCGTCCGCCGAGATGTGCACGAACCCGCAGGAGGTGTTCGGCGCCAACGATCCCTGGCAACTCGCCGGGCTGGAACGCATGCACCAGCGCAGCCGCGCGACCCAGCTCGCCGCCGCCGGCGTGCGCTTCGTCGACCCGATGCGCTTCGACGTGCGCGGCGACGTGCGCATCGGTCGCGACGTCGAGATCGACATCGACGTCATCCTCGAAGGCCTCGTCGAACTCGGCGACGACGTGCGCATCGGTCCGTATTCGCGCATCCGCAATTCCACGCTCGCCGCCGGCACCGTCGTGCATTCGCACTGCAACCTCGACGGCGTGGTCACCCACGGCCCCTGCCACATCGGCCCGTTCGCACGGCTGCGCCCGGGCACCGAACTCGCCGAAGGCGCGCATGTCGGCAACTTCGTCGAGGCCAAGCAGACGCGCATCGGCGCGCACAGCAAGGTCGGCCACCTCAGCTATCTCGGCGACGCGCAAGTCGGCGCGGACGTGAACATCGGCGCCGGCACGATCACCTGCAACTACGACGGCACCGCCAAGCACGCCACCACCATCGACGACGGCGCCTTCGTCGGATCGAACAGCTCGCTGGTTGCACCGGTGCGCGTCGGCAAGGACGCGACGATCGGGGCCGGCTCGGTGATCACGCGCGAAGCACCGGACGGCGAATTGACCGTATCGCGCGCACGCCAGACCACCGTGGAAGGCTGGAAGCGGCCGCGCAAGCCACGCTGAAGCGGTGCGCCAAGCGCTTTCCCAGTCGCTAGACTGTTCCCCATTTTCGATTCGGAGCCCGCGATGGACGTCGTTTCACCGCCCAAGCTGGACGACGCCCGCGTCGCCATCATCGGCCTCGGCTATGTCGGCCTGCCGCTCGCGGTCGGTTTCGGCCGCCAGCTGCCGACGCTCGGCTTCGACATCAACGCCGCGCGCATCGCCGAACTGCGCGAAGGACGCGACCACACCCTGGAGGTGTCGCCACAGGAATTGCAGGCGTCGCAGCAGCTGCACTTCAGCGCCGACGCCGCCGATCTTGCCGCCTGCAACGTCTTCATCGTGACGGTGCCGACCCCGATCGACGATGCCAAGCGACCCGACCTGTCGCCGCTCGTCTCCGCGAGCCACGCGGTGGGCCGCGCCATCTCGCGCGGCGGCATCGCGATCTTCGAATCGACCGTGTATCCGGGCGCGACCGAGGAGGTCTGCGTGCCGATCATCGAGCGCGAATCGGGCCTGAAATTCAACGTCGACTTCTTCGCCGGCTACAGCCCCGAGCGCATCAATCCGGGCGACAAGCAGCACCGGCTCGAAACGATCCTCAAGGTGACCTCCGGCTCGACGCCGCAAGCGGCCGACTTCGTCGACGCGCTGTATCGCCGCGTCGTCACGGTCGGCACGCACAAGGCCTCGAGCATCCGCGTCGCCGAAGCCGCCAAGGTCATCGAGAACACGCAGCGCGATCTCAACATCGCGCTCGTCAACGAACTGGCGCTGATCTTCCACCGCCTCGGCATCGATACCAGCGAGGTGCTCGCTGCGGCCGGCACGAAATGGAACTTCCTGCCGTTCCGGCCCGGCCTCGTCGGCGGCCACTGCATCGGCGTCGACCCGTACTACCTCACGCACAAGGCGCAGCAGATCGGTTACCACCCCGAGGTGATCCTGTCCGGACGCCGCATCAACGACGGCATGGGCCAGCACGTCGCGCAACGCGTGATCAAGCTGATGACGCAGCGGCGCATCCACGCCGCCGGCGCCAACGTGCTCGTGCTCGGGCTGGCCTTCAAGGAGAACTGCCCGGACCTGCGCAACACGCGCGTCACCGACGTGGTCGCCGAATTCGCCGGCTACCACGCCAACGTCGAGGTGCACGATCCGTGGGTGGACGCGGCGGAGGCGCGGCGCGAGTACGGCCTCGACCTCGTCGCCGAACTCGAGCCGGGCCGCTACGACGCCATCGTGCTCGCGGTAGCGCACCGCCAGTTCGTCGAACTCGGCGCCGAGCGCATCCGCGCGCTTGGCAAGCCCGGCTGCGTGCTGTTCGACGTCAAGCAGGCGCTGCCGCGCGAAACCGTCGACGACCGCCTGTAGGAAACGGCCATGCGCATCCTCGTCACCGGCGCCGCCGGCTTCATCGGTTCGACCCTGAGTCATCGCCTGCTCGAACGCGGCGACGAAGTGCTCGGCTATGACAATCTCAACGACTACTACGATCCGTCGCTCAAGCAAGCACGGCTGGCCAGGCTCGAACCGCATGAGCGCTTCGGTTTCGTGCGCGCTTCGCTCGAGGACCGCCCCGCGCTCGAGCGAGCCTTCGCCGAGTTCCGCCCGCAGCGCGTGGTCAACCTCGCCGCGCAGGCCGGCGTGCGCTACTCGCTGACCAATCCCTACGCCTACATCGAGTCGAATCTGGTCGGCTTCATCAACGTGCTCGAGGCCTGCCGGCACGGCAAGGTCGAACACCTCGTCTACGCATCCTCGAGTTCGGTCTACGGCGCCAACCGCAAGCTGCCGTTCTCGGTACAGGATGCGGTCGACCATCCGGTGAGCCTGTACGCGGCGACCAAGAAGGCAAACGAACTGATGGCGCATACCTATAGCCATCTGTACGACCTGCCGACCACCGGCCTGCGCTTCTTCACCGTCTACGGCCCGTGGGGCCGGCCGGACATGGCGCTGTTCCTGTTCACGCGCAAGATCCTCGCCGGCGAGCCGATCGAGGTGTTCAACCACGGCCACCATACCCGCGACTTCACCTACATCGACGACATCGTCGAGGGCGTGGTGCGCGCGCTCGACCACGTGCCCGCGGGCGATCCAGTCTTCGATGCGCTGCGCCCCAATCCCGGTTCGTCGGCTGCGCCCTATCGCGTCTACAACATCGGCAATCACCAGCCGGTGCAGTTGGCCCGCTACATCGAGGTGCTCGAGGACAAACTGGGTCGCAAGGCCGAGAAGATCCTGCTGCCGCTGCAACCGGGCGATGTGCCCGACACATATGCGGATGTCGAGGAGCTTTCACGCGATACCGGCTATGCGCCGTCGACGCCCATCGAGGTCGGCATCGGCCGTTTCGTGGACTGGTACCAGGAATTCCATCGTTCCTAGCGCGACAACCTGCGCCAGCGATGCAAATGCGTCGCTTTACGGTTTCCGCCCGTCGTTGCCGGCGTTGCCATTCAGGGACGCTTTTATTGTGATACGTTTCACACTTTCCGAGGGGAGATGGCCGTGAAGAACGTATTTCGGTCCGCGGGGCTGCTTTGCCTTCTCGCGCTGTCGGCGTGCGCCACCCCAGCCGGCTCGCTGCAGGCGCCGAAAATCGACCCGGCCGCACAGGCCGTCAGCGACTATCGCATCGGCGTCGACGACGAACTCAAGGTAGCCGTATGGCAGAACCCGGGGCTCGACGTGACAGTCCCCGTGAGGCCCGACGGAAAAATCTCCGTGCCGCTGGCCGGCGACGTCGAGGCCGGCGGCCATACGCCCGAGGAAGTGGCCGTCGAGATCCAAGACAAGCTCAGGACCTACGTGCGCGATCCGCAGGTCACGGTGATCCTGACCCAGCTGCGCAGCCACGAATACCTCTCGCGGGTGAGGGTGACCGGCGCGGTGCGCCAGCCGGTCTCGGTCCCGTACCGCCAGGGCATGACCGTGCTCGACGCCGTGCTCGCGGCGGGCGGCACCAACGAATTCGCCGCGGCCGACCGCACCGAGCTGTACCGCAAGGAGGGGGAAACGACCCATGCCTACGCGGTGCGCCTCGACAGCATTCTGCAAAGGGGCGAACTGACGACGAACTATCCGGTCCAGCCCGGCGACGTCATTACGGTACCTGAGCGCGCGTTCTGATCGTGCACAACGACCCGCGGGCGGCGACGACGTGAACAGTGAAATGGTTCCCCTCAACGAGATGGCGCCGATCGCGCTGGCCGAGGGGCGGCGGCACGCCGTCGCCTTGGTCCTGATCTTCGCCGTCATCGCGTTGGCCGGGCTCGTCGTCGGCCTGCTGTGGCCGAAGAACTACGTTTCCTCGACCACGATCCTCGCGCAGAAAAGCGACATCATCCAGCCGCTGCTGGAAGGGCGCGCCGTGCCGACCGGCGTGTCCGATCGCATCGCCATCGCCAAGCAGGTGATCTTCAGCCGCAAGACGCTCGACGAAATCCTCGAGGCCGGCGGCTGGTCGGACCAGCACCCCGACCCGATCACGCAGGACCGGCTGATCGAGGACATCAAAAGCCATACGATGATCAGCAGCCCACGCGAAAACCTCGTGCAGATCAGCTACCGCGATTCCGATGCGGAGCGCGCGTACAAGGTCGCCGAGCGCTTCGCCGAGCTGTTCATCCAGGAAAGCCTGGCCGCCAAGGAGCGCGAGAGCCGGGACGCCTACGAATTCATCAACAGCCAGGTCGAGGACTACCACAAGAAGCTGACCGACGCCGAAGAGAACCTCAAGAAGTACCGCGCCGCCAACGCCGACGCCCATCCGGGCAGCGAGGCCGACACCAATACCCGCATCTCGACACTGCGCACCGGGGTCGAGCAGACGCGTCTTTCCGTGATGGAACTGCGCTCGACGGAAGCGGCGCTCGCGTCGCAGCTGTCCGGCGAATCGGAAGTCACCGCGGTGCAGACGCGCTCGGGCCTGTATCGCGCCCAGCTCGCCGAACTGCAGGGCCAGCTCGACAAGCTGCTGCTGACCTACACCGACCAGTATCCCGACGTCGTCCGCATCCGCCACCAGATGGAAGACATGCGCCGGCAACTCGCGGAAATAGAACGCCACAAGAATGACAAGCCGGACGGCAGCAGCGCCCCGCGCACGCTCGACCAGACAGCGCAGTTCAACCCGCTCTATCAGGAACTTCGCAGCAAGCTGGCCGACGTGCGCCGCCAGATCGCTGCCGGCGAATCGCGCATCGGCGCGACCGAATCGCTCCTCAACGGCGAACTCGACCGCAGCCGGCGCATCGCCGCGTCGGAGAGCGCGCTCGCCGAGTTGACCCGCGACTACGAAGTGAACCGCGACATCTACCAGGACCTGCTCAAGCGCCGCGAGAACGCGCGCGTGTCGATGAACCTCGACGAGGAAGGTCGCGGCCTCACGTTCCGCATCCAGGATCCCGCGGCCAAGCCGCTGCTTCCAACCGGACTGAGCCTGATGCATTTCGCGCTGGCCGGACTCGTGCTCGCGATCGCCGTTCCGCTCGGCCTGCTGTTCTGCCTCGCCCGCTTCGATCCACGCGTGCGCTCGGCGCGCCTTCTCGAACAAAAGATCGGCGTTCCCGTACTCGCCGTGGTGCCGGTCTACGCGACGCCGCGCGAACGGCGCTTCGACCGCTCGCGCTATGCCCTCGCCGCGCTGCTGCTGCTGGGCGTGCTGTGCGCCTATGCGCTGACCTACTGGCTGAGAGCGACCAAAGTCCTATGAACGCAGACGACAAGGTCACACCCGATCATGTCGGAGCAGCCCTCAGCGGGGCGGCGATGGACATCGTGCAGCGCACGAGCGCCAGCCGTTCGATCGCGCGGATCGTGGAGCCCCGCGCGTTGACGACACGCGTGCTCGAGGAACGCCGGCTGATCCATCGCGACGAATCCGTGCGCGAACAGGCCGATGCATTCCGCGAAATCCGCACGCGCCTGCTCGCGCTCGGCGGCATCAACAATTTCGTGACGATGGTGGCGCCGATCAGCCACCGCTCCGGCGGCAGCTTCGTCGCGCGCAACCTTGCCACCGCTTTCGCCTTCGACGAAGCCAAGACGGCGCTGCTGATCGATTGCGACGTGCGCCACGCAGCACAGCATCGCGCCCTCGGCGTGGACCCGAGCGCCGGCGGATTGATCGACTATCTCGAACACCCCGCAGGCATCGAGAAGATCCTCTACCACACCGGCATCCCGCGCCTGCGCCTGATTCCGGCCGGAAACCCGCGCGAGATGAGCGCGGAATACTTTTCCTCGTTCCGCATGCGCGCGGTGCTCGATTCCCTGCGCAGCCGCTACGCCGACCGCTACATCTTCCTCGACAGCCCGGCGGTCAAGGGTTCGCCGGATGCCCGGATCCTCGCCGATCTCGCCGACTTCGTCGTGCTCGTTGTCGGATATGGCCGCGACACGCCGAATGCGATCAACAAGGCATTGGCCAATTTCGATCCGAACAAGATCGCCGGCGTCGTCTTCAACCACGTGCCGTAGCCAGGAAGGGAGGGGACCGGACCATGCTGCCAAGACATCGGTTCGCGTGCATTTCGCTGGCGCTGCTCGCAGCGACGTTTTCACCGGCTGCCGCCGCGATGCAGCTCGACTACCAGCTCTCGCTCGGCGTCGAGCACAACGACAACGTCAACCTGAGCGAGGACAACGCCGTCGGCGACGACATCCTCGAGCCGACGTTCGCGTTCAACCTGCGCCAGGATGGCTCGACCTTGCAGGCCAGCGCGAACGGTATCGTCGGCTACCGCGACTATCTCCAAGGCCGGTACGGAGACGAGTTCCGCGGCCAGCTCGCCAGTCATCTCAACTGGATGGCCCTGCCCGAACGCCTCAGCTTTACCGTCGAGGATTACCTCGGCGTGCAGCCGGTCAACGCCCTCGAACCCGATACGCCGGGCAACCAGCAGCAAACCAACGTGTTCGCGCTCGGGCCGACGCTGAGTTTCCGGCTCGGCCCCACGATGAGGGGACAGGCCGAACTGCGCTATCTGTCGAGCTATGCGGAAAAGACCAAGGAGTTCGATTCGCAACGCGCGAGCGCCGCGCTGCGCGCGATCAAGGACCTCAGCGCGACGAGCAGCCTGTCGGCGAACCTCGACGGCGAACACATCCACTATACCGAACGCGACGCCAGCCCGGACTATGACCGTTACCAGCTCTACGGCCGCTATACGCGCAACTGGAACAAGATCGACCTGACCGCTGACCTTGGCTACTCGTGGCTGCGCTACTCCGGGCGCGATCTCAGCGACCACGACGACCCGTTGGGACGCCTCAGCCTTGCCTGGCGCGCCACGCCGCAAAGCACGCTGCACGTGAACTTCTCCTACCAGTTCTCGGACGCCGCGACCGACATGGTCCTGCCCGCCGGCATCGGCACCACGGTACCGACCAACATCGCCAACGGCGATGCGACGATCAGCTCGCAGGCGTTTCTCGAGCGCGAGCTCGGTTTCGGCTACGAATACAGGAACCAGCGCGTGACATTCGAAATCGCGCCGTTCTACCGCAAGCTCGCCTACGTGGATCAGACCGGCTTCGATGAAACCGGCCTCGACCAGACCAGCCACGGCGCCACCGCGGCGCTGTCGTGGCTGTTGCGCCCGCTCCTCACGATCGGCCTCGCCGCGAGCGGCGTAAGCGAGCGCTACGACCGCATCGATCGCGAAGACAACGACTGGACGGCCACCGCATTCCTGACCCGGCAATGGTCCAGGCACTGGAGCGGCCGCCTCGCCTTCACGCACTACGAGCGCGACAGTACCGTACCGGGTCAGAGCGCAGCGCAGAACATCGTGTTCGCCAGCATCACCTTCACGCGATGAGCCTGGCCGCCGTGTCCGCCGCCGCGTCGATGCGCCGCGAACTTCGCAGCGCACGGCATCGCTGCGTCCGAATGGTGGCGAATCGATGAGCACGATCCTGGTCACCGGCGGCGCCGGCTACATCGGCAGCCACGTGACGCTGCAATTGAGGGCGCGCGGCGAGGACGTCGTCGTCCTCGACAACCTCTCGACCGGCTTCCGCGACGCGGTGCTCGACGCCGAGCTCGTGGTCGGCGACGTCGGCGACTGCGAACTCGTCGAGCATTTGCTGCGCTCGCGCCAGATCGATTCGGTCCTGCATTTCGCCGCGCACACGATCGTGCCCGAATCGGTGCGCGATCCGCTCAAGTACTACGGCAACAATACCTGCGCCACGCGCAACCTGCTCGCCTGCTGCGCCGCGGCTGGCGTGCGCCATTTCATCTTCTCCTCCACCGCGGCCGTCTACGGCATGCCCGAATCCGGGATCGCGGACGAGGAAACGCCGACCCGGCCGATCAACCCATACGGCATGTCGAAGCTGATGAGCGAAACGATGCTGCGCGACCTCTGCGCAGCCACGCCGATGCGCCACGTCGTGCTGCGCTACTTCAATGTCGCCGGCTGCGATCCCGGCGGCCGCATCGGCCAATCGACGGCGAACGCGACCTTGCTGATCAAGGTTGCCTGCGAGCATGCCGTGGGCAAGCGCGAAGAACTCGGCATCTTCGGCACCGACTACCCGACGCTGGATGGCACCGGCGTGCGCGACTACATCCACGTCGAGGACCTCGGCCGCGCGCACCTCGACGCGCTCGAGCATTTGCGCGGCGGTGGCGAATCGCTCACGCTCAACTGCGGCTACGGCCATGGCTACAGCGTGCGCGAAGTGATCGACGCGGTCGCGCGAGCGAGCGGCGCACGTCTCGACATCGTCGAACATCCGCGCCGCTCCGGCGATCCGCCGATGCTCATTGCGTGCAGCGAACGCCTGCAGCAACACCTGGGCTGGCGCCCGCAGCACGATGATCTCGATTTCATCGTCCGCAGCGCGCTGGCCTGGGAACGCCACCTGCTCGCGACCTGAGGCGGGTTACGGTTCCGATGCCCGTGCACACCTTCGCACCCGCTCGCCGGCACGCCATACGATGCGCATTCGCCGCTGTGCTGTTCGGCTTGGCAGCCGGCACACGTGCCTTCGCGGCGGCGGCGGCGGACGACGTACAGCGTATCGAGGTGCATCGCAACGGCGCCAGCGGCGACAGCGTGGCGGTGACCGTCGGCATCCCGTTCGCACCGGGCCAGCTCGTCGACGCGAGGCGCGTTCGCATCCTCGACGCGAACGGGCGCGAGATCGCCGCGCACGTCGAGCCCGTGCTGACCTGGCATTTCAAGGACGGCAGCATCCGCGCGGTCCGCGCGCAGTTTCATGCCGTCCTGACCGGCGACCGAGCCGAGCTGCATTTCACCTTCAACGAACCACGCGGCCTCGACGCGCCCGGCTGGCCGATCGCGGACGAGGACGTCGACGGCGGCGAGGGCGTGCGCATGCCAGGCACCCTCGCCACGCTGAGCCCGCAGTGGCTGTGCGCCTCACTGATCGCCGGGCCGCAGGTGCCGATGCGCGCGGACAACGCCTACGACCGCTACGTCGACACGCAGTTCGAATGGGCGCGCAAGCTCCCGTCGGGCGACTCGACGGCTTGGCTGTTCGATCGCGCATCCACGCTCTACAAGCTCTACGTGCGCAGCGGTCGGCTCGACTACCTGCGGGCCGCCTTGGCGAGTTACCGCTTCTACATGAGCCACGTACATCGCGACGGCCCGGCATTCCATCTCGGCCTGCATCCGCATAGCGAATGTCTCGGCGGCTGGGCCTTCGACAAGGTGAAACCCTGCGACGTCAAATACGTCTACATCGAGCCGATCCTGCTCGCGCTCGCCCTCAGCGGCGACGACAGCCGGCACGACACCGCCCTCGTCAGGCGCATGGCCAGCGTATGGGATTCGGGCGGGTGGAGCGGAATCTCCGGCGCCTACCGAGACGTCGATCAAGTCTATACCGAGCGTCACACGGGGCTCGGCCTGATCGAGATCGTCGCCGCGTACGAGATCACCGGCGACGCCTACTACCGCCAGGACATCGAACGCCGCATCGGATGGCTCCATCGGCACCAGAACGAGAACCCCGACGGCCAGCCAGCCGACGGTTCCTGGCGGCACAGCTGGCAGAAGCACGAGGGCGACGACTACGACCCCAAGACCGACGTCCGCGGCGCATCCCCGTGGATGAGCGAGAACATCGTCGACGGCCTCTGGCACGCCTGGCTGGTAACCGCCGATCCGCGCATCCCGACCATGTTGACGGCCTTCGGCCGCTATCTCGAACGTTACGGCTGGATCGACACCAAGGCCTGGGCGAAGTCCGACCACGACTGGCGCGACCCCTGCAGCGGCAGCGACGGTCAGATCGCCTGGTACTGGTCTTCATCGAGCGCGACACCCGAGCAACTCGTCAAGATCCAGGATTCGGAAGGCTGGTACAGCGACTTCCACACGGTCGAACTCGGCCTCGCCGTGGCGCTCGCGCGCTACTTCGACACCGATCCGGCAGAACGCGCGATGTTCGACCGACGCCTTGCGCGCATCGCGCATTCCTATGCGCCGGCCTGCGCAAAGAGCGCCGCCACTGCGCGTCGCTTCAACTGGAACAACCGCGGCGCCGGCGTGGTGCAATGGCTGGCCACGCGCCAATACGCGCCGGCTGCGGCGGAAAGGAAATCGCCATGAATCCGCTTTCAGGCCCGCTTGCGCAGCGCGTTCAGCACGTAGTGCCCCATGCAACCAATCGACTTGAAGAAGTCGAGCCGTTCGATGTCGCGATAGATGCGCCACTGCCAGCCGGCCGCGCGCAGCTTGTTCGACGACACCGATCCTTCGCGCACCAGATACCAGGCGAGCGACTCGCCCGGATCGGCGCAGATCGCATGGCCGGCGAGGCGCACCGCTTCGAGCCAGAACACGTAGTCCTCGTGGCCGACGGGGCGGAAGCGCAATTCGCCGAGCGAACGCTCATACAAGCCGGTCAGGTTGCCGATGCGGTTGCTCTTCAGCATGGCCCGATAATCGACCGACGCAGGAGGACGCACGCGCGACAGCACGCTTCCGTCCAGACCAATGCGGTCGTAAGCCGTGTAACTGACCCGCGCACCGCGCGCGCGCATCGCCGCAAGCTGGCGTTCGAGTTTGTGCGGCAGCCAGCCGTCGTCGCTGTCGACGAAGGCGATGTAGCGTCCCTGCGCCGCGTCGAGGCCGAGATTGCGCGCCGCGGCCACGCCTGCATTGGCCGGCATGCGCAGCACGCGCACGCGCGCGTCGGCGGCGGCGAGTCGCTCCAGCCGCGCCAGCGAATCGTCGCGCGAGCCATCGTCCACCGCCAGCAACTCGAGTTCGCGATAGCTCTGCGCGAGTACCGATGCCACGGATTTTTCCAGCGTCGCGGCCGCGTTGTAGACCGGCATGACGACACTGACGAGCGCTTCGGTCATGCGTTGCGCACCCTTCGGGAAAAGCCGGCGCACGCCCTGCCACCGGCGCACGAGTTGCCTTGCCCCTTCATTGTCCGCGATTTCGCCGCGCCGCGCGCCTTGCATCTGCGCATCGGAGTCGGTTCGTGAGCGATCCCCGCGACACGCTCGCCGGTATCGGCGTCGTCTACTTCGGCAACGATTGGCAAAGCGAGAACCGCACCAGCAGCCATCACATCGCCACGCGATTGGCCACGACGATGCCGCTGATATACGTGGCAAGCCCGGGCATGCGTGCACCGCAGGCGAACGGTGCGGACATCGGCCGCATCTGGCGCAAGTTGCGCGACACGTTCCGCCGCCCGCGGCGCATCGGCGAAAACTTCTGGCTCTGCACGGTGCCGCAGATTCCGTTCCGGCGCCTGCCCGGCATCGATCGCCTGAATCGCGCATTCGGGCTGTGGTCGGTACGCCGTGCGCTTCGCGCTGCCGGTTTCAAGCGCTGGATCAGCTGGTTCGTCGTGCCACATCCGGGCTTCATGGCGGGGCGGCTCGACGAAGCCCTGTGCGTCTACTACTGCATCGACGACTACGCCGCGCACCCCGGCGTCGATCCGGCCGCGATCGCCGCGCGCGACGCCGACCTCACCCGCCGCGCCGATCTGGTTTTCGTCGCGCCGCCGTCGCTGGTCGAAGCCAGGCGCGCGCTCAACCCGAACACGCTGTTCTCGCCCCACGGCGTCGATGTGGATCTGTTCCGCCGTGCCGCCGATCCGGATACCGAAATCGCGCCCGGCGCGTCGGGACTGCGTTCGCCGGTGATCGGGTATTTCGGTTCGCTGCACGAATGGATCGACTTCGACCTGATCGAATGGCTGGCGCGGCAACGACCTGCGTGGACGTTCCTGCTGGTCGGCCATGCGGCTGTCGATGTGTCGCGCCTCGCCGCATTGCCCAATGTGCGGATGCCGGGCGCGCAGCCCTATGCCAACCTGCCTGCCTGGGCCAAGGTCTTCGACGCGGCGATCATTCCGTACCGCCGCAACCGGCAGACCGATAATGCCAATCCGCTGAAGCTGCGCGAGTACCTGGCCACCGGCAAGCCGGTGATCAGCGTGCGCAACCCGGAAATCGAGAAATTCGCCGCGTGGGTCGAGATTGCCGACGACCGCGAGACTTTCCTCGCCGCGCTCGAACGCGCGCTCGCCAGCGACAGTCCGAACCGGCAAACCGCGCGTATCGCCGCCGTCGCCGATCAGACCTGGGAACGGCGCGTCGCCGCGATCGTCCAGGCCACGGCCGAAGCGCTCGTCCAGCGCGGGCATTGATTCCATTTCCGAGGCCTTCATGCAAGAACATCCCAATGGAAAGCTCAACGTGGCGATCGTCGGCGCAGGCTATGTTGCCGCCCACCACCTCGCTGCGCTCAAGCGCCTCGACTTCGTCGAGGTCGTCGGCATCTGCGACCTCGACCAAGCGGCCGCGCATGCCATCGCCAACAAGTTCGGCGTCCGGGTCGTCACCGCCACCGTAGCTGACCTCGCCGCGTTGTCGCCGCACGCGATCTATGTGCTGACGCCACCGGCCAGCCATTGCGCGCTCACCCTGCAAGCGCTCGACCTGGGTTGCCATGTGCTGGTCGAGAAGCCGATGGCCGAGTCGGTCGAGGAATGCACGACCATGATGCGGCACGCCGCCGAGCGCGGTCTCGTGTTGTCGGTCAACCACAGCGACCGTCTGGACCCGGTGGTCGTGCAGGCGCTCGAAGCCGTGCGTGCCGGCCGGATCGGCGATCTGCTTTCGGTAGACATCCTGCGCAGTTCCGAATATCCGGACTACGCGGGGGGACCACTACCCGCCATGGTGCGTCAGGGTTCGTACCCGTTCCGCGACCTCGGCGTGCATGGCCTCTATGTGCTCGAAGCGTTTCTCGGCACGCTGGCCGGCGTCGATGCGCGCTACCGCGCGACCGGACGCAATCCGAACCTCAAGTTCGACGAGTGGCGCGCCGAAGCGAACGGCGAACGCGGGCTCGGCCGCATGCTGCTGTCCTGGAACGCGCGGCCGATGGAGAGCCGTCTCGTGGTGCGTGGCACGCGCGGCATCATCGAGGTCGACCGCTTTCTGCAGATCTGCCGCATCCATGCGGTGCTGCCCGGCCCGAAGTTCATCGGAATCGTCGCCACGGCATTCCTGTCCGGTCTCGCCGACGTGTTTCGCGTGCCGTGGAACGTGTTCCGCTTCGCGACCGGCCTGCTGCGTCCATCGCCAGGCATCCAGGCCGGCGCCGCGGGTTTCGCACGCGCGCTGCACACGCACACGCCTCCGCCGGTATCGGCCGAAGAAGGCCTGCGCGCAGTGGCGCTGATGGAAGGCGTCTGCGCGGCGGCCGACGCCGAGCGCAGTAATGACATCGAAGCGCGCTACGTCAAACACCCGCCCGTCGACGCGTTGGTCACGGGTGCGGCCGGTTTCCTCGGCAAGGCGGTCGTCGCCGCCTTGGTCGAGCGTGGCAAGACCGTGCGCGTGCTGGTGCGCAAGCCTTCCGCAGCGAAGGCCATGCCTGCTGGCGTGCAGGTGCTGGTCGGCGACCTCGGCGATCCGCGCGCGGTCGATTTCGCGGTGGCCGGAGCACGCCGGGTGTTTCACGTCGGCGCGGCCATGCGCGGCAGCCCGCGTGCGTTCGAGGCCGGCACCGTCTGGGGCACGCGCAACATCGTCGACGCCTGCCTCAGGCACGCGACCGAACGCCTAGTCTACGTCAGTTCGCTCAGCGTGCTCGATCATGCAGGCCGCGATCCTCAGGCCAAGGTCGACGAGGAGTCGGCGCTGGAGCCCGAAGCGCAGCGCCGCGGCGCCTACACGCAAACGAAACTCGTCGCCGAAAACCTGGTGCGCACGGCGATCCGCGAGCGGCAGCTGCCTGCCGTGATCGTCCGCCCGGGCCAGATCTTCGGCCAGGGCGCCGAACGCGTCACCCCGAACGGCACCATCGCCATCGCCGGCCGCTGGATCGCCGTCGGCGAGCCCACGCAAACGCTGCCGCTGGTCTATCTCGACGACGTGGTCGACGCGCTGCTGCTCGCCGCCGATGCCGGGCCGGCGCTCGGGCAGACCATCAACGTGGTCGATCCGTCGACGACGACCCAAGGCGCCTACCTCGAGCGCGTCAAGGCGAAGCTCGGCCCGGAGCTGCGCCTGCTGCGCGTGCCGACCGGCTTTTTCATGTTCGTCGCGCACGGCGTCGAACTGCTCGGCAAGCTGCTCAGGCGCGACGTGCCGCTGACGCGCTACCGCGTGCGCTCGCTGCGCCCACTGGCGAACTTCGATCTGACCCAAGCGCGCACGCGGCTCGGCTGGGAGCCACGCGTCGGCCTTGCGCGCGGCCTCGATGAGACGTTCGGCCCGTCCGTCGCGCCCGGCGCGACACCGACCGGAATGCCATGAGCTGCCGATGCGCATCCTCGTCGTCACCTCGCAGTTTCCGATTGCCGGCGAACCGACGCGCGGCCGCCCGATCCATCAAACCGTGCGCGAGCTCGCCAGGCTCGCAGACGTCCGCGTGGCGAGTCCCGTCGCGGTGTATCCGCGCTGGGCGCAGCCGAGGAGCTACCTCTATCGCGCGCCGGAAAAGCTGGCGCTCGATTGCGATGTCGAATACATCTCCTATCCCGCGCTGCCCGCGATATCGCGACCATTCAACGGGTGGCTCTGCGGACGCGCGATCGACGCGTCGGTGACGCGCTTCAAACCCGACGTGGTGCTCTCGTACTGGCTCTATCCCGACGCATTCGGCGCGATGCTGGCGGCGCGCCGGCACGGTCTTCCGCTCGTTGCCGGCGCACGCGGCTCGGACATCCGCGTGCGCGACGCGATCAGCCGCGCGCTGACGCGGCGCGTCGTGCGCGCGGCCGACCGGCTCCTCGTCGTCAGCGAGGATCTCGGCCGACTCGCGGCGTCCGACTACGGTGCGGATCGCGCGCGCATCGCCGCGGTCACGAACGGGTGCGACGCGAACGTTTTCCATCTCGGCGATCGGCGCGACGCACGCGAAGCGCTCGGCATCACGCCGGACGCGACGCTCGTCGCCTACGCCGGTCGGCTCGTCGCAGAAAAAGGACTTCGCGAACTCATCGCCGCGACGCAGCGCATCGCCGCCGTGCGGCCCGGCGTCGAACTCGCATTGATCGGCGACGGACCTCTCGCCGCCGAGCTTCGGGAGATCGCGGTCACCGCGGCGCCGCTCCGCATGTACCTGCCCGGTGCGATCGCGCCGGCCGCCGTTGCGCAATGGATGACCGCATCGAACGCGTTCGCGCTGCCCAGCTATTCGGAAGGCTATCCGAACGTGCTCGTCGAGGCGCTCGCATGCGGAAGGCCGATCGTCGCGACGCGCGTTGGCGGCATCCCCGAGATCGTCGACGATTCGACCGGCATCCTGATCGCGCCACGCGACGAGCCCGCGCTCGAGCGGGCTCTCGTCGACGTGCTCGGCCGGAATTGGGACGAGACGACGCTGTCGCGCCGCTTCTCGCGCAGTTGGGCAGCAGTCGCAGCCGAGACGCACGCGGTCTGCGCGAGTGCGCTCGACGACCGCACCACACGATAGGGCGTGGCATGAAGTGCGGCGCGGACAAGATGTCACCGCGCCCGAGAGGGCGTTGCGCTCGCTCGCCGTGCCTCGCATACCCTCGAATCGCGCTGGTCGCGGATCGGCTGCACGAGCCTCACGCGAGAGCGGCGCCGCCGGTGTGACGCTCAGGCGGCGCGGCGCGGCGCGTGCGCGATGCGCCGGGCGGGGGCGGCAGCATGAAGTCACGGTACTCGCCGGGATTGCCGGTTTTCCCCGATTCGGCCGCCTTGATGATGTTGTAGGCCTCGCGTGCGGTCACGTAGTGCAGCACGTAGTTGCGGCCGTCGTTGTACGCACGCTCGAGGTACGAGTACATCTCGTCGGATGGCGCGCCGAGCAATGTATCCAGATCGCCATCCTGCGTGCCGTGCGTATGGATCTTGACGAAAACCCACTCCGGCCGCCCCTCGACATGGATGCCGGTGCGCACCCAGTGGTCGACGCGCGCCGGCGTCGGCGGCTGCGTCCTTCGAATGTCGGCGTTCTCGATGCGGGGCATGATGCCCATGCGCCGCTCGCGCCAGTTCAGCCCGAGCGGTCCCTGGACGATCATGAGGTCACCGCTCGCAGGTACGCCCACGCGTACTGGAACGCCCGTGTCGTGCGACTTCGGCCGCGCCGGATCGTCGGTCGCGTAGTAGATCGAATTGATCGTGCTGGTCTGCGTGTCGCTCGGCGCGGAGGGCAGCGTGAAATCGGCGTAGCAACCCAGCTCGCGCAGCAGGATCAGCTCGTTGTTGAGCCCGCACCAGCGACCGTCGGGTCGCGAGTTGTCGAGGCTCCAGTTGCCGTGGATGAACGCGAAGCGGAGCTCGCCCGTCGCAGGATCGCGCGGCAGTGCGCCGTGACGCTCGTGGAGTACTCGGCAGAAGCGCGACATCGTCTCGCGGAAGTTCGCTTCGGTGTCGTTGTCGTGATGCAGATGAATCTCGATCTCGCCGTAACCGTCGGCGCAGAGCGCGGCGATCTTGGTCAGGTGCTCTTCGACGTATTCCTCTTCGGGGTAGAAGAAGCAGTGTTGCGGCGGCACGCCGTCGGCATCGCGGTGACGCGCGGCGAGCACGCGGTAGTCGCGGCACCAGCGGTCGACACGCTCACGCTGCGTGGCCGCATCCGCCTTGCCCCACATCGGCTCGTAGTGGTCGACGAAGCAGAACATCACGTGGACCGGGCCGTTCACGACGTTGCGCGGCCGGCGGCGCAGGTAGCCGACGATCCAGATGTGCAGGTTGCGCGAAAGCAGCAGCATCCACACCGCAACGGCGGCGAGCACCGCGAGGACCACAAGCGCGACGAGGATGCTCGTCATGGACACGGACTCCGGGCATCCGCCGACGACGGGACCTTCCTCATCCTACGCGGACTCGGCCGGCAGCGCTTCCAGTGCGTGACCTGCCGCGCGCCACTCCGGCACCAGTTCGCGCAGGGCTTGCACCGTGTTCGGGTCGTCGTCATGCATCAACACGATATCGCCGGCGGCGGGGGGCTGCTCGCGCAGGCGACGGGCCAGGATTTCGGCGCTCTGCCTTCGGTAGTCCATGCTGTCGTACGACCAGTACGCGATGCCGCGCCGGCGACGCGCGAAGTCGCCCAGCATGCGCAACGGCAGCGCTCCGCTCGGTGGACGGAACCAGTGACGCGGTTGGCCGTCGATCACGGCGAGGATGTCGTCGGTGCGATCGATCTCGGCGCGCTGCACGTCGAGATCGACCTGCGCGAAACGCGGGTGGCTGTAGGAGTGATTGCCGATGGCATGGCCCTCGGCGACGATCCGTCGCGCAACATCCGGGTAGCGTTCGGCGTTTGCGCCGAGCAGGAAGAACGTCGCCTTGGCGCCGTGCGCGGCCAGCAGATCGAGCAGGACCGGAGTCACTTCCGGATGCGGCCCATCGTCGAAAGTCAGATACAGCCCACGACCGCCGAACGGGCGTTCGGTCAGCACCAGCCATTTCGGCAGCCAGCGCAGCAAGTACAGCTTTTTCGGGCGAGGGTTCAAGTCGTCGAGGGCGATGCGGCGGGATCCGCAGTATAGGCGTTCGCGTGGCCCCGCCGCGGCAAGAGCGGACAGCTCACGCCGAGACTCGCGCCGCGCTTTCGTAGAGTCGGCGGTAGCGCGCGCACATCCGCTCGACGCTCGCCTGATCGAGCGCCCATTCGCGGCCGCGACGCCCCATTTCGGCCGCATTGGCCGGATCGGACAGTATCGACTCGATCGCCTGCCCCAGCGTCGCGGCGTCACCCGATGAAACGATGCGGCCATTGACGCCCTCCAGGACGATCTCCGCGTTGCCGCCGACGGCCGTCGCCACGATCGGCAGGCCGGTCGCCGCCGCTTCCAGCAGGGCGATCGAATAGCCCTCGGTGACGGACGACATGGCGAACAGATCGAACCCCTGCAGCAGTTCGCGGACGTCGCTGCGGTCGCCGAGGAAGTACACGTCGCGGGCGATGCCCAGGGAGTCGGTCAACACTTCCAGTTCGCCACGCAGCGCACCGCCGCCGGCCAGTATCAAGGCGCAGTCGCTGCGCCGCGCGCGCACCTGCGCAAAAGCCCGCAGGATCGTCGGCAGATCCTTGGCCCAGTTGAGGCGGCCGACGAAGCCGATCAGGCGCGTTGCGGACGGCAGGCCCAGCTCTGCGGCCAGCCGACCGTGCGCAGCCGGCGAAGCCTCGGCAAAAGCCTCGGTCGGAATGCCATTCGGCACGCTGACCACCCTGTTCGCGGGAAGCCGCTCGCTTCCGACGAGATTCGCGCGCGCCGCCTCGCATACCGCCACCACAAAATCGGTACGCGACATGCTGAGTCGATAGAGTGCGGTACGCAGCCGGCCCGCCGGCGTGCCGCCCATGCCATGGCGCGTATTGAGGAACGTCTTGCGGCAGCGGCCGAGCAAAGCCAGAAAGGCGTAGTCGTGAGCGAGCAGGTTGTGGGTGTGGACGATCGTGCCTTCCGGGTCGGCATGGAGGAACTCGCGCAAGCGTCGCAGCGCTCCGAAGTCGAATCCGCTGCCCTTGCCGCAGGCCGACACCTCTATGCCGCGCGACGTCAGTTCGCCGGCAAGCGTGCCGGGCTCGAACAGGCACAACACGCGCGGCCGGTCGCCCGCCGCACGCTGCGCCAGCGCGAGGTCGATCACGACGCGCTCGAGACCGCCGCGATTGAGGTTCTCGACGATGTGGGTAATCGCAAGCGGCATGCGGCTCATGTGCGGATTATCCGTGCTTGCGCGCTTGTCTGTCGCCGTGGGAACGCGATGCGCGAGACGGGAAGCCGGACCATGTCCGGCTCAGGCTCGATCCCCGAGCTCGGATATCGTGACTCGGAACTTCCCGTTCGCACCCGTCGGCAGCGCGTCGACGAAATGGAAACGCAGTTCCAGCGTATCGCCGAGCACCTTGCCGATTTCCGCGCGCGCGTAGTCGAGGCCGCTGACGTCGAAACCCTGGCCGCGGACCACGGAGATGTCGAGCGTATCGAGCGAACGCTGCACGACCTGAAAGCGGATCAAGCCGGTCACGTCCTTGAACATGTGCGGGAAGAATTCGCCGGGCAGCATGCGCCCGTCGTGCGTGCGGATCACGTCGAGCTTGCGGCCATCGATACGCTCCAACAGGGGCAGGCCGCGGCCGCAGGGACAGGTCCGATTGGACGGGGTGGCGAGATCGCCATTCGCGTAGCGGACGAAAGGCATGGCCCGGTTGTGCAGGTCGGTGATCACCACGTCGCCGGGGACGCCCGCGATGGCGTCGCCGTTCGACGTCTCCACCAGCAGATGGTCGGCGTTGACGTGCAGACCTCGGCGATGCTCGCATTCCGACGCGATCAGCATGAATTCCCGGCAACCGTAAGTATTGACCGCCGGCGCGCCGAAGGCTTGTTCGAGCGTGGCGCGCTGCGATTCCAGCAGGGCCTCGGCCGCGCCCAGGATCGCCATCGGCCGATGCACGCGACGCCCCGTCGCGATCAGCCACTCGGCCAGGCGCACCAATGGTCCTACGTAGGCGACGATGATCTCCGGCTTGTAGGCATCGATCGCATCCGCATAGCCGGCCAGGTTCGACTCGCTCATCGGGAAGGAATCGACCATGCGTCGCGCGAATGCAGCGTGGTACACGCGATCCTTGAACAACTGGCGGCGCCCCGGATTGCCGACCGTGCCCCCCCACAAGTACAGCGTGCGCCGCCCCATGCGCGCGCCAGCCCAACCGTAGCCGCGCCACATCACGGCGCTGCGGCGCTCATGGCTTTCGCGCGAGAAACCAAAGCGGAGCGGCTCGCCGGTCGAGCCGCCCGTATTCTTGAACAGGATCGAATCGCGGTATGCCGGGGCAATCAGTTCATCGAAATGGGTCCGGATGTCGGCCTTGGTCAGCAGCGGCAACCGCGCAAAATCGGCCAGCGAGCCGATCCGCTCCGGCGGCAGGCCCGCCTCGTTCCAGCGTCGCCGGTAGTAAGGTACCTCACGGTAGCAATACTCCAGCAAGGCTTTCAGTTTGCGCCAACGCAGCGCCTCGATCGCGTCCGGCGCGAGCCATTGATCGCGCTCGTACTCGGCGAGGTATGCGAGCGTCTTGCGGCGGCACAACACCGTCTCGTAGAACGGAAACAGCGCGTGCCGGAACAGGCGTTCGTAGGCCTTGCTCATGATGGGCGACCTGGTTTTTCGGGAGGCACGATCGGCAGGTTCCCCGGTTCGCGCATTCGTATCCAACGCAGGAATGCACCCAGCGCCGCGGGGCGGCCGCGCAAAACGTTCTTGTGCAAGGCCAGCAAGTATTCGATGTCGGATTCGGTCCAGCAGCCGAGCAGCAGCGTCAGAACGGCGTAGGCCATGCCCAGAGCGGCGCCGCCGGCAAGCATCGCGGCCAGCGGCGCGTCCAGCGCGCGCAGCGGCAAAACGATCAGCGAAGCCAGGATGATCGCGATTCCGATGCGCAGCAGGCGTGCGCCCTGCAACCGTGATTCGCTGACGCGCAGCGCGAGCAAGATCGTCACCGCCGCACCGATGATCGAAACGCTCAGGTAAGCGGCAGTGGCGCCAAGCAGGCCGTAGCGGCCGACCAACAGGATGTCGAGGACGATCTTCAGCACGCCGCAGCCGACGACGCGCGCGAGCACGCTCTGCTGCTGGTCCGCGCTGACCAGCAAGCTGGTCGCCGCATTGCTGACTACCGTGACGGCGCTGGCGAACAGGCATGCCGCCAACACGATGCCGGCCGCCTGATAAGCCTTGCCGTACAGCACGGCGATGGTCGCGTCGGAAAATACGACGCCGAAGCCGATCAGCGGCGCTGCGAGCAGGGCGAGGTACGTCGTCGAGGCGACGAAACGGCGCGCGGCGACGGCTTTGCCCTCACTGAAAGCGCGCGCCATCATCGGCAGCAGCACTGCACTGAAAACGCCCGGCAACAACAGCGACGCACCGGTAGCGAGCTGGTAGGCCACCTTGAACTGACCGGCGGCCGCAGGCGTGTCGAGCAGATTGAGGAACAACACCTCGGTTTCGCTGGCGGTGAAGAAGCCCACCGTGCTGATGACAGCGACGAAACGCATGTGCCGATGCACGCGCCTCATCAGTTCCGCCGGAAGTTTGCCGTGGACCGTGATCGCCGGCATGAGGCCATGCACCTGCCAGCGAGAGACTGCATAGAACAGCACGCTGGAGACGGCAAAAATGCCGAGGAAAATCTCGATCGGCGCCTGCAGCAGCCACGCGGCGAGGATCATCCCGAGGTTCAGCGGCGTGATCACCAGCGCGATGATCGCCGTCGCGCCGAACTGCTCGAAGCCCTTCGCGACAGCGATGTTGAGCATGTAGGGCGCACGCAGCGAGACGGCGAACACCAGCAAGGCGCAGAGTATCCAATGGTTGAATTCGGGCGCAAGTTCGCTTCCGCCAAGCAGGAACGCCGCACTGCCGAGCAAGAGCACCACGCCGAGGAACATCGCCTGCGCGCGGCGCAGATAGGCAATCAGGGGATGCAGCAAATCCTCGCGGCCCCCGCCGCGCACCTCGGCAATGAACTTGATCATCGTCGTCGTGGTGCCCGCATTCGTCGCCGTGACGCCGCACGCCACCAGCCAGACGACCAGACTGTAGGTGCCGAAATCGTTCGGCCCCAGATGCCGCGCGATGACGATCGATACGATCATCCCGAGAAAATATTCCGTGTATATGCCCACGGAGGAGAACAGCGTGTTGCGGAGCGCTTGCGCGCGCGTCGTCACGAGAGCACCCGCACGATGACGAACAGCAAAGCGATCGTGGCCAACGAAAGGCCGAACCAGCGCAGCAGGTCGTCGCCGAAGCGCATCGGCCTGATGTCGGGAAACTTCGATCCGGCGATCGTGTATTCGCCGACCACCATTGCGGCGATCAGGTAGAGAACGATCACGTAGGTTCGGCTGAGGAAAAAGACCGCCATGTATAGGCCGCACAGCGAAACGAACATCGTCGTCGCGATGTCGTGCATCACCCGCCACTCGGCGGTCGCTGCCGGATCGCCGGCTTGCGTACCGCCATCGTCTGGCCGGTAGCGCTGCAGCCGAAGCATCATCCAGAAGCCGTAGCCGACGAAAGCGAGCCATAGGGTGTAGCCGACGAATCCGGTTTCCGCCAGCGCGAGCACGAACGAATTGTGCGCGGTCAGGTAGTTGTGCTCGGTGAAATTGCCCGCGCCCACGCCGAACAGGGGATGTTCCCGGAACATCTGCAGGCCTTCATACCAGGCATCCACGCGCCCGGCGGCCGACTCCTCGCTCGCGTCGAGGTCCTGCAGCCGCGAAGGCAAGGCCATCATTCCTGCGAGGCCAACGCCGCCCACCAAGGCCGCCACGATCAGGCCGCGTCGGAGCCACAACCAGACTCCCACCATCAACGCGACCGCCAGCAGTGCGCCGCGCGAGTTGGTCAAATACACGCCGTAGAGCAGAAGTCCCGCCCCCGCCAGCCAGAACAACCGCGCCAATCCGAACAGACCGCCACGTTTGCCGAGATAAAGCGCCATCGGCAGCACGCTCACGAACAGAAGTCCGAGATCGTTGGGGTCGCTGAAAATGCCGACGTACTGGATGCGTCCGTCATCCTGCACCAGCGGCATGCCGGTCCAACCGATGCCATTCTCGACCTGGAAGGCTCCATGCAAGGCCAGTACGAGCGAAGACAGCACCAAAACCTGCATGGTGACGATCATGCGCCGCTGGGTGGTCAGCGCATTCGCCAGCAGCACGAAGGCGATCAGATTCGGCGCAAACCGCCCGGCCTGCTCGACGACGCCGCCGACCCAGCCATTGGTCGCGATCGAGATCATCGTCACGACGAAGAACGCGAACAGGAGTCGATACTGCGGTTGCGCGAAGGTCTTGTGGCCGGCGATCAGCCACGCCAGCATCGACAACGCCAACGCCACAGGCAGAAATGGAATGTTGGCGTCGACCAACGCCGGATATTCCTGCGGCCGCACGATGACCAGCGCGATGTAGATCAGGATGAACAGCATGCAACCGCGCCCCTCGGCTTCAACCGCTGCGCTGGCGCTTGCGATGGCTGAACAGCTCCGGGGAGACCAGCATGCCGCAGAACCAGTCCTGATCGATGTACTGCTCGACCGGCAGACGCTGCAGAGCATACAGGTCGCCGAGCGGCAATCGATTGCTGCCGCTGATGTAACTGCAGCCGATGCGGAATTTCTCCGCTTTGAGCGCTTCGATCACATCCGCGCTGAAGGCATTGCTGCCGCCGACCGGATATGACAGGACTTCGGGGGCTACGCCGAGTTCGCGCTCCAGCGTGGCCCGCGACTCCGACACCTCCGCGCGCATCGCCGCTACCGGCAGCTGCGCGAGCATGCGGTGATCGACGCCGTGCGAGCCGATCTCCATGCCGCTCGCATGCATTTCGCGCAATTGGTCCCAAGTCATCGGTCGGCAATCGGGATGCGGCCTGCGCGGCATCGACCAGATCTGCTCCAAGCGGCCGATCAAGCTGCTTTGGCGGTCGTCGTCGAGCAGTTTGAGCCGGTCGAGCAGGTCCGCGCCGACCGCCTCGCGCCCCTCGCGCGAGGGCGGCAGCGACAAGGTCAGGTCGATCTCGGGCAGTTCCACATGGGTAGCCGGCGTGCGCATGAGCATGTACACCAACCAGTCGTAGGCGTACGGCTGACCGGTATCGATATGGCCGGTCGAGACGAAGAACGTCGCCGGCAAGCCAAGTTCCCGCAGGATCGAAAACGCCACGCGATAATTGTCGTCGTAGCCGTCATCGAAGGTGATGATCAGCGCGTCCCGCGGCAGCGGACGGCCTTCGTCGAGATGTTCCAGCACATCGCGGAAGCGCATCGGCTGAAAGCACTTCTTCACATAGGCCATCTGCTCGCGGAACTGCTCCGCGCTCGCGCTGACCAGAGCGCGGTCGAAATCGAACTTGGCTGGATCAATGTCGAGGACACGATGGTACGTGAGGATGCGCAGGTCGCCGCGCAGGAGCCGACGCACCGAATGCAGCGCCGGCAACAAGCCGAGCCGGGAGAAGCTGCGCGCGAGAGCAGGCCGCTTGCCGCCGATGCGCGCCTGCCCCGCGATGGAGACGTCATTCGGCATGCGCATCATGCTGCACGCGCCGAATGGCGCTTTGGATCATCAAGCCACGCTGGGCGCCATCGAGAAGCGCATGGCCGCGACGATCGGCGGCCTGGACGGAGGATGCAAGCCCGCGTATGCGGCGCCCGTCGTAATTGCACATCGCCTATTCGTCCTTGTCGGTTGGTGTGGCCACGCGCTCCTGCGCTTGATATTCAAAAGGGACAGGCGCGAGAAATGCCCCTGAAAAGCCGAATGAAATCTGACGTTCGGGCCGACATCGAAAAGACATCACGGCTCCCGTAGTGAAGCGGAAGACGACGACTCGTCGCCAAACAGGTCCAACCGGGGGCCAATTCTGGCACGCCCGGCGTCCACACGGGCGAAAAGTTTGCGCGTTGCGCTGCGTCGCGACAAATCCGCAAGCCAGCTCGAACGTCCGTGCAGGAAGTCGGCTGGATTCCCATGCCGCCTTGGCTGTCGGGCGCTGCGCTGATTCCCGCGAGCCCTGCGCGACCGATCGCATCGGTTTGATCCGGGGCGGCGGATTCTCAGGCCATCGAAGAAAAACGTCCGGCAGGGCGGCTGGCCTTGCCGGACGTCGTCAACGTTCGGGAGCGAAGGCTGGATCAGTCGAAGCCGTCTGCAAACACCGTTTCGGGTGGCGCCGCAGTGCTCATCTGGACGAGATATTCGCCGGCGCCGCCGCCGATGTCGATACGCCAGCCCGAGTTGTAGTCGCTGTCGGCCTGGGCCCAGTCGACCAAGGTGATGGTCGGGTTCACCGGCGTATGTACATGGATCGTAAGACCGCCCGCGGTGATTGTATTGCCGCTGATGGTGGGTCGCGTCGGCACGTTGATCTGGAATGTGCCGCTGGCGCCACCCGTTACCGCGTATCGGTCGTGCACGGTGAGACTGTGGTCGGCGAAGTTGATGTCGCGCGTCCACGAGGTGACGTTGGATCCGGAACCGTACGCCGACGTCAGGTTTGCGTTGGCCTCGATTGCTCCGGAACTCCCCGGCGTGACCGTCATCGTCGACGTGGTGCCGCTGCGCTGCGGAATGAGGGTTCCGTCCGCCTTGTTGAAACGCACCAGGTTGTTGACGTCGGTGCCCTGCTGGATACCGCTGTGACTCCAGATGTTCTCGGTCACGGCGAGCCAGTTGTCCTGGTACAGCATGAACGAGCCTTGGTCCTGATGCGCATGGCTCTCCAGAAACGGCCCGGCCGCAAAGGCCATCCACAAGGCGCCGGGTCCCCAGCTGCTGCGTGCAAACAGGTGACCGGTGCCGGCGGCGTGGTAGTAGAGGGCCGCCGGAGGGGATCCCGAGGTGCCCGCGGGCAGCAGGTCGAAACGATAGTTGAAGCTGCTGGTCATCTGCGGCACGGAAATATGATCGAGCCACCAGCTCGCGATCGCTGCCGCACCGGGATCGTCGGTCATGCTGCGCGCTTCCAGCATGAGGTGGCGGTGGTAGTCGTACAGCAGTGGCTGCGAAACGCGGGACTGGTCGCCGAAAGGCGCGAACTGATCCAGGGTCGGCACCGTCGCATGCGTCCAGTACAGGATGCTGTCGGTCAGATGCGTATTGGTGTCGGCGATGTCTTGCTGCGTGCTGTCTCGCCACATGCGATAAAGCAGGAACAGGTTCTTGTGCGAGACGCCGTAGCCGGTGCCTTCGCGGCTGCCGCCGCCTTCCAGGTCGGCGAAATAGGTTTCCAATGCCGGAATGGCCGTCGCGGCAAGGAAATTTCGCCAGGCGCTGCTGTCGTCGGCGAGCGCCCAGTACATCGTCGCAGTGAGGAAACTGTAGTAGTAGTTGTCGCCGGGATTGTCCGTCGACCAGCCTGACCACGGGTATGGTCGACCGCCCCAGGTGGCGTTCCGGTAATTCCAGATGTTCCAGACGGTCTGTTCGGCGTAGTTCTTCCATCGCGTCCGTTGCGACGAGGTCGACTGCGCCACGCACCAGTCGTAGGTGATCGCGAGGTCGCTGATCATCGGTCCGGACTGCAGGTAGGAATCGCTGGCGACTTCGGGGGCGCTGCCGCCGCTGATGGCCTGCTCGGCAGCCGTCACCTGTGCGTCCACGAGCTGCACGGCGAAGCTGCAGTAGGAAGCGTGGCCGGTCAGCCTGAACATGTAGGCGGCATCGGTGGCAGTAAAGCCATAGCCGGGATTGCCCGGATTGGCGACCGCTTCGTCGACGTAGTTCTTGAAACGGGCGTATTTCGTCGAGCCGAAGTCGACGTAGGAAAGATCGATCGTGATTTCCGCAAAAGCGCGCGGCGGACCAGCCAACGCGGCGACAAACGCGAGCGGAACAAAATATTTCAAATACTTCATGGACAACCCTTGACCGATTTGCAAATTTCTTCCGAGTCGCTGATTGCCGTCCGTCGCAAGACAGGCGGCGAGCACCATTTCCTTGCGGCACGTCTGTTGATCCGCACCAAGGCCGTGCTTTCCCGTACTCAGGGGAGCGGAGTCTATGCGCCGTATTGCACAGCGGATGTGACAGAACCAGCAGATTGCATATGCAATTTCCGGTGGCATGAGCTTTATTCAGGCTCACCCTAACGGAAACTGAATAACCAGCGTGTGGATTAATCGAAACGATCCGCCAAATCGAATTCGCCTGCTCAATTGTTCCGGCAGCCGCGCCGCCAACTGCCGGTCCAACAAAAATCGACCGGCGGACGTCGCAACCGCGGTAGCCACGGCACTTTCGAAAATCGCAACAAGGTGCGACAGGCATATGTCTGCTCGCGAATGATCCGTCGCAAACTCAGCGCCACCGCAGCGGAACGGTGCCGGCGCGGCGCCCGCTGCCTGGATCAGGCCGTCACGGCTGTCTGTCCGCATTGATCGCGACGTCCCGACGGGCAAGAATGAGCGGTCGCCGATCACGCACGCAAAGCCGGCGAACCGACCCCTTGCCGCAGCATGGACCGGAGTGCGCGTGTGGCCGCTGAACTCATGACACGCATTCTCGGCGAGAGCGACTATCCGCTCTGGACGGCGCTGGTGACGCAATCGCCCGATGGCAGTGCCTATTCACGACCAGACTACGTCGAGGCGCTGTGCCGGGCGGCTGGCGGACGCGTCCGCGTCCTCGTTGCCGAACGGGACGGCCACATCGTCGGAGGCATCACCTTGTACGAGCGGCAATCGCGGCTCGGTACGTACGTGCATCCGCGCCGTCTGCTCTACTACAACGGCATCGTGCAAGTGCCTCACTCAAGCAGTTATCCCTCGCAACGGACGTCGTGGAGCCAGCAGACGCAGATCGCACTCGAGAAAACGCTCGTGCAGGCGCGCTATTCCCGTCTGCGCATCAAGAGTCGCGCGAGTGCGTCAGACGTGCGCGTTTTCCGCGAGAACGGATGGCAGGTCGAGCCGACGTACACCTACGTCGTGGACATCTCGGATCTGCCGGCGGCATGGGCCCGCGTCGAGAAGAACCTGCGCCGCCTCATAGGGCGTTGCCGGGACAACGGACTTGCGGCGGAAGCGAGCGACGATTTCGACGCGTTCTTCCGGTTGCACGACCAGACGCACGTCCGCAAGGGCGCACCGCTGTACTTGCCCTACCGGCCGTTTCGCGATTTCTTCGAGAACCTGCGGGCCAAGGACGTGTGCCGCCTCTATCATGCGCGCCTGCCCGACGGTCGGGTGGTGGCTTCTCAACTCGTGTTGACGGGCGGTCACGCGGTCACGCATACGGCCGCCGCGGGTGCGGACGCGGAGTTCCTGAATCTCGGCGTTTCCGCATTCCTGCGCTGGAGCGCGTTCGAATTGCTCGCACGCGATGGTTACGTGGCGAATGACCTCACCGACGCGGCGCTCGGTCCGGTAACGCATTTCAAGAGTCAGCTCGGCGGCGAGCTGCAACTGAACCTCGAACTGGCGCGACCCGATCACGCGCTGCTGCGTCTGGAATCGACTGCGCGGGCGGTCGCCGCAAGCGCCAGAAATGCCGCGCGTCGCATCGTACGCGGCCGTGGCAAGGAAAAAGCATGACCACGCCCGACAGACCCGGATCCGAACTCCTTTGCGATGCGCTTGCGAACGCCGGCGTACGCTGCGCATTCGGCTTGCCGGGGACGCAGAACGTCGCGCTGTTCGAGGCGCTGCGTACATCGAGCCTGCGCACCGTGGTGGCGACTCACGAGTTGTCCGCGTCGATGATGGCCAACGGCTACCATCGCGCGTCGGGCCGTCCCGCCGCACTGGTGACGATTCCAGGCCCCGGATTTACCTGGGCGCTGACCGGCATCGCCGAGGCGGCGCTCGATTCGGCCGCGCTGATTCATCTGGTCGGTTCGCCCGCATCGCGCCCAGGGCTCAGCTACCAACTTCAGGCGATCGATCAGGCAGCGATCGTCGCGCCGATCGCGAGAGCCGTGCATCGCGCCGACCACGCACGCGAGATCGCCGCGGTCGTCGACCGCGCCTGCGCGGACGCGGTTCGTTCGGAGCCGGGCCCCGTCGTCATCCAGGTCGCGCGGGAAGCATTGGACGAGCATGCCGTTGCCGTTCCTTGCCGGGCGGAGCCGGAGCCTCTTCCGCACGGCGCCGCGATCGACGAGGCGACCGTGGACGAGATCGCTGCGCTGGTCCGCTCGGCGAAGCGCTGCCTCCTGTTCGCGGGACAAGGCTGCAACGCCGCGCCGGAGTCGCTCGCGCGGCTGGCCGAAGCGCTGTCCGCGGCCGTCGTGACGACCACGTCCGGGCGCGGCGTCGTGGCCGAAGACCATCCACTTTCGCTCGGTTTCGAACTTGGCGGCGGCGATGCCGGCACGCTCAACGAAGTCGTCGCCGCGAGCGATCTCGTGCTCGCGATCGGCTGCAAGTTCTCGCACAACGGCAGCCGCGGATTCGAGTTGCGCATTCCTCGGGAAAAGCTGATCCACGTCGACGCATCCGCGGAAGTGCTAGGCGCCAACTATCCCGCGCGGATTGTCTTGCGCGCCGACGCCGGCGCGTTCCTTGAGGCGGTGTCGAAGCGCCTCGGACCCACCCGACGAGTCGGCTTCGATGCGGCGGAGTTGGCGCGCTTCCGCGAGCGAGCGAGCGCAAAGACATCGCGCGGCAACGTCGAGCCGCGAATACACGGGGTCGCATCGGGCCAGCCAGCCGAGTTCTTCGCGATCCTGCGCCGTGCCATGCCGCGCACGGCGATCCTCGTCACCGATTCCGGGCTCCATCAGTCGCTCGCCCGGCGTCATTTCCGCGTGCTGGGTCCGCGCGGCCTGCTCACGCCGACGAACTTCCAGTCCATGGGTTTCGCGATCGGCGCCGCGATCGGCGCACGCATCGCTGCGCCAGACCGGACGGTGGTCGCATTGCTCGGCGACGGCGGCCTCGCCATGTCGGGCCTCGAACTGCTCACGGCCGTACGCGAACGCCTGCGCCTCGTCGTGATCGCGTTCGTCGATGGCGCCTATGGCCTGATCCGGATGCAGCAGCTGGCCACGACGGGACGTTCGTTCGCCACGGAGTTCAACCCCGTCGATGTGGCCGCCCTCGCCGAGGCGACTGGCGCGCACTACCTTCGCTTGCAGGGCGACGCGGAAAGCGTGCTGCGCGCCGCGCTCGAACGCGACGGTGTGACACTCGTCGAAGTCGGTGTCGGCGATACGCTGCCAATGCATTGGATGCGCGCGAAAGCGCTGGCTAAACGTGGCGCCGGGCCGCGTGCGAAGGCGTGGCTCAAGCGTCTGCGCGGTCGCGGTTGACGCGCGGGATCACGCTTCGCGGCGCAATGCCGCCATCATTCACGCATCGGAACGGGCTCGCCCGAAGGTGGATCCGCCAACGGCACGCTGGGTCCACGCCGCGCACTCAGCGCCGCCGAAAGACGCTCGCTGGCAGAGCGCCAACCGGTGCGCTGGACCTGGATCCAGTTGAGCGTACGCAAGTGCGTGCTCATCGCGCGCTTGTAGTCGGCATTGCCGGCCAGGAAGTCGTACTGTTCGACGCCCTCCTGCAGATATTTCTCGACTGCGGCCAGATGCGCGAGATAGCCGGGCCGGTCGTGGCGCGGCAAAGCGCCGTAATTGAGCCCGCCGTTGTAGAAATACACGCGGTTGCGCCAATGCAGGTTGTACAGATAGCCGACGATGAGCGGGCCAGCCATGATCCGCATCAGATGCACGAAACCGCTCGTCGTTCCCTCCCTTACAAGTTCGGAGTGGAATGCAGTGAAGAACGCGCTGCCGAACGAACCGCGCTTGCCCTTCGCCCGCCAGTACCGTTCGTGCAGTTCACGCAGATCGCGCATCCACTCCAACGCCTGCTCGGGTTCGCGTGCGATGTCCACGCGGATGTCGCCACACGCCGCGTAGGCGCGCCGCGTTCTGCGCAGTCCCGAGCGCGTACTGCTGCCGAGGCGGGCGACGTAGTCACCGCCGGCCGCTCGCACCGCGGCGAGATCGACCAGCCAAGACGACTGTTCATGCGTCCGGAATGCGCGCAGGCTGTCTGGCAGCGCAGCCTTCACCGCTCGCGCATGCGTCGAGGCGTTGATGCGCAGGTTTTGCCAGCGTCCGGTTCGAGCGAGGGTATGGAGCAGCGCTGCGTACGCCGACACTTCGTAGCCGCGGCGGGCGAGTACGCCTGCGTATTCGATCGTGATGTCATCGATGTCGGCATCGCCGGTTTCCTGCAGCAGCAACGAGCGCCCGGCAATGATGTTGCGCAGCGGACGCTTCGGAGCGTCGACGAGCAGCGCCAGGGCCAGCACGCCGGTGCTGTCCGAGGCGCGGAACACGAGCGGCCGGATCCTTGCTGGCAAGTTGCGCAGCCACACCGACACCCAAGGCCAAGCAGTGAACGGGGAACCGTCGGCCGTGGCTTCCAGCGCGCACCAATCCGCAGCAAGGTCCGTGTACCGGTCGACCGGAATCAACTCGCCGTGGACGGGGGACGCGGCCTTCATCCCGCGTACTCGCATGCGGCGATCACGATGCCTGCCCGGCGGGCGCGCCGGCAAGGCGCGCCCAGCCCCTGGCTCCCAGCATGGCGGCTCGATAGGCCAGAAATTTCAAGGCATCCCGTGTTCTGGACGTTCCGACCTGGCGCGGTGACAACCCATGGCGGCGCAGGAACGCGTTCGTCTCGTGCAGCGCGCGCACGCGTTCTCCCGGCGCGGAGAGGAAGGTGACGCTGAAGGAAATCGAGACCTGCCCACCCACCTTGACGTAGTGCGGGCTCGATAGGGGCACGTGCAGACCCATGCCCGGTCGCAGTTCGAAGGTCTTTCCCTTGCCCGCAAACTCGTCGCGATAGGGCAGGTTGCGATGCCCTCCCGCAACCATGCGCTCCCGCTCGATTTCGGCCATGACCGAGCGGTCCTCGCCGTCCCACACGGTCATGCGCTTGTCGCCGCGCAGGTGCAGCAGGAAGTTGTGTTCGTAATCGACATGGTAAGGCGTCGTCGCGCCGGGCGAGGAAACGAACACGAAGGCGCGCCGACGACACATGCCGGGAGCCACCCGTTCGATCAATGGCTGCATCCGGTCGAGGCAATCGTCGAGCAGGCGGCTGTATGCAGGATCTTGCTGGACGTTCTTGAGCACCATCCATGATCCGCACGTCTCGATTTGCCGCAATGTTTCCTCGATGGAGAGACCATTTCGAGGGGTCAGCGCCGGCGTCTGGCCGATGGCGAGCTCGCCGGAATTGTATTCGACCGAATCCTCGGGCAGCGTACGGGCCAGTTCGATCAATCGCGACAGCTGCAACAACGGATGGTCGGCCAGGGAATGCGAGATCAGGAACGGTTCGCGATCGAAGAGGCGCAGCAGTTCCTGCGCATCCACGTCGAGCGGACCGACTTCGGTCGAAGAGGGCCGCTGCGTGGACAAGGCCTGCAGTGGTGAATCCATTTCATCTACTCCCCGGCAACGCCCCGACTATCATACGCAGGCGTGCGATGCGCGGCCCATGCCGGACCAGATTCCTCGCCAGCAGCCCCCGGCCGCAGAACGTGAAGTCCCCGATCGTGCGGCGTTGCGACCAAAGGCGATTGATCATGAAGTGCTGCGTCTTGGCACATGAATCCATCCAGGCGACTTGAGGGCAAGCCAGCGGCAGATGCTTCATGTTGAACAGTTCGAGCAGCACGCCGGGCGAGTATTTCGCGTATTCCTCGTCGTGCGCGATCTTGAACGCAAACGCGCCGTCGCCACCGAGAAAATTGCATTTCATCGCCAGCGGCGTGCCGTCGAGGCTCAGTTCGAGCATCTGCAGCTGGCCGCGCCGATGCGCCTGCGCGGCGATCTCACGGAAATAGGCGCGGCTGCCTTCCATCGATGCGAGCGCGGTTTGTTCCTGACCTTTCCAGCCGCGCGCCTCGAGACTCAAGAAGCGTTCGATCCACGCAGCCGGCGTGTCGTCTACACCGAGCGCGCAATAGTCGAGCGTGCCGAGTTCCGCCAACCGCCGCTCTTGGCGACGCAATTCCTTGAGGTGCTTGTGCGACACGCCCGTGTCCGCATCGGCACGCGCGTCGAGCAGGGCGCGCTCGCGGACGACGACGCGCGTTGCGAAAGAGGGACGGTCGTCCAGGGCCATGCGCAGTGCAGCGCCCAAAGGTCCATCCATGCGCACGGCGTCGAATTCGAAGATGGCGGCGGGCGCGTGCCTGGAAAGGCTCCAATCGAGCAGCGCTTGCAGGGTCCGCGGCGCGTGGTCCGCGGCGACGAGCGGCGTGCCAAGGAACAGGTAGTCGTGCCGCCACGAGCGCAGGCTGGGGACGGGCAGGCCGCGGTAGCGCGTCAACTCGAGGGGAAACAGGCCGACGAGTCCATCAGCGTCGTGGTGGACCGCGACGAGCTTCAATGCCGGCGCCTGCAGATGCCTGAGCGCGGGACCGAGCATCCACGATTCGTAGAAGACGTTGGGCTCGATCGCACGGCGCGCGAGCGCGTCGATATGCCGCGCAAGCTCAGGCTGCAGCGCGGCCAGATCGATCAGGCTGACGCGATAGGGGCTCGATTTCGGCATCCGGCGTTCGTTCCGATCCAGTCCGGTGAAGCGTGGCAGGTGCCGGACACGATCCGCAATCCGGCGACTCAGGGTGCGGCGGCGTTGCACCTGCGCGCATCGAGCGCGGAGACGCGCAGCACGTCGGCCGGCGGATGGGCCGAGTTGGTCTTCAGCGGCCGCAGCGGTGAGTTGTACCAGTCGGATACTTGGCCGCACTTGAATCCGATCCAGGAAGGGCCGTAGTCCCAGCGGTCGGTGCCTTCCGACACCGGTGCGCCTTCGAGCGTCGCGACGTCGGCCTTGTCCATGCCGAGCGTCAGGGATGGTTGCGCGCGCGCGCGCAGTGTTGCAGGGGCCTGGATCGGAGCCGGCTCGGATAATGGCGAGCCTGCGGAGTCGACATCGGATGGCGCATCGTCGGCGACCGGCTGCGACCACCACCAAATCAATGCAGCCGTCAATATCGAAACGAGGATATAGGCCAGCGTATTGCGCGAGCCGCGCGCGACGGTCGGCATGCCGGGACGAATGTCATGCTGCGCGGCCCATGCATCGGGCGGTTGCGCGACTGCGGCGTAGCCGGGCAGACGGCCATGCTGGCGGTGGAATTGCCGTGCGGCATCGTAGGCGGCGATCAGGTTTTGTAGCCGCGCTGCTTCCGCCGCGTCGCCGTTGCGATCGGGGTGGAGTTGGGCGACGCGCCGGCGGAAGGCCAGCTTGAACTCGTCCAAGGAGCAGTTTGGAGGCACGCCCAGCTCCTCGAACAGTGCGAAGAAGTCGTCGCCAGCCATCATTCCGGCTCCCCCCGAAGCCGCTCCCGAAATGGTCCCGCAGCGCTCCCTTCGCTCGCGGTCATGAAGAACGCGACCGCCATCGTCGTGGCGATCAAGCGCAGACAGCGTAACAAAGCCCATGCGGCTCCGGTATTGCTGCCGGCATTTCTTAAGATATGCGTGAACGGGAAAGATCGATAGCGATGCTCGGATGTATCGCCGCAGCGATGTGATTTCGTTCCAGCTCGGTCTGCACGCTCGGTGCAGGTCGCCGCAGATGCCCAAGCGTGCAGGCGCGACAAGGCGCTGAAGCGCATGCCGGACCGATGCTAGGATGCGCGGTCGGCGCGGCTTGTTGTGGTATTTCACCTCTTCCGAGGCGGTAAAAATGGGCAGGTCCGGTTCTGATCCGCAGCGCGTGCCTGCTGTCGTGCTCGGCCGCGGCGCGACCGCCGTCGGCATCCTGCGCTGCCTGCACTTGGCAGGCATACCAACCTATGTCGCCTGTCCGCGCGGAGACCAGGTCACGCGCTCGCGCTGGTACGAGGCAGCGCCAGGCAACGCAGCCTGGCAGGAGACGACCGGCGTCGCGGCGGAACGGAACCTTCGCGAAATGCCGCTGACCAAAGCGGTACTGATCCCGAGCGCCGACGATACCGCGCTGTGGCTGGCCGATCTGCCGCAAGGCGATCTCGACGGCCGCTTTCGCGTCAGCACGAGCTCGCGGCGGAGCCTGGAAATCCTCCAGGACAAGGTTAAATTCGCGGCGTTCCTAGGCAACACCGGCATCCCGCATCCGCGCACCTTCCACGTCGAGTCCGACGCCGACCTCGACGCGATTCCGCTCGATACTCTCGACCGCGTCTTCATCAAGCCCGCGAACTCGCAGAAGTTCAGCGACGTCACCGGCGCCAAGGGCGTATGGGTCGACGGCAAGGAAGAACTGCGCCGCGCCTGGCTCGAGCTGCACGGCCAGGGTTTCAAGCTGATGGTGCAGGAATACGTTCCGGGGCCGCCTTCGGAACACTATTTCGTGGATGGCTTCCGCGACCGCCATGGAAACCTGAGCGGCCTCTTCGCGCGGCGGCGCATCCGTATCTATCCGCCGGATTTCGGCAACAGTTCTTACTGCCGCAGCATCGCGCTGGCCGACGTCCCGGCGCCGGTCGAGAGCGTCGCCGCCCTGCTCGCAAAACTGGACTATCGCGGCATCTTCAGCGCGGAGTTCAAGCGCGACGCGCGCGACGGCGCGTTCCGCATCCTCGAAGTCAACACGCGCGCCTGGACCTACGTGGAATTCGCCGCGCGCTGCGGCGTCAACGTCTGCAAGATGGCTTATCAGGATGCACTCGACCAGCCGGTGACCGAGAGCCGGCGGGACTACCCGGTCGGCGTCGGTTGCGTCGATTTCCATCGTGACATCAGCTCCGTGCGGAGCACGACCACGCCCGCTCTGGATTCGCTGCTGTTCGGCGTTGTGCCGCAGTGGGCTTCAGCCCATTTCCACACGTTCCGGTGGGACGACCCCGGCCCGGGCCTGTTCGCTGCGTGGGGCATCGTTGCGGACCACTTTCGACGCGCTGCCAGGCGAGGAAAGACAGCGAGTTGACTGGCGGCGCGAAGCCGGATCAGCGCACGCCGCGCCCGAACAGCACGATTTCGACGGTCTGGATCAGGATGAGGATGTCCAGCAGCAGATTGTGGTTTTTGACGTAGAACAGGTCGTACTTGAGTTTCTCCCTGGCATCCTCCTCCGAGGCGCCGTAGGGATAACGCAGCTGCGCCCACCCGGCGAGTCCCGGCTTCACGCAGTGGCGCAGGCTGTAGTAACGGATCTTCGCAGCCAGGTCGGCGACGAACGGCGGCCGCTCGGGACGAGGCCCGATGATGCTCATGTCACCGCGCAGGACGTTCCACAGCTGCGGCAATTCGTCCAGCCGCGTGCGCCGGATCACGCGACCGACGCGCGTGATGCGATCGTCGCCCTTGCTCGCCCAACGCGCGACGCCGTCTTTCTCGGCGTCGGTGCGCATGCTGCGGAACTTGATGAGGTTGAAGACGCGTCCTCGCGCGCCGACTCGCTCCTGCCGGTACAGGATCGGCTGACCCTTGCCCGATTCGAGCCGGATCGCCAGCGCCGCCAGCAGCATGAATGGCCAGGTCAGCAGCAGCACGGCTCCCGCCGCTGCGATGTCGAAGCCGCGCTTGGACACGCGGCGCAGCGGTGAGGCATCAAAGCCTTGCGAGAACACGAGCCACGCCGGTTCGGCGAGGCTCAGCTTGATCTTGCCCGATTCCCGCTCGAAGAACGTTGCGAGGTCGGTGATGCTGATTCCGAGCTGCTTGCATTCAAGCAGCTCCTCCATGGGCAGACCGCCGCGTCGGTCGTCGGGGCCGACGACGATCTCATTGACCTGGTGCTTGAGCGCCCAGGCATGCAACGCCTCGTCCGGCTCGACGAGAAGATCCCCCGATACCCCGACCTGTTCGCCGCTACGGGCCACGAACCCGACCAGCGCGAAGCCGCGCCGGTCAGCTCGGCGCCGCATCGTCTGAGTGATCAGCGCGGCGCGCGCACCGGCGCCGAGCACCAGTACGCGACGCTTCAGCGCCTCGACGTCGATCAGCTTCGTCATCAACGCGCGGAACGCGACTATGGAGAGAAGCGCGATCGGCAGCGCGAGGGCGAGGATGCCGCGCCCGATGCGCGCTTCGGGAACAAGGTAATAGAGCACGACGAGCACGATCCAGCCGAACCCCACCCCGACCGCCTGGCGAGCCAGGATGCCGAACCACGTTTCGCGCATGTGCGTCTGGTACAGGCCCAGCGCCGCAAGACCCAGCAGCAGGACCATGGCGAAGATACCGGCCCGGCCGAGCTGCAACCACCATTGCGAGACGTAGGCGTCGAGCGGACTCGGCGAGGTGATGTAGCGCAGGTAGATCGCGGCGAAGACCGCGGCGCCCAGCAGGAGGAACTCGCCAATGCCGAGCAACAGCAGCCAGTGCACGGCCTGCTGGCGGAAGAAACGCGGGATGCGGCCTTTCCCCGGGAACGCCACGGCAATGGACACGGGGCTCCGCAAGGTGCCGCTTCCACGCGTCTCGATGTCGAAATCACCCACAACGAAACTCCGTTCCGGCAATCGCAACATCGGGCATGCGATTCCCGTGCCATATCCGGCGTTTCGCGACAGCCGCGATATCGGCCCGGAGCCGGCAACATTACTACTTATGCGTCACCACTGGTACGTTCCCGTTCCGACCAATGCCAATAACGTGCCACGCGCACTATCATGGTCCGGTTCGGTGCCCTCCCCTGCGCCGTAGGCCCTGCCCATGTGCGGAATCGTTGCAGCGACCTGCAGCCGCGATGTCGTCCCGATCCTCTTCACCGGCCTCAAGGCGCTGGAATATCGCGGCTACGATTCGGCCGGCATTTCCGTGCTCGAAGACGGCGCGCTCATGCGCATCCGGGCGCCCGGCAAGGTGCGCGAACTGGAGGCGCTCTACGCGCAGACGCCGGTCGCCGGCGTTACCGGAATCGCGCACACGCGCTGGGCCACGCACGGCGTACCGAATACGGTCAATGCGCATCCGCACGTGTCGAGCGAGCGCATTGCCGTCGTCCACAACGGCATCATCGAGAACCACGCCGCGCTGCGCGACGAGCTCAAGACGAAGGGCTACCGCTTCACTTCCGACACCGACACCGAAGTCATCGCGCATCTGATTGATGCCGCGATCGCCGACGGCGCGGACCTGTGCGCAGCCGTCGTCGCCGTCACGGCGCGCCTGCACGGCGCATACGCGATCGCGGTGATGAGCCGCGAAGAGCCGGGCACGGTCGTCGGCGCGCGCCGCGGCAGCCCGCTCGTGCTGGGCATCGGCGAAGGCGAGAACTTCCTCGGCTCCGACGTGCAGGCGCTGATCCGCCAGACCAACCGCTTCATCTACCTCGAAGAGGGCGACATCGCACGCATCGACCGCGACGCCTACGCCGTACTCGACGCGGCCGGCGCGCCCGTCGAGCGCGCGGTGCGCAGGAGCGAGTTCAGCACCGACGCCGTCGAACGCGGCGAATACCGCCACTACATGCTCAAGGAAATCTTCGAGCAGCCGCGCGCGATCGCCGACACGCTCGAAGGTCGCATCGCCGAGGGCCGCGTGCTGCCGAACATCCTCGGCGTCGACGCAGACCGGCTGCTCGAACGCGTGCGCCACGTGCAAATCGTCGCCTGCGGCACGAGTTTCCACGCCGGCCTCGTCGCCAAGTACTGGATCGAAGGCGTCGTCGGCCTGCCGTGCAGCGTCGAGGTCGCCAGCGAATACCGCTACCGCCACGTCGTCGTGCCCGAAGGCACCCTGTTCCTCGCCGTTTCCCAATCGGGCGAAACCGCCGACACGCTGGCCGCGCTGCGCGACGGCCGCAATCGCGGCTACCTCGGCTCGCTGGCGATCTGCAACGTGCCCGAGTCGAGCCTCGTGCGCGAGTCCGACCTCGTGCTGATGACGCGCGCCGGCCCCGAGATCGGCGTCGCCTCGACCAAGGCGTTCACGACCCAGCTCGCCGCGCTCGCGCTGTTCACGATCGAGCTCGCGCGCATCAACGGCGTCGCCGCCGACAAATGCGCCGAGCTCGTTGCCGAACTGGCCGCGCTGCCACGCGTCGTCGGCGAAGTGCTCGCCCTCGAACCGGAGATCGCGCGCCTGGCCGAACGCTTCGTGCCCCGGCACCACGCGTTGTTCCTCGGCCGCGGCGTGCATTACCCGGTCGCACTCGAGGGCGCGCTCAAGCTCAAGGAAATCTCCTACATTCACGCCGAGGCCTATCCCGCCGGCGAACTCAAGCACGGTCCGCTCGCGCTCGTCGACGAGGACATGCCCGTCATTGCGGTCGCGCCGAACAACCAGCTGCTCGAAAAGCTGAAGTCGAACCTCGAGGAAGTGCGTGCGCGCGGCGGTGAATTGTTCGTGTTCGCCGATACCGACGCCCCGGTCGCACACGACGGCGACCGCGGTGCGCTTCTCAAGATCGCCTCGGGCGGCAACCTGATCGCGCCTGCCGTGTTCACCGTGCCGCTGCAGATCCTTGCCTATCACGTCGCCGTGCTGCGCGGCACCGACGTCGACCAGCCGCGCAATCTGGCCAAGAGCGTGACGGTCGAATAGCGCGGCGCGGCGGCGCGCTGCGCTAGCATCCCGTGCCATGAGCGAATCGTCCGCGCTGCCGGATTCCGCAAGCAATGAATGGATGGCGCAGGCCTACGACAGCCTGCGCGAACTCGCGCGGCGGCACCTTGCCGGCGAGCGAGCGGGGCAGACGCTGTCGACGACCGCGCTCGTGCACGAGGCGTGGCTTTCGTTCTCGGACGGCTTGCCTTCGTTCGTCGACCCCGCGCAATTCCACGCCTATGCGGCGACGACGATGCGCCACATCCTCGTCGACCACGCGCGGCGCCGCCTCGCGCAAAAGCGCGGTGGTGGCGAGCAGCGCATCGACATCGAGGCGGTCGAGATCGGCGTCGACGATTCCGCTGCGGAACTGCTCGCGCTCGATCGCGCGCTCGACCGCCTCGCCACGCTCGAGCCACGCCTTTCGCGCGTCGTCGAATTGCGCTTCTTCGCCGGGCTTTCGGTCGAGCAGACCGCCGATGCGCTGGCCATCGTGCCGCGCAGCGTCGTGCGCGACTGGGCGCGGGCGCGCGCGTTCCTGCGCGAGGCGATGGCGTGAGCGGCGGCGTGCTCGAACGGCGCTGGCAGGAACTCGCGCCGCTGTTCGATCGCGCCTTCGACCTCGATGGCGCCGAACGCGAAGCCTTCGTCGCCGCGCTCGACGACGCCGAACTGCGCGACGCGCTGCGTACGTTGCTCGCCGGCACCGGGCGCGACAGTCCGCTCGATGCGGGCAGCGGCCGCTACGCTGCCGACCTCGTCGGCAGCGGACTCGAAGGCCGCCGCATCGGTGCCTGGCGCGTCGGCCGCGCGATCGGCGCGGGCGGCATGGCGACCGTGTTCTCGGCGCGCCGGGAAGACGGCGCGTACGAGCAACAGGTTGCGATCAAGATCCTGCGCCACGGCATCCACGACGCCTACGAACGCGAACGCTTCGTGCGCGAACGCGCGATCCTCGCCCGGCTCGAACACGCGCAGATCGCGCGCCTGCTCGATGGCGGCCTCACCGCCGAAGGCGTGCCGTGGTTCGCGCTCGAATACGTCGACGGCGTACCGGTCACCACGCATTGCGACGAACATCGGCTCGATCTCGACGCGCGCCTGCGCCTGTTCCGCGACATCTGCGCGACGGTCGACCACGCGCACCGCAATCTCGTCGTGCATCGTGACCTCAAGCCATCGAACATCCTCGTCGGCCGCGAAGGGCAACTCAAGCTGCTCGACTTCGGCATCGCGCGGCTGCTCGGCGAAGACGACAACGACGAGGCGACGCGCACGCAAGCGCGTCGCCTCACGCCGGCGTACGCCGCACCCGAACAGCGCGACGGCGGCGCCGTCACCACCGCGACCGACGTCTACGCGCTCGGCGTGCTGCTGCACGAGTTGTGCGTCGGCGTGCGCCCGCAATGGCGCGATGACGGCAGCCTGCGCGCGCCGGCTTCGCTCGTCACCGACGCCGCCGCGCACGAACGCGGCGGCGACCTGCGCGGCTTGCGCAAGCGCCTGCAGGGCGAACTCGGCCTCGTCATCGCGAAAGCCTTGCGTACCGAGCCCGCCGAGCGCTACTCGGGCGCGGCCGAGCTCGGCGACGAGCTGCGCCGCCTCGCCGAGGGCCAGCCGATCCGCGCGAGCGCCGATTCGCGGGCGTATCGCCTGGCCAAGTTCGTGCGTCGCCACCGCCTTGCGCTCGGCGTCGGCACGGCACTCGCGCTCGCGATCCTCGCCGGCGCGGCGGCGACGGCGTGGCAGGCGCGTACGGCGCGGGCCGAAGCGCAACGCGCCGATGCGGTGCGCGATTTCCTGCTCGCACTGTTCAACGGCATCACGCCCGACGAGAGCAAGGGCCGCGTCGTCTCCGCGCGTGAACTCGTCGACCGCGGCGCGGCACGCTTCGACGAAACCCTCGCAAGCGAGCCGCGCAGCGAAGCGGCGTTGGCGACGGCACTGGCTACCGCGTATCGGCAGCTCGGCGATTTCAAGCAAGCCCAAGCCTTCGCCGATCGCGCGGTCGACGCCGGCGGCGATGCACGGGCGCGCAGCTCGGCCCTGCTCGAACGCGGCCGCGCGTTCGCCGCGCAGGGCGATTTCGACGCAGCCGAGCGCGACCTGCGCGACGCGCTCGCGCAGGCTCCGGATGCACAACGCGGCGAAGTCGGCCTGCGTCTGGCCGACGTGCTCGCCGAACGCGGCAAGCTCGACGACGCGCTCGCGCAGGCGCAGGCCGTGCTCGCGCAGGCGCGCACGCCCAACGACCGCGAGCGCGCACTCGCCGCGCTCGGCGGCATCGGATTCCGCCGCGGCAAGCTCGACGATGCCGCGCGCGACTTGCGCGAAGCGCTGACCCTGGCGCGTGCCGATCGCGGCGAAGCGCATACGCAAACCGCGTCGATCGAGCACGACCTCGGCGTTGTCGTGCTGCAGCAGGGCGACGCGAAAGGCGCGGCGGCGCTGTTCAAACAGGCGTTGTCGACGCGACGTGCCCTGCTGGGCAACGAACACCCCGACATCGCCGACAGCGAATTCAATCTCGGCACCGCGTTGCGCCGGTCCGGCGACCGCGAACGCGCCGCGCGACTCATCGAGGACGCGGTCACGATGCAGCGCAAGTTGCTCGGCGCGCAGCATCCGAGCGTGGCCAACGGCCTCAACTCGCTGGCATTCATCGCCTACGAGCAAGGCGATGTCGCCGCGGCCATCGATCGCCTGGACGAAGCGATCGAGGTTGCCCGCGCTGCTTACGGTCCCAGGCATGCGACCGTGGCGACGATGCAGGGCAACCTCGCCGCGATGCAGCGCGCGGCCGGCCGCTACGCCGACGCCGAGACGACGGCGCGCGAGGCGCTGGCGACGGCGATCGCGGCGGTCGGCGCCGATCACTACCTCGTCGGCGTCGCGAAACTCGGCCTCGGCGGCGCGCTCGCCGATCGCGGCGACACGCAGGGCGCGATCGAGCAATTGCGCGCCGCGCACGATCTGCTCGCGGCGAAACTCGGCGCGCAGCATCAGGACACCCTGCTCGCGCAGGCCGCGCTGGCGAACGCGCTGCGCACCGCCGGGCAGACCCGCGAGGCGCGAGCGCTGGCGGACGCGGCGCTCGACGCTGCGCAGAAGGCGTTTCCGGCCGGGCATCCGCGGCTGGGCCGGATCCGGCTTGCTTCGATCATCGCGGCAACGAGCGAAGGCGACTGCGCGGCGGCGCAATCGAACATGGATCTGGCCGGCAAGGAACTCGCCGTCAGCGGCGCAAGCGGCGCCGTCGATCGCGCCTGGCTCGCCGTTGCGCGCGCGCGTTGCCCGCGCGAGGACGCCGCTTCGGCCATCGCCGATGCGCGCGCCACGCTCGCCGGATTGGCCGTGACGCCGCCCGATCTCGCCGCCGCAGGTGCCGCGCTGGGGCGTTGAGCGCGAAAGCCCGGACGCGAGATCGCGCCTTCCGGTGCGCCCACGGGAGTCGCCAATTCAACAGGACCGGAAAATCTTCCGGCCCTGTCCTCCGCGCGACCTGTTTTGCGCCTGTACCGGCAGAACCCACCGGAGGCCGTTCCATGTTCCGTTCATTCCATGCGTGTCCTGCCCTGCTCGTCGCCGCCCTGTTCGCCGCATCGGCGCACGCCGCGACCACGTATACCTGGCCCGGCGCTGCGCCCTGCGGCGGCACGCTGCAAGCCTGCATCGATGCGACCGAAAACGGCGACCGCATCGAGGTTGCCGCGGCGGCGATCGATGAGGACATCAGCCTGTACGACAAGGACCGCACGCTCGTCGCCGCCGAAGGCGTCCATCCCGCATTCGGGCCGGGACACTGGCTGTCGATCACCAGCAGCGCGCTGTCCGGCGACCGCAACGTGACGGTCGGCGGCTTTTCGTTCAACGACGGCTATGTGTTCGCAAGCTATCGCGGCACCGGCACCGCCACCTACGACATCGGCAAGCTGATGCTGACCGGATCGGCCGCAACGTACCTGCTCGTCAAATCCGAGGCCGGCGTGGTCGATGCCCATCTGCACGAGAACCGCATCACGAGTGTCACGTCCGGCGCGTCGGCCGGCTTGATCATGCTGAAGGCGAACGGCGGCACGCTCAATGCCGACGCGTACTACAACCATGTGCAGGCGTCGCTAGGCGGGCTCGTCGCCGGCGCCGGCATCCTCGCCGACTACGCTGGCGCGGGCAGCGGCGGCCGCGTGCGCGTGCACGGCAACGAAGTGCGCGGCTCGTTCGGGCTCGGCGGCATCGTCGCCTCGGAAGGCCTCGGCTCGACGACGCCGGTATCGTTCAATGCGCGCATCTACAACAACGTCGTCGTGGGTACCGGCGCCACCGCGTCGCAAGGCATCCGCGCGCTGGTCAACACCGGCTCGATCAACTGGCAGGCCATTGCCAACACCGTGACGGGCGTGGACTGGGGCCTCTACGCGGGGCCCTACAGCGGCGCCAGCGCAGACGCGCGCATCACCGGCATCGTCTCCACCAACCTCGTGCGCGCCATGGGCGTCGGCCTGTACGTCGACGCCACGAATGCGCCATCGCTGAGCAACGACTACAACCTCATCAACGCGCCGGCCATCGCCAACGTCGGGCTCGGCGCGCACACGATCACGGCGGCCGCGCAGCTCGTCTCCGACGACATGCCGCGCCTGCGGCCGACCTCCCCGGCAATCGACGCCGGTGACACGGCCACGCTCGGCATCGGCCTGATCGTCAACAGCCTGCCCGTCACGGATGCCGACGGCCTGCGCCGCATCAAGGGCGCCTCAAACAAAGTCGACATCGGCGCCTACGAATACGGCGACCTGAGTTTCCTGCACACGACTTCAGCGGCGACGATCGGCGGCCACATCACCTGGATCGACGATCCGGCAACGAATGGCTTGCCCGCCGCCAACCTTTTCGCCACGTCGAATTTCAATGCCGGCGTGCCGCCCACCGGCGTCGCCAACGGCGATGCGTTCGGCGCGTGGTACGCCAGCGGCGAATGGACGCTGTTCCACGAGGATACTTCGGTAGCGATGCCGACCGGCGCGCACTACGACGTGTTCGTTGCCGCTGCCGGCGGCGGCTCGTTCCGTCATGTCGCCAGCGCCGAGACGATCAACGGCGCGTTCTCGCAAATGAGCGATTCGAGCGTCGACAACCTGCCCGACCGCATCGTGCTCGCGACGCAGAATTTCAGCGCCGGCCCCGTCTACAACCCGCATCCGATCGGCGTGTTCTACTTCGCGTGGGGCGGGCCGGGCGCATGGCTCGTCGCCAATCTCGACGAGGCGGTGATGCCGACTGGCGCCGGCTTCAACGTCTATGCGCAGGAGCCGAGTCCGAACGCGTTCCGCGCCACGGCGACGGCGTCGAATCGTTTGTCCGACTCGACGCTCGTGCTCGATCATCCGCTGCTCAACGACACGCCCTGCGCGCAACCGATGATCACGCGCATGTACGCCGGCACGGCGACCAGCGGCGGCTTCGACGTCTACTACAACGAGGGGCGCTGGCTTATCTTCGCCTACGGCGGCATGCCGCTCGGCACCACGTTCAACGTGCTCGTCAACCCGGCGCAGGTCGCGGCATGCACGGACATGATCTTCGCGAACGGATTCGACTGAGTGCGCCGTACAATGCGCGGCTTTCCGGACATGGGAGCCGCGCCATGCGCGTCTGCGTCTACTGCGCGTCGAGCGAGCACGTCGACCGCCGCTACCACGAAGCCGCCGCGCAGCTCGGCCGCGCGCTCGCGCAGAACGGCTGCACGCTCGTCTACGGCGGCGGCGGCGCAGGACTCATGGGCACGCTCGCCAGCGCCGCGCTGGATGCCGGCGGCGAAGTCATCGGCGTGATCCCGCGCTTCATGATCGAAGTGGAATGGCAGCATCCAGGCGTTGCCAACCTCGAAGTCGTCGAGGACATGCGCGAACGCAAGCATCGCCTGCTCACGGGTTCCGACGCGGTGGTCGCCCTGCCCGGCGGCTGCGGCACGCTCGAGGAACTGTTCGAGGCGATGACGCTCAAGCGCCTTGCGCTGTACGCGAAACCGATCGTGCTGCTCGACGTGGACGGCTTCTACGCGCCGCTGGAACGCTTCCTCGAAACGACGATCGAGCAGCGCTTCATGAACCCGCAGCATCGCGCGCTTTGGACGAGCGTGCAGCGCGTGGAAGACGTGCTGCCGACGATCCGCGCCACGCCGGACTGGGACGCCAACGCGCGCGATTACGCGGCGGTGCGCTGAGGCTCAGTCGAAGCGGCTGAGTTCGCGGTCGGCGTCGCCTCCACCTGCGGCGCCATCAGGGTCCGGATCGTCGAACAGGCTCGCCGCTGCGCCGTCGTCGCGACTGCCCTCGTCGGACGACGCGCCGCGCGCGGGCGCTTCGCTCGCGGCCTTCTGCTTTTCCCAGCGCGTGCGGATCGGGTTCGCCGACTCCGCCGCCTCGAGCGCGGCGACGAGTTCCTGGCGGTGTTCTTCCGGCACGTCGTTCCAGTGGCAATCGGCGAGCGCGCCGGCCATCGAATACAGCAGGTTGAGGCTCGGCCGGAAACCGGCGCGCTTGACCTTGAGGAAGGCTTCGACCGGGCCGACGCGCACGAGGTCTTCGGTCGTGCGCACGCCGACCTGGCGCAGCCATGCCGCGGACTTCGGGCCGACGTTGCGGATCTTGCTGTCGCGTGCGCTCATCGTCTTCTCCTCAGGCGGCTTGCGCGTGGTCGTGCAGAGAATCCACGAACACCGCGCATAGTGCTTCCATGCCGCGACGGTCGTCTTCGTCGAAGCGCGACAGGCTCGGGCTGTCGACGTCCCAGATGCCGATCAGCGCGCCGCGCGCGTCGACGAGCGGCACCACGATCTCCGAGCGCGAATCGCCGTCGCAGGCGATGTGTCCGTCGAACGCGTCGACGTCGGCGACGAGCTGCGTCGCGCGCGACTGCGCAGCCGTGCCGCACACGCCGCGGCCGAGCGCGATGCGCACGCAGGCGGGCTTGCCCTGGAACGGACCGACGACGAGTTCGCGGCCGTCGAAGAAATAGAACCCGCACCAGTTGATGTCCGGCAATGCGTGCCAGACCAGCGCGGCGAAATTGGCTGCGTTGGCGATGCGGTCGCGTTCGCCGTGCAACAGGCCGCGCGCCTGTTGCACGAGCTCGTCGTAGAGGCCGGACTTGCTTTCGGCCTCGATGCGCGTTGCCACGAACATGATCGTCTCGCCCAGCGGGAATGGCGCATTGTATCGCGCCGCGCCGCAAGCGGCTGGCATACTCGCGCCGGGAGATTTTCCATGCACGACACGCCCGAACACGACGAGGACGGCTTCCGCATCCGCGGCGCGCAGCCGACGCGGCTGGATGCGTTCGTCGATGCCGCGTTCGCGTTCGCGGTGACGCTGCTCGTCGTCTCGATCGGCCACATTCCCGAGTCCGCCGAAGAACTCGGCCACGCGATGCTCGGCGTGCCCGCGTTCGCGGCGAGCTTCCTGCTGCTGGCACGACTGTGGATGTCGCACCGCAACTGGTCACGGCGCTATGGCATCGAGGACCGCACGAGCCTGCGCCTGAGCCTCGCGCTCGTGTTCGTCGTGCTCGTCTACGTCTATCCGCTGCGCATGGTCGCGCAGCTGCTGCTCTACGCCGCCAGTAGTGGCCGGCTCGCCGAACAGGCGCCGGCCGTGCATACGCTCGGCGACCTGCGCGTCGTCTATTCGACGTTCGCGCTCGGCTTCGGCGTCGTCGGCGCGATCTTCGCGCTGCTCTACCGGCACGCGATCGCGCAGGCCGCGTCGATCGGATTGTCGATGGCAGAACGCATCCGCACGCGACGCTCGGTCGAGCGCTACTTGATTTTCGTCGGCGTGGCACTGCTGTCGCTCGCGCTGGCCTTCCTGCAGCCAGTGCAATGGGCAAATTCGCAGTGGTACGTCGCGGCGCCCGGCCTCGTCTACGCGCTGATCGTTCCGCTCGGCCGCTGGGCGGCGTGGCGCGAACGGCGCGCGCTTGCCGCGATCGAAGCAGCATGAGCGGCAAGCCGTGAACGGCGCATTCGTCACCGGCACCGACACCGGCGTCGGCAAGACCTTCGCCAGTTGCGCGCTGCTCGCCGCATGGCGCGCGCACGGCCTGCGCGCGAGCGGAATGAAGCCGGTCGCCAGCGGCTGCGAGGAGACGCCGCAGGGATTGCGCAACGAGGATGCGCTCGCGTTGATCGCCGCCAGCGAGCCCGCGCCCGCCTACGCCGACTGCAACCCGTTCGCCTACCAGCCTGCGATCGCGCCGCACGTCGCCGCGCGGCTCGTGCAAGAGTCCGTCTCTCTCGATGCAATCGTCGAGGCGCACGCACGCATCGCCGCGCAGTGCGATCGCATCGTCGTCGAAGGCGCGGGCGGCTGGCTCGCGCCTTTTTCGGAGACGCTGGCGCAAGCCGATGTCGCGCGCGCACTCGGCCTGCCCGTGGTGCTCGTCGTCGGCGTGCACCTGGGCGCGATCAACCACGCGTTGCTCAGCGCGCGCGTGATCCGCGCCGACGGCTGCACGCTCGCCGGCTGGATCGCGAATCGCATCGACCCGCACATGCCGTTCGCCGACGACACCATTGCCACCATTGCTGCGCGCATCGAAGCGCCGCTGCTCGGCACGCTGGCGTGGAACGATGCGGCGCCGCTGCTCGACGTGCATGCGCTCTGACGCCGACGCCTCGCGGCTCGTCCGCGCATGGCCGTGGCTGTTCGCGGCGTTCGGTTTCGCGCTCGACCTGGCTGCCTTCTGGCCGGGCCAGATGTCGTTCGATTCGGCCCTCGCGTGGTCGCAGGCAAGGCACGGCGATGCAAACGGCATCGTTCCGCTCGTGTTCGTGCTCGCATGGCGCGCGACGAACGTTTTCGTCACCGGCCCCGGCGGCCTGTTTGCGCTCCATCTCGCGCTGTTCTGGAGCGGACTCGCCTGGCTTGCGCAGGCGCTGCGCTGGCGCCCGCTGCGCGGTGCCATCGCGCTCGCCTGCATCGCGTTCCTGCCTGCCTCGTGGCTGCTGCGCGCGCACGTCTGGACCGATGTCGGCGTAATTGCCGCGGCAATCTGCGCGCTTGGCCTGCTGGCACGCGCGCAGGTCGCCACGCGTCGCGACGCGTGGCTCGGCGCCGCGTTGCCGTGTCTCGCCTATGCGGCACTGCTGCGCCACAACGCGCTGCCGGCGATCGTGCCGATGCTCGCGTGGTGGAGCGCGCTGGCGTGGCGGCTCGATTCAGTCACGTGGAAACGACGCGCCGCCGTCGTCGCGACGACCTGCATCGCCGCGCTCGCGATCTTCGGTATCGTTCGCGCGCTCGACGCAAGCCTGCGCGAACGCATTCCGGTCTGGCCCTCGCTCGCGCAGTTCGACCTCGCCGGCATGTCGATCGAAACTCGGCAGATGCTGCTGCCCGGCTTCATGATCGGACCCGGCCTGGACGTCGACGAACTCGCCGCGGCGTTTCGTCCGTGGAGCAATCTCACGCTGTTCAATACGCATCACGGCATGCGTTCGCCGTTCGAGCCCTTCGCGCCGAATGAATTCGACGTGTTGCGCGACGCCTGGCTCGATGCCATCGCGCACCGTCCCGGCGCGTGGCTCCTGCACCGCTGGCACGTCACGCGCGCCCTGTTCGGCACACATACGCGCGAGTGGCCGGCGGAATTGATCTACGTCGACGCACAAACGTCATACGGCGACAATCCGCCGATCGCCGCGAACGGCAGCACGCTGCACGCACGCCTCGTGCATGCGGCCAATGCGCTGCGCGCGACGCCCGCGCTTGCGGCGTGGCCGTACCTGCTCGCAGGCCTGTTCGCCGCGTCGTTCGCATGGCGACGTCGACGCGACATGGCCCGGCGCATCGCGCTCGCCGCGCTGGCCAGCGCATGGCTGCTTGCGCTACCGCTGTGCGCGCTCGCGCCGTCGGCGGAGCTGCGCTATCTGGGCTGGCCGTGCGTGGCGAGCCTGCTTGCGATTGCGGTCGCGTTCACGCCGCGCGCTGATAAACTCGAAACGGAAACCAGCCAGGGAACCCCATGAGTATTCAACGCTACATGTTCGTCATCGACGACCTGCCGCGCGCGCGCGGCGAGTCCAGCGAACTTTCATTCCACGGAGATTCGCCGGAGAGTTTCGCGGCGCTGTTCCAGCAGGCGTTGCGCGAGCCGACGCTGTGGCGGCGCTGGCTGGCGATGCAGCCCGACCCGGATGCCGTCGATCAGGCGCTCGGCGCGAGCGATCCGAACGCGACCGTCCAGGCGCACCAGTCCGACATCCACGTCAGCGTCGAAGTGCGCACCTCGCTGCCGCACGCGATCCTGCAGCATCGCTTGACGCTGCTGGTCGGGCGACACTGGACGTTGCGCGACGTCAGCGCGGCCTGAAACGGCCCAAGCCGGCGACCTGGTCGCCGGCTTGCACAAGAGAACGTATCCACCGGCAACGCGCAGGCGGGGCGAAACATCCTCCCGCCTGCGCGTTCTTCGTTTATTTCGCCGCGGACCGCATGTCTTCCGGCGCCTTGACCGGATCGGCCGGTCGCGGCGGGAACGCGAACGGCTTTGCCGCGATCGCCTTCTTGAGTTCCTCGATGCCACGGTCGAGTTGCGGATCCTTGCCTTCGAGCTGCGCAGAGACATCCTGCTCGACGACGATGTCGGGATCCACGCCATGGCCTTCGACGACGTACTGGCCTTCGGTGCTCGCGCTTGCGAACTCGGGCACGTTGACCTGGCCGCCGTCGATGACCGGGCCCCAGTCGGTGATGCCGACCACGCCGCCCCAGGTGCGTACGCCGATCAGCGGGCCGAGCTTGGCCTGCTTGAACATGTAGGAAAAGATGTCGCCGTCGGACGCGGTCGTGCCGTTGCACAGCGCAACGAGATGGCCGAGGAAGGTCTGCTGCGGATAGGTATTGGTGAAGTCGATGCCGCGTGCATAGTCGAGGCCGAGCAGCTTGCGTGAAAGGCGCTCGATGACCATCGCCGAGACGTTGCCGCCGCCGTTGTCGCGCACGTCGACGACCAGGCCCTGCTTGCGCAGCTGCGGGTAGTACGCCTTGATGAACTCGCGGATGCCATCGGCGCCCATGTCGGGAATGTGCAGATAGCCGAGCTGGCCGTCGCTGGCCTTGGAGACGTACTCGCGGTTGTGTTCGACCCAGGCGAGGTAATTGAGCGGCTGCTCGTCGTCGATCGGCTTGACCAGCACGGTGCGCGCGCCGTCGCTGCCGGGCTTGCCGTTGACGGTCAGCTGCACGAGCTGGCCCGGCGCCGTGCGCAGCAGGCGATACGGGCTGTCGTGCGCCGTCAGATCCTGGCCGTTGATGGCGACGATATAGTCGCCTTCCTTGACGTCGACGCCGACTTCGGTGAGCGGCGAGCGATAGCGCTCCTCGTCGTTCTGGCCCTTGAGGATCTTCGCGATGCGGTACTGGCCGCTGGCGGCGTCGAGCGCGAAGCGTGCGCCGACGAGGCCGACGTGCGGCTTCTTCGGCAGGCCGATGTCGCCGCCGCCGACGTAGGCGTGGCCGCTCGACAGTTCCGCGACCATCTGGCCGAGCAGGTAGTTGAGGTCGCTGCGGTCGCCGACCCAGGCCAGCATCGGCTCGTACTTGGCGCGGATCGCGTTCCAGTCGTAGCCGTGCATGTTCTTCACGTAGTAGTAGTCGCGGTAGCGGCGCCACACCTCGTTGAAGATCTCGGCGTATTCCTTCTTCGGATCGACGAGCGCGAAGAGGCCGTCGGTCTTGACGCCCTTGGCTTCCGGCTTGCCGGCGTTGAGGTCGATCCACTTGAACGCGCCATTGCTCTTGAGCAACGCGGTGCCGCCGTCGTCGGAAATCGAGATTTCGCCGAAGTCCTCGAACACGTCGCTGTCCTTGCGCTCCTCGAAGGACCAGCTCTTGAGCTTGTTCTTGAATGCGCCTTCGCGGCCGTAGTACGGCGCGTCGCCGACGACGTAGAGGATCGCCTTGTTGGTGACCGCGATGCCGGCGATGTTGTCTGGGTCGATCGGCGCGCGGATGACGCGGCCGTCGAGGCCGTCGAAGTCGATGTGGTCGTTGATGTCGGACGGCGACTTCGGCTTGTCCTTGCCCTTGTCCGCGTCCTTCTTGCCGGCGTCGTCCTTCTTGTCCTCGGCCGAGGCGCTGTCGTTGCGCGGCGCGAACGGATCGTCGACGTCCTTGCGCAGGGCGAGCGCGAAGATGCCGGTGACACGGTTCGCGGCGAAATCCCACTCGATGCCCGAGATCTGCGGCGTCCACTCGCGGTCGCCGAGGTAGTACAGGTACTTGCCGTCCGGCGAGAACGCCGGGCCGTAGGCGTTGAAGCGCGGCTGGCCCAGGCGCACGTCCTTGCCGGCGACGAGGTCGCGCACGTAGAGCTGCGACTGCTGCGTGTCCTTGTCGGTCAGCGTGTAGGCGAGATAGTGGCCGCTCGGCGACCACGCGAAATCGCGGCGCGAGATCGACGGATCATGCGCGATCACCGGCGCCGGGCCGCCGCTCGCCGAGACGATGCGCAGGTTGTTGTCGCTGTCGACGAAGGCGATGCGGTCGCCGTCCGGCGACCAGCGCGGCGCGTAGAGACGGCCGATATTTTCGGTGGTGAGCTTCTTCGCGCCGCTGCCGTCGGCGTTGCGCACCCAGACAGCCTCTTCGCCGCCTTCGTCGGAAACGTAGGCGATGCGCTTGCCGTCATGCGACCAATTCGCCTCGCGCTCGTGCACGCCGGGCGTGTGCGTGAGGTCGAGCGTGATGCCGTCCTTGAGCGGCACGCTGAACAGTTCGCCGCGCGCGGCGAACACGGCGCGCTTGCCGTTCGCGCTGAGATTGAAGTCCTCGACATGGTCCTTGACGCTGCGCTCTTCCGCGCGCGTGCGCACGAGATCGCTCGGCACGGTGATGTCGAGCGCGGTGTCCTTGTTCGCATTCGTGTCGTAGACGTGCAGCACGCCGTCGACCTCGAATGCGATCTGGCCCTTGCCGTCGCCGCTGGCCCAGCGCGCATCCTGGCCCTTGTAGTCGGTGAGCTGTTTCGTCTCGCCGCTCGCGGTGTCGTAGCGGTACAGGTTCAGGTGCTCGCCGCGGTCGGCGAGGAAGTAGATGGCGTTGCCGATCCACACCGGATCGCGGTCGGTGTTCGGATCGTTGGTGATGTTCTTCGCCGACTTCGAGGCGAAGTCGTAGATGTACAGGTCCTGCGCCCAGCCGCCGACGTAGCGGTTCCAGGTGCGGAAGTCGCGGAACTTGGGCGAGTAGACGATCTGCGAGCCGTCCGGCGAATAGCGGCCGACGCCGGAAATCGGCATCGGCAGCACGACCGGCTCGCCGCCGTCCACCGACACGGTGTACAGGTGCGGGCTCGATTCGTTGATCGAGTCCTGGTACGAACGGAACAGCACCGACTTGCCATCCGGCGTCCAGCCGTAGACCTGGCTGTCGAAACCCCAGCGCTGCGGCAGCGGGCCTTTCGACGGATAGAACGTGAGCTGCTTCGGCTCGCCGCCGGCGGCGGGGATCACGTAGACCTGATCGTCGCCGCCGTATTCGCCGGTGAACGCGATCGTCTTGCAGTCCGGCGAGAAGCGCGCCGACTGTTCGAGGCCCGGACCCGCGGTCAGGCGCGCCGCGGTGCCGCCCGAGGTCGACGCCGTCCACAAGTCGCCCGCGTAGGTGAACACGACCTTGTCGCCGCAGACATCGGGAAAGCGCAGCAGCTGGGTGCCGGCGAACGCGGCCGGCGAAAGGAACAGGCCCGCGGCGATGGCGAGCGAAAGGGGACGGCGCGGCGACATGGGCACTCCGGCGGCTGGCGGGAAAGTCCCCTACTGTCGCCCTCGCCCGCTGACGATGCCTGCGCCGGAAGTCACGGTGCGCGCGACTTCCGACGTAGTCGGCTCAATACGCGAACTCGCGGAACACCGGGTCGACGCTGCCGTTCCAGGGCCCGTGGAACAGTTCGAGCTTGCGCTGCGCGGGCGTCTGGTTGGTCTCGACGATCTGCGTGAGGATGTCGAGGAAGATGCGTTCGTCGGCGCCGTTGGCGTTCACGCGCGCGCGACGCGCGAGGCCATGCGCAGCGATTTCGAGCGCGCGGCCAGCCAGATCGCGCACGCTTTCCCCGCGGAACGGCAACTGCAGCGCCTGTTTGGGCACGCCGTCGCGCAGCGCGTGGCGTTCGGCACGCGTGAAGTCCTTGACGAGGTCCCACGCGGCGTCGAGCGCGTCCTGGTCGTAGAGCAGGCCGACCCAGAACGCGGGCAGCGCGCACAGGCGGTTCCACGGGCCGCCATCGGCGCCGCGCATCTCGAGGTACTTCTTCAGGCGCACCTCGGGAAACGCGGTGGTCATGTGGTCGGCCCAGTCGCGCAGGCTCGCCTTCGCGCCGGGCAGTTCCGGCAGTTCGCCATCGAGGAACTTGCGGAAGGATTTTCCGGCGAGGTCGATGTATTCGCCGTCGCGGTAGCTGAAGTACATCGGCACGTCGAGCAGGTAGTCGACGTAGCGCTCGTAGCCGAAGCCGTCTTCGAAGACGAAGTCGAGCATGCCGGTGCGGTCGGCGTCGGTGTCGGTCCAGATGTGCGAGCGGTACGACTGATAGCCGTTCGGACGTCCATCCGTGAACGGTGAATCGGCGAACAACGCGGTCGCGACCGGCTGCAGCGCGAGCGCGACGCGGAATTTCTTCATCATGTCGGCCTCGCTCGAATAATCGAGGTTGACCTGCACGGTGCAGGTGCGCGTCATCATGTCGAGGCCGAGCTGGCCGACCTTGGGCATGTATTGCCGCATGATCTTGTAGCGGCCTTTCGGCATCCACGGCATCTCGTCGCGGCGCCATTTCGGCTGGAAGCCCATGCCGAGGAAGCCGAGGCCGAGCTCGTCGGCGACGGTCTTGACTTCCCTGAGATGGCACGTCACCTCGCAGCAGGTCTCGTGCACGGTTTCCAGCGGCGCGCCGGACAGTTCGAGCTGGCCGGCCGGTTCGAGCGTGACCGAGGCGCCCTCGCGCAGCAGCGCGATGAGCTTGCCGTGCTCCTCGACGCGCGCCCAGCCGAAACGCGTAAGTCCTTCGAGCAGCCGGCCGATGCCGCGTTCGCCTTCCCAGGTCGGCGGGCGCAGGTCGTCGAGGCGGAAGCCGAACTTCTCGTGCTCGGTGCCGATGCGCCAGTCGGCGAGCGGCTTTTCGCCGGAAGCGACGTATTCGACGAGTTGCTGGCGGTCGCGGATCGGTTCTTCCTTGACGCTGCTCGGGCCGGACATCGCGACTACCTCATGCGCAAACGGGTGAGGGAAATGGGGCCACGCCAAGCGAACGGAAGGCCGTCAGGCAGCGCCGATGCCGAGCCACTGCGCGACGCGCGCGCGCGCCTCGTCGAGCCCGGTCTTGCCCAGCGAGGAAAACAGCTGCGCGGTCGCGCCGGGCGCAAGCGTGGCCAGCTCCTTGCGCACCGCCTGCAGCGTGCGCGCCGCTTCGCCACGCGAGAGCTTGTCCGACTTGGTCAGCAGGCAATGGCATTCGCGGCCGCTGGCGGCGGCGAATTGGAGCATGTGGCGGTCGAAATCCTTGAGCGGATGGCGCGCGTCCATGACCAGCACGAAGCCGCGCAGCGACGCGCGCTCGCGCAGGTAGCGGTCGATCATGCCGCGCCAGTGCGCGCGCATCGCCTCGGGCACCTTGGCGTAGCCGTAGCCGGGCAGGTCGACGAGGCGGCGCGCGTCGTCGCCGACCGGGAACACGTTGAGCAGCTGCGTGCGCCCCGGCGTCTTGGACGTGCGCGCCAGACCCTGCTGCTCGCAGATCGCATTGAGCGCGCTCGACTTGCCCGCATTGGAGCGGCCGGCGAAGGCGACTTCGGCGCCTTCGTCGCCCGGCAACTGCTCGGGCCGGTTGGCACTGGTCAGGAAACGCGCCTGGCGGAACGGATTGGCAGCCATGGAAGTCCGGAAGGAGAAAAGAGCGGCGGTTTGACCGCCCTTGGAGTCGTGGGGATAATTTCCCGATTGTGCCGGGACGCGTCCGCGTTGCGGCGTCCAGAATCCGGCGTCCCCGACCTTGCGGAGCGAGTGTATGAGTTTTCGGCGCGCGTTTGTCCCCTCCCTGCTGCTCATGACCGCCTGCTGCACGGGAGCCGCGTTCGCGCAGGAACCGTCGGAAGCGGCCCCCGCGGCGCCTGCCGCTGCAACGGCCACCGCCGACGCCGCGCCGCACGCGGGCGACGCCAAGGCCGGCGAGACCAAGGCCGCGACCTGCGCCGCCTGCCACGGCATGGACGGCAATCCGAGCGACAAGCAGTATCCCAAGCTCGCCGGCCAGAACGAGGCCTACATCGCGCGCCAGCTCGGCCTGTTCAAGTCGCAGGCGCGGCAGAACCCGATCATGCTCGGCTTTGCCTCGACGCTGTCGGCGCAGGATGCGCACGACGTCGCCGCATTCTTCGCGACGAAGGCCTCGCTGCCCGGCGTCGCCGACGACAGGTACGTCGAGCGCGGCCAGGCGCTGTACCGCGGCGGCGACGCCAAGCTCGGCGTGCCGGCCTGCATGGCCTGCCACGGCCCCGATGGCCGCGGCATGGCCGGCGCGGGCTTCCCGCAGCTCGGCGGCCAGTGGGCCGACTACGTGCAGGCCAAGCTCAAGGACTGGAAGGGCGGCACGACCTGGGGCAACGACGCCGACGCGCAGATCATGCCGGCGATCGCGCAGAAGCTGTCCGACGAGGACATCGCCGCACTGGCCTCCTACGTCGAAGGCCTGCACGCCGCCGACGCGGGAACCTCGAGCGCCCGGAACTAGTCCCAAGCAGGTCGCGCGCTGCCCGCGGCGACCCGCAGCCACCGCCCGCGACTTTCGCGGACGTTCGTCCATCACCATTCGGAGTCCTCGTCGATGCTCAATCGTCCGACGTTCACCCGCGCCGCCGTCGCCCTGTTCGGGTTCTTCGCCGCGCTCTCGATCGCCCATGCGCAGGCACCCGCCGCCGAAGGATTCCAGGAAGGCAAGAATTACTTCGTCATCGAACCGCCACAGCCCGGCGCCACCGACGGCAAGGTCGAGGTCACCGAGATCTTTTCCTACGCCTGCCCGGCCTGCAACGCGTTCCAGCCGACGGTCAAGAAACTGCGCGAGGCGCTGCCCGCGAACGCGGTGATGGTCTATTTGCCGGCGTCGTTCCGTCCCGACGAGGACTGGCCGGTGTTCCAGCGCGCCTACTACACGGCGCAGGCGCTGGGCATCGCCGACAAGTCGCACGACGCGACCTTCGACGCGGTGTGGAAGGACGCCGACAGCAAGCTGCGCATCTCCGACGCGGTCACGCACCAGCCGATCAAGCCGATGCCGACCACCGAAGATGTCGCGCAGTTCTTCACGAAATTCGGCGTCAAGGCCGACGATGCCGTTGCGACGGCGAACTCGTTCGCGGTCAACGCGAAGATGAAACGCGCCGACGCGATGCTCAAGGCCTACGGGGTCGACTCCACGCCGACGCTCGTCGTCGCCGGCAAGTACCGCCTCACCGTGACTTCGGCTGGCAGCATTGATCAGGTCATCCCGCTGGTGAAATACCTCATCGCCAAGGAAGCCGGCGGCAAGTGATTGCCGCTGCTTCTTCGTCCCGTTTTTCTCCGCACCACGAGGATCGCACCATGTTCAAGTGCATCGGCCTGATGTTCGCCACCCTGCTCTTCGTCGGCGCCGCCCATGCTGCAGACGCGCCCGCGGCCGCAATCACCCCGGCCGCGCAGAATTGGCAGGAAGGCACGAACTACTTCCTTGTCGATCCGCCGCAGGCGACCGCCAGCGGGGACAAGGTCGAAGTGCTCGAAGTGTTCTCCTACGCCTGCCCGCATTGCGCGCACTTCCAGCCCTACGCCGAACAGATGAAGCAGTCGCTGCCCGCTTACGCGCATTTCGACTACATGCCGGCCGTGTTCAACGCGAGCTGGGAACCGTTCGCCCGTGCCTACTACACGGCGCAGTCGATGGGCGTCGTCGACAAGACGCATCAGGCGCTGTTCGATGCGTTGCACCGCGACCACATCCCGATGCGTTCGATCGAGGACCTTGCCGGCTTTTACGCTCAGCACGGCGTCGACCGCGCCAAGTTCCTCGCCACCGCTTCCTCGTTCGAAGTCGACAGCAAGCTTCAGCGCGCGATGGACATCGTCAAGAACGACGGCATCGACGGCACGCCGAGCATCGTCGTCAACGGCAAGTACCGCATCACCGGCCAGTCCGCCGGCGGCTATCCGCAGATGATCGAACTCGTCGACTGGCTGGTGAAGAAGGAACACGACACCAAGGCTAAGCCGGCTAAGCCCGCGAAAAAATGAACGTTTCCACGCGGCGCCGCTTGCCGGCGCCGCGCCGCGCGACTAGCCTCGCCGAATGACGCGCGCACCGGCCGCTCCCCAGCAAACCGCACACGCGCATCGCACGCTGACGCTGCTCAGCTGCAACATCCTCGCCGGCGGCAGCGTCAAGCGCTACCGCGACTACGTCACGCACAGCTGGAAGCACGTGCTGCCGCACGGCAAGCGCGAAAACCTGGACGGCCTTGCCCGCCTTCTCGGCGATTTCGATCTCGTCGCGCTGCAGGAAGCCGACGCCGGCAGCCTGCGCTCGGGCTTCCTCAACCAGACGCAATATCTCGCACAGGCTGCGAAATTCCCGTACTGGACGCACCAGCCCAACCGGCGCGTGTCCAGGCTTGCGACCTCAAGCAACGGCCTGCTTGCGCGCGACGAGCCGAGCGAGGTGCTCGACTATCCGTTGCCCGGACGCATTCCTGGTCGCGGCGCCCTGTGGGTGCGGTTCGGCGACGGCGACGATGCGCTGGTCGTCGTCGTCGCGCATCTTTCCCTCGGCGCGCAGGCGCGTGCACGACAGGTCGCCTTCCTCGCCGAATTGCTCGGCGGTCATCGGCACGCGGTTTTGATGGGTGACCTCAACACCTCCGCGCACAGCCCTGAACTCGAGATGCTCTACGCGCGCACGAGCCTCGCCCCGCCCGAGCAGCCGCCGCCAACGTTTCCGAGCTGGCGGCCCAGACGCGCGATCGACCACATCCTCGTGTCCTCCGGCATCGAGGTCGAACAGCGCTGGACGATCGCCCATCCGGTCTCGGACCATCTGCCGCTGGCGGCGCGAATCGTGCTGCCGCATGCCCGAGCGTGAAACCCGCACTGTGCATGGCGCCCCTCCGAGGACTAAGGTGATCCGCCGCTTTCGCATCGCGGCCTTCGCCATTCCTCCTCGGGGAGATATCCGATGTTTTTTCCTTTGCGACACCGCTTGTCCATCACCCTCGCAGCATGCGGCGCCCTGGCGTTCATGTTCTCGACGGCCATTGCCGCGCGCGAAAGCGCGCCGCCCTATTCGTGGGCCCATCCAACGGCCATGAAGGCCGCCGGGAAGGTGCCCGTCCGCAAGCTTGCGGCAGTGGATGCCGCGCGCGAACTCGCCAGAGATGCACAGGCCATGGACCCGGCGAAATCCGCGACAGGCGCCACGGAAAAGCGGTTGCGCGTGGCTGTCGGCAACGCAGTTTCGATCACGCCGGCGCAGGCTGGCCTCTGGGATTCGCTGCCCGACGGCAGTCACCTCTGGCGGCTGACGCTGTCGGCGCCCAACGCGACCGACTTGCACTTCGGTTTCTCGCGCTTCCAGGTTGCCCAGGGCGTCACCCTGCACGTGACCGACGAAGTCGCGCATACCTACGATGGCGCCTACGGCGCCGCCGATACCAGTCCGGACGGTCAGCTTTGGCTGCCGCCGGTCACGGGCAGCAGCCTGACGCTCGAGCTGCACGTGCCGACCGGTGTCGATTTCGACCCGCGCACCGTCGTGCTCTCCTCGGTCGGCGCCGGCTACCGCGACGTCAACGGACGCAGCGGCCCCGGCCTGTTCGGCGCCGGTCCGTCGGGCACGTGCAACATCGACGTGATCTGTCCGCTCGGCGACGACTACCGCGACGAGATCCGCTCGGTGGTCAAGTACTACTTCGATTCGGGCAGCAGCACGTACCTGTGCACGGGTACGCTGGTCAACGACACGGCGCAGGACTTCAAGAACTACTTCCTGTCGGCGAACCACTGCATCAGCACGCAAGCTGAAGCGACCACGATGCGCTTCTTCTTCAACTACGAATCGCCGACCTGCGGCCAGCACGGCGGCGACAATCAGGACCAGCAGACGCTGACCGGCGGCGCGCAGCTGCGTGCGCATCGCGCCGACGTCGACTTCTCGCTTACCGAGCTCAACAACACGCCGCCGGCGGACTTCACTGCTTACTACGCAGGCTGGGACGCGACGGGCGCGATTCCCGACGGCGCGATCGGCATCCATCATCCCAGCGGCTGGGTCAAGGCGATCACCGAAACCGCCCACGCGCTGACGACGATGAACAGCTGCATCGGCTCGGGCGGCAGCCAGACCCACTGGCGCACGGGGCAGCCGTACTCGCAGGGCACGACCGAGGGCGGCTCGTCCGGCTCGGCGATCTTCGTGCCGAACGGCGACGCCACCGGTCACGGCAACCTCATCATCGGCACGCTTTCCGGCGGCTCGGCAGCGTGCAGCTCGAGCAATCCGAGCCAGCCCAACACCGGCTACGATTGCTACGGCAAGTTCGCGGTCGCCTGGGACGGCAGCTCGGCCGCGCAGCGCCTCAAGGACTGGCTCGATCCCGCCAACACCGGCGCGACGACATGGCCCGGCGCCGATCCGGCCGGAGCGCCCGCCGCGCCGGAAATTTCCGCAACGCCGCCGTCCATTGCCGCCAATGCCGAGGCCGGCGCCACGACCACCGCCGCGCTCTCGATCGCGAACAACGGCACGGCCGCGCTGACCTGGAACGCGGATACCGCCACCGCGAATTGTGATTCGCCATCGACGATCGCATGGCTTTCGGTCGCTCCCGCGAGCGGCAGCGTGGCCGTCGGAGGCACGCCTTCGTCGGTGACCGTCACCTTCGATGCGAGCACACTCGGCGCCGGCAACTACGCAGCGAACATTTGCCTGCACAGCAACGACGCCGCGCACGATCCGCTCGCCGTGCCGGTCTCCTTCACCGTCGATGCGCTCGATCCGTGCGACGCGGAAGACACCATCTTCTGCGATGGTTTCGACGGCGCCGAAGCGCCCGGTCGCATCGGCCATACGTTGCTCTCGGCCCTGAACCACTCCGGTTGGCTGCAGCCGTCGCGGACGATGCCGTCATCCGGCCCTGTGCCGATGGCGAACGCGCGCCGGTCGCCGCTGCGCAGCTGAATCGCCTGCGCTGCACAAAAGAAAAAGGCCGCCCGAGGGCGGCCTTTTTCGTCGCGGATGGTCCGATCAGAACTTGTAGCCAACCTGCGCGTAGACAAAGCGACCCGGCAGGTCGTAGGTGCCTGCGTCGTAGCCGTTGAGCGTGCAGCTGTAGCAGACCGGCGCCTCGCGGTCGAACAGGTTGTTGACGCCCACCTGCAGCGAGAGGTTGTGCACGCCGATCGCGTTCGACCAGCTGACCTGCAGATCGTGGTAGACCACGCTGGGCATGTGGTGCGTGGCGTCGGCTTCCGGGCAACCGGGAATGTCCGGACCGGTGACGACGGCGGTGCTGCACAGCTCCTTGACGTTGTGGATGTAGCGCATGTTCCAGTTGACGTCCCAATCGGAGATCGACCAGCCGAGCTGCGTGTTGATCTGCCATTTCGGGATCGAGCTGTTGTCGGTTTCGATACCGACCTGGCGGCTCGACATGGCGCCGAAGGAATCCACTTCCTCGTACTTGTGCACCCAGGTGCCCTGCACGGACGCGCGCAACCGGCCAAAGTCGAACTCGTCGCTCGACCAGTTGACCTTGACGTCGACGCCGTCGGTCTTGACCGTGCCGAGATTGGTCAACGTGTTGTCGGGCGGATTGAGGTTGCCGCCTGGCTGACGCGAGAACGGCGCGCAAAGCACCGGATCGATGCCGCCGGATCTGACGCAGGCGTCGAGCAACGCCTGGATGTCACGTGCGCCAATCGCGTCATTGATCTTGTGGCGATAGTAGGTCAGGCCGAAGTCGAGGCGCTGCGTTCCGGCGAGGCCGTCGGCCCAACTCGGGCTGTACACGGTGCCGACCTGCCAGCTGTGGGACTTTTCGGGCTTGAGGTTCGGATTGCCGCCGGTGATCGTCGTGATCTGCGTGTTGGCCTGCTCGAACGTCGGCGAGACGCCTTGCGCCGCGCAGCCCGCCACGTATTCCGGGCCCGCCGGGCCGGGCGAACCGGTGGTGCCGCACGGATCGGTGAGCGTCGCGCCGAACTGGGTCAGGCCGTACAACTCGCCGATCGTCGGCGCGCGGAAACCGGTCGAGTACGAACCGCGGAACAGCAGGTCCGTGATCGGCTGCCAGCGGAAGCCGACCTTGCCGGTCGTCTCGCCGCCGAACGTGGAATAGTGCGAATAGCGGCCAGCGGCACTGAGATCGAGCGAGTCGAGCACCGGCACGTTGAGTTCGCCGTAGACTTCGCTGACGTGGTAGGCGGCGGCGACGGCTGCGGCCTGCGAGTCCTGCGAGTCGCCGCTCTGGCGCAGCGGATCGGGATCGAACGAACCGAAATAGCGTCGGTATTCGGCGCCCGCCGCGAATGCGACCGCGCGCGAACTGATGATGTTGAACAGGTCGCCCGAGACATTGAACGAGGCGAGGTCGAGCTTCTGGTCGCTGCGGTCGATCTGGGTGGCGCGAATCCAGTCGATCTGCTGCTGCGTCATCGGCCGTGCCTGGCCACCGAAGAGGTCGACCGGCACGCAATTCGGCACGGCCGCGCAGACGTCCGGATCGCCGAGCCCCAGCGCGAGGTGCGAGAGGTTGAAGCCGTTGTAGAAGGTCTGGTCGGCCTTGTTCTCCGAGTGCACGACGTTGGCATCCCATGTCAGGCCGCGACCGACGTCCCACGAACCATCGAGGCCGGCATTGAAGTACCAGGTATCGACGTCCTGGTTGAAGATGCGCGGGCCCACTTCGATCGGACGCTTGGTGATCCAGCCGAAATTGCTCGCCGGATCGAGATCGATGCCGAACGGGTTGTAGGGATTCCTCGCGGAAATGTAGATCGTGTCGGCAATACCGCCGGTACCCGCGTAGGGGCCGACGAAGATCGGTTCGGGCGCAGCCTGGTTTTCCGAAGTGCGGTTGTTGTACAGCGCGCGCACGTGCAACCGGGTCGTATCGTTGAGCGCATAGCTGACGTTGGCGTAGATCGACTTGCGCTCGTTCGGCGTCAGCAGCATGTTGAACGGCGCGTAGTTGAAGCGGTCCGGCGTGCCGAAATCGTGGTACGTGCCGCTCGACGGATCGGCCGGATTCCATACCGGCGTCGTCGTGCCGTTGTTGAGCGTCACGTCGTACCAGTTCGCCTGGTCGTGGTCGCAGAAACCATAGGGGCCGATCGGCAAGCCGTAGTCGGCGCCCTCTGGATCGGTACCCACGCCCGTGGAACCGATGCGCGGATCGCAGAACGTGAAGCGCCCCTGCGGCACGCCCGAACTGCCGGCACCGAGCCCCGCATACGGTTCGGGAACGGCCGATTGCCACCATTTGCCTGCGCTGATCGAATCCTGCTTGAAGTAGCTCGCGACAATCACGGCCGAGAGCTTCTCGTCGCCGCCGCCAATGGTCAGCGAACCCTGCTTGGTATCGCCGCCGAAACCGGAATAGCGGCCGAAATACCCGGTCACTTCCGCGCCGTCGAACTTCTTGCGCGTGATGATGTTGATGACGCCGGCGATCGCGTCGGAGCCGTAGATCGCCGAGGCGCCGTCCTCGAGCACTTCGATGCGCTCGATGATCGACACCGGGATCGTGTTGAGGTCGGCCGCTCCGCTCACGCCCGAGGCGGAGGATTCGTTGACCCAGCGGATGCCGTCGACGAGAACGAGCACGCGCTTGGAGCCGAGGTTGCGCAGATCCACCTGCGCCGAACCCGCGCCGATGCCGCCACCGTCGGACGGAAAGCCGAAGTTGCCCGACGAATTGAACTTGGCGTTGAGCGCCTTGCCGCTCGCGGTCAGCTGCTGAAGGATGTCGCCGACGGTCTGCAGGCCGGTGCGCTCGATCGTCTTGCGATCGATGACGAGCACGGGCGACTGCGTTTCGATCTCGGTCTGCTTGATGCGCGAACCGGTGACCTCGATCGATTGCAGCTGCTGCGGCTGCTCGCTGTTGCCGGTGTCCTGTGCGACAGCCGGCGCGGCATAGAGCGAAACCAGAATGGCGCCGGCAAGGGCGCGGAGTGCAACGTGGACCTGACCTCGTGAACGCATGGAACTCTCCCGATTCGATGCCAAGGAATGCTGTGGTCGCACATGCGGTCAGGCCGTAGCCCTACCCCAACGCATATGTAAGAAAAATGTAAACGATGCATTCACGATTTGCTACAAGTCTTTTCGTGACGACGCTCAAGGGGTCGGGCGTTAAACTGCATCCCAGGCCATTCGCCGAGGATTTGCATGCGTTTTCGCTGGATTGCGCGCCACTGGATGTGGTGCGCCGCGTCATTCCTTCCCGCCTTGGGGCTTGCGGCGGCGCCCGCAGTCGATCGCGTCAGTCAGCGCGAAGCGTTCCGCTCGGCCCTCGCCGCCGCCGCCAAGCCGCCCAACGCCGACTCGCGTCGCTGGGATGCGCTGCTGCGCGAGAGCCGCTATCCGCTGTATCCGTATGTCGAGTTCGCTGGACTGCGCAGCAAGCTGTCGATCCGCACGAATGCGGAAATCGAAACGTTCCTCAAACGCTGGCCGGGCACGCTCGCCGCCAGCGACCTGCGCAAGGCGTGGCTGCGCGAGCTCGCGCGTCGCAGCGACTGGACGTCGTTCCGGACGTTCTACATCGCCGACAAGGATCTCGACCTCCAATGCGATGCGCTGCAGGCACGCATCGGCAAGCCAGGTATCGAAAAGGACGCCTTCGCCCGTGAGGTGCAGGCCGTGTGGGCCGACGAACGCGACCTGCCGGCTGCCTGCGACCCCGTCGTCACCCGCGCGCGCGCGCAAGGCGCCTTGACCGACAAGGACGTCTGGACACGCATCGAGCGCAGCGCCGAAGCCGGCAAGGCTGGCGCCGCGAGCGCCGCCGCGGCGCTGCTGTCCGGCGCGGATGGCGCCGACGCGCAGCGCATCGCCGCGACCCTGCGCGATCCCGCCACGCAACTCGCGCAGGCGAAGAACTGGACCGACACGTCACACGCTCGCGACGCAGTCGCGTGGGGCCTTGCGCGCTATGCGCGGCGCGACAGCGCCGCGGCCGAAACACTGTGGGCCGACCTGCAACCACGCTTCCGCTGGGACGACACGCAGAAGAACCGCGTGCTGCACGCGATCGCGCTGTACCGCGCGACGAGCTATTCGCCCGACGCGCTGGCGCGCCTCAAGGCGCTCCCCGACGCGGCCGACGACGACGCCACGCGCGAATGGCACGTGCGCGTCGCGCTCGCCAGCGCCGACTACACGGAAACGCTCGCCGCGCTCGATCGCCTCACCGACGTGCAGAAGGCCGACGCGCGCTGGCGCTACCTGCGCGCGCGCGTGCTCGGCAAGCTGGGCCGCGATGCGGAAGCGAAGCCGATCCTCGCCGATGTCGCGCGCGAGGCGAACTTCCACGGCTTCCTCGCCGCCGACTGGCTCGAACAGCCGTATGCGATCTGCCCCGACACGCTCGCCGGCGATGCGCGCGTCGAAGCAAAACTCGCGCAGCAATCCGATCTCGAACGCGCCTTCGAATTCCGCGAACTGGGCATGCTCCACGACGCACGCCGCGAATGGAATTTCGCGATGGGCAAGCTCGACGCCGACGAACGCCGCCTCGCCGCCGACTACGCGTACCGCAAGGGCTGGTACGACCGCGCGGTGTTCGCCTTCTCCGCCGATCCGCAGACGCAGCGCCTGTACGAGCAGCGTTTTCCGCTCGGCATGATCGACACGCTGCGCAAGCGCTCGCGCGAATCGGGCATCGACCCCGCATGGGCGTACGGCATCCTGCGCGCGGAAAGCGCGTGGATGAGCGATGCACGCTCGGGCGCGAACGCGTACGGCCTCATGCAGCTGCTGCCCGGCGTGGCGAAGAAAGTCGCCAAGTCGCTGCACCTGCATTTCGGCAGTGCCGGCGACCTGTTCGATCCCGAGTTCAACGTGCAGCTCGGCACGCGCTACCTCGCGCAGATGGCCGACGCCTACCAAGGCAGCCCATGGCTTGCGAGCGCCGCCTACAACGCGGGACAGGCGCCGGTCGGGCGCTGGCTCGACGCGCGCGGCGCGTTCGATCCGGATTTCTTCATCGAGACGATTCCATACAAGGAAACGCGCGACTACGTCGCCCGCGTGATGGCCTTCAGCGTCATCTACGACTGGCGCATGAACGGCAAGGCGCTCGCGCTGTCCTCGCGCATGCCGAAGATCGGCAAGCCCTACCAGGCGCCGGACGCAGACACGCCGCGCAAGGCGGTGACCTGTCCGAAGGTCGAACCGGTCGCGCCGGCGCCGACCGACAGCACCGAAGGCGACGACGCGCCCAAGCCGGTGGACGACGGCAGCCGGCCATGAGCATCTCGCTCGCGCTGCAGGTCGCGCTGCTCGTCGCGCTCGGCTTCGGCGCGCAATGGCTGGCGTGGCGGCTGCGCCTGCCGGCGATCCTGTTCCTGCTGCTGATCGGCCTCGTGCTCGGCCCCGGTCTGCACTGGCTCGATCCGAACGCGATGCTCGGCGACCTGCTGTTCCCGTTCGTGTCGTTGAGCGTGGCGATCATCCTGTTCGAAGGCTCGCTGACGCTGCGCCTGGACGAACTTGCCGGCGTCGGCGGCACCGTGCTGCGGCTGGTCAGCATCGGTGCGGCGATCACGATGGCCGTGCTCGCGTTCGCCGCGCACGAAATAGCCGGCTTGCGCTGGGACCTCGCCCTGCTGTTCGGCGCGCTGACCTGCGTGACCGGCCCGACCGTGATCGTGCCGATGCTGCGCAGCGTGCGGCCCAACGAACGCATTGCGCGCGTGCTGCGCTGGGAAGGCATCGTCATCGATCCGCTCGGCGCGCTGCTTGCGGTGCTGGTATACGAAGCCATCGCATCGCGCCACCAGGGCGGGCACTCGCTCGCGGTGTTCCTGGAAACCGTGGCCGTCGGTGGCGGACTGGGCGCGATCGGCGCGTTCGCGCTCGCCTTCCTGCTGCGCCGACAGTGGCTGCCCGAATACCTGCAGACCTACGCCGCGCTCGCATTCGTGCTGCTCACCTTCGCCGGCGCGAACGAGATCGCGCACGAATCCGGCCTGCTCGCCGTGACGGTGATGGGCATGGTGCTGGCGAACCTGCGCGATCTTGCCATCGAGGACATCCTCTCGTTCAAGGAACACCTGAGTACGCTGCTGATCAGCGCGTTGTTCATCCTGCTCGCGGCGCGACTGGCGTGGCCGTTGCCGGCCGGAACGCTGCTCGCCGGCATCGCCCTGCTGCTGGTCGCGCAGTTCGTGGCGCGGCCGCTCGCCGTGCTCGCCAGCAGCGTTGGCGGCGGCCTGTCGTGGCGCGAACGCCTGCTCGTCGGCTGGATCGCGCCGCGCGGCATCGTCGCCGCGGCCGTGTCGGCGCTGTTCGCCTTGCGCCTGGAACAGCAGGGCGATGCCAGCGCGCAGGTCTTGGTGCCGCTGGTGTTCGCGCTGATCATCGGCACCGTGGTCCTGCAGGGCGCGACTTCGGCGACGCTGGCGCGCTGGCTCGGCGTGAAGGCGCCCGATCCGCGTGGCGTGCTCGTCGTCGGCGCGCATCGCGTCGCGCGCACGATCGCGCAGGCGCTGGCCGCGCAGGACGTGCCCGTGCTCGTCGCCGACGACAACTGGCCCGACATCCAGCTCGCGCGCATGCAGAACCTGCGCACCTGGTACGGCGATCCGCTGAGCGCGCACGCCGAGCGCAGCCTTGTCCTCGATGGACTCGGCCGCCTGTTCGCGATGTCGACGCGGCGCGAACTCAACAGCCTCGCCTGCGTGCGTTTCCGGCCCGACTTCGGCCGCCATCGCGTCTACCGCCTGCGCATCGTCGGCCATTCGCCCGACGGCGGCCAGCGCCGCGAACATGCCGACGCGATCCGCGCGGCCGCCCTGTTCGGCGCCAACATCACGCTCGACGACATCACGCGCCGCCTCGATGCCGGCTGGCGCATCAAGAGCACGCGGCTGTCGGACAGCTTCGGCGTCGACGACTTCCTTGCCACGCACGGCGCCGACGCGCTGCCGCTGTTTTCGCTCGACGAACAGGGCCGCCTGCACGTCGTCAGCGAAGCGCGCCCGCTCGAAGCGAAGCCGGGCTGGGCGCTCACCGCGCTGGTGCCGCCGAAGGCCGAGACGGACGCGGCAAGCTGACCGACGGCGCAGGCGAACCGGCGAAGCGACTCGCCTGCTGCAGATGAGTTCGCTGCGCCGGCGAGGGAAAGTTTTCTGCCTGCACACACGCGGTAAAGCCGAGGCGCGCGTCGGACGGATTTCCGCCCGGTTCAGTCGTCGGCCCGCGCCACGCCTGCGCAGCATCGAAACCGTCCGCGAAGATCGCGCGACCGCTCGCGTAGTAGTAGGCGATGCCGCGATGCAGGCCGTCGACGACGGTATTCGGCGCGCCGATCAGAAGTTCGCGGCGACCGTCGCCGTCGATGTCGCCGATGCTGGTGACCAATTCGCCGAATCGATTGCCGCTTTCGACGGCATCCACCGCGAAACCGAAACCCGCGGCCAGCACGTCCTCGCTCAACACCGTGCGCAGCGGAAACGGCTGCTTGCGCCCGAAGACAACGTAGGCTCTGCCGGCGTTGCCACCATGAAGGCTGTCGCCGGGCGCGCCGATCAAGAGATCTGGCAGGCCGTCGCGATTGACGTCGCCGGCCGGCGCCAGCGAATAGCCCAGCAACAGCAACGGTCGCGGCGCTCCGTCGAGGATGAAACCGCGGCTGCCGTCGCCGCCATTGGCCGGATCGAGCAGGTGCAGGCTGAATTCGACCGGGTACGGATCGCGGCCGTACAGCACGTGGATGCGACCAGTCTGCTGCAGGTCGACATTGGCGCTGTACTGGGCCGACGCAAACACGAGGTCGAAGCGACCGTCGTGATTAAGGTCAATGGAATTGATGATGCGGCTGTGCGAGCCGATGCCGTAGCTTTCGGCGCCACCGTCGATGACAACACCGAGCGAACCATCTCCACCGTTGGCCGTCCGCAGACTGCCACCTGCAAGTTCCGCTGGCCAGTTGCGGCCCGACCCGCCCCAGAGTACGTAACACACCCCTGCGTGATAGACGATGTCGCTGTGGCTTGGTGCGCAAGCGATCAGATCGGGATGACCATCACCATTCAGGTCGGTTCCGGCGGCCAGCCCGCGTCCGAGATTGCTGAACAAGCCCTCTCCGCGAAGGACGAACCCCGGTTTCAGTCCGCCGCGCTGGCCGTTGCCGAAGTAGACGAACACTGCGCCCGAATTGGTATCCGGCCGGTCGATGCCGGGCGCGGCGATCGCGATGTCGCGATGGCCGTCGCCGTCGAAGTCGCCGAGACCGACTACGCCGGTGCCGAAGTAGTCTTCGATGTCCCCGACCCAGGACAGCTGCTCGACACTGTCGCCCAGCTCCGCAGACGGCACCTCAGCGAGATCGATCTCGGCCGGAAACGTCTCGCCTTTCGATGCCAGTCGTCCATAAACGATGTAGACGCGGCCCGGAACGCGCTTGTCGATGCCGCCGATCGGATCCCACAGGCCACCGGACGGCACGCCGATTGCGAAGTCGTCCGCACCATCGCCATCAAGATCGCCGAGCGCCGATAGCGCCCCGCTATCGCCATTCCCGGGAAGCCCCGCTGCGCGGAATCCGCCGCCGATCACGAAACCACGGCCGCCGTCTCCTCCGCCATCCGCCATGAGATCTTCCAGCGACAGCGATCCGATGTCTGGGCGCCCGAAAACGACCTGAATGCGGCCGGCCGCGTAGCGCCCCTTATAGTCCGCTTCTGGCGAGGCGATGGCGAAATCGGGCATGCCGTCACCATTGACGTCGCCGAGTTCTGCGACCACCGCGCCAGCGCGTTCGCTGGACGCAAAACCGGTGAACTGCGACAGCGCGTACCCCGGAATTTTCTGATCCGCTCCGGTGGGGGTACCCGCCGACGCCACCGACGCCGTGAGCAAGGTGGCGTAGAACCATGCCGTGCCGCGTCGTTTGCGTAGCCATTGCGCACGGCAAAACCGACCCCACGAGTGGAAAAGGACAGAGTGCTGGCGAAGCAGATTGTCCGTCATCAAGATGATCCCCCGCAGTTCAGCGTCTGGCTCGAACACGCGGCTTGCAGACGATCCTGGAATCAAGGCGAGCCTCGACTGCCGGCGGGAGCAGCATGGCAGAATCCGCGGATGCGCATCTACCTCGTCGGCGGCGCCGTCCGCGATCAACTGCTCGGCCGCGCCAGCGCCGATCACGACCATGTCGTCGTCGGCGCGACGCCCGAGGAAATGCACGCGCGCGGCTTTCGCCCGATCGGCAAGGATTTCCCGGTGTTCCTGCATCCGGACACGCAGGAGGAATACGCGCTCGCGCGCACCGAACGCAAGACCGGCCACGGCTATCGCGGCTTCGCGTTCCACGCCGATCCGTCGGTGACGCTCGAACAGGACCTCGCGCGGCGCGATCTCACCATCAACGCGATGGCGCGCGGCGAAGACGGCACGCTCGTCGATCCGTTCCACGGCGCGCGCGACCTCGAGGGGCGCGTGCTGCGCCACGTCTCACCCGCGTTCGTCGAAGATCCGGTGCGCGTGCTGCGCGTGGCGCGTTTCGCCGCCCGTTACGCGCCACTCGGTTTCCGCATCGCCGACGAAACGCTCGCGCTGATGCGCCGGATGGTCGACGACGGCGAGGTCGACCACCTCGTCGCCGAACGCGTCTGGCAGGAAACACGCAAGGCGCTCGCGGAAGCCGCGCCATCGGCGTTCGTGCGCGCGCTGCGCGAGTGCGGCGCGCTGCGCGTCGTGTTTCCCGAAGTCGATGCGCTCTACGGCGTGCCGCAGCGCGCCGAGTTCCATCCCGAAGTCGACACCGGCGTGCACGTCGAAATGGTGCTCGACATGGCCGCGCAACTCGCGCCCGGCGACGATCTCGTCGCCTTCTGCGCGCTCACGCACGATCTCGGCAAGGCGCTCACGCCGCAGGACGAACTGCCGCGCCACGTCATGCATGAGCAGCGCGGCCTCGCCCCGTTGCAGGCGCTCTGCGCTCGACTCAAGCCGCCGGCCGAGCACGTCGCGCTCGCCGAACGCGTCTGCCGCCACCACTTGGAAGTCCATCGCGCGCTCGAGTTGCGCGCCTCGACCGTATTGCGCCTGTTCGAATCGCTCGATGCATTCCGCAGGCCCGAGCGGCTGTCGCCGTTCCTGCTCGCCTGCGAAGCCGACAAGCGCGGCCGTCTCGGCTTCGCCGACGCCGCATACCCGCAAGCAGAGTTCCTGCGCGGCGCGTTCGCCGCGGCTGCCGCCATCGACGCCGCGCCGTTCGTCGCGCAGGGCCTGCGCGGCCCGGCCATCGGCGAGGCGATGCGCGAGGCGCGTGTCCGCGCGATCGCCGCACTCGAACGCGGCTCGTAAGGAAACGCGTTGCACTCTGGCGGGAAAGGAGCGGCTCGAACCCGACGGCGCGGCGCGGCGCGCGATCAAGGTTTCGCAGAGGCAGGCGCCTTCGAATGCGACATGAATCGCGCGCGCAGTCGATAGCGCAGTTCGCCGACCCATTCGTGCAACACCGCGGTCGACAGCGCGATCGCGGCGCCGCCGGGCAGGAAATCGGTGGCTTGCAAGCGCGACGTCGAACGGAAGTCGGCCGCTGCCGCGCATGGCTCGAAACCGAAGGCCTCGAACGCGACGAGCGCGCGCGGCATGTGCAGCGCCGATGTGACGAGGCGAATGCGGGCGGGCAACTCCGGCTCGAGCGCGCGCATGTGCGCGGCGTTTTCCCACGTCGTGCGCGACGTCGTCTCGATGCGGATCGCCTGCGACGGCACGCCGAGCCGCTGCGCCAGCGCGCGCATCAGCGCGCTTTCCGAAACCCGGTCCGCGGAAAGCGGTGGCGCCGCATCGTCGCGCCAGACGCCGCCGCTGATGACGAGCCTCGCCTGCGGATCGTCCTCGGCCAACGCCGCAGCGGCAATCGTGCGCTGCAGGCTTGCCGCGTTCAGCGCGCCGACGTCGTCCGAGCCGAACGGCTGCCGATGCAGACCGCCGGCGAGCAGCACGATCGGCGCTGCCGCGTCGGCGCAGGGTTGCCTCGGGACGCGACGCTCCTGCACAGAGACGAGCGCGTTCGCGCCGAACGGCGTCGCCAGCAGCAGGCAAGGCAACTCGAGCGCAAGGCCGAGTCGCCACAGCACGCGCGGGAGGCGGCGTCGCGCTGCCCACAACGCGACGCCCAGCAACAAGCCGAAACAGAGCGGCGAAATCACGCAATCGACGAGCCGCGTCAACCCCATGGCCGCTGCACGTTCAAAGCCGCCGCGACAGGTCGAACATGCGCAGCCCGGCGAGCACGCCGTCGACGCCGCGCGCGAAGGCGATTGCCTGGAAACGCTCGCCCATTTCGCCGGGCAGGGTAAGGCGCTTGACCTCGGCGGTGCGGTGCACGCGCTCGATTTCGTCGTCGGCATGGGCGAGATCGAGCAGGCCGCTGGCGAGCAGGAACTGGCCCTGCGGCGCGTAGCCGACGAAATCGAATCCGGCGCCTGTGCCGCTTTCCGCAAGCGCTGTGAAATCGACGAAGGCGGTGATGTCGGTGAGCCCCGGCCACAGCAGCGGATCGGCGTGCGCGCGATGGCGGTAGTGACACACCAGCGTGCCGTCGCGGCGCTCGGGCAGGTAGAACTCCGCGCGCGGATAGCCATAGTCGACGAACAGCATCGCGCCGCGTTCGAGCGTCGCCGCGATCGCCTGCAGCCAGTACGGCAGTTGCGGCAGGATTTCCGAGCGGTAGCCGTCCTCGAACGTGCGGCCGAGCGCGCGCTCGACGTGACGCACCGCGCCGGCGATGAGCGCATCGGCGGGACGATCCACGCGCACGAAGTTTTCGCCATCGATGTCGATGTGCTCCTCGAACACTTCGCCGTCGCGCAGCGTGAAGCGCGTGGTCGGCAACGCGTCGACGACTTCATTCGCGAACAGCACGCCCTGCCAGGATTCTTCCGGCGGCCGATCGATCCACGCCACGCGCGCGGCGACGTCCTGCGGCAACTCGCGCACGATGCGCTCGCGCTGGCGCGCGCGCAGGTCGGCGCTCGGTTCGAGGATGAGATAGCGACGCGGCAGCGCGTCCTGCGCGGCGAATTCGCGCAGCGCGTCGATCGCGAACGCGCCGCTGCCGCCGCCGAGCTCGAGGAAGTCGGCATCGCTGCCGATCTCGCGCAAGGCCGGCGCGAACGCGCCCGCGAGCGTGCGCGCGTAAAGCGGCCCTAGCTCGGGCGCGGTCACGAAATCGCCGGCCGCGCCGAACTTGGTGCGACCCGCGCTGTAGTAGCCGAGACCCGGTGCGTACAGGCACAGCATCATGTAGCGCGAGAACGGCATCGGGCCGTTCGCGGCGATCTCGTTGCGGATCAGCGCGGCGAGCTCGCGCGAATGCGCAAGCTCGTCGGCATCGGGTTCGGGCAGCGTCGTGGGCACGTGCAGGCGTTCGATTTCTGCGACACTCGACGAGTGCCATTGCGGCGAGCATACCCCGCGGGAGGCGGACAGCGATGCAACACGATTCCGCGCGACCGGTCGCGCTCATCACGGGCGCGGCGCGGCGCATCGGCGCCGTCATCGCGCGAACGCTGCATACGGCTGGCTACGACCTTGCCCTGCACTGCCGCTCCTCTTACGCGGAACTGGAAAGCCTCGTCGCGGAACTCGAAATCAACCGCCGCGACAGCACGGTCGCGCTGCAGGCCGAACTCGGCGATGCCGACAGCCTGCCCGATCTCGTCGACGCGGCGCTCTCGCGCTTCGGTCGGCTCGATGCGCTCGTCAACAATGCGTCGCTGTTTTTCGCGACGCCACTGGAAACCGCCAACGTCGCGCAATGGGACGAACTGCTCGCGGTCAACGCGCGCGCGCCGTTCTTCCTAGCCCGCGCCGCCGCACCCGCGCTGCGCGAAGCGCGCGGCGCGATCGTCAACATCACCGATGTCTACGCCGAACGCCCGCTCGCCAACCATGCGATCTACGACATCAGCAAGGCCGCGCTCGCGATGGCGACGAAAGCGCTCGCCGTCGAACTCGCGCCCGAAGTGCGCGTCAACGCCGTCGCCCCCGGCAACGTGCTGTGGTCGACCAACCCGGTCAAGGCGGAAACGCAGGACACGCTCGAACAACGCACGACGCTGCGGCGCCAGGGCTCGCCGCAGGACATCGCCAATGCCGTGCTGTTCCTGCTGCGCGATGCGACGTATTGCAGCGGGGCAATCGTGCCGGTGGATGGGGGGCGGCTTTTGCACATTTGACCAACCTGCACGGGGACATCTGCGATCTGCGAGATATGGCATTCCGATCAAACCTTTCGTCGAAAATCGCCCATATGGCCTGGAATATGCGGACCAACCCGCCTGATGTTTTCAACACATTTTCGAGCACGCATCCTGTCGCTGGCAGCCACTGCATAACGCACCGATGCTCAGGCTCGAGACGCAAAAGGATTTTTTCAACAATATGAATTGGCGGCGGAAAGCGCCTTGACCGTCGATAACCTTGCGCGACCATCCTTGGTACGACCGATTTCGGGGTCGACTTAATTGGGCCGCACGAGTCATTGCTCTGCCAGTTTGGAGTAGCCCATGTTGCGCAAGATCGCTTCGGTACTTTTTCTGCTAACGGCGCTGGTCGTCATGCTTGGAGCCGTCGGCCATGATTCGCACGCGACGCGGCTCGCCACGGAGCTGGGCAAACAGCCGCTCGACTCGCACGACGTCAAGGTGATCATACTGGTCTGGCATTTCGTCAGCGGCTGCATGATCGTGTTCGGCGCCCTATGCATCTGGGCATGGTGGCGCGCTCGTCGCGGCGAATACAGCGCATTCTTCGCGAGTGACATGGTCGGCCTGTTCTACATCGTTACGGGCCTTCTGTCGGTCTGGTATTCCGGCATCGCTTTTTTCTGGTTGTTCTTCGCGCTCGGCGTACTGCTAATCATTACTTCAATGCCGCTGCGACGCGCCTGACCTTGGTTTTGTTCTAACCAAAAACGGGATCGAAAACGGCGAAGGCGAAAACGGGGTCACCATTTCGCCGCTCCCGTCAATAGGCCGCAAGAAGCCCGCTCCGCGCCATTGCACGGAGTGGGACTGACTGTCGCGATCGAAGAGGCCGACGCCTGATGTTGGTCGTGGGTGCG